>OLPE01000004.1_pt1 | contig 404428 bp, 385 predicted proteins | sample 1671901 | NCBI WGS metagenome assembly OLPE01 (sample SAMEA3136624, study PRJEB25190) | human gut metagenome | biome: human gut; feature: human-associated habitat; material: faeces | place: Austria | collected 2013 | reverse complement strand
AATTATCAGAATTACAAGAAATAACATATCGTGCAATGATGGGAGAATTTATTATTTATTATCGTGGAAAAATCGTTGGCGGTATATATGATGATAGGTTACTTGTAAAACCAACAAAGTCTGCAATTTCTTATATGCCGACAGTTACTTATGAAATTCCATACGAAAACGCCAAAGAAATGTTATTGGTGGAAGAAGTTGATAATAAAGATTTTCTGACGGGGTTATTTGATGTGATGTATGATGAACTACCAACGCCAAAACCTAAAAAGAAAAAATAAACAGCTTCTAGTTTACAATTTCATATCCATATACACAAAGCAGTTAGTTTTAGGATTGACTGCTTTTTAAAAAGACACCATTTAGGTGTAATGATGTCTTTTGGGTGTTATTTTATAGGTCATATCAAGGCTCATTCAATCGTGGTAAATTCGTGGTAAAATGAGTTTTTTCTATACTTCAAAATACTTGAAAGTATAGTGTTTATGCGGATAATCGAAAATTAGATATAAAATTTAGAAGAAATTATTTTAAGAAGATTTACTTTGCCATCAACAGCAGTGATAACACATGCATCACATAGGCTTTCACATCCGTCTCATTGTCAATGAATTCATCCGTCAACTCAAAATAAGTGATCTTGTCATGGTATTCTAATTTAAAATAAGGAGAGACCACAACCTGATGCTGGGGCAGGAAACAGCCGGTCTTTTTGCTGTAGCAGGTGGCTGCTTTGGCTTTCGTCCGGTAATTCTTGTCCACATAAAAAGCAACACTTTTATGGATGGCAGTATCTTCCTCCGGCAGATAGTAGTAGTCCTTATAATTCGGATAGAAATATTTCAACTCACCACTGTAGATTTTGATACTCAGCTTCGTGGTATCCTGATAGCTGGTCAGATAAAATTGATCAAATCCATAGGAGATACGTTTTGGCACCGGATACTGGTTCTTTAATGTGATGATACATTCGTTCTTGGTAATGCTCTGATAGTCCTCATAGAGATTTTTTACAATGGAATCTACCATAAAAGCTCCCTGAAAAATCTGAGGATAGGAGAGGATCGGAAGCAGATCGATCATGCCTAAGACATCTTCATAGTTGTGAATCTGTAAAAGATAACGTGCCTCTTCCTCCTGCGTGGCAACATACTGATGATAGACGTTGATCAGATCGCCGCCGGAATAGAGATCCTCCCTGCCGATCCCTAAGAATTTTTCTACGGTCTTTTGCTTTAAATTCGGCAGTTTGAAAATCTTTTTGAATTTCGAAAGAGCACGGAAAAGATCCAAATTTGAAAACTCTAAAAACGGAGCAGGCATCCCATAGGTCTGGCATTTTGCAGTCAGATAAGGAATGTCGAATCCAAGTCCGTTAAACGTGATCAGTGTCCGGTATGGTTTTAACAATTCTAAAAAAGCAGACAGGATCAGACGTTCTTCGTCCGGGGTGTCAGCAAAAAACTGATCGATGCAGATGATGTTTCCCTTTCGTCTGGCACATCCGATCAGGTATAAAGTAGTATTTACCGGAGAAAATCCGGTGGTTTCAATATCAAAAAATACAGAATCCTCTGCAAATAAAGCATTTGTAAGGGTATCGGTATTGTCAAAATTTAACTCTTTGTGCCAGGTCTGCATCGTTTTTCTTTCCTCCTGTTTATCATGGAAATATTCTACCATATTCTGTTTCTTTTACAAATATTTTTTTCGTGTATTTTTCTCTGTGCAAGGAAAATTAACATGAATTTTGCAGGGAAAACGGTTGTAGAATTATGGGTATATGGTATAATATAGCGGAAAGTTGTATGAGAGGGGATCAGTACAACGACACAAAAAATAACTTAGGAAAGAGGGGAACAAAATGGGTATTTCGACATTTAAAGGCGGAGTCCATCCCTACGATGGCAAAGATCTCGCAAAGGATCAGCCGATACGAAGAATCAAACCCAAAGAAATTCTGGTCTATCCATTGTCTCAGCACATCGGAGCACCGGCGTCACCAATTGTTGCAGTAGGTGATACGGTCTTAAGAGGACAAAAGATTGCAGAAGCAGGCGGATTTGTGTCTGCACCGGTTTTCGCATCCGTATCCGGTACGGTAAAGGCAATCGAGCCAAGACATGTAGCGACCGGTGATCTGGTAAACTCTATCATTATTGAAAATGATGGAGAGATGAAAGAAACAGATTTCCATGGTGTGGAAGATGTTGCAAGTCTTTCTAAAGAGCAGATTATTGAAAAAGTAAAAGAAGCAGGCGTAGTAGGTATGGGAGGTGCCGGATTCCCGACACATGTAAAGCTCTCACCAAAGGAGCCTGATAAGATTGAATTTATTATTGCAAACTGTGCAGAGTGTGAGCCATATCTGACCGCAGATTACCGGAGAATGTTAGAGAATCCGGAAGAACTGATCGGCGGTATGAAAATCGTCCTGCGTCTGTTTGACCATGCGAAGGGAATCCTCGGTGTGGAAGACAACAAACCGGATTGTATCCAGAAGTTGAAAGAGCTGACAAAGGATGAGGAACGCATTGAAGTAATGCCATTAAAGACAAAGTATCCACAGGGTGGTGAGCGTCAGTTGATCTATGCAACCACCGGACGTTCGATCAATTCTAAGATGCTTCCGGCTGATGCAGGATGTATTGTAGATAACGTGGAGACTTTAGTAGCGATCAACCGTGCAGTCAAAGAAGGGAAACCGGTAATGGACAGAATCTTTACCGTAACAGGTGACGCTGTTGCAAATCCGGGCAATTTTGAATACTGTATCGGTATGAGCTATGCGGAAATTTTAGAAGAAGCAGGCGGATTTAAGGAGAACCCGGAGAAGATGATCTCCGGTGGACCGATGATGGGATTTGCAGTTTTTAGTCTGGAGATTCCGACAACAAAGACGTCATCCTCCCTGCTGTGCTTTAAAAAAGATGATGTTTCAGCAAGTGAAGTGACAGCATGTATCAACTGTGGACGTTGCGTATCTGTCTGTCCGGAGCAGATCGTTCCATCTCGACTTGCAAAAATGTCACAGTTCCATGATTCGGAAAGTTTTGAAAAATGGAATGGTATGGAGTGTATTGAATGTGGAAGCTGCAGTTATATATGTCCTGCAAAACGTCCGTTAGCACAATATATCAAGACCATGAAAAAACAGATCTTAGCAGAGAGAAGAAAGAAACAATAGAAAGAGGTGTAGAACTGTGAGTGAGTTATATAATATATCATCTTCGCCGCACATCCGTGCGAAAGATACCTCGGCAAAAATCATGCTCTATGTCATTATCGCATTACTGCCGGCAAGTATCTTTGGTGTGTACAACTTCGGGCTGCGGGCTTTGTTATTGATTGCAGTCTGTATCGCAACCTGTGTGGCATCAGAATGGATTTTTGAAAAGATTGTACATAAAAAGAGTACGATAACAGACTTCAGTGCCGTGTTAACCGGAATATTATTAGCATTGAACCTTCCATATACCCTTCCAATCTGGCAGGCAGTACTTGGAAGCGTGTTCGCAATCGTCATTGTCAAGATGTTATTCGGAGGACTGGGTCAGAACTTTATGAACCCGGCACTTGGAGCACGTTGTTTCCTGCTGGTATCTTTTGCAAGCACCATGACCAGTTTTACTTATGACGGTGTTACCGGAGCAACTCCGTTAGCCCTGATGAGAAACGGCGAGAGCGTAGATACTATGAAGATGTTCCTTGGAACAACCGCAGGAACGATTGGCGAGACCTCTGTCATTGCACTTTTGATCGGAGCTGTTTTCCTGCTTCTGATGGGTGTCATTGACCTTCGCATCCCGGGAAGTTATCTGATCACCTTTGTTGTATTTTTACTGATCTTCAGTGGAAAAGGTTTTGATGTGAACTATATTGCCGCACAGCTTTGCGGAGGCGGTCTGATGCTTGGAGCATTTTTCATGGCAACCGATTATGTCACATCACCGATCACACCAAGCGGAAAGATCATTTACGGTATCCTGTTGGGTATCCTGACCGGATTATTCCGCCTGTTTGGTGCAAATGCAGAAGGTGTATCGTTTGCGATCATCTTAGGCAACCTCTTAGTGCCAATCATTGAAAAGCATACGATCCCGAAAGCGTTTGGCGTGAAAAAGGAGGGAAAGAAGCATGAATAAAAAGATTGTCAAAGATGCAATGATCTTAACTGCCTTTACCCTTGTTTTAGGCCTGATCCTCGGTATGGTCAATGAAATCACAAAGGGTCCTATTGCAAAAGTAAATTATGAAGCAGAACAGGAATCCTACCGGAATGTATTTAAGGATGCTGATTCCTTTGAAGAATATAAAGATTTTGATGCAAAAAAAGCAGAGGATATCATCGCTAAGAGCGATTATGCCAATGATGAGATTTTATCTGTAAACACAGCATTAGATAAATCCGGTGAAGTACTTGGATATGTAATTTCCGTAACATCCCATGAAGGAAGTCAGTCAGATATTACACTTTCTGTCGGAATCCGTAACGATGGCACACTGAACGGATATTCCATTACATCCATCAGTGAGACACCGGGACTTGGTATGTTAGTACAGGAAAAAGCATTTTACTCTCAGTTTGAAAATAAATCAGAATCGTCATATACCGTCGTAAAGACAGCACCATCTGCGGACAATGAGATCGAAGCCGTAACAGGCGCAACCATTTCATCAAGAGCCGTAACCAATGCAGTCAATGCTTCACTGGTATATTTTCAGACGGTCTTACAGGGAGGTAATTAAGCATGAACAGAAATGTTGAAAGATTATACAATGGTATTATCAAAGAAAATCCGACCTTCGTACTGATGTTAGGTATGTGTCCGACATTGGCAGTTACATCTTCTGCAATCAACGGACTTGGAATGGGACTTTCAACAACTGTGGTTTTAGTAATGTCAAACCTGTTGATCTCCGCATTTCGTAAGGTCATTCCAAATGGCGTTCGTATGCCGGCGTACATTGTAATTGTAGCATCCCTGGTTACTGTCGTGCAGTTTATCATGCAGGCATATACACCTTCCTTATCGGAATCCTTAGGTGTGTATATCCCGCTGATCGTTGTAAACTGTATCATCCTTGGAAGAGCCGAGAGTTATGCATCTAAAAACCCGGTCATTCCATCTGCATTTGACGGACTTGGAATGGGTCTTGGTTTTACGATCGGTCTGGTATGTATCGGTTTTATCCGTCAGATTTTAGGTGCAACACTTGGAATCACAATTTTCATCATGGCTCCTGGAGCATTCTTAGTTCTGGCATTTTTAGTTGCCGGTATGAACTGTGTTCGCGAAGCAATGGAGAAAAAAGGAAAACCGTTAGCTGCTCCAAGCGGTTGTCTTACCGGGGACTGTAAAGGTTGTGACCATCTGTCTATGTGTACCGGAAAATTACCGGAAGAGACAGCGGATACCGGAAAAGAGGAGGGCAGATAAATGAAAGAATTATTAATTATTGCAGTGGGTGCTGCCATTGTCAACAATGTCGTACTCAGCCAGTTCTTAGGAATCTGTGCATTCCTTGGAGTATCTAAAAAGACAGAGACAGCTGCCGGAATGGGCGGAGCGGTAATCTTTGTTATTACCCTGTCCTCTTTTGTTACGGGTCTTATTTACAAATATATCCTGACACCGCTCAATGTCCAGTATTTACAGACCATCGTATTTATTTTAGTCATTGCAGCGTTAGTGCAGTTAGTAGAGATGTTCTTGAAAAAATCCATTCCATCGTTGTATCAGGCGCTTGGTGTCTACCTGCCTCTGATCACAACTAACTGTGCCGTATTAGGTGTAGCATTAAATAACGTTACAAAATCCTATACGATCTTACAGGGTGTGGTAAATGGATTAGCAACATCTATCGGATTCTTTATTGCGATCGTTATTATGGCCGGAATCCGTGAGAAAATTGAATATAACGATATTCCGAAACGTTTTCAGGGAACTGCGATCGTCCTGATCACAGCAGCATTGATGTCTATCGCCTTTATGGGCTTCTCAGGCATGATTTAGGAGGGAATGGATATGAGTGTAAGTGCAATTATTATCTCCGGTCTTGCTGTAGGTGGAACCGGTATCCTGATCGGTTTTATTCTTGGAATCTTCGGAGAAAAATTTAAAGTAGAAGTAGATGAACGTGAAGAAGCTATTTTAGAGGTTCTTCCGGGAAATAACTGCGGTGGATGTGGTTATGCAGGATGTTCCGGTCTTGCAGCCGCGATCGTAAAGGGAGAAGCCCCTGTTGGACAGTGTCCGGTCGGAGGCAGCCCTGTCGCAGAAAAAATCGGAAAGATCATGGGCGTAGAAGCATCTGAAAGCGCCCGTCAGGTTGCCTTTGTCAAATGTGCAGGCAACTGTGAAAAAGCAAGGAAAGATTATGTATATACAGGAGTAGAGGATTGTGCGGCAATGGCATATGTTCCAAATGGCGGTCCTAAGTCATGTAATTATGGCTGTCTGGGATTTGGAAGTTGTGTAAAAGCATGTCCGTTTGGTGCAATTCAGATCATTGACGGAATTGCCGTTGTCGATAAAGAATTATGTAAAGCATGTGGTAAATGTATCGCTGCCTGTCCGAAAGAATTGATCGAATTCGTTCCTTATGAGGGTAAACACTTTGTTCAGTGTAGTTCTCACGATAAAGGAAAGAAGGTTATGGACGCATGTGCAGAAGGCTGTATTGCCTGCCGCCTGTGTGAGAAGACCTGTGAACACGATGCGATCCATGTAGAAGATAACGTTGCACATATCAACAAAGATCTCTGTGTAGAGTGTGGCGAATGTGCTACAAAGTGTCCGAAACATGTAATTCTTTAAGAAAAACAAAATCTCTTATAAATGACACTGTAGTGTGATTCTTTACATTGTAAACAGCTTCACTACAGTGTTTTTGTATATACGCACAAGAAAGGGATTAGAAATGAAAAAATTTATAGGAGATAAAGCATTTTATAAAATGGTGCTGCTTGTGGCAGTACCAATTATGGTACAGAATGGAATTACGAACTTTGTCAATCTTTTAGACAACATTATGGTTGGGCAGGTTGGAACAAATCAGATGTCAGGAGTTGCCATTGTCAATCAGCTCATCACCGTATTCAATCTCTGTATCTTCGGCGGAGTATCAGGAGTTGGAATTTTTACGGCACAATACTATGGCAGCGGAGATGAAGAAGGGGTACGTCACACGCTTCGTCTGAAATTAATGGTGGTTGCTGTCTTAGTTGGTATCTGGTTTCTGGTATTTGGAATCTTCGGAGATGATCTGATCCGGATGTTTTTAAAAGGAGATGCACAGGGGAATGATGCGGCATTGACCTTTCAGTATGCAAGGGAATATCTGCATATTATGATGGGATGTCTGATCCCGTTTGCCCTGACGCAGACATATAGTGGAACTTTGCGTGAGACCGGAGAAACGATTGTCCCGATGAAAGCGGGAATCGTTGCATTTTTTGCAAATCTGCTGTTAGATTACAGTCTGATCTTTGGAAAATTCGGATTTCCGGAACTTGGAGTACGCGGAGCTGCGATAGCAACCGTGATCGCACGAATCGCTGAAGTGACGGTTGTCATGGTGTGGGCACACAGCCATACGGCAGAAAAACCGTTTGTACGCGGTGTGTACCGTTCTTTCCATGTGCCGATGGATTTAGTAAAAGAAGTCCTAAAAAAAGGAACCCCGTTGCTTTTAAACGAGACTTTATGGGCTGGCGGAATGGCAATGCTGGTACGTTGTTATTCTTCAAGAGGATTGGTTGTGGTTGCAGGTATCAATATCGCAACGACATTATCCAATATGTTCAGCATTGTCTATATCGCAATGGGAAGCGCGATCGGAATTATTCTAGGACAGCTTTTAGGAGCCGGAAAGATGGAAGAAGCAGTGGACACCGACAGAAAACTGATCTTCTTTTCTGTGGCAAGCTGTTTGGGTGTTGCCATTTTAATGATCATTGCATCCTCGTTCTTTCCACAGATTTATAATACCAGTGATGATGTCAAATATATTGCGGCATGGATCATCCGGGTGCTGGCAGTCTGTATGCCATTGAACGCATTTATGAATTCAACCTATTTTACCCTGCGTTCCGGCGGAAAGACAATCATTACCTTTTTATTTGACAGCTTTTATATCTGGGTCGTAGACATTCCGGCAGCTATTTTGCTCATCAATTATACAGACTGGAATGTGATCCTTGTATATTTCTTAGTGCAGATGATGGAAATTGTAAAATGTATCATCGGCTATGTGCTGGTAAAAAAAGGCGTATGGCTGAACAATATGACCATCAAAGCAGCAAACAGTTAATTTTCATGGAATGGAATCTCAGAGCCGATGCCGGAGGACTTATGAAGTGTAAAATCTTCAGTAATGAATACGGCTTCGGCTCCTTTTGTATTTTCAATCAGTTTCATCCCATCTTCTAAGCCGAGTGCAAAACAGGTGGTACTGAGTGCATCGGCATCAACAGACGAATCCGTAATAATGGTAACACCAAGTAGGCCATTCTCATAAGGATACCCGGTTTTTGGGTTTAAAATATGATGGTAGCGTTTACCGTCTTTTTCAAAATACCGTTCATAGACCCCGGAAGATACAAGAGAAGCATCAGTAATATCAACAGATGCGATCGGAGAACCAGAATCATCGAATGGTTTTTGTATGCCGATCTTATAAGTATCGCCGGATTTTTTCGGACCGACGGTTAACACATTGCCGCCAAGATTAATGATCCCCTCGGTAATGCCATCTGAACGAAGTTGTGCCTTCATCTGATCTGCAATGTAGCCTTTTGCAATCCCACCAAGGTCGATCTGTGTTTTCGGATTTTTTAAGGTTACGGTATTGTCTGATATCTCAATATTATGATAGTCCACGGTAGGAAGTGCAGCATCAATGTCTTTTTGAGACGGAACAGTATCCTTATTTTCACCAAAATCCCAAAGAGAAGAGAGTTCGCCGATCGTGATATCAAAGGCACCATCGGAAAGCTCGCTGTAATCAATTGCTTTTTGAAGCAGGGAAATGGTTTCTTTTGAGACTTCTACCGGTTTTCCTTTTGCATGGTTGATATTCCAGATATCACTGCCTTTTTTCGTGGCACTTAAAAGTTTTTCATACTTGTCTGCAAGAGCAAAACAGGACTCTAATTCTGGTTCGGCATCCGCGTCGTAAAGAGTGACTTTTATGACAGTATCAAAATAGAAACCCGTTTTAGACACAGAGGTATCCTGTTTTTGGCAGGCAGCAAAAAAGAGTGCACTCAGTAAGCATACAAAAATAGTCAGATATTTTTTCATCAGAAGTCTCCTTAATCTAAAATCTGTTTTCGATATTTACTTCGTATTATAACATATGTGCATGAAAAAGTCTGTGTTCAGCGAGCTTCCGACGATTATTGCAAGTTTCCTTGTGCTAAACATTCCGCGGAACCTCCTTCAAAACAGGAAGCGTGTTCGCCAGAGGGCTCTATGCTTCCGGGAGTTTCATCTCCATAGCACAAAAAGAAACTTTTCATAATCGTCGGGTGCTCGCTGGGATACACGTTGTCTAATGCGGTTCGGGAAGGAAGTGGTTCTACGTTGAGATTTTCGGGCGGATATTACAAGTAGAGTGATGCAGATTAGATGTGGTATTGGATGTTATTTACATAGTATTGTCAATTTGTTTAATATTTTTAAAATTTTGAATAATTTCACAAATACAATTCTTTTTATAAGTTATTTTAGGATTTTCTATGCCGTACCGCTGTCCTCGGCTATTCCCACAGACAGTTGCGAGGCTTCCGTCGCGAGGAGCACACTGCCGCTCATGTTTTGTGTCTGTTTGAGCCCATAGGGCGAGTTACACAAAGCATGGGCGAAAAGGCGTGTGCGACGAACAGGAAACGCAGCATGTCTGCGGGGATAGCCGAGGATAACACCAGCGTATAAAGAAAAAATACTCAAGATTGCATTTAAATCCGGTTGTAACCAACTTCCCACCATGCTATAATACTCTCAAAGCATATTTTCTTATATAAGGCGGCATTTCTGCCGTAGTCTATTACAAATCTTATTCAGATCAGAAAATTCATGCTTTTCCAACATTATGAACAGCAGGAGTTTTCGAGAAAATAAGGATAAGAACTCCTGCAAGACAATTTCACACAGGAGGTAATACTATGACAGAAACCCAAAATGAAATCCATGTTGCAAGAAACCACAAGGACAGACTGTTCCGCATGATATTCCGTGAAAAGAAAGAGCTGTTAAGTCTTTATAATGCAGTCAACGGAACATCTTACACAAACGCAGAAGAACTAGAGATTGTAACCTTAGAAAATGCCATCTACATGAACATGAAAAATGATCTGGCATTTATCATGGATTCCTATTTGAACCTTTATGAGCATCAGTCCACTTATTCTCCAAATATGCCATTACGGGATTTGTTTTATATCGCAAAGGAACTGCAGGGACAGGTTGATCACAGGGATCTGTATCGCAACACACTCATCAAAATCCCGACACCGAGATTTCTAGTATTCTACAATGGTTCGGAGGAACAGGCAGAAAAGAAATATTTAAGGTTATCAGATGCGTTTCAAAAATCGATGGACGATCCGGATTTAGAATTAGTGGTAACCATGCTAAATATCAACCTCGGAAAGAATAAAAAGTTATTAGAACAATGCCAGACCTTAAAGGAGTATGCGATTTATGTGAAGAAAGTACGAACTTATGCAAAGAATATGAAGAATGTAGAAGAGGCAGTGGACAAAGCGGTGACAGAGTGTATCCACGAAGGAATCCTGCGGGAGTTTCTGCTTCGAAACAGGAAAGAGGCGGTGGAAATGAGTATTTTTGAATATGATGAGGAAGCAGTCTTTGAGATTGTCCGGAAAGATGAATATGAGAAAGGACTTCAGGAAGGTCTAGAAAAGGGGATTGAAAAAGGCATAGAAGAGGGAAGAGAGGAGGGTTTTTCAGCCGGAAAAGCAGATGCTATCTTAGAATTATTAGAAGATATCGGCACGATACCGGAAGAAATCCGTGAAAGAATTCATAACGAAAAAGACAGCAAAGTCCTGAACGGCTGGTTAAAGCAGGCAGCAAAGGCAGAGTCTATAGATGAGTTTGTATCGAAAATGTAAGTAAATGAATCATATTACTCATACTATTTATATAAAGATTTTTGTATTGCACAGTAAGATTTCACCAATGCTTCCGAGTTTCTTCTCCATAGCATAAAAGAAACACTCCATCATTGGTGAAATCTCACTGGGGTATATACTTTCGAAAGGAATGAAGAAAATTCAGGTTCTTAAAAAAATTTACAAGGAAAGTGAGTGTATAACGAGGATATAAGCAAAAGGTGTTGCTCAAATGAGCAGCATCTTTTGTTTTAGAACCTTATTTTATAGTAACCAAAACACGACAACAGATCCGTACCCCAAATAACTCAGCATTTTATTAGGTGAATGTTCTTTGAAGTCACTAGATGATCTACCAAAATGTCATTTTTTTCATTACATTATTTCAAGATTTTCTATGCTGTACCGCTGTCCTCGGCTATTCCCACAGACAGTTGCGAGGCTTCCGTCGCGAGGAGCACACTGCCGCTCATGTTTTGTGTCTGTTTGAGCCCATAGGGCGAGTTACACAAAACATGAGCAAAAAGGCATGGCGACGAACAGGAAACGCAGCATGTCTGCGGGGATAGCCGAGGACAGCACGATCACATAAAAAATGCATTACACCACAAAACTCCCCTACAACAAGTATAGTTTTTTTTCACAAACTATGATAAAATATATAATTGTGTATCACATAAGAGGAGTTAAGAATAAAAAATGAAAAAGAACCGTTTCAAAAATAAAAAAAGAGTTGTTGTAAAGATCGGATCATCCTCACTGACGCATCCAAAGACAGGAAATCTGGATTTTATCAAATTAGAGCGTCTGGTGCGGGAATTATGTGATCTGAGAAATCAGGATATTGATGTGTGCCTGGTAAGTTCCGGTGCTATTTCCGTAGGAAGAAAAATGATGGGGATCAAAAAACGTCCCAAAAGAATCGCCGTTAAGCAGGCATGCGCGGCAGTCGGACAGGCAAGTCTGATGATGACATATCAGAAATTATTCAGTGAGTATCACCAAACCTGTGGTCAGGTATTAATGACCAAAAAGACCATGATAGATAATGTATCCAGAAAAAATGCGGAAAACACCTTTGAAGAGCTGTTCCGTCTCGGTGTCATCCCGATCGTCAATGAAAATGATACCGTCAGCACCTATGAGATCCAATTCGGTGACAATGACACCTTATCTGCCATTGTTGCATCCTTGATCGGTGCCGATCTGTTAGTTCTTTTGTCAGACATCGACGGACTGTTTACCGATGACCCGCATACAAACCCGGATGCGGAACTGATCGAGACGGTGGAAAAACTGGATGAAAAATACCTGAATATGGCAAAAGATACCACCGGAAGCGATGTCGGTACCGGAGGAATGGCAACAAAGCTGAATGCAGCAAGAATTGCATCCTATTCCGGTGCGGATATGATCATTGCCAATGCGAAGGATGTCGGTGTCCTGCACAAAATATTTGAGGATGATTTTGTGGGAACCGTCTTTTTATCCAACAAAGATGAAGATTTTTACATACCTGATTTTATAGAAGAAAATATGGGTTACTAGGAGGCAGTATGGATCAGAAAAAAATAGACAGAATCAATGCACTATATCATAAATCCAAAGCAGAAGGATTGACAGAAGCAGAGAAAAAAGAGCAGGCACTCCTCAGGAAAGAGTATATCGCATCTGTCAGAAGCAATTTAAAAGCACAGTTGAATAATATTGATGTCAAAGAGACAGATGGTAGTATTGTAAACCTTGGTGAAAAATATGGTAACAAAAGCGCAAATTAGAAAAGAACTGTTACAAAAACGGGAAGAACTTACCGAAAACCTGTGCAAGGAATTGTCAACCAATATAAAGGGGCAGTTAACAACTTGGGAAGAACTGCAAAACAGGGGATATTTTTACGCGTATTATCCGTTGGGAACAGAATTGTCTCTGCTTCCTCTGATACAATGGCTGTTAGATACCGGCAGACGTGTCGCACTACCTAAAACAGACGGTGACAACATGGATTTTTATGAAATACAGGATTTAAATGAGGTGCGAAAAGGACAATTTGGAGTCATGGAACCTATCGGTGAACAAAAAGTCTGTTGGGAAGATGCTATTTGCCTGACCCCCGGAGTTGGCTTTTCTATAGATGGCGGGCGCATCGGACATGGAGAAGGATATTATGACCGATATTTTGAAAGACATCCCAGATTACTAAAAGTTGGAATTGCATATGAATTTCAGATTGTAGATCATATTCCAACAGAAGTTACTGATATTCCTCTGCAATGGATCGTAACACCGGATAGAACGATAAAAACCACAAAATCATGAAGAGAGGAGAAACACTATGAAAGCAGAATTAATGGAAATTGGCACAAAGGCAAAAGAAGCTGCCGGAAAAATGGCACTTCTTGAAACCAATAAGAAAAATGAAGTATTAAATTGTGTTGCAAAGAATCTGATCAAAGATGCAAAGACACTGATCGCCGAAAATGCAAAGGACATGGAGACAGGAAAAGCGAACGGAATGCCGGAAGGACTCTTAGACCGTCTCTTATTAACTGAAAAACGTATTGAGCAGATGGCAGAAGGATTAGAACAGGTAGCCGCTTTAGATGACCCGATCGGTGAAGTCCTTTCCATGAAAAAACGTCCAAATGGTCTTAGGATCGGTCAAAAACGTGTACCACTTGGCGTTGTCGGCATTATCTATGAAGCACGTCCAAATGTAACGGCAGATGCCTTCGGACTCTGTTTTAAAACCGGAAATGCAGTGATCTTAAAAGGAGGAAGTGATGCGCTCCACTCAAATATCGCGATCGTTGCCAGTATCCGACGCACGTTAGCGGAGTGTGGTGTAGACGAGAATGCCATCGCATTGATTGAAGATACCTCCAGAGAGACCACGACAGAATTTATGAAAATGAACGGATATGTAGATGTTTTGATTCCACGCGGTGGAGCCGGACTGATCCGTGCCGTTGTAGAAAATGCAACCGTACCGGTAATAGAGACAGGAACCGGCAACTGCCATATCTATGTAGACGAGAGCGCCAATTTAGACATGGCAGTCAACATCATCTTCAATGCAAAGACACAGCGGATCGGAGTCTGCAATGCATGTGAGTCTTTAGTTGTCCATGAAAATATCAAAGATGCACTGCTCCCGAAATTAGCAGAACGTCTGAAAGAGAAAAATGTTGAGATGCGTGGCGATAAGGCAAGTCAGGAAGCATGCAGTGACATCATTCCGGCATCAGACGAAGACTGGGGAAAAGAATATCTGGATTATATTTTATCCATAAAGACTGTAAAATCAACGGCTGAGGCGATTGCTCATATCAACCGTTACAACACAGGACACTCCGAAGCTATCATTACCGAGAACTACACAAATGCAGAAAAATTCCTGGACGAAGTCGATGCCGCGGCAGTTTACGTCAATGCATCCACCCGTTTTACAGATGGATTTGAGTTTGGATTTGGTGCCGAGATCGGCATCAGTACCCAGAAACTTCATGCCAGAGGACCGATGGGATTAGAAGCACTGACCAGCACCAAATATATCATCTATGGCAACGGACAGATCCGTCCATAGAGAACCTCTAAAGAACACAGGAAATCAGAAAATCGCAAACGATTAGAAATCAGAAAGGTAAAACTGTAACACATGTACGAAAATATAGATTTTGATAACATTGATTTAACACAGAATCCACCACAGGAAGAACCGGACCGGCAGTATTACTATATAGCAAAGGCAAGACAGTATGTGCAGGAAAAAAGCCGGAAAAAGGGACGGCCTCTTACATTTTGCGTCAATACCTTTGGATGTCAGATGAATGCGAGGGATTCCGAAAAATTAATCGGGATATTAGAACAGATCGGATATGTAAAAAAAGAGACTGAAGATGCGGATTTTGTGATCTATAATACCTGTACCGTTCGTGAAAATGCCAATAACAAAGTCTATGGCCGCTTAGGATACCTGCACAGCCAGAAAAAAAAGAATCCGGATATGATGATCGGGCTTTGTGGCTGCATGATGCAGGAGCCGGAAGTTGTAGAAAAGATACGGACAAGCTATCGTTTTGTGGATCTGGTATTTGGAACGCATAACATCTATAAATTTGCAGAATTGATCGTAGCTGCATTTGAATCCAAAGGAATGATCGTTGACATCTGGAAAGACACTGACAAAATCGTAGAGGATTTACCGGTAGAACGTAAATATACATTCAAATCCGGTGTCAATATCATGTTCGGATGCAACAATTTCTGCAGTTATTGTATTGTTCCATATGTGCGTGGAAGAGAGCGCAGCCGCGATCCAAAAGACATTATCCGTGAGATCGAACGGCTTGTAGCAGACGGTGTCGTAGAAGTCATGCTCTTAGGGCAGAATGTCAATTCCTATGGCAAGAACTTAGAGCATCCGATGACGTTTGCACAGTTGTTAGAAGAAGTAGAAAAAATCGACGGTTTAGAGCGGATCCGTTTTATGACTTCGCATCCAAAGGATCTATCCGATGAATTGATAGAAGTGTTAGGAAAATCGAAAAAAATCTGCAAACACTTGCATCTTCCGTTACAATCCGGCAGCAGCCGCATCTTAAAAGAGATGAACCGTCATTATACGAAAAAGCAGTATCTAGAACTGGTAAAGAAAATCCGTGCGGCAGTTCCTGATATTGCACTTACGACAGACATCATTGTCGGATTTCCGGGTGAGACAGAGGAAGATTTCCTAGAAACCATGGAAGTTGTAAAAGAAGTGCAGTATGACAGTGCATTTACCTTTATTTATTCAAAACGTACCGGAACTCCGGCGGCGACAAAAGAAGATCAGGTGTCGCCAGAGGTGGTAAAAGACCGTTTTGACCGGTTGCTACATGTCGTCCAGGAGATCGGAAGTCAAAAAGCCGGTGCATTACAGGGAACGGTACAAAAAGTTCTGATCGAAGAGATCAACGCACAGGATGAACATCTTGTTACCGGAAGACTGAGCAATAATTCCGTTGTCCATGTACCGGGTGGTGCGGATCTGATCGGAAAGATTGTAAATGTTTCCTTAGATGAATGTAAAGGTTTTTATTATCTTGGCACTTTAGCAGAAGGCAGATAGGACATGGATCACATAAAAAAGCGTTTTGGAAAAAAGGATGCTGTTTTTATCGGACTGCTTCTGATCATCGCCATTCTCATCTTTTTCTTTACGAACTATTATCAAAAAGAAACAGGTGCTATGGTAACAGTGACGGTTGACGGCAAAGTCTACGGAAATTATGATTTAGAAAAAGAGCAGACCATCGATATTAAAGCAGGGGATAAAACCACAAATATCTTAAAGATTTCAGACGGAAAGGCAAAAATGCTTACCGCCGATTGCCCGGATCAGTTCTGTGTCCACCAGCAGGCGATTTCAAAAAAAAATCAGACCATCGTATGTCTGCCAAATAAAGTAGTAGCAGAAGTCACCGGAAACACGAAAAAAGATTACGATGCCGTTGTGCAGTAAAGGAGTACTATGAATAAAAAGACCGCATATTTAGGGTTATTTTTGGCATTGGCATTGATATGCAGCTATATTGAAAGTCTGATACCGTTCTATTTTGGGATTCCCGGTGTAAAGTTAGGGCTTACGAATATCGTGGTAGTGATGATGCTCTATTGTATCGGTACGAAAGAAGCGTTGCTGGTTTCTTTACTGCGGATTGTTTTAGCGGGGTTTATGTTCGGCAATATGTTCAGCATCCTCTACAGCCTTGCAGGCGGGATATTGAGCTTTCTTATCATGTATTTGCTGAAAAGATATACCGGACTGCACGTCATCTCTATCAGTGCCGCAGGCGGGATCAGCCACAACATCGGACAACTGTTCGTTGCAGCATTTGTAGTAGAAAATTATAACATCCTTTACTATGCTTCCGTACTTATCATAGCCGGGATCATTACCGGAATTGTGATCGGCATTGTGGCACAGGAAGTCATCCTGAGACTGAAACAGCGGATTGATTTTTAAACAGAGAGAGGAATACATTATGTATGCATATATCAAAGGAATCCTTACAGAAATTACAGAAGATGCAATTATCATTGAAAATCAGGGCATCGGCTATGAAATTGCAGTTCCGGGACAGGTATTGGATTACCTGCCTTCCGTCGGTGAAGAGGTAAAAATCTACACCTATCACTATGTTCGTGAAGATGCAATTTTGCTCTACGGATTTCTGACTAAAGAAGATGTGAAAATCTTTAAAATGCTCATTGGGGTCAGCGGCATCGGACCAAAAGGAGCACTGGCGATTCTTTCCGTATTATCAACCGATGATCTGCGTTTTGCCATCTTAGGAGACGATGCAAAAGCCATTGCAAAGGCTCCGGGAGTCGGTGCAAAGACCGCCCAGCGTGTGATCATCGAGTTAAAGGATAAATTGAGCTTAGAAGATGCTTTTGAACAAAAACTTGCAAATCAGGCACAAAAAGCAGAGTTAAACCCGGCTGTAGGAGTAAAAAATGAAGCAATTCTTGCATTAACTTCTTTGGGTTACTCCCAAAGTGAAGCCTTAAAAGTATTGCAGGGCATTGAAATTTCACCGGACGATCAGGTAGAGGATGTATTAAAAATGGCATTAAAACAGATGGCATTTTTATAAACTTCGCATAAAAAGGAGAGTTACTCATGGAAAAACGGGTCATATCCACCCAGATTCAGGAAGAAGATTTAAAAATTGAAAAGAGCCTGCGTCCGCAGACTTTATCGGAATATATCGGACAGGAAAAAGCAAAGGAAAATCTGAAGGTCTATATTGAGGCGGCTAAAAACCGCGGGGAATCCTTAGACCATGTATTGTTCTATGGACCTCCGGGACTTGGAAAGACCACCTTAGCAGGGATCATCGCAAACGAAATGGGTGTCCATATGAAGGTAACCTCCGGTCCGGCAATCGCAAAACCGGGAGAGATGGCTGCAATCTTAAGCAATCTGCAGGAGGGCGATTTATTGTTCGTGGACGAGATCCATCGTCTGAACCGGCAGGTGGAAGAAGTACTGTATCCGGCAATGGAGGACTATGCCATTGACATTATGATGGGAAAAGGCGCCTCGGCACGTTCCATACGTCTTGACCTTCCGAAATTTACCTTAGTCGGTGCGACCACAAGGGCAGGACTGCTTTCCGCACCGTTAAGAGACCGATTCGGTGTCGTACATCATTTAGAATTTTATACGCCGGAAGAATTAAAAGTGATCATCCGGCATTCCGCCATTATCTTAGGTGTTGAAATTGATGAAAAAGGCGCTTTGGAATTAGCCAGACGTTCCCGTGGAACACCAAGACTTGCCAACCGCCTGTTGAAAAGAGTCCGTGATTTTGCGGAAGTCAAATACGATGGAAAGATCAATGAAGAAGTTGCTGCCTTTGCACTGGATCTGTTAGAGGTAGACAAACTCGGACTGGATACAAATGACCGCAATATCCTCTATACGATCATAGAAAAATTCAACGGCGGTCCGGTCGGTTTAGATACACTTGCGGCAGCGATCGGCGAAGATTCCGGCACGATCGAAGATGTCTATGAGCCATATCTTGTGAAAAACGGATTTATTAACCGAACACCAAAAGGGCGTGTGGCAACGGATTTTGCCTATCATCATTTTGGTATTGCGAAACCATAGGAAAACAAGTATAATGTACTACATATAGTAGATGCGTGAGAAAAATACATAGATATGGTCGATGGGAGAGAACAATGTCAGCAAAGACGAATGCAGAAGTTGTAATTGGAGGAAAAGTATATACATTAAGCGGATTTGAAAGTGAAGAGTATCTGCAAAAAATCGCCTCCTATATAAATACGAAAATTTCCGAAGCGGAGGAATTGGATTCCTTTAAACATCTGACACCGGATATGAGGGCAATCCTGACAGAATTAAATATTGCGGATGACTATTTCAAAGCAAAAGCACAGGTCGAAAAATTAGAACTGGATTTAGAAGCAAAAGAGCGTGAGATCTACAATTTGAAACACGATCTGATCTCGAATCAGGTGCAGACGGAAACAAATACGCAAAGGATTGAAGAATTAGAAGCCGAAAACAAGGAATTATTATTAAATAAAACCAAATTAGAGGCTGCATTAGAAGATTCCCTGCTAGGGAAAGTAACCTCCGCAAAGACGGATAAAAAAGAAGAAAAGGAAACCACTTGAAAGCTATAGAGTTATTGTCTCCTGCGGGAGCCTATCCAATTTTAAAAGCAGTCATCGGGGCAGGCGCAGATGCGGTATATGTCGGCGGCCCTGCTTTTGGTGCAAGAGCTTATGCCGATAATTTTTCTAAAGAGGAACTGTTAGAATCCATTGACTATGCTCATATTCATAACAGAAAAGTCTATCTGACGGTCAATACACTGCTCAAAGAACGTGAAATGGAAGAGCAGCTTTTTGACTATCTGCTTCCATACTACGAACAGGGACTAGACGCTGTCATTGTACAGGATTTTGGTGTACTGACGTTTATCCGTGAAGCATTTCCACAACTTTCCATCCATGCAAGTACCCAGATGACGGTAACCGGAACTGACGGAGCAGCATTTTTACAAAAACAGGGTGCTTCAAGGATTGTAACTGCAAGGGAATTATCCTTTGAAGAGATCCAAAAGATAAAATCAGATACAGGTGTCGAAATAGAGAGCTTTGTACACGGAGCACTCTGTTATTGCTATTCCGGCGAATGTCTCTTAAGCAGTATGTTAGGAGGACGCAGCGGCAACCGTGGAAGATGTGCGCAGCCCTGCCGGCTTCCATATGAAGTTTTAAATGCAGCGGGAGAACGTCTGACTAGAGAGGCGACCCACATTTTGAGCCCGAAAGACCTCTGTACCATCGGTATGATCCCACAGTTAGCAGAATGTGGGATTAACTCTTTTAAAATCGAAGGCAGGATGAAGCAGGCAGAATATGCGGCAGGCGTGACTTCCATCTATCGTAAATATATCGACCTTTATGAACAGTATGGCAGTGAAGCCTTTCAGGTAGATAAGAACGATGAGAAAAAATTAGAATCCCTTGGCAGCCGCAGTGGATTTACAACCGGGTACTATACCAGACATAACGGTTCGGATATGATCACCTTTTCAAAACCAAATCATACTAAAACCGACGAAAAGCTGCACGAAACCATACGGGAAACCTATTTACAAAAGGATCTTCAAAGAAAAATTAAGGGAAACTTAAAGCTCTTTTGCGGAAAAAATGCTACACTATCGGTAGGCACCGGAGAAGTAGAAGTGCAGATTTTGGGTGAACCGGTAGAAGCTGCACAAAAGAAGCCGTTGGATAAAAATACCGTATCCGAAAAAATGCAAAAGACCGGAAATACATCCTTTATCTTTGACTCCTTAGAAATAGAAATGGATGATGATATTTTCGTTCCGATCGGGCAGCTCAATGCATTACGAAGGGCTGCACTTCATGCACTAGAAGAAAAACTGCTCGAGGATACCAGACGGAGCGGAATGGCAGAAAAACCGAAAAAGCCGGTACTTCCATTCACTTTGAATGCCTTATCTTCTGTATCTTATTTAGAAAACGAGAAATCTGTCTCCCGTAGACCAGACATTGGCATCATAAATGTAAAGACAGCAGAATTTACTACAACGGTATCTGTACAGACCTACGAACAGCTTGTCTGTGTCTGCAAGACAGATTATGTCACACGCATTTGTTTAGATGCAGATACTTTTTTACGGACAGAAGATACATCGGATTTACAAAAGGCATATCAGAGTATTACAGCAGCAGGAAAAGAAGCCTATTTCATACTGCCTGTAATCTTTAGGGAACATACCCGACAACGGTATGAAAGACTTTATGATACGGTCTTTACCATCCCGTTTGATGGGATTATCGTCAAAAATTATGAAGAGATCGGCTTTTTGCAAAGACATGCCTATACAGGAACGGTCATGGCAGACCACGATCTGTATACCTATTCAAACCGTACCCAGGAGGCATTTTCCAAATGCGGTATCTGTAGCAACACCGTGCCTTTGGAATTAAATTATAAGGAACTACGTCACAGAGACTGCTCAAACAGCGAGCTTTTCATCTATGGATATCTGCCGTTAATGGTCAGTGCCGGCTGTATTTTTAAGAGTCTTAGGAAGTGTCAGAAAAAAGAAAGTCTCTGCTACTTAAAAGACCGTTATGGAAAACGTTTCGCAGTCAGAAACTACTGTACGGATTGTTATAACATCCTTTATAACAGCAGTCCATTAGCACTGTTTGGCATGCAGCAGGAGGTGGAAAGTATTCATCCGAAATCCTTAAGGATGCAGTTTACCACCGAATCTGTGAAAGAAACAGAAAAAATATTATCTTTTTTTGAGAAAATATATATACAAAAGGGAAAATGGGAACAAAATGATTGGAAAGACTACACCAACGGACATATGAAACGAGGTGTAGAGTAAGGGAACGTTATGGTACATTTAATTATTGAAGTCTCGAAATATCTGATGATCGTATTACTTGCGATCTATACTTACCAATGTTTTGCGGTATTTCGCAGACGTTCACCGGAACGGCAAAACCGAATATTTAACAGTCAGGCAGCCTTGATCTACCTGATTCATTTAGATGCGTTTTTAGTTATTTATGCATCCACTTTAGACTTAAAGGTCATTGGGTTGTATTTAGTACAGTTGATCTTACTTGTGATCATCCAGCTCTGTTATAAGGTATTCTATCGAAAAGCCTCCAGACTGGTCGTCAATAATATGTGTATGCTCTTAGCCATCGGTTTTATTATTCTGACCAGACTGGATTTTGACAAGGCAATGAAGCAGTGTGAGATCGCCGTTGCAGCCATCGGGATCACACTCTTAGTACCGTTTATTATCCACAAATTGAAGTTTTTTCACAAATTGACCTGGGTTTACGCAGGAGTCGGACTTGCACTCTTAAGCGTAGTTGCGGTACTTGGTGCAAGGAGTTATGGAGCAAAATTATCCTTTTCCTTTGGCGGGATCAGTATCCAGCCATCGGAATTTATCAAAATTCTCTTTGTATTCTTTGTAGCCTCGATGTTCTATGAATCTACAGAATTTGCACAGGTTGTAAAAACCACGATCGTCGCGGCACTCCATGTTGTGATCTTAGTATTATCCAAAGATTTAGGTGCGGCACTGATCTTTTTTGTAGTCTATTTAGTCATGCTGTATGTAGCAACCAGAAAACCATCCTATGCCTTAGCCGGACTTGGAACCGGGGCGCTTGCATCGTTAGTGGCATACAAATTATTTAACCATGTCCGGGTGCGTGTTGTTGCATGGAAGAATCCGTTAGGTGTCATTGACAAAGAGGGCTATCAGATCTGTCAGTCTTTATTTGCCATCGGAACCGGCGGCTGGTTTGGAATGGGACTATATCAGGGAATGCCGGATAAGATCCCGGTCGTAGAACAGGATTTTGTCTTTGCAGCAATTTCCGAAGAGCTTGGCGGTGTCTTTGCACTCTGTCTGCTCTTAGTCTGTGTCAGCTGTTATCTGATGTTTTTAAATATAGCGATGCAGATCAAAGATCAGTTCTATAAGCTGATCGCGTTGGGACTTGGAACCGTCTACGGATTTCAGGTGTTCTTAACCATCGGCGGTGTAACAAAATTTATACCGTCTACCGGTGTAACACTGCCACTTGTCAGCTATGGCGGAAGCTCCCTGCTCAGTACCACGATTATTTTTGCAATCATCCAGGGTCTTTATATTTTAAGACAGGATGAAGAAGGAATGAAACAACATGAAGGAAAGAAGAAAAAGAAAGTTAACGTTAAAGAAAAACGAACAAAACGGGAACCACAACGAAAGCCTGAACCGGCTGCAAGACCAACTTCCGGAAACGGACGCAAAAAAACCGGATTCGACCAGGACATCGAAGACCTCGACTAGAAACCGGGAGTTCGTGGTCATTACCTATGCGTTTTTAGGTATCTTTATCGCCTTAATGGGATACTTTGCCTATTTTGAAACGGTAAAGAGCGAGGATTTTATCAATTCGCCTTACAATGCAAGACAGGATTCGTTTTCGAGCAGTACTGTCCGTGGAAAAATTATGGGTTCCGGCGGTGAGATACTTGCAGAGAGTAATGTAGATGCCGAGGGAAAAGAGACCAGAACCTATCCGTACCGGAACCTGTTTGCCCATGTGGTCGGCTATTCCACCCACGGCAAATTAGGTGTGGAATCTGCTGCAAACTTCAACCTTTTACGCTCAAACAGCTTTTTCTTAGAACGTATTGTCAATGAGATCCGTGGGGAAAAGAATACGGGAGATGATGTGGTAACCACATTAAATGTCAGCTTACAACAGGCAGCCTATGATGCACTTGGAGAACACGATGGAGCAGTAGTGGTCATGGAGCCTTCGACCGGAAGAATCTTAGCTATGGTTTCTAAACCGGATTTTGACCCGAATGAGGTAGCGGCCAACTGGGAAGCAATATCAGGCGATTCCGAAAGCTCTGTTTTAGTTAACCGTGCAACACAGGGACAATACCCGCCGGGTTCTACTTTTAAGATTTTAACTACCTTAGAATATATGAATGAAAACAGCAATTATAATGAATACTCCTTCCGGTGTAACGGAAAACTGAATGTGGATAATTCAGAGATCCACTGCTTTGGCGGGGAAGTACATGGAAATGAGGATTTAAAGGCTTCCTTTAAAAATTCCTGTAATACCTCATTTTCTAATATCGGACTGAGCTTGGATAAGGCGGCTTTTCGGAAGTTCTGTAAAAAAATGCTGTTTAATCAAAAACTTCCGGGAGATTTAGACACGAAAAAGAGCAGTTTTTCCTTAGATGCTTCTTCCGGTACCGGAGAAACGATGCAGACAGCCATCGGACAGGGAAAGACACTGGTTTCCCCTTATCATATGATGCTGATCAGTGCTGCGATCGCAAATGACGGAGTATTGATGACCCCTTATGTCATTGACCATACACAGAACAAAGACGGCACTTTAGTCAAACAGTTTGAGGCAGCGGAATATGGAAAACTTTTGAGCAAGGAACAGGCACAGACCATCCGCGAGTATATGCAGGAGGTTGTAGAGAGCGGAACCGCAAGCGCTTTGAAGGGACAGAGCTATACAGCGTATGGTAAAACCGGTTCTGCCGAGATCAACAGCAACCGTGACAGCCATGCCTGGTTTACGGGATTTGCGACCAAAGCAGACTCCGGTAAACCGGATATTGCGATCGCTGTCATTGCAGAAGAAGCCGGAACCGGTGGAAAAATTGCGGCTCCGATCGCCAAACAGGTATTTGATGCATATTATGCACAGTAAATCTTCAGCTTTTGTTGCAACTTTTCTAAAAAAAGGTTATACTAAAAGTAAGTGAACAACCACATCAGGAGGGATTGCAATGATACAGGCAACAAGTTGTGGTGGTGTGGTAATATTTCGTGGAAAGATACTGGTCTTATATAAGAATTATAAGAACAAGTACGAAGGATGGGTTTTACCGAAAGGAACCGTAGAACCCGGAGAAGAGTATAAGGATACTGCAGCACGAGAAGTATTGGAAGAGACCGGCGTAGCAGCAAACATCATTAAATACGTTGGAAAGAGCCAATACACTTTCACGATACCGGATAACACGGTGGAAAAAAGTGTCCACTGGTATCTGATGATGGCGGACAGTTATTACAGTAAACCACAACGAGAAGAATATTTTGTGGATTCCGGCTATTACAAATTCCATGAGGCCTACCATCTGTTAAAATTTGCCAATGAAAAGCAGATTTTAGAGCGGGCTTACAATGAGTATGTGGATTTGAAAAAGAGCAACTTATGGGGAAATCGCAAATATTACTAAGAGAAAAAGCAGTTTGTTAAGAACTGCTTTTTTCACACAGAAACAGCACCGTGAGGGATATTCATGATTTGGTATGACGATTTATATCTATCGGAAAACATTGAAAAAAAAGCAGATAAGATCAAGTGGAAAATCACGCACAATGCCGGAATGCTGCATATGTATGTGATCAGCCTGCCACAGAACAATGACAGTCTGTTAGAGATCATCAGTACCAAAGAGCTGATGCAGCGGTATTATCCGAAGAAAAATCTTGTGATCGTAGGCATCGCAAAGGGATATGAAGAAGCTGTTACCATGGCAGCGACCATTGTTGTAGAAACCATGAATTCACTCGGCAGCACAAATGTAAAGCAATATTTAAAGGAAAAACGTAAGGAGAACCAAAAAGAACGATGAGTATATTCCTATCTATATTGAAGATCATCGGGATCATCCTTGGAATCCTGCTTGCGATCTTGCTTGCATTAGTGCTATTGATCGTATTTCTTCCGATCTGTTACCGGGTAGAGGGTGATTTTCAAGAAAAAAATGAGATCCACGGACGATTATCGTGGCTGTTTTTTATCCGGGTAAAGTTTTTGGCCGAAGGAAAGAAGATATCTGTCTGGCTTTCGATTTTAGGATTCAAAAAAATCCTTTATCCGGCAGAAGAAAAAGCAGCGCGCAAAGCTAAAAAACAACGCAGAGCAAAGAAGCGGACGCAAAAACATACAACACCGGAAGAACAGGATACCGTAAATACGGGTTTTGAAGATGAAGTGGAAGAGCATGACGGGTTAACCGTTGATGACGATTCTGCATCGATCCAGACAGCAGAACTTTTATCCTCATCCGCTACGGACAAGTCCTATACCACAGCAGATGAGACCTTTACGACCCCGGATTTTTCAAAGAAAAAGTCCTTGCCAAAGTTTCGTCCATGGCATATGATTAAAACATGGATTCAAAAGATTAAAAAATTCATTCTTTCATTAAAAGAGAATTTTTCCAACATAAAAAAGGAAGTATCGGATGAAACTAATAAAAATGCGGTAAGTCATATTTTTAAAGAGTTAAAGACGTTGCTTCATCACATCGGACCAAGGCGTGGAAAGGCGCAGCTTTCTTATTCGACAGGAGATCCTGCAACAACCGGAGAGCTGACCGGAGTACTCAGTATCATGCCTCTTTTTTATAAAAAAGGCATCCATGTGGTTCCGGATTTTACCTCGGACAGGTTCTATATCCAGGGAAACTTCCGGGTAAACGGTCATTTTCAGGTATTTCATCTGCTCGGCATTTTTATCCGGGTATATAGAGATAAAGATTTAAGAAAATTAATGCAAAAATTCAAATAGGAGGGTAACTATGGCAGACAACAGTTTCAGCTCAACAGTAGCATCATTATTTAAGGGAATGGACAGCTTTATTACAACTAAGACCGTTGTAGGAGATGCGGTACACATCGGTGATACGATCATTCTTCCGTTAGTAGACGTGTCTTTTGGTGTCGGAGCAGGAGCATTTTCCGATGAAAAGAAGAACAACGGCGGTGGCGGTATGGGAGGAAAGATCACTCCAAGCGCTGTACTTGTCATCCAGAATGGTACCACGAAATTAGTCAATGTCAAAAATCAGGACGGAATCACAAAAGTCTTAGATATGGTTCCTGATTTTGTAAACAAATTTACATCCAAAGATAAAGAGCCAAGCGAAGGTGAGAAAAAAGCAGCAAAAGAGATGGAAGACATCTTAACCGATGCAGTCAATCCGTCTGAAGAATAAGAAGAATAAGTACAAAACAGAACAGAAGCGTAACATTTTAAAAGCAGGGAGCATACATTAATCATAATATATGCTCCCTGTTGGTGTGTGCTTATGAAACGTGTTTGTGGTTTTGGGCTGTTCTGTTGTTCTCTGGGTATGATTTTGATACTCCTGATCGGAAATGAGATCATCGGATTTATCCTTGTTTTCCTGTGTCTGATCATCGGCTACAATCTGTTTTGCTGCCGGTGAGTACCACAAAAAGACCGCCCTATAAATAAAATAGGACAGTCTTTTTATTCGTTTCTTCATCAAAGATAAAAGTTTTACCAAGCTAATAACTAAGCTCTTTCAACTTTTCCGGATCTCAAACAAGAAGTACATACATATAATCTCTTTGGTGTACCGTTTACTTTACACTTAACAGATTTGATGTTTGATTTCCACATTCTATTAGATTTTCTATGAGAATGGCTCACATTGTTACCGAAGTGAGCGGCTTTTCCACATACTGCACATTTTGCCATGACGTTGCACCTCCTCGTACATTACTAGATTCACATTATATAGTGAACCCACAACAATCATATTCTAGCAGATGGCGTCGTATAATGCAAGGAAAAATTAAAAAAATTATAAAAAACAAAAAGAAAGGTTTTCTTTTACTATAAAAACAGTTATAATAACCTAGAATATATATGTGCAGTATATGTGTGCAAACATGATATGGAGGTAAATAGATGAAGGGAACGATGAATACCCAGCTTGGAAGAATCGTCATTGATACGGACGTAATTGCAACATATGCAGGCTCCGTGGCAGTTGAATGTTTCGGTATTGTTGGAATGGCGGCTGTCAATATGAAGGATGGTCTTGTAAAGCTGTTGAAAAAGGATTACTTAAATCATGGTATTAATGTCACACTGGACGAAGATAATAAGATTACCATTGATTTTCATATGATAGTAGCTTACGGAGTAAGCATTCTTACGATTTCTGAAAATCTGATGGAAACCGTAAAATACAAAGTAGAAGAGTTTACCGGAATGCAGATTGATAAGATCAACATTTTTGTTGAGGGCGTCCGTGTGATTGATTAAGGAGGGTAAACAGTTGGAAATCAGTACAATAGATGCTTCCCAAGTAGCAAAGATGTTTTTAGCTGGTGCAAAGAATTTAGAAGCAAAAAAAGAATGGATCAATGAATTGAATGTATTTCCGGTCCCTGATGGTGATACCGGTACAAATATGAGCATGACGATCATGTCTGCCGCAAGAGAGGTCAGTGCATTAGACAATCCTGACATGAAATCCTTATGTAAGGCCATCTCTTCCGGTTCCCTGCGTGGTGCGCGCGGTAACTCCGGTGTTATCTTATCCCAGCTTTTGCGCGGATTTACCAAGGGTGTCGCAGAATACGATGAAATTGATGTCATGATCTTAAGTGAGGCTTTGCAAAAGGCAGTCGATACTGCATACAAGGCAGTTATGAAGCCAAAAGAAGGAACCATTTTAACGGTTGCAAAAGCAGGAGCCCACAGAGCATTAGAGTTAGCAGAAGAGACCGATGATCTGGTATATTTTGTCAGTGAGGTCATCAAAGAAGCGGACCGCATGCTGCAAAAGACTCCGGATATGCTTCCGGTCTTAAAACAGGCCGGTGTGGTAGATTCCGGCGGACAGGGCTTAGTGGAAGTGTTAAAAGGTGCAAATGATGCACTTCTTGGCAAAGAAATTGATTATACGATTGAAGGTGCTGCATCCGCAGGAACCGTGACAAAGATCACACCACAGACAGAAGCAGATATCAAATTTGGTTATTGTACAGAATTTATCATTATGCTGAACAAGCCGATGACTGACAAACAGGAACGTGATTTCAAATCCTATTTAGAGTCGATCGGAGATTCTATCGTAGTCGTAGCAGATGACGAGATTACCAAGGTTCATGTACATACGAATGACCCTGGTCTTGCAATCCAGAGAGCGTTGACGTATGGTGCACTGAGCAGAATGAAAATTGATAATATGCGTGAGGAGCATCAGGAAAAACTGATCAAAGATGCTGAAAAACTTGCGCAGCAGCAAAAAGAAGAAGAGGAAGAAGCCAAAAAACAGGCAGAACAGGAAGGACCTGTCGAAGAAAAAGACATGGCGTTTATTTCCGTGTCCATCGGAGAAGGGATCAATGAGATTTTCAGAAGCCTCGGTGTCGATGAGATCATCGAAGGTGGTCAGACCATGAACCCAAGCACCGAAGATATATTAGAGGCGATTGAAAAAGTTCATGCAAAATCCATTTTCATCCTTCCGAATAACAAGAATATCATTTTAGCAGCAAATCAGGCAGCAACCTTAGTAAAAGAGAAACATGTCATTGTCATCCCGACAAAGACCGTACCGCAGGGAATTGCCGCACTGATCAACTATATTCCTGAGAATACACCGCAGGAAAACGAAGCTGCCATGAAAGCAGAGATTGAGAACGTAAAGAGCGGTCAGGTTACTTATGCCGTGCGTGATACGATCATCAACGAAAAAGAGATCAAACGCGGGGACTATATGGGAATCGGCGACAGTGGCATTATTTCTGTCGGCAAAGACCGTGATGAGACCTTAAAAGAAATGCTTTCTAAATTAGTAGATGAGGACTCAGCATTGATCAGCCTCTACTATGGCGATGAGATTACCGAAGAAGAAGCCGAAAAAGTAGGCGCTGAACTCGGTGAACTTTATCCTGATTTAGATGTAGAAGTAAATTATGGCGGACAGCCGGTTTACTATTATGTAATTTCCGTGGAGTAAACAAACGATGAACTTAGATTCGCAGATTCGAGAATTAAAAGGCGTCGGAGAAAAAACAGAAACATTGTTTCAAAACTTAGGAGTATACACCGTGCGTGATATACTCCTTCATTTTCCACGCGAATATCATAAATTTGAGCAGCCCAAAAGTGTCGATGAAATATCCGAAGGAACCATGATAGCAGTCCTTGGCAGGATCAAAAAGACACCTTTAGTCCGGCACAACGGAAGAATGGCGGTCACGACCACACAGATCGAAGGCAGGGAAAAAATCCTTTCTCTGATCTGGTTTCGTATGCCTTATTTAAAAAACACGTTAAAACCGGGCATGCAGTATGTATTTTACGGAATTGTGAAAAACCGTAAAAACCAGCTGATCATGGAACAGCCAAAAATCTATACGATCGCGCAGTATCAGGAGCTTTCCGACAGTCTGCAGCCGGTCTATGCACTGACCAAAGGACTGACAAACAATCTTGTGCGTAAGATGGAAAAACAGGCATTAGAATCCATCTATCTGCTGGATGATTTTTTGCCGGAAGAACTAAGGGAAACGCATGATTTTTGTGAATATGGACAGGCTGTAAGGCAAATGCATTTTCCGGACAGTGAGTATGCTTTAAAAAATGCGAGAAACCGTCTGGCATATCAGGATTTTTTTGAATTTATCCTGATGATGCAGATGTCAAAAGAGCAGCGTGTCACCGCAAAAAATCAGTTTACTTTTGAAGAAAACGGGATGATCGAACAGATCATTTCCAAACTGCCTTATCCGTTAACCGGTGCGCAAAAGCGGACGATCGACTGCATTCATAACGAAATGCGTGGAGATTATGTGATGCAGCGGCTAATTCAGGGAGATGTCGGCTCCGGTAAGACCATCGTCGCATTTTTAGCCATGATCGATGCGGCATCCAATGGTTACCAGTCTGCCATCATGGCACCGACAGAGGTACTTGCAAGACAGCACTATGAGAATTTTACACAGATGTGCCAGGACTATGACTTAGACTTTCCGGTGATCCTGCTGACCGGCTCCATGACGGCAAAGCAAAAAAGGGATGCCTACGAAAGGATGCTGCTATATCCAAACGCACTGATCGTCGGAACACATGCTTTGATCCAGGAACGCGCCGTCTATGAAAATCTTGCACTTGTCATCACGGATGAACAGCACCGCTTTGGTGTCAGACAGCGGGAAACACTTGGAAAAAAGGGAGAAAAACCGCATATTTTAGTGATGAGTGCCACACCGATTCCAAGAACACTCGCCATTATCTTATATGGAGATTTGGATATTTCTGTAATTGACGAAGTTCCGGCAAAACGGCTCCCGATCAAGAATTGTGTAGTCGGTACGGAATTTCGCCCAAAAGCCTATGAATTTATAGAAAATCAGGTAAAAGACGGGCATCAGGCATATGTCATCTGTCCGTTAGTGGAAGAGAGTGAGAATACCGAAGCAGAAAATGTCACAGACTATACGAAATTATTAAAAGCAGAACTTCCGGATGTACGGATTGCCTGCCTGCATGGAAAAATGAAACCGGCAGAGAAAAACTGGATCATGGAAGAATTTTTAAATCACGATACTGATGTGTTAGTTTCCACTACCGTAATCGAAGTCGGAGTCAATGTCCCGAATGCCACGGTCATGCTGATCGAGGATGCACAACGTTTCGGACTGGCCCAGCTGCATCAGCTCCGCGGAAGAGTCGGACGCTCCGATCTCCAGTCCTACTGTATCATGATGAACACCTCCGAATCCAAAGAATCAAAAAAACGATTAGACATCTTAAATCGTTCCAACGATGGATTTTACATAGCCAGAGAGGATCTAAAACTGCGTGGTCAGGGAGACTTCTTTGGTGTACGCCAAAGTGGTGAAATGGAATTTGCTGTCGGAGATATCTTCGCAGATGCAGGACTGTTGCAGGAAGCCGCAGAAGACGTAAAGGCTCTCTTAGACAAAGACCCAGAACTATCAAAAGAAGAACACCGGGCATTAAAACAACACATGGAAACCTACGGCGAACAATGGTTCGAACAACTAAATCTCTAATAGTATAAAAAAATCTAACTAAAATTAACAGTTTTCCCATACATTTGTAAGTCTAGAAAACCCGAAACCACATATACTAGCATTGTAACAAACAAGTTACAGCTTACAAAAGTAAAAGGGGGAAATGATTATGGCACGTTCTAATACCACAAGTGTACCGGAAGCAAAAAGCGCAATGAACCGTTTTAAGTATGAGGTAGCAAGCGAGTTAGGAGTACCGTTATCTGATGGTTACAACGGTAACCTTACTTCTAAGCAGAATGGTTCCGTAGGCGGATATATGGTCAAAAAAATGATCGAGGCTCAGGAACGCCAGATGGCTGACAAATAAGCATACCCGACACAACAGGAAAATGAAGAATCAGTAAAGGCGAAAAGGCCCGGATGGAGAATCCGGGCTTTCGTCATGTTAGAATTATTATTTGTTTGTATTATCGGAATGAATCAATCTATTTGTTGGATTCCTGCAATATCAGCTTCACTGACCATTGAGTAGTTCGTGTAATAAACCACAAATCCCGGTGCGGCACCGTTTGGCTTTTTGACGTTTTTCTTTTGCAGATAGTCAATCTCTACCTTTCCGGCTTCTTTTCCCTTAGAATAATAGGCAGCCAGCCGTCCGGCTTCTTCAAAAGTCTGATCCGGCAGTTCGTCGCCATTGGTCTTTACAATGACATGGGAACCCGGTATTTCCTTTGCGTGGAACCACCAGTCATTTCCGGTTGCCATCTTAAAAGTCAGTTCATCGTTCTGATAATTATTTTTTCCGACATAGATATCATATCCATCGGAAGATACATAGTGGAACGGCTTACTCTTAGCGGATTTCTGTTTTTTCGTGCTGTGTTTTTTGATATAGCCGCTTTCCGTTAATTCTTCCTTGATCTGGGAAAGGTCGCTTTCACTCGTTGCAATATCTAAAGACGTTGCAATAGAATCTAAATGGATGATCTCCATTTTCGTTTTTTCGATCAGGCTGCTGAGTGCCTGATAGGTACGTTTTAATTTGTTATAGCGGTCAAAATATTTTTTTGCATTCTCTAAAGCCGACAGATCGCTGTCTAATGGGATCGTGATCATCTCATTGGTATAATAATTCAATGCCTCTAGGCTTTTTGCTCCTTCCGGGGCGGTATAGCCATAAGCATTGAGCAGTTCGCCGTAGACTTTATATTTTTCGCGTTTTTCCGTATCTTTTAACTGCTTTAACTGCAGATCATATTTTTTTCGGCTGCGCTCTAGGGCAGTGGTTACGATCCTTCGTAGATCTGCGGATTTTTGCCGCATGTGGGTGTAAACATTTTTTGCCGCATAGAACTGTTCAAGCACCTGTGAGATGGAATCATAGGAGATCGTCTCTAAATCAGCATACTGTTTTAACAAAAATGCCGAATATTCCACCGGCTCTTTGCCGCGCATCACAATATTTGGTGTAAAATTCCCTTCTTTTACATCTTCCATATACCAGAAGAAATTATTCGACAGATGCAGTTTTTCATCTTCCGACAGGGCAGAAGTCGATGCATCGGCATCTAAAGATGCGCGATAGCAGATTTCTCCGGCTGCTAACGGACTGATCCCCGTATAAGAGGAATAGATTGCCTTTCGGATAGTTGTCGGTTTTTCCATGATCTCAAAAAGAAAATGTTCACGGTTTTCCGTCAGCGGATTGAATTTTTCACTGGTCTTTGGAATGAAATACTCCCTGCCCGGCAGCACCTCACGCACAGAACTGACCTGCGCGGAAATATGTTTGATACTGTCGATGATCTTGTCATTTTCATCACAGAAAATAATGTTACTGTGTTTTCCCATTACCTCAATGATCAGAGATTTTTTACATAAATCCCCTAAATCATCTAAATGCTCTATCTCAAAGCGTACAATACGCTCCATTTCCGGTTGGAAAATCTTCGTGATCCGTCCGTTTGCAATATGTTTGCGTAAAAGCATACAAAAATTCGGTGCATTCATCGGACTTGGTTTATTTGTGTCTGTCAGATATATTAACGGAAGAGATGCGGAAGCGGAGAGCAGAAGACGTGCCTGTCCAATGTTTCCTCCCTTGATCGTTAAGATCAGCTCATCCTTTTCCGGCTGTGCGATCTTTGCAATGCGTCCGTTTAAAATGGTCCGGTTTAAATCATATACAATATTTGCGATGGTAATACCGTCAAATGCCATGGTGTCATACCTCCTTCCTTCCTAGCCTAATTGTTGACAGGAAAAAAGTCAAGAATATTTGACGAACCCTTCATTTTTGTATATAATAAAGTATCTATGCATACAGGTATCGCAAGACGGATAGAGAGATGCACAGAAGAAATCAGACAGGAGGCTTTTATGATCAAAAGTATGACCGGTTTTGGCCGGGCAGAGGTTATGGAGGAAAACCGGAAGTTTACGGTTGAGATCAAATCCGTCAACCACCGGTATTTTGACGTCAATATCAAGATGCCAAAGAAATTGGGCTTTTTTGAAAGTGCCATCCGTAATCTCCTAAAAGAATACATGCAAAGGGGCAAAGTCGATGTCTTTATCACTTACGAAGACTACAACGAGAACAATGTAGCTTTGAAGTATAACGAAGAGATTGCCCGAGAATACTTAACACATCTGAACGCTATGGCAGAACAGTTTGATCTGCAAAACGATATTACCGTTGGCAAATTGTCCAAATATCCGGAAGTGTTCACGATGGAAGAACAGGATGTCGATGAAAAAGAACTATGGAGCGTTTTAGAAAAAGCACTCAGACAGGCATGCGAACAGTTTGTTGCATCGAGGATCACTGAGGGAGAGAATTTAAAGAAAGATTTAGTGGAAAAACTCGATGAAATGTTAAAGAACGTAGATTTTATCGAGGAGCGTTCCCCACAGATCCTCAGTGATTACCGCAGCAGGCTCGAAGCTAAGGTCAAAGAGCTGTTAGAAGATACGCAGATCGATGACGGCAGGATTGCGGCAGAGGTTACGATCTATGCAGATAAGATCTGTGTAGACGAAGAGACCGTACGCTTAAAAAGCCATATCCAGGGTACCAAGGATGCCTTAGAAGAAGGCGGCAGCATTGGAAGAAAATTAGATTTTATTGCCCAGGAGATGAACCGCGAGGCAAATACGATCTTATCCAAAGCAAACGACCTTGCCATTTCAGATACCGGTATTGAACTGAAGACGAACATTGAGAAGGTCAGAGAACAGATCCAGAACATTGAATAGCTTTACATAACCGATATTTGAAGAGGAAAATACGATGAATTTAGAAAAAAAAGGAATATTAGTTGTCGTTTCCGGCTTTTCCGGCTCAGGAAAGGGAACGATTATGAAAGAACTTTTAAAAAAGTATCCTGAGCAATACGCACTTTCCATTTCGGCAACGACAAGACAGCCAAGAGAAGGCGAAACAGACGGCGTAGAATATTTTTTTAAAGAAACCAAAGAATTTGAGCAGATGATCGCAGACGGCGAACTGCTTGAATATGCACAGTATGTTGACAACTATTACGGCACACCAAAAGCCTATGTGGAAAAGCAGTTAGCTGACGGCAAAGATGTCATCTTAGAAATTGAGATACAAGGCGCTTTAAAAGTCAAAAAACAGTTCCCGCAGACCTTGCTTCTTTTTGTAACACCGCCATCCGCCGAAATCTTAAAAGAACGGCTGATCGGCAGGGGCACAGAGGATATGGAGATCATCAACAAGCGTTTAAGCCGTGCATGCGAAGAAGCCGAGGGCATTGAAAATTATGACTATTTAGTCATCAATGATGATTTAGACATCTGTGTCGAAGAAGTACACCAGATGATAAGAAACGAGCATCTTACGATTGCAAGAAATGAAAAAGCGATTACACAGATGCGTGAAGAATTAAAGGGATTTTTGAAAGGAGAATAACTATGATACATCCATCTTATGTAGACTTAATGAAAGTAATGAACAGTGGTGTGGAGTTTGGAGAGGAACCGGTTGTTAACAGCCGTTATTCCATCGTAATCGCCGCTTCGAAACGTGCAAGACAGATCATCGCAGGAGATGAGCCGTTAGTAGAAGGAGCAGCCGGAAAGAAACCGCTTTCTACTGCAGTGCAGGAGTTATACGAAGGAAAAGTAAAGATTATCGGAGATGACAACGAGGAAGAAGAGGAAGTATAATGAAAATTCTGTTTGTATCTCTCGGATGTGATAAGAATCTCGTAGATACGGAGTATATGCTTGGTATCCTTGGCAATGAGGGCTATGCCTTTACGGATGATGAGCAGGAGGCAGATATCATTGTGATCAACACCTGTTGTTTTATCAACGATGCCAAAGAAGAAAGCATTAATACCATTTTAGAAATGGCAGAGTACCGCGAATCCGGGAACTGCAAAGCGCTGATCGTAACAGGATGTTTAGCACAGCGTTATCAGGAAGAGATTGAAAAAGAAATCCCTCAGGTGGATGCTATCCTTGGAACCAATTCCTACGATGCCATTGCAGAAGCCGTAAAAAATGTTTTAGGCGGCAGCCATTATGAAAATTTCAAGACATTAGAAGGAATTCCAAACGTTTCCGCAAAGCGTTCCTTAACCACAGGTGGTCATTATGCCCATTTAAAAATTGCAGAAGGCTGCAACAAGCACTGTACTTACTGCATCATTCCAAAAATCCGTGGCGAATACCGCAGTATTCCAATCGAAGAATTAGTGGCGTCCGCAAAGGATTTAGCGGCACAGGGCGTAAAGGAATTGATTTTGGTCGCACAGGAAACCACCCTTTATGGAATCGACCTCTATGGTGAGAAGTCTTTATACAGACTCTTAGATGCATTAAATAAAATTGATGGGATTTACTGGATTCGGATTCTTTATTGTTATCCGGAAGAGATTGATGATAAGCTGATTGCATCCATCAAACGAAACGAAAAAGTCTGTCACTATCTGGATTTACCGATTCAGCATGCCGATGATATGATCTTAAAACGCATGGGAAGAAGAACTTCACAGGCGGATTTACGCAGTATTGTCACAAAACTTCGAACAGAGATACCGGATATTGCACTCAGAACCACACTCATCTGTGGTTTCCCGGGTGAAACGGAGAAAGAGCATGAATCACTGATGTATTTTATCAATGAGATGGAATTTGACCGTTTAGGTGCATTTACTTATTCCCCGGAGGAAGATACCCCGGCAGCAACTTTTGACAACCAGGTAGACGAAGAACAGAAGAAGCAATGGCAGCAGGAAGTCATGGAACTTCAGGAAGAAGTTATTATAGATGCCAACGAGCGAATGATTGGCAGGGAACTCTATTGTATGATTGAAGGTCAGGTTTCCGGTGAAAACACCTATGTGGGAAGAACTTACCGGGACGCACCGGATATCGACGGTTACATTTTTATCGATACGGATGAAACGCTGATGAGTGGTGATTTTGTAAAGGTAAGGGTAACCGGAGCTTATGAATACGATTTGATAGGAGAGATTGCATGAATTTACCAAATAAACTGACGATATTTCGCGTTATATTAATTCCATTTTTTGTATTCTTTTTACTTGCACCATATTTTCCGGAATATGGAAAATACATTGCAACCGCCATCTTTATTGTGGCAAGTCTGACCGATATGGCAGACGGAAAAATTGCAAGAAAATACAATCTTGTGACAAATTTCGGGAAATTTATGGACCCGTTAGCAGATAAACTGTTGGTATGCTCCGCTATGATTTGTCTGGTGGAAATCGACAGATTAGCAGCATGGATCGTAATTGTTATTATTGCAAGAGAGTTTATCATCAGCGGATTCCGTCTGGTTGCATCGGATAACGGCATTGTCATCGCCGCAAGTTACTGGGGCAAGTTTAAAACAACCTTCCAGATGCTTATGATCATCGCATTGATCTTAGATTTCCAGAATCGTTATTTCCAGATGCTTGCAACAGCACTGACTTATATTGCATTGATCCTAACGGTCGTTTCTCTGATCGATTACATTGCAAAAAATAAGCAGGTATTAAAAGAGCAGAAATAACAGGAACTAAAATAAAAAATAAAACAGAACGGCAATGATGAATAAATCCATAGAAGAGATAGTAGAATTTTTGATTGACAAAAAATTAACGATTACAACTGCGGAATCCTGTACCGGTGGGCTGATCGCATCCGCGATCGTGGATATTCCGGGCGTGTCTGAGATTTTTCACGAGGGATATGTTACCTATTCCAATGAGGCAAAAGAACGCCTGTTAGGGGTTGCCCCGGGAACCATTTCCGATTACGGGGTAGTCAGCAGCCAGACGGCTGCCGAGATGGCTACGGGTGCCGCAAGAACGGCTCATACCACGATTGCCCTTTCATCCACAGGCGTTGCAGGACCGGACGGCGGTACGAAGGAGCATCCGGTAGGAGACGTATATCTTGGCTGCTGTTACAAAGACAGCGTTTTGACACACCATATGCTCGGATGCGGCAGCCGCACCGAAATACGACAGCAGGCAGTAGCAGCAGCATTTTCACTCTTAGAAAAAATGCTGACAGAGGAGAAGATACTATGAGGATCATAGCAGGAACGGCAAGAAGCCTTCCACTGAAAACGATTGAAGGAAAAGACACCAGACCAACTACAGACCGAATCAAAGAGACTTTGTTTAACATCATCCAGATGGATGTTCCAAGAGCTTCTTTTTTAGATCTGTTTGCGGGAAGCGGAGCCATCGGACTTGAAGCATTAAGCCGTGGTGCTGAGGAAGCTGTATTTGTGGAAAATAATAAAAAAGCGGCAGACTGTATCGAGGAAAACATCCGTTTTACAAAGTTTACCGAAGAATCCACGCTGATGAGGACCGATGTGCTGACGGCACTGTGTCAGTTAGAGGGACGCAAATATTTTGATATTGTATTTATGGACCCGCCTTATGGCAAGGAATTAGAAAAAGAAGTGCTGACCTATCTTGCAACGTCAAAGCTGATCGATGAAGACAGCCTGATCATTGTAGAGATGTCAGACCGGACAACATTTGACTATGTACATGAGCTTGGTTTTACCGTAGAGAAGCTGAAAAAATACAAGACCAATATGCATCTGTTTTTAAAACGGGCAGGTCAGAAAGAGGACTGATATGAAAAGAGCAATATATCCGGGCAGCTTTGATCCGGTTACTAACGGACATGTAGACATAATCCTGCGTTCTTCTAAAATTGTGGACAAGCTGATTGTTGGCGTTTTAAACAATAGTGCAAAAAAATCATTGTTTTCGGTTGAGGAACGTGTTAGTATGTTAAAAGAGTTAACAAAAGATTTACCGAACGTAGAGGTTACTTCTTTTGATGGACTTTTAGTTGATTATATGCGGGAAATCGATGCAAGTATCATTGTACGCGGACTGCGTGCCGTAACGGATTTTGAATATGAATTGCAGATTGCCCAGACAAATCATATCGAGAATACCGATATTGAGACGATATTCTTAACAACGAATCTACAGTATTCCTATCTGAGTTCCACGATCGTGAAAGAGTTTGCTTCCTATGGCGGCGACATTTCTAAGTTTGTTCCGGAACAGTTTGTGGATAGGATTTATGAGAAGTATAATATCAAAAAATAAGGGGTGAAACCATGAGCAGTAAGATTGAACAGATTATTGATGAGATTGAAGAATACATTGACAATTGTAAACCTCATAATTTTTCCAGCAGTAAGATCGTTGTGAATCGTGATGAGATTGACGAGCTTTTGACGGAACTTCGTATGAAGACTCCGGAGGAGATCAAGCGTTATCAGAAGATTATCAGCAATCAGGAGGCGATTTTAGCGGATGCCAAAGCAAAGGCAGAGGCAATTATTGCTCAGGCACAGATCAAGACGGACGAATTAGTCAGCGAGCATCAGATCATGCAGCAGGCATATGCACAGGCAAATGAAGTTGTTATGATCGCAACAAAGCAGGCACAGGACATCTTAGACAATGCCACAAATGATGCAAATAATATCCGTATGAGTGCCATTGCCTATACCGATGATATGCTCAAAAATTTAGAAGCAAGTCTGACAGGTGCGATTGAGACTTCCAAAGCCAGAAGCGAAAGCCTGATCGGTGCTTTACAGGGCTTTTTAGATATTGTTACAGCCAACCGTGCAGAGCTTGTTCCTGAACAGATTGAACACAGCAAAGAACAGGAAGCAAAAGAGCAGCCGGCAGAACAGTCCACAGAGGAGTTGCCGGAAATCGATGTAAGTGCGGATCTGTTACAGTAGACGCTGTTATAACTGTTATCCCAGATAAAGGTAACAGAGAGCACATCCGAACGTCATGACAGAAAAGAACAGTTTATCCCTGATATAAGCAGACATAGATAAAGTTGTGTCTGAGATCATCGAACTGGTCTGGGCAATACCACAGATTCCTCCAAAAGAGGTACAGGTGGTACAGAGTAAGAACATTGCTTCTTTAGAAAAGCCATGCCCGGTAATACAGGAGATACCGTTTGTAACTTCTAAGATACTGCCAAATAACAGGCTGACAAAGGGAATACTGTTTTTTAATAGTGAAAGCGGTTTGCATAGAATAGAAAAAATCACAATGTAACCGCATAGTTTGAGCAGGGTTTCAAAACCGTTCATAATTCCGGCATCAATGATTTTAAAGGTAATTTGAGATCTTGATGCCTCATTTTTTTTATCAGAAGCCGTTCCTTTTAAAAACCGCAGCCGGATAGCTGCAAAAAAAAGCGGCGGCAGATAAATGCACAGGATCCCAGGTAGCATATATGCATCACATCCGATACACTGGTGTACCATATAGCCGGTAATAAAGACCGGACTGATGTTGTTACAGACAGAGAGCAGGATCTGTGCTTCCGATGATCTTAGTTGTCCGTTTTCGGATAACTGACCGATGATTTTACTTCCTAACGGGAAGCCAAATAAAAATCCCGCTAACAGCGGATAGACACCGTCCGGCGATACAGGAATGAGTTTTTTGATCACAGGATGCAAGATTCTGCTGAAAAAAGACAGATTATCCGATGCCACCAGAATATAGGAAATAATGGAAAATGGCAGTAATGCCGGTAAAATGCGGTCATACCAGAGTAAAAGACCATTTTTTACACCTTCCATTCCATGCACGGGGTCTATTAACATGTAACACAATATGAAGATAAGTAAGAGTATAAGGTATGATTTTTTCATAGTTAAATATATTAAAAATTAAGAAAGATATGAATTCAGGAGGTAAGAATATGAGAGTATTAGAAAATGTGCAGCCACAAAAAGTATTTTATTATTTTGAGGAACTTGCAGGAATCCCACACGGTTCCTATCATACAAAAGCCATCAGTGACTATTGTATGAACTTTGCAAAAGAACGGGAATTAGAGGCTTATCAGGATGCTTATAATAATGTGGTCATTATCAAAGAAGCCACAGACGGATATGAAAATGCAGAACCGATCATCCTTCAGGGACACTTGGATATGGTCTGCGAAAAAGAAAACGATACAGAGATCGACTTCGAGAACGAGGGACTTCGTCTTTTTATCGACGGTGACTTCGTAAAGGCAAAGGGAACAACCTTAGGAGGAGATGACGGTATTGCCATTGCCTATTCCTTAGCCATCTTAGATTCGGATGACATTGCACACCCACGCTTAGAGTGTGTCTTTACCGTAGATGAGGAAGTCGGCATGCTTGGTGCTGAAAAAATTGACCTTTCCATGTTAAAAGGACATCAGGTATTAAATATTGACTCTGATGTAGAGGGAACCTTTTTAACAAGCTGTGCCGGCGGAGTAACGGCAGAGTGCAGTTTTCCGTTAGTCTTTGACGAAGCAGAGGGTTTACAGTATCGTCTGACCCTGACCGGATTAATGGGCGGTCATTCCGGTGGTGAGATTGATAAGGAACGTGCCAATGCCATTGTAGAGATCGGAAGAATTTTAAAACATTTAGATGATACATTAGAAATGGGCATCTGTGCATTGAACGGTGGCCTTAAAGACAATGCCATTCCAAGAGAGTGCATCTGTGATATTTTAGTTACGCCGGAAGATGAGAAGAAGTTAGAAGATGCGGTTTTCGCACTGAATCATATACTGAAAAAAGAATACCAGGCAAGTGATCCTGATATCGTATTAAGATTCGAAAAACTCGGCACAAAAAAGACGCAGGTACTTGGTTACCGCTCCCAGTCAAGAATCCTTTTCTTCCTGCGGAATATGCCAAACGGTATCCAGCATATGAATATGGAGATTCCGGGACTTCCTGAGACTTCACTCAATGCCGGAATTATGAAAATGACGGAGGAAGAATTTTCCGTATCATTTTCCGTAAGAAGCAGCGTCAAGAGCAGAAAAGAAGAAGTGATGGATCGTCTTTCTTATCTGTCTGAGTTCTTAGGCGGTACGGTCACCTTTATCGGTAATTATCCTGCATGGGAATACAAAAAAGATTCTAAAGTCCGTGAACTGGTTTTAGATGTTTACCGGGATTTATATCAGAAAGAACCAAAGATTGAGGCAATCCATGCCGGCTTAGAGTGTGGAATCCTCTCCGAAAAGATTGAAAATCTGGACTGTGTTTCATTCGGACCGGATAACTTTGACATTCATACACCAAAAGAAAGACTTTCGATCTCTTCTACCGAGCGTGTATGGAAATTCATTTTAGAGTTTTTGAAAAGAGCAAAATAATTTATGTGGTATCGAAAATTTGCAGTGATCCTGCTGTTTATCTGCCTTGTTGCAGCCGACAGTGCAGGCGTACAGAAGATATTGCAGATTTCTAAAGAAAAGGGAACTGTTACGGAATACAAAGACCCTTACCCAAAGATCAAAAAAGAAGTGGCTTATTTTCCGGTAGCGGAGTCGAAATGGGATGATCGAAAAACAGTCGCTTACGGAGACAGCTTTATGATGGAGCGTACCTACGGTGGAAAAAGGGGACATGAAGGCTGTGACATCATGGCATCCTACAACCACAGGGGCGTGTATCCGGTAGTCAGTGTCTGTGACGGTACCTTAGAAAAGATCGGCTGGCTGCCCCAGGGCGGATGGCGGCTTGGCATACGCAGTAAAACCGGTGTCTATTATTACTATGCACACTTGTCCGATTATATGAAAGAATACCAAATCGGAGAGCAGATCCGTGCCGGAGAAATCATTGGCTTTATGGGGGATACCGGCTATAGTGAGATAGAAGGAACCACGGGGAATTTTGACGTGCATCTTCATTTTGGCATTTATCTAAATGATAAAAACGGAAAAGAATATGCCATCAATCCCTATCAGGTTTTACAGAAATTAGAAAATAAAAAAAGAACACTTACATTCTAGGAGTATTATGATCCGACTGGACAAATATTTAGCCGATATGGGCATTGGAACCCGTTCGGAGGTAAAAAACATCATACGAAAAAAACAGGTCAGCGTCAATGGTATTCTGGTTAGTAAACCCGAAACAAAGGTTGACATAACAAAAGATACCGTCTGTTATCAGGGAACGCCGGTTGCCTATGAACCCTATGTCTATTATATGTTAAATAAACCGGGCGGTTGTGTTTCGGCAGTGAAAGACAATCTGTATCCAACCGTCCTTTCTTTTATTGAAAATCCAAAGGGCTATAACCTGTTTCCGGTCGGCAGGCTGGATCTTGACACGGAAGGACTCCTGCTGATCACAAATGACGGAACATTAGCCCATGAGCTTCTAAGCCCGAAAAAGCATGTGACAAAGACCTATTTTGCAAAGGTACAGGGAAGAGTTACGAGGGAAGATGTCCAGCGCTTTTCCCTTGGATTAGATATCAAAGAAGAGAAACCGACACTTCCTGCAACACTTGTCATCGAAAAATCGGACGATATTTCAGAAATCCGTGTCAGTATCACAGAAGGAAAATATCATCAGGTCAAGCGGATGTTTGAAGCGGTCGGAAAACAGGTTCTTTTTTTAAAACGGCTTTCTATGGGAACGTTACAATTAGATGAAACCCTGACTCCCGGAAGCTACCGGGCACTGACCACAGAAGAATTATCTGCACTGAAAAACAGAACAATATAGAGGAAAAACAATGAGTAAAAATATGTTAGAAAATATCCGGGCAGTCATTTTTGACCTAGACGGAACATTAGTAGATTCCATGTGGATGTGGGAATCCATTGATATTGAATTTTTAACTGCACGCGGTTTAGAAATGCCGGAAAATCTGAAATATGAGATAGAAGGTATCAGCTTTGCGCAGACTGCCGACTATTTTATCAAGCGGTTCGGCTTAAAGGATACTCCACAGGAACTGATGAAGATCTGGAACGGCATGGCTTATGAAAAATACTGCAAAGAAGTGCCGTTAAAACCGGGAGCGAAGCAGTTCTTAGACTTATTAAAAGAAAAGGGAATCCGCGTCGGTATCGGAACCAGCAATTCCTATGAGCTGACCAGAGCCTGTCTAAAGGCACATGATATTTTAGAGGATATTGATTATATCTTAACGTCCGATGAAGTTCCGAATGGAAAACCTGCACCGGACATTTATCTGATGGTAGCGGAGCATTTTGGGGTTGCTCCGGAGCACTGCATGGTCTTTGAGGATATTCCAAACGGAATGCGGGCAGCGATCAGTGCCGGCATGAAAGTCTGTGGCGTAGAAGATGAATTTTCCACCGAGCAGAATCCATTAAAAAAAGAACTTTCTGATTATTACATTACTTCCTATGAGGAAATTTTAAATGGCACCTATGAGGATCTGACATGAAAAATAAATTTTTACCCATTTGTAAAAAAGATATGGATGAGCGTGGTATTCAGCAACTGGATTTCGTCTATGTGATCGGCGATGCCTATGTTGACCATCCATCCTTTGGACATGCCATCATCAGCCGGGTACTGGAAGCACATGGATATACTGTTGGAATCATTTCACAGCCGGACTGGAAAGATGATCACAGTATTTCTATTTTAGGCGAACCAAGACTAGGCTTTTTGGTTGCCGCCGGAAATATGGATTCCATGGTCAACCACTATACCGTTTCTAAAAAGCGACGTTCCACAGATGCCTATACACCGGGCGGAGTCATGGGAAAGCGGCCGGACTATGCCACCATTACTTATTGTAATCTGATCCGACGCAATTATAAAAAAACACCGATCATCATTGGCGGGATTGAAGCGAGTCTGCGCAGGCTTGCCCACTATGATTACTGGTCAGATTCCTTAAAACGTTCCATTTTATTAGATTCCGGTGCGGATCTGCTCTTATACGGAATGGGAGAGAGAAGCATTGTAGAAGTGGCAGATGCCCTAAACAGCGGGCTCTTGGTTCGTGATATTACATTTATTGATGGAACTGTTTATAAAACAAGAAAAAAAGAAGATATTTATGATGCGATTTTTCTGCCGGACTATTCAGAACTGAAAGCAGATAAAAAGAATTATGCCAAAAGTTTTTATGTGCAATATCAAAATACCGACCCGTTTTCGGGAAAACGTTTAGCGGAAAGCTATGACTATAAAACCTTTGTGGTACAAAATCCACCGTCTAAGCCGCTGACGATCGAAGAAATGGATGATGTCTATGCACTTCCCTATATGCGCACTTATCATCCTTCCTATGAAAAAGCAGGCGGTGTGCCTGCGATCAGTGAAGTGAAATTCAGTCTCGTCAGCAACCGTGGCTGTTTTGGAGGGTGCAGTTTTTGTGCCTTAACCTTTCATCAGGGCAGGATCATTCAGGTAAGAAGCCATGAATCCATTATCGAAGAAGCAAAAATGCTTACGAAGGAACCCGACTTCAAAGGATATATCCACGATGTCGGTGGTCCGACAGCAAATTTCAGGGCACCTGCCTGTAAAAAACAGCTCAAACACGGAGCATGCCCAAACAAACAGTGTCTCTTTCCAAAACCCTGCGACAATCTGATCGCAGACCACAGAGATTACCGGGCACTTTTAAAACAGTTAAGAGCACTTCCGGGGGTAAAAAAAGTCTTTATCCGCTCCGGTATCCGTTTTGACTACCTGCTTGCCGATAAAGACCAGAGCTTTTTGAAAGAATTGTGTGAATATCATGTTTCAGGACAGCTTAAGGTTGCCCCGGAGCATATTTCGGATGCTGTTTTAAAATATATGGGAAAACCGGAAAACAGTGTTTACCGCCGTTTTGTGCAGTCCTATCAGAAGATGAACGAAAAGATCGGGCGAAAGCAGTTCTTAGTCCCTTATCTGATGTCCTCGCATCCGGGTTCTACCTTAAAAGAAGCCGTAGAATTAGCAGAATTTTTACGGGATTTCGGATATATGCCGGAACAGGTACAGGATTTTTATCCGACACCTTCCACGCTGTCTACCTGCATGTATTATACCGGAGTAGACCCGCGGACCATGGAACCGGTCTATACGGCAGTGAACCCACACGAAAAAGCCATGCAGCGGGCATTGATCCAGTATCGGAATCCAAAGAATTACGAACTGGTATCGGAGGCACTCCATAAAGCAGGCAGAACGGATCTGATCGGATTTGACAAAAAATGTCTGATCCGTCCGAGAAATATCCAGTCTTCATCATCCACACAAAAGGGTGCTTCCGCCAAAAAACAGCAGAAATCGCAAAAGCAAAAACCGCAGCAGAAAAAGACTATTCGAAATGTCCATAAAAAGAAAAACGGAAAGCAGGCAAGAGAAGCATGAAAGAAATTGTGATCAACGAAAATGAAGCCGGACAACGTCTGGATAAATTCCTAGGCAAACTCTTAAAAGAGGCTCCTGCCAGCTTTTATTATAAGATGCTCCGAAAAAAGAATATTGTCTTAAACGGCAAAAAAGCAACCGGAAATGAGAAATTAACCGCCGGAGATTCGGTAAAATTATTCCTTTCGGATGAGACTTTTGAAAAATTTGCAGGAAAACAACAGACGAAAGATCCGGTTGTTTCCGTTCCGCATATTTCACTAGAAATCGTCTATGAGGATCACGATGTGCTCGCCATCAACAAACCGGCGGGAATGCTTTCCCAAAAAGCCAAAAAAGAAGATATTTCCGCAAATGAATATATATTACAATATCTTTTAGAAAGTGGTACAATAACAAGAGAGAGCCTGCATACGTTTAAACCATCGGTCTGCAACCGCTTAGACCGCAACACATCGGGAATCTTAGTTGCAGGAAAGACCCTGAATGGATTGCAGCAGATGAGCAAAGCCTTTCGGGAACGCAGTATGGAAAAATATTATCTTGCGATCGTCGCAGGGCATATTTCCAAGCCAAGACGGATCGAAGGTTTTTTAAAAAAGGATGAGAAAAACAATCAGGTCACCATACTTTCTGAGCCTTCTAATGATGCAAAGCCGATCATTACCGAATATCGTCCCTTAAAGCTCGTTGGTCAGGTAACTTTACTTGAAGTTCATCTGATCACCGGAAGAAGCCATCAGATCCGTGCACATTTAGCATCGATCGGTCACCCTGTTATTGGCGATACCAAATACGGAAATCCGAGGCTTAACCGGGAATTTTTAAAAAATGCAGGTGTGACACATCAGTTATTACATGCATACCGCCTGTTTTTAGCCGATGGGACCAAGATACAGGCAGATGCCCCGAAAGAATTTGAACGTGCCTTAGAATGTCAAAGGACAGGCAGAGAAAAATAAGAGGTGGAGAACATGAATATTTATATCTTAAGACATGGAGAAACCAACGGAAACAAAGCAGGAAGAATCCAGGGAAGTACCGATATTCCGTTAAATGAATACGGCATTGAATTAGCTAAGATCACAAGGGACGGCATCGAAAAAGAGGGACTTCAATTTGATATTATTTATGCAAGTCCGCTATCAAGAGCCCGTAAAACGGCTGAGATCGTCCGTGGTACACATACAACCGAAATCGTCATTGATGACCGGATCGTTGAGATGAATTTTGGAAAAGCAGAAGGTATGCTGATAAAAGATATTAATGAAAAACCGGAAAATCAGAATCTGAAATACTGTTTTACCATTCCATCGAAATATCAGGCAAAAGACGGAGCCGAAAGCTATGAACATATTATGGCAAGAGCTAAAGATTTCTTAGAAAACGAACTGCGACCGTTAGAGCATACTTATGAAAATGTACTGGTCGTCTGCCACGGAGCATTGATCCGTGCTTTATTACTCAACGTCTTAGGTTGGGATATTGACCGTTACTGGGAGATTCATCAACCAAACTGCTGTATGAATTTAGTGACCTTAAAAGACGGAAAATTTAACCTCGCCTATATGGAAAAAATTTATTACGAAGGTGATGTTGCCGCGAAAGGAATCCTGTAATGCCAACTTGGAATTCAAGAGGTTTAAGAGGTTCAACCTTAGAAGAATTTATCAACCGGACCAATGAAAAATATGCCGAACACGGACTTGCCCTGATCCAGAAAGTACCGACACCGATCACACCGATCAATATCGACAAGGCAACCAGACACATTACCCTTGCTTATTTTGACCAGAAGAGTACCGTAGACTATATCGGTGCCGTACAGGGGATTCCGGTCTGTTTTGATGCCAAAGAATGTCATACAGACACCTTTCCGCTTGCCAATATCCATCCGCATCAGGTGCGGTTTATGGAGGATTTTGAAAAACAGGGCGGTATCTCCTTCCTTTTGATCTCCTTTACGCACAAAGATGAATTCTATTATCTGCGTCATCAAAAGCTCATGGAATTCTGGAATCGTATGGAGACAGGCGGACGGAAAAGTTTTCGCTATGAGGAATTAGAAAAAGACTTCTTTTTAAAAGGAAAAGGCGTGATCTTAGTTCCGTATTTAGACGGTATCCAAAAAGACTTAGAAATTCGGGAATAAACGTAAGAAGCAGGGATTGACTTTTTTTCTAATGTAACATATAATAAATCAAGTTTAATATATTATCAAGGTAGCACGTTACCACAATAAAGTGCCGGAGGGAAAAAGCATGAGAAGAGAATTATTACATACACCGGAAGGTGTCCGCGATATTTATAACGGAGAATGCGATAAAAAGCAACGAATAGAGCAGGAACTTCATCAGACGTTTCTAAGTTTTGGTTATCATACGATTCAGACTCCGACGTTTGAGTTTTTTGATGTATTCAATCGGGAGATCGGTACCATCCCATCCAAAGATTTATATAAGTTTTTTGACCGTGAAGGAAATACTTTAGTACTGCGTCCGGATATGACTCCATCCATCGCAAGAGCAGCCGCAATGTATTTTGGCGAGGAAACTATGCCGATCCGACTCTGCTATGCCGGAAATATTTTTATCAATAATAACAGTTATCAGGGCAGATTAAAGGAATCCACACAGCTTGGTGCAGAGCTGATCGGAGATGACTCGATCGAAGCAGATGCAGAAATCCTTGCGATGGCAGTCGAATGTCTGAAAAAGGCAGGCTTGGAAAAATTTCAGATCAGTATCGGTCATGCCGGATTTTTAAAAGGACTGATGGAAGAAGCAGGACTGAATGAAGAACAGGAAGAGGAACTGCGGGAACTGATCTCTAACAAGAATTTTTTCGGTGTGGAGGAGTTCATCGGTACACTGGAGATTGCCGAAGACTTAAAGGAACTTTTTACACTTTTAGGCGGTTTTTATGACAGTCCAAAGCAGTTTGAAGAGATTCAGAAAAAAGCAGCACCATATCAAAAGAGTGCTTCTGCTTTAACCTACTTAAAGGATTTACATGAAGTGTTAAAACTCTATCAGGCAGAACGTTATATTTCCTATGAACTTGGTGCGATCAGCGACTACCATTATTATACCGGCATTATTTTTTCCGGCTATACCTTTGGAACAGGAGAACCGATCGTAAAAGGCGGCCGTTATGATAAGCTCTTAAAGTATTTTGGCAAGGATGCACCTGCCATTGGTTTCGCCATTGCCTCCGACCAGCTTTTAGCCGCTATCCAGAGACAAAAGACAGAAATAACAACAGACAAAGACTATCAGCTTTTGCTCTATCCAAGAAAGCTTCAAAAAGAAGCCATCTTAAAGGCACAGGAGCTTAGAAAAACCGGAGCTTTGATAGAATTGTTATGTATGGATGAGACCAAGAGCAAAGAGGACTATCAGGCATATGCCGACAGAACCGGAATGACAAAGATTACATATATGGACGGAGAATAAAAATGGAAGATATGAGATATTTAACGTTTGCTTTAGGGAAAGGCAGATTAGCAAACCAGACCTTAGAAACCTTTGAAAAAATAGGCATTACCTGTGAAGAGATGAAGGACAAAAAGACCAGAAAGCTGATCTTTGTCAATGAAGAATATAAGCTGCGTTTCTTCTTAGCCAAAGGCCCGGATGTTCCAACCTATGTGGAATACGGTGCTGCAGACATTGGAATTGTCGGAAAAGACACGATCTTAGAAGAAGGACGCAATATCTACGAAGTCTTAGACTTAGGCTTTGGAAAATGCAAAATGTGTGTCTGTGGGCCAAAAGAAGCCGAAGAACTGTTAAAGCACAGAGAACAGATCCGCGTGGCAACCAAATATCCGAAAATTGCAAAAGACTATTTTTATAATAAAAAGCATCAGACCGTGGAGATCATCAAGTTAAACGGCTCGATCGAGTTAGCCCCGATCGTCGGACTTTCCGAAGTGATCGTAGACATTGTAGAGACCGGTTCTACTTTAAGGGAAAACGGACTTTCTGTATTAGAAGAAGTCGTACCGTTATCTGCAAGAATGGTGGTCAACCAGGTCAGCATGAAGATGGAAAATGAACGTATTACAAAGCTGATTACCGACTTAAAGTCCGTATTGAGCAGTCAGGAGGTTTAAGATGAAGATCTTAACGTTAACAGAAGAAAGTAAAACAGATATCTTAGAAAATCTTTTAAAGCGCAGTCCGAACAGCTATGGCAAATTTGAAAGCCAGGTAGCCGAGATCATAGAAAATGTACGGGCAAAAAAAGACGCTGCATTATTTGACTATACCAGACGTTTTGACGGTGCTGACATCAGTGCCGATACCATTTTAGTCACCGATGCGGAAATCAAAGAAGCCTATGAAAATGTTGATACAAAGCTGTTAGAGGTTATCAAAAAAGCATTGGTCAACATCCGTACCTACCACGAAAAACAAAAACAGTACAGCTGGTTTGATTCGGAAGAAAACGGAATCCTCTTAGGCCAGAAAGTAACACCATTGCAGAGAGTCGGTGTCTATGTGCCGGGCGGCAAGGCAGTCTATCCATCCAGTGTGCTGATGAACGTCATGCCGGCAAAAGTAGCAGGCGTGGATGAGATCATTATGACCACCCCTCCTGGAAAAGACGGAAAAATCTGTGCTTCTACCTTAGTTGCCGCAAAAGAAGCCGGTGTAGACCGCATTTATAAAGTGGGTGGTGCACAGGCAATCGCAGCACTTGCTTTTGGAACCGAAAGCATCCCTAAAGTAGATAAGATCGTAGGACCGGGAAACATCTATGTAGCACTTGCAAAAAAAGCCGTATTTGGTCATGTCAGCATTGATTCGATCGCAGGACCGAGTGAGATCTTAGTCTTAGCAGATGAGACTGCCAATCCGCGTTTTGTTGCCGCAGACCTGTTATCACAGGCAGAGCATGATGAAATGGCATCTGCGATCCTTGTGACCACAAGCAAAACTTTAGCAGAAGAAGTCTCTAAAGAGATCGATGCATTTGTAAAACAGCTTTCAAGAAAAGAGATCATCCAGAAGTCTTTAGACCAGTATGGTTATATTTTAGTGGCAAAGGATGACGCAGAGGCGATCCAGACCGCAAACGAGATTGCTTCCGAGCACCTTGAGATCGTGATGAAAAATCCATACGAAGTTATGACGAAGATCCGCAATGCCGGTGCTATTTTCTTAGGAGAATACAGCTCGGAGCCGTTAGGCGATTACTTTGCAGGTCCAAACCATGTACTGCCAACCAACGGAACCGCTAAATTTTTCTCTCCGTTAAGTGTCGATGACTTCATTAAGAAATCCAGTATCATTTCTTATTCAAAAGAGGCATTAGAGCCTGTTTATAAGGATATTGTACAGTTTGCGGAATGTGAACAGTTGACGGCACACGCAAATTCGATTAAAGTAAGATTTGAGGATTAAGGAGGAATACCCGGATGAATACAGCACGAACTTCAAGTGAAGTCCGAAAGACGAAAGAGACGGACATTCAATTAGATCTGAATATTGACGGAAGCGGTGTCTATGAGGTGGATACCGGGATCGGTTTTTTTGACCATATGTTAGAGGGATTTTCAAGGCATGGTTTTTTTGACCTGAAACTTCAGGTAAAAGGGGACCTTCATGTAGATTCCCATCATACGATCGAAGATACCGGAATTGTCCTTGGAACGGCGATCAAGAATGCCTTAGGCAAAAAAGAAGGCATCCGCCGCTACGGAAGCTGTATCCTGCCAATGGATGAAACACTTGTCCTCTGTGCCTTGGATTTATCGGGAAGACCTTATTTTTCCTTTGATGGAACTTTTGATACACCACGCGTAGGAGAATTTGATACGGAGATGGTGCGTGAATTTTTCTATGCCATATCCTATACCGCCGGCATGAATCTGCATATGAAGGTATTATCCGGCACAAACAGCCATCATATCATTGAGGCATTATTCAAAGCATTTGCGAAAGCATTAGATGAAGCGGTCACGACGGACCCGCGGATTCATGATATACTATCTACGAAAGGCAGTCTGTAAAAATGAGAGAATATAAAAATCTGGTTGCAACCTTATATTTAAAAAATGGAAAGGCAGTCAAAAGTATCGATAATTTAGAGGAACTTGAAGACACTAAGAACCTCATCAAGCTGTATAATGACAGCGGCATTGATAAGATCCTGATCTACGACCTTTCTACGGAAGATGAGGAGCACGAACTGAATATCCATACCATTAAGGAGTTAAACCGTCTGTTAGAGATTCCGCTCTGTGCAGGAGGTAACATTAACCGCCTAGAGGACGTAAAGAAGTTAATCTATGCCGGATGTAAGGAAGTTATTTTAAACGGCTCTAAGCCTTCTACCGCCCAGCTTGCGATGGAGGCGAGCAAACGTTTCGGTAAGGAAAAGATCATTATCTCCTTAAAGAATGTGGATTACATCTTTAAACATCAGAAAGAACTTCAGGAGAGTGTACATGAAATTTTAGTTATGAATCAGGAAATCTTAGATTCCGTAGAAAATCTGACCGACATCATCTATTTGGTTGAGCAGAACGAGCTGGATATGGATAAATTGACCACACTCTTAAAAAGAGACAATGTGCGTGGTATCTGTGGAGAGTTCATCAATGATTTAGAGACAGACATTATGAAGTTAAAGACAGAGCTGTCCCGTAATGGCATCAAGATGGATAATTTTGACCCTGCGATCAGTTGGGAGAACTTAAAGAAAAATTCGGACGGTCTGATCCCGGTCATTGTACAGGATTATACGACCAACGATGTGTTAATGTGTGCTTATATGAACGAAGAAGCGTTCCACGCTACGATCAACTGTGGAAAAATGACCTACTACAGCCGAAGCCGTCAGGAGCTTTGGATGAAAGGTGAGACTTCCGGTCATATCCAGTATGTGAAAGAATTAACAGCCGACTGTGACTTTGATACGATCCTTGCTAAGGTGTCACAGGTGGGCGTTGCATGCCATACCGGCAATCCTAGCTGCTTTTTCAATGAGATTGTCAAGAAAGAGTATATTGAAAAAAATCCGTTAAAAGTATTTGAAACGGTTTATAATATCATTGAAGACCGCAAGAACAATCCAAAAGAAGGTTCCTATACCAACTATCTTTTTGACAAGGGAATTGATAAGATATTAAAAAAGGTCGGCGAGGAGTGTACGGAAATTGTCATTGCTGCAAAGAACCCGGATCCGGAAGAGATCAAATATGAGATTTCGGATTTCCTCTATCATGTCATGGTACTAATGGTAGAAAAGGGCGTGACCTGGGAAGAGATCACACAGGAATTAGCACAGCGTTAAAGACGCTGTTTGCAGCATAGAACACGAACGTATAATAGGAAAAGTATGAGAAAATTAGCATTAAGTGATGAAATTTTAATGAAAATAGACAAGCCCGTTCGATATATCGGGCATGAGTTAAACAGTGTCGTAAAGAATCCTGAGGACGTAGACATCCGTTTTGCCATGTGCTTTCCGGATGTCTATGAGATTGGAATGTCACATTTAGGCATCCAGATCCTTTATGATATGTTCAACCGGAGAGAAGATGTATACTGCGAGAGAGTCTATTCCCCGTGGCCGGATCTGCATCAGATCATGAAAGAGCAGCACATTCCGCTGTTCGGACTCGAATCACAGGAACCACTGACGCATTTTGACTTTATCGGGATTACCATCCAATACGAGATGTGTTATACCAATATTTTACAGATCTTAGATTTAGCACAGATCCCACTTTTAGCAAAAGACAGAGAACGGGATATGCCGTTTGTCATTGGCGGAGGACCATGTACCTACAATCCGGAGCCTTTGGCAGACTTTTTTGATTTATTCTATATTGGTGAAGGTGAAACCAGCTATGATGCCTTATTGGATCTGTATAAGGATTGGAAAAAAGGAGATGCCTCGAGAGAAGCCTTTTTGCATCAGGCGGCAAAGATACCGGGAATCTATGTTCCGTCACTCTATGAAGTCAGCTATCAAGAGGATGGAACGTTAGCCTCTATGGAACCGGTATATGACAATATCCCCAAAAAAATCGAAAAACAGGTAGTAACGGAACTGACTGCCAGCGTCTATCCGGACAAACCGGTCGTACCGTTTTTGAAAGTGACACAGGACCGTGTCGTATTAGAGGTACAGCGTGGCTGTATCCGCGGCTGTCGTTTTTGTCAGGCGGGTATGATCTACCGTCCACTCCGTGAAAAAGATGTAGAGCGTCTGAAACGTCAGGCAGACATCATGTTAAAGAATACCGGGTATGAAGAGATTTCCTTAAGTTCTTTAAGTACCAGTGATTATCGGGAATTAGAGGATCTGATCAATTATCTGATCGAACATCACGGAAAGGAACATGTGAACATTTCCCTTCCATCACTGCGTGTAGATGCATTTTCCTTAGACGTTATGGGAAAAGTACAGGATATTAAAAAGAGCAGTCTGACGTTTGCACCGGAAGCAGGCTCCCAGAGACTTCGTGATGTAATTAACAAAGGTTTAACTGAGGACATTATCTTACATGGATGCGGACTTGCCTTTGAAGGTGGCTGGAATAAGGTAAAACTTTACTTTATGCTCGGACTTCCGACCGAACAGGTCGATGACATGAAAGCCATTGCAGAGCTTGCAAACAGGATCGCTGTCCGCTATTATGAGATCCCAAAAGATCAAAGAAACGGAAAATGCCAGATTACGGTCAGCACTTCTTTCTTTGTGCCAAAACCGTTTACACCGTTCCAGTGGTCACCGATGTGTACCAAAGAGGAATTCTTAAATCGTGCCAAAATTGTCAACGATACCGTAAAAGAACAGTTGAACCGCAAGAGTATCAAGTATAACTGGCATCAGGCAGATGTTACCGTATTAGAGGGTATTTTTGCAAGAGGTGACCGCCGTCTTAGCAGGGCTATTTTAAAAGCCTATGAAGAGGGCTGCATTTTTGATGCCTGGGGCGAATACTTTGACAATGAAAAGTGGATGCAGATCTTTGAGGACTGCGGCATTGATCCTGATTTTTATACGATCCGCCCAAGAGAAACCGATGAGCTGTTCCCTTGGGATTTCATCGATGCCGGCGTAACCAAAGAATTTTTGATCCGCGAGTGGAAAACGGCACAATCCGAGGTCGTCACCCCGAACTGCAGAGAACGCTGTTCCGGCTGTGGTGCAAGAAAATATGAACGAGGTGTCTGCTATGAAAATTAGAATTAAATTCCGAAAATATGGTGCATTAAAATTTGTCGGACATCTGGATATGATGCGTTATTTTCAAAAGGCATTAAAACGTGCCGGCATCGACATGAAGTATTCCGAGGGCTTTAACCCTCATATGATCATGTCCTTTGCTGCACCGCTTGGCGTCGGGATCACCAGTGACGGAGAATATTTTGACATTGAGGTACTTTCTACGAAGTCAACGGAAGAATCCTTAAAGGTCTTAAATGAAGCCATGGTCGAAGGCGTGGAAGTGACCTCTTACGTTGCATTACCGGATACCGCGAAAAAATCCATGTCTTTAGTTGCGGCAGCAGACTATGAGATCTTCTATAAAAAAGGTTATGAAATTCCAAGATCGGTTGCAGAATTTACGGAGATCTATCGGAATTTCTACGAAGAACAGTCCGAAATCCTGATCGTCAAAAAGACAAAAAAGAGTGAACGTGAAATGGACTTAAAGCCATTGATCTATGACTTCCAGGTTCAAAACCGAAACGATACACCGGTATTCTACTTAAAGGTCTGTACCGGAAGTGTGGACAATATCAAACCGGAGTTAGTGCTTGCTTCCATGTTTGCAGCAACGGGATTGACCTATCATCCTGAAGCAATGCAGATCCATAAATTAGAGACCTATACCAAAAATGAGCAGGGTGATTTCATCCCGCTGGATGCTCTTGGAGAGAACATTGTCTGAGCGGATCATCATTACAAAAGCACCTTTAAAAGAAGGATGGGGGCAGGAATTTTTCCTTGCGGCAGCCTTTGATGAAAAGCGCATGACGCAGATTCAGGCAGAAGCCGTCTCAAAGTCCTCAATCCTTGGAAATATCTACATCGCAAAAGTAGAAAATATTGCACAAAACATTCAGGCAGCCTTTGTGGATATTGCAAAGGGTGTCTCCTGTTTTTTGCCCTTAGAAGAAGCAAAAAATGCTGTTTTTACGAAAAAGAACGGAAAAAAAGACTTATGCATCGGTGATGAACTTCTCGTGGAAGTAACCAGAGAAAAGCAAAAGAACAAACCTGCTTCGGTCTCTGCAAATCTGAACTTTTCCGGGAAATACCTGATACTGACGACCGGAAACCATCTTTTGGGTATTTCTAAAAAACTGCATGCGACAGAGCGGGAACGTTTGCAGGCATTGTTAAAAGATCAGATCACCGATACCTTTGGGATCGTCGTGCGTACCGCCGCAAAAGATGCTTCCGATGAAGAGATTTTAAAGGAATTAGAAATGTTAACAAAGCAGTGTCATGCCTGCCTGCAAGGGGCAATGCACCGGACTGCTTTTACACGGTTGCGGGAAGCCCCGCCTTTTTATCTGCAATTTTTAAAAAACCGTAATCTCACGGAAGTGCAAAAGATCACGACTGATATTCCCAGTGTACATAAAGTGCTTTTACAACACCTTCAAGATACGAAAGAGGCTGAAAAACTACACCTTTATACCGATACACAGGTATCCCTTTTTGCACTTTACAGTCTGACACATGAACTTGAGCGGGCATTGCACAGACAGGTCTGGCTGCCGTCCGGTGCTTATTTAGTCATTGACCCGACCGAAGCATTAACGGTCATCGATGTGAACAGCGGAAAGAACATCAAAAAGAAAGCCAGAGAGGAACTGGTCTTTTCCGTGAACGTTGAAGCAGCCCATGAGATAGCAAGACAGCTTATTTTAAGGAATATTTCCGGAATCTGTATCATTGATTTTATTGATATGAAAGAAAAAGAACACCGGGAAGAGTTAATGCACATCCTGCGGATGGACTTAAAAAAAGACAAAGTTCCTGCCACACTGGTTGACATTACACGCTTAGGCTTGGTAGAATTAACGAGGAAAAAAGTACAGAAAAGCCTAAAAGAACAATTACAAGGAGATGTCTCTGATGAAAAGTAAATTTCCAAAAAAACTTCTGGCATGTCTTTTTAAACTTGCCGGCATTTATTATGCACTTTATATAGGAGTATGGACGATGGGAATCCATAATCTCTATGCAACGATACAGGAACTTCTTGCGGGAAGTCTTAGCATTACCAGCCTGCAATTTGTAAAAAATGTGGTTGCTTTTGTCTTTTCCCTTTCTGCAGCAGGAGCAATCTGGTGTGTGGGCGACATTTTATGCAGCAAATTCAAGGATTCCCCTGAGGAATAGCGGTTGACCTCTATCCTTAAACTTGTTAAAATAATATTAAAGATATGATCATTTAAGTATACCTGAAGGAGTGATATTATGCCTGATACAAATGAAAAAATGAAATTCCGTTATAACAATAAGGAACAGCGGAACATAAAAATGAATACGTTTTTGACCATGGGATTTGCTGTTTTATATTTAGAAATGGCAGCTTATCTGATCCTGCAGATGACACGGGGCAACGCCGGAAAGGTAGAAACCATTGTAAAATGCGGTATCATTGTGGCTGCGATCATAGCAAATGTCATCTGTTTTAAAGTCAGACCATCCTGGGAACAGTATAAGATCATCATGACCTTAGAATACAGTATCATCTATCTGATGATGGTCTTTGATGCCCGCAGTGAATTCTTAACGTTAACTTTACTTGGACTGCTGGCAACTTTTATTGCATATTTTGACAAAAAATTAATTTATATCGCGGCAGGAATCTTCAGTTTTGATTATGTGGTCGGTGTGATCATCCGCTGTCAGAGACACCTGTTAGATAACGGTTTGGAACTGGCATGCACCATGATCATGTTCTTTATGGCCTTCTATACGATCATCCGGGTAGGCACGATCGCAGAACTGTTTAACACCCATGCCCTTGCTTCCATAGAAGAACAGCAAAAGACCCAGACTTCTATGTTAGACAGTATCCTGAACATTTCTAAAACGGTCCGCAGTGAAACGTCAAAGAGCAATGACATGGTGGACGGACTGGTAGAGTCTACGGAAACCGTGGCTCACAGCATGAAAGAGATTTCAGATGCTGCAAGTGTCACAGCAGAAAATATCTACGAACAGAGCACGATGACGCAGACGATACAGGAAGCCATTGACGAAACCGTGGAACACTCCAAGAATGCCGTAGATGCTGCTATGGATTCCGACCGGGATTTAAAAAACAGTATTAAAATTGTCAAAGATCTTCAGACACAGGCCGAACGGATCACACAGACGAACGAAAAAGTCAACACTTCCATGGCCGGATTACAGACGCGTACAAAGGCAGTGGAAGAAATTACCGGTATGATCTTTAGTATTTCAAGCCAGACAAACCTCTTAGCTTTAAATGCCTCGATCGAGAGTGCAAGAGCAGGAGAAGCCGGCAGAGGATTTGCCGTTGTCGCAGATCAAATCCGTGAATTATCGGAACAGACGAGACAGTCCACCGAAGAGATTTCAAAGATCATTCAGGAACTGAATGAAAACGCCGAAGAAGTCGTTACCATTATTGATGAATCCGTCAAGGCGGCAGACAGCCAGAGTACGATGATCTTAGATGCTGCACAGAGTTTTGAAAAAATGGATACTAATATTTCCGGTCTGATCGAAGATATCCAGGAGATCAGTGCAAGGATTGAAAAGTTAGCGGATTCTAATAACCAGATCGTAGAAAACATATCACAGTTATCTGCAACCACAGAGCAGGTAACCGCAAGTGCAGAGCAGGCAAACGGCTTAAGCGAGCACAATTTAGAGCTTGCAAAGAGTACCAAGGATGCCATTGAACTGATCGAAACGACAACCGGAGGTTTAGACCAGTATCTTTCTTAGATTTTCTGTTTGGAGCAGAAATTCGATATTGAAAATTGTAGAAAAACAGTTGACGTAATATCCTGCTTATGCTATGATAATTGAGTATGCCGCACAGCGAGGTTCTAAGTCTGCGTTTGCAGCACCAAAACTGGCGAGTAATGATAAATAGGAGGTGCCTTATGTACGCAATTATTGCAACAGGTGGTAAACAGTACAAAGTTTCCGAAGGCGATATCATTAATGTTGAAAAACTTGGTGTTGAAGCTGGAGAGACAGTTACATTTGACCAGGTTTTAGCAGTAAGCGATAATGAGATGAAAGTCGGAAGTCCATTCGTTGACGGAGCAAGCGTAACAGCTTCTGTAGTTGAGAACGGAAGAGGAAAGAAAGTTATCGTTTACAAATATAAGAGAAAAACCGGTTACCATAAGAAAAATGGTCACAGACAGGCGTATACAAAAGTTAAGATTGAAAAGATCAACGCTTAAGCCTGAAATCTTATGATCGAGATTACAGTTTACAGAAATCAGAACAACCTGTATACAGGATTTGACTGTATCGGACATGCAGGCTATGCCAATGCAGGGGAAGATGTGGTGTGTGCCGGTGTATCTGCACTGGTCATCAATACCATTAATTCCATCGGCAACCTGACAGAAGAAGCCTTTTCGGTCGATACCGATGAAGAGAGCGGTCAGATTGTTTTCCGATTAGAAAAACCGTCAGAACATGACAGCTTTTTACTCATACAGTCAATGACACTTGGCTTACAGGAAATTATGAATCAATACGGTAATGAATTTATTACATTAGACTTCGAGGAGGTGTAAGATATGTTAACAATGAACCTTCAGTTTTTTGCTCATAAAAAAGGAATGGGTTCTACAAAGAACGGTAGAGATTCCGAATCCAAGAGATTAGGTGCAAAAAGAGCAGACGGTCAGTTTGTAAAAGCCGGTAACATTTTATACAGACAGCGTGGAACCAGAATTCATCCTGGTACAAACGTAGGTATCGGTGGCGATGATACATTATTCGCTTTAGCAGATGGAATCTTAAGATTCGAGAGAAAAGGAAGAGATAAGAAACAGGCTTCCGTATATCCGGTTGAGAGCAAATAATCATGGATAGTTAGTAGACCCGACTGTATAGCCGGGTCTATTTTGTCATTTATTGAAAAATGAGGTAAAAAATTATGTTTGCAGACCGTGCAAAAATTATCATAAAATCAGGAAAAGGCGGAGATGGACATGTCTCTTTCCGCCGTGAAAAATATGTGCCAAACGGCGGACCGGACGGTGGCGACGGAGGAAAAGGCGGAGATATCATCTTTGTGGTAGACAAGGGTATGAATACGCTGTCTGATTACCGGCACCGCAGAAAATTTGCTGCGGAGAACGGTGAAGAGGGCGGTAAGCGAAACTGCCACGGAAAAAAAGGTGCCGATCTGATCTTAAAAGTTCCGGAGGGTACGATCATCCGGGATGCTGAAAGCGATAAAGTCATTGCGGACATGTCCGGTGACAACCAAAGACAGATCGTCTTACGAGGCGGTAACGGAGGACTGGGAAACCAGCACTATGCAACCTCTACGATGCAGGCACCAAAATATGCAAAACCTGGACAGGAAGGCATTGAAATAGAAGTACGTTTAGAACTGAAAGTCATTGCGGATGTCGGTTTAGTAGGATTTCCAAATGTCGGAAAATCCACATTTTTAGCAAGAGTGACCAACGCACAGCCAAAGATCGCCAACTATCACTTTACAACCTTAAATCCAAATCTCGGTGTTGTAGATATGGAAGACGGCGGATTTGTCATTGCAGATATTCCGGGACTCATTGAAGGTGCTTCCGAGGGAGTCGGACTTGGCCATGAATTCCTTCGTCATATTGAGCGTACCAAAGTCATGATCCATATGGTAGATGCCGCTTCCGTAGAAGGACGCGATCCAATCGAAGACATCCTTGCGATCAATCGTGAATTAGAGGCATATAACCCGGAATTGTTAGAAAAACCGCAGGTCATTGCTGCGAATAAGCTCGATGCCATTTATGAAGGCGAAAATGAGATCATCGAAAATCTCCGTAAAATCTTTGAACCGGAAGGCATCGAGGTCTATCCAATCTCTGCGGTCAGCGGAAAAGGTGTCAAAGAACTGTTATTTGCCGTAAAGGCACTCTTAGCAGAATGTCCGCAGGAAACGATCGTATTTGAACAGGAATTCTTCCCAGAACTCTGTCAGGAAGACGAAGAGCCATACACGGTAGTCTTTGACGAAGAGGACGAAGTCTATGTCGTAGAAGGTCCAAGCATCGAAAAAATGTTAGGATATACGAACATTGATTCAGAAAAAGGATTTTTATTCTTCCAGAAATTCTTAAAACAGCAGGGAATTTTAAAGGAATTGGAAAAATTAGGAATTGAAGAAGGCGATACCGTGCGTATGTACGGACTGGAATTTGATTATTATAAATAGAGGAAAAGATATGAACAGTAAACAACGAGCTTATTTAAAAAGCCTTGCAAGCACTATGAATCCTATTTTTCAGGTGGGAAAGGCAAGCCTGACTCCGGAGATCGTGACTGCGATCGACGAAGCACTGGAAAAAAGAGAATTGGTAAAGGTATCGGTACTGAGAAACTGTATTGATGACCCGCGTATCATTGCAGAGGCCATTGGAGAACGGACACATTCTGAAGTTGTTCAGGTGATCGGAAAGAAAATGATTTTTTACCGTCCATCCAAAAAAGATCCAAAAATTGAATTACCAAAATAAGAGGTTCACATGAAAAAAACAGGGATTATGGGAGGTTCTTTTAACCCCATCCACGTCGGACATCTAGAGATTGCCGAATGTGCATGGAAAGAATACGGTCTGGACGAAATACTCTTTATCCCCAACTATTGTCCGCCACATAAGGACAGCAGTGAGATGTTAGATGCCAAAAGCCGTTTAGATATGGTAAAATTAGCGATTCAGGGACATCCCAATTATACGGTTACAGACAGAGAAATTCAAAAAGGCGGGTTAAGTTATACCTATCTGACCATAAATGAATTAAAGGCAGAAGAACCTGATACGGAATTTTATTTCCTGATGGGAGCCGATTCCCTTGCGGATTTTCGGAAATGGTCACATGCGGAGGTGATCGCTTCTAAATGCCATATCTTAGCAGCTATGCGGGATGAATTAGGTGATGAGGATGTCAAGCAGATCGCAGATGAGCTTTCTTTGGAATACCAGGGAAATTTTTCTCTTTTAAAAATTCCTCCAACAGACATTTCCTCCACGCAGATCCGAAAAGATATCCGCATGGGGAACAGTATTTCCGGAAAGGTTCCAAAAGCCGTAGAAGACTATATCTTAATACACCGTTTATACTCCCAAAAACAGAATACAGAAGGATAGGACAAAACTATGAATGAAATTTTTACAAATATTCAGATGCAGTTAAAAGAAGAATTAGATGAAAAACGCTATGAACACACCATCGGTGTCATGTATACGGCAGCCAGCCTTGCCATGCGCTATGGCGTTATGATGCATCAGGCAATTTTAGCCGGATTGTTGCATGACTGTGCCAAAGCAATCCCGAATGATGAAAAATTAGAGCTTTGCAAAAAATACGGCATTATCGTCAGTGATGTAGAACGTGAAAATCCATCTTTACTGCATGCAAAACTCGGTGCTTATATCGCAAGAGAAAAATATGGTGTGATGGATGACGAAGTACTGCATGCCATCTATGTGCATACCACCGGTGAACCGGGAATGAGCACCTTGGACAAAATTCTTTTTATTGCCGATTACATTGAACCAAACCGTGACAGTCAGCCGAACTTAGAGTATGTTCGTAAAATTGCTTTCTGGGACTTAAATCAGGCAATGGAGGGTATCCTGTATGATACCTTAGAGTATTTAAAGAAAAGTGACAAACAGATTGATTCTATGACACAGAAAACCTATGAATACTATGCGTCAGCCAAAGAATCTTAAAACAGGAGGAACATTATGAACCAGTCAGCAGAAATGGTAAAAATCGCTGCAAAGGCATTAGAAGATAAAAAAGCTGAAGATATCCGCGTGATCGATATCCGTGAGATCTCAACGATTGCAGATTTTTTTGTGATTGCAAACGGAACTAACGCAAATCAGCTCGCCGCTATGCGCGATGCAGTAGATGAAGAGCTCTACAAAGCCGGATATCATACCAAACAGGTAGAAGGGAATCAGAACTCCACCTGGATCCTGATGGATTATAATGATATTATCGTACACATCTTTTCTAAGGAAGACCGTCTGTTCTATGATCTAGAGCGTATGTGGACGGATGGAAAACAGATTGATGTGAACCAGCTTTAATCAGCCAATATCTATCATTTTCATACATTTTTAAAAGTCCGGCTGTCTGAACAAAAAAGTTCAGTATGCCGGCTTTTTTTGAAACTTTTTCCCCCTTTCATTCGTATTATTATCAGATAAGGAAAAGAGAAGAGACAGGTACCTATGGAAAAAACACAGTTTGAAAACTATTTTAAAAACTATTATGCCCTTGTATTTCGCATTGCCTTTTCGGAATTGAAATCCCATGCGGATGCCGATGATATCGTACAGGATGTATTTTTAAAGCTATTGCTTTATCAGCCGGCATTTGAAAGCACAGAACATGAAAAAGCATGGCTGATCCGCATTACCATCAATCTCTGTAAGGATTACCAAAAGAGCAAGTGGAACAACAGCACGATTGGATTTGAGCATATCCCGGAATCAGAAAAGGTTTATTTCAAAGTTCCGCATGTGGAATCGGATGATACGCTCTGGGCAGTGTTAGAGTTAAAGGAAAAATATCGAAGACCTCTCTATCTTTTCTATTATGAGGACTATTCCATCAAAGAGATTGCCGCACTGTTACATATTCCGGAAAATACAGTCAAAACCAATCTGAAACGTGGAAGAGAACAGGTAAAAAAATTATTAGATATATCTGAAAAACAACCGCAATAATAAAATCGCAGAAATGGAGTGATTACGAATGACATTAAACAGAATCAGCAGTTCCTGTTTTTATGACAAAATGCAGGGAAATAAAGAACAGCAGACCTCAAAACTTTCCACAGAACAGGCTTTTTTAAATCGCTATAACTCAAAAGACACCGGGGAGGTATCTGATCCGGTCTTAGAGGAAACTTCCCGCACAAACTGCCTTTCTACCTCTATTCTATTACATAACAGCGGCAGACTCTCAATTCAGGCAACGGTAGAGTGCAGTGCCCGCCATATCAGTTACGACGAAGCAGACCATGTTAAAACCTTTGTAGAAAGCGGTTATACTTTAAAAGCACAGGTTTCCATAACCCAGCACAAGGTTTATATCGAAAAGAAATCCGAGGATGGCAGCATCAGCGCCTATGAAGTAGATCCGCTGCAGTTAACCTCTGATACAGAAAATCCGATTGAGCAGATGGCATTAGAAAGCTGGGAGCTCGCCAAAAGATCACTTGCTGGAGAGGAACCGTTTTTTGAAGAATTAGATTCATCTAACTCTTATATGAACAAAAATATCGAGGAAGCCATCACTGATTTTTACCATTTTATTGAAGATCGTATTAAAAACGGTGATCCGAAGTATCAGACCGGTGGTTCTGAAATCTCTGTCAAAGACTGGAAGCGTCTTATGGAATACATTGATGATACCATGGAACAGGTACGCGAAGAACAGCGTTTAGAAGCCAAAGAGAGTAAAGCTCAGACCTTAGAACATCGTTCTGATATCACAAACAGCATTACCGCAGAACAGATTGCAAGACTTTTTGAAGATTTGACCTCTTCCTCAGAGAGCACCTCTGACGAGGACTCCGTTTCAGAACCTGCTCCGGCAGTCCGGGGTTCGCGTCTTATGAATCGGATCGAAGGCAAACAGGCACCTTACAGCTCCTTAGCAAATGAGGATGGTGTCATCGAATATAACGGTGTAATTTTACAATGTGATTTTGATAATAACCGTCTGATGCTCGGTAACTGTAGTAACTTAGATAACTGTATCCGTGTTCCGCTTTCGGGCGGCGGTGAGTTCGTCTTTAACCGTGACCAGCTCAGTAATATATCCAAGATTATTTCCATGTTCTCACCGGAGGATCAGAACCGGATCATGAGAGCAATCTCATTAGATAAGCAGTGTCGGAAACAGCTTAAAGAAATAGAGGATACTGTTACAGAGTCCGTGGAAAATGTAAGTGAGAATCGTGATACTGACTAATCATCATGTGCAGGCACTGCCAGAAATCAGATTGATCAAATCATCTTATATATCATAAGTGGTTTATTCTATATGAGATAATTAAATGAGGGAACAGCCGATATAAAAACAATCACTTGTATATCGGCTGTTTTTTGATACTTATCGCAGAAAACGGAAGATACCAAACACCTTTCCTAAAATCTGGCAATCCGGAACAATGATCGGTTCCATGGTATCATTTTCCGGCTGCAGACGGATATAACCGTCTTCCTTATAAAAGGTCTTTACCGTTGCGGAATCTTCCACCAGTGCAACCACCATTTCTCCATCTTTTGCAGTGCTTTGCTGCTGTACTAATACGTTATCTCCATCTAAAATACCAACATTGATCATACTTTCGCCGCGCACATGAAGCATAAATACTTCTGAATTTGGTACCATCTCCGCAGGGATCGGGAAATAGTCCTCAATATTCTCCTCTGCAAAAAGCGGTTCCCCTGCAGCAACATTACCGAGGATCGGAACATTGACCATCTCACGCCGATTCAGGTTAAAGGTATCATCCATGATCTCAATCGCACGCGGTTTTGTAGGGTCCCTGCGGATATAACCGTTCTTTTCTAAAGTCTCTAAATGAGAGTGGACAGAAGAAGTGGATTTTAAATTCACTGCCTGACAGATCTCGCGGACTGCCGGTGGATAACCCTTATGTAAGATCTCATCTTTGATATATTCTAAAATTTCCTGTTGTTTCGCACTGATTTTTCCGTATGCCATACAAATACCCTCCAAATATTTTTAAATTCTTTATTTTTTCCATTGTATCACAGAACTGTACAAATAGCAAACAAACATTCCGAAAATATGTTCGGATTTTTCTTGACAACAATTGTTCGGATGGTATATTATAGAAAAAAGAACGAACGTTTGCAACATATGTTTGGATTATGGGAGGTTACACAAATGAAGATGAAACATTTATTATCAATCAGAACAATTATCGCCATTCTTACACTGTTAATTATCTTAGGAGGTGTTTTACTCGGAAGCTCCTGGAGTGATGCCAGACGCTCACAGGCATCCGCTGACCATCCTATATATAAATATTATACAACGGTTACCGTAGAGGACGGAGATACGCTCTGGACACTGGCAGATGCCTACATGGATGATCAGTATCAGAACAAGCGGGAATTTATTACAGAAGTAAAGCAGTTAAATCAGATCGATGAGAATCGCATCCACGAAGGAACCCAGTTAGTGATTCCTTATTATTCAGCTGAATACCTTTAAGATTTTGCCTGTCTAAAATAATATCTTCCGTTCTCATAAGAAGCCTTATCAGAGGGTATTGAGAAAAAATCCCATCTGTCTATCGTAGAATCTGTTGAATTTTAGAGCTTTTACGGGTATAATAGTTTAGATAGGTTTGGGAGAATAGAAGAGATGTTTCGATTTATTTATGTAATTATGATGAATGTATTCCGTGCGCCATACATGATTCCAAAAATGCGGTATATGGCACAGCATCCGGAAAAATATTCAGAAGAGCAGCGCTATCAGATGGTTACTCATATGATTTATCTGATGCAGCGTTCCGGTCGTATTTCTACGGTTTATACCGGTGCAGAGAATCTGCCAAAAGAAGGTGGATATATCATGTATCCGAATCATCAGGGAAAGTATGACGCTTTAGGGATCATTGCCTCTCATGCGGCTCCATGTTCCTTAGTGATGGATCGCAATAAATCCAATGGATTATTGGTAAAAGAATTTGTAGATCTTTTATGCGGAAAACGCATGGACATCAAAGATGTCCGTCAGGCAATGAAGATTATTTTAGAAATTTCAGAAGAAGCTGCAAAAGGAAAACGTTTTATACTTTTCCCGGAAGGTGGCTACGATCATAACCGGAATACGGTAGAAGATTTCAAAGCCGGCAGCTTTAAATCGGCAGTCCGTGCAAAGGTACCGATCGTTCCGGTTGCATTGATTGATTCGTACAAGGTGTTTAACAGCTTTGGATTTGGAAAAGTGACAACACAGGTACATTTTTTAGAACCAATTCCCTATGAAGAATATCAGGGAATGAAGACATTTGAGATTGCAGCTTTGGTAAAAAGTCGTATTGAAGCTGTGATAGAAGAGAAGACAACGGGAGAGAGTGCAAAAAAACGTGAGGATTGATGATCAATCCTCACGTTTTTCTCTTAACCGTACATATTTTGCTGCTGTTCTTCGTCTTTCATCTTCTAAGGCAGCATAGTGCTTCTTCGTTGTATTGACATCTTTATGGCCTAACACATCTGCCACTAGATAAATATCCCCGGTTTCCCGATAAAGGTTCGTACCATAGGTACTTCTTAATTTATGCGGTGTGATATTCTTTAAATTGGTAACAAGTTTTGAATATTTTTTTACCAGATTTTCTACCGAACGCACAGAAATCCGCTTATTCTGCATAGATAAGAAGAGAGCATTTGCATGTCCCTCCACCGGAGTAATATTTTCCCGTTCTTCCATATAATTCAAAAGGGCTTCACAGACTTCCTCGCCAAAATAGACAATGACTTCCTTGCCGCCTTTTCGGTGTATCTTGATCCCGTTGTTTTTAAAGTCCACATCATCCATATCCAGTCCGACACATTCGGAAACACGAATACCGGTACCAAGCATTAAAGTTAAGATTGCCAAGTCCCGAACCTTTGTCTTTTCGTGATATGCCTGCTGTCTTTTCGTCAGCTTTTCTCCTGATTCCACCTCATCTAAGAGGATTGCCACTTCATCTACATCCAGCCTTACGATATTCTTTTCGTGCAGCTTTGGCATTTTTACAATAGCAGCCGGATTCTGTGTGATCAGCTCATTGCGATAATAGTAATTATAAAAACTCTTTAAAGATGAGAGTTTTCTTTTCAGACTCTGCTCATCATTTGAATGTTCGATCCCATCTTTTACATAGTATTTCAGATACATCAGATATTCTTCAATATCCATCGGCTTCAATTCATTGAGTATCTGCAATGGAAAGTGGGTAATTTCCATCTTCTGATAGATCGGGTTCGTCTCATGGAGATACTCAAAGAAAATTCCCAAATCGTATGCATAGGCAATTCTGGTCCTTGAAGAAGTTGTTGATTCGATTCCAATAAAAAACTGCTTGCAGAACACCGGAAGTTTTGCACAAAGTTCCCTCAAATGAACTTCATTCCAGTTATTGACTTTCTCATGATATGCCTTTTCCTTCATCGGTTTTCTCCTTTCTGCGGCCAGCCTTCAATATTGCCATTTGTAATGGCATGGAACATACGGTCTTTGACTCCGGGATTTTCCAGATTCAACTGCCGGACGAGCTGCTTTGCATAGTCCCGTTTTGTAGCACCGTCTGCCGGACACGGATTTTTTGCCACCGGAAGCTGATACTTATTACGAAATCCAATGACATCGACCTCCGGAATATACATCATCGGCCGGATCACGGTTAACTGCATACGGTCTAAAAAAGTCTTCGGTGAAAAAGCATAGAACCTTCCCTCAAAAAGGAGAGAGAGCAGCATGGTCTCAATGATATCATCTCTATGATGTGCATAGGCAACTTTATTACAGCCTAATTCTTTTACCGCTGTATTCAGAGCACCTTTTCTCATCTTTGCACATAAGGAACACGGATGAGCCTCTTTACGAACCCGAAAGATGATATCCTCAATTTCCGTATCAATCACATGATATGGTACTTCAAGCTCCTCACAAAGTTGTTTTACTGCTGTAAGATCAAAGCCTTCAAATCCGAGATTTACCGTAACAGCAGTCAGTTCAAAATGCTTTGGATAAAATCGCTGCAAGCCTTTCAGTGCATAGAGCAGTGTCAGACTGTCTTTTCCCCCAGAAACACCGATGGCAATTTTATCCCCTTCCTCAATCATTTGATAATCATCCACGGCTTTTCGTGTATAACTCAGTAACTGTTGTAACTTCATGTATACTGCCTCCAAAAAAATCTAGTGACATTATACTATAAATCTTGTATAATTGCTATGGTGATAGGTTAGGAAAACAGAAGAACAGGAGTGTACAAAATGCGTTTTTTAATACAATGTGTAGATGAAGCATCCGTGCAGGTAGACAGAAATGTCACCGGTGCCATTGAAAAAGGTTTTTTGGTATTGATCGGTATCAGTGACACCGATGATACGCAGATTGCAGACCGTATGATAAAAAAGATGTTAGGGCTTCGCATATTTGAAGATGAAAATCATAAAACTAATTTGTCTTTATCCGATGTTGAAGGAAGCCTTTTATTAGTTTCACAGTTTACACTTTATGCTAATTGTAAGAAAGGAAATCGTCCTTCCTTTGTCCGGGCAGGAAAACCGGAGCATGCCAACCAGCTATATGAATACATCATTGAACAGACCAGACAGTCCGTGTCCAACGTGCAGACCGGTATTTTCGGAGCTGATATGAAGGTTTCTTTAGTGAATGACGGACCGTTTACCATTATGTTAGATTCAGAAGAGCTGTTTTAGAAAAAATTTTAGGAGATGAAGAGACAATGAAACACAAAAAAGTCAAAAATAATCAGGGGTTTTCCTTAGTAGAATTGATTATTGTAATTGCCATCCTGGCAATTCTTGCCGGATTTTTAGCTGCCGCTTATGTGAAACATCTAAAAGAAGCAAGAGCTGCAGTCTGCCTTGAAAACCGTGACCGCCTTTATAAAGAAATGAACGCCAAATATGCGGATGGCACTTATGATTCTTTAGAAGAAGCTTATAACAAATTAATGGAAAACTATAAAAACAGAAAACTCTGCCCATCGAAGGGAACTTATTCGTGGGAAGCAAACGGAGACGGCATCAACCAGATCGTATGCAGTGTGCATGGAGCACCTTCTGATACGGACAATGGCAACAAGGATTCCGGAAAAACTTTTCCGGGTACAGATCTTGCTATTAATTCCGGTGTATGGCCAAAGTCAGAGGATTTTAAAGATAATTACGAAGAAATTCTCTATCATCCAAGCGGTATTTTTGAATATGAAGGTTCTTATTATGTGATCACAAAGGATTTAACTTTAACCAGAGAACGTGCCGCATCCGGACCTGGCGGTGAAGTATATCCTTGGACATCTACAGAGAAACTGACCGGAAAAATCTATGAAATGACTGACGATGATGAACGTATTTCAGGTATCAAACGTGGTGACCTTGTAAAATACAAGGATTCGTACTATGTATATAATGCCGGTGATGGTCCGGAAGGTACCTGGGCACCAAATCCGAATACCGGATCTAATGTATGGTATAAGATTCCGAAGTAAAGGGCGTAACCGGTTCTAAGCGGCATGCATCTATTCGCAAAACAATAGTTTAACGAATAGTTTATAGTAAAAATAAATAAGCATACGGCAAAACGTTATATCTAAAAACCATCAGTTTTTCAAAGCGTTATACCGTATGCTTTATACATTCTAAACTTTATTCATTTTAAGCTTTATTCACACTAAATCTAATGTAGCACTATATTTAGCTATGCATTCCGATTTACAATTGCATATTGTTATTTTTTCTCTAACATTTTTTCTCTGCATGCTAAGATCATATCTACACAGCCATCAATACCAAGCACGGAGCTGTCTAAGGTCAGATGATAGTTTCTGGAATCTCCCCATTTTTTATTGCTGTAATAGTTGTAATAACTTGCGCGTTGTTTATCCTGTTTCTGGATCATGTCCTTTGCTTTATTTACGGAGATATCCATTCGTTTGCACACCTCTGCAATGCGGACATCTTTATCTGCATGGATAAATACATTCAGGCATTTTTCATGATTATGAAGAGCATAATCTGCACAGCGTCCAACAATGACACAGGATTCCCTGCCGGCAATTTTCTGGATTGCCTCATATTGTGCTAAAAAGACTTTCTGATTTAAAGGCATATCCAAAAACGGTGCTGTAGAATAATGATTCATGGAATAAGTATCCATAACCAAAGAGTATAAAAAGCTGCTCGTCGGCTTTTCATCATTACTTTCTAGGATTTCTTCACAAAATCCACTGTCTTTTGCTGCTAATGATAATAATTCCTTATCATAGCATTTGATTCCAAGCCGCTTTGCAACCTCTTCGCCGATTTTCTTTCCGTTACTTCCAAATTCACGACCAATGGTAATTACAAAGTTACTCATAGCCATCCCACCCTTCTTTTCGTTCAAAGGAAACGTTCCTTTTTCTAAGAGTATTATACACTATTTTACGATATTTGTATAGTTTTTTCAGAAATAATCAGAATTTTCAACTCAATTTACGCACAAGTTCTGTCATATATTCCGGAATTGGTGCAGACACTTCGATATATTCACCGGTAGTCGGATGAATAAATCCGATGGTCCGCGCATGTAATGCCTGTCCCTGCAACTTGTACGGATTTTTTGAGTTGCCATAAACCGTATCGCCCAGCAGCGGATGGGAAATACTTGCCATATGGACGCGGATCTGATGTGTGCGTCCGGTCTCTAACTCAAATTCCATAAAAGAAGCGCCTTTTAAGGTCTGAAGGACACGGTAATGAGTTACTGCAGGTTTTCCGTTTTTTTCATTGATCGTCATTCTCTTGCGGTCATTCGGATGCCTTCCGATCGCACCTTCCACCGTACCGCTTTCTTCTGAAAACGTACCGGCTACAACACCCACATAACGTCTGGTCACAGAATGTTCCTTAATCTGCTCTGCAATATTACGATGTGCCTCATCGTTTTTACAAATGATCAGAGAACCCGTCGTATCCTTATCGATACGGTGTACAATGCCCGGACGGATCTCGCCATTGATCCCCGATAAGTTTCCCTGACAATGATACATGATCGCATTTACCAAAGTTCCCGTAGAATGTCCGACAGCCGGATGGACAACCATTCCCTTCGGCTTGTTAACAATTAACAGATCATCGTCTTCGTAAAGAATATCTAATGGGATGTTTTCCGGTACAATTTCGGTTGGTACGGCATCCGGAATGTCAATTTCTATAACATCTCCGGTCTTTAGCCGATAGTTAACCTTTACAATTATATGGTTTACCATTACAAAGTCATCCCTGATCAGCTTCTGAAAAAAGGAACGTGACTGTTCCGGCAGCATTTCTGTCAGATAACGGTCAATCCTTTGATCTTCATGCTCTATATCTGCTGTAAAACAATGTTTTTCCATAAAATTCTAATCCTCTTAACAGGTTATTTCTTTTTTCCGTTTTTATCTTTCTTCTTCCACGGAAAGAGCAATCTGCCCATCTCATTCACATCTTCTTCTTTGTATACAAAGATAAACACGATAAAGAACAGTGCCGCTCCGCAAGTCACATAAATATCTGCCACATTAAAAATCGGGAAATTGATCAGTTCAAAATAAAAAAAATCCACTACATAATTCCTAAAAATACGATCAATAAAATTTCCAACCGCACCGGACAACAAAAGCATCATTGTGACATAGACCGGATAAAAACGCCGATCTGCCGGCAGACAATGATAGATCCAGAATACAAGGAACAAAAACACCAGCGTGATCAGAACAAAAAACACCTTTTGCCCTTGCAAAATCCCAAAGGCAGCTCCCCGGTTTTCTAAATATTGCAGACAAAATACATCCTCTATCACAGATACCGGAATCCGGTCTTTTAAATGGATGCAGGCTAAATATTTCGTCCACTGGTCTAAAAGCAGTAAACAGACGCTTCCTAACCAGAAAATCAAATGAAATCCCAACGATTTCTTTCCTGTATTTTGACTCATCGTTCCATAGTTCCTTTCCTTTTTACTGCAGCACATACCGGATTCCGTCTGATAACATCTCATCGGACACCTCTCTGCTGATATAGGCATCGCCGATCGCATGCAATAAAACAAATTTTACGCGTCCATCCTCCATTTTCTTATCTGACTTCGTTGCAGCTAAGACATCATCAGCACTCATTTTTGCTGTTTTAAGCCGTATAGGAAGATTATAAGCGGAAATAATATGCTCAATCTTTTCTAAATCTTCCTTAGAAATATTCCCTGATTTAAAGGAAATATAAGCGGCTGCAACCATTCCAAGTGCTACACACTCTCCATGATATAAGGTAAAGTCCGATAATTTCTCGATAGCATGTCCGATCGTATGTCCGAAGTTTAACAGTGCACGTTCTCCTTTTTCTTTTGGATCATTCTGCACCACTTCCTGTTTGATCTTACAGCTTCCTGATACCGTGCGTAAGATTGCCTCCTGCTCCAGACTTTGGATCGCCTTTATTTCATCACACAGATATGTAAAATATTCCTGATCCCTGATCAGACCGGATTTTAATGCTTCTGCCATACCGGAAGCAAACTGTTCCTTTGGAAGTGTCTTTAAAACATCCAAATTCATATAAACTAATTTGGGCTGGTTAAACGCTCCCACCATATTTTTATACTGTGCAAAGTCCACACCGGTCTTTCCGCCGATGCTGCTGTCCACCTGTGCTAAGAGTGTTGTCGGTATCTGGACAAAATCAATCCCTCTTAAATAGGTCGCTGCCGCAAATCCGGTCATGTCACCGACAACTCCGCCACCGAGTGCGATCAGCAAATCATTGCGTTCAAAATGGTTAATTATTAAATATTCATATAACTTTTCGATTGTGTTCAGGTTTTTATTTGCTTCTCCAGATTCAAAAATAAAGGTTTTTACAGTGGAATATCCGGATTCTAAGATTTCTTCAACTTCATTTTTGTATATTTTTGCCACGTTCGAATCCGTTACAATACATATTTTGACATTCTTTTCATTTCGGCCTTTCAAAACCGGAGCAAGTGCATCTAAAAGTTGTCCATAAGAGGATTCTAAGACGATATCATAGATCCATTCCCCGTCATATGACACCGAAAGTCTGTTTTCTCCTTGTTTCATAAGTGTTTCTCCTAACTATATATTCTATATTTAATTTTTTGTCTACCCTTTTTTGTCTCACCCGCTAAGGAATCAAAGATATATTTTCCATGGGAACGCACGGAAAGGACATCCCCCTCCTTACAGGTATAAGTATTGTGCAGAATCTCTAATCCATTGGCATAGACCTTACCGCTCTGGATCAATCTTACGGCTTCGTTCCTAGAACAGCCGATCAGACATGCCACAATGCTGTCAAGACGATTTGAGCTGATAATCCCGCTTTTTTCAATAAATTCCGGTTGGATACTGTCCTGTGGGGAATCCACCTCATTCACCGTGACAAGTGTATGTTTGATCTTTTGAAGTGACTCGGTAAGATAATCTGCCATATTTTCTTTACAAAACAGATAGTAATCGTTCTTTTGACAGAGGATATCTCCTATTTTCGCCCGCTCTAATCCTAAATTCATCACTGCACCAAGGACATCCCTGTGTGTCAGTGTATCCGCAAATTTCGGATATGCCGGCCGGATTTTTAAACAGATCAGCGGATATTCCCATTCATAGCCTAAATCGACCGGCAAGAATGCCGCGATCTTTCTTTCCGCATATTCGTGTCCTCCGGACAATTCATAAGAGGTCTCTAGCTTTCCTTTTGTCACGGAAAGAAGATTCTGTTCACTCAAATTAAGGAAATCGCTATAAATAACGATTCCCTTTCTGTTTGCCTGTTTGGATAAATCTATAAAACGTTTTTGTAATAAATCCTGTTCATTTCCCATTGCTTAAAAGTCAGTCTGAATCGATGATGAATCAAACGTATCCATCAGATTCAAAAAATCTCCTGAAATTTCTACACCCGGTGGTGTAATAATAAAGATATAGTTAGAAATCTTCTGCAGGTTTCCGCTGATTGCAAAGCAGGAACCGGAAGAAAAATCAATGATCCTCTGTGCAATATCGACATCTAAGCCCTCTACATTGAGTACCACGGTCCGGTTATCTAACAAGGTCTCTGTAATCTCTCTTGCGTCATCTACCGAAGTCGGTTTGATCACGCAGACCTCCATATTGCTATGCGGGCTTTTCTTTCCACCACGGATCGGTGTCAGCTTCGGTGTTGTCTTAGAAGTACGATCCTTCTGATCATTGAACATATCATCCGCATCATCGTCTGATTTCTTACGGAATACGGATTTTCTTACCGGTTCTTCGTCTTCTTCATCGTCAAGAAAATCATCATCATAGAAATCGTCATCATCATCCGGATTTAATTTCATCACATCTAAAAATTTATCTAAAACTCCCATGTCTCTTCTCCTAACTTATTTTTTACTGTAGTCTCTTGCTCCAAAGATCCCGGTTCCAACCCGGACCATGGTAGCACCTTCTTCAATGGCTACGGTGTAATCATTTGTCATTCCCATTGACAGGATTTCCATACTTACATTATCAATGTTTTTATTTGTTATGTCAACAGATAATTGCCTGATTTCACGGAAAAACGGGCGGTTTTCCTCCGGATCTTTGGCCGGCGGTGCCACCGTCATCAGTCCCTTGACAGACAGATTCGGTAATGCGGCGATCTGTTCGGTCAGAGAAATGACTTCTTCCTTAGAGGACAGTCCAAATTTTGTCTCTTCCCCTGCAATATTGACCTCAATTAAAATCGGAACCGTAACGCCTTTTTTTTCTGCCTCCCTGCTGATCATCTCTGCTAAACGCAGACTGTCCACGGAGTGGATCAGTGTTACCTTGTCCACAATATATTTTACTTTATTTCTTTGCAGATGTCCAATCATATGCCATTTCATGTCTTTTGGCATAACTTCATATTTTTCTGTCAGTTCCTGTACTTTATTTTCGCCAAAATCACGGATTCCCTCATCGTAGATCTCCTGTAACATCTCTACCGGTTTTGTCTTGCTGACCGCGATCAGGGTTACTTCCTCTCGTGCTCTGCCTGCACGCTCACACGCTTTGGCAATTTTTTCTTCTACTTCTTCTAAGTTTTCTTTTAGCATTTTTAAATCACTCCTTTAATGAATCAGATCATTCTCTTTTACCGTATTTCCCTTTAAGGCAATATGGTCATACAGGGCAACACCGTAATCGGTTCCCTGCTTTAAAATGGCATATTCTTCATTCTGATAGAGTATGTCGATCTGCTTAAACACCGCATACCCCTTGTTAATATTGTAAACGCCTTTCAGCTTTGCAGTCTGACGAATCGTATAGGTTTCATTCGAGTCACTCTTCTGTATCACTGTTCCGGACGTTACATTCTCATCATCAATATAGTACATACCGTCTTTTTCGTAAAAAATCTCCGGTGTAATATAAGTCGTATTCTTGTCCTTTCCCGTAACGATCAGACCCTCTTTATTTGAGCCTTTTCCCTTTACAAAATATTCCTTTGGAACGGTAAAGAATTTTTTGGTAGTAATCGCCGAATTTGGGATCTTTAATCCTTTTGCGTCATCTAAAAGCAGCTCAATATCAATAAACCGCTGGTTTGCAAACCGGATCATCGAGGTACGGAGTTTCAGGTTCAGATAAGGTTCTTTATCAATGGTTAAAATGTCATAATACGCCCAGATTGTATTCCCATCATCTTTAAACAGTACCTCCACCGTATTATCGTCCTTTAATTTTTCTGCTAAATCCTTAGATATCTTAAATATAACATTCCAGTTCTCATCAGTGATCAGTTTATAAACCGGAACATTCTTTCCGACCGTCGTCTGGTCTTTCAAATTCACTTTTTTGTACTGGTTCTCATCAAAAGATGCCTCTGTCAAGGTGTCGGTCTTGACATTCTCATAACCATCCGTATAATATACCACTACGCCCGGCTTGATGGCATTTTGCATTTGCAGCGAGGAAGTATCTGTCTTTTCCTTAATAGCATTCAGTGCATTGACATTCCGGATCTCCATCATATTTGCTTCCATTTCATCTTTAAATGCATAGACACTGTAAAAATTCTGACTGTCATAGCTTCCGGTATAAGACTGCACCGTATTCTCTAATTCTAAATAATTGTCTTTTGTAAATAAATCCCCGTCCTTTTTCTCATCATCCATTTTTTCTAATACGTTGCCTGTACTGTCTAAACTGTAAACAGGTGTCTTCGTTCCGGCTTTAGAAGCATCCTTTAGAAAATAAGTCACTTCGCCCTCACCGGCAGAGCCGACAATCTCTTCACTTCTTAAGATCAACCCGCGATATGTATGATTGGTTGCAATCGTTCCCTGATTGACCTCATAGACAGAAATATGTTTTTTTGTAAAATAGAAAAAAAGATTAAATACCAGATATATCAAAATAATGCCAAATACGATCACTCCGATGTTGATGTGGAGTGGTTTTCTGTATCTGACAACTTTTTTGTTCTTTTTTTTCATGCTGCTGCCTTTCTAAAATTACTTCAAAAAATATTGTACCATCAAGCCCCTTTTTTCACAATATTTTTGAAGTAAAACTTATAAAATCTTAAGCCGGTAAATGCCATGTCACAGCCATAAAAATTGCCTTAAGGATGACCTTTGCACCCTTAAGGCGATTATAAATTCACGGTTTACTCATTAAAGAGAAATAACGATTTTTGATTTCGCTTTTTCCGGAAAATCTGCTTCGTTCATTGAAACGCTGAGTGTCATTTTCACTCCATACTTTTCACTGATAGAATCCAGTTTTTCAATGGCATGCTCAAACTCATCGTCTTTTATGTTCGCAATGGTAAGAAAACTATCTAAGTACAATTCTTCTAAATCGTGATCCTGTGAAATGATTCCACAGATAAATCCGATAAATTCATCGCAGTCCTCAATCGGATAATCTTTCACATTGATGAGGCGAACTTTGTTGCTCAACTCGTACATGTGTTTCTGGCTCTTGTCCAGATATACGATATTTCCATTAGAACCAGGAACTGCTCCGTTGACTCTGTCTAACAGATGTTTTGTCTTACCCTTACCCTTTTCTCCGGCTATAATCTCTACCATGGCATTTCCTCCCGAACCAATAAATTTTAAAAATCATCCTGATTCTCAGAAAATTTCATACAATTCAAAAATCAACGATGATTTTTCTTAAAATAATTATAATATATCGCGTCGGAAAATACAACATTAATTCGCAAAATTCTTTAACATTTCACTCATTAAAAGATACATATTATCACGGCTGTCTGCTTTCAGGACAATCGAGATCACCGGTTCTTTTGCTGTGTTCTCATTATATTGCACCAGACAGTACTTCGCTTCTCCGGTCGTGCCGGTTTTTCCTCCAATGACCGTCACTCCTTCCGGCATCGGTTCTGTTCCCATTAAGTATTTATTTGTGCTGTCCCATTCTTTCGTTACCGGATTTCCAGCAGCGTCCGTATAATTTGCTGTATAATGGCTGCTTTTAATGATTTCTAAGAATGTTTCATTTTTCACCGCAGCATTCATAAACAGGTACATATCATATACGGTAGAATAGTGTTCCTCATCATGCAGTCCGTTCGGTGTTACAAAATGCGAACCGGTCGCACCTAATGCTTTTGCCTCCGCATTCATCAACACCACAAATTCTTCTGAACTTCCACTGATATGCTCAGCGATCGCAACTGCCGCATCATTTCCGCTGCGAAGCATCAGACCATATAAGAGGTCTCTTAAGGTGATCTTATCCCCCTCTTTTAATTCACAGACCGAAGAATCACTCGCCTGATTCGCTGCATTGGCACTGACGGTTACTACATCGTCTAAATTGCCGTTTTTTAAGGCAACATATGCGGTCAGTATTTTTGTCGTGCTCGCCGGATAAAGTTTTTCAAAAATATTCTTTTTATATACGGCTTCTTTTTTGGAAGTCAAAAATACGCCTGCCGCCTCTGCCACACGTTCGGTTGTCTTTTCTAAACCAAGGTTCTCATCCTCGGTTACGACTAAATCCCTTGCAAAGAATTCTGCCGACTGGGATGCCCCATTTTCCGTGATGCCGTATTTTGCAGATGTGTCACAGACATCATAGGCATTTTCCAATACAACTTCTTTTGAGGTGCAGCCGGTAAGTCCGATGACAAATACTCCAAGCAGTGCAGCTGCTTTTTTTCTTTTACTTATACATTTCACGCCAGTCTAAATCTCCTCGCTCTAAGGCTCTGATCAAAAGCTCCGCTGTCGCAAGGTTTGTTGCTAACGGAATATTATGTTCATCACAAAGCTGTGCTATCAGGGCAACATCCGGTTCGTGTGCTTTTTTTGTCAACGGATCTCTTAAGAAGATCACCAGATCGATCTCGTTTGCTGATATCTGCGCCCCTAACTGCTGGACACCGCCTAAATGTCCCGCTAAATACTTGTGAATGTTTATATTTGTCACTTCTTCGATCAGACGTCCTGTCGTTCCCGTGGCATACAGATCATTTTTACATAAAATCCCCCTGTATGCGATGCAGAAATTCTGCATCAGTTTTTTCTTTGCATCATGTGCGATCAGCCCAATATTCATGAAGTACGTTCCCCCGATCCATATTTTCTAGGTTGTAACCCGACATTTAAGACTAACCCGATACCAATAAATGATGATACTAAAGAAGTCAGTCCATAGCTTACAAAAGGAAGTGGAAGACCGGTATTTGGCATCAGTCCGGTTACTACACAGATGTTTACAAAACTCTGAAATCCAATCAATGCTGCGACTCCACAGCAAAGCAGTCTTCCCGATAAATCTTTTGCCCTTTTAGCTATTATAATACATTCTATGGTAATTAGTAAGAGTAAAATTATGATCAATGCACTTCCTAAAAAGCCCATTTCCTCTCCAACTACCGCAAAAATGAAGTCTGTCTGTGGTTCTGAAATAAAATTACCGTTTTTTACGGAATTGACATCGGTATTATAGAGTCCTTTTCCCAACAACTGCCCGGAACCGATCGCCATAATGGAGTTCTGCTGCTGGTAAGCATCATCTGCATATTTTTCCGGCTGAAGCCATCCCATGATCCTTTTATACTGATAACCCCTTAAAATCTTCTGATCCGGCTGCAGGATCAACGTTAAAAAGATTGCTGCCGAAGGAACGGAAACAGCAAGGACTGTCGCGATAAATTTGTAGCTGAGTCCTGCCATAAATAACAGTACAAGAAAGATCAGTGCTGTCACGATCGTTGTGGACAAATCCGGCTCTTTTTTTATCAGTGCCAGTGGAATTCCCGCTAAGATAAAAGAACCGATCAGAACCTTCGGACGATTGACACTCTCCTGATATTTTGCAAAGAAGTATGCAAAAAACAGGATCAAAAGAATCTTACCTAACTCCGACGGCTGAAAGCGGATTCCCGCGATCTCCACCCAACGGGTAGCACCTTTTGATTTGTCACCCATAATCAATACCAGTGTCAAAAGGACTATATTAATAAAATAAAATATCCACGAAAACCGCAGAAGAAACTCATAGTCCATCAGCGAGACCACCACCATGGCAATCAGTCCTAAGACCAGACCAAGGATCTGTTTCCCCTGTACCGAGCTGTTTGCACTTCCGATCACCAGTATTCCGATGATGGTCAACACCACCACATAGGCGACCAGACGAAAATCATAATCTTTGAGTTTGTACTGTTTTAACATAACGCCTTTAATTTCCTTTATGCTTGATATCACGGATTGGAATATTTGCCACCATGACAGGGATCATTCCCCGATGGTCCTCCGACTCCGTCTTTGTAATCTGTATATCCAGTTCCTCTTCATCAATCTCCATGTATTTTGATATCACAGAGATAATATCGTTTTTCATCAGTTCCATTACTTCTGAAGAACAGCCTGCCCGGTCAGAGACTAATAACAGCTTTAACCTGTCCTTCGCAAAATCTTTGGAACTCTTCCTGTTCCATAAATCCCAGATTCCCATGCCTGCCTCCTATCTTCTAAATAAACCTGATACTTTTGAAAAAAATCCTGTTTTATTTTCAAAAGTCATAAGAGGCACGTCATATCCTAAAATCCTTTTGCATATATTACTGTATGCGATACCTGCCATTGCACTGCTTCCAACTAACGGTTCGCCCCGGTTTGTAGAAACAACAATGGCTTCATCGTCCGGCACTGCTCCTAGAAGCTCGATCGCTAATACTTCACAGACATCTTCTAACGACATCATGTCGCCCCGTTTGACCATATCGATCCTGATACGGTTTACCACCAGTTCGATCTGTTCCATCTCGGCTGCTTCTAAAAGTCCGACCACACGGTCTGCATCCCGGATTGCTGAGACTTCCGGAGTAGTCACTACTATTGCTCTTGTCGCACCCGCGATCGCATTTAAAAATCCCTGCTCAATTCCTGCGGGGCAGTCCAGCAATATGTAATCAAATTCATCTTTCAGTTCTTCGGTGAGTTTTTTCATCTGTTCCGGATTGACGGCTGTCTTGTCCTTCGTCTGTGCTGAAGGTATCAGATAGAGGTTCGGATATTTCCGATCCCTGATGACTGCCTGCTTTAAACGACAGTTTCCTTCGATCACATCTACCAGATTATAGACGATCCTGTTTTCCAATCCCATAACAACATCCAAGTTCCTAAGGCCAATGTCTGTATCAATCAATATGACCTTTTTATCCATCTGTGCCAAACCTGTTCCGATGTTAGCAGTCGTTGTTGTCTTGCCCACACCGCCTTTTCCTGATGTTATTACGATTACTTCACCCATTATAACCTCCGCTTAATAAAAGTTTTCAAACATTCCATTCTTCATGACATCAATACAAATGGCTTCCTCTTTTATGTATGCTACCTGAGGTTCTAACTGTTTTTTCCGTCCGCGTAATCTCTCTAACGGACTCTTATCTTCGCTTCTGCCAATGACATCGGCAATTTTTATCTGAATCGGATTCATATGCAGCGCTGCCACAAATGATTCCGAATTTCCAGCTGCTCCGGCATAGGCATTGCCGTCTAAACTTCCTAAGACCACAATGTTTCCCCTTGCTACGATCTTTGCCCCCGGATTCACATCTCCGACGATCACGACACTGGATTCACACTCTAAGACCTGTCCGGAACGAAGTGTCCCTTTATAAAACTGTCCGGTGCTTTCCTCCTGACGCCTTAAAAATTCTTCAATCTGTGCTTTCGTATCCAGTTCTTTTTGTTCATCACCGTCTAACACACAGATAATATGGATACTCGTCTGTTCCGTGATGGCATCTATGATACGGATCTCCTCTTCCGTAGACAGGTGTCTGCCGGAAAAAGTGATCGCGATACTGGCATTTTTAAAAAACTTATCTGACTCATGAAACTTTAAAATAATTGCATCCAGTAACTCTTCAAAGGGCAGATTCTCATTGAGAATCAGATTGATGCCATAACGGTTACTTTTTAAGATCACCTGTTGTTCCATGCAATCCCTCCTCATACTGTTAATCGGTAACGGCATTTGCAGAGTTTCCCACATCTTCTGCGGTTCCGTCTAACAGCTCTTCTTCGCTTGCAAGTTTGAAATAGTATTTCAAAATCTGTGCTGAAACATCTGCTGCATTATGGGAAGTATAACCATACGCAATACGCGTTGCAATGGATACCTCCGGATCTGCATATGGTGCATATCCTACAAACAACGCATGGTTTGGACGTGTCTGTACCTGCTGGGCAGTACCGGTCTTTCCGGCTACCTCTACGCCCATTCCGTTAAATGCATCCAGTGTGGAAATCACCATTCTCATACCGGAATGAACAGCATCCCATGTAGAACCGGAAACTTCACTCAACTGGTTTTCTACGGTAGGTCCATACTCTTTGATCGTCTTTCCATCCGGGTCACAGACCTTTTTCAACAGTGTTTCTTTATAAAGTGTTCCCGAATTTGCAACCGTTGTTACATAACGGGCCAGTTCTGACGTTGTAAAGTTATGATTACTCTGTCCAAATGCTGCCGTAACCGGATATTCGGTTGCGATCTCCGGTTTGCTCTCCGGTATCTCGATTCCGGTATTGGAATCTAATCCAAACAGCGATGCATATTCTTTAATCTTTTCTAAACCTTTTTCTTCGTTATAGGTGCCGCCCTGTAAACTTAAGCGGTAACCAACCTCGGAAAAATAATAGTTACATGAATCCCGGATCGCTTCTGATACATTGATGCTTCCATGGGAACTTGGATAGATCCAACATTTTGGTCCGTTTGCAAAACGGTCAAACTGTCCTTTATCCGTAATATGCTCCCCAATGGAAATAACTCCTTCCGTCAGACCTGCAACCGCACTGACCATTTTAAAGGTAGAACCAGGTGCCGTCTTTTGCTGTGTTGCATGATTATAAAGCGGCAGGGACAGATTATTGCTTAACGAGCTGTAATACTCACTGTCTACGGAATTTGCCAAACGGTTATTGTCATAGCCCGGATAGGAAACCAGTGCTAACAATTCTCCTGTCTTAACATTTGTAACAACACAGGAACCGGAGCATGGGTCTAATGCAAGCTGCGCCGGAGTGATCTCAAGACTCTTGATCTTCTCTCTGACAAAATTGTATGCACTCGCAGAACCGTTGCTTAACGCCGCAATCTGTGCCTCGTCCTTTTCAAGTACGCCCTGATCATAGAGGATCAGGCAAAGCTGTGTGCCACTGATCATATTCTGGCGAATCATGTACTTATAGACAATTTTACTGAAATTATAATCCTCTTTTAAGTCGTCTAAGATATAAGCAGTAAGCGACTGGAAAATTTCTTCGGAATCTGAATATTTTTCTTCTACGGTAAATTTACTGATATCGATCCAGCTTTTAGAAATTGCATAATTCAGATATTCATTCAAGGAAATCTTTCCCTCTTTCCAGTTTACATAAGTTCCATCTGATGTATCAATCGCACTGTTGTCGAGTACGCCATTGGATTTCAGGCGTTTGATCAGCTCTGTGATATAATCCTGATCTTCCTCGCCGAGTTCGCCAAACGGTGTATTGGCACTGCCGGAAAGCAGACTGTCCATTCTTGAAAGTACCGAGCTTTCCTTTGAGGTATATGCACTGTATACGGTACGCTCTGTATCGCTTGCATCATCCTCCGTAAAATGCGAAGTGTCGATCATTCCGTTATTGATAAATGCAAAATATACATCATCGATCGGAATCTTGATATCGGATGCCGAACCGGTGGAATGGTACTCTTTGATATTTTCAATCTTCGAGTATACGATTCCTGCAATCTCCTGCTCTAACAGATCATAAACCGCTTTCGTTAAATCCGCATCAATGGACAAATAGACATCATTTCCCGCCGTCGGTTCTTTGCGTTTGATTACATCTACCACTTTTCCAAGGTTGTCTACGCTGATCTTTTCATAGCCCTTTTCGCCTTGCAGTTCTTTGTCCATGACCTGCTCAATTCCTGATTTTCCCACCACATCGGTAAGGGAATAGGATTTATCTTTTTTCGACAGTTCCTTATATTCATCTACGGAAATCTGTCCGGTATAGCCAATGATATGTGCAAAATATTTACTGTCATTATATTTACGGACAGTCTCTTCATTGACAGACATTCCCTGCAGGGTATCGGAATTCTCACTGACCCATGCTACCGTCTCGTCACTGACACCGGTTGCTAAGACCGTAAGGACAAATTTCTGATAGCTGTTCTGTGCAATGGCATAGCGCAGGACTAGGATCCGGTAACGGTTATAAGCACTGTACTTGTCTGAAATACCATAACGCTTATCAGAGGAGAGATACTCCATGACCTGTTCCGGCGTTGCCTCGGCTTCATTGTATCCTAAGGTCTTATTATACTTGAGATCATCTGTCGATTTGTGGTCGTAAATGTCAGCAAGAAATCGTTTTAATGTCGTACCGGAAACCGTATACTGATAGCCATCCCGCTCGGAATAACTGATGTAAAAATCATTCCTGATCTGGTCTTTATTCTTATCTAAAACTTTTAACAGACGATAGAGTTCCTTGTTCAGTGCCTTATTTCGTTCCGCTCTGGAGTTGTAGACTCCGTTATCCTCTAAAGTAATGGCATAAGCAAGTTCATTGTATGCTAAGAGTTTTCCGTTTTTGTCATAGATATTGCCTCGTGTGCTTGCTAAATCCCTCGTTTTTTCAATTTTTAAGGTATAATTGTCTAAATACTCCTGACCATTGATAATCTGCAGGTTAAACACCCGCCAAAGCAACAGGAATGACAAAATGCACATGATGATCGTCAATACTAAAATTCTGGATTTTAATATATTTGCAAAGACTTCTTTTATCTTATCAAACAAATTTTGCTGCACTCCTTTTTTCAATTGTTTCGAGGTGTCTGTTGATCTTCAGTATTATAAAATAAAGTGCGATTGTAATTACTAAAGTATAGACCATCTCCGGTATCATGATATGGAACAGATAGTACCCGAAATGGATCTTTTTTCTTGGAAGGAAACGAAGCAGATAAATTGCTAAATTCAATACGAAGTCACTTCCTAAGATCAGGATCATCGGAAGTTTGATATCATCCGGATAAAAAACTTTCCGAAACATTCCGTTCACATACCCGATCAACAGATATAGCAGAGTATAAAATCCTGGAATCTCCCCAAAGAAGATATCCATTAATACTCCGCAAAAAAGTCCGATCCACATTCCCTCTTTTCTTCCACGCATAAAACCAAAGGAAGAAACCACTACGATCAGAAGATTGGGTGATATTGATGCAAAGGACAATGCTGAAAACAGTGTACTTTGCAGCAGAAAACATATAACTACGATCAGTATGACTGAAATTTTTCTTCTCATCCTTATTTCTCCGTATCTGAAGTTGCGTCCGTCTTCTTATCTAAGATGACGAGCACCTCACGCAAATGTTCAAAATCGGCTGCCGGGGTAATCGTTCCCGATTTGGTGATATTGTTAGAATCCATTTCGGTCTCACTTACATAACCGATCAGGATTCCCTGTAAGAACTTATCACTGACATAAGAAGTAACCACCTGGTCACCCTTTTTTACCTTGTCATCTGCATCCTTCAGATTCTTAAAGGTAATCTCACAGTTGTCATTCATCGCCTGCAGATCACCGTTTACAATACAGTTGCCGGAAGTCGATAACACCATTCCGCTGACTTTGCTGGTATCGTCAATAATCGAACGCACCTTTGCATAATGCGGTCCTACATCTATGACAATTCCGACTAAACCGTTTCCTGCCATAACGTTCATATCTTTTTCAATTCCGTCTTTTTTTCCCTTGTCGATCAAAAAGACGTTAAACCAGTTGCCACTGTCTTTTCCGATGACATTTGCTGCAACTTTTTTATAATTTGGATATTTTTGATCCAGTTTATACAATTCCCGCAAATCTTCTAACTCGTACTGCTCTAACTTGACGGTATTTAACTCTGTGGACAGCTTTTCTACCTGCTCTTTCAGCTTTGTATTCTCGTCCATCACAGATTCTAAGGTCTGAAAACGGTCGGATTTATTCGAAAAAAATGTACCTACCGAATTGATTCCCTTCTGCATTGGAACAAAAATATAACTTGCCACGGAATTTAACGGTCCGCCGGAAGTACCGCCCACGGAATATGCTAAAAACATGACGATCAGGCAGATTCCGCAAAGGACTAACAGCAGATATCTTGCAGGAAAAGAATTTTTGTTCTTTTTACGCTTCATAAATGCCTCTATTTATAAATCTTTGTTTTCATTGTAAAGGTCAGACGTTTATATTTGTCATCTGAAACAATTTTATTCAGACCCTGAACTACCGTCTCCTCCGGATTTTCGGCACAGTTGACCTTGATTCCGGTGATTTCCGTAAACAGTTCATCAAGTCTATGTATTTTAGAGCTTCCACCAGTAATATAAATTCCGGAATGGATAATATCTTTTGCAAGCTCCGGCGGCGTCTTTTCTAAGATCATCTTAATGGAGTTGCAGATAGAGTTCAGGTTATCTTTGATCGCCTCGTAGACAATCTCGGTTGAAATCTCTCTCTCCACCGGAAGTCCGCTGACTAAGTCTCTTCCGACGATCACCATGCTGTCTTCTGCACCCGGTACGCCATAGCCTAACTTCTCTTTTAAGGTCATTGCTGTCTTTTGTCCGATTACCAGACTGTAGGTACGTTTCAGATGGGAAATAATGGATTCATCAATCCGGTTTCCTCCAAAATGAAGCAGGTCGCTCAGTACCAGTCCGCCTAATGACATGACGGAAATCTCTGTTGTATCTGCTCCGATATCCACAACCATGACACCGGTCGGCTCGTTGACATCAATGCCCAGTCCAACGGCATCTGCAAGTGGTTTTTCGCAGAGAAGCACGCCTTTTGGTTTTACCTTGCTCTTTGCAAAGATGTCAAAAAATGCCTTTTTCTCGACCTCTGTAATATCAGTTGGTACGGCAACGACAAACTCTGCTCCACGCACCTTTCCCTTGGAATATTTTTCTAAAAATTCAAAAATCATCGTCTGCATGTTTGCATAGTCTGCGATAACACCATTGATCACCGGAAATGTTACATTGATGTTCTCCGGTGCTTTTTCATACATGGCATATGCCTGATCTCCATATGCATACATCTGATTTTTGTTCACAATCGCGATAGTATTTTTTTCGTTCAGGACCTTTCCTGTTGCCTTGCAAAAAACCTTGACATTGCAGGTGCCTAAATCAATTCCGAATGTATTGCTCATTGTATTTCTCCCTTTTGACTTATAATCGTCCGTTTTCTCGAAAGCTGTAATATTGATTGTCTCCAATAATGATGTGATCCGCAAGCTGGATGTCCATATACTTGCCACAGATCTTTAAATGCTCTGTGACCTTGAAATCCTGTTCACTTGGCGTCGGATCACCACTTGGGTGGTTGTGCAGCAATATCAGATATGCTGCATTATGAATGATTGCCGTATAAAAAATCTCTCTTGGCGAAACAACGGAACTGTTGATGCTTCCAACGGAAACCACCTGTTCTGTGATCAGTCTCCCCTTTCCGGTAAAAAGACTGACTAACAAAACCTCTTTCGTCTCATGTCGGAGCTGTTCCATATAGTAGTTCGCTACGGACTCCGCACATTCTAATGTTACCCCCTCCCGTAAGGAAAGACGGCTGATCCGCTTGCTCAGTTCTGCAATACATTTTAACTGTATCGCTTTGACCTTTCCGATCCCCGGTATCTGTAACAGTTCCTCTTTACTCAGGTCATACAGTCCTAAAAGCCCCTTATCATGGATCTTTAAAATATTCTGAGCAAGTTCGATGGATCTTATACCATTTGTCCCGGTTCTTAGGATAACGGCAAGCAGTTCCGCATCGGAGAGATATTCCGCTCCCCGCGTGTAACATTTCTCATATGGTTGTTCCGTATCCGGCAATTCTTTTACAGTCTCATGTTTTGTCATAAATTCCTTTCCGCTCTCTCAACGTGGCAATTTATGTAAACTTCCTCCGTAAAAATTACACACAGAATATATTAGCACATCCTGCTCTTGTCTACAAGGTTTCGTTCATAAAGTTTTTGTAAAGACCAAAGAATTCCAAGTTTTGCATGGTACCAGGTCAGTCCTCCCTGGAAGTAGACTGCATAAGGTGGTTTTAGCGGTCCGTCGGCACTCAGTTCAATGGAAGATCCCTGCACAAAAGCTCCTGCTGCCATAATGACCTGTGCATCATAGCCCGGCATATCCCACGGTTCCGGTGTAACATAGGAATCGACCGGTGCCGCCGTCTGGATTCCTTCGCAGAATGCACAGAGTGCCTCCGGCGAGTTCAATGTAACTGCCTGAATGATATCATGTCTGGATTCCTTTCCATTCGGAACTACGTTAAATCCGAGTTTTTCATAGATATTTGCCGCAAAAATAGCTCCCTTTAATGCACCTGCCGTAACCACCGGTGCCTGAAACAAGCCCTGATAAAAGGACTGGATGACTCCTAAGGAAGCTCCTACCTCTTTTCCAAGTCCCGGAGAGGTCAGTCGGTAAGCTGCATTTTCCACACACTCCCGCTTTCCGGCAATGTAGCCGCCGATCGGTGCAAGTCCGCCGCCCGGATTTTTGATCAGAGAACCGACGATCATATCTGCCCCTACCTCGATCGGTTCTTTTTCTTCTACAAATTCTCCGTAACAGTTGTCCACCATACAGATGACATCCGGCTTTATTTTTTTGACAAAAGCGATCAGTTCCCCGATCCTGTCTACGGAAAGTGTCGGTCTGGTCTGATATCCCTTTGAACGCTGTATCGTCACTAACTTTGTCTTGTCATTGATCGCTTTTTTAATATTTTCAAAGTCAAAGCTGCCATCCTCTAATAAATCCACCTGTCGGTAAGAGATTCCGTATTCTGCCAGTGAGCCTTTCGATGGACGTATCCCGATGACTTCTTCTAATGTATCGTAAGGTTTTCCCACCGGTGAAAGCAGTTCATCTCCCGGACGCAGATTTGACATCAGTGCCAATGCTAACGCATGTGTTCCACAGGTGATCTGTGGGCGTACTAACGCATCTTCGGCACAAAATACATCTGCATAGACTTTTTCTAAGGTATCACGGCCTAGATCGTTATAGCCATAACCGCTGGACTGATTAAAACACTCCGCACTGACTTTATTTTTCTGCATGGCATGGATCACTTTTAACTGATTGTACTCTGCCATTTTATCGATCTGTTCAAACCGTTCTTTTAAGCCTGCCTCTATCGAATGTCCAAAATCATAGACTTCTTTTTGTATCCCCATTTTTAGATATTGCTGTGTGATGATTGTTTCTGCCTCATTTTGAATGCTCATAATATTCCTCTTTCCGTTAGTTCTTTTTTCATAAAGTCGAGTATTTTTCCGTTATCATGTGAAAATTTTTCTTTTTCTACCCAGATCACCTCATGCTCTCTGCGAAACCAGGTAAGCTGGCGTTTTGCAAAATGGCGGGTGTCCCGTTTTAAGATATATACTGCTTCTTCTAAAGTGGTATTTCCGTCTAAATAATCCAAGATTTCTTTATATCCCAATCCCTGCATGGATACCATGTCTTTGGTGTAGCCCCTGTCTTTTAATCGTCTGACCTCTTCGATAAGTCCCGCCTGCATCATCTGATCCACACGCAGATCGATACGCCTGTAGATTTCATTCCGGTCATCATTTAATACAAAATATGCCGCATTGTAGGGACTTTCTTTTTCTTTTTCCTGCTCGTTGTGGGAAGATATTGTCCGTCCTGTTTTTTCATAAAACTCCAATGCCCGGATCACACGCTTTACATTGTTCGGATGAATGGCTTTTGCCGATGCTGCATCAACTTTTTCTAACATCTGATGCAGATATTCTGCTCCATGTTCTTTTGCAAGCTGCTCTAACTGCTCCCGATATGCCGTATCTTCTCTTTCACTGGTAAAATCAATATCGTATAACACTGCCTGGATATAGAATCCCGTACCGCCGACTAAGATCGGAATCTGGCCTTTTTCATAGATTTCTTTCAGATAGCGTTTGGCATATTCCTGAAATTTTACTACGTTGAATTCCTCATCCGGCATGAACTCATCTACCAGATAATGAGGTACGCCCTGCATTTCTTTTTTGCTGATTTTTGCCGAACCGATGTCCATGTAGCGGTAAACCTGCATGGAATCCGCTGAGATCACTGCTCCGTTTACGGCTTTTGCCAATGCGATCGACAAGTCGGTTTTTCCAACGGCGGTAGGACCTGTCAGTATGATCAATGGTTTCTTTTCTGTCTCCATTACACTATCCTCTTAAATTTCTTTTCTAACTCATAACGGCTCATGGATATGATCGTTGGTCTTCCGTGTGGGCATTGATAAGGATTCTCACAGGTCAGCAGTTCCTCGATCAGATGCTCCATCTCTGCTTTTTGCAGATGCTGGTTTCCTTTGACTGCCGCTTTACAGGACATCGTTGCGATCTTTTCAATGATCGCATCACTGGTCTTTGCACCGCTCTCTTCATTTAAGCTATCTAACATCTCGATAAAAAGCTGCTGCTGGTTTAAATAATACAGATTACCCGGTACGGCACAGACTGCATATTCTTTGCCTCCAAAAGATTCGATCTCATAACCGAGACGCTCAAATTCGGAAAGATATTTTTTTAACAGTTGTTCTTCCCGCATATTCAGGCTCACTACCATTGGTGGGGAAAGCTGCTGGGAAGTATATTCTTTCTTTTCAAGGCTTGCCATGGTTCGTTCAAACAGGACTTTTTCATGGGCTGCATGCTGGTCGATGATAAACAGCTTGTCTTCAAACTGTACCAGCCAGTAGGTATCAAACACCTGTCCGATGATCCGGTGCTTTGCTTTCGCCTCCTGTGTTAAGAACTGTCCGCCATATTCCGGCATTTCACGCAGGGTAAGCTGTTCCCCGGTCAGTGGAAGATTCTCCATCACAGCCTTTTCTTTGTCCGGAGTTTCATCCGGGATGGCTTTCGTTTGTTCCGAGAGTTTTTGTTCCTGTTCAGAAGTACCTTTTTCCTGTTCTGACAGTATTCTGTCCTTATTATTTTCCTTGCTTTGTTCTGATCTGATCTGTTCTTTTTCGACACGTTTGGTTTCAAATGGTTCCGGCGCTTTTACCCTTGGCTGTGTGGTAGTTTTTGATTTTTTTAACGAATCCTGATCTTCCACACTGACCTCCGGTATGAACTCCTTATGTTCTAATGCTTCTTTCAAGCTCTCATATAGGAATTCATAGACCCCTTTTCCATCGGAAAACCGAAGTTCCATCTTCGACGGATGAACATTGACATCTAAAAGCGTTCCGTCCATGGTCAGATGTAAGACGGTAAACGGATATTGATGCTGCATCAGATGCAGTTTATAGGCATCCTCAATGCCCTTTGCTACCAGACTGCTTTTGATGTATCTTTGATTGATAAAGTAACTCTCAAAATTACGGTTTCCCCTGGATATCACGGGTTTTCCGATAAATCCGTTCACTTTCATGAATTCACATTCCGTATGGACTTCTAAAAGGTTCATCGCAATATCCCTGCCGTAGATCCGATAAATGACATCTTTTAAGTTGCCGTTTCCTGCAGTATTTAGCTTTGGCTGGTTATTGGATATGAACTGAAAGGAGATATCCGGTCTGGATAATGCTAACCGCTCCATAAAATCGCTGATATAAGAGGCTTCTGTCTGTGCTGATTTTAAGAATTTCTGTCTTGCCGGTGTGTTATAGAAGAGATTGCGTACTAAAAAGGTCGTTCCGTTCGGTGCACCGATCTCTTCTAACTTCACTTCTTTTGAGCCTTCGATCAAATACCGGCTTCCGGTCAGGGCATCTGCCGGTTTTGTGATCAGTTCCACCTGTGAAACTGCCGCAATACTCGAAAGTGCCTCTCCGCGGAATCCTAATGAGGTAACATGTAAAAGATCTTCTACGGTTTTGATCTTACTGGTGGAATGGCGCAAAAATGCCATCGGTATCTCTTCTTTGGAAATACCGCATCCGTTATCGGTAATACGGATGAATGAAATTCCTCCATCTTTGATCTCAACAGTGACTGCCGTAGCCCCTGCATCAATAGCATTTTCCACCAGTTCCTTGACTACGGAAGACGGCCGCTCTACAACCTCTCCTGCAGCAATTTTATCAATGGTTGACTGCTCTAATAAATGTATTCCCGGCATGCTGACTCCTTTCTGTTCTTCTTCGTTATCTTTTTCACAAACTTATATGGATCGTCTTTTCTTCGTCCGATGTAAAAAAACAGCATAGTTCTCTCTTACCAGCGGTTTTTGATCTTATTCTGTAATTCATATAATTTGTTCAATGCTTCGATCGGCGTAAGGTTTCCAACGTCAATCTCTTTTAATTCTTCTATAATATCATTGTCATTGACAGCGTCAAAAAGGGACATCTGTGTTAAATCCACCTCATCTAAATGCTCCTTCTTTTTCTTTGTCGCAGAGTTCTTCTTATTACTCAATATTTCCGTAAAATCTACGATATCATGTCTGCCAAGTTCTTCGGCAATCTCTTTTGCACGCTCAATGACGGAATCCGGCACTCCTGCTAATTTTGCGACCTGAATACCATAGCTTTTGTCTGCCCCGCCTTTGACGATTTTTCGTAAAAATACGATGTCGTCGCCTTTTTCCTTGACTGCGATGCAGTAATTGTTGACGTTGTCTAACTTTCCTTCTAACTCAGTCAATTCGTGGTAATGCGTTGCAAACAACGTCTTAGCACCTAAGAGTTTTGGATTGCTGATATGTTCTACGACCGCCCAGGCAATGCTGAGTCCGTCAAAGGTAGACGTTCCACGTCCGATCTCATCTAAGATCAGCAGACTGTTGCTGGTTGCATTTCGTAAAATATTTGCAACCTCCGTCATTTCCACCATAAAGGTACTCTGACCGGATGCTAAATCATCCGATGCCCCGACCCTTGTAAAAATTCTGTCTACAATACCGATATCTGCTGTTTCTGCCGGCACAAAGCATCCGATCTGTGCCATTAGAACAATCAATGCGGTCTGACGCATATAAGTGGATTTTCCTGCCATATTCGGTCCTGTAATGACAGAAATACGGTTCTTTTGATTGTCTAAGTAAGTGTCATTTGCAATAAACATATCATTGTTTATCATCTTTTCCACCACCGGATGTCTGCCGTTTTTAATATCAATCCTGCCATTCTGATTTAATGACGGACGACAGTAGTGGTTCTGTTCGGAAATCAGTGCTAAGGAGGCAAACACATCGATCTTTGCCAATGCCTTTGCCGTTTTCTGGATACGGACCACATTTTTTGCGATCTGTTCGCGCAGCTCACGAAACAGCTCATATTCTAACTGTACCAGCTTATCTTCCGCACCTAAGATCATATCCTCCATCTCTTTGAGTTCCGGTGTGATATAGCGTTCTGCATTGGTTAAAGTCTGTTTTCTGGTATAATAATCCGGTACTAAATCTTTGAAGGAGTTCGTTACCTCTAAATAATAGCCGAATACTTTATTGAACTTGATCTTTAAATTCTTGATCCCGGTCTTTTCCCGTTCCTTTGCCTCTAATTCGGCAAGCCAGTTCTTTCCCTGACTCTTCGCCTCACGCAGACGGTCAATCTCTTCGTGATAACCGTCTTTTATGATACCGCCTTCGCGGACCGTGATCGGCGGTTCTTCCTCGATCGCAGCATCAATTAATGTATACAGATCCTCTAAGCTATCCATATCCTCACAGATCCCCTGTATCTCTTTTGACTGCAATTCCAAAAGGATTCCCCTGATATGCGGGATCATTCCGATCGAACTCTTAAATGCCGTCAGATCTCTCGGATTTGCTGACTGATATGTAATCCTTGTTAAGAGTCTCTCTAAGTCATAGACAGGGTTTAGATATTCCCGAAGTTCCTCTCTGTCAATCGCTCTTTGCATCAGTTCCTCAATGGCATCTAAACGTCCCTCGATCTCTTCTTTTTCGATCAATGGCTGTTCTACAAAAGAACGTAACATCCTAGCGCCCATGGCTGTTTTTGTCTTATCTAACACCCAGAGCAGGGAACCTCGCTTTGCTTTTTCCCGCAGCGTCTCTACCAGTTCTAAATTTCTTCTTGTCGAACTGTCCAATACCATGAATTTTCCGGTCGTATACGGATGAATCGCGGAAATCTGCTCTAAGGAATTTTTCTGTGTCTCATAGAGATATTTTAGCAGAGAACCGGATGCGATCATTCCACAGTCTAAATCCGCAAGTCCCAGTCCTTCTAAAGAGTTGACCCGAAAATGCTCTTTTAAGGTATTCTCACAGAGGGAATCGTCAAAATACCAGTGTTCCAGGGAATACAGAACAATGCCCACACGGTTCTTCAAGTCATCGATATCCAATCCGCTCATAAACAGTGCTTCATTGCAGACCACTTCGGTTGGTGAAAACTTATAGATCTCATCTAAAAGCCGTCTTTTGCTGTCTACCTCTGTTACAAAAAAATCACCGGTGGTAACGTCTGCCGTTGCAACTCCGAACTGGTCTGACAAAGACACAATACACATGATATAATTATTTTTTCCCTCGTCTAGTGCCTGCTCATTGATATTGGTACCCGGTGTCACCACACGGATCACCTCACGCCGTACCATTCCCTTTGCCTGTTTCGGGTCTTCCATCTGCTCGCAGATAGCAACCTTATATCCTTTTGCCACCAGACGGTTCATATAGCTTTCATAGGCATGAAACGGCACTCCACACATTGGTGCGCGTTCCTCCTGTCCGCAGCTTTTTCCCGTTAAGGTCAGCTCTAACTCCCTTGATACAATTTTGGCATCCTCAAAAAACATCTCGTAAAAATCGCCAAGACGATAAAACAGGATGCAATCCGGGTATTCTTCTTTGGTTTGCAGATAATGCTGCATCATTGGTGAATATTCTGCCACTTTTTATTTCCTTTCATTTCTTTAATCTTCATCTTATTTTACAGGTGCATACTGCTTTGCGATCATCTCAGCGATCTTGATCCCATCCATAGCTGCCGACATGATCCCGCCTGCATATCCTGCACCCTCTCCGCAAGGATATAAACCACGAATCTCGCTCTCGAATTCCTCATTTCTCCAGATTCTGACCGGAGAAGAGGTACGGCTCTCAATTCCCGATAAGATTGCATCATAGCGGTTATAGTCCTCGATATACCTTGGGAACTGTTCCATGCCGCGGATAAAAGTCTCTGTCAGTTCCTGTGGCAGCAGTTCATGCAGTGGTGCAAATGCTGTCCTTCCTCTTGTACAGCTTGCAAATTCTCCATACCCAGAACTGATGCGTTTCTGTACAAAATCACCGTAGAGCTGCTGTGGTATCTTTCCGTTTCCCATAGCAAATGCCTTTTTTTCAAGTTCTCTTTGAAATGCTACTCCTGCTAATGCACCTTCTCCCGCAAAATCCTCCGGTGTGACCGATACAATCATTGCCGTATTGGCATTTTTTCCGGCACGGTCATGGTAACTCATTCCATTAACTGCCAGCCTGCCTTCTTCGGAAGAGGCATTCACAACATAGCCTCCCGGACACATACAAAAGGAATAAACTCCTCTGTGATTCTCAAAATTGGCAGTCAGCTTATAAGAAGCCGGACTCAGGTAACGCATATCCGCCCCTTTATACTGAACCTGATTAATCATATCCTGCGGATGCTCCACACGAAAACCGACTGCAAATGCCTTTGCTTCCATTGGAATCTGCCGCTTTTGCAAAATTTCAAAGGTATCTCTTGCACTGTGTCCAATGGCTAAGACCACCACCTCAGTGTTCAGCCATTCGCCATGATTTAACTCAATTGCCTGCAACTTTTGATTTTCTACCAAAAAATCCGTAACCTGTGTAGAAAAACGAATTTCTGCCCCGTGCTCTAATAAATAGGCTCGCATATTTGCGATCACCTGACTTAAAACATCCGTTCCGATATGTGGTTTTGCATCATATAAAATCGCTGCATCTGCCCCAAATTCCACAAAAGTCTCTAAGACATGACGGCTTCGTCCAAAACGGTCTTTGACCAATGTATTCAGCTTTCCATCGGAAAAAGTACCGGCTCCGCCTTCTCCAAACTGCACATTCGATCCTGTGTCTAACACGCCGCTCTCCCAGAAACGCTTCACATCTTCGGTACGCTCCTCCACACGTTTTCCACGTTCTAATAAGATCGGAGCATAACCGGCTTTCGTCAGTTCATAGGCACAAAAAAGTCCTGCCGGACCGGCGCCAATGATCACCGGGCGATATTTTGTTTCTTTTTGTGAAACTTCTGCCTTTGAAAATTGATATTTCTTTCGATTAGTCAACATAATATTTTTATCGTTAACTTTCTTCAGAATTCCGATTTCATTTTCGACCGTAAGGTCTATGGTATAAACATAGCAGACCTCACTTTTCTTTCTGGCATCCACCGATCGTCTGACAATTTCTAAATTTAATATCTGTTCCGGTTTGATCTTGCAGCGTTTTGCTGCTTTTTTTATGATATCTTCCCTCTTATGAGATAAGGGTATTTTTAACTGCTGTATCCGAATCATTTCTGTCCCTTTCCTGACTCTGACTGCCTTGCTTTTTTCGCCGCGGACGTTCCTGCAACATAGCCGCTTGTCCATGCCCATTGCAGATTATAGCCGCCGCACATTCCATCAATATCGATCACTTCTCCCGCAAAAAAGAGTCCCGGACATAATTTGGACTCCATTGTGTTAGCACAGATCTCCTGCGTTGACACCCCTCCGGCAGTTGCCTGTGACTGTTCAAATTTGCGTGTGCTCATAATTTCACAAGTGAACTGTTTTAAATACTTAGCAAGTACTTTAACCTCCTGTTTTGTACAGTCGCCTGCCTGCTTCTTAGAAGAAAGACCGATCTCTTTTAGTGCGGTATCGATCAGCTTGTCTGCTAACAGTCCCTCTAATGCCTCACGGATCGTCCGATCTCTCATCCTGTTCATTCGCCCGGTCAGATAATCTTCTAATTCTTTTAAAGAATCATATTCCGGAAAAAAATCCACCTCTGCACGCACTTTTTTCCCTTTTGCAAGTGCCTTTGCGGCAAACCGGCTGACCTGAAATACCGGAATCCCTGAGATCCCTTCTGCGGTCATCTGAACTTCTCCAAAGTCCGATGCAATTTGTGCATTTTCCACAAAGAGCTTTACTTCCGCTTCTGCACGGATTCCTGCAAGTTTCTTAGGAAATGGCGGTTTTGCCTGCAAACCCGTGAGTGCAGGCACTAAATCTATGACATGATGAGAAAGTGGTTCTAAATATAGGAATCCGCTTCCGTCACTTCCCGTATGCTTTGCCGCTTTTCCTCCGGTCGCTAAAATGCAGGTTTTTGCATAAAAATTGCCATTTTTTGTGCAAATTTCATAACTTCCTTTTTTCGGTAAGATCTGTCGGATTCCACATCCTAATTCGATTTTTACCCTCTGTCTGCGAAGTTCTAACAAAAGTGCTTCCCGCACGGAAGCCGCCTGCATGCTTCTTGGATAGACATAGCCGTTCTTTTCCTTTGGTTCGATCCCGATACTCTGAAAAAAACGGATCGTCTGCTCACATCCAAACGATTCGAGTGCCGGCAATACAAAGGCAGGGTCATCGCCTCTGTAATATTCGATGCCCTGCATTTTATTCGTATAATTACATCTTCCATTTCCTGTAGAAAGGATTTTCTTTCCGCAGAGTTCCATATGTTCTAAGATCAGAACGGATGCTTTTTCTCTCGCCGCCGCAATTGCCGCCATCATACCCGCGGCACCTCCACCGATCACAATTACATCATACATGGATGTCTCCTTGTTCGCTGTCTTCTTCCTGCTCTTTTTCTTCTAATTCCCATTCATCCCCTGTACCGCTCACGCTATCCGTTGCCTGCTGTAAATCTTCCGGTTCTGTGCTCTCATCCATAGACGGTGCATCTGAAAATTCCAGTTCCTGTTTTTCAGCAAACTCCTTTGTCTCTTTTCTGACACGGCTTTTTTTCTCATTCTGGCGGATTCTGAATGCCAGATAATGATAACTGAACAGACTGATGATTCCGTCAAATAACAGACTGAAATATGTAAGTGCAATCTCATAGTTCCGGTTAGAAAACGGATTCATGATAATAAGAACCGCACATACTACGATCACTAAGGATACGACACAGATGACTCCCCATGTCCGATCCTTTAATGCTTTTAAATCCATGGCATTTTGCAATTTTATAATGGCAGTTAACAGGATGCAGACTCCGATATAAAGCTGAAAACTCTTTGCCATCTCCTGATTTTTGACCAGTGTGCAGACTCCGATAATGACTAAAAAGACTCCAATGGAAAATCCATACTGGTTCAGATTTTTATAGGATTCTTCTAAAAAATATTTTACGATCAGAATAATACCTATTATGACCAGCACAACACTGATCCCATAACATACATATTCCATCTGCAGATCCGGTATCACGATCAGCAGTACGCCCAGCAGCAGATATACAAGCGAAACGCCTGTAAACAGCCTATTTAAAAAAGATGATTCTTTTTTCTCTTTTGTCTTCAAATTTATCACGCTCCCTTTAGGGAGAATTATATCATATTCTGTCCTGTTTAACTAGAATAATTTTCTAAAAAGTCATACAGTTCTTCTGCATCCTGTATCAGGTAACCCTGATCGATCTTTTCCTGCAATTCGGTGTGTAATTCCGCATACGGAATATCGGTCTGGAAATACACGGTCTTTAAGTCTTTCTGATACACCGTCAGATATCCATTGTCATTGACTATGACATATTCATAGGGAGTCTCACTACTAGCGGTCTCCTTCATCTCTTCCTGTTTTGGTTTGCTTTTTTCCTGTTTCTTTTCCGGAGCCGTCTCTAAAGAAGCATTCCACAGACAGCCTGCTCCGGTAAGGATCGCTGCTCCTAAAATAAAAGAAGCGCGAATACGGTTTGTTTTCGTCATAATATCACCCCAAACAGTATTCACGCTATTTTTTGTTTTTATACCAGGATAATTCTGTTTATCGCAGTAAATGCAATTTTTTAAAAATACGAACTAACGTTGCTCCCTTCGGGAAGTTTATAAGTTCCTCTTCAGAAAGCCCTTTGAACAGGAACAGACATACGATATAGACAACTCCTCCTAATGCGATGCATACTACTGTGGAGATTGCATTCGAATGAATCAGCTTATGCAGTGCATCATAGGCAAAAAATACTGCGACACCCATGATCGCCGAGGAAATTGCCGGTACGATAAATGTCTTTCCAACCTCCTGACGGTATCTTGTGTACCTTTTGAGCGAGCGTCTGTTCAAAGTACACATAAAGAGTGCAAAAAACGCATTGGCGATGACCACGGAATAGATACCAAGGTTCAGTCCATACATGCAGACAAGCAGAACGATAATATGCAGTACTAACGCAATCAACGCATTTTTTACCGGTGCCTGCATCCGGTTTACTCCCTGCAATAATGCATTCGTTAACGTCGACAGAGAATAGAACACGATAGATACGGCTCCGATCCGAAGCATCAGTTCGATTTCTTTGCCTCCGTCCCCGAATAACAGCTGCATGATCGGAGATGCCAATACACCGATTCCTACCGCGCACGGAAATGCGATGACCATAATAAAACGAATGGACGAATTGATACGGCTTCTTACCAGTTTGGCATCCTTTTTTGCATAGGCGGCTGCCAGACTCGGAACGCAGGAAGCAGCCATTGCAGAAGCGATGGAGATTGGTACATTGATCAGGACTTTATATTTTCCCGAAAAGATTCCCCAAAGCTCATCCATCTGACGGTTCGTACTTCCCTGTAACAGTGCAACATTCTTATAGATTCCCTGATCGATCACAGAACTGATATTGTAAATCGTTGTACTTAACAGCACCGGCACGATCGTCATGATCAGGATACGCATAATGGAACCATAGCTTTCGTTCTTTTTCGTTCTGCTGTTGTTCATCCTGTTTTTAAAAACAGGAACATAAGTTGCAAATACAAAAATAGAAAACAGTAATGCAAATACGGCGCCTAAGGCTGTACCTAATGTACCGCCCGCCGCACCATAGGCTGCTGCATAATCTTCGCCGTTTCCAAGTACGGCACCGACCTTGTTTCCGTAATCTGCTAACAGATATGCAGCCCACACGCTGACAATTGCGTTGATGATCTGCTCTATGATCTGTGAAACTGCACTTGGCATCATCGTTCCAAGTCCCTGAAAGAATCCACGCATAACGCCTAATACCGCCATAACCACCAGCGTTGGTGCTAAGACTTTCAGTGCAAAGATACTAAGCGGTGTCTTCATCAGACGCGTGATCATCTCTGCGCCAAAGAACACGATCAGCATTGCCACAATTCCCGAGCAGACAGCAAATAAGAATGCCCCTTTAAATACTTTAAAGGCATTCTTAAAATCGCCCTTTGCCACTCTTGCTGATACCAGCTTTGAGACTGCCATCGGCAGACTGTAAGAGGATATCAAAAGCAGCATGCTATAAATCTCATATGCACAACTGTAATAACTGTTTCCGTTGTTTCCAATAATCGCCGTCAAAGGGACCCTGTAAAGGAGCCCTATGATACGGCTGATAATGGAAGCAATTGCTAAAATCGAACCCTGTACTAAAAAGCCGGACTCTGATTTTTTCTTATTGCCCATAAAAAAACCTCAAAATTATTTTGCAGCTTTAAAGTCGTCTTCACTGCTGTAGAACTTAATCTTGTCTGCATAAGAATCCTGTACTACGCAGACCCATGTCTTACCCTGATTCATGGTAATCTCATTGCCGTCAGCATCGTAATAACGTGCCGGAGCATTTGTTGAATCTTTTTTCCATGTTACCGGGATTGCTTTTCCATTTGTGATATAGTAACCGGAACCACCGCCGTTCACGTCGATGTTTAAGGTATACTTATCACTCTCATACTGCCAGCTGCAGCACTGAAGGATCACATTTTTAAAGGTAAGCTGTTTGCCTACTGCAGCATCCTTCTGCTCTGCACCATACTCATAACGTTTGTAAACGCCTTCTTTTTTATCATATACAAACCAAGGTTTATCTACGCTGTAACCAGGCTGTACTACAACAGCATCTTCTCCGTTTGTCAGCTCCACTTCTTTGCCATCCTCTGCAAAGGTATAGTGTCCTGTGTAATCAGCAGATAACTTTGTTTCATAATTTTTCTTTTTGATTCCTGCATTGATTCCTTTTTCACTGGTAAATGCATTGTGTGGCGGCTTCTTATCATCTGTACGGTAGAATACTGTACTTCCTTCGGATTTGATACCGTTTAAGTTATCGATCTTTCCGCCATCTAAGTATGGAAGTGCAAAATCAGACTGTCCAAAATGAACATAAATTGCTTCAAACTCATTTGCGATCTTCGGGAAATAGAGACGGCAGCTTCTTACGGAACCGATTCTCTCTAATCCTGAATAATCCTGATAAATCGCCATCATTCTGGTGATCCCGCCTTCTACCGGACATTCATAGATCACGTCTGCTGCTTTTGTACCATACTGTGGAAGTGCATCCTTAATGTTACTGATCATCACGGCAACCGGACGTTTTCCTGCTAACTCTGCATCGATCCACTCACCTGTCAACGGGCTCTTTGCATCGTTGTCATGATTGTCATCTTTTTTTGTTGTAGTCTCTTTTTTTGCGGATGTGTCTTTTTTCGGAGCAGTGTCCTTTCCACATCCTGCTAACAGTGCACAAGCACTCACTGCTAACAAAAACGTCATCATGCGTTTTTTCATTGTAGTTCCTCCCTTATTTATCTGGAAATTCCAAGAACCTCCAGAATTTTTTCCTGTTTATTTTCCATAATTGCCGCTTCTTCCGGTTCCATATGATCGTAACCGAATAGATGCAGCATACTATGCGTAATTAAAAAAGCAAATTCCCTTTTCGGACTGTGTCCGTATTCTTTGGCCTGTTCTAACACCTTTGGAACAGAGATAATGATATCTCCTAAAAGGATCTCACCGGTGTCAGGATTACAGTTCCATTCCTGTTCCTCTCCGATAGCTGAAAAATCCCCGGCTTCCTGATAATCTAACATCGGAAAAGACAACACATCGGTTGCCCGGTCAATTCCCCGGTGTTCTAAATTCAGCTCATGTATGATCTCGTTATCCACTAAAAGCAGGTTGACCTCTGCCTCATAGGGAAACTCCTCCGAATCCATTGCCTGTGCAATGACTTCTCTTGCTGTCTGTTCATATTCAAAATCAAATGGGACTTCTGTCTCACTCTCGATTGTCACTGTCAAAAAGATGATCTCCTTTCACCAAAAAATCCCGGATCGTAAGAAACTGATTCATGCTAAGCCCTGACTCATCATAAATTCCTGTCGCCGAGTTCTCGTTTAAGGTCTGATAGATGACCATGTCCTGATTCCAGGTAGTAGAAAAAGTCTCCTTATCTAGCAGATCTAACTTTGTCACCACTTTATCTACCATATGTACGATTGCCGATTCCCTCGTGGAAATCGCCATCAGTTCTCCATTGTATTCCCTTAAGATCTGTATCAGTTCTTCCGGAAAACAGGCATTCTGTGCAAGCAGCACCCCATTCTCCGTATAAGGCTCTCCCTCCATACGTCCGATACGATAATAAAATCCCGCTGCCCGACAGAGATTCTCTTTTAATCCCAACTTCCCTGCACATTCACCGGAAATCTCCGAAACCCGCAAAGCATGGGAATAATCCATCTCTGAAAAACGCTGGATAGACCTTACTAACGGATAGTTATCTTTGAGTAATTCTAAATAGTGTTCTTCCCCGGTTCTTTGCACCTCGGGCTCTAAAGATCTTGTTAAAATCTCTAAAAATAACAGATTCACAGCACCGGTGACTGCGGCAAGCACAAACACTCTGCCTTTGATAATAAAGTCCTGTGCATAGTAACAGGATGCTACTATGACTATTGTACCAAAAAATGATATAAATTGCACCCATAAATGCAAATGTTTCTCTTTTCCTGCCAACGCTAACATCGTTCCCAATAAGAGTAGCAAAACGGATGCCATCAGCACATGGATGTCCCAGTTTTGCGTATACGCTGCAAGGAGATTTAGAAAAATTCCTGTACTGAGTGCCATTTCCCGGTTTGCCACTACAGCCATTGCAGCCGCAAAGCAAAAGGAAAAACTGCTGTAATCCGGCAGATAGGAGCTTATATAGAATGCCGCAAGTCCCAGTCCATAGACAACAGCTATACTTTTAAAATCATTACATTCCTCTGTCGGAAGCTGTTTTAACAGTCTTTCTTCTTCTAAAAAATAGATAAATACCGCTAAAAATATCAAATCTAAAAAGAACAGTACCACCACTTCATCTAACGGCATGGTATTTCGTATTCCCATTAAGAACGTAAACAGGAGTGTGAGAACCGTCAGGACAACGACCGGCACTACTCTTCTTTTTACCAGACGTTCTTCTTTCATGTGCGTGTCCTTTTCCTTTTATTCTTACTGTCCTTTGACTCTCTTTTTTCATAAGCATCATATGCCTGTACGATTTTTTGTACCAGCGGATGACGCACTACGTCACTGTTCGTCAGTTCACAGATGGAGATACCTTCCACTTTTTTTAATACCTTCAGTGCTACATCCAGTCCTGATGTGGTACCCTTTGGCAGATCCTTTTGCGTTGCATCCCCGGTTACGACTACTTTTGAACCGAATCCGATACGCGTTAAAAACATCTTCATCTGTGCCGGAGTCGTATTCTGCGCCTCGTCTAATATGATAAATGCATTATCGAGTGTCCGACCTCTCATATAGGCAAGCGGAGCGACCTCGATCAATCCCTTCTCCATATTCTTTTGGAAATTCTCTGCTCCCATGATCTGATGGAGTGCATCATACAACGGTCTTAAGTACGGATCCACCTTGCTTTGCAAATCTCCCGGCAAAAATCCTAACTTTTCTCCGGCTTCGATTGCCGGTCTTGTCAGTATGATACGTCCCACTTCTTCGTTTTTAAATGCGGTAATCGCCATTGCCATTGCAAGATAGGTCTTTCCGGTTCCCGCCGGTCCGATCCCAAAGACAACCATCTGTTTACGGATCGCATCCACATAGGCTTTTTGTCCTAATGTCTTTGGCTTGATCGGTTTTCCTGCTGTTGTATGACAGATCAGGTCATCATCCATTTCTGACATCACACCTACATTTTCCTGCTTTGCCGCTAAATCTAAAGCATAATCCACCTGCTGTTCGGTGATCTCATTGCCACGTTTACTCAGGTTCACTAACTCCATAAATACCCGTGATGCACTCTTGACGTTTGCTGTTTCTCCAAGGATCTTCATTCCTCCCTCTCGGACAGCGATCGTTACATGCAGGGCACGTTCAATTTTCTTTATATTTTTATCACATCCGCCAAACACATTTGCCATATGTTCTGTCGGGATGTCAAAGATTTCCTCATTCAGATTCATTTTCTACAGTTCCTTCTTCTTTTGGCACTTCTAACTGTTTTGTTGCCCGATAGGATTCTAACTTTTCCTTCGTCAAAACGGTGCCCTGAAATATATAACTATTTTTCTCCTTATCCATCATAACATTTTTTTCAATAATTTGAAGTCCTTTTTCTTCTAATTTTGAAAGAAAAAGTTCTAAATTGTCTGCCGCCATTTTCTTTGCTTCTTTTTTATCTATCTTATGGTTCTTCATCTGGTATTCCCGGTAAATATCGGTCTGGATATAAAATGGCAGATAAAAATTCTCCATCACACAGAGTTGCTCTTTTTCACTCTCTTTGTCATAAAACCGATAGGAAATCCCGTTTTGATAAAGACCTATGTATTTATTGCGGTACCAGAAAGAATAGCGTTTTTTCTCTTTTCCGGTATATGCCTTTTTTTGTACCAGCGTTGGAACTTCATAACGATAGGGATAGGACGTTTGTGCAACAATGTCTGCATCTGCCTTACAATACTGATAGCCGGCAATCTCTTTTGCATCATTATAGATGTCGATCCTCCCTAAGACCAGTGCTTTTCCTTTTTTTACCTTATCACCGGCTTTGACTTTCGGTGTACCGTTTCTTGTGACAATACTTAGGATCACGGCATCTTTGTCTGCTACTAAATCCTGCGCTTCTTCCGTTTCGGTCTCCTGCTTTTCCTCCGGTTCCTGTGTGATCAGATTTTCTTTTACATCCACCGTCAGCTTTGTTCCTTCTAAACGCACCGATGTCCAGATGACATTGGAAAAATGCTGCCTGATCTTTGCCTCTAATTTTTCGCAATCTACCTTTCCTTTTGCCGTACCGACACGGATTTTCTCCGATTCTAAATAGCGGTAAACCGTATCATCTGACAGGGTGGAGTTGCCACAGATCTCAATATTCCAGACATAACATGAAAAAGCATAGACAATGCCGACACAGAGCAGAAGTCCTAATAAAAACATCTTTCTTTTCCGGTAGCGGTACAAAAAAAATGGCAATCCGCATCTCTTTGTAACCCGTATCTTTGTCCTTGTTTTCCTTACCATCGGACGGATCTTCCAAAAATCTTCTAAACTCATACAAAAGGTATAAGTATCTTCTTTATGATCCATGTTCCAGAGATTGATATCATGGTTTGTGCACAGATTTAAAAAACGCTCGGTTGCATAACCGGTCAGTTCCACACAGACATAACCGGATAGATATCGTAATAACGCAGTCATTCTCTAAGCCTCATATTCTATTGATTTTACAAATCCGACAACTTTCATATCTTCATTTGTATAATATTCAATGCTCAGCTTTTTTCCATAGACGGTCAGTTTTGCGTTTTTCGTCTGGATTTTGATATATTCCCCGGTATATTCTAAGATACCTTTATAATTTTCTATCAGAACTTCTCTCCTGCCGGTAATCGTCACGATGGAATCTCCATACATCAGATCCTTTGGGAGTTCTAATGTTTCTACCATATTCTGTTTGACGGACTTTAACTTGTTATGTTTCATAGTCTACTATATGGAAAAAACAAGTTGTTTATTCGCGGATAATACACTTCACCATCGGAGCTTTTTTCGCCGGTTCTTTTGCGATCTGGTATGCATTTTTTATCAGACCGGATGCAAGCACCGCTTTTTCTTTGGAATTTGCATGGATCAGTGCTAAGGTCTCTCCTTTTTTTACTGTATCCGATATCTTTTTCGTTAAAATGATCCCGACACCGTGGTCGATCGTACTTTCTTTATTTTCCCTGCCACCACCTAAGGTCATGCAGGCAATCCCGATATCCTGTGCTAAGATCCGCTCAATACAGCCTTCCTCTTCTGCTAAGACCGGAATGACATAACGTGCCTTTGGCAGCATATCCGGATGCAGGATTTCTTCACGGTTTCCGCCCTGGTTTTCAATAAATTCTGCAAATTTTTTCAGGGCTTTTCTCTCCTGTATGGACTCTGTGATCAGATTTCTTGCAATCTCTTCATCCTCTGCCCGTTTTGCAAGCAATAACATCTGTGTGCCCAATGCATAAACGACTTCCATCAGATCTTCCGGCCCGTCACCGTGCAATGCATCGATCACTTCTTTGATCTCTAAGGCATTTCCCACCGCATTTCCAAGCGGCTCATCCATATCCGTAATAACGGCTACGGTCTGCTTTCCTGCCCGGTTGCCAATATCTACCATGGCTTTTGCAAGTGCGATCGCATCCTCTTCTTTTTGCATAAATGCACCATTTCCGGTTTTGACATCTAACACAATGGCATCTGCCCCGGATGCTAATTTTTTACTCATAATGCTGCTTGCGATCAAAGACATCTGATCTACGGTTGCCGTAACATCCCGAAGTGCATAAAGCTTCTTATCTGCCGGTGCAAGGTTTGCTGTCTGTCCGGCAATTGCGATTCCTATGGTATTGACGCTGTCAATGAATTTTTCCTCCGATATTTCCGTGGAAAATCCCGAAAACGATTCCAGTTTGTCGATCGTTCCTCCGGTATGTCCTAACCCTCTTCCGCTCATCTTTGCTACCGGAACGCCAAGGGATGCAACGATCGGTGTCAGCACTAACGATACTTTATCTCCAACGCCACCGGTGCTGTGCTTGTCGACCTTGATCCCATCAATACGGCTTAAGTCCAGTACATCTCCGCTGTCACGCATTGCCATGGTCAGATCAAAAGTTTCCCTTTTGTCCATGCCCTGAAAACAGATTGCCATGGTCATTGCCGACATCTGATAATCCGGGATCCTGCCCTCGGTAAACTCTTTTATCATCCAGTTAATTTCTTCTGTATTTAATTCTTTTCCCTGCTTTTTTTTGAGAATCAGATCGTACATTCTCATTGGCATTTCCTCCTTATGTTTTCTCTATTTTCTGATTGCCCAGCGCATTTTTGTGGAATGTGCCCTGCTGTTTCGGTTACATTCTTCGGCACTTGGGCGGATCACATTCTTTGCGATATCTTCATAGATTCCTTCTTTATAAAAACGCTGGAATGATTTTTTTACCAGACGATCTTCTCCCGAATGAAATGTCAGAATTGCCACTCTGCCACCCGGTGCTAAAATATCCGGCAGGCTTTCTAAAAAGCTCTCTAACACTTCATATTCACTGTTCACATCAATCCGAAGTGCCTGAAAAGACCGCTGGGATGACTTCTTCACTGCTTCTTTCTGCTCTGCTTTTGGCAGAAAAGACAGTGCTTTTTCTATGACTTCCCGTAAATCCGTCGTTGTCCTGATCGGCTTCTTTTTCTGCTGTATGAAAATTGCTTTTGCGATCTCCTCTGCATAAGGCTCGTCCGCATTTTCTATCAGCATGCCTGCGATCTCATCTCTGCTCATCTCACGCAGGCGCTCACTTGCCGGAACTCCTTTTTGCGGATCAAGGCGCAGATCCAGTGGTCCGTCAAATTTATAGGAAAATCCCCGCTCCGGGTTATCGATCTGCATTGAAGAGACTCCTAAATCCGCTAACACAAAATCAAACTTTCCTGACTCCGGAAGCAGTTCTTTTACATTTGCAAAATTCATCTGCTTAATGCTTAATATATCTTCTGCAAATCCACGCTCTGCTAACCGCCTTTTCGTCTTTTCGATTTCAATCGGATCAACATCTAAAGCATACAAATGTCCCCTGCCCTCTAAACATTTTAACATCTCTGTGGAATGTCCTCCATAGCCGAGCGTTGCATCCAATCCGGTCTGTCCCGGCCGGATCTGTAAAAAATCCAAAATTTCCTTTACACAAATGGAGATATGCATTCCCGCAGGAGTATTCCCTTTTTGTATGACATGCTCTATAGTGTCTTTATATTTTTCAGGATTTAACTCTTTGTATTTCTCCTGATATGTTCTTGGATGTGTACCTTTATAGCGGACGCGCCGCTTGTGTGTCTGCTGTTCCATGCTCTGTTATCCTCCGCTGATACAAACTTATGCTCTATTATATCCGCTTCTTTCGTATGTGTCAAAATCTATGTAGTTTGTGTATACAGGCATATTTGTGTTCTGAAAAATTCCGAAATGGGAATTTTTCTCGTTTTTTATTATACAAATTCCGAAATGAGAATTTTTTATGTTATTTGGTTGTAAAAATGCCGAAACAGGAATTTTTCTTGACAATTTTCATAAAATCTATCAAAATGGGAATTATAAGAGAGAGGTGATCGAGATGGTAACGCGTATGGAATATCTTCAAAAATTACTGGATTGGAAAGATGAAAAAGTAATCAAGGTGATTACCGGCATCCGGCGTTGTGGTAAATCCACATTGCTCTTACAGTATCAGGAGCATTTAAAAGAACAGGGGATTGACGACTCCCAGATTATTTCTGTTAATTTTGAAGATTTACAATATGAAGAATTGTTAGATTATAAAACCTTATATGATTATATTCAAAAAAGACTTTGTAAAGACAAAATGACTTATATCTTTTTAGATGAGATCCAGAAAGTAGACAGCTTTGAAAAAGTCGTGGACAGTCTGCATATTAAAGAACACACGGATATTTATCTTACCGGTTCTAATGCCTATATGCTTTCCAGTGACCTTGCGACCCTACTGACCGGACGTTATGTGGAACTTTCCATGCTCCCGCTGTCCTTTAAAGAATATGCCCAGCTTACAAACGATACTTCTGAACATGCTTTTTCTGACTATATGCGCTATGGAGGACTTCCCTATGTAGCTGCAATGGATAAAACAGATGAAAAAGCAGATATGTATTTAGAAGGAATCTATAATACCGTCATTGTCAGAGATATTGAAGAACGTCAAAGCCGGCCAAAGGGCAATTCCTCCAAGCGGAAAATTAATGATATCTCGCTTTTAAAAACGATTGCTAAATATTTATCCAGCGTCGTCGGCAGCCCTGTGTCTGTCAAAAGTGTCACAGATTATTTACGTTCCAACGGAAGAAAAATCTCCGCTAACACTGTTGATGACTATATGGATGCATTAGCAGAAGCCTTTATTTTCTATCCGGTAGAACGTTTTGACTTAGTCGGTAAGCAAATTCTGAAATCGAATAAAAAATGGTACATCGTTGACCCCGGATTACGTAATTATATTTTACCACGCAGACACTATGACTTAGGTTTTACTCTTGAAAATATTGTATATTTAGAGTTGCTCCGACGCAGATACCGCGTCAATATTGGAAAATATGAAAATACAGAGATCGACTTTGTCGCCCAAAAGCAGGGAGAAATCACCTATTTTCAGGTCACTGCAGATATGACTTCCGAAGAGACTTTCCAGCGTGAAATGCGTCCTTTTACAAATATCCGGGACAATTATCCGAAAATCGTCCTGACTTTAGACCATTTTTCTTCCGGAAACTACGATGGTATCCAGGTCGTCAATGTGATGGACTGGTTATTAGACTGATTCTCATATACTATATTCTAGCAAAAAGGCTGTTACCTTACATTTTTTGTAAGATAACAGCCTTTTTACATTCTAAATCTCTAACTCTAAATTTTTCTAAGGAAATTAGTAGGTAAATAACTGTGTCCAGAAGTTACGTCCGGCAGCATTCTGATAATATCCCACACCGATTTTTGTAAAATTCTTATTCAGGATATTGGCTCTATGACCTTCGCTGTTCATCCATGCCTGCATAACCGCTTCCGGAGATTTCTGTCCCCATGCGATATTCTCTCCTGCACCTTTGAAGGTAACACCCTGCTCTGTAAGAGCGGTGCTGAATTTACTTCCATTCGGTCGGGTATGGGAAAAAGATGTTTCAATCTCTTTCGCCCGGACAAGTGCTGCGGATGCAATGTTCTGATCTAACGTAACGGCATTTAAACCTGCCTTTGTCCGCTCCTGATTCACCAGTTCTACGACCTGCTCAGCAAATGTCAGTTCTTTGTCTGCTTCCGGCTTATTCTCCGGTGTGTTCGCATCTTCGCTCGGTGGAGTTGTCTCCGGTTTACTTTCCGGTGTATTTGTATCTTCACTCGGTGGAGTTGTCTCCGGCTTATTCTCCGGCAAGTTACATCCCGGGAACGTGATCGTTGTGGTATTACCGTTTAACTGTCCGCAAAGCTCATCTAATCTGCTCTTGATATTCTCAAGATCACTGACTTTTCCTCCGGTAAAAACATAGTATCCTTTTCCGTTGCAATTTGCACTGTTTCCGGCATTTGTTGCTGCCTGTACCGGAAGTGCTGCTGCACCGGTTACTGTCATCGCTGCTATCATTGCACATACGGTTACTTTTTTCATTTGAAAAACCTCCTGCTTATTTATTACAAATTTATGTAACAGTTGTTACATTTTTGTTACAAGCAGAATCTTATCATATGTACTACACAAAAGATATAGGCGATAACTGGCAGGCTTTCCAGTTTTTATCCTTCCATTTTTTTATCCTTCCATCGGAATCTTTTTATCCATTTTTAAAATATGATTTGCCAGCCAGCCTAACAGGAATTCGATCAATTCATGCAGATAACCTTCCTGGTCACCGTCTACTGCTTCTAAATTCACTTCATTCAGTCTGTCTACAAATGCCTGATGTGCAACCTTCTGTGCTTCTAAACCGGAATATCCGATTTTTTCCATATATTCTTCTTCATCTCCAAAATGTTTGATGGTATAATCCTTTAATTCAGAAATGATCTTCTTTATGTCATCATATTTATCGTTAAAAAGCACATCATTGGTCAGCTCATTTGTCTCGCGGATGATCTCAAACAGTCTCTGGTGTTCACTGTCGATCAATTCTACACCGAGTTTATATTTTTCCGTAAAGGCAAACGGATCTTCTTTCTCGTCTAATGCCGGCATCTTTCCGATCATGGTATCACTGCCTAAAATGTGATGATACAGCCAGCGTGAAAGAAACTCCAACAACTCCGTTAAAACTTCTTTGCCATTCTCGTCATTTAATGCCTCTAAATCCACTTCGTTGACCTTTTCTTTAAACTGCTCATGCTCTTTTTTCTGTCTTGGCAGTTCCGGGTCTTTGATCTCATCCATATATGCCTCTTCATGGATAAAATGTGTAGCCGCATACTTTTTAAGTGCCAATACCAAATTTTTCACTCCAACAACTGTTGCAGATGGCTCTGCTAACAGGGCAAACGCTTCATTCACCATCTGAAAAAGTTTTTTGTGTTCCTCGTCAATCTCCGGTATTCCAATCCGGCAATCCTCTGTAAACTGATACATCGTTGCTCTCCTCTCCATGTATATTTGATATTATCATACATCAGTAAAATTTTTTCTTCAACCGCTCTTTTTCTTCTTTTGATACCCGCAGGGATTCACGAATCTTCTGCACCGCCTTTTTGCGGATTTCACCATCTAGGGTCCCACGCTCTAATATCGGTTCTGTTTTTTGCGGAAACTTAATATAACAAATGGACAACGCCCAGGCATCCGCCATTTTTACATAATAAGCATCATGTTGAATAGCCGCCAGCAGTTCTAACACCTCATCAATATAGGTATCATTGATAAAAAAATCCAGCAGACAGACGATTGCAAACCGCAGTTCATATTCTTTCTCACTCGATAAATACTTTTTTAAAAACGCAAGCCATTCGTCCTGATTCTTCTTCATGAATTTATACGTTGCACAACAGCAGTCGCAAACTGCCCAATTATTAATATATGGTACAAAACGCTCTAACTCCTGCTTTCGCTGTTTGATCGTGAGTTTTGCATACCCCGGGATCATTCCCCGTATCATCAATTCCTCGTAAACACTAACATCTGCCTCTGCAAAAAAGGTCTGATAATCTTCTTTTGCCGCTTTTTTTGCAATTTCTCGCATCTTTGGAACTCGCACACCTAAAAAAGTGCCGATTCCGGGAACTAACGATGCATGAAAGGCTCTGTATTTTTCATCGATATTCTGTTGTAGTTCTGCCCGGATATCTTCTGTGGTCATTGTGATCTTCTCCTCATGTTTCTTAACATATATCTCTATTTATGATACGGTTCCCCATGAATGATCCGATAACTCCGGTATATCTGCTCCGCTAAGATCACCCGCATCAGCTGGTGCGGAAAGGTCATTTTAGAAAAACTCAGTTTTTCATCTGCCCGCTTTAAAACTTCTTCTGACAGACCGAGCGAACCTCCGATCACAAAGGCAAGACTGCTCTTTCCATGCAGCCCCAATGAGCGGATATGCTCTGCAAGTTCTACGGAATCCCGCTCCTTACCGTTAATCGCTAAGGCTATCACATAGTCACTATCCGAAATATGGGAAAGAATCCGGTTTCCTTCTTTTTCTTTGATCTGGTTTTCTAAGGCTTCTGATGCCTTGTCCGGTGTCTTTTCATCTGCCACTTCCACAATCTGCATTTTACAGTAGCGGCCCAGTCTTTTTTTGTATTCCTCTACCGCATCACGGTAAAATTTTTCTTTTATTTTTCCAACGCATACAATTGTAATCTTCATGTTTTGAGTATACCATAGGATTCTTTTTGTGTTAACCTCTCTTTTTTTCAGGAAAAGGTTTTTTCCTGTCATAAAAAGTGATATACTATAGAAAAATAGACGAGGTGTGACGTATGAAAATATTAGAAGATATGATCTTAGAGCGCGGCATTGCCGTGAATGAGGATATTTTGAAAGTAGACAGCTTTGTAAACCATCAGGTTGACCCGGAACTGATGAAAAATATCGGTGATGAATTTGCCGAGCATTTTAAGGGACAGGGTATCACAAAGGTTGCAACCATCGAAAGTTCCGGCATTGCTCCGGCACTGATGACGGCTCTTGCCCTGAATGTACCGATGCTGATCTTAAAAAAGCAGCCTTCTAAAATCTTAAATCAGGATCTTTACCAGACTGTTGTAACTTCCTATACAAAAGGAACCAGTTACGAACTGACTCTTTCTAAGAATTTTATTTCAGAAAATGACCATGTATTGATCATTGATGACTTTTTAGCAAACGGCGAAGCGGCTACCGGTGCGATCCGTCTGATCCGTAAGGCACATGCAACCATTGCAGGCGTTGGTATTTTAATTGAAAAATCTTTCCAGCCGGGATATGAAAAGTTAACGGAACAGGGCATTGATGTCTATTCCTTAGCAAGAATTGCAAAGCTCGGTGAAGGTGTGATCGAATTTGTAAAAGACTAATTACATACATAAGAAAGCCATGACTTTCAGATTATCTCTAATCGTTGGTCATGGCTTTTTTTAATCTTAAGGCATATAGACATAGTTGTATTTTTGTACTCCACTCGTCTGTCCGCTTTCATTTATCAGGATAATCGAAAGGACATTGTTGCCCTCGATCATATCAAACGGTTCTGTATATTGTGTGGATTGTTCTCCCGGATTGGCATTCCATGCATAATATGCCCTGCAGCCGACCGGAACATCTATTGTGATCTTTATCGGCTGTGTATACGCTCCACTTGCAGGAGACGCCGTCGGCAGATCCGGTACATCTAAATCAATCTCATACTTCACTTTGACTTCTTTGCTGTAGATTCCTCTTGCATCAACACAGACTGCCCGCAGTGTGTATTTTCCCTCTTTTTCAATCGGAAATGGCTCCTGATAAAACATTCCGTCTTCCTTCGGGCTGCTTCCATCTAACGTATAAAGGATATCTGCTCCATCCTCACTGTTTATCGTAATCGTCGGATACTCTCCATAACTGCCTGCTTCCGGTTCTACCACCGGTGCCTCTACAATATAATCCCGAAACAATTTTTGAATGGATGAATCCTTAATTTCATCGTATAAATCACTGATGGCTTCATAGTCAGAATCTTTGTCATACAGATCGATCAAGAAACGATAGACCTCTTTGTCTTTTTGCTGCTTCTCAACTGCTTTTTCTAAATATGCCTTTGCTGCCTCGTCTTCTTTTTTCTGATAATAGGATTTTCCAATGACTGCATATGCCAAAGCATCCTCTTTTTTCTTCTCTAATGCCTGCTTCGCATAGGAAATTGCTTTTTCGTATGCCTTTTTCTCATAGGCATCCTCCGCCTTTTCCATCCTTCCTTCATAAGAAAGGCTTTTTGCAAACAAAATCCCGCCGATCAGTGCGAACGCTGCCACAAACAAAAGAATGAAAATGACGATATACAGGCTTTTTTTCGATTTTTTTCCTGTCGGCTTTTCCTGTTTGGGCTTTGCTGCTTTTTCCTTCTGCTTGCTTTTTGAAGGAACCGAAGGCTTCTCTCCTTCCTGAAGCAGGGAATCGAGATAATCATCCTCTAAAATATTATAATCGGATACAATCTGTGCCTCTTTTCCACAGACCGGACAATAGACACATCCAACCCTGATCTCTGCACCACAATTTGCACATTTCATAGATTATTTTTGTCCTCTCATTGATTCCACACAATTGTTCATGAGCATTGCGATCGTCATTGGTCCGACACCACCCGGCACCGGTGTGATCGCTGATGTATGAGGTTCTACTTTTTCAAAATCCACATCTCCGCAGAGTTTGTTTTCTTCATTGCGGTGAATTCCGACATCAATGACAACTGCCCCTTCTTTTACATAGGATTCATCAATGAATTTTGGTTTTCCGATCGCTACGATCAGAATATCTGCCTGTTTACATAACTCTTTTAAATTTTTTGTCTTAGAATGTGCAATGGTAACGGTTGCATTTTCGCGAAGCATCAGTAACGCCATCGGCTTTCCTACGATGTTGCTTCTGCCGATCACTACACAATGTTTTCCTTCTATTTCAATATTCGAACGTTTTAACAACTGGATAATTCCTGCCGGTGTACAGGATAAAAAGCCCGGTTCTCCGATAGTCATTGCACCTACACTCTGCGGATGAAAACCATCCACATCTTTCTTTGGTGAAATTGCCTGAATGATCTTATCCTCATCGATGTGTTTTGGTACCGGAAGCTGTACTAAAATCCCACAGACATCCTCTCTTTTGTTCAGGTCTTCAATGATATCTAAAAGCTCTGCTTCCGTTGTCTCTTCCGGTAATTCGTAAGAAATAGAGCCGATTCCAATATACTCGCAGGCTTTTTTCTTATTATTGACATACACAGAGGATGCCGGATCATTTCCTACCTGGATCACGGCAAGGCTTCCCTCGATCCCTTTTGCCTTTAATTGTGCAACTTCTTCTTTTAATTCATCTTTGATCTGTTTTGAGATTACTTTTCCATCAATTCGTTTTGCCATGACTCCTCCTTAGAATAATCCTGTAATCGTTCCATTTGCATCTACATCAATGCCAAAAGCTGCCGGTTTTTTCGGAAGTCCCGGCATGGTCATGATCGAACCATTGACTGCAACAACAAATTCCGCACCTGCGGATACATAAACCTCACGCACATTCACGGTAAATCCACTCGGACGACCTAATTTCTTCGGGTCATCAGAAAGGGAATACTGTGTCTTTGCCATACAGACCGGAAAATGTCCCATGCCCATATCCGTAATGCGTTTTAACTCTTTCTTTGCTGCCGGTGAATAGGTGACGCCATCTGCTCCGTAAATTTCTTTTGCGATCGTTTCAATTTTTTCTTCTAAGGAAAGGCTGTCCTCATAGATCGGTGCAAAGTGGCTTTCTTTTTTCTCTAAGGTCTCTAACACTTTGTTTGCAAGAGCGATTCCACCTTCGCCGCCTTTTTCCCAAACCTCAGAAAGTGCAAATTCACAGCCTCGCTCCTTACAGAAGTTCTCGATATATGCAACTTCTGCCTCTGTATCTGAAACAAAGGAATTCAGTGTTACGACTACCGGAACATGATATTTCTGTAAGTTCTCGATATGTTTTTCAAGGTTTACGATACCTTTTTTCAATGCCTCTAAATTTTCATCAGAGAGATTTTCTTTTGGTACGCCTCCGTTGTATTTTAAAGCACGGACGGTTGCCACAAGAACGACTGCGTCCGGTTTTAAACCTGCTTTTCGACACTTGATATCTAAAAATTTCTCTGCACCTAAATCTGCACCAAATCCAGCCTCTGTCACAACAATATCTGCTAATTTTAAAGCAGCCTTTGTTGCACGCACACTGTTACAGCCATGTGCAATATTTGCAAACGGTCCGCCATGTACGATCGCCGGTGTATGCTCTAAGGTCTGGATCAGGTTTGGTTTTAATGCGTCTTTTAACAGTGCCGCCATAGAACCTGTTGCATGCAGATCATCTGCAGTAACCGGTTTTCCTTCAAAATTGTAAGCTACGATGATATTTCCAAGACGGCGTTTTAAGTCCTCCATATCATCTGCTAAACAAAGAACTGCCATAATTTCAGAAGCAACGGTAATGACAAAGTGATCCTCTCTTACCATTCCATCCATCTTGCTTCCGAGTCCCACTACCACATTTCGAAGGACTCTGTCATTCATATCCAGACATCTTTTCCAGATGATCTGTCTTGGATCGATGCCAAGCTCATTTCCCTGCTGGATATGATTATCTAAAAGTGCTGCTAACAGATTATTTGCGGAAGTGATCGCATGGAAATCTCCGGTAAAATGTAAATTCAGATCTTCCATTGGTACCACCTGGGCATATCCGCCGCCTGCCGCACCGCCTTTGATACCAAAGCATGGTCCTAAAGATGGTTCTCTTAACGCAATGACTGCTTTTTTTCCAAGTTTTCCAAATGCCTGTCCTAAGCCGACACTGGTTGTTGTCTTTCCCTCGCCTGCCGGAGTCGGATTGATCGCGGTAACAAGTACCAGTTTTCCATCCGGTTCGTCTTTTAACCGTTCTAATAACTCATCGGAAAATTTTGCTTTGTATTTTCCGTATAATTCTAATTCATCCTCTCTGATATCAAGTCTTTTTGCCACCTCCGCAATTGGCTCCATAACAGCTTCCTGTGCAATCTGAATATCACTTTTCATCTTATTCCTCCATCATATATGTAAAATGTTTTTGTAAACGTGTTTCCCTTATCCTAGAGATACTCCTCCTGATACTGCTCAAATTGTTCCGGACTCATTAAGACTTTTCTTGGCTTTGTTCCCTCTTCCGGACCTACCACACCAGCTTCTTCTAACTGATCCATGATCCTTGCTGCCCGGTTAAACCCGATTTTAAAATAGCGCTGCAGCATTCCGATAGAACCCTTGTCTTTATCCATTAACAATCTTGCCGCATCGGCAAAATAGGCATCTTTCTCATTTGCATCTGACATTCCCGCAGCTGCTCCCGTCGAAGCGGCTGCCGCGTGGATCTGATCTTCAATTCCCGGATCATACGATGCATTTCCATTTTTTTCTGTTAAAAAGTCAACAACTGACTGTACTTCTTTATCCGATACAAATGCTCCCTGGACACGAAGTGGTTTACTGTAGCCCTGCGGATAAAAGAGCATATCTCCTTTTCCTAACAGTTTTTCCGCACCATTCATATCTAAAATGGTTCTCGAATCCACACCGGAGGTAACGGCAAATGCCACACGCGAAGGCATATTGGCTTTGATCAGACCGGTGATAACATTTACGGATGGCCTTTGTGTTGCAATGATCAGATGGATTCCCGCCGCTCTTGCAAGCTGTGCCAGGCGGCAGATAGCATCCTCAACTTCTCCCGGTGCTACCATCATCAGATCGGCAAGCTCGTCCACGATAATGACGATCTGTGGCATTTTCTTTGGCTTATTCTCATCTTCAATGTCTTTGATGCTCTCGACTTTTTTATTATATCCTTTTAGATCACGCACTCCGTATTCAGCAAATTTCTGATAACGGTCGGTCATTTCCGATACTGCCCAGTGCAGTGCTCCTGATGCTTTCTTCGGGTCTGTCACAACCGGAATGAACAGATGTGGGATTCCATTATATACACTGAGTTCAACTACCTTCGGGTCGATCATGATCAGTTTGACATCCTCAGGATCTGCCTTATAGAGAATACTCATAATGATCGTATTGATACATACAGACTTTCCGGATCCGGTCGCTCCCGCGATCAGAAGATGTGGCATCTTTGCAATATCTGCTACGATCACCTTGCCTGCAATATCTTTTCCTGCGGCAAATGCGATATCGGAAGGATGTTTTTTAAATTCTTCCGATTCGATCAACTCACGAAATGCTACGGTTACATTCTCTTTGTTCGGTACTTCGATACCAACCGCCGCTTTTCCGGGGATTGGTGCCTCGATACGGATATCGGATGCTGCGAGGTTTAATTTAATATCATCCGCAAGGTTCACGATCTTGCTGACCTTCACACCCATTTCCGGCTGTAATTCATAACGCGTCACACTCGGTCCACAACTTACATTCGTGATCGTAACGTTTACGCCAAAATTCTTCAATGTCTGCTGTAATTTATTGGCGGTCTCCTGTAAATGCGCTTTAGTATCCCCCATTGTCTTTGAAGATCCCTTTTGTAACAGGCTGACCGGAGGAAATACATAGTGACTGTCCTTATGGTCATTTTGCCGGATTTCCTCCGCAATACCGGAAATTCCCTGTTCGATCTCTGTTTCGGACTGACGTGGTCTGACCGTCCTCTTTTCCGTCCTTTCTGCCACAGGCTCGTCCACTGCCGGTTGTGGTGCGACAGCTTCTGCCTGATTTCTCTGCAGTCTGCTTACTGCAGGCTCCGGTACGATCTCCTGCGGCTGTGCATATGCACTTCCATCCGGTGTCAGTACCACATGGGATTCTTCGCTGACCGGTGGTGTCTCTAAGATATCGTCAATGTTGATCTCATTCATTGCATCGGATAAATCCGGTTGTCTTACTGCCTTATTTTTCTTTAAGGAAGTCTTCTTATCTAAAGCAGCCGGTTTTTTGACCGGTTTTACCGAAGTATCCATTGCCACACCTTCTACCACACGATCACGACGCTTCTGCTGCCTCTCCTCTCTCTGTTCCCGCCGTCTGGTATTTTCTTCCTTAGCCACATGATAAACCTTCTGACTGCCTTTTTGCATACCACGGAATGCCGAGCGTTCCGTAATGATCACTAAGGTAATGATCAGTCCGATAATATCTATGACATAGGAACCGATCAACCCAAATGCCGGCAAAAGGATTCCCGTGAACAGACCGCCGAAAAATCCACCGCCGCTCTTATGCTCTTTTCCATATGTAAATGCCGCTGCTGCCGTGTCTTTGGCACTTCCACTGATCGTCAGTTCCATAAACAGGCACAATAACATCAAAAAGAGGATGGATGCCCCCACCTTGAGCCACGCGACCTTATTTCCTTTATTCGATAGTCCGAATGCGGTCAGCAGTACCAGACCGATCGGAAAGATATAAGATACCAGACCAAACAGCCCGAAAAATACGGAACTCAGTTTGTTTCCAACGCTTCCGCCTATGCCGAAATTGCTCAGACACAGAATAATGGAAAATGCTAACACGACCCAGAGAATGATCTCATCTCTCTGGAACGCTGCACTTTCCATTGTATTTTTTTTCTTTGATTTCTTTCTTTTTGAAGCTGATGCCATGATTTCCTCCAGCCCTTATGCCATATAAAAATATGCTCCGATCGAAAATGCCCCCATCAGAAGACAATAGATCGAAAAGATGGTAAATTTTTTGTTTCTGACGATCACTAACATCGTCTTAATGCAGATATAGCCGACTACTGCCGCAACTGCCATACCTACCAGATAATACGCAACCTCGGTTCCACTGACAGAAGCCGGTGAAAAATCCTTCAACTCTAAAATTGCCGCACCAAGTACTGCCGGGATTGACATGATAAAAGAATACTTCACTGCAAACTTACGGTCAAATCCGCTGATCAGGCAGGACGCGATCGTGGTTCCGGAACGTGAAAGTCCCGGCAGAGTTGCAATTCCCTGACAGATTCCAATGATAAATCCATTGGTATAGCTGATGTTCTTTGGCCCCTTATGACCGGTCTGTATCCTGTCTGCAATAAAGAGCAGAACACTTGTCACGATCAGGCAGATGCCCGGAACTAAAAGGATCTGGGATGCCATTGTTACAAGGTCAGATGCCGCATAACCGATTACTCCGGTCGGAATCGTAGATACAATGACTAACATTACAAATTTACGATAACCGTTTTTTACGATTTTCAGATATTCATTCTCTTCATGCATGAATTTGTTACGGAAAAAGCGGGCAATATTGATACATACATCCCTAATAATACAGACACCTTCCACGATCATCCGTAAAATATCCTTATAATATACTGCAAAGATCGCGATCAGCGTTCCTAAATGCAGGATAACATCGAATAACAGTCCTGTGTCGGTCTCCATATGAAATAAAATCTTAAAAATCGCAAGATGACCGCTGCTGCTTACCGGAAGAAACTCTGTGACTCCCTGTATAATTCCCATGATGATTGCTTGTAATAATGACATAGTACCCTCCTGATTTTCTCTTCTAGTTTATATGCCAAAAAGCGTAAAGTATGCTTTACACTGACAAATTCTAACCATACACAGTTATAATATCACATTTGAGCATGCTTGTCATTAAAACTTTCCTAAGATTTTCAGTCTTAATTTCTTATTTTATGCCCGCATCAATCATCTGATGAAGCTTGGCAAGTGCCTCTTTCATGCCGCCCACTTCATTGATGATGCCTTCCTCCACGGCTTCTTTTCCTACTAAGATCGTTCCTAAATCCTTTGACAGCATAAACGTATTCATCATCAGACGTTCCATCTGATCCGGCTTTGCAAAACAATGCTCACAGATGAATCCGATAATGCGATCCTGCATCTGCTTAAAATAGTCGTAGGTCTGTGGTGCTCCAATGACCGTTCCGCTCAATCTGACCGGATGGATGACCATCGTTCCACTCGGCACGATAAAAGAATAGTCTGCGGATACCGCTAACGGTACTCCGATCGAATGGCTTCCTCCTAACACCAGTGAAACCGTCGGAATGCTCAGTGATGCAACCATTTCTGCGATCGCAAGTCCGGATTCCACATCTCCACCGACCGTATTTAACAGGAGCAACAGCCCGTCCACTTCTTTCGAATCTTCAATCTCTGCTAACTTTGGCAGAACGTGTTCATATTTCGTTGTCTTGGTATTGGCGGAAAGTGTCTCATGCCCTTCTACTTCTCCGATCACAGAGAGTAAGTGTATCTTGTGCTGTTTGTCATTTTTATCTAAAAGTCGCTGTCCATCGTCACTGCTGTTTCTGTCTTCTCCCATAAATCTTCTCCTTGTCACTGTATTTTCTTTTCTGCAGTCCGTTTTGTTCTATCAAATCGGTCCTGACGAAAAAAGGATAGAGAATCTTACTCTCTATCCTTTTCATCTTTATAGTCTATGTAATTTTTTTCAGAATATTTATGAGATCAGATTCTGACGGATCAGGATCTTTCGCACCTGTGAACCGATAATGACTGCCGCTACTAACTTCACTAAATCCATAGGAATATATGGGAATACACACATGGTCAGCGCTTCAAGAAAGCCTACTTTATACTGTAAAACAAACCATACCGTTCCAAATGCATAGCATACGATAATTCCGATAATACCGCCTACAAAGTACATTGGAATTTTGTTTGGAAATTTTTCAACAAATAATCCTGTGAAAAATACCAAAAACAGGTAACCGATCAGATAACCACCGGTTGGTCCCACCAGTTTCTGCACTCCACCGCTAAAACCATTGAATACCGGAAGTCCTACCATACCCAAAAGCAGATAGATCACGGTACACACCACACCTTTCCACTTTCCTAAGATGATGCCTGCTAAAAACAGTGCAAACAGCGCCAGTGTGATCGGGATCGGCGAAATTGCGATCGGGATAGAAAACGGTGCAATGATACAAATGACTGCTGTAACCAGCGCAATGACCGTCATATCTTTTACATTTACTTTTTTCTCTGTTTTTTCTGCTGTAGATTCAACCATAACGAACAGCTCCTCCTATTGTTAACCTTTTTTGTATCTTTAAGATAACAATAGAATACTGCTTCTTTTCTTGTTTGTCAACCTTTATTTGCTATCAGGTTAACCTTTCGGTTGACTATCGCTTTTTTTATCAGCACCCTGACTATACTTCCCCTAACAGATAGCGGTACAATCCCACATAGCGTTCTGTGGATTTTTTCCAGGAATAATCCAGATTCATGCCACGTTCCACCATCTGGTTCCACTGTCTCTTTTTCTCAAAGAAGATATATTTTGAATAATTAATCGTGTTCAGCATCTCTTCTGCATTGTAGTTTGCAAACGAGAAACCTTCGCCCTGATTCGTATATTCATTATATGGAACAACCGTGTCTTTTAATCCTCCGGTCTCACGCACGATTGGAACCGTACCATACCGGTAAGAGATCAGCTGCGTCAGACCACACGGCTCAAATCTGGAAGGCATCAAAAACGCATCCGCTGACGCATACAGTTTATGTGCTAAATCATCGGAATAACAGATATTTGCAGAAATCCGGTCACCATACTTCCATGCAAAATGACGGAACATATTCTCATAATCTGCTTCTCCGGTTCCGATTACGACTAACTGCGTATAGTCATCCACAATACGCTCGATCGCATAATCGATCAGATCCACACCCTTTTGATCGGTCAGCCTTGAGATCAGACCGATCATGTATTTCTTCTTGTCTACGCTTAAGCCTAAATCTTCCTGCAGCTTTACTTTGTTCTTCCATTTTTTTGTTCTGAAATCCGTACTGTCATAATGTGTCTGAATCTTTGCATCTGTCTTTGGATCATACGCCTCATAATCAATACCATTGACAATGCCCTGCATATCCATATGACGTGCACTTAAAAGTCCATCTAACCCTTCTCCATAATATGCTGTCTGGATCTCCTGTGCATAGGTATCACTGACCGTTGTGATGTAATCGGCATATACCAGACCACCTTTTAACATGTTCGCATCTTCCTGAAACTCTAACTTATCCGGTGTAAAGAATGAGTCATTCAGTCCTGTTAAGCCCTGCATGGTTTCAATATCCCACACACCCTGGAACTTCAGATTGTGGATCGTCATAATGGATTTAATGCCCCAGAAGAACATATCCCCCTGAAATTCATTTTTCAGATAGACCGGGATCAGACCGGTCTGCCAGTCATGGCAGTGGATGATATCCGGTTTAAAGCCGATCAACGGCAACATGGATAACACTGCTTTATCAAAAAAGCAGAATTTTTCAATATCATAACGTACATTTCCATATGGAAGAAAACTGTCAAAATACTCCTGGTTGTCAATAAAGTAATATTTGATCCCATCCAGTTCATACTGCAAAACACCGACATATTTATTCTGTATGTAGGAGCCTGTACTCATATAAAAATGGGTCACATATCTGAATTCATTTCGGAAAGATTCCGGAATACAGCTATAGTTTGGTATGACGACACGCACATCCCACTCTGATTTGTCAAATTCCTTTGGTAATGCTCCACATACATCCGCAAGGCCCCCGGTCTTGATAAACGGAACACATTCTGAGGCTGCAAAAAGAACTCTTTTCATAAAAACCCTCCATACTGGTATTAGTTAATGATTCTAAACTGTTTCAAGCGCCTGCTCTAAATCAGCGATAATATCCTCTGCATTTTCAATTCCAACAGAAAAACGGATCAAATCCGGCTGTACTCCTGCCTCGATCAGTTCCTGCTCATTCATCTGTCTGTGTGTATGACTTGCCGGATGAAGAACACAGGTTCTTGCATCTGCCACATGGGTCACAATTGCAGCAAGTTTTAATTTATCCATAAATCCAACGGAAACATCACGTCCACCTTTTAATCCAAAGGAAAGGACTCCACAGGTTCCGTTCGGAAGATATTTCTGTGCAAGCTCATAATACGGATCATCTTCTAATCCGGCATAACGTACCCATGCCACTTTTTCATGGTTTTTTAAATACTGTGCCACTTTCAGCGCGTTTTCACAATGTCTCGGTACTCTTAAATGAAGTGTTTCAAGTCCGACATTTAAAAGAAATGCATTCTGTGGTGACTGGATAGAACCTAAATCTCTCATGAGCTGTGAAGTTGCTTTTGTTATGTATGCACCTTTTCCAAATTTCTGTGTATAGATGATACCGTGATAGGATTCATCCGGCTGTGTCAGTCCCGGAAATTTGTCTGCATGAGCTTCCCAGTCAAAATTTCCGCTGTCTACAATAGCTCCGCCTACACACATGGCATGTCCGTCCATGTACTTTGTCGTGGAATGTGTCACAATATCTGCTCCCCACTCAAACGGACGACAGTTGATCGGTGTTGCAAACGTATTGTCTACGATCAGCGGTACACCGTGTGCATGTGCTAATTTTGCAAATTTTTCTATATCCAGTACCACTAATGAAGGATTGGAAATGGTCTCTGCAAACACACATTTTGTATTTGGCTGAAATGCTTTTTCTAATTCTTCATAAGATGCATCCGGATCTACAAAGGTACAGTCTACGCCCATTTTCTTCATGGTTGTTCCATAGAGGTTAAAAGTTCCTCCATAAATAGTAGATGCACTGACAATGTGATCTCCTGCCTCGCAGATATTAAATACCGCATAATAATTTGCTGCCTGACCTGAGGAAGTCAGCATTCCTGCTACCCCGCCCTCTAACTCCGTGATCTTCTGTGCAACCGCATCATTGGTCGGATTCTGAAGTCTTGTATAAAAATATCCGCTATCCTCTAAATCAAACAGTCTTCCCATCTGCTCACTGGTATCATATTTAAAAGTTGTACTCTGATAGATCGGTAAAACTCTCGGCTCTCCCTTTGTCGGCTGCCAGCCGGACTGGATACACTTTGTCTCAATCTTATAATTATTACTCATCTTCTAGCTCCTTTATGAAAAATATTTATCCTCTAATTCATATACCATATCCGTATACACCTTCCGACACTGCTCGTTTTTATCCTCGCGGATCAGACCGATACATGTCCGAAGATAAGTCTCATAGATACCACGGTAAATGTCCTCTGCATTTTCCCTGCGGTTAATATGCTTAACGATCGTAGGTGCAACGTCATAATACTCCTGTATCACTCTCTGACCGCCCGGAAGTCCCATCAGATAACCGTCACGGTAACCGCGTAACAGCACAAGTTCCTCACAGTTGTCCCCTTTGTTAAGACTTTGACAGACTGCTGTCGTAATATAGCAAAACCGTTGCCGGAATCCTTCTGCGATCTCTTCATAAGAAGCTAAATGCAGATTTGTCTTTGGAAACGCCTGCTTCCACTCCTGCAATAATGCCTTTGCAAAGGCTTCTCCTGATCTTTGGTTCTGTTTTAAAAGTGCCGGAAACAGATAGACGACTAAGATCATATTGTAGTCCATCAGCTTCTGTGAGCGTTTTCTTTTCTTCGTCTCTGTCTCAAGGCTTGTTTTTACATATTCTACGAACTCCTGTGCCAGTGTCTGCATCCCTTCTTTTGCATTTGTACTACAGACATAGACATCTTCTATCTCCCGTAAAATATCGTCATGTTCCTTAATATATGCAAGAAATGCCTGCTCATATTCATCTTTTTTAAAACCATCCAACGGATTCTTGATATCTGTCAGTAAATCCGGCATCTCACGCTTTAACTCATCCGTCAGTTTCAGATATTCGATCTCATCTATCTGTGGTTGTTCTAATCCCCCATCCATGAACAATTCCTCCTGTAGCAAACACCCCGGCAGGCACTGCCGGGGTGTTTGTGATTATTCATCCCAGTTATGATATACTTCCTGAACATCCTCATCTTCATCTAATAAATCAAGTGTCTTATTGATGTTGTATAAGTCCTGCTCATCGGTAAGCTGTACATAAGTCTGTGGAATCATGGTCACCTCGGCAGATGCCATTGGAATCTGCTCTGCTTCCAGTGCCTCTCTGACCTTAGAAAAATCGTCCGGGTCTGTAATGATCTCAAAGCTGTCTTCTTCTTCCGAAAAATCCTCTGCTCCGGCATCTAATGCCATCATCATCAGATCATCTGCTTCGATCTCTGTATCTTCTTTTGCAACAATGATCTGTCCTTTGGTATCAAACATATAAGATACACAACCCTGTGTACCGATATTTCCTTTTCCTTTTGTAAATGCATTTCTGACATTTGCCGCTGTACGGTTCTTGTTGTCGGTCAGTGCCTTTACGATGATTGCTGTTCCGCTCGGTCCATATCCTTCATATACTACATATTCGTAATTGACGGAAGCTGCATCTCCGGATGCTTTCTTGATTCCTCTTGTGATCGTATCGTTCGGCATGTTGTTTGCTTTTGCTTTTGCGATCACATCTCTTAATCTGCTGTTGTTTGCAGGATCTGCACCGCCTTCTTTTACTGCAACTGCGATCTCACGTCCGATAATTGTAAATATTTTTCCTTTTGCCGCATCATTTTTTTCTTTCTTGTGTTTGATATTGGCAAACTTGGAATGTCCTGACATATATAGTTCCTCTTTTCTGTTCGTTTTTCTTGAATTATTCTACCATTTTTTCCTCGTTCTGACAAGTCTGTGCATCTTCTGCCACCTGATCGGACAGCTTTGTCACACGCACTTTCCCTATCATCTTGTTTTCGACGGAGAGAACATCGAATTTGCAGCCGTTGCCTTCCACGGAAAATTCTTCATTTTTAGACGGTATTTTTCCAACTAAGGAAATCAGATATCCGTTCAATGTCTCATAATCTTCTAAATCAAACGGAATCCCTAAAATTTCGCTCACTTCTTCTAACGGAGTCATACCCTGCATCATCCAGGTGTCTTCCGTAAGCTGTTCTATGGTATGCTCCTCTTCATCATGTTCATCTAAAATATTTCCAACAATTTCCTCTAAGATATCCTCTAAGGCTACGATACCCGCAGTCTGTCCATACTCATCTACAACAATGACAATATGGCTCTTCTCCATCTGCATCTCTTTAAACAATGCATCCAGATTCTTTGTCTCCGGAATAAAATCCACTTCAAAAATCAGATTTGGGATGTCCTTGATCGGCATGTTCTGAACCGATGGATCCTTTGCATACATCAATACTTCCCTGATATGTATTGCACCGATAATATTATCAATGTCTTCTTCATAAACCGGAAACCTCGAATGTGTCTCTTCTATGATAAAATCCATTGCCTTACTAAATGGTGTATTTCCATCAATGGCAACGATATTCTTCCGATGTGTCATAATGTCCTTTGCTTCTTTTTCATCTAACGCTAAGACATTGTGTATCATCATGGATTCACTCTCCCGCAGGGCACCCTGTTCGTGTGCCTCATCTACCATAGAGATGATCTCTTGTTCCATCTGTTCATCATCTGTTTTTTTCTTTGAAAATAGTCTTAAAAACGGATTCCTACTCCCACCCTCGTCCATATCATTCTCCTTCTTTTCCTTGGTAATGAATCATTCTTTTTGAGAAAATCGTATCATTTCTATGCATATTAGTCAAGATTATGTATTCAGATCCAGACTGATAAGCAATGCACGTTCTACTTTTCGCAGTATTTCCCGATCCAGATGACAGACCTTGTCTCTGAGTCTTTTTTTATCAATGGTACGAAGCTGTTCTAACAGCACTACAGAATCTTTGACCAGTGCATACCGGCTTGAATCTAACTCCACATGCGTCGGAAGTTTTGCCTTGTTCATCTGGCTCGTGATCGCGGCACAGATGACCGTCGGTGAATGTTTATTTCCAATGTCATTCTGAATGATCAGCACCGGACGTACTCCGCCCTGTTCCGAACCTACCACCGGTCTTAAATCTGCATAATAAATATCTCCTCTATGAATTACCATATCTTTCACTCCAAAATTTAGATTTACAGTAAGTATTTCCCAAATTTTTCGAGTGTATACGAATTTTTATACGGAGTATCTTATTCGTCAAAATAATCTTTGGTATCGACAATTTTTCCGTCTGCGTAAAAAACTCTCGGAATACGCTTGCCAAGGTCACAGGCAAACTCATAATTAAACCGCTCTGAAAGTTCTCCGAGTTCATTCATACTCAACGTCTCACTGCCGTCTGTTCCGATCAGTGTCACCTCATCGCCTACTCTGACTTTTGGAATATCGGTCACATCTACCATAAACTGATCCATGCAGATCCTTCCGCAGATTGGTGCTTTTTGTCCGTGTATCAGCACCCAGCCCTTATTTGACAGGCTTCTCGGATAACCATCCCCGTAACCGACCGGGATCGTTGCGATCCTTTCCGTATGTGTTACCTCATAAGTGCCTCCATAACTGATCGTTCTTCCTTTTTCTAAGGTCTTGATATGAATGACTTTTGATTTTAAAGTCATCACCGGCTCTAAATCAATGCGTTCTTTTTGTACCTCATCCGACGGTAACAGTCCGTATAAAATAATTCCTGCCCGCACGGCATCCATATTCACTTCCGGCAGATCAATGATCCCTGCACTGTTGGAACAGTGTTTTAACGGGATTTCAACGCCACGCTCTTCTAACATTGTAAGCATTTTCTGATAAGCAGCAATCTGACCATGTACATGGGTCTTATCTGCTTCATCTGCTTTTGCAAAATGTGTAAATACGCCTTCGATCTTCAGGTTTTCTAATTCTGCCGTCTTTGCGATCTCATCCGCACTTGCCTCGCTGACCTGATAACCGATACGGCTCATTCCCGTATCGATCTTAATGTGTATCTTTGCAGTCTTTTTAAGACGTTTTGCAGTCTCTGACAACACCTTTGCCGATTCATAAGTAAAAATTGCCGGCTCTAAGTCGTCCTCTACAATTCTTTCAAATTCTTCTTCAAAGCTGTGGCCTAAGATCAGGACCGGCTTTTTTATTCCATGTCTTCTTAAAACCGTTCCCTCCTGCTGTGTTGCCACTGCAAATCCCCAAAGATATGGGAGACTTTCGATTTTTTTCGCAATCGGAACGGCACCGTGACCATATCCGTCTGTTTTGATGACTGCGATGATCTTCGTATCGTCTTTTATTAATGTATGCATCTTTTCTAAATTGTGCATGACTGCATCCAGATTAATTCCTGCATAAACACGCTGATAATCCTGCTCTGTTTTCATTTTAATACCTCTTTGATTCCATCTAATATATCTTCTGCCATCAGGCTGTAGTAACCTGTTTTTTCTACCATTGCATTGCCCGAAAGTCCATGCACATAGACTCCGAACACCGCGGCTTCTTCCGGTGTCAGCCCGCCTGCAAGGAAGCCTGCTATAATCCCTGTTAAAACATCTCCGCTTCCCGCGGTTGCCATGCCATGATTTCCGGAAGTATTTACATATGTTTTTCCATAAGGAATACTTGTGATCGTCCTTGCATCTTTCAGAACGCAGATCACATTGTATTCTCTTGAAAAATCCTGTGCCGTCATTAAGATATTTTTCTTAATATACTCTATCGGCATATCTACCAGTCGTGACATCTCGCCTAAATGCGGTGTTACGATCAGATCCGTATGCGGACCTTTTAATATTTCTAATTCTTCGGATAACAGATTCAGTGCATCGGCATCCACGACGATCGGAACTGCCGCTGTCTGTATCGTGAGTTTTACGATTTGTCTTGCCGTGTCCGAGCGCCCCAGTCCCGGTCCAAGTACCAATACGTCTGCCCATTGTACTGCGGCGATCAGGGATTCTTTCAGATTCTTTTTTCCGTCATAGGTAACCGGGATTGCCTCCGGCAGCCTTGTAGTCAGCATTGTCCTGTTCTTTTCATGTGTAAAGACTTTTACCAGTCCGCAGCCGCTTAGATATGCCGCCTTTGCTGAAAAATATGCCGCACCTGACATTTCTTCACTTCCGGCTATGACAAGCACTTTTCCGTAAGTTCCTTTGTTCGAATCCGCTTTTCTTTTTGGAAGTCTTGTTAAATCCTCTGCCTGCGGCATCAGCATCTGTGGCTCTTTTTCTAAAAAGCTCTCTTTTGTGATCCCGATATCTGCAATATGGATCTGCCCCGCCGCGTCTGCTCCCGGATACAGGCACAATCCTGTTTTATTGTATGCAAAGGTCACGGTATGGTCCGCATAAAAGCAGCTTCCCATGACTGCCCCACTGTCCGCATGTATCCCGGATGGAATGTCAACCGCTATTTTAGTTCCTTCTAACCGGTTCATTTCTTCAATTGCTTCCCGATGAACTCCCTCGACGTTCCTTGACAGCCCAATCCCAAACAGGGCATCTATAATCAGAGTATACGCAGTCTGTGTTTGTGCCTGTATCTGTGTCTGCCTTTGTATCTGTGTTTGTATTTGTGCCTGTTCCTCTTCTACATCCGGCTTCTGCGCATAAAACTGCTCACAAAATCCCTCTTTTTGTTCCACGACCGGAATGCCATATGCTTTTAAGATATCATACTGCTTTTTCGTCTCTTCGGAACACTTTTCGGGATTTCCGATCAGCCATACCTCTACGTCATTGCCTTCTAAATAAAGCATCCGTGCCACTGCCATACCGTCTCCGCCGTTATTTCCGGTACCGCAGACCACAAGGGTTTTCTTCGCATCTGCTGCTTCCTTTTTTATCATTTCCACAACACGCAGTGCCGCCCGTTCCATCAGAACAAGGGATGGCACTCCAAAGACTTCTATCGTATTCTTATCAATTTGCTTCATCTCTCTTGCATTCAGCAAATACTGCATTTTATCACTTCTCCCTTTTTGTAGGATTCCTAATGTAAAAACAACGCTCTACCGAACCGGTAAAGCGCCCGCTTTTTTATTCTTCTTCTTTTTTCTGTTCCTGTTCTTCTTCCTCTTTCAGGTCAAAGACATCTATGATCTCCGCACCAAAGATATCATGCATATAGGAATAGATTTCCTTACTGTTGATCTCACGGTTCTGCTTTTTGATGATATTCTTTTTCAGATCGATCCGCACCTGTTTGATCCAGGCATCGATTTCTTTGATCTCTTCATCATTTGTGCGAAGTTTCTCATAACAGAACTCCATGCTTGCTAACATGAGTCTTTCATTTGCGTCTTTGATCTGTTTTGGCAGTTCTAACAGTTCATCCTCACATGCTTCTATCTTTTCATTTACTTCGTTGATCAGGCGGGTGTTCTCATCCATGATCTTATCATTTGACGGTCGGTTACTCTGCTCATCACTCTCATCCATATGTGCAACAATGCTCTCCATCAGACTGGCTTTGACTTTTTTTAAGTCTTTGATATCCTGATTTGCCTGCCCCTGTCTGGCTATGAGATGATTCAATTCTTCTTCCGTACTCTGAATCTCGTCTGATTTTCCATGAATCGCAAACAGCCGGTGCCACTTCTGGTCTAAGACCAGAATCGGTACTTTCTTATTGATCAAGGCTCCTTTGAAATATTCTTTCTCTTTCATGTGAAATCCCCGTCCCTACTCTATTTTTCTTTTGCTGACTGATTTTTTACAATGTTATAGGACAACTGCATCAGACTGTCGGACAGATGAACGTTCTCTACTACCACGTCCTTATCTGTCAATTCTAAATCCACATGTGCAAAATTCCAGATCGCATGTACGCCGGAATCCACCAGCTTCTTTGCAACTGCGTCTGCCTTTTGTTTTGGCATGGTCAACGCTGCAATATCTACATCATGTGTCTTTAAGAACTCTTCCATTTCATCAATCATATGAATTTCTATTCCACGCACTGTCTTTCCTTTCAGTGCAGGATTTACATCAAACAGGGCAATGATCACAAAGCCCAGTTTCTCAAATTTTACATAATTCGCAAGTGCCTGCCCCAGATTACCGGCTCCGACTACAATAATATTGTGTCTTTGATTTAATCCTAAGATCTTGCCGATCTCATCGTGCAAAAATTTTACATTATATCCATATCCCTGCTGTCCGAATCCGCCAAAGTTATTCAGATCCTGGCGTATCTGTGACGCAGTGACATTCATTCTGCTGCTAAGTTCATTCGACGAGATACGCTCTACGCCTTCGTCTAAAAGTTCCCCTAAATATCTATAATATCTGGGCATTCTGCGAATTACTGCCTGTGAAATCTCTTTTTCCACTTTAATTCCTCCTAAGCCAACTACATACATTATAAGCATTTGTAGTTTTACTGTCAATGTGTCAAAAATTTAACTATCTTCTGACAGCACTTCCCACTGCTCATACAGTGCTTCTAGTTTTTCAGATAAAACGGCTCGTTCGCTTCCAAGTTCATTTAATTTTGCGGAATTTACTGCAATCGCAGGATCCTGACACTGCTCATCGATCTCGGCGATTTTCTGCTCGCACATTTCAATCTCGGCTTCTACTTTTTGCAGTTCATTGGCAATTTTTCTGCGGCGTGCCTGCTCCTGCTTTTGTTTCTGCCAGTCCTGTTTATTTTCTGTCTCTGCTTTTTCTTTTGAAACGGTTTCTGTATCTGCTGGCGTTACCGTTTCCTGCTCTGTACGTTTTTCTATATAATAGTCATAATTTCCCAGATAATTTGTCAGCACTCCGTTAGACAGATCCAGTATCCGGTGTGCCGTCTTATTGATAAAATAACGGTCATGGGAGACGAAAAAGACGGTTCCCGTATAGTGGTTCAATGCCGATTCCAATATTTCTTTTGAAAAAATATCCAAATGATTCGTCGGCTCATCGAGAATTAAAAAATTCGCCTTGCCAAGCATCAGCTTTGCCAAAGACACACGTCCACGCTCTCCACCACTCAGATCACCGATTCTTTTAAAGACATCATCATTGGTAAACAAAAATGCCGCTAAGGTATTTCTTACCTGTGTATTGTTCAGTTCCGGATATGCATCGCTGATCTCTTCAAACAGTGTTTTTTCCATATGGAGCACCTGATGCTCCTGGTCATAATATCCGATATAGACATTGCTTCCAAGCCGGATGACTCCTGCATCCTCTTTGACCATTCCGTTTAAGATCTTTAAGATCGTTGTTTTACCGGTTCCGTTGTTTCCGATCAGGGCAACATGCTCTCCACGCTTGATCTCAAAATCCAGATTTTCAAACAGTTTCTGGCTGCCAAAAGCTTTTGCTAATCCCTCGACACTTAAGACATCGTTACCGCTTAATATATTCGGCTCTAATGTGATCTTGATATCGGTATGTTCTTCCACCGGTTTTTCTAAACGATTGATCTTATCTAACAGCTTTTCACGGCTCTCTGCCCGCTTTATGGATTTTTCACGGTTAAAGGATTTCAGCTTGGTAATGACTTCTTCCTGATGTTTGATCTCCCGCTGCTGATTGTAATAGGCTTTTAGCTGTGCCTCGCGGACTTTTTCTTTTTTTACGGCATATTCGGAATAATTTCCCTCATATACCTGTGCCTGATGTAATGACACTTCAATGACTTTTGTCACGACACGGTCTAAAAAATAACGGTCATGGGACACGATGACTACCGCACCCTTGTAGTTCATCAAAAAGGTTTCTAACCATGTAATGGAGTTCATATCCAGATGGTTCGTCGGCTCATCTAACAGAATGATGTCCGGCTTTGTCACAAGCAGCCTTCCAAGTGCCACTCTGGTCTTTTGTCCTCCCGAAAGCTGGCTGATTTTTTTCTGATAATCCTCCTGTGAAAAACCGAGTCCGTTTAAGACACCGTAAACTTCGCTCCGATAACTGTAACCACCCTCTAATTCAAACTGATGATGCATACGGTTATAGTCCTCTAAAAGTTTTTCTAATTCTGCTCCCTCTACATGATGCATCTGTTTTTCCATCGCACGGATCTTTTGCTCCATTGCGATCACATCACTCTTTACGGAAAGCAATTCTTCTTCAATGGTCCTGTCACCCTCTAAATCCTGATGCTGTGCTAAATAGCCTAAGGATTTACCTTTTGCAGTGATAACCTCTCCGGTGTCAGGAGTCAGTTCCCCTACTATAATTTTTAAAAGCGTGGACTTTCCGGCACCATTGATGCCGACCACGGCTGCCTTTTCATGATCTTCAATATGAAAAGACACATTTTTTAGAATTTCGTCTGTTCCAAATGATTTGCTGACATTCTGAACGGATAGTATCATATTTCACCTCATTACCCGAAAAAGGGTGCCTCTGTGGGCACCTCTTTTCGAAGTATCATTTCTATGTTCTCTGCGCTTATAACATCTCTTCTAATGTCTTGCGGATCTCTTTGATAAAGTTCTCGCTGTTTAATACGGTTACATTTTCTAAAGATGTGATCAATGCTAAATCTTTTGTCATTTTTCCTGACTCGATCGTTGCGATACATGCTTTTTCTAATTTATCCGCAAAATCTGATAATGCCTGATTGTTGTCGAGTTCTCCACGTTTTCTGAGTGCTCCCGTCCATGCAAAGATCGTAGCTACGGAGTTCGTGGATGTCTCTTCGCCCTTTAAGTGTTTGTAATAATGACGCTGTACGGTACCGTGTGCTGCCTCATACTCGTAATATCCGTCCGGAGATACCAATACAGAGGTCATCATTGCAAGAGAACCGAATGCTGAAGATACCATGTCACTCATAACATCTCCGTCATAGTTCTTGCATGCCCAGATATAGCCGCCCTCTGATTTCATGACTCTTGCCACGGCATCGTCGATCAATGTGTAAAAATATTCAATTCCTGCAGCATCGAATTTTTCTTTGTATTCTGCATCAAAGATTTCCTGGAAAATATCTTTAAATGTATGGTCATATTTTTTAGAAATGGTATCTTTGGTTGCAAACCATAAATCCTGTTTCTGATCCAGTGCATAGTTAAAACAGCTTCTTGCAAAGCTCTCAATAGAAGCATTTACGTTGTGCTGTCCCTGTACGATTCCCGCGCCGTTAAAGTTATGGATGGTTTCTCTCATCTCGGTACCATCCTCTGCTGTGTATACAAGTTCGCATTTTCCTGCTGCCGGGATCTTCATCTCCACACCTTTGTATACATCACCATAAGCATGTCTTGCGATCGTGATCGGTTTTTTCCAGTTGCGTACACATGGCTCGATTCCCTTTACTACGATTGGGGTACGGAATACGGTTCCGTCTAAGATCGCACGAATCGTTCCGTTTGGACTTTTCCACATCTCTTTTAAGTCATATTCATCCATACGGGCTGCGTTTGGTGTGATCGTCGCACATTTTACGGCAACTCCATATTTTTTTGTCGCTTCTGCGGAATCTACCGTTACCTGATCGTCGGTTGCATTACGATGCTCTAAACCAAGGTCATAATATTCGGTATTGAGTTCGATGAATGGATTTAACAGTTCATCCTTGATCATCTGCCACAGGATTCTTGTCATTTCATCTCCGTCCATCTCAACTAACGGTGTTGCCATCTTAATTTTTTCCATGAATTTCTTCCTCCATACTGTTCATATTTAATAGCTTATCCCATCCGTAGCGGTCATAGCTGTGGATGGTGTTCATAATATGCTGGTTTGCAAGCTGCTGGGCTTTTTCCGCATCATGAGCCTTCAAAGCCTCGACAATCCTTTTATGTTCCTCGTTCGACTCCTTTGCACGTTTTGTCCCGGAAAGGGAAACCTTCCGTACCCGTTCCACATAGTGGTGGAAATCGCTGAGCACATGTTTTAACATCTTACTCTTGGACGCCTCATACAAAATCTCATGAAAACGATTGTCTAATTCTAATATCTGTTCAAAATGTTCTTTTTGGATATGAAACTCCGTAAGATAAAGATTCTCTTCTAATTCTTCTAATTCTTTATCTGTGATCCCGGTGACCGCCTTTTTCGCACAAAGTCCTTCTAAAAGGGAACGGATCTCATAGATGTCCTGGATATCATCTTTGGATATTCCCTCCACAAAAGCTCCCCGGTTTGGAATTATCGTGACTAAACCTTCTAACTCTAACTGCCTTAAGGCTTCCCGTACCGGTGTCCGGCTGACTCCGAGTTCCTCTCCGATCGTCTTTTCTTTGAGTTCCTCATCTTTTTGATATTTTCCGGATAAAATTTCTTCCCGAAGGGTATGAAACACACGCGCACTCAGGGAATGACCATCCTCACTCATTATAAACCCTCCTATAGTTATAATTCAATCTGCAGCTTTTGACAACAGTCATTTATCATTTCTGTCAATTCTGCATCCGTCATAACGGTCACTCTGCCATCATCATACTGTTGATCCACCTTCTCTTTTACAAGATGAACTAACTCTGAATTCTTATCTACTGCACGTTCTCCCTCTAAATGATAGTAAGTATTCATCCAGTGTGCAATGCCGGCTAATCCCGAAGTGTTTGATACAGATACCAGTACCGGCCGGTTTAAAAATTTCTCCGTATCAAATATATTATAAATCTCCTCATTTTTCAACAATCCGTCTGCATGGATTCCCGCTCTTGTAACATTAAAATTCTTTCCGCAGAATGGTGTACGATCCGGCATCACATATCCTAATTCTTTTTCAAAATACTCTGCAAGTTCCGTGATCACGGTTGTATCCATACCGTCTAAACTTCCCCGAAGCTGTGCATATTCAAATACCATTGCCTCTAACGGCGTATTTCCGGTTCTTTCTCCGATACCGAATAAAGAACAGTTGACACCGCTCGCTCCATAGAGCCATGCAGTTGTTGAATTGGTTACCGCTTTATAAAAATCATTGTGTCCATGCCACTCGATCAGTTCACTTGGCACACCTGCATGTGTGGTCAGACCATAAATGATTCCCTGTACGCTTCTTGGTATGACGGCTCCGGCAAAGTTCACGCCATAACCCATCGTATCACAGGCACGGATACGGATCGGGATCTGATATTCCTCCATCAGCTTCATCAGTTCTAAACAGAACGGAATGACAAATCCATAGATATCGGAACGTGTGATATCCTCTAAATGACATCTCGGTGAAATACCGGTCTCTAAACATTCCCGGATGACACTTAAATACTGATTCATTGCCTCTCTTCTTGTCATTCGCATTTTATAAAAAATATGATAATCGGAACAGCTGACTAAGATTCCTGTCTCTCTCAATCCGATATCCTTTACAAGCTGAAAATCTCTCTTATTGGCACGGATCCAGCTCGTAACTTCCGGGAACCGGTATCCACGCTCTAAACATTTATAAACGGCATCTCTGTCTTTTTTACTATATAAAAAGAATTCGCTCTGACGGATCTTTCCGTTTGGTCCGCCTAATCTGTGCAGATAATCATAAATCTTTACGATCTGCTCTGCCGTATAAGGAGCTCTTGACTGCTGTCCATCCCGGAATGTGGTATCCGTGATCCAGATTTCTTCCGGCATATTATGAGGCACGATACGGTCATTAAATGCGATCTTAGGCACTTCATCGTATGGAAACAGATTTCTGAATACGTTTGGCTCTGCCACATCATTTAACTGGTAAAAATGTTCCTCTAACTGTAATAGATTTGTCTTTTCATTCTTGACAACTTCCCTCATATCTCCGATGGCTTTCATCTTCATCCTCCTGATCTTATTTAGTATACAATTTATCTTCTTGCATAATTGTATACAATTATGCAAGTATTGTCAACATTTTATTATTTTTTATGGCTGCCCTGTAACACTTTTTTGTTCCCCACATATGATGAAGTGTAAGTAAAAATTTGGAGGATTTCAAATGAGTGATTTAGCAGCAACAAACTGTGGATGCGGATGCGAAAACGAAGGAGGATGCAACTCTATTATCTGGTTGATCATCCTGTTATGCTGTTGCGGATGCGGCAACAATGGTATCGGTGGCGGATGCGATAACGGCAACAACAGCTGTTTATGGTTAATCTTATTACTCTTCTGCTGCGGCGGCAACGGATGCGGTGGTGGATGCTTCTAGCCTTTCTGCTTATTCTACAATCTGAAACGGGTACTGCTGATGCAGTACCCGTTTTTCTTGCTTTATAGGAAATTGTTTCGCGATATTCCTCTCGTACCTTTACGGTTCTTCTCACGACTGTTCTGACTGTTTTTTTCACGGTTTCGCTCCCATTTCTGTTCCCATTCTCTTTTTCGTTCTTCCTGCTCTTTGTGGCGTTTTTTCTCAAGACATTCCTCATCTATCTCATATACTTTATTTCCGTCAATGATCAGTTTTCCCATTTTTTTGCTCCTATTCTTGATTTTGGCATAAAGCTCCTACTGTTACTATATGCAGGCTTCAAAATATTGCATAGCTTTTTTTCTGATGCATATATTGAAAGAAAAAGGGTAACTACAGGATTTTATGGACGACGAACTGAAACCAACACTTTTCGATGAACAGCTGCAAAGCAAAGAACTCCAGATTCTGAAAACCTCAATTCCCTATCTGCAGGAACCCCAGCAGAAGAATCTCGCAATTTTTGCCAAAATCTTAGAGTTGCAGAAGACAATACACTTTTTTGAAAACGACTCCAGCAGTCTGAATATATGTTCTATGGAAAATCCGGAAGAAAATGTGGTCAATATGCTGAATGACATCCGCCCATACTGCAATGAAAAAGAGGCGGAAAATCTTGATTCCTTTATCAATATGTTCCAGCTCTTTTCCGCATATGACTTATTGTTCCGCTGATCAGGAGGTATCTAATGGACATTTCAGATTTATTAAAACAGGGAAATATGGGAAATATTTCCCCTGAAAAGCTCAATTTTTTAATGCAGTTTGCCAATCAGAACCATTCCGGCAACGCAAAAGAAATGGCATCCGAGCTTTCGCAGGCTGCTTCTACCGCCAAAAAGGAAGGGATTGAATTTTCCGAAAACGAACGTGATATGATGATCAATATCCTGAAACAGAACATGTCAGAGGAGGAACGAAAAAAGACGGATATGATCCTCTCACTGATGAAAAATATGAAAAGACGTTAACTTTACACAATTTCTATGTAAAATGGCGTAGTCAGTGCTACACTAAACTACGCCATTCTGTCTTTTCAAATGCACATTCATCTGTGCAATGTTCTTATATTTTATTTCAACTATTTCTGCACAATATTGATAATTCTTCCCGGAACGTAAATCTCTTTTACGATCGTTCCTGTCAGCTTATCTGCGATCAGTTCTTTTCCTGCAGCAATTGCAGTATCTTTATCTACATCTGCCGGAAGAGTTACAACTGCTCTTGTCTTGCCGTTGATCTGAACCGGAAGCTCGATCGTATCTTCTACGGTCTTTGCCTCATCAAATTCCGGCCAGGTCTGTGCATAGACTCTTCCTTCGTATCCGCAGTTCTCCCAGATTTCTTCCGTGATATGAGGTGCTACCGGATTTAAGAGAATTAAAAATGTTTTGAATTCTGCACGGTTGATAGATTCCTCTTTATAGAAATCATTTAACAGACTCATCATTGCAGCAATCGCCGTGTTATATTTCAAATTTTCAAAATCACTGCTTACTTTCTGGATGGTCTGGTGCATCTTTGTTTCAAATGCACTGCGGTACTCATTTCCGTCTACTAAAATCTCCTGCAGTTTCCATACACGGTCTAAGAAACGGCGGCATCCTTTTACTCCATTTTCAGACCAGGAAGCACTCAGATCAAATGCACCGATGAACATTTCATAAGTACGCAGGGTATCTGCGCCGTAGTCCATGACAATGTCATCCGGATTTACTACATTTCCACGGGATTTAGACATCTTCTCGCCATTTTCTCCTAAGATCATTCCGTGGGAAGTACGTTTCTGGTATGGCTCCTTTGTTGGAACAACACCCTGATCATATAAAAATCTGTGCCAGAATCTGGAATAGAGAAGATGCAGTGTTGTATGCTCCATTCCGCCATTATACCAGTCTACCGGCAGCCAGTATTTCAATGCTTCTTTGCTTGCTAATGCCTCTGTATTCTTCGGATCTGTATAACGTAAGAAATACCAGGAAGAACCTGCCCACTGTGGCATGGTATCTGTCTCACGCTGTGCCGGTCCGCCACAGCAAGGGCAGGTGGTATTGACCCAGTCTGTCATTGCTGCTAACGGAGATTCTCCATTGTCTGTCGGCATATAGCTGTCTACATCCGGAAGCTCTAACGGAAGCTCGCTCTCCGGAAGCGGAACATAACCACATTTTTCGCATTTTACGATTGGGATCGGTTCGCCCCAGTAACGCTGACGTGAAAATACCCAGTCACGCAGTTTGAAGTTGGTCTTGCTCTTTCCAATTCCTTTTTCCTCTAAAAAGGCGATCATTTTTTTCTTTGCTTCTGCTACTTCAAGTCCATCTAAAAATCCGGAGTTGATCAGTTTTCCGGAAGCCACATCGGTGTATGCCTCTTCCTGTACATTTTCACCGCCTGCCACTACTTCGATGATCGGCAGATCGAATTTTTTTGCGAACTCCCAGTCTCTGGTATCGTGTGCCGGAACCGCCATGATCGCACCTGTTCCGTAAGACATCAGTACATAGTCTGATACCCAGATCGGGATTTCTTTCTCATTGACCGGGTTAATGGCACTCAAACCGTCAATTGCCACACCTGTCTTTTCTTTTGCAAGCTCTGAACGCTCAAAATCAGATTTTTTTGCAGCCTGCTCACGATAATCCTGAATTGCCTCCCAGTTCTTAATATCTTCTTTATACTTATCTAACATCGGATGCTCCGGTGATACTACCATATAGGTTGCTCCGAATAAGGTGTCCGGTCTGGTTGTATACACGGTCAGTTTTTCCTCTTTGCCGGCAACCTGGAATTCTACCTCTGCACCCTGGCTTTTTCCGATCCAGTTCTTCTGTGAAACTTTGACACGCTCAATATAATCTACGTCCTCTAATCCCTCTAAGAGTTTTTCAGCGTAATCCGTGATCTTTAACATCCACTGGCTCTTTACTTTCCGTACTACCGGACTTCCACAACGCTCGCAGACTCCGTTGACTACTTCTTCATTTGCCAGACCGACTTTACAGGATGTACACCAGTTGATCGGCATCTCACTCTTATAAGCCAAACCTTCTTTAAATAATTTTAAGAAGATCCACTGTGTCCACTTGTAATACTGCGGGTCTGTTGTATTGATCTCACGATCCCAGTCAAAAGAATAACCTAAAGAATGAAGCTGCTGTTTAAAATGCTTCACGTTATTCTCTGTTACGATCCTTGGATGGATCTTATTTTTAATCGCATAGTTCTCTGTCGGCAGTCCGAATGCATCCCAGCCCATCGGATATAAGACATTGTAACCCTGCATTCTTCTCTTTCTTGCTACAATATCTAATGCGGTATATGGTCTTGGATGACCTACATGAAGTCCCTGTCCTGATGGATATGGGAACTCTACCAGTGCATAATATTTTGGTTTGGAATAATCATCGGTTGCTGCAAATGCTTTCTCATCATCCCAGATTTTCTGCCACTTCTGCTCAATGGCTCTGTGATTATATGGTGTTCCTTTGACTGACATTTTCCTGTTCCTCCTAAACTCGTATGACTTACGAATCTCTACTTTCTCTTATTTTTGCTCATATAGATAAAATTTTAGCACAGACCTAGTATTTGTCAAGTATTCCGGCGAAACAAGGACACAAAACATGTCCATCCATGAAACCGAAATGCAAATTTCAGACCACCACACAGCTCCATAACACAACAGGGCAGATTCCCAATTTTAATAGGAAATCTGCCCTGCGTTTTTACTCTTTTACACTGATTGTAATCTGATACATATGATCTTTTCTAATGGCGACAAACTGTTGCCTTTTCCATCCGTTCCTTCATAATACTTCTGTCCCGCGGATTCAAAGAGAATATAGAGATTCTGTCCAAAAATCTCAAGTTCCTCCGAGCAGGGCGGCATTTCCACCTTCTGCATCGGTTTTGTCGGCTTTTCATTCAAGGCTTCTAACGAGTGATATATTCTTAAAAAGGAGGATTTTGTCCTTCCTAACGAGGTACTTAAAAACACCCTTCCATCGTCTGCAAATGCAATCCCCTGTACCTTTGGCGGTATCGTATAGGAATCCATTTCTTTTAATTCATTTTCCTGAAACCGATAGGAGATCATTTTGGATTTTAAAAAATCGTTTTCCGTTGCCACCCACAATTTCCCATCATGATAAGTGATGCAGGAAGGACGGTTTTTCACCCGAAAAGCCTCTATGGACTTTGAACAGTCAATAAATTCTTTTGGTTTTTCCTTTGCGAGTTCCACAAGCATCTGATATGGGATTCTCTCTAAGGTGCTGTTGTCGGAATGACAGATCCATACATTTTTCCCATCACAGGCAACACCGCCCAAGTGGCTGTTTCTCTTCATTCCGAGTGTTGCAAGATACTCTCCACTCTTTCTGTCAAACAGATAAAGTGACCCTAACACATCCCAATCACAACTGTATGCCGTCACTAAAATAAAATCTTTTGTCAAACATAGTCCCTGCGGACATTGATCCTCATCTAAAATGCGCCGGGTTTTGATGTCCTCCTGTCTTGTCGAGGGCATTCCCGGAATGCTGACATAGTCTAACACTTTATAATTGCAGTCTTTTAGTGTCTTGGTGTCTTTGCCAAGTTTCGCATCCGTATGATAAGAATACCTGCTGATATTCTCGACATCGTTGATCTTTCTGGTCCATTTTGCATATAGCACCATATTCCCAACCATGCCCTGTTCAATGGTTGTTACTTTTTTTTCAAAATAATTGTCTGCATACCATCCTGCAAAGTTGTATCCTACCCGCCTTGGCGATTCTAAAGTAAGCGGTAAATCCTCCATGCGATAGGACTCGGCATTTTTCCCTGAATTCTGTCCTCCGTTCAACTCATAGGTAATCCGGTACTCAAACAGATGATCGGTTTTTGTGATATCTGTCGGATACTTTTTCTTATCTTCGGATAATTCCTGTGGTTTCCCATCCTGAAATCCATATGCCCTTACAACTGCAGGGTCTTCTAACAGGAAAACCAGAACCAGAATCCATGCAACTGCTTTCTGCTTTCTGATCTTCACCTGTTATCTCCAACCCGTCTTTATTCTTAATCTGCTTTTTCTACTTTATTTGCTCTTGCTTCAATCTCTTTTTCCTGGATATCGGAAGGAGCCTGCTCATATCTCGCAAACTCATAGGAATAATCTCCGCTTCCTCCTGTAATAGCTCTTAAACTTGTGGTATATCCATAGAGTTCCATCGTCGGAACGTCTGCAAGAATTTCCTGTTTTCCACCATCAATCGGATTCATTCCAAGAACTCTGCCGCGGCGTTTGTTCAAATCTCCCATAACATCTCCGGTATATTTATCCGGAACAACAACTTTCAAAGAAGAAATCGGCTCTAAGAGTACCGGAGATGCCTCCATAAATCCCTTCTTGAATGCCTGAATGGCTGCTGTCTTAAATGCCATCTCGGAAGAGTCTACCGGATGATAGGAGCCGTCATAAAGCACTGCTTTGACTCCGACTACCGGATATGCTGCCATAGGTCCTTTTAACACTGCTTCTGCAAGACCTTTTTCTACTGCCGGATAATAGTTCTTTGGAACGGCACCACCGACAACTGTCTGCTCGAATACATATGGTGTCTCTAAATCACCGGATGGTTCAAATGTCATTTTTACATGACCATACTGTCCATGTCCTCCGGACTGTTTTTTGTACTTGTATTCTACGTCTGCTTTTTTACGAATGGTCTCACGGAACGCAACTTTCGGCTTTGTGAGTTCAATCTCCACTTTGTATTTCTCTAAGAGTTTGCTTGCCGTTACCTCTAAATGCAAGTCACCCATACCATATAAAAGCGTCTGTCCGTTCTCGCTGTCATTGACATTCTTTAATGTTAAATCTTCCTGCATCAGTTTTTGCAAAGTCTGGGAAATCTTATCTTCATCTCCTTTATTCTTTGCTTTATATCTCATGCATGTATATGGTGTGGAGATTTGCGTCCGAATATACAGGACCGGATTTGCTTTTGTCGATAAAGTATCGGTTGTTGTGACTTTTGAAAGTTTTGCCAATGCTCCGATATCTCCCGCATGCAGCTCTGTTACTTCTTCCGGCTTATTTCCGCGGAGTACATAAAGTTTTCCGATCTTTTCCTCGACGTCTTTGTGCTGATTATAAAGCACATCGTCTGCTTTCAATACACCTGAATTTACTTTAATTAATGAATATTTTCCGATAAACGGATCCACAATAGTCTTAAACACATATGCTGATTTTGGTTTTGCAAAATCGTAATTTGCCGGATATACTTCGTTTGTCTTTGCATTGATTCCGGTACATTCACGTTTTTCAGGGCTTGGCAGATATTTTACGATATCGACCATTAATGTATACATTCCGCGTGCTAAAATATTAGAACCCATCAGCACCGGTACAATACTTCCCTCTGCTACGTTGACACGGAGTGCCTGTCGGATCTCATCTTCGGAAAATTCCTCGCCGTTGAAGTAACGGTCCATGAACTCCTCACTGGTCTCTGCAACAGCCTCCATCAAAGCTTCCCTGCAGATACCTAAATTCTCTTTGGAGTATTCCGGTACTTCTGTTTTTTCTACATTTCCGTCTGCCGTCCAGCGTTTTGCTCTCTGCTGTAAAACATTGACATAACCCACAAACTCTTCATTTTCACGGATTGGAAGATGGAATGGTGCAATCTTCTTTCCGTAAAGTTCCTGCAGATCCGTTACGACCTGACGGTAGCTTGCATTGTCTATGTCCATATCGGTTACGAATACCATACGCGGCAATTTATATTTTTCACAGATTTCCCATGCTTTTTTCGTTCCTACTTCAATTCCGTTCTTGCCTGATACAACGATGATCGCTGCATCAGCGGCACTCACTGCTTCTTCTACCTCGCCTACAAAATCGAAATAACCAGGAGTATCTAATATGTTGATCTTTACATCGTCCCAGATAATTGGAACTACAGATGTATTAATGGAAAACAGACGCTTTGTCTCTTCTTTATCATAATCACTGATAGTATTTCCATCACTGATTTTTCCCATACGATTTGTAATGCCGGATAAATATGCCATTGCTTCTACCAGGGATGTTTTTCCGGCTCCACCATGCCCCAGAAGAACTACGTTCCGAATTTTGTCAGTTGTGTAAACATTCATATAAAAATCCTCCCTTAAACTAATCTTGGCAACTTCTCATTACCGATAACTATATTTTACAAAATTTTCTGATTATTCTCAAGTCTTTTATTTATTTTTCACAATTTATTTTTCTATGTTATTATTTTAACAATCATTTTCCAAAAATATTTTAGCACTTAAACGCGTTGAAGTGTTGCATTTTTAAAAATTTCATAGTATGATATGTTTAGTTTATGATTTATTTTATAGAAGAAGAGGTACGATTATGATTATTGTTATGAAACCAAACGCGGAAGAATCCGCTGTCAAAAAGATTATTACAAAAATTGAAGAAAAGGGCTTACATACGCATCTTTCCCAGGGCGAGGAAGTGCTGATCATCGGTGTTGTCGGCGACAAATCCAAGTTAGACACCAATGCTATCTGTGCTCTCCCTTCCGTGGAGAAAATTGTCCCGATCACGGAAAGCTATAAGCTGTCTAATAAGAAGTTCCACCCGGAACCGATGGAATTCTCCGTTGGCAGCACCAAGATCGGTCCAAACAACATTACGATCATGTCCGGACCATGTGCCGTAGAGACAGAGGAACAGCTTTTAAAGATTGCCCATGCCGTTAAAAAATCCGGCGCAACGATCCTCCGTGGCGGTGCTTACAAGCCGCGTACTTCCCCATACTCTTTCCAGGGACTGGAGGTAGAAGGTTTAAAATATATGCAGACTGCCGCAAAAGAAACCGGACTGGCAACTATTTGTGAGGTAACCAGCGCCCACGCCGTGGAATCTGCGGAACAGTATGTTTCCATGCTGCAGGTCGGTGCCAGAAATATGCAGAATTTTGAACTCTTAAAAGAGGTTGGACGCACCGGTATGCCGGTACTGTTAAAGCGTGGTCTTTCTGCTACGATCGATGAATGGCTCAATGCTGCTGAATATATCATGGCTGCCGGAAATTCCAAAGTTGCCCTTTGTGAGCGCGGAATCCGTACTTTTGAAACCGCTACACGCAACACTTTAGACTTAAGTGCTGTCTGCGTTTTAAAAGAAAAAACACACCTTCCGGTCATTGTTGACCCTAGCCATGCCACCGGTGTCCGTGCTTATGTGGAGCCACTTGCCAAGGCTGCCATCGCCTGCGGTGCAGACGGTCTGATGATCGAAGTTCACAATGATCCTGCCCATGCCCTTTCCGACGGCCCGCAGTCTTTGAACTTTGAACAATTCGATTCGGTGATGAACAATATCAAGCCTTACATTGAATTATCCGGGAGGACACTGTAATGTCTTTTGAAAAAGTTGGTTTTATCGGTCTTGGACTGATCGGCGGCTCTATTGCTAAGACCATAAAGAAAAAATATCCAGACACAACCCTGATCGCTACTGCCAGACATGCTGACACCATTCAGGAAGCACACGATTTTGGCACCATCGAGAATGATACGCTGCTGCCACTCTCGGATTTTGCTGACTGTGACTACATTTTTCTCTGTACTCCGGTGCAGCAGAATCTTATTTATTTAAAGGAATTAAAATCTGTCATCAAACCCTCCTGTATCATTACCGATGTCGGCAGTGTCAAAAGCGATATCCACAAAGCTGTAACTGCTCTGGATATAGAAGCGAATTTTATTGGCGGTCATCCGATGTGCGGTTCCGAAAAAACAGGTTTTTTTAATGCTACGGAATATCTTTTGGAAAATGCCTACTATATCATCACCCCGACGGCTAAGACAGCACCTGCACAGCTTGAAGATTTTCATGCTCTGGTCAAATCCTTAGGCTCGGTGCCTATGATCCTTGATTATGAGAAGCATGATTTTGCGACGGCTGCGATTAGTCATCTCCCGCATATTATTGCTTCCAGTCTGGTCAATTTAGTTTCGGATTTAGATGATGAACAGGAAACGATGCGTACGATTGCCGCCGGAGGCTTTAAGGATATTACACGCATTGCCTCTTCTTCTCCTGTGATGTGGCAGAATATCTGTTTATCCAATCAGGAACAGATTTTAAAACTGACGGATTGCTATATCCATGCATTACAAAATATCCGCTCTTCTGTCGCAGATGCAAAGTCCGATGACATTATTTCTTTTTTCCGAAATGCCAAGGATTACCGTGATTCCATCACAACCCCTGTCCGTGGTTCTTTGCAGAAAAATTACAGTGTCTACTGCGATCTTGTCGATGAAGCCGGTGCCATTGCCACTTTAGCTACCATTATGGCAAGCCACAATATCAGTATTAAAAATATTGGAATTTTGCACAACCGGGAATATGAGGACGGTGTGCTCCAGATTGAGTTCTATGAAGAGAATGCTCTTGAAAAGGCTGTGAAGCTGATGGAGGATAACCATTATGTGGTACATAGAAGGTAAGTAAAACTTCTCTTTTCTATAGTGATAATAAATGTAAAAAGGACTGCAGACTTTGTAATTGCAGTCCTTTCGTGATTTTTTAACAGATTAATCTTCATCTGCTTTACATGGGTCTGTGAATGCAACCCATGTTTTTCCGTATAGCGATAGAGAAAGAATGGAACCGGAATTATTCGATACACAATCAGAATTGTGATAATACTCGTACCAGCCTTTCATCAATATTTTCTCTGTCATATCACTACTAATTATTTCAACCCAGATTGGTTCTATACTTTTTCTTACCTCTGATACTGCTAAAGGTCTGCCTATTGCATCCACCGGAAGTGAAAACGGCTGAGGAAAACGGTATATGATACCATCAATGTCCGAAAATTTCGTATAAACTCCTTTTTTAAAAACAATGGTTTGACGAAGTGCATCTACGATTCCCCATTTACCACTATACATAGAATTTCTACTTCTAACCCACACAGGTTCTCCATCATAGCGTTCTAACTCTTCAACGGAAACCGGCAAACGGAAATTTGATTGCAGCTTGTACTTTTCATCAGTCAATGTCAGACTGACATCTTCCTGTTCTGTAAGTTTTTTAGTTCCCAATTCTTCTTCAAACTCCTCTTCCCCCGGAATCAGATCATCCACTGTTACATTTAATACTTTTGCAATTGCTTCAAGATTACGAATGGGAACTCTTCCGTATTCCCAATTTGAAATCGTTGTTGCCTGGATATCCGCCTTTTTTCCTAACTCTTTTGCAAGACGTATGCCAAATTCATCCTGCGTCATTTTTGCTTTTTTTCTATAAAATCTGATTTTTCTCCCTGCAAATTTACGAATCAACGCCTCTTTTTCCGGTACTATGATCATTTTTATATTTTGGGTTGGTATCCGGTATACATAATATATGATTTCAACCCGTTCCTCCTTCTATCGTGATCTTTGTATATAGGATACTTTTGTATTCTATTGCCTTTTTATTGTTCCGAATCTGATGTGTGCTATCTTATATTCTCTATTTCTTTCTTCCTATAATCACAAATAATTATGCATTTTAAAAATGTATTTTTTAGTTCTTGTTCATTTTTAATTATATATTATCATTCACCGTACACTTTTTCAATACAAAAACATTTTATCCACTAGTAACTGAATTCTTTTATAGTTGTTAGGAAATTCCATGATCCTTGAAATATAATAGGACTGACAGGTACCCGACCAACAGCCCTTTTAACTGGTGTAGCTGTACAGTGCCAAAACATTCTGCCTTTTCTTTTAAGGCTTGAACTACTTTTTCATATAGTCATCCGATATCTCGGAATACTTGGAATAGACCGGATAGATCTTTATCCGTATAAATCCCTTTTTTATTTTAAATCTCTTTCTTGTTACGGCAAAGGTATTTTTTTCCCCATTTCTATTGCGTCTTCCAACCAGCATTTCTTTGCATCCATTGCCATTTCAACAGCTTCTTCTATTGTATCCCCACATGTCATGCATCCGGGAAGTTCCGGAAAAATGACAGTGAATCCACCTTCTACTGTATCAGGAATGATACTCATGCTGTACGGCAGTTCCATATACTCCTTTAATGACATACTTGTTCCTCCTCTACAATCTTTCTTAATTGTTTAAGATATATCTTTTTAATTTTTCCATGTATGGGAATCGTAACAGAATCCTTTCCATCTTTTCGGAAGTGATATGGCTACCCATCATTCATTTATAGAAACCAAGAAAAACTTATGATATAATCCAGTCAAGGGTACTGCATTATGATTTGGGATGAGATCCTGTGATACTACTTAGTGGCAGTCGGATAAACCAATGTAAATATCTGAAAATACGGAGTTAGCCATTTACTCATGTCAGGCTTTCTTCTGATTCAGATATTTCATTACATAAAAAACAATAGCCATTTCCGACTGCATAAGCTGACAGTTGCAGCTATCATTCCGTGCATCATTATGAGCAGTACCCTTGTTAATGTAGGATTTTTATATCATCTTACGTTTAATGCCCGGATAAGACTTTCTTTTAATCTAGTATTTTGATGTAAAAACACCATATTGGAATGAAAGTCCTGTCTCAGCGTGGGAGCCACTGATTTAGACATCTCTCTTACAAAATCCGCAGCTTTTTCATGTCTGACTTCAAATTGTTTTCCGAATGTTGATGTTGGCATATTCATTTCCTTCCCAATTCCTAATCTTCTCCAAATAACTCCGACATAGGAATATCATACCTGTTACACACCTCAGTATACCATGAAAGTGGAAGATCTGGCAGTTGTTTTTCCTTTGCTCCAAAAAGGATACATTCAAGTATGGTTTTAAGTCCTATTTGGAACACATGCTCTTTATCCTCCATCTCAAAATATAATTGCTCCATAGCCGGAGAAATCTTTGTTGGAGAAGACTGGTATGTTGCACGACCGGTTGTATCTGCTATATTGTTTATTTCTTTCATTTTGTGTTTATCAGCAGACGGATTTAAAATACGATCCGCTGCGTCTCCTTTCTTCTTTGAATTTAAAACCGGATTTTGCATAAAATCTCTTTGTTTTTGTGCGATTTTAAAGTAACACAATTTTTGATTAACCTAAGAAAGTCGAAAAATCCGGAAAATGTATCGGAGGATACCCGGTACATGGAAGCTGTTATACAGTTTTTAATAGTGGGGTAATTTTGTTTGGAAAAAATAAAAGACATTACACAATGTGCAGCTGATTGGTTGCAGGCAGATAGACTTTAAACCGATTGAAGTCTATAAGTTTAAAAATAAAGAAAATGGAAATGAAAGTTACATCTAAAAATATGGAAAAATCTGTCAAAAACTGCTATAATTACATTATGGGTACTGCCATAACGGTAGGCGGTTAGTCCTTCTACAGAGGGACTGTGACCCTCTGATTACATAGAAACCTGAACGGGAATCTGTTGAAAGGAGGGGATGCCAATGCTGACACTTGAAGGTCTGATTGCAGTCATCAGCTTATGCCTGACCTCTTTCGGACTTGGATATTCCATTGGATGCAATAAATCACAAAAATAACCGCCCCAGCCTGCAAACTGAACGGTTATTTTGTAATCAATAAGTATGTGGACTAACCGTCTATCGGCAGTACCCTTTTCTACTATCATATTATCACGCAACTGGATATTTGTCAAAAAAATTCTGTGCAAATTGTCCTGTTATCTCACCTTTACGGATTTTACCTTGCCCCATCCGCTGTAGTATTTCTTTCCGTTGATCTTTTTATAGGAACGTACTCTTACCCGGTAGGTCTTTCTCTTTTTCAGCTTCTTTACGGTTGCCTTTGTGCTTTTCTTTGATACATTCACACTCTTTACGTTCTTTTTGAACTTTTTGTCCGTGGAATACTGCACCTGATAACCGTCAGCCTTTTTGTCTTTTTTCCACTGTACCGTGAATTTCTTCTTTCCGGCGGTCAGTTTCTTCATTTCCGGTTTTTTCGGTACACCGTAGACCGTGATCTTTTTCACGCTCTTGCTGTAGGTGGATGTTGCCTTTGCCGTTACCGTGATGGTTGCCTTTCCGGTTCCCTTTACGGTTACTTTTCCTTTGCTGTTGACCGTTGCAACTTTCTTGTTACCGGTCTTATAGGTGATCTTGCCCTTGGCTTTTGGTTTTAAGGTAAAACTCTGTCCGACTGATTTTTTGTATGTGGAAGATACCTTTGTGATCTTCTGCTTTTTCAGATTATTCGTAGTGGAAGAGTTCTGTGTTTTTTTTGAATCAGAGGTGTTCTGATTATCGTCTTTTTTCTGATTAGTGTCCGGATTTTTAGGATTATCCGTATCGTCAGGCTGTTCGCTACGACGGATTGTAAATATAACTCTTATAGATGGATTTCCATTGTATACACCAATCGGTTTAACATATGCATATGCATATACAAAAGTCTCTTCTTCATCTGGAAGATAATTATCCTGATACTGTACGGTATAGTCGATTCCCTCTTTGAACACCGTACCATTGCTGTCCTCCACTACTACGAGAGGTTCTACCGGTGTGGAATTGGTCGTCCATACTTCGTCATATATTGTATCATTATCTTTTACATATGCAAACCATCCCTCGGTACTTTTATCCCCGATAACCCGAAACGTTTTTTTGATTTCTTTACCATTCTCATCCGTCATGGCTGCCGTTACGGTAACATCACCGGCTGCTTTCCGGTACAGGGTTGCCTCTTCATTGTGTGTTCCGCTTGCTTTCACGCTGACTTTGGAACTGTCTGAAGAAGTCCATGTAACCTTTCCTGCCAATGCCGTGGTTAATTCCGGCACGGTCTTTAAGCTGACAGTATCACTTTTTCCCGTATGGATGCACAGGCTGTTTCCTAATACCTGCTGTTTTCCGTCTGCATGATGATAAATCTCCGTGCTTGTAGTCGGGACCACGTTCTCAACCGTAAAGCTGAAAGAGTCTTTTTTATCTTCCCTTGTAACGGTAATGGTGGCTGTTCCCGGTTTGGTGCCGCCGGTAATATATCCCATACCATCCGGAGAGATTGCAATATCTGTATTGCTGGAAGTCCATGCAGTTGTATCAGTTGCAGTCGGTGCATCTGCTGCTTCATAACGAAACAGGGTAGTTCTTCCGGAATTTAATCTATAGCTATGATTTGCATAAGCCTTTTTTAAGGCTTCATATGCAGAATAAGGCTCCGTCTGCTGATAAACCTCTGCTCGGACATCATCGTCTTTATTTGTAATGGCACTACTATTATTAATCTGATTACAAGTCTCCTGATTTTTTACATAAATTCGGGAGCCTTTTGAAATTTCATTAAAATTTGACATACCAAACTGGTCTACCACTTCTGTTGTACAGAAATATATCTTTAACGGATGTTCCATATGGGTAGCTCCATTTGACTCATCAGAAAACATCTTATCGTACATTCTTGTCATAGTTTCCGGGATATACACTGTCTGTAAATAAGTAGTATTGGCAAACGCTAATCCCTCTAATTTCTCTGTACCATATGGAACTCTATAAGACGCTCTTGTATTTCCTTGAGGGTAGGTAATTAAAGTTTGATTACAGAACAACACGCCATCTTCTGTATGGTAAGCTGTTTTGGGACCCGGCTCATCAATATAAAATCCTTTGCAGGAACCCATCAGAAAAAAGGCATTTGTGCCTATATTTGTTAAATTATTTGGCAGATGAACCTCCTCTATGCTCTCGCAGCCCTGTAAAGCACCGCCTTTAATAACGGTTACACTTTGTGGAATGGAAATATCTACAGCTTTGTCAATCGCATAAAAAGCATTCATACCAATGTTCGTAATACCATCATTGATAATGATATGTTTCACTTCTGTGTGGAAGTTTTTTTCCCATGGAGTATATTCTCCAGCCGGTGTGTCTGCCATATCTCCGCTACCTGAAAATGTCAAAGTACCTGTAGCTTCATCAAAATTCCATGTGATATTTTCGCCATAAGTACCACTTTTAGCGTAACCCTGCTCCGGTACATCTTCCGGTGTTTCCACAGTGATGTTTTCCGTGCTTTCGGATGTGGTATCAACGCTCTCTTCTATTTTTCCTGCTGTAACAACGGTATTCGTAATGTTTACCTCTTCGTTTTCTACCGGATCATTTTCTGCAACCTCTTCCGGTTCTTCAGATTCTAAATCTTCTTCCGGTTTCGGCTGTGTAGTTTCTCCTACAGCTTCTTCCATAACCATTGTATCTGTTGTATTTTCATTGTCTGCTTCCGCTGCAAATGCGATGTTACCATTTGTCAAGGTGATCACCGATGCTAAGATCAATGCTAAAACTCTTTTTTTCATAATTGAAATCCTCCACAGAATATGTATTTTAAAAATGTAGTTTTTGTATTTCCTTTATTACTAAATATATTTTACCATTATTTATACTTTTTTTCAATATAAAATAGTTATATTATAGCTATTTTATACATATTTTATAATTGTAAAATAGCATAATGATTGTGTCAACCAAAATCCACAAAACCCTTGATTTCTGCGGGATTGTGGCATGTAAAGGAAATTATAGTTTTCGGATAGCATGAGGATAGATAAAAGATAGCCAAAGAATAGCAGAAAAATAAACGATCATAATAATAAAACCGCCCATGATGAGGCGGCTCTAATTTTAAAGATATTTTAACGCAAAGATTCATTACATCATGTATAAAACCACGAAATATGCGTATTCCTTCTGGAAATTATTATGTTGCAATACTAGGACGTTGTTATGCAAAGGAGGCAAAAGGTCATACATATTATAATCTCCGAGTAAACTTTCCTGTTGAAGAATCCATTTTACTTAAGCCGTTTTCTCCATAAGGAGTGACATAGATGTGTTTTTTGGTAGTGTATAAAAGTAAAGTGGCACCGGGAAAATCTTCATCATACTCTTCCATAGCGGTTGGTGAATATATATATACACTGTTTTTAAACCGACACTTTTTATGGCAGATATAATGGTATCCTTCTTTTGTGAACGTAAATCCAAAATAGTCATTCTTAGGATGAAACTCAGCCTGAAACTCAATTTTATTTATAATAATTGTTTGAGGCTGGGGTTTATCGGTATCAACGCCGTTTAAAATTACAGAACATATATGTTCAAAATCCTGATTCTTCTGAATAAGTTCGTAACTCTTTTGATCCATAAATATATTTTGAATCATGGTCTGCATCGCAACTCCACCTTTCATATGTTTTTTACAACTCTGCTAAAAAACCGGATGCCGCATACGCAGCACCCGGCATTTTCTGTACTACTTGATACAGTCTTTGTATTGTTCACGGAATTTCTTTAATCCGTCCTTTTCCTTATAGTTCATGTAACCATGTTGATCTACAAAGTCATCCACGGATCTTACCTGTTCATGTGTGAACTCCCATGTTTCTTCCACATGATCCCATGTTCCGCTTCCCGGATCATCTGCTTCAAACTTCACACCGAATACACGGACACTCTTCTTTTTGATGCCGCGTTTTTCATTGCTCATGGCTTTGTCTAACAATGCTGCATACTCCGGGTCCGTTTTCCAGATGGAGTGTTCCTCCAGTCCTCCGTTCTCCTTAGAAACATATGCACCGTTCTTTTTGTAGTATTTCGGACTGATGAAACGTACATAGGTGTCATACTCTTTTTGGATGTCCGAAGTATCCACGATCCGGCACTCTACCTCCTTGGTCGTGATGTTTCCTGCGGAATCCGTTAAGGTGTAGCGGATGGTGCTCTTTCCGGTTTCCTTAAGGCTGTCCATGTCTGTTTCCGCACGGAGCTTTAAGGTGGCACCGTCTTTTCCTTTGATGATCAGGCAGTTTTCCGTTTTGTTGTACTCGTAATCCTTAGAATACAGGTACCTGCCGTCTGTATCTTCCTCGTCCTTAAAACGCAGGGTGGTAAGCAGTGCTTCCGTTGTGATCTCTCCGTTTTCTGCCTGTTTTAAGGTGAAGTAACGGTTGTAGGCATCCAGTTGCGGGAACTTATCCCATACCGCATACATGTTCAGCCATGTACCGCTGGACATTTTACCGTGGGAAGCACCATAGATCGTGGCATCCTGTTTCTTTACGCCAAGGGTCAGCTTATCTGCCGGTTTTTCCTCCCTGCCCTTTTTGACCATGTCATCCGGTGCATCATAGGTAATGCAGAGGTTTTCGCCTTTGTCATCGGTGGTGTTTAAAGCCGTGTCATAAACATAACTGGTACTATGTTCTGCATTTAATTTAAAGGTTTGATCCTTTACATTTGTCTTTAAAACATTTGCAGACGTTCCCCATTTTTTCACACTGTACTGCTCCTCACACGGTTCTTCCTTTCCGGTGTCCGGGTTTAAGCTCGTCAGTTTTGCCGCACGTCTTTCATCGGTTACGGTTTTGTTGTTTTTATCCAGAAGGTTTCCGTTTTCATCCTTTTTGTAGGTTTCCGTCCTCTGGAACGTATCGTCCCCGACCAGTCCCTTGTAGAACTTTCCGTCAAACTTATACATTTCCGTATCGGAGATGATCAGGCTCTTATCCTTTTCCTGTGTGTAGTCATCCCCCACGGTCTGACCGTTTCCGTGGTAGGCGATGTTGTAGGATTTTTCCCATCTTGCCGTTAAGACAAGGTCTTTTGCACCACAGTAGGTATACTCTTTGGACCATCTCCTGGTTTCCGGGTCATACCACTGATCCGTTACCGGATCATAACGCTGCACACCGTCCTTATCATACCATCCGAGGAACTGATAGATGTTTCTTTGTGCCTTATCCTGAATGTACGGCTTCATGCTTTCCGTTCCGTTTACATTTACGGATGCCTTTACCTTTACATCCTCATACCAGTAGGTATCCTGTGTTTTTGGCATGGTACATGCGATGTCTGCATTTAATCCGCTTTTGTATGTAACCTGTACGGCTTCACTTAAGATGACATCCTTTGCCGTCAGGTCCGATGCATTGATTCCACTTCCCTTTAATGCGGCATTGGCTTTCTGTAGGTTCAGTGTCTTTCCGCTCCTTAAGCAGAACCTGCTGTCATCGGTTAACGCCAGCTTGTTTAAGATGGTGCTGCCATCTGCCCCTGCATAGGATGCCTGTGCCACCTTTCTTCCTGCTTTCCGGTTCTTTGGCTGTAAGTAGTTGACACTGTTCAATGCCCCGGTAACGGTCACAAATCTCTGCTCATAGAGGTAGATGCATAAATCCTTCGGATGGTTTGCAGCCGAGGAAATCTCAAACGTTCCGTTCTGTAATACGGAATTATTGTTTGAGGACTTATAGGTTGCCCTTGAAGTATTGATCAGGCGACCTTCATTATAGATGGATTTATTCTTGACCGTTCCGATTGCCCCACTTAGATACTGGAATGTAGCCTGACCGCTGATGGTGCAGGTTCCGGTCTTACCGTTGGACAGTGCCGTTTTGCTGGCACTCCGCACTCTGGCGGTTCCGGAGATAGTGGCAGTTCCCGCATTGCTGATACCCGGTTTCTGCATACCGGTAACACCCACACCGCCTGTTACGTTTAATACACCGGTACTGCCGTTATAAATGCCGTTATCACTGTCTCCCGTTACGGTTCCGTTCCCGTTATAGTGGAAGGTGGCACTGTTGCTGATTCCTTTGCCTTTCCCGCTGATGGTCGGCTGTGTTCCGCTCTTTACCGTAAAGACACCGCTTTCTTCATTGATGATGGCGGTTCCGTCTGCCATGGTGTTTACGATGGTGGAATTGCTGTTGAGGTCAAACGTTCCGTTCTCACTGTTCTTTACGGCTGTTCCGGTATTCTTCTGTACATCCAGTGTTCCGTCTGCCTTAAAGGTTCCGGTGTTGCTGATACCGATCCTGTTCTCTTTTACGGTCAGGGTATTTCCTGCTGCAAGGGTTACGCTTCCTGCATTGCTGATACCGTTCGATGCACTCTTTGTGATGTTTAAGCCGGTCCGGATCTTGATATCACCGCCTGCATTATTTTTTAACCCGTAATAAAATTTATTTGCCGTTCCGTTCTGCTCACTTTTCGTCGTACCTCCCGAAAAGGTCAGTGTCCTGCTGTTGCGGATGCCATGACCGGAGTTATCGTGTACGTTACATCCGTCTATCACGGCACCGGACTTTTCACCGTAGGCATGGATGCCATCTGACTTATTTCTATAGATCTCCGTATCCTGTACAGTCAGTGTGACAGGCTGACCTGTTTCGGTGCCGCAGTTGGCGAGTCCTTTTGAGGTATTGTCATGGATGTTGCTGTTTTTGATGGTCATGTTCCCATGGTTTCCAACTGCCGAGCTGCTTGGAGTTCCATCTGCCCCGGTCTCCCTTGCCACGTTGTTCCTGATGCTGACACTATCCAGGTTCATCGTTCCTTCATGGCGGGACTTTCCATTATAGATGATATCCGGTTTTGTATGATCATAAGAGCCGTTTTTGATCGCACCCTTGCTGGATGCCTGATTGTTCTCAATGATACAGTTTTTGATATCCGCATATCCGTTGTTCATAATGCCTCCGGCAACTCCGAAGTTTCCGTTTCCTGCCGTATTGCCGCTGATATGGACTTCATTATTACCGCCTCCGTCAATGATCAGCGTTCCACCGTTTTTTACATATGGTACGTTCTTTTTTAAGGTCTTGTCGTAGTAAGATCCCATATAGGAACCGACCACGATACCGCCTCCGGTTCCACGGTCCGTACCAAGTGCTTTGTTGTTTTCTATTTTGCACTTTGTGATCTTAAGGACGGCTTCCTTCTGATCGGACTCATAATCCGGTCCCGTGGTATAGATACCGCCCCCGGTAGCTGCCGTATTGCCGCTGATCGTACCATCCTTGATGGTACAGTTTCCATCGTTTCTGAGTCCTCCTCCATGGCAGTAGGTCTTATCATCATCGTCTTTGAGGTTGACTTCCTGAAAATTCTTTTCCGTTGTGGCAAATTTATTGCCGCTGATCGTACCGCCATACATCATCATGGTTCCTTTATTAATGATTCCGCTTCCGCGTCCGTCCATGCTGTTGTTGTTTTTGATCTCCGTTCCCGGATAGATGTTTAAGCTGCCGCCGACTTCCACGCAGACCAGTCTTCCCATGTGTGCTGTGCCTCTTCCATCCAAAATGACACCGTGTTTTCCGTTTTTCTCATTATCCCCCAGTGTCAGGGAGGAACCTTTTTCCACACGGAACATATCGGAATAGGTATTCGGGTCTTTACTCATGGTGCTTTTAACGCAAAGAGAAATGTTTGTACTTTCACTTACGATAACAAGTTCTGTATGATTGGATACGTCGATCCGCTGTCCGCAATAAAGATTTTTTCCTCCATCTGCTTTTGGTTGGAGCTTGATAAGGTATTTTCCTCCTTTTTTTGCATATGTCTGAATGGTTGCCACATCATTGGTACTGATCCTTGTATAAGACTTATCATACTTCCAGCCAAATGCCCGCACTCCGTTCTCTGTGACGGTCTTTTCTGCTGCCAGCGGCACGGATACGTTTTCCTGCGTTTCCAATGACACCTGCGGACGGCAGGCATTGGATGCGTTTAAGTAGGCATCCAGCTTTTCATTTGCCGTCTGTAATGCCGCTTCTTTTTCTTCCGGTGTTTCATAGTCCGTGGTCACAAAGGTATTTAAGCAGGCAATGACCTCATCCAGTTGCGGCTTGCTCACTTCATACTGTGTGACCAGTTCGGTCGGTCTTACATTTTCGGTATTCTGTGATCCGTCTTCTCCTTCTTCCGCTCTGATGGCAGCCTCATAGCTGCCGTCTAAAAAGGCACTTAAATTTCTTTTCGGCTCTGCTAACTTTTTGAGATCTTCCTTGCATTCATCCACAAAGAATTTTGCCGTATCCTGTACGATACTGTCCTCTGCAAAGGAAAGGTTTGTTAAAATGTCATTATAGGTCTTGCAGGAAGCAGCGTATCCTTCATCAAAGACTTCCTCCACTGGAGGTTTTTCTTCATTCTGTTCTGTTCGTGAATCATTTCCCTTTTCCGTTTTTTTCTTATCGGTGCTGTTTTCGGATTTCTTTTTTGTCTTTTTCTCCACTTTGAAATCATTTGCCGCACCGCCGAATCCCTGTACCGGCTGTTTTTCCTGATCCCCGGAATCTGTCTGTCCTGTTTTTCCATCTTCCTTTTTATCTTTTGACGCTTCCTCTTCCTTCGCTTCCATATCTATGGCAGTCGGATCTTCTTCTTTCTGCTTGCCGTCTACGGTATCTGCCGTATTTTCCGGTGTTTCTGCTTCCGGTTTTTTATCTGTATCCGATGTTTCTTCCTGTGTGGCTATTTCCACTGTCCCCACCGGATTTTCCTTTGCATATGCCACCGCCGTATCCGGCAGGATGCTTCCTGCCATGGTGGCAGTACATAAGGTTCCGGCTAATAATCTTACAACCGCTTTTCGTTTCATGGATTCCTCTCTCCTTTCCCTATGGGTTCTTTTTGTTCTTCTCTACCAGAATGGTCCTGGTCTGCGTAACATCCTTTTCATCTCCACGGGGAGTTTTATAATGCTGTGTGACCTCTGCCTGTATCAGTCCTTTTTGGTAATCTGACATTAAGATCTTTACTTTGACATCAGAAGCAGAGTCTAACTGGAGCATCAGGTTCTGCACAAAGGCTGTCCGGAACTCTTCATTGCCGGTATACACTTCCTCATCCTCTGTCATCTTTGCTGCCGCATTCTCCATTGCCTGTGTAATGGAATCGGAAGATTCCGTTTTTCTGGTTGCATCCCCCTGCAACGTGTAAATGCAGAACAGCAGCAGCACCAGTACAATGGCAGATGCAACGCCGATCACGATATTTTTCATGGATCTTTCCCTCCTTTTTACCAGTTATCGTTCTTTTCTGATTTCCACTGTGTTTCCACCGGAACTAAAAACTCGGTTTCTGTCCGGTTGTTGTATGCATCTTTTCCTGTTACCTTTACTAAATAGATACCGCTTTTTGTAAAGGTAATGGTCTGGTTTTCTTTATCATAGGAAGCATCGGATGTCTCTTCTTTGTCCGGTGTGCTTACCGTAACCTCGATGTTCCGTATGCGGTTTTCCTCCACGGCTTCGGCAAGTGTTTTTTCATAGTCATCTTTTTTATCTGTAACACAGATATCCTTTAATACGGAATATTTTACGGAAGGTGCTGTTGCCTGATTATTTTCGTTATATGTTATTGCTGTTTTTTGTGCTGTTCCTCCTGTATATTCAAATACCGGATGATAAGATACTGCTTCATAAAAAGCTTTTTCGTCGCTAAAATCCGTTTTCTTTTCTGCACTTTTAAAAGCATCCGTTTTTAATTCCGGAATGATTTTATTTTGATAAATAGCAGTTACCGCAATCACTAAGATTGCGGCAACGAAAATTCCACCGATCAGCTGTATTATTTTTTTCATACTGCCTCCTTACCCATAAAGCCAGGAAGAAAAAATATGTGCTATACGCGAAAATCCTCCTCCAAATGCCATTCCTGCAAAACTGCTGATCACCAATGCTGCTGCAGTTCCTGCAAGAACTGTTTCACCATGCTGGTTCATAAATTCTTTCATGTTCCATCCCCCTTGTTATAAACTACTGAGCACCTTTAATACCTCTGCCAGTCCACCTATGACCGGCAGAAACAATGCTATATACACCAGTGTCTCGCCATTTTGTTTAATTAAATTTTCCATTAATTTACATATCCCCTTTCCATATGTGTCTGATTCACTCCCAAGATTGGGATTTTATAATGATAGGTCATCTTAAGTTCTACGCCGTCTGTCTCTAAAATATCTCCATATGTTGTAATCTGCATCTGATATCCATTTCTCACTGCCTGTTCCTGTACGGCAGTGATCACGGTTGGGGACATATTAGACTCTGCAATTTCCTTTTTTGCACTATCCATATAACTCCTTGCTGCATGAGTATCCATCTCTGCCGAGATCAATCCTGCTGATAAATAGACGATCATCGCAAAAATAAATACTCCTAAAAAACCTTTAATCACAGTATCCATTAGTTCCTCCTTTTACTGCATAAAAATCATAATACCTGTCCCATGTTCTGATACAATGTAAGCATCATAAGGAGCATGTCAGCCATCATTTTTACTCCGACCGGAAGAACCGGATAAAACAGATATCCCATCATTCCTGCAACTTTGTTATCATTTTTCATCCGTTCACTTTGCATCGTCATGGTATTGTTCTTTTCTACGATCTGAAGCATCTGTTCTTTTGTATTTCCGCCTTTTCCGGTTGATATTGCATAGAGCAGTTTCATGCTTTCATGTACTCGTGGCACATCATAATCTTCTAAGAACTGAAAATACGCATCCGGTTTTGTAGGAAATTTCTGCAATGTTTCCCACATTTTTTCTAACGGATATTTTAAAATATTCGGTGCGGTATCCTTCGATTTAAAGACTGCTCCCTGTACACTTTCCGTTTCCATAAACAGGATAACGCCTAACAGCCACTTCGGATAATCCCGCTCAATCTCTTTTTTGATTCTTTTTTTCTTAAGTGCATAGTCTAATTTATGTTGATTCAACATCAGAATTGTAATTGGAAATCCTATGGCAAAACTCAAAAAAGATTTGCTCAAAAGATAACTTAGAAGCATCAGACCTGCCGGCAGACATGCCCACTTGATACTGGAGAATAATGCTCGTTTTGCATCATAATTTTCAATAAAAAGATATTCCCTTTTGATGTCCTTTTCCGGTCTTTCACTATTTTTTTCTAACCAGTCTGCTGCATTTTTTTTGATCGCACGGCGTATCAGACATAATAAACAGCTTATCTCTATCACGACTGCAAATCTTTCCGGCATCTTTGTCATAACATTCATCTCATTTGGCAGGAAAAACATCAGCGCTTCCGAAACAATGAAAAGGATCACGGTAGACAGGATCACGGAGATCAGCATATTTTTCTTCTCACTCATACATTTTTCCGTAGCTTCAATCCATGCATTTCTCCTCTTGTCTAAAATGCCGATGGCTTTTTCAGGATTTCCGCCCCGTGCTTCATTTCTTAAAAAGAAATCATGCATTAATTCCATCTGTTCACATCCATAGGCTTCTTCTATGATAGAAAGTGCTTTTTTCGATACATCTGCCCCCGCATCTTCCTTTTCATACTCCCTCACTGCCTTCTGTAACACTTCTTTCATTTTTCCATCCCTAAAAAGCATTTCAGTTTCTAATAGAGACTGGTAGATCCTTCGGTTTTTTCGATACGCTCCCTCCATCTGCTCTAAATAAATACAAACCTCTAGAAAACGTTCCAACGATTCTCTCTCTTTTTGCAATCCCGACATGATTCCGGGAACCAAAAGAAAAAGACTGATTCCCAGCATCACACTGAAAAAAATTCCAAGTTTACAGATTCCCCCAAGAAATAATGCTCCTAAAACGGCGACTGCGGCATTTTTAATCGTCCACATTTTTTTCATACACCATTCCCTCTTCTTCTAACATTTTTTGCAGCTGTTCACAGTAAAATACATCTGTAATCCCTGCTTTATCCATTTTTCTCTTTATGTCCTCCGGTAAAAACTCCGACTCCTGCTGCTCTATGAGCTGTCCTCCCTGCACCGCTAAGACACATCGATTTTTTCCATCTTCTCTGGAGAAAAATCCAATCTGGCTGATATAACGTTCCTGTTTTCCCTCCTCCCCGGAACTTCTTGTCTCTAACAGGACACCGACATCCATTCCGACATAGACATCATTTTCTAATCTCTCTGCGTCCTGACGGCTTGGCATCATATTTAAAATACGATCCGGGATCTTCCTCACATCATCCGTATGAAGTGTCGTAAATCCCGTAATTCCGGTAGTCCAACACTCTACTAACTGCTTTACTTCCGTGGAACGTGCTTCTGATAACATGACACGGTTCGGTGTCATGCGAAGCACCTCTGTCATGGCGTCATTATAAGAAAAATATTCATTGACTTTAAGCTCTACACAGTCCTTTTCCGGATTGATCTCCCGATAATGTACCTCTTTGGTATCCTCTACGGTGATCACTTTCTGCTCAGGTGGAATAAATGCCGTCAAAAATTTGGCACATTCCGTTTTCCCGACTCCCGGTTCTCCACAAAAGACCATATTTAACTTTGCTTTGACGCAATTTGCCAATAAATGCAATACTTTTTCTTCACAATAATGCTCTTCTAAAGCCTTTTTCGGTGTAATTCTCTGTACCGGAGGTGTTTTTCTGATACAGATACAGGTACCGGTCGATGCAACAGACTCATGGATCACAGTAATCCGAAGTTCCTCTGTCTCTGCCTCTATCACATTATCTGTCGGTGTCAGGTTCTTGCCGACTAGATTTGCAACATTGGTAGCAAATGATTGGATAAATTCTTCATTCAAACGTTTCCGAATCTTTTCATCGGTTACCTTATGTCTGATGTTGTGAATGTCCCTAATCCACAATTCTCTGCCATTATAATCAATATCCGTAACATCCTTTTTCCGCAAAAAGGGCAGAAAAGGACCATACTGGACATCCGACAATGCTAACTGTTCTCTCATACGATTCTCCTATGAATTTTTCTCTAAAAATTTGCTGCCTCCTGTGCTTTCTGTGTAAATGTATCAATCAATGCGGTAAATACGGTTTGCAAATGTCCGGTCTGTCCTAATGCTACAATCGCTGCAATAATAATGATTACAATTGCTGCTGTTGCAATCGCACCACCGTGTTCTTCAATTAATGTTCTCATACATTTTGCCTCCCTGATTTTTTTGATCTGTTGGAATAATTTGATTCTAATTTGATTTTGATAAGAAAATTTTGATTGGGATAAAATCCAAAGGAGTAGAAATCTCCCTTGAGTGTTTTTGATTATAAAATACAGACCTGCATCTGTCAATGTGAAAAATGACGAAAAAATAGTTTAAAAAAAATGGAGAGCTGTTACTCTCCAAAATCTCTGGTTAAAATTTTGCTGTTTTCTAAAAAATTTTCTACGGAATCATAACCGAGCCGTTCTAACAATTCTAACACAAAAGGATTTTCCAATGGTGTCCTATATTGTGCTTCGTCTCCGTAGGCATCTACCCGCTCTTTTCCTTCTTCTTTTTTGATGATGATTTTTGGTCCACCGACACATCCACCGTTGCATGCCATTCCCTCAAAAAAGTTAGCTTCTGTCTCGCCTTTTTGTATCCGTTCTATCAGTTTTTTACATGCCGGAACACCATCTGCCTGTTCCGGAATTACCGGGATTTTTTTATCAGGGTCTATCTGCTCCACGGTCTTTTTCACTGCTTCTGAAACACCGCCTGTTCTTGCATAAATCCGCCCTGCCCTGGAAGAATGCTCTTTTTCATCTTCACTTAAAAGCTCCGGTTGAATTCCCGCTGCATCAAAAATATCCTGTACCTCCTGAAAGGTCAGCACATAATCCACCGCATCTGCAATATCCTCTTCTCTGGCTTCTTTTTTCTTTGCCATACAAGGTCCTACAAATACGGTCATTGCATCCGGATACAATTCTTTGACTACTCTTCCGGCTGCAATCATGGGCGATACTGCTCCCGGCACATGTGGCACCAGTTCTGAATAAATTTTTCTGATCATGGCAATCCACACGGGACAACAGCAGCTTGTCAGTTGGAAATCCTCTTTCTTTTGTACATGGTGTTCAAATTCCAGTGCCTCTTTTAATGTTAAAATATCTGCAAAAACGGCAACCTCTACCATTCCTTTAAATCCAATAGCTTTAAAAGCTGTCCGAAGCCGCCCCGGTGTTGCATGTTCACCAAACTGCCCTGTAAATGCCGGTGCGATCAGCACATAGACATCTTTTTTTCCACCTCTTACCGCCTGTATAACCGGAAGCACATCCTTATTGGCTGTGATACGTTCTAATTTGCAGACATCTATACACTCTCCACAACCGGTACATTTTTCTGCTTTGATATGGATCTCTCCGTTTTTCTCTTCGATCGCATCAAAAACGCAGCTATTCATGCATGCCCGCTCATCCTCGCAGGACACACAGCTTTCTGCCGCAATCACCGGCGCATACTGTTCCGGATGCAACAGACAATCCATATGCACAGGATTGTAGTCGCCTGTTATTTTCCTGCCCTTGCCTACTTCCTGTTCTAAGATGTCCTGATATAATTCCTGAAATGTTTTCATGGCACATACCCTCACTAAACTATTGTTTGGTATGAGTATGTGCTGTTTTTTGGAAAATTATAGCTGCTGTATCTCTTATTTATTTTTTCATAGTTTTTTTCTCCAGAATGTTTCTAAATATTTCTCACCTTCAATGCATGGAATATCCGACTCTAATAATGTGTCTACTACAAATTGCCGGACATTTGCCATTCCTTTATGAAGCGTAAAAAGCCTCTTCCGGTCGCGATATAGAATGATATTTCCCTCATCCCAATCCACTTTATAGCTGAGTGTTTTATCTAATTTTAATATTTCTTCTTCATGAAATAATTTTTTATAACGGTAGATACCATTTTGATATTTTAAATAAAAAACTTTGTTATATATAATTCCCAGGATCATTATGATATTTATTCCTACTAATAATATTGTAGCTAATATCACTCCTAATATCTCCATTCCCCCTTGTATCTCTCCATCTTTATATAAAAGATATATCCATAATCCCAAAAGGGGAAGTGCCAGAAATGCTTCAAATGCACTCATCAGCCAATTATGGATCGGATACTCCATTACTTTATAATACTCCGGTCCCGGTTTTAAATCTTCTACTAAAATACCTTCATTCGCAAACCACTTCATCAGATACGGAATTCCTTCTATTTCGTCATCAACCGTAATAACTTTACGCTTTCCCTTATAGATGTTTAAACAGTACACCTCATCGCGGCATACCCTTGTGATTGCTTTTAACGGATAACTTCTTCCTATACCAAAAAACAGACTATGGTATCTGACTTTCTCATGATCCACTATCACTCTCCAAAATAAAGCATATCCTGTTAACAAAAATCCCGGTATTATCATAAAAATAGTAACTACGCCTGCCACATAATACTCCCTTTTCGGAATACACTTCGTGAGAAACACGATCCCCAAAAGAAATATAGGTGCACCAATGAATGCTAAAAAAGTAGGTGCGGATGCTACCAGACGATCTTCATCTTCAACGGTTGCCGGACTCTTATCATCTATCACATCCAAAAAATCCTCTATTTTATCTCTAACTTTTCTCCAAAATTTTTTCTTCATATATTTCTCCCGTTTTGCTACTGCTTTAACGTATACTCTAACTTATTTCCTTCTTTATCACTCTGTAAATCTGTAAAATACCAAAAATACCATTTCTTTCCGTTCTCTTCATAGGGAATCACTGCATCCGGTTTCTGTCCTTCTACGGTCAGTGCCTCTGCACTTTCTCCTTTTTTCAATTTCTCTTCCATGATGTCCCCAAATACAAATCTTGCATCTTTGTCAATTCCATAGTGCTGCATATAGTCACTTCTTGCTAACTGTGCCTTTGTATTCTTATCGGCATCTCCTATTCCTTTATAAAATTTTTCAGAGTCCCTTACATAAGAACGTAAAAATGCATAACGTTTTTCGCCGTTCACTTCCCGTATCTTAAAAGTTGCAAATGTATTCATACTCTTTTTCTTTTGGATGGATTGATAATAGATGAATCTGTACTGATCATTCTCCATATCAACTAAAAGATTATCTATATTTTTCTGATACGGTTCATACTCATCATAATAGACATCTGCCTTTTGTAGGGCTTCTTCCATGGTTGGATAATACTTCTCTATAAATCTTATCCTCTCCACATTCCCCTGAACTTTGATTTTATACTGCATAGCGAAAGTATGCAATAGGTTTTCAAAGTGGGGTAACTGTTTTATCCCCTTGTTATACAGAATATTGTCGGTATAATATGTCATCAACATTGTTCTTGATACCCACTAAAATATCAAAACAAGTAGACAACATTTCAAAAAAGCATCTCCAGTAATTATCATATAGACCACAAGTATCGCTTTGATAAGAGAAATTCAAATAATTACAATAATTATTTATTTCTTGACATATCTCTGGTCCTAAATCCAGTGAATACTCCAATAGCACCTCATTCAAAAGCACTCTTTTCTCTTGAAACGTATATATTCTTTTTAAATCATCTTCATATAGAACCCAATGTTCCATTAGCTCATTTTCCAAAAATGAACCATAATGTCGATTCTCAAAATTATGTTTCCAATATTCGTATGCGTACTGTAATATACCGTGCAAATTATCTAATGCTTCTTTTGCCTTCCTACATGCTATGTTTTTTCTACTTTCAAATACCACATTTGATTTTAACCAGTTATCCATTTGATTAATAATACAAAATTGTTCATACTCGGCCATACTTTTCCATGTATATAACAATTCTGCCGGATACTGATTTTCATCACTATCTATCATTCTTGCACACGACTTGCATAACCAAATTCCATTTTCTATACTACTTCTCTCTTCTGGCGTTAAGTCAGGGTTGTATCTTGGTCCACCTTCAGCTGCTGCAGTTATATGCGCAGCCTCACCGATTGATACTCGCTTTTGAGGATTGCTGTGAGGACCTTTTGTTTCTCTTCTACAGTTTGGATTAGAACACTTTCCTCCCACTCTCTCACATAATCTATCTATAGTTTTTTGCGAAAAGTCATCTCTTTTATTCATTCGTAATGCTCCTTACCTATCTCCAAACATGAACTCAATAACACTTAGCGCATTCAAAATCTGTATACATTCATATCTTTCAATGCTTCTATTCATTCGACCATGCATTAACCAATTTCTATTCAAATACGGAGGTTCTATGCCATTTTCGAACTTGTATAGGCCATCGATAAATATCCTATTCAAATATGCTATTAACGAAGGATACATTTCCAAAAAGTATATTTTCTTTGACATGAATCCTCGTTTTTCGGTAAGCTGTCTAAAATCCTCCGCCTTTTGATTCGCAAAGCCATCATTAGAATATTTAACTCTGTAACTCATCCGTTGGTTCGGAAAATCTACTAATTCATTCACCCTATTATCAAGTAATGCAAGCAAGTACATAGCTGCAGTCATATAATCTTCATTTTCAAAAGCCTGCATTCCATTCTTAAAATATAACTGTGTCTCGTCCGAAACGTACTTTTCCTGTAGCCTCTCTATAATCACATCAAGAATTACAATATCTTCTCCGTCAAAAAACTCTGCTACCTTTGCTTCCCCTTCACATAATAATTGTTCCCAATTCTTAATATCTGCAGGATTTGAATGCTCAGAAATAACCCAACCATTTTTCCCGAACTTTTCACTCCACTCAATTTCAGATCTATATTTTTCTTCAAATTCAGCTTCAGTTAAACCTTCAGTTTCTCTGACCTCTTGCTGATAATTTTTGAGCATTTCTGCCAACTTGAGAAGACCCGGCATATTGTTAAGTGAATTCTTCCATTCATTTAGTTTATCACTGAGTTCTTGAAATTTTGCTAATGCTTCCGGAGATATTGCTCTCGTAACATTTTTATATAATTCCTCCTGCTTCTTAGCTATCTCAAGTGCTTTCCTATATTCCTGTGAATTTTCAAAATCATTACTCATCTTCTCATCCTCATGACGTGAAATAACTTTTGCGAAAAAGTATCCTTTCGCCAAAATGTATATTTCCCGTTCTCCAAAGCCTATCCCCTGGGGTAAACATCCGGTTATATCATCACTCTACGGAAACAGAAACACACATCTATTTTATTCCCAAAATGGCGAAATCTTTTGATTTATTGGGCTTTTTTCGACAGAAGGCAGACTGTTTCAACATGCGGTGAAAGTTACTTCTTATACTAAGTAGTGAAACCGTTACCTTTTACGAAAAGATTGATATTCGCTTAGGGGATAGTGTTTACCCCCCCCCTAATTTCCTATTTCGAATTTAAAACATTTTCAAAATCCTCTAGTCCCACCAATAAATCTCTAATTCGAGTCAATTCCGTATTTTGATCCAGTGGCTGTTGTGTCTTATTTGCAGAAGTGTGTGCCGTTTCTCCACGTAAAGCCCCAAAGGATGATAAGGTCGATATGAAGGAAGAATCAAAATCTTCTATTTTATATCCTAGTGGACCAAATAATTTCCTTATATTTTCCTCTTTAATACCATGATTCGATTTAATTTCTTTTCTGAAATCTGCAATAATCATCCTTGCTTTCGAATCATTCGTTTCATTTTTTTCAATTTTTTCATGCCATATAAAAAGCGATGATAAATTATAATTTGCAACTTTTCTTTCTATCCACTTTTTTTCTGCCACATATAACATCCTTAGTGCAACGCTTTCAAAATAATCTTCAAATTCAGCATGACAAAGTAATCTTAATCCCCTCAACCTGTCTGCTTGAAGACTTGTTATACCATTTATAGATTGATTAAATTTAAAATTTTTTTCTATTTGATAAATTCTTCTTTCCAAGTATTTATATTCTTTAGATTTCTTTTGTCCACTCATAAAGGCACCTCATACTACTCAGTCTTAATGACCTGTATTTTACCTTCAATAAGTTCAAATTTAGGAATGTTTACATTATCTTCTGCATCTTTTAACAAATCTTCTAATATTTTAGACACTTTTGTAAAACGTATAACAACTCTGTTTATGTCCTTTGTTGTATTACTAACGGCATAAACAAATTCTTGATCATCATTTAATTCTATAAATTTGTTTACAAATTCTTCCTGCTTTTTCTCTACTGCTATTCTAACTTCTTTTATCGAAAAATAATATGTCAATATTTCATATATGGAACGGTTAAATCTTCCATTACATTTTCCATCCGTATATCTGCTAAAAGCCGCATCAGGTGCAAATAAATCTTTCAAGAATACAATAGACTTTTCTAACTCTGCAAACAAATCACGAATTATATACTCTTTCGCCTCCCAATTTCCATTTAAATTTTCACATGTATAATCTAAAAATTCTTTCAAATTGCCCTTATACTTATCGGGGAAACACTTAAAGGCAAAAAATCTCAAAGCTAACTCTATATCTTTCATTCGAGGATCTGCGCCTTTATTATTCAACATATCTTTTATAGCAGTGCTATTTGCTGTTTCATCATCTAAGAAATTCAGAAAAGCTCCTGGCTTTAAAGCCTGCCTTAATTCTTGAGGAGATAATTTCTTACTACCAGTATTCAATCTTAAAAAAACAGTGTATAGAAATGCTTCATCTGGCCAATTTTTTATCACAATCGTACGTATTGACTGATTATCTAAATTGTTAATATACTCTGTATTCTCTACCTGCATTTGACTATAGGTTTTTCCATTAAATCTTTTAATATATCCAAACCTTTTAGTTTCAACTGTTTAAAAGCATCTTTTTCCTTCAAATTCTTTGCTTTGAATTCTTTTTCTGAAACATTTGAATAAAATCTGCGAATGCTTAACAATCTTTGCTTTCCGTCTATCACAAGATACGAATTCTTTTTTTGCTTATTTTCTGCTAAAATTATTGGAGGAACCGGAAATCCTAACATCAATGACTCTATTAATCTACTTTTTTCTTGTTCACTCCATGCATCTCTTCTTTGAAATGAAGGATTTAAATCAATATTTCCCTTTTCCAATTGCCTTGCCATCGTTTCTGTTGTCCAATCAGTTCCCCAGATAACCGCTTGATTAAATTTACTCAAATCAATATTTAACTCTTCTTCATTTTCCTCTCCATCTGTTTCAAAAATAATATCTTTATTATCCATACAAATTCTCCTTTATCATTTAATGCTGTGTATGTTTGGGAATAAGCGCACTATCTAATGTGGCAGAATTATCCTTTATATCTTCTACTACATTTTCAATAGAATCATGTTTTTTTAACCATATTTCTTTTTCTAATTCTAATTTACGCATCAGATACTCATGTCTCAAAGAAAAGTCATCAAAAATATCACTCCATGTTAAAACATAAATTTTATTATTCCCATTACTATCTGCATGTACTAAATGTGGTTCTCCAAGTGTTTTATGCCCCTCTATTTCATCTTGAATATAGCCGTTTTTATTAAATCTATTTCCAACCAAAAAATATGTCCATTTAACATTACTTGCATTAAATCTATCATCAGATTTAATAACTCTCATGTATTTTTTAACTTGTGAAAGTTGTTCTTCTCCTAGCGGAACTGTTGGACGTTTTAACTCTACAACAACATTTTCTGTAACATTACCTCTTCGATCTTGTCGTATCATATAAATATCCATTTCTTTATTCTTGTCTTCGTGATCAATTATTACTTTAGAATCATCACCTTTCGTTGCAATTAATAACCCCTTTAAAGCTAGTTCAAAATCCGGTTCTGCTGCCGTAATTAAATTATACTGTTCTCCAAATAACCAATAATGCTTTTCTACAACTTCTTGTATATGTTCAACCTCTCTTGCAAATTGCTTATCATCAAACACTATTTCTTTTAACCCTTGAATTACTTTTAAGCGATCCTGTAATAGCTTTATTACTTTAGTAATATTGTTTAGTGTAGTATATTTCAGCACTTCTGCTAATTCTTTTATCTCGTCTTCATCCAAATCAATTACTTGTTGCAACACTTCAAAAAGTTCCGGCTTGTTGCTATTATCCATAATCAACTGCAAAAGATGTATCATTATTTTTTTATTATCATCATTAAGACCCGTAAATATCTTTGGCTGAGCTGTATATAATGTTTCTACCAAATTATCAAGTTCTTTTTTTCTATACATATCCATAAAATTGCTCTTATCAAATTCTGGATAAACTTCTTTTTTTATTAAGCTGTCTATATACTTATCAGATGCCGCTTTTAAATAATTTTTTCTGAATTTGACTAAATAACGATTTATTACATCTATTAGAACTTTAAATTCTGGATCATTTTTATTCGGGAATATTCCAATTTGTCCCTCTATCTCTGTATTTTCAAATTTAAATTCATCAAAAAAAGAGCTTTTTATATATATACTATGATAAAATTCATCTGATTTTTTATTTAACCTAGTGGCCTCTTTATATCTTTCTTTATCATTTGAATCAATAAAATAAAATTTTGAATACTCTTGCCCTAAACTTCTATTCCATTGTACAAATGTTACATCATATTCATGCTCTAGTTTAAACTGTTTCATATCTAGTTCTATTCTATTCATAACAATATCTTCATAAGAAATCAGTTCATCATCCACCCATATTTCATATTGATTACTTTTATTTAATTCTATAAACCAGAAAAATTCATTCTTTATTTCATCAATTATTTCATCTTTAGATAATGTAATTAACTGTGTAAATGTAACTTTTGTACCAACTGAAGCACTCGTTTCAACGGGTTCTTTTCCTCCATTATCGTCATACTCATTAAGTGAATCTTTATTCATATCAATGTAGTATTGATATTTCTTCCCACCTTTTTCATAAACAGTATCCCATCTCGCCATCTGAGCAAATGAAAAAAATGTCAATCTCCCTATTCCTTTACGTCCATGAGGCAAAGAATGATTCGATCTACTCGACTGTCCCGCTTTCTTAGATTCATTAAAGGGTTGAAATTTATATGGCAACTCATGGTATACAATACCTGTACCATTATCTATAACAGACACCATATTTATTAATCCCAGTTCATTAGTATGCAAATATACCTTAATTTGAGATGCTCCCGCATCAAAACCATTCCATATATATTCGCATATCGCCTCTAAAGGCTTCACATTTTTTAAGTTTGTCTTAATTCCTTCTGGTGTAATTAATATGTTCTTCATGGTATCTCTCCTCAATATCATATTGTTCATATTTTACCACAAACCCTCATCATTTACCATATTAACGAGCGAAAATAGTAATGTTGATGATGTACATGAAAAAAAGCCGATCAGGAATCGCAACTCCCAATCGGCATCTTTTCTTACTCCTCTTCATTTTTACATTCAATCTCCGTTCCATCCAGGAACACTACCAACAATGTTCCATCCTCAAAAACCTTGATGTGGTCCAGTGTTTTCAGCATGAAGTCCGTGTCCATCTCCGTCAAAGGCTCTGCCTCATCAGTATATTCTATGAACTTCTCTGCCCGATAACCTTCCAAGAGGTTCTCGCTCTGCAGCTGTTCCGTCCACTGCCTCATGAAATCCTCTCGATTCTCCACCAACGCATTCCACGCCATCAGATATGCCTTTATCAGCGTTTCTTCCTCCACGTGGCGGTTGGCACATCCCATGACTCCTTTTACCTTGTACCGTTCACTGCACTGCCATACCTTACGGTCAACGCCCGTGCTGCTCCGCCAGCTTTTCCGTGCAAATACCTTATTACAGTCTCCGCAAATTATCTTGGATGCAAATGGATTACTTTCCGGCCGGTGGGAATAGAAGTTTGTCCCATGCTCCTCCAGGTACTTTTTCCTGCGTTTTATTTCAAGCTGTACACATTCCCATATCCGCTTTGAAATGATGGCATCGTGGTCATCCTCCACATAAAACATCTGGATTTCCCCTTTGTTCTGTGTACGCTTCTTGGTAAGGAAGTCCACCGTATAGCTTTTCTGCAGTAAGGCATCACCCTTGTATTTTTCATTCTCCAACATACTCATTAAAGTTGTGGATTGCCACTTCGTACCACCATCCCAATTTTTCACACCTTCCCGTTCAAAAATCCTCTTGATGTAATCGGTTGTTTTTCCGTCCAGAAATTTCTGATACAGCCGAATCACAATCGGCTCCTGCGTCCTGTTGATTACCAGCTTGCCATTCTCGTCCGTATCGTAGCCAAGAAAACGCTTTGTACTCATTTTGTGTTTCCCTGTCTCAAATCTTCTGCGGATTCCCCATGTGCAGTTCTCTGAAATGGACCGGCTCTCATCCTGTGCCAGTGAGGAAAGAATTGTCAGCAACACTCCGCCCTTTGCATCGAGGGTATTGATATTTTCCTTTTCAAAAATAATCCCTATCCCCAAATCTTTCAATTCATAATATTTACCCTGTAGTGTAAACTAGCACTGAGGTGAATTGTAATGCATGACTATGTAAAAAATCTTGCGAAGGTAGTCCGGGCTGCCAGAGAAGAAGCCCATCTATCTCAAGCAGCATTAGCTGAACAAATAGGTTGTGATGAGCGTACAATACTAACTATTGAAAACGACCGTGGTAATCCCAAGTTCGAAGTATTGTGCCAGATCATCGCTTATTTACACATTCCTGCAGACCGTTTTTTCCACCCTGACACTGCTACGGATGGGGTGAAAAAACAAAAACTGTTATTGATGCTACAGGAATGTGATGAGCAAGAGGCAGCCGAGATTCTTCCAGCAATTGAATACCTCTTAGCACTCATACATAAAAGAGGTAATTCAAACGAGTAAAGGAACCAGCTAATCCGTTGTGATTCTGGTTCTTTTCTTTTTGTTTCCATCTCCAAATCTTACTCTTGTAATATTTCAATTATTACACAAGTAAGATTTCAAGTCAATATGTTTTTTCTGAAATTGACAACCACATAAATAACGTCTATAATATATTTATTACAGTCGTAAGATTTAAGGAGGAATTTGAAATGAGCGATTTACCACAGATTTCTGAAGCTGAATTTGAAGTTATGAAAATCGTATGGAAACATGCGCCGATCAGTACCAATGAAATAACAGATAAATTATTACAGACCACAAGCTGGAGTCCTAAGACGATACAGACTTTAATCAAACGTCTCGTAACAAAAGGCGTTCTGACTTATGAAAAACAGAGCCGAGTGTTTGTTTATACCCCAGTCGTGAAAGAAAGCGAATACATCGGCCAGGAAAGCAACTCTTTTCTGGAACGATACTATGACGGGGATATCACTGCCATGCTGTCTGCCTATATAGAAAATGACAGACTGTCTGAAACAGAAATAGACACCCTACGTTCCCTTCTTTCCAAGAGGTCAAAAAAAGGAGGAAATTAACGTGGCTAATTTTATGATACGCTTTTTAATATGCAATGTATTTATCAGCGGTATCATCGGAATTCTTTTGATAGCCAAGCGGATATTCAAAAACAACCTGTCCAGCCGGATGCAGTATAATCTGTGGTTCCTGCTCCTTGGGTTGCTGGCAGTTCCCTTTATACCGTTCCGTCTCATCGGATTTCCACAAATCTTCTCGTGGCTTGGTAGCTTAAGAAGCTCCCCTGCTTCCGGCACTGCAACCGCTATGGGAGAAGCTGTGGGAATTCATCCGGTCGGAAATACAAACTGGATGAATGATTTCGCACTTTCTGTAAATAGCGAAACACCATCCATTGCCGGATACATATTATTGGGGATATGGATTATAGGCATTTTTGCAATGATCATATTAGTAATCAAATCCTCACTCCGCCTACGCAATTTGGAGAAATCTGGACTTCCCCTTCAGAACCCGGAAGTACGCAGACTATATCATCGATGTTTGGAGGAAATGGGAATTCACAGAAATATCCCTGTTTACAGTACCGCATTTTTGAAATCCCCGATTATTGTTGGACTTTTGAAACCATGTATTTATCTGCCGATTCATCTGATCTCTGATTACAACGAATCCGATATGCGATATATGCTGTTGCACGAACTGCAGCACTATAAGCACAAAGATGCTGTTGCCAGTTATCTGATGAATCTTGCTGGGGTAGTATATTGGTTCAATCCGCTTGTCTGGTACGCTCTGAAAGAAATGCGTAATGACAGAGAGGTTGCCTGTGACACCTCTGTTTTAAAGATGCTTGAAGAGGATGCTTACGAAGATTATGGCAATACATTGATTAACTTTGCAGAGAAGGTTTCACTTACTCCTTTTCCGTTTGCTGCCGGCCTTGGTGGAAACATGGAGCAGATGAAGCGGAGAATTATCAACATAGCCTCTTATGAGAAACCGACATTTATGAAAAGAATAAAAGGTATGACTGCATTCATGTTGACTGCTGTTCTTCTCCTTGGATTCGCACCTTTTATTTCCACATACGCAGCAGACGGAAGCCACTACCAATGGGATTCCTCTTCTGAGAATGTTTCCTATGTAGACCTCTCCACATACTTCGGAGAATACGAAGGCAGCTTTGTTTTATACGATTTAGAAAATGATGCATGGAGCATACACGACATGGAGCATGCCACCTTACGAGTTGCTCCAAACTCCACCTACAAGATATATGATGCCCTGTTCGGATTGGAAGAAGAGATCATTACACCAGAAAATTCGTTCATTGCATGGAATGGCGAAACCTATCCATTTGAAGCATGGAATGCGGATCAGACTTTACAGTCTGCAATGAATTCCTCCGTGAATTGGTATTTTGAATCTGTGGACGAACAGCTTGGAGCCGCTAAAATTTCCAACTATATTGAGGAAATTGGGTATGGAAACGAAAATATAAGTGGTGATTTCTCCACTTATTGGATGGAATCTTCCTTGAAGATTTCCCCAATAGAGCAGGTCGAACTTCTAACCAGGCTGCAGAATAACAGCCTTGGCTTCTCCCCTGAAAATATCAATGCAGTAAAAGATGCCATCTGCCTTTCCTCTTCCGATGCCGGAACATTCTACGGAAAGACCGGAACCGGACGTGTGGATGGCCAAGATGTGAACGGATGGTTTATCGGCTATATCGAAACTGTAGATAATACATACTTTTTCGCTACCAACATTGGTGCAGACAGCGATGCTACCGGAGGCAACGCAACTGAAATAACCATGTCTATCTTGTCCGACATGAATATCTGGAAATAAAGAATCGGGTAAAGGTCAATCTCTGACTTTTACCCGATTTTTCTTAATTCGCTATCTGAACAAGCCCTTTGTATTCCCATGTCGCTCCATAATCAGTTGACTGAAATACAATCCCATCTTTCTCCGCTGCATCTGTGGTAACCGTTATCGTCAATGTGTCGTCCTCTTTTTCAGGCATATTCAGGTAATCAAAATCCTCCACCGTAAATCCGCAATCGATAGCGATTTGTGGTAATTCTGAAACAAGATCCATTGGAAGTTTCATTTCTTCAAAGGTCCTTCCGCCATCGCGAGTGACATATAAGCGGGAATAGGACTGGGATGCGCCTGTAATTCCTGCAACCCCAAAGTTCTCATCATAAAATATTAAACCTTCTGCAACTCCCAATTGTCCACTGAACGGATCATCATTTATGCATTCCCAAGTAGAACCACCATCCATTGTCTTTTCCATTACATAAAATCTGCTTCCGGCAGCTGCATCCGTTATCACCAAACGCCATCCATTATTTTCATCTAAAAAGAAATACATAGTTCCATCACTTTGATCCACAGTCCAACTTTCTGTATCTTTAGCATCCTCCACCTGCTGCATCGTATTCTCCTGCTTCAATTCTTGTTGACTGACGTACTCAGGCTCCATAATATATCGAACAGGTGTGACACTATTTAAATCAGGAATATGCAAAGATACCTCAAACCCAACGATTTCTCCACCGCTTCTAAGCTGAGTAAAATTGCCGGTTCCTGTTTCAGTTCCATCACCATCTGCATCTCCCGAAATATATTGTAAGCCTTCCTCTGAACTAAAAGATCTTCGCCCCATATAGAGTATTTCATAAATCTGCTGCTCTTCAAATGTTTCAGCCCACACCTCTACCTGACTCGTCCAGTCTGAATTGTTCAAAATTTCAATCATTGGAGACAAACGCATATCGTCACTATATTCTCCATTCACATTACCATCTATCCAAACAGTCATATCATTACTGCTGTCTGCGTCATAATCAATAAGATACGTTTTTTTCTCTCCAGCCTCATTTTTTCCATATATGAATGCATAAATCCTTTGAATCGTTCCGTTTTCATCAAATGACACCTGATATTTATTTGCAATATAGAGTTCTTCCGGCAGTTGCAATGCTTCATCCAAATCCATCAGAATCCCTTCTACACCATCCTCAAAAAGATTATTATGCTCCAGTTCTACTTCTTTTTTACGCATCCACTCATCAAGTTTCCAAGACAGTGCCCCGTGATACGGAACTGCAGAATAAACGATACGTCCAACAAAGAATAAAGTTGCTGCTATAAGGAGTATCATTTCCGTATAGAAAAGTTTCTTATTTCCATTATCTCCTGAATTAACTTCTTGATTATGCCTTTTCGAAATCAGCCAGAGAACCACTGTGCCAACCAATCCTATTATACCTAACGCCAACATCGGTATATGCCTTCTCAAGCCACCATATTGACATAGATGCCAGAATTGATACAACATAAATATATATAGTATTAAACTTACTTTTCCCGTGATTTTATAAATATATTTCATGTAAGTCTCCTTTCTTCATATCTGTAAAAATACCATAAAACACCAGTATTATCAAATCATTCTTTAATACGGTATTGGTAATCTGGTATATGCATAATTCCGTCATTTAGGATTTCATTCCCCAAATACTGAAAACTGCCATCCTCTGCAAACCTTACCGTAAGTTCATGGGTTATGACTGCATCATCGCAAATGACCATGTCACAAACCGCCTCAACTGTTAATGTGACTGTTCCATCTTGATTTTCTTTGATGTCGACAACCTCCGGCAGAGAAGTTCCAAAGAAGGTAGGCGCATAATTGAAGCACCCAAGTCTCGCCCAAAGATAGGTCTGGTTTTCCTCATCAAATACTGCGTACTCTCGTATCCGCTCCGCTGTTATGGGAAGATACTCCATAATCAGACTTTCGAACTCTTCTTTAGGAATGCCATTTGGATAATCTTCAGAATTGAACTTTTCTCCATATTTCATTCCATACAGATATTCAAACATTCCGTTATAATCCAACTCACTCATATTTTCTACATTCCAGTTGGAACACAAAAGGTTCTGTCCCTGATATCCAAGCCCCCGAACACAACGTTCAGACATTTCACACTGTTCCTCTGTCATAGGTTTTATTCTGATCAGGCAGCTTCCATCCATAATTTCACTAACCTCTGGCGGCTCTGGCACACACAACTCATAGCAGAACCATCCTTTTTCCGTGTATTTCCATTCCTTGAGTCTCGTATATGAAATGTACGAAATTCCCGGCTCGTTGTCAGCATTCCAGATTCCTCTTGTACTTACAACATACATATCCGTTCCATCAAAAATGAATTTCATTCTGCCCAGTCCACCATCGTTGTGGATTTCATAAATTACTACAGAACCGCTTTGCCCTTCCATACATTCTTTAAGAAAACTATCGACACTTTCATAATTCCCCATGTTAGAATACGTTACCATCGTAGCAATTGGATATCCTGCGTCCTTTACCTTCTTCTGCATTTCAAGAACCGTTTGATCATCCAAAACAACATTGGATGCTATCCCTTTATCTGCAGTTTCATAAATATCAAGATAATGTTCCATCAGCTTTTTACAGTCAGTCTCAGCTTCTTCCCTTTCCTGTTCATCTACTGGAAGGTCGTAGCCCTTTTCCCATTGTTCTGCAGCCTCTTCCTCGGCACTTTTTGTTTCCTCCGTGGAAGATACTTCTTCCGTATCTTCCACAAGAGATTCACCCACAACGCTATCTTTTTTTCCACAGGCACACAGGTCGCATCCAATCAGAAATGCCATAATCAGCAGAATGCTTTTTCTCTTTAATTCCATAATATCATCCTTTCTTTCTTGCTATCGGCGGCAGTTCCAACTCAATTTGTTCTATAGAATTGGAAAGGTATCTGAAAGTTCCGTCTTCAAATGGCAGAACCACAACCGTATTCCGAAAAGCGAGATCAGAATTATAATCCGGCCATACTCCATCTACGATAAGTGTAATCGTTCCATCCGCATTTTTTGTATAGTCAACCACCTCTCCAAAAGGTGGGTATGGGCTGGCATAAATCATCTCATATTCATAGCTGTTGCTGCCCTCAGCATACCCGCAATGCTCTCTCAACTGTTCTACCGATACCGGAAAATAAGTAGTCATTATCCTTTCATATTCCTCTGCCGGAATCTTCCAATCTTCAGTTTTCAGATTTTCGCCCGTAGAAATCCGATAAATATCTTCATACATACAAGGCATCAGAATGTCCTCTACATTGCTGCTGTCCCAATTTGTGACAAGCACATTGTAATTCACATAGCTTAGTCCTGATATGTATTTCTCCGTCAATTCCCGACAGTCTTCCGGAAGCGGTTCTATTCTCCAATACTGTCTCAAACTTGCATGTGCAATCACATATTCATATGCGTAGATAAAATATCCTTTTTCGGTCAGTTTAATCTCAGCCACATTACTTACCGAAGTTCCCTGTATCTCTGGTATACCGCCTTCCTTCCACCGAATTCCTATGTAATAGGTCTGCAGCTCACCTTTCCGATAAATGAAGGTAACTGCTCCAATCAGTCCATCTCTATATACTTCAAATACCGTAACCATCGAGTCCCGTCCATCCAAGTAATCTGCATAAAATGTTTCGATTACTTCATGGTTTTGCATGGCAGTATCTTCTTCAACACTTACCAAACCGCTTCTGCCCAATTGTTTCACCACGGCTTTCCTCTGCTCGTGGGTAAATTCATTAATACCGGAAGAGTAGCTTGGTGCATCTGCAATTACAATATCCTTATAGATTTCTCTGACCGATTCTGCTGCTGACAAAACCGTACTCTGTAGCTGCTCCTTCTCCTTTTCTGAAAGGAGATCATCACTGGCTTGCGGAATAAACCAATATGCTGACTCTGTGGAAATTTCCGCATTCTCTGCTTCTTCTGTTTCTGCTTCGCTATTTTCGATTTCTATAGGTGGCTCCCATACTTCTTCTGCCACCTTTTGCTTTTCTGCATGCAATTTTCCCCAACAGAACACTCCGGCTATCACGAAAATCAACAGCAGCAAAATCGGAAGTCCACATCTTCTAAGCAGCCATTTTACATCTTCCATTATTCGCCTCCGTACAATTCTTCCCATTCTTCCAACGTCAACCGTGGTGTATGCCATGTTTCCTCATAATTATCCTCGGAAGGTATAATTTGATTGGATACATATTGTACCCCTCCGTCCTCTAACGGGCGGACCACAACCTCATGAGCATATACCTTGGAATCACCTGCATAAGGGAATACTACATTAGCTGTAAGTGTAATTGTCCCATCGCTGTTTTCTGTAAAATCGACTACCTCTGAATATGGATATTCCGGGTACTCTACTTCTTCGAAGCCTCTCGGCTTATATTCATAAGTTGAATCCTCCGAATAATAGACGGTTTTGGATTGCAGCGTTTCACTATCAATATTGAAATATTTCATAATAACGCTTTCAAATTCCTCTTTTGGAATCCGATAAACTGCACTTACTGCCAGGTTGTCATCTGCAATATAGGGAACATACTGACCATTTACTTTTGGATAGAGAATGTCATACATATCATAGAAATTCAAAGCCCCGAAATCATCCTCGCTCCAATCCACAATAAACATGTTATTCTGTTCAAAGCCAATCGGGCGGAGATATTTCCGACTCAACTCCCGATATGTTTCATCCAATGGCTGTACCCGCAATGCGGTATGCTCCTCTGCCCCACTCAATGTAAGAACATACAATTCTTCTGAAAACCAGACACCGGAAAACATCAGGTAACCTTCTTCTGTATAATTCCAATACTCCGCCTGATAGCTTCCAGTAACCTCTCTTTGTATATCTCCATTTTCGTACTTGTAATAGCTTCTGACCACATCTACATTTCCGTCTTTTGTGTGTAAATCGTATTTTACAAATCCGCCTAAATAACTGACTTCAAGAATTGTTATTTCTGCTTCTTCCTGTGCATCCACCTTTTCGCAGAATTCCACTACCTTCTCTGGGTCCGTCATGTTAATTTGATTTCTGCTGTCAACAGCCGGATATCCATTTTCTCCAAGGCAATTTACAATACTACGAATCGTTTCCAAATCAGCTATCTTGTTTTCTTCTGCTGCCTTCTTATAAAGATCTATACAGATGTTTATAATTTCTTCTGCGTTCTCCTTAGAATCTTCTGGAATAGCTTGAATATCAATTACTGTTTCCGAAACTGTATCTTCTTCCGGGGGTGCATCGCTACACCCTGAAACACTAAGCATCAGTACAAAACTAATTACTGCTAAACCACTCTTCCAGGACCAGGCCGTCTTTCTTAACAACATATCCACTTCCTCCTCTACCTTTCACATCTTCTACCATGCTGATAATCAATATAGGACGTTCTACCGTATCTTCTGCTGTAAAAATTGCAAACCATCCTAATTCCGTACCCGAAATATCATCCTTCGATGCCTTGATTTCTGCCGTACCTGTTTTTCCTGCTAAAAGAATGTCATCCCGATGGGCTGCATATCCAGTTCCATTAGAATCATTCACAACCTTCTTTGTTCCTTCCAATACACGGCTTGCTGTCTCATTAGAAAAGGCACCCGGAATCCAATACTCAGCTGTTGCTTCATTCTGATATACCAAATAAGGCTTTATGACATTTCTCTCGTTACAGAAAGCAGAATAGATACAAGCCATATGTAACGGATTCACTAAAACCTGCCCTTGACCGTAACCGCTATCAGCTAACTGTATTTCTGTTTCAATTCCCTCTGAATTAGAATACTGCGACTCTGCCATCTTAATCTCAAATGGCAATTTCTCATTAAAACCAAGTCCAGTCAAAGAACTCTCCATCTCTTCTGATCCAATCTTTAATGCTGCCTTTGCGAAATAAATATTGTCGGAATATATCAGGGCATTCTCTAAAATGACTGGTTCATATGCATGGAGTGTTGTTACATAATAGGACCCCCACGATGCATCCTTTTGCCAGCTTAAGCCTACGTTCCCATAATCTTCCATTGGATCGATTGCTCCTGATTCCAAGCCGACCGCAGCGGTAATTGGCTTAAATGTAGACCCCGGACACCATACTTGCCGGAAGCGATTATACATTGGCTTATTCTCATCCTCGTTAAGTGCAGTCCACTGCTCACTCGATAATCCCATAATAAAATCGTTATTGTCATAGGCTGGTGTGCTGACCAAAGCCAATACCTCTCCAGTATAAGGATTCATGGCTACCGAGCAGCTTTTATCTTCCTTAAACTGCTCATACAAGGAAACCTGTAAATCAGTATCTATCGTAAGCTGGATGTCCTGTCCATGCTGTACCAGGATGCAAACAAGTTCCTCCTTCTCTTTGCCTTCCGAGTTTACAATATAAATCCTGCAACCGTTCTGGCCTTTGAGTTCACTTTCGAACAATCCCTCCATTCCACTTCTGCCGATTACACTATTGGCTGTATAGCCTTCTCCTGCATGTTCCTCTAAATCTTCCGCAGTAACACTTTGAACATATCCGACCAAATGTGCAGCTGCTTCCCCTAATGGGTATTCACGCACTTCAACATCAGATATCATCACTCCGGGAATCTCCAGCAACTTTTCATGCCTTTCATTCTCCTTTAGGACTTCTTCATCTGGACTGATAGACATTAACTCAATTTCTTCCACTCTCGGAATCGTTTTTATAGGAACAAAAGAATCATCTTTTACCCACTGTGCTGACAATTTCTTCTCTATCACTTCCGGCGTGGTTTCCAGTAATTCTGCAATCTTAGCGATTGCTTCCTCCCTGTTCTCCAATTTTCCCGGAACGATTCCAACCGAAGATGCAGTTCCTTTTCCAGCAAGCACTCGTCCATTCCTATCCAGAATTTCTCCCCTGTTTGCCTGTGTAGTAGAAACTCTCACATTATCAGTAGAAGCTAAATTTGGAAAGATCAGTGAATCATCCCAAACCAACTTGTATCCATCTTCGCCCTTTAGGAAAAGTGCTTCATTCTCTAAGCTGATAGTTCCTGCAACTGTATCGAAAGAAGCCTGGTATGTTACCGTCATTTGCTCCTCGTCATATGCAATAATCTGGACAGCCATATTCTGGACTTCTATACCTTCATAAATAGCTGAATTTCGAGTTACAAAATCCTCCTGACTGACATTTCCCGATGCCTCAATATGTAGCATCGCATACATTTCTTCATACTCCTGTTTTGGAATATGATCCATATACTCCACCAGAAGTTCTTCCGGTGTCCTCCAGGCATTTTCCTTTGTTGCCAACATTCCTGCCACGCATACTGCAGAAATTACCGCAGCTATTGCTATAACAGCAATCACAATCCATAGGAGCCTGCTTCTTGTTTTCTTTCGCTTGTTTCTGCTTTTTCCTTTCTTCATATTGACCTCCATTCATTTTGCTTTGCTGATATGGTCATATTCTATTTTCAATGCACACTATATCTCAAAAATATTACATTCGTAAGATTTTTGGGTAAAAAAATTGCTCTTTGATGAATATATCATACTATACATTCCTTCTCCCTTTTTATTACATGTGTAAGATTTCACAACAAAAAAATATCGTTCGAACTCCTGCTGCACTCGTGTAAATATTACATCAGTAAGATTTAGAAGTCAAGTTATCTTTATATAAAAAGGCTTCTGTCGGAAGGTATCATACATTTTCGCAAAAGTGATACCTTTTAGCAAAAGCCTATTATTCAGCAGAGTCTCAAAACACCCCACTGTTTCGATATTCAAATGTTTCATTCAAAAGACCGGAAAACACACATCCATTTTTCTTTCTTAATATCCCATAAACCGCAGAAAATCAAGGTTTCTTTGAAAGCAGACAAACGGTTTCAATATTTATGGTTCCAGAGAATTGATACCAATTGATTCTCTACGGCATCCAAGCACGCTAATCCCAGCATCTTATGGCTATACTGCTTTTTCTCGAATACTATCTGCTTTATAAGATTATTTGTAGCATCCAAAAGTATATTTGTAGCTAATGACCTCATTGTTCTCTTTTAACTCTGTAAACTCTACTGTCTGTATCAATTCTTCTGCCGAAACACCTGACAGATTTTCTCTTTTCGAGTCGTCATTTGCAAGTATTGTCATTGAACCATCCTGTACATTATGTACTTCCTTCAAAATTGCATCTAAAAATACATATGATACATTATTTCGGATACTGTCCTGAAAGGCGGTAAGTTCATAGATCATATTATCTCTGTCCTGTCCCTCTAAATGTGGGTTGATCTGATATTCAAATACCGCTTTTTGAGGTGTCCCATTAATACTGTCAACGGCTGTTGAAAATGTAGAAGGTATGATAATATATGCTCCATACAAATCTTTTTTCATTCCGTCTTTTGCTTCTTCTATAAACTTGTAGTCTGATAGCTTTCATCCGGGTATTCAATCAGTTTTGCAGCATAGTAAATCTGCTCTCCCTTCTTTTCGACGCCGGTATCCAGATTAATGACAGCAATCCTTTCCAGATTAGCATGGAAAGTCACTGAGCGAACAGGCGTTTCCTTTACCTTACCGACCATTCCTTTGACATACGGTCCTCCAATCATACCAACAGTAAGACACATAACTCCTGCAAGGATTTCAAATAACAGTCTCTTTGATTTTTTCTTTGCCGTGATGACCTCCTCCTTTAATTATTTTCAAAACTCTTTCACCACCTTTCGCTTATATGACAACGTGGTATTTATTTTTTTGCTTGGGATTCTGTTTAATAAAAATTAGACTTAATTGAAATTTTAATTGTATTGTATACTAACTCTTAGAATGTCCTATAATTTTCCATACTCCCAATACATCTACTATTTTATAAGTTTTCACAAAAATTTCAACAAAAAAATGCCTGCTTTTCGACAAAACAGACATTTTGATGAATTTCGACAATTTTCGATTTAATAGCCGTTTGGATTCTTTTTCTGCCAGTTCCAGGAGTCACGGCACATTTCTAAAATTCCGTATTCTGCTTCCCAGCCAAGCTCTCTTTTTGCTTTGGATGCATCCGAATAGCAGGTTGCAATATCTCCGGCACGGCGAGGCTTGATCTCATATGGAATCTGAATTCCGGTTGCTTTTTCAAAATTCTTTACCACATCTAAGACACTGTATCCCACTCCGGTTCCCAAATTGTAAATACTGAGTCCGGAATGATCTTCTAGCTTTTTCAAGGCTTTTACATGACCCTTTGCTAAATCCATAACATGGATAAAATCACGCACTCCGGTTCCATCCGGCGTATCATAGTCATTGCCAAATACACCCAGGGATTTCAGCTTTCCTACTGCTACCTGTGTGATATAAGGCATCAGATTGTTCGGAATCCCATTTGGATTTTCTCCGATCAAGCCACTCTCGTGTGCGCCAATCGGATTAAAGTAGCGAAGTAGTACGATATTCCAATCCGGATCTGCTTTTTGAATATCGGTCAAAACCTGCTCTAACATGGATTTTGTCCAGCCGTATGGATTCGTGCACTGACCCTTTGGACATTCTTCGGTGATCGGGATCTGTGCCGGATCTCCATAAACAGTCGCAGAAGATGAAAAAATCAGATTTTTCGCACCATATTTTTTCAATACATCCACTAAGATCAAGGTTCCGGTCAGGTTATTGTGATAATATTCCCATGGTTTTTCGACCGATTCACCAACTGCTTTCAAACCGGCAAAATGAATACAGGAGGCAATGTCCTCTTTTTCAAAAACGCCCTCTAAGAACTCTCTGTCTAAAATATCGCCTTTATAAAAAGTAACCTCTTTTCCGGTAATCTCTTTGACACGCTCTAAAGACTTCTCACAGGAGTTGCTCAGGTTGTCAACGACAACTACATCATATCCGTTTTCTAAAAGTTCTACACAGGTGTGGCTTCCGATAAATCCGGCACCTCCGGTCACTAAAATACTCATACCGTTTTCTCCTTAAAAAAGGACAACTTCTGTATTTCACATGAAGTTGTCCTAAATTTCATTAAGCTACTTTACTTTTTGCTAATTCTGCTAATGTTGCAAATCCTTCTGCATCATTGACTGCCATCTCTGCTAACATCTTACGGTTCATCTCAACACCTGCTAATTTTAAACCGTGCATGAACTGGCTGTAAGAGATTCCGTTCATACGAGCTGCTGCATTGATACGTGCGATCCATAACTGTCTGAACTGACGTTTTCTCTCTTTTCTACCTGCATAAGAACTTGTTAATGCTCTCATTACAGACTGTTTTGCAACACGATACTGTTTGGAACGGGCTCCTCTGTATCCTTTTGCTAATTTTAATGTTCTATTATGTTTTTTCTTTGCGTTCATTCCGCCTTTAACTCTTGCCATGATCTTTTCCTCCTAATCTGATTCTTATAAATATGGTAAAATCTTCTTCATATTCTTAACGTTTGTAGAATCTACTAACGGCTGCTTTCTCAGATTTCTCTTTGTCTTTGCAGACTTCTTGGTTAAGATATGTCTTCTGTATGCTTTATTTCTCTTTAAGTTTCCGCTTCCTGTCTTTTTAAAACGTTTTGCTGCTGCTCTGTTTGTCTTCATTTTTGGCATGATATATTCCTCCTAGTTGTATTATTTTTTCTCTGCCAACACCATAGAAACGCTTCTGCCCTCTACCTTTGGTGCTTTTTCCACTACTGCCACCTCTTCTAACTCTTTTGCGATGTCATCTAAGATGTGCTTGCTGCTATTCATATGCGCCATTTCTCTTCCCCTGAAACGCAGGGTAATCTTTACTTTATTACCTTTTGCAAGGAACTTGCGCGCAGAATTCATTTTCGTGTTCAAATCGTTTGCTTCAATATTTGGAGACAGACGAATCTCTTTGACCTCAACGGTTTTCTGCTTTTTCTTTGCTTCTTTTTCTTTTCTCGCCAGTTCGTATCTGTATTTTCCGTAGTCAATAATTTTACAAACCGGTGGTTTTGCCTTTGGTGCAATCTTCACCAAATCCAACTCTGCCTCTTCGGCACGTTTCAAAGCTTCTCTGGATGACACGATGCCAAGCTGTTCGCCGTCCGGACCAATCAGACGTACTTCCTTATCTTTGATTTGTTCATTGATCATTAACTCGCTAATGGTCTTATACCTCCAAATTATTATTTGATTTTGCTCGAAAAAAAAGTGGATAGGCAGACTATCCACAATCATTACTCAAATAAACATTGTCATCTGAAATATGAACACTTAGTCGCTCATTTGCGCTAAGGTGAGAGTGGATACTCTACTTTGTTTTCTAACAACTTCATTACTATATCACAGACCTTCTATGATGTCAATTGTTTTATACTACATTTTTGCCAAAAGATTTTGAATACAATGCTAATCCATCATCTTCCGCTTATTCTTTACAAGGCTCAATTCTGAGTGTTTTTCTCACTGACCGTTTTGACTAAGACTTTCATTCTCTGTTCAATCTTTTTCAAAGTGTCTGTATTTTCTTCCTCGGCATTCATTGTCTCACCTGCATGGGCAGAAACCTCCTCGGAAACCGCTGAAATAGTCTGGATGGAATCCATAATTACACGGTTTGCTTCTTTCAGTTCTTCTACACTATGTGTCAGATTTTCCACCTGACTTTGTATTGCAAGTGTATTATTCTGTATGGACTGAAAACTTCCCGCCGTATTCTCTGCGGATTGTTTTTCCTCATTAATACCGGAAATCATCTGATAAATAACCTCTACTACCTCGGAAATGGCAGTTGATACATTTTCTATCAGCTCCGTAATATGTACCGTTGCTTCATTTGTCTGAGAAGCCATTCCGGAAATTTCTGTTGCTACTACAGCAAACCCTTTTCCTGCCTCTCCGGCTCTTGCCGCCTCTATGCTGGCATTCAGTGCAAGCAGACTCGTCTGGGAAGCAATACTTTTAATTAGTTCCACAATGGTATTCATCTGCTCCATATATTTGTCTAAGGTCTGAAGTTTTTCTGCAACATCCGCTCCATTTTTTACTGATACTTCTACTTTTTGTACCAGTACCTCCATGTCCTGATTTCCGTCTTTTAAAACGGACAAAGTCTGCTGCATACTGTCTACGATCTGCTCGTTCGCATCATTGACAACATCTACTTTCTTTTGGATCTCTTCTGTCTGTAAAAGCTGATCCTGTACGGCTAATGCTGTATCATTTGCTCCCACGGAAACGCCCTGCATTGCTTCTTTGGTAACACCGGATGCACGCTCTAATTTTTCTAAATCTATGTAAGTTGCCTCAATTCCTGTTTTTAGTGTATTGGATAACTCCTTCATATTCTGCAGAACTGCCTCGGTCTGACTTTGGACTTTTTGTATCCGTTCCACCTTATGCTCTGTATTCCGCTGTGATGTCTGTGCCGCCATAATGGAGTAAACGCCCACCAATATCATAATTACAACCTGGATAATTGCAGAATCACTTCCTGCATAGCCAAATAATCCGGTCTTTGCCCCAATAATGCCTATCAACAGGCTTTCAATAACGGTTCCTGTATTAATCATAATGGAATACCGCACATCATTATATACGGATACCACAAGAATCATTGGTATTACAAATGCAAATACCAGATTATTTTTTGCCGTAAATAATGCCACACTATAAAAAATCGCAAAACCGATTGCCACAAAATGCTTGATCATCGGTGTGTTATGGTCTTTTTTCCAGTATGCCAGTTCCAGTCCCGCCGGAACCAGACCTAATATGGATAGTCCAAGCACATACAGCCATGTCTGCAATCCGGTCGCTGCCTGTAAAACACAAAACGTCAACATTACCACCGTATCAATGATATATGCTATCATTGCTGTCCGGTTATTTCGCTCTACATCTGTAATTACTTTTTCTTCCATAATACTACCTCACTCAACGAATTTTTCCGTATGTTTCTCTTTTGGAATGAATCATCAAATATCGGCTTTATTGTACTATATAGAGTCCTTTTTCGCAAGGTGGTTTAGACACTTATCTTTCTACTTGACCCACTGGAAATTGTTTGAGAAAATGAAGAAAATATCTATCCAGAAAAGAGGTTTTTCCATGATCGATCTACATGTACATTCTACAGAATCCGATGGCACGGACACACCGTGCGAACTTGTCACACTTGCAAAGCAGGTGGGACTTCATGCGTTTGCCCTGACTGACCACGATACGATTGGCGGTTTAAAATACGCCCGTCCGGCTGCGGAAGAAGCCGGCATTGAACTAGTACCCGGAATCGAGCTGTCTACAGACTATGAGGGAAAAGAAGTGCATATTCTAGGATATTATATTGATGAAAACAATCCTGATTTTTTAAAGCATCTGCATACTTTTGTCAACAGCCGTGACCTTCGTAACGAAAAAATGACGGTTCTTTTGCAAAAAGAAGGTTTTGCGATCACGATGAAAGATTTATATCGTGAAAATCCGGAGAGTGTGATCACCCGTGCCCATTTTGCAAAATATTTAGTGGAACACGGTATGGTCAAAGACCGTGAAACCGTATTTGCAAAGTATCTCGGAGACGGATGCCGCTGCTATGTGCCACGCGAAAAAATTGATCCGTTTGAGGCGATCCGGTTGATCCGGCTTGCCGGCGGCGTTGCATTTTTTGCACATCCGGTACTCTGTCATATGAATTTTGACCGTTTAAAAGCTTTTATCTTAGAACTTAAGGAACATGGCTTAACCGGCATTGAAGCGATCTATTCTGCGAACTCTCCCGGAGATGAACGGAATTTTTGTCAGATTGCCAAAGAATATGATCTATTGATCAGCGGTGGTTCCGATTATCATGGAGCCAATAAGCCTTACCTGCATTTAGGCACAGGAAAAGGCGGCCTTTTGATTCCGGATGAGATTCTCATTCCGATCAAAAAAGCCGCCGGGGTTCTCTGAGGTGATATCCGGTATTTCCGCTATCCGTTATCTGTTATGATTCCGATAGCAGGAATTTTTCAATCACTTCTGCAATTCCACTCTCATTATTGGTGTGCTGCGTCACATAGTCCGCACACGCCTTCACTTCATCTTTTGCATTTTTCATTGCAACTCCGATGTGTGCTTCCTGCAACATCGGAATATCGTTCCGCTCATCACCTGCTGCAACAGTGTTTTTGAGCGGAACCTTCAGATATTCACATAAAAAATCCACACCGGCAGCTTTTGTTGCTCCCGGTGGGCAGTATTCTAAATAGGTGTCCATAGAGAAAAGGCTGATGCATTTTCCCTCCTGCCACTCCATATTATCCTTCTGAAACTGCTCTAATTTAGACTTGTCGGTTAAATGAATCAGCATTGCTTTCTGCGGTTCTTCATCTAACACTTCAAATACATCCTCCACGACCTGATAAGGCAGCTTGGTATGATTGCGGTATGCCTCTAACTCCGGCGAATCCTGTGTCGTAATGATTTGATTGCCCTTGTAAGTCTGAATGTAAAGCCCCGCTTTTTTTGCACGTTCAAACAACTCTTTTACATAGGCAAGTGGAAGAGACTCTTTTTTTAAGACCTTTTCATTTCCACAATCGTAAACAATCGCTCCATTATAGGCAATCAGATAGCATCCTGGCATCATCAGTCCTAAATCCTTTGCCACTGCTTTTGCACTGTCTAACGGTCTGCCGGTTGCCACAACTACATAGTGACCAAGATCTAACGCTTTTTGGATCGCGGTCATATTTTCTTTTGGAATCTCCTTTTGGTCATTGAGCAGTGTCCCGTCAATGTCTGCAAATAAAATCTTTGTTTCCATTCCCTGTTCCTCCTACTGTCTGTCATCCTCTGCCTGTTCCGCCGGAATAAAGACACGCTCTCTGTGTTCCTCTTTTTCTTCCACAAAGCTGTTCTTCGCTTCCTCACAGAACTGCTCCTGTGAATTGACTAACACTTTTCCACGTTTATCGACTTTCACATACTGACCGTCGGCATTCAGGATATGGGCTTTGACGTTATCTGCAAGCTCTACTTCTAAGATGTGCATCACCTGTTTTTTCAACTGTTCATCCTCTACCGGAAACAGGATTTCTACACGGCGGTCTAAGTTTCTTGGCATCCAGTCTGCACTTCCCATGTAGACATCTTCAAATCCGTCATTATAAAAATAGAAGATCCTGCTGTGCTCTAAGAAGTTTCCGACAATGGAACGCACATGGATATTCTCGCTGATCCCCGGAATTCCCGTTTTCAGACAGCAGATACCGCGGACTACTAAATCAATCTTGACTCCTACTGCCGATGCTTCATAAAGTGCCGCAATAATTCCCTGGTCGCAGAGCGAATTCATCTTTGCTACGATCCTTGCTTCCCTTCCTGCCCTTGCATTCCTTGTCTCACGCTGGATCAGGCTTAAGAACTTTTTGCGGAGCCAGATCGGTGCAATGACTAATTTATTCCATGTAGACGGTTCGGAATAGCCGGAGAGCATATTAAAGACTGCCGTAGCATCCTCTCCGATCGCCTCTGAGCAGGTAAACATTCCACAGTCGGTATAGAGTTTTGCCGTGGAATCATTGTAATTTCCGGTTCCCAAATGCACATATCTGCGGATGCCGTCTTCTTCTTTCCGTACCACCAGTGCGATCTTACTGTGTGTTTTCAAACCGACTAAACCATAGATAACATGACATCCGGCTTTTTCTAATTTTTTCGCCCAGACAATGTTATTTTCTTCATCAAAACGTGCCTTTAACTCTACTAAAACAGATACCTGTTTTCCGTTTTCTGCGGCTAATGCCAAAGATGCAATGATCGGCGAATTACCGCTGACACGGTACAGGGTCTGTTTGATGGCAAGTACATCCGGGTCCACTGCCGCCTGACGGATAAAATCCACGACCGGATCAAAGGTCTGGTATGGATGATGCAGCAGAATATCTTCTTTTCGGATCGCCTCAAAGATGTCGCAGCCTGCCGGGATTTTTGGCACCTTCTGCGGTTTGTACGGTGCATAACGCAGATCATCACAACCCTCAATACCGTAGACTTTCATTAAAAAGGTCAGGTCCAGAGGTCCGTTAATTTTATAGATATCGTCCTTTGGGATCTGTAACTCTTCCTTTAAAAAATGAAGCAGTTTTTTGTCAATCTTATCCTCGACCTCTAATCGGATGATCTCGCCCCACTGACGTTTTTTTAACTGCTTTTGGATTTCCTGTAATAAATCCTCTGCTTCGTCCTCATCAATGGTAAGGTCTGCATTTCTCATGATACGGTATGGATAAGCACAAATTACATCGTAATTTAAGAAAAGCCGTTCCATATTTTTTTCAATGATCTGCTCTAACAGGATAAAACTGTGATTCTCTCCATCCGGGATCGGTATGATACGCGGTAGTACTCCCGGCACCTGTACCGTAGCAAATTCATAATTTTCTTCTTTCTTTTTCTCACCTTTTTTTAATAAAAATGTGGCAATGTTCAAGGTCTTATTACGGATCAACGGAAACGGACGGGACGCATCTACCGCCATCGGCGTAAGCACCGGATAAACCGTTTCCTCAAAATATTTATCCACAAATTCCTGCTGCTCTGCGGTCAGTTCTTCAAAAGCATCGATGATGCGGATTCCCTTCGTTTCTAACTGTGGAACCAGCGAACGGTTATAGGTGGAATACTGTAACTCCACCAGTTCTCTGGTTGCCACATTGATTTTTTCTAACTGCTCCGTTGCCGTCATTCCTGCAATATCTGTCTTTTTATAATCGGCATGAACCATATCCCTTAACGAAGCTACTCTGACCATAAAAAATTCATCGAGATTCGAGGAGGTAATACTGATAAATTTCAAACGCTCTAACAGAGGGATGGATTTATCCCGTGCTTCATTTAATACTCTGCCATTGAATTTCAGCCAGCTTAATTCCCTGTTTTCATAATATTCCGGGCTTAAAAAAACATTTTTTTCTTCCATCTTATCCTCTCTCCTTAAAACTTTTTCTTTTCCCGAAGAACCGGTTTGATTCCGAAGATTGCCTCGAAGCTGTCCGATTTATTTGCCAACAGCCCTTTTTCTAAAATAATGTCATCTTTCGTCTCTACCGTAATCAGAAGTTCTTTATTTTTTAATACGACCTTAATCGTACTGAATTTCTGTTTATGGCTGCGGTCTAATGCATTAGACACCCGAAGGATGGCAGCTAACTTCGCTGCTGTCATATAGCTTTGTACATCCATTTTATCGGCTACCCGTTCATAGGGGTCTAACGGTCTGGTGTTGTAGCGCACGGTACTTGCCACGATCTCACGTTCTAAATGGGACAGTCCGATGATCTCTGATGCCATGATGATGTCATAGGCACAGTCCGGTCCGTTGGCAAGACTGACAAATTTTCCACAATCATGCAGGATGGCTGCGACCTGAAGCAGCAATAGTTCTCTGCTTCCCATACCATGTACTTTCTGAATTGCATGAAAAATCATGGTTGACATTTTTGTCAGTGCATCAATATGCGGCGAATAGCTGTGGTAACGTTTCGACAGGTTGGTCGCCGCACTTAATACGTCGTTATCAAAATCATGTACGGATTTTAATAATTTATTCTCACTTGCATACTGATATGCCATACCGTCACTGATATTATTTCCCGGAACCCAGACTTCGCCGGTTCCAAGCTCCTGTGCAATGCAGCGGTACATCACAATGGATGGCAACAACAGCGGGTCTACCGTAGACAACTTCAACTGCTCTGCCACATCTTCCGGAGTCTGTCTGCCTAACTCCTTTAAATGTTCTGCAAAGACTTCTGTTTTTGCCGTTTTGATCTCACCGTTTCCCTGAATACTCTCCATCAGTTCTAAGCTGTAATCACCTAAAAAGATCAGATAACGCAGTTCTCTTTTTTTCAGATACATCGCCTTAAATACTTCAATCTCTTTGTTGATCAGCTCCTCCATCTGCTTTTCAAAACGGGCAACCGTATTTCCGATCCCTGCAAGCTGTTCCCTCAAACGCATGGTTCCAAGAACAAGGTGCTGCGTCGTTACCACACCGCCCTCGGAAAAGAGTGTGATCTGGATGCTTTCGCCGCCGACATCGACAACTGCCGCTCCCTCTTTTGTCATAGCATCAAATTCTTCTCTGGCCGCAACTGACTGATATCCGATAAACCTCCGCTCAGAGTTGCTTAAAATCTGTAAAGTCAGTCCTGTCCTGATCCGGATCTGCTCTAAGACAAACAGAACATTTCCTGCATCCTTTAAAAAGGCTCCTGCATAGACACGGTAAGCATCTACCCTGTAAGACTTCATGATCTCTTCATATTCTGAAAGGATCTCACAGAGTTCTTCCATGACTTCTGTTTCCACTTTTTTATGTTTATAAATATTTCTGCCGATCCCGATCCTGCTTCTGATCAGATCAATCTCTCTTATCTTGCGTTTTGCTGAGATTTCCGTGATCTTTAAGCTGACCTCATAAGAACCGACATAGATTGCTGCAAATGTTGTAATCCTCATGTATTTCTCCTCTCAGGTACTATTTCATCGTTCCAAGCAGATGGTCAATGAACTGCTGGGCAGTCCTTCCTGACAGCCCGCCGTTGCTTAACTCCCACTTATTGGCTTCTAAAAGGAGTTCCTCCTGCGGCATGCTGATTCCATGCTTCTCTGCTAGAACTTTCACAATCTCCTGAAATTCTTTTTTGTTTGGTGCGCCAAAATAGATCGATACGCCAAAACGGTATACTAAGGAAAGTTTTTCCTGTACCGTATCGGAAGTATGCATATCTTCTCTGACTTCTTCTTTGTCGCTGAAATTCTCGCGGATCAGATGTCTGCGGTTTGAAGTTGCATAGATCAAAACATTCTGTGGTTTTTTCTCTAAGCCGCCTTCAATGACTGCCTTTAAATACTTATATTCAATCTCAAATTCTTCAAAAGACAGATCATCCATATAGATAATAAATTTGTAATTACGATTTTTGATCTGCGCGATCACACTCTGTAAGTCTCCGAACTGGTGCTTATAAATTTCGATCATACGAAGACCTTTATCATAATACTGATTGATGATCGCCTTAATGCTGGAACTCTTTCCGGTACCTGCATCTCCGAATAAAAGACAGTTATTTGCCGCCCTGCCCTCTACAAAAGCCTCTGTATTCTCTACGAGCTTTTTCTTTGCAAGTTCGTAACCGACCAGATCGTCTAAATGGACATGTGCGATATTTGTGATCGGTACGATCCCTGCACCATTTTCATGGTGTTCCACGCGGAATGCCTTGTGCAGTCCGAGTTTTCCCACTCCAAAATCCCGGTAAAATTCCGTAACACAGTCTTTAAATTCCGATACATTTTCGGTCTGCTCTAACCGGACACTCAGGTCACAGATACGGTCACGGATTCTGCTGTTAAATACCTTGCCATTTCCCTCAAATCGCTCATAGTGCAAAAGTACCGGAATGCAGTCTACTCCGAGTTTGCGCCCTAAGTCCTCTAAATCAAACTCAAAGAAATAACGGAAAACCTCAAAATCATGCAGGGCAATCTCATTGATGCTGCCTTCAATATTTCCGCGTATCTCACAGGCTCTGCTGTATGCGTTTTCATTACTGATTAATAGATATGTAAGATAATTGTGCCACAGATTCCCCTGAAAACCGTGGCTGGCAGATACCTCCATCAACTGATGAAAACACTCATAGAACTTCTGCCGTTCCTCTTTTGCATCCATTCCACCACGTCTGCTCCGCTCAATGATCGATGCCATCGGATAAAAAATTTCTTCATCTGTTCCGCTAAAATCTTTGTATAATATCAATTCGCCTGCACTTTTCATTTCATTACGCCTCTTCTCACTTAATAATTACCCAGTATTTTTAACTTGCTTGTCTCTTCTGACAAACCGTTTAATGCATTCTGTACTGCTCCGTCATTCAGATTTCCTTCGATATCTATAAAAAACCGGTATTCCCAGTTCTTTCCCTGAATCGGTCTCGATTCAATCTTTGTCATATTGATCCCATTAAAGATAAAATGTGAGATCATCTGATAAAGAGAACCGCTCTGATGCGGGATCTCAAAGCAGATGCTGACCTTCTTCGCATCTTTTTCAAAGACATGCTTGCCTGTTACGATGATAAATCTTGTATAATTATCTGCATTATTCGAAAGATTTTCTTTTAATATCTTAAGCCCATATAATTCGGCAGTCAGTTTGCTTGCAATTGCCGCCTGATTCTTCTTTCCATCCTCTTTGACTTTTTTTGCAGAAACAGCTGTATTCTTTAAGCTGATCTTTTCCCAGTCACGGTGTTCTTCTAATATCTTACTGCACTGCATCAACGCCTGTGGATGGGAATAGACCTGATCGATATCTGAAAGTTCTGCCTCCGGCAGTCCTAACAGCACATGTTCGATTTTTATGATCTGCTCACCGACAATGCAGTGGTCATATTCGACTAACAGATCGTAGTTCTCACGAACACTTCCCGCTGAGGAATTCTCGATCGGAAGTACCGCATAATCCGCTTCTCCGTTTTTAATAGCTTCCATCGCATCCCGCCACGTTTCCACATGAAAACTGTCTGTGTCACTGCCAAAGAATTCTTTCATGGCTGCTTCGCTGTACGCTCCTTCCACACCCTGAAAAACCACTCTTGCCTTGGTAAAATCCAGCTTGTCCTCACAGATGAAATCCGGCTTTTTTGTCAATCCCTGTTCGGTCAAAATCTGATACTGACGTTTCCGGCTCATCGACATGATATGCTCAAACAGTTCCCTGACACTTCGTTTATTAAATGTATTTGATGCAAGGCTCTCTGCTTTTTCTAATTTTGCCTGCTCCCGCTCTTTATCAAAAATCTTCTTTCCGGTCGAAATCTTATATTCCGCTACCTGTGCAGTACACTCCATGCGCTTTTCATAGAGTTCGATCATCTGACCGTCAATGCGGTCTATTTCCTCTCGTATTTCCAGTAAATCTTTCATTTTTTCCACCCTGTCATATTTTTTTCTATCATACCTTATCCCGCTTTTGATATCAAGATTTCCTTGCGAAAAAGCGTCGTATGAACTATAATTTTTACATGAATTTTAAATATATTTTAGAAGGAGCATACATACCATGAGTAAAAAGATGAAATGGATTCTTCCGATTGCAGCCGTACTGCTTATCATTGCCATCTGGCTCATACATTTTTTCCATACAAAAACCCGTTTTAATGACACCTATGTCAACGGAAACACTGCCGGAAACCTTTACAACGGCGGCATGTTCTGCGAATATGACGGTACCGTCTATTTTGCAAATCCCGATGACAATTACCGCCTTTACTCCATGTCTTTGAATGGAGATGATGTCAAAAAATTAAGCAACGACACCGCAACCTTTATCAATGCAGATGAGCACTACATTTACTATGCCAGAAACAATAAGGCAGAGAACAGTGATTTTTCCTTTTTACGCTGGAATAATAACAGCCTTTGCCGTATCAACCGCAAAAACGGAAAAGGACGTGTGATCTTAGACCCGGAGCCTTCCATGTACGCCTCCCTTTTGGGCAATTATATGTACTATCTGCACTATGACAAGAACACCGCAACTACCATGTACCGTGTAAAGATTGATGGAAAAGAAAAAGAACAGGTTAAGGATCAGCCTTATTATACCTGCTCTGCCAATGGCAATTATTTATATTACAACGGATTAGAAAACGACCGCCACATCTACTCCATGAATGCGGAAACCAAAAGTTCTAACCGGATTTTTGACGGAGACTGCTGGATGCCGATCGTAGATGGTGACACGGCTTACTATATGGACTGTTCGAACAATTACTGTTTAACAAAAGTAAATCTGAACACCAAAGAAACAACCGTCCTAACAAATGAACGTGTGGACTGCTTCAATGTCTATGGCAGTACGATCTACTATTGCAGAAATCAGAACCCTGCCCTTTGCCGTATGCAGACAGACGGTTCAAATTCTGAAGTGATTTCTGAGGGTATTTATACGGATATCAATATTACCTCACAGTTTGTCTACTTCCGCAGACTGAATGAAAACGATATGATCTTCTATACTCCGACAACCGGTGCTGCCAATATCAACACTTTCCATGCCGGAGTCAAAGACTAATGCGAAACCTTAACGGTGCTCCTTTATGATCTGATCTAACAGAGTAAAATACTCTTCAAATGTCTTTTTACAGCATAGCGGATTGTCTATGACAATTCCTTCGCTTCTTAAACCGATCAGGGAAAATGCCATTGCCATCCGGTGGTCCTCATAGGTACTGACCAATGATGGCTGTGGTATTCCCGGATAAATGACTAAAAAATCTTCTCCTTCTTCTACCCGGATCCCCATTTTTGTTAATTCTTTGGCAATCGCAGATAACCGGTCCGATTCCTGTAAACGGATATGTCCGATATTTCGGATGGTCGTTGGCGAATCCGCAAATGGAGCTAATGCTGCAAGCGTCATCGTCTGGTCTGAAAAATCATTCATATCTACGGTAATTCCCGGATAATGTCCGTCATTCGTTCCTGTCACTTCAATCCCTGCTTCGGTATCTGTGACATGACAGCCTAATTTTTCTAACACTTCTAAAAATCGCAGATCTCCCTGCATTGAATCCTTATGAACACTCTTTACGACGGTCCTGCCTCCGGTCAATGCCGCCATCGCATAAAAATAGCATGCCGCAGAGACATCCGGCTCAATCTCATAAACTTCTCTTTGATATTGCTGTTCCTTTTTTATATGATAGGAATCTCCATCAAAGTTACATTCCACGCCGAACTGTTCCATCAGCTTTCTTGTGATCCTGATATAAGAACCGTCTTTTTTCTCACTCATAATGTGGATCGTAAAATCTTCGCCTAAAACAGGTGCCATCATCAGCAATGCACTTAAAAACTGTGTACTGCGGCTGATATCTAACGATGCCTCTTTAAAACCGCCGCGTTTTCCACGCACACGCACCGGAAGAAAGCCTTCTTTTTCTAAATAGGTAAACTCTGCCCCTGACTGCTCTAATGCCTCAAAGAGCGGACGCATAGGCCTGCGCTTCATCTGCTCCGATGCCTGTATGGTATAGACTCCTTCGGAAAGTGCCAGCATCGCCGTTAGAAAACGAGCTGCCGTTCCGGCACTTCCCACATAGATTTCTGCTTCTTTCTTTGGGATCACGCCTCCACAGCCGCCTACGATAACCTCTTTTTCTTCTTCCCGGATCTCTACTGAAAAACCAAGAGATTTTAAGCTGCTTAAAAAGTATCTCGAATCCGCCGAAAAAAGGACTCCCTTTAAATGCACCGCTCCGTTTCCAAGAGCCGCTAAAAAAAGCGCACGATTGGTAATACTTTTAGAACCCGGTACTGCAATTTCTAAATTTATAGGATGATTTAATTTTTTTACTTTATATGTATCCATAAAGCAACCTCGCATTTCATTTAATCTTGATTTAAAAATCGAATAAGGATAACTGGTTCGTCTCCGGAAGTCCTTCTAAGAGTCCGAGATCACTCATCAGATCAATAACGGTCTTAGATACCTTTGTTCTCTGTCTGAAATCATCTTTTGACAGGAATGCTCCCTGTTTTGCAGCATCTTCGATGGCTTCTGCCGCCTTATCACCCAGTCCTTCGATGGTATTGAGTGCCGGCATCAGCTTTTCATCTATAATCTGGAAATACCTTGCCTTTGCGGTATAGACATCTAACGGTAAGAAAGTAAAGCCTCTGGCATACATTTCCTGTACAATACGCATATCCTTTACGGTATCCTGCTCTTTTTTTGTCAGAGTATCTTTTCGTTTTTCATAATCCTTGATAAAGTAATTCAGTTTTTCTTTTCCCTGACACATCAGCTCATAGTTGAATGCCGTAGCACGAATACTGAAATATGCTGCATAATATGCAAGCGGATAGTATACCTTACAATAAGCAATTCTCCATGCCATCATAACATATGCCGCCGCATGGGCTTTCGGGAACATGTACTTAATCTTCTGACACGACCAGATATACCAGTCCGGCACATCATGTGCCTTCATCTCCTCGATCCACTCATCCTTTAAGCCTTTTCCCTTTCGGACAGACTCCATAATGGTAAAGGACAGCTCACTTTCCAAACCCATACCAATCAAATAAATCATGATATCATCACGCGTACAGATTGCCGTGGAAATCGTCGCTTTTCCCTCTTCGATCAGGGTCTGTGCATTTCCTAGCCACACGTCCGTACCATGGGACAGACCCGAAATACGGATCAGATCGGAAAAGCTCTGCGGTTTTGTATCAATTAACATCTGGATAACGAAATCTGTTCCAAACTCCGGAATTCCAAGAGAGCCTAACGGACATCCGCCTAAATCTTCCGGCTCTACTCCTAATGCACTGGTATTTAAAAACAGGGACATGACCGTTGGTTCGTCAAGAGGGATCTGTTGTGCATCAATTCCGGTTAAATCCTCTAACATACGAATCATGGTCGGATCATCGTGTCCGAGTATATCTAATTTTAATAAGTTGTGATCGATCGAGTGGTAATCAAAGTGTGTCGTAATGATATCTGTTTCCATATCGTTCGCCGGATGCTGTACCGGTGTGAAGGAATAGATTTCTTCTCCTACCGGAAGTACGATGATTCCACCCGGATGCTGTCCGGTTGTCCTGCGGATCCCGACACAACCCTGTACGATCCGGTCGATTTCACAGTTTCTCTTTGCAATTCCACGCTCTTCATAATAATTCTTTGCATAACCGAATGCGGTCTTATCTGCTAAGGTTCCGATCGTTCCGGCACGGAATGTCTGTCCCTCACCGAAAATAACCTCCGTATAGCGGTGTGCCTTTCCCTGATAGTCGCCGGAAAAGTTCAGATCGATATCCGGCTCTTTATTTCCCTTAAATCCCAAGAAGGTTTCAAATGGGATATCAAAGCCGTCTTTCGTCAGCGGCTCGCCGCAGACCGGACAGTTCTTATCCGGCATATCACAACCGGAACGTCCCGCATAGGCTAATACCTCTTTTGAATCAAAATCACTGTAGTGGCATTTTTTACAATAATAATGTGGTCTTAACGGATTGACCTCGGTAATACCCGACATGGTTGCCGCAAATGAAGAACCTACGGAACCACGGGAACCTACCAGATAGCCGTCTTCATTTGATTTCCACACCAGCTTCTGTGCAATGATATACATTACGGCATAGCCGTTTGATATAATGGAATTTAATTCTCTTTCTAAGCGTTCCTGTACGATCGGTGGCAATTCTTCCCCGTACATCTCATGTGCCTTGTTATAACAGATATCACGCAGCATCTGGTCTGAATTCTCGATCACCGGCGGACATTTATCAGGACGCACCGGCTCAATGCGTTCACACATCGCCGCAATCTTATTTGGATTTGTAATGACTACCTCTCTGGCTTTTTCACTACCAAGATACTCAAATTCTGCTAACATTTCTTCGGTAGTACGCAGATACAACGGTGCCTGATCATCCGAATCCTTAAAGCCTTTGCCTGCCATGATGATCCTTCGGTAAACCTCATCCTGCGGGTCTAAAAAGTGGACATCGCAGGTTGCGACCACCGGTTTGTGGAACTCCTCTCCTAACCGGCAGATTTTACGGTTAATCTCCTGAAGTTCCTCTATGGTCTCCACCGGAGCTTTGTCACTCTCTAACATGAACATATTGTTGCCCAGCGGCTGGATTTCTAAATAGTCATAGAAATTGACCAGTCTTGCGATCTCTTCCTGTGGTCTTCCGTTTAAAATTGCCTGATACAGTTCTCCTGCTTCACAGGCAGAACCAATACAGAGTCCCTCTTTATATTTTAGGTAAAGACTCTTTGGAATCCTTGGTCTCTTCGCATAATACGTCAGATGCGATTCGGAAACGAGACGATAGAGATTGATCCTTCCGACTTCATTCTGTGCTAAGATGATCGCATGGTGGGTCGGCAGCTTTTTCACCGTATCGACCGACGTTGCCCCAAGACTGTTCAGATCATTCAGCGTCTCGATATGGCGCTCTTTTAACATTTCAATGAACTTTACAAAAATGTGTGCCGTACATTCTGCATCATCTACCGCACGATGATGGTTTTCTAATGAAATCTTCAGTGCTTTTGCGACGGTATCTAATTTAAAACGATGTAAGGCCGGCAGTAAGATTCTTGCCATTGCCACCGTATCGCCAACCGTATGATTGCATGGGATATCTAAATCCATACAATTTTTGCGGATAAAGCTCATATCAAATTCTGCATTGTGTGCGATCATTACACAACCTTCACAAAATTCCATAAAACGCGGCAGGATCTCTTCAATGGTTTCCGCCCCCATGACCATATCGTCACGGATTCCGGTCAGTTCCTCGATCTTAAACGGAATTGGTACCTGTGGATTGACAAATTCCGAAAAACGCTCCGTGATCGTTCCATTTTCCACCTTCACGGCTCCAATCTCTATGATCTTACAAGTGTTTGGACTAAATCCTGTGGTCTCTAAGTCAAATACCACATAGGAATCATCCAGACTCTGATTCTTAGAATTTGTAATGATTTCTTTTAAATCGTCAACTAAATATGCCTCTACTCCATATATGACCTTAAAATCATCCTCAGGACTGACGGAATGATACGCATCCGTAAATGCCTGCACTGCACCGTGGTCAGTAATTGCGATTGCTTTATGACCCCATGATTTTGCCCTTTTTATGATGTCTTTTACATCAGAAACACCGTCCATATCGCTCATTTTGGTATGGCAATGCAGCTCGACTCTCTTTTCCATGCTGTTATCTAATCTTGGCGTGGTAAAATCAGGGATTTTCTTCATACCGGCTAAGAAGGACAGCCCGATTTCATGGTCAAACTTGTCCATCGTTGTAACACCTTTGATCTTGATGAAGTTTCCTTTTTTCAGATGCTCCATCAATTCATCCCGCTGCTCATTTTTTACAAAAATCTTAGCTGCGATTGTATCCGTAAAGTCTGTAATGACGATCTTGACGATCGTTTTTTCTCCATTCCGAAGTTCCCGCATATCGGTATCGATGATCTGTCCGCGAATAACGACCTCGCCGACTTCTCCCTGTATTGTATCGATCGTCACTGCTTCTTCGTCGAAATCACGTCCGTAGAATACATCCGGGTTGTCGGAACGCTTCAGACCGTACTCGCGCTTCTTAACTCCACCCTTCTTACCGTTCTGCCGGCTTCCCACATCTGCAGTGGACTTTGTCTTGGCTACTTTTGCACTCTGCTCTTTCGGACTCTGAGCCTTTGAAGTATCTGCCTCGTTTTCTTTTGCGACTGCTCCGAGCATTTCGTCCTCAGCGTGTTCCTGCTCATGCTCCGATTTTGCTGCCGCCGTACGCCTTACGATACTCTCGACTTCTAAATCGATCTGATGGTCGGTATTTTTTTTATAATGGCTCTCTTTTTTCTCCACGAACTGAATGTCGAACTTCGTCTGGATGCCGCAGCGTTCTCTTATGATCTTATCTAAGACTTCGATCAGCTCGTCCTGACTTTCCCTTGCGATTAACGTATCTTCTAAGATCAACGTCATCTGCATATCTTCTTCAAAGCGGATCTCGGCTTTTCTAAAAATATTATAAAGGAGCAGGCTGTATTCTTTGATCTCACACAACATGCTCTCTTTATAGGTATCTAAAAGTGTCTTTGCCGTATACTGGCTGGAAAGGCGGTAATGCTCCATCAGCTTGATCTGCATCTTCTGATTTGGAAAAAGCTGCTGTCTCATATCCTCTTCTAAACGCCAGATATCTCTTTTCGGGATCAGCCTTGTATTGTCAAAATAGACACGGATAAAATCCCGGTTACGGTTAGAAGCCACTTTTGTTACCGTGGCTTCTGACAAAAGACCCTTCATTTCGTGATTTAGTTGTAATGTAGGAAAGACCTCTAAAAAGGCATTTGCCATCTTACTCACTCCAATTCAACAGTTCGTTTCTCAATGCATCTAAGAGTTCCTCTTCCGGAAGTTTCTGTACGATCTCGCCATGTTTGATCAGCAATCCTTCCCCGATTCCTCCTGCAATCCCGATGTCTGCCTCTCTTGCTTCCCCCGGTCCGTTTACCACACAGCCCATGACTGCAACCTTGATATCTAACGGAATATCAGCAACCATATCTTCCACACGGTTTGCAAGCGCGATCAGATTAATCTGCGTTCTGCCGCAGGTCGGACAGGATACTACCTCAATGCCGCCTTTCCGTAAACCGAGAGTACGCAGGATCAGCTTTGCAGACTTGATCTCTTCTAACGGATCTCCCGTTAAGGATACGCGGATCGTATCACCAATGCCCTGATTTAAGATCAGTCCAAGACCGATCGCAGACTTGATGTTGCCGCTTGTGATCGTTCCTGCCTCTGTGATACCGACATGAAGCGGATAATCTGTCTTTTTTGCGATCAGCTCATGCGCATGTACACACATCATGACATCGGATGATTTAATAGAGATCACCAGATTATCATAGCCGTTTTCCTCGATCAGATGTACCTTATCTAATGCGCTCTCCACCAATCCTTCGGCTGTTACACCATGATATTTTGCCACCAGTTCTTTTTCTAAAGAACCACTGTTGACACCCACCCGGATTGGAATATTTCTCTCTTTTGCCACATCTACTACCGCACGGATCCGCTCTTTTGAACCGATATTGCCCGGATTGATACGGATCTTATCCGCACCGTTTTCCATTGCTGCAATTGCCAGTTTATAGTCAAAATGGATATCGGCAACCAGCGGGATATCAATCTGACGCTTGATCTCTCCTAACGCCTTTGCCGCCTCCATCGTAGGCACTGCACACCGGATGATCTCACAGCCCGCTGCAGTCAGACGTTTGATCTGTGCCACGGTTGCCTGAACATCCTCCGTCTTTGTATTTGTCATCGACTGTATCAAAACCGGATTCCCACCACCGATCACACGGTTTCCGATCCGTACTTCTCTTGTATCCATACCATTCCTCCTAGAAGAGCTTTCGTATATCATTAAACATAATGACTACCATCAATGCCATTAAAAGGCAGATCCCGATAAAATGGACCATCCCCTCTTTCTCAGGGTCAACCCCTTTTCCACGGATTGCTTCTATAATTAAAAATACCAGTCTTCCACCGTCTAATGCCGGAAGTGGAAGAAGATTCATTACACCTAAGTTCGCAGATAATAAGATCGTCCAGTTGAGCATTCCGACAAAAACGGAGAACCAGCCGACTGCCGCTCCTGCTTCATAGGTATCACTCACACCCTTGACAATGCCGACAGGTCCCGACATCTCATTGATCCCAACCTGTCCTGTTACAAGCATTTTAAGGCTTTCTAAGGTACTTGCGATCCAGTATTTCACTTCGTATACACCGTATTGCAGGGTCTTGACCGGACCGCCTTTTGTCCGTTCGCCGCTTCCATAGAATCCGAAGAGATAACGATCATTTTCTTTGTCGTAGCGCGGTGTGATCGTTGTCTCATGTGTCTTTCCGTCACGCTCATATACCACATCAATGGACTGATCTCCGTGGAAAAAGGTATAAATGCTGACTTCCCGGTAAAGATGGATCTTCTTTGAATTCAGCTTTTTGATCACATCTCCCTCTTTCATCCCTGCTTCCTGTGCAGGATATCCGTCCATAACACCGCTGATCACCGGTCTGTCATATCCGGTACATGCCACTAAGATCAGAGCACAGACAAATGCCATAATGAAATTAAAGACCGGTCCTGCGGCTACTACGGAAATTCTTGCCCCAACCGATTTACTCTGAAAAGAATCCTCCGCCTTGCTGTCTCCGTCCTCACCTTCCATCATGCAGGCACCGCCAAAAGGCAGCAATTTGATGGAATACTTGGTTTCACCTTTTGTAAATCCAACCAGCGTAGGACCTAAACCGATACAAAACTCATTGACACGGATCCCTGCCCGCTTTGCGAACAGAAAATGTCCCAGCTCATGGAACAGAATTATGATACTGAAAATTAATATCGCAAAAATGATTTTCAAGTTTTCCACCTGCTCTCTATATACTCATATACTTCCTGTTCTGTACTCAGTATTTTTTCCAAACTTGGATTTTCCCTAAAATCAACGTGTTCCATAGATGCTTCAATGATTTCGGGAATATTCCAAAATCCGATTTTTTTCTCTAAAAACATTGCCACTGCACGTTCATTCGCCGCATTAAATACCGTTGGCATATTGCCGCCTGCCTTCATGGCTTTCATAGCCAGGGACAACCCCTGAAAGGTCTCCATATCCGGTTCTTCAAAGGTCAGACTTCCCAATTCGTAAAAATTCAAACGCTTTCCGCTTAAACTTCTTCGGTTTGGATAATAAAGTGCATACTGGATCGGCAGACGCATATCCGGCGTACCAAGCTGCGCGATGACTGCCCCATCCTCGTATTCCACCATCGAATGGATGACGCTCTGCGGATGCACGACCACCTGGATCTGCTCTAATTCCACATCAAAGAGCCACTTTGCTTCCATTACCTCTAAGCCTTTGTTTACAAGGGTTGCAGAATCTACGGTAATCTTTCTTCCCATGCTCCAGTTTGGATGTTTCAAGGCATCCTCTAAGGTAACATGCGCAAGTTCTGCACGTTTTTTTCCACGGAAAGGGCCGCCCGAAGCGGTCAGTAAAATCTTTGCGATCCGGTTCTGTCTCTCTCCATTTAAGGACTGGAAAATAGCACTGTGTTCACTGTCCACCGGAAGGATTGGCACCCCACACTCTTTTGCTAACGGCATGATCAGATGTCCCGCCGTTACCAGTGTCTCTTTATTTGCAAGTGCGATCGTCTTCTTTGCCTTGATGGCTTCCACGGTTGGACGAAGTCCTAACATTCCAACCACTGCAGTCACCAAAATCTCTGCCTGCGGCTCTGTTGCAACTTCGATCAGTCCGTCCATGCCGGAAACGATCTTAATGTCCATATCACGCAGTCTCTGCCGTAAATCCGCTGCTTTTTCCTCCGACTGTACCGATGCTAAGACCGGATGAAATTCACGGATCTGCTGCTCTAAAAGATCAATATTATTTCCTGCGGCAAGTGCTCTTACACAGATATCCTTTTGTTCTCTTACAATCTCAAGTGTCTGGGTTCCAATTGAACCTGTGGAACCTAAAATCGCTATTTTTTTCATGGTAACCTCTACTATTTTATGAAATACAATGCCAGATAGAATATAATCGGTGCGGTAAATATCACACTGTCAAAACGGTCTAAGATTCCACCGTGTCCCGGAATCAGTTTTCCGTAATCCTTAATCTCATAATTTCTCTTGATTGCAGATGCCGTCAAATCTCCTACCATGGAAATCAATGCTCCCACCGCACAGATTCCTGCCATAAACCAGATCGTCTGTGTAGTACATCCCATAGCATCTTGAAAGACAAATCCATAGATAACAGCTAACAACGCCGCTCCGACAACACCTCCGACTGCTCCCTCAATTGATTTTTTAGGGCTCAGCTTTGGTGCCATCTTATGTTTTCCAATTAAGACTCCGACACAATAAGCACAGGTGTCACAGCCCCAGGAACATAAGAAAATCAGCCATACCGTATAAGTTCCCATCGGAAGCATTCTCGTCTGATATACAAAGGACAACATGACTGCCACATAGAATACTGCAAAAAATGCTGCTAACATCTGCTCTGTCTTATATTTTGGATAGGAAAATACATAAATAAACATCAACACCACAAGTACACCGAGTACGAACATCATCATATCCGGTATAAAACCAAATAACAGGTTCAGATAATATACGATGGCCGCTATATATCCTGCTACTCCTGCCGGTTCTTTTTCTATTTTAAAAATGCGGTATAATTCAAACATTCCGATCAGGGAAATTACGCACAGTGCTCCCAATAGAACGTTTCCGCCTGTAATGATCAGTAATAATGCCAGTGCAACCAGTACGATTCCACTGATCAGTCTCGTCTTAAACATTATGCCTCCTCCTTTACGCCGCCATACCGTCTGTCTCTCTGATTATACGCTTCTACGGCTTTTTCTAATTCCGCTTTTGAAAAATCCGGCCACGGAACCGGTGTAAAATAAAATTCACTGTATGCAAGCTGCCAAAGCAGATAATTCGACAGACGCTGCTCTCCACTGGTACGGATCAGCAGATCCGGGTCCGGAATCTCTTTCGTATCCAGATAGGAAGAAAAACATTCTTCGGTAATGTCCTCTGTCTCTAATTTGCCGGCATCATGGTCTTTTACCATTTTTTTCATCGCACGGATCATCTCATCACGACTGCCATAATTCAGGGCAATCTGTAAATTTAAGCCCGTGTTCTTTTTCGTTGCTTCTTCTAATTCCCGAATCGTGTTTTGGAACTTTGTATCCAGTCTGCTGATGTCTCCAATGACACGGATTCTCATATTATTCTTATCTGCTCTTTTGATACAGTTCTTTAAATAGGTCGCAAGAAGCTTCATCAGTGCTTCTACCTCTGTATCCGGACGGTTCCAGTTCTCTGTAGAAAATGCATAAAGCGTCAGATACTGAATTCCCATATGATAGGCATCCTCACAAATAACCTCTACATTCTTTGCTCCCATGGTATGCCCGTAATTTCGCGGCATTCCCTTACTCTTTGCCCATCTTCCGTTGCCATCTAGTATAATGGCTACATGCTGCGGAATCCTCATCGTCCTTCCTCCTACGTCTTACTTTCTATGAACTTCCCATGGAAGTTCCAAAAATCTCTATGAAAGAAAAAGGGGAACACGGCGATACCGCTGTGTCCCCATGTGTTCCAAAAATTTCTATACGGTAAGAATCTCTTTGGATTTTTCTTCAATGGCTTTATCTATATCTGCTATAAATTTGTCAGTCATTTTCTGTGCCTGTGTCTCTAAGTCTTTTACTTCATCCTCAGACACTTCTGATGATTTTCCTAATTTCTTAAAGGAATCATTTGCATCACGGCGAATGTTACGGATCGCTACCTTAGCAGCCTCACCTTTTTTCTTTACATCCTTTGCAAGCTCTTTTCTGCGTTCCTCTGTAAGTTCCGGGAATACTAAACGGATCACCTTTCCGTCATTGGTCGGGTTGATTCCTAAATCGGACATATTGATCGCTTTTTCAATCTCTTTTACCAAAGAAGCCTCCCAAGGCTGAATCTGTATCATTCTCGGTTCCGGTACGCTGACGTTTGCCACCTGCTGTAAAGAAGTTGGTGTACCATAGTAGTCTACTTTAATCTTATCTAACACATGTGGATTCGCACGTCCTGCACGAACCGTTCCAAGTTCCTCTATCAGATTATGATAGGATTTTTTCATTTTATCCTCAAATGGGGTCAATCTCTCATCCATGCTGTTTCCTCCTGTTTTACACCGTTACTACGGTTCCGTTGAATTTACCGCTGATCGCTTTTACGATACTGTTCTCTTCATTCAACCCAAACACATACATTGGCATATGATTTTCCATGCACATGATAGAAGCAGTCAGATCCACAACTGCAAGCTGCTTGTCGATGACTTCCTGAATGGAAACCTCATCGTAGCGTACTGCATTCGGATTTACCTTCGGATCACTGTCATATACTCCGTCAATTGCTTTTGCTAACAGGATAACGTCCGCTTCAATCTCTACTGCACGCAATACGGTCGTAGTATCCGTTGAAAAATACGGATGTCCGATACCGCCTGCAAAAAATACAACCATTCCATGCTCAAAGTATTTGTTTGCACGATCCTTAGAAAATAACTTTGTGAAAGAGCCACATTCAAATGGTGTCAGTACCTGTGTCTTCATTCCTTCGGAACGGAAAATCTCCGAAACATAGATACAGTTCATCACGGTTGCTAACATTCCGATCTGATCCGCCTTGGTACGGTCAATATTCTCGCTTGTTCTTCCACGCCAGAAATTACCGCCGCCAATAACAACACCAACTTCCACGCCATCATCTGCTAACTGTTTTACCTGTTTTGCCACTTTGACAACAGTTGCCTCATCAAAACCGGTATGTTTTTCTCCTGCAAGAGCTTCTCCGCTAAGCTTTAATAATACTCTTTTCATGGTTGTCTCCTTATTTCTCTATTATTCTTCCACAAAAAGGCTTTCTACATCCACATCTGCATAACACTGTGAGCAGAATCCTTCAATCACTGCACCGTTGTTAATCTGTACGGAACGTGATTTGATATTTCCCATTACAACTGCTGAGGTATCTACCACAACCGGTCCCTGTACATCAATGTCGCCTTTGATCGCACCTGCGATCACTGCTGAGGTTGCAGTGATATTACCAACTACTACGGAACCAAGTCCGATTTTTACGGTTCCTGTTGTTGTTACTTCTCCCTCTAATTTTGCATTATCTGCAAAGAACTCTGCTGAGGTTGTGTTACCACGGATATTTCCGGTTACGGTTAACTTTCCGTTACACTGAACATCTCCGATCACAGTTCCTCTCATATCAATAGAACCATTAGAAGAAAGATTACCTGTCAGACTGCTTCCTTCAGTAATTAATGTCACTTCATCAGTTACGACCGGCTCCGGTTTTCTCATTGGTGCTTCCTGCTGTGTATGCATCTGTGTCATTGTCGGCATCACAGACTCTGCTTTTCCTCCCAGATTGATCGGATTTACTGATGTTTCTTTCTCCATGCTCATGAATGGTTCCTCCTTATTTGTCACTGCTTTTGTTGTCTTTTCCTGTGTTGTTTCAGGTGCCGGCTCTTTGACCGGTGTCTCTTCTTTGGCTACAGATTCTAACAATCCGTTCAGCTTAGAAAGTTCAGACTCTACGTCTAACTCATCTTCTAACGTATTTACAACCAGATCATCTTCATCTGTTCCTTCTTCGTCCAGTACTTCATCATCCTGTGGCATTAATTCTTTCATTGCCTGAGATGCATCTTCTTTAAAATCTTTAAAAAAGCCCATGTTGTCCCTCCATCTTTTTTTCTTATTGTCCCTGTTCCCCATCAATGCTGACATGATGTACAGTTGCTGTATTTTCATCTATTGGTAAAATCTCTGCTCCAATCCCCTGAAGCTGCTCGATCAGTGCCGGTAATGCTTCTACGGTAGCGGGTTTCACGGCAGAATCATGCATCAACACTACCGATGTCTTATATTTTGTAACATCTCCCATCACATTCTGTATCAGCTCATCCGCTGTATATGCCTGTGATGTCGCATCTCCGCTTGAGACATTCCAATCATAGTATGTAATCCCCCGGTCATTCAGATATCGGATAAATTCCCGCATATCACTGTTGCTGACCTGATTACTGCTTCCTCCCGGAAAACGATAATATTTGCAATCCACTCCGGTAACTTCTTTCAGATAGTCATGAATCTGATTAAAATCCTGTTCAAATGCTGACATGGAGTCATATATTACCGAATATTTATGAGAATAGGAATGCATCCCAAGGGTATGCCCTTCCTCTACGATCTTCTTATACATTTCTTTCGAAAGGTCATCTGTCTTTCCAATGACAAAGAATGTCGCTTTTACATTATATTGTTTTAATATATCCAGAATCTGTTGTGTATTCGTGCTTGGTCCGTCATCAAAAGTAAGATATACTTTTAACTTTTCGCCATCGTCTGCCTTCTTCTTGTTTGCATCATCCTGTCCGGTCTGATCCTGCTTCCCGTATTCCACATTCTTTCCGGTATCCGCATCCGGAGAATTCTTCGTCTCTTCATTCTCCACCTGTTCTACCTGCGGCATGTTCTGCAGTACCTTGTTCAGATTATTCTCTAAGTGAATAACTTTTACAAAAAGTGTTGCACACAAAATGACAGATGCCAGCATCCAGATTCCCACAAAGGATACAATGATGGATTTGATCCGGTTGATCCGCTTTCTGCGGTCTAACTCCTGCTTCAATCCGTTCTCTGGTTTATCCGACATGTCACACTTATCTCCTTTTAAGAGTTAAAAACTCTTATCTATTGTAACACATTTTAAATGAAAAGAAATGCAAAAATTCAAATTAATCTGAATGATTTTAAACTATTGTTTTTCTAATTTTCAGACTTTTTGTATTATTTCTTTGATTTTGTCAAAAAACCCCGACAGTATCTATGTGATATCGTATCACGCGCGCGGATTCCTGTCAGGGTTCTTTGTCTTTTTCTATTCGATTATTACTTATTATGATCAGAGTGTCAAAAAGCGGTCGCAACTTAATGGCTGGCAACTTGCACAAAACCGGGACTGCTTTTGTGACTTTGGGAGAAAATTAGTAAATCTTAGTCTGCCTGTTCCTGTATAGTGTTTTGCTGCCATGGACGGCAGCAAAAGTCTTAATGCCCCATGGACGGGGCGTTTAAGACGTACACGTCCTCCATCACAACCTGACTCAGGCAGACTTAGATTTTCTTATTTTCGTACAACGGAACAAAACAGACTTGGCTTTGTGCAATTTGCCAGTCCAAAAACTTGAAACCGCCTTTTGCCACCCTAATCTTATTGGCTTTAGCTTTCCTTTCCATATTTATTATAACTGATCCCATGTAAGATCCGGTTTATGGTAATGGAATCCAGACTGCTCTTCGCACTTGTCTGCGTCTCTTTTGACAATGCCTGTGTCTTTTTGACAAATTCCTGCCACTTTTCGTTGTCAGACTGTACCAGTCCTTCTTTCGATATGCTAAATGCTCCGGAATCATCTATGACAATTCCCATTTCTTCGAGTGCTTTTTCGTATTCCTTTGCATTGCTCTGCAGTTCTTTTGCATACTTAGTCATCACATCTGTATCGATACGTTTCAGACTGTTTAATAAAGTATTGTGCAATGCCAGAAAGGATGTCACATCTTCTTCCCACTCTTTTTGTGTCTGTTCGTCGGATTTATCTATATCTTTTTCTTTTAAAAGCTCTTCTGCTTTTTTAGACACTTCTTTGGAAATCTCGCTGATTGAATAATATCTGCTCCTTTTGACTAACATATCTGTTCCCGTCTTATCTGCGTCCTGATTCTTAGAAATTAATTTATCATATAATTTACTGTTATCCGCACCCTGGCCGGATACCCGGTAGGATTTCGTATGGGAACGCAGCTTCTGTCTCTCTTTTCGCACCGCTCTGTCCATCATTAAAGAGCTGTCCATTCTGTTTTGGATATTCATTTGTTTTCCCTCCCTCTAATCTGAATTTCTCAAAAAATCCATGTACACTTCTTCAAACTTTTGAAACTTACTCTTCGCCATCAATATCTCTTCGCCATTCTTTAAAACCACTCCCGCCGTATGATAACTTCGGACTGCCCTTAAGTTCACAAGGTATCCTCTGTGTACCCGAAAAAAACTTTCTCCTAACTGTTCCTCTAGTTCCCCCATTTTTGCATAATAGGCAATCTGTCTTTCCCCTAAATGAAGGATCACTTTTCTGGCATAATTTTCTGCATACAGGATCTCTTCTTTGGGAACATAACAGTTTTCTCCGTTTACACGGATAATTAACGGTTCCTTTTCCTTTTGAAGTTTGCAGTGGTTTTCCGCTCTTTTTAAGACCTCTTTTAACTTTTCCTCATCAATGGGCTTTAGCAGATAGTGAAATGCCTCTACATCAAATACATCTAATACATGTTTTTTGCCCTCTGCGATGAAGATCAGGATCGGGTCATAACACCGGCGGATTTTTCTTGCGGTTTCAATCCCGGTCGGCTCTCCATTTCCGATATCTAATAAGAGAATGTCATATTTCTCTTTACTCTCTAACAACTCCGTATCGGAATGAAATGTCCATACCTTACAGCCGATACTTTCCTCTGCCAGTGCCTTTATCAAAGAACAGGTCTCTTCTTCTTTATCACAAACTGCCATACGCAGCATTGTTCATATCCCCCTTTTGTCCAAACCTAAGTAATACCAAAAAAGGATGTCCGGTATATACTCAATTTATATATCGGTCATCCTTATGAAAAATTCTCTCTTTTGTAACGAAATCCCTTTTTTGTGTCACGGATTCTCGTTCAATCTGATCTGTCTGGTACAGACATGGTCTAAAAGCGGCTGACTGTGGCTGACGATCACCATTCCGATCCCGCGTCTTTTCGTTTCCTCTATTAAAAAATTCCATATCTGTCCCTGCGTAATAAAATCTAACATTGTTGTGATCTCATCGCAGAGCAGATATTTTGTTCCCTTCCCCAATGCTCTTGCAATACAAAATCTCTGAAGTTCTCCCCCGGAAAGTTCCTGCAGAAAACGGTTTTTCCAGTCTTCTTCGATCCCAAGTCCTTCGATCAGCTCTTTTGAGATGCCATCTCCTTCTTTTAGCACCTCTCGCATGCGAAGTCGTGGATTGACTGCCTGTTCCGGATGCTGAAAGATCATCTGTACCGGACAGTAACCTTTCTGTGGAAGCAGCTCTCCGTCTACAAGGATTCTGCCCGCATCCGGGCTGATATAACCGCTGATGATCTTTAATAGTGTGGTCTTGCCATAGCCGCTTGGTGCAAGAATCCCAAGGCGTTCTTCCGGTCCTACCGAAAGATTTACATGTTCTAATATCTGATTCCCGTTTTTTTGATAGGAAAAAGTAATATCCTGTACTTCTAACATTCTTCCGCTCACTTTCTGACAATTTCCTCACTGCATTTAATGCAGCGGACAGTTCCACAACGTACCACGCGTTCCGGTATCTCGCCTTCACATTCTTTACTAAACTGCGGACACCTCGGTCCAAATACACAGCCCTTTGGCAGATCTTTTACATAGGGCTGATTCCCTGGAATTACCTGAAATCCGTTGCCCGGCATTGCTCTCCAAAGTGCCTTTGTATAAGGATGACGCAGCCGCTCTTCCGATTGAAAATCACTGACCAGGGCTTCCTCTACCGTTGTTCCCGCATAAAAGATCGCGATCCGGTCTGCAACCTCTAACGCCAGTTCAATATCATGTGTGATCAGAAGTACCCCATTGCCTGCATCGGCAAACTTCCGAAAATCCTCCATGGCTTTTTTTGCCATAGCCAGTTCCATCCCCGGTGTCGGTTCATCTGCGATCAAAAGCCTGGTATTTCCCATCAGTGCCGTGGACAATAAAATCCTGCGGCTCATTCCGCCGGAACACTCAAACGGATACAGATCTTCGGTCTCTTCCTGCAATCCATAAGATAAAAAAAGTTCTCTTTGACGTTTTAAGACATGTTTTGATCTTTCCGTTCCCTGCACCTGTTTTCCGACCTTCATCAGCGGATCTAAGTAATTGACACTCTGAGGCACCAAGGCGATCTCATTTCCCCGTACCGCTTTCATTCTTTCTTCTGTCAAAGGTTCTTCTAAAAAATCAAATCTTCCTTTTACTTCTGCATTTGATGGAAGCAATCCTAAGATAGCGTGGGCTAACAGACTTTTTCCTGAGCCGCTTGATCCTACCACGGCAACAATCTCTCCCTCATGCACCGATACATTGAGGTTTGAAATAACCGGAAGCTCCTGCTTTTTTGTCCTTTTCGCATACTGATGAAATACCACGGAAAGATTCTCAATCTCTAAAATATGAAATTTATCTAAACAGCTCATAATGCTTCCTCCTATTCGTGCGCACTCGAAGGATCTAACATCTTTCGCAGCATGCTCCCTGCCACATCAAATAATATCACGGTAAATACCAGCATTGCACCCGGAAATACTGCTAACCACCATTTTCCCGTGATCAGGTATTTCATGCTTTCTGATAAGATGATCCCGATTGCCGGCTGTTCTGCCGGAAGTCCGAATCCCAAAAAAGTAATTCCCGCTTCATGTAAGATCGCATGTGGAAACATCAGGATCAGTCCGACTAAAAACTGTGGAAAGATATGCGGTGTCATATGTTTTAATGCCGTTTTGATCTTACTGTGTCCTAATTTTTCCGCAACCTGTATATAGGTGCTGTTTTTTAACTGTAACACTTCCGCACGGATAACTCTTGCAAGGGACGGCCAATGGCTGAGTGCCACTCCGACCACGACACCTTTTACTCCCTTTCCCAAGGCATAGGAAATTAAAAGCAACAATAAAATATGCGGGATTCCCATGATCATATCGATCACAAAAGAGATCACTGCATCTGCCTTTCCCCCAAATACTGCCGCCGACACGCCAAGAACAAAGGCGATGATCGCACTAAAACCGGCTGCTAACAGTCCGATGCGGATACTCATAGAAAGTCCGGCAAACGTTCGAAGCAGCATATCTCTTCCTAACCAGTCCGTTCCAAAGAGATAAGAAAGACAGGGTGCCATATTTTTTTTCGAAAAATCCGTCACTCTTGCCCCGTCCGTAACAACTATTCCAAACACGGTGACAAAGGTTAAAAATCCTACGGTGATCGTAAAGATGATCAGGGCTTTCTTTCTCTGGTTCATAATTTTCGCCCTCTCTTTCGCATTCGCGGATCGATCAGTCCGTAGAGTACATTTGCAAGAAAATTCCCTGCAAATACTACTGCCGCCGTTACTACGGTAATGCCCAGTAACAGTGGCACGTCACTTCCGGTTCCTGCTGCGACTGCCGCCTGTCCAAGTCCCGGATAGGAAAACACCTGTTCTACCAACACCGAACCCCCGATAATTTCACTGATCGAGGCAAATTGCAGTGTCATCGCCGGGAGTGCGATATTGCGGAGTCCGTGACGGATCACCATTGTTTTTTTTCTCTCTCCTCTTGCTGTTGCAAACAGCATATAGTCACTCTCCATGACATCGATCATTTTTTCTCTGGTATGCATTGCAATATTTGCAACACCCGTAATGCTGAGTGTGATCGCAGGCAGTACGGCATGATACAGACGATCCAGCCAGGTAACGCCTGCCGCTTCCACACCGATCGGAACACTCAGTCCGATCGGAAATATTTTTAACCAAACGGAAAATACCAGCAGCAAGAGCAACGCCAGCCAGAACACCGGTGTACTTGCGATCAACAACGAATATCCCTTGATCAGTTTGTCGATCCAGCTTCCCCTGAATACACCTGCAAGTATTCCAAGCAAAAATCCAAGCAGTCCGGAAATCAGCCATGCTGTCACTAATAACAGTAAGGAGTTCCCCAGCTTGACTTTTATGACTTCAGACACAGACTGGCGATACAGGAGTGAAACTCCCATATCGCCTCTTACGAAATCTTTTGCCCAGTTCAGATACCGTTCTAGCGGCGGGGTGTCCACACCCCAGTAGGATTGCAGTTTTTCAATCTGTTCCTCACTCATCGAGCCCAGTGCCGTCTGACCGACATTTGCCTGTAACGGGTCGATCGGTGAGATACTGACTAAGGTAAACGTTACCACACTGACCGCTGCTAAGAGCAGTATCATTCTTATAAAATTCTTTCCAATCCATAAAAAATTCTCTGTACGCAATCTATTTGCTCCATTCCCACTGGTCTACATTATTGACGATCGACCAGCCATGTCCATGTGGGTGTATCTTTTGTTCTGCTACTTTCAGACCGTCTCTGACATAATAGAGATGGTCTACGTTACAAAACCAGATCCAAGGAATATCTCCATCCTGTGTCACTCCGGTTGTTCCATCCCACTGTGCTTTTTTCCAAAGGTCATAGGAATCTTCTAAGGTATCTGCCTGCAATGCCTCATCCATATAGTGGTCAACGGTTTCATTTGCATATGGAGAGTATTCTGCACTGTCACTGTCTGTTCCCGTATGATAGATATTATAGAGTTCCATCGGGGTATGTGCTCCCCAGCCCCATACCAATGGCTGTGATAACGCCTTATCGTAGGCAACATCCCATCCGGCACCCTCTGTCTTTACTTCAATTCCAAGTTCTTTGCACTGGTTCGCAAAATCCTCTGCCAATGCCTGACGCACGGAATCATCCGGATTAAACATTACGGTAAATTCTGCACGGACTCCGTCTTTTTCACGAATTCCGTCTTTTCCCTCTTTCCATCCTGCTTCATCTAACAATGCCTTTGCACTCTTTTGGTCATATGTTACTTCCGATTCTTCGTTATACCACGGCATTTTATCACAAACACTGTAAGCTGCTGTTCCATGACCGTTTAAGACGTTTTTGATCATTTCTTCACGATCAATTCCGATATTCATTGCCCGGCGGATCGCAACATCACTGGTTACATCATTGCCGACCGTTTTTCCATCTTTTTCACTCGCTTTGACAGTTGGCAGATTGATTCCTCTGTTGTCAACACTTGTCACACTCAAAAGACCATAACCGTCGATCTTCTCGTCTGCTAATGATGCTGCCGTATGTGCCACATCTACTTGTCCTGCCATTGCTGCTGCAAGTGCCGCATCTTCATCCATAAATAATACGGTCACTTTTTTGATCTTTGCCTTTTCTCCGTAGTAATCCGGATTTGCTTCAAAAATGACCTGCTGACCCTTATCCCACTGTTTCAGGATATAGCGTCCCGAACCGATCGGATGCTGTCCGTAATTCTCATCATAGGCATGCTCCGGTACGATCCCGACGATCGCCATCGTATACGGCCAGATGGAAAACGGCTTGTTCATATGGAATTCCACGGTCGTATCATCAACTGCCACCGCTTCTTTTAACATCGTAAAGTCATTGACGGTACTGTTTTTTACACAGTTGTTATATGTAAATGCAACATCGGATGCTGTAAGTTTTTCTCCATCCGTAAATTTCACATCCTCACGGATCTTCACGGTCCAGACAAGACCATCTTCACTGACCGAATAATCGGTTGCAAGGTCTTTTCCGATCTTTAAGTCTTTTGTTGTCGTTGTCAACGTGCTCTGAATCAACGGCTCATGTACATGTTCTCCCGCTCCCCAGCCATATGCCGGGTCAAATCCCGCTTCCGGTTCCGAGCTTGTCGGCATCGTTACAACGACCGATTCTTTATCAGATTCTTTTGTTGTTTTTGCTGTATCCGACTTCTCTGTATTACTGCTTCCACACCCAAGTAATGCTGTTCCCATTGCCAAAGTTAAAAGCAGTGCGATACATCTTTTCTTCATTTATCTTTCCTCCTGTTTTCAAACTGTACCCAGTTTATCACAGTAAAACATCCCCCACAAGCTCCCTGGGGGGATGTTTTTTCTCTATTTACTCTATAGGATTATGGTGGCAAAAAGCAACTCACAACTTAGTGGCTGGCAACTTGTTCAAAACCGGAAGCCGCCTTTTGACACCCGAATCCTAGAAATCAAAAAAGGAACGCTCTGAAAAGAACGTCCCAAAAATGTTTCTTTTTATACTTCGATCAGTTCATAGCTGCGGTTGCCAAGTCCGATCTTTTCTGCGTGGTCTAAACAGCTTCTCCATTCGGATTCCGGTGTGGAATTGCGGAAATGATCATGATGATCCACAAAGTCTGCTTTTTTCATATTCTCTGCAAGCTGGCTGTTTGGCAATGGTGTTGCTGCAAGACAGGCATCTACACATGCCTGATCTAATGCCAGTGGATCAAAGGATGCAAACATTCCGAGGTTTGGTAAGATTGGAGCATCGTTCTCTCCATGACAGTCACAGTTTGGTGAAACATCTACGATCAGTGAAATATGGAAGGATGGACGGCCATCTACAACGGCTTTGGTATATTCTGCCATTTTACAGTTCAATACTTCATTTGCATTTTCATTATTAAATGCGATTGCATCAAAGTTGCAGGCTCCAAGACAGCGTCCACATCCTACACAGTGTTCGGTATCTACCGTCATTTTCTTTGCTGCTTCATCAAATACCAGTCCACCGTTGGCACATTCACGCTGACAGCGTTTGCAGCCACGACAGACCTCAGCGGTAATATGTGGGGTTCCGGATCTGTGCTGTTCTGTTTTTCCTGCACGGGAACCGCATCCCATACCGATATTTTTAATGGCTCCGCCAAATCCGGTCATCTCATGTCCTTTGAAGTGTGTCAGGCTGATAAATACATCTGCATCCATAACTGCCCGTCCGATTTTTGCGGCTTTTACATATTCACCGCCCTCGACCGGCACTTCTATGTCATCGGTTCCCTTTAAACCGTCACCGATGATCACCGGACAGCCTACGGTCAATGGTGTAAATCCGTTCTCCCATGCACACTCTAAATGCTCTAATGCATTCTTTCTGCTTCCCGGATACATGGTATTGCAATCAGTCAAAAACGGTTTTCCACCGAGTTCTTTTACCACATCGGCAACTGCTTTTGCATAGTTCGGACGAAGATAACTGATATTTCCAAGTTCGCCAAAATGCATCTTGATCGCAACAAATTTGCCATCCATATCAATATCACCGATACCGGCTTTTTTGATCATCTTCTTTAACTTTGTCGGAAGTCCGTCTCCAAATGCCTGTGTTCTGAAATTTGTAAAATATACCTTTGATCTTTCCATCATCATGCCCCTTTCTAATACTTTTCTGTACCTTTTCTGATCATATTTTATCTATCTTACTCACTTTTTTCCTCGGATGCAAGTCCCGTCTGCAGGGTTCTTGCCAGTTCATCAATCTGGCGTACCATCTTTTCGATTTCTCTGATTCCAGCTGCATTTTCCTGCTCCTCCGCACCAAGCAGATTCGACAGCATTTTGGTCGTTCTTTTGCAGAGCATGGTAAACACTGCCGAAACAGCGATCAACAGCAATGCTCTTGGAATAATGCTGAACACAACCAATCCATGAATATCCCTGAAATTCTTATCCGGTAATATCCGAAGTGTAAATCCCAGCCATTGTCCGATGGACACGCCGATAACGGACAATATCGTGGTCATGATATTTAATTTTTTGAAAAATAAAGACTTGAAATCGCAATCGCATAGATGTAGAGCAATACTACATGATATGTAAGTAACACAATGGCAACGGTCATAAAGACAACCGCTAAAAGGATCAGTACATACTCTATTATATGAATATCTGAAAATACCGTCAAGAAAAAAACGTTTGTTTCAACACCTGTATCACCTTGTCATAGTTCTGCGGCTGATGCGGAAATGTGCAGTTTGTACATACCTTGATCCGCCTGCCGTCCTTTTCTAAAAACTCCGGTTTTCCGGGGCAGTGCTCCCTGCTGTATAACGGACAGTAACAAAACAGACAGTTCATGTTCTCAATCCCTTTATGGCACGGATAATACTGACACTCTTTGTTTTCAAAAAAACGATAGGAATTCTCCATACTTACCTCCTAAGTATTGCTCTGCTTTTTTTACAAAATGATCTGCAAAGGACGGGTTTGACGGATAGTAGAGATGCGGAAAGCCCATCCAGACATTTTCTTTTTCGATCACACACGGATAGGTTCTGCCTGTGATCGGCTTAACTGCCATACAGTCCTCTCCGTTCTTCTCACTGTCAAAATAGTGGAACTCATGTCCTTTGATTCTCGTTCCCACTTCTAAAAAATGGCTCTCTTTTTCTTCTAATTCGATATACCCGAAACGCACCAGCTTTTTCGTATCCTGACACGCTGCCGGGAGCACCCCTGCCATCTGATATGGATGACCGTCTCTGTCACGGATCGCCGTGTGCAGATAGAGAAATCCGCCGCACTCTGCCACGACAGGCATTCCGCTTTCCACTGCTGCTTTGATTTCTTTTCGCATCGCTGTATTTTCCTCTAACTCTTTTGCATACAGTTCCGGATAACCGCCTCCTAAAAGCAGTCCACTGCTGCCCTCTGGCAATTCTTTATCATGCAGTGGAGAAAAATAGGCAATATCTGCCCCATATTCTTTCAGTAATAACAGATTATCTTCGTAGTAAAAACAGAAGGCTTCATCTCTTGCAACTGCGATGAGAGGTTTTGTAATTAGTTCTGTTGATGTTATTTTCTCTGTTGTTTCTGTTATTTTTTCTATTTCTATTGTTTCCGCACTTGCTGCAATTTGTATGATTGTTTCTATGGAAACAGACTTTTGTAATTCCTCTGCCGCAACTTCTAACTGCCTTTGGATCTCTTTAATCTCTCCCGGAAGATGTAAGCCTAAATGTCTGCTCTGAATCTGCAACTGCTGCCGCTCTGCCAAATATCCCAAAACACGGATCTGCAATTCCGCTTCGATCAACGGCTTTATGATCTCATAATAGGACTTTGACATCCGGTTCAATATCACGCCCCGGATCAGATGCTCCGTATCGTATGCTAAAAATCCTGCAATGAGTGGTATCACGGAACGCCCCATTCCTTTCGCATCTACCACTAAAATGATCGGTGTTTTGGTCACTTTTGCCAAATGATAGGACGATCCTTCCTCACGCACGCCACCAAGTCCGTCATACAGCCCCATCACGCCTTCTATGACCGCTATTTCCTCTCCTGTTCTGTTTTTTAACAGAAGTTTTCGGGTATCATTCTCTCCGGTAAAAAAAGTATCTAAATTCTTCGAGGGAATCCCTATGACTCTTTGATGGAACATCGGATCGATATAATCCGGGCCGCACTTATAAGAGACCACTTGTTTTCCCATATCTTTTAGGGTCTGTAATATCGCACAGGTAATCGTTGTCTTGCCGCTTCCGCTTTTGGGTGCTGCGATCATCACACGGTCTAATTTCATGTCATATATCCTCCCTTTTATCCACAAAAATCAAATGCACAGATCCATACCTGATTTTCTGCCTGCATCAGATGATAGGAACCTGCCACTCTTGCCCTGCTTACCTGTAGCTGTATCAACTCTTCGTTTTCGATCGGATAATCGGAGAGTACCTCTTTGATCTCACAGATCGTCTCTAAACTAATCGCATTGATCACGATCCGCATCTTAGGATTCTTTTGATATAACACCGATAAGATTTCATTCATCCTTCTACTGCTGCCACCGATAAATGCATGTGTCGGTTTTAGAAGTGTTTCTAAGCCGTCCGGTGCATCTGCTTTTATGATCTCTATGTTTTCTAAGCCAAAGTGTTCTTTGTTCTTCCCGATCAGGGCAGCTGCCTCTTCTTTTTTTTCTATGGCAAAAACACGGATATCGTTAGAAAGTCCTGCCGCCTCCACTGCGATTGAGCCTGTTCCACTGCCAATGTCATAAAATACAGCTCCTTTATGCAGTTTTAATTTACAAATACTGACATCTCGCACCTCTTCTTTTGTCATCGGTACCCGGTCGCGCAAAAACTCGGTGTCTGCCCTGCCATGCGTCAGCCTTTTGCCTGCGGCACTTGGATTTTTTATAAAACAGGTATACAGTCCCTCTTTTTGCAATGCAAGGCACTCCTTTGGTGTCAGTTCTAAAATCTCCTGCTCCGGATAGGACAACTGATAGCCTGCATAAATCCTGCATGATTCAAGTCCTGCACGATCTAAAATTTCTCCAAGTCTTTGTACGTCCGATACGCCTGACATTAATAAAAAGGTCTTTTCGCTGTTTCGTATCCGCTCTGCTAAATTCAACAACTCTTTTCCATGCATACTGTAAACAGCCGCGTCCTGATAACTTTCGCCGATGCAGGCGGCTAAATATGCTACGGAAGAGATTCCGGACAATATCCGTACCGATGCCTGTAAACGTCCGGCAGATATTTCCTCCTGCAATGCACGGTACATAGAAGCTGCTCCACTGTAAAAACCGCTGTCACCGGAAAACAGTACCACCACCTTCTGTCCTGTTACGATTTCCGAAACCTCTACATCTTTTTGCATCTCTTCTAAATACGGAATGATCTGCTCTGTCCGATAATAAGGCTTTTTTTCTAATTTCGGCTGATAGGATGCGATCATCCGTTTTGCCCCAAGTAAAATATCTGCCTGTCGGATTGCCTGCTCTACTTCATTCGTCAGGCTTTCCCTGCTTCCCATACCGACTCCTGCTAAGATGATCTCAAATCTGTTTTTGGACTGCTGAGGCAGGATCTTGCATCCGCAGATCACTTCTAATTTTTTGCATACTTCGGTAAAGGTATCTCCTGTCTCTGTTTTTTTCTGCCCGATGACATAGACCGGAATTCCTGCTTTTTTTGCCGCTTTTATTTTTTCTTCATATCCTCCGGCTCTGCCGCTCTTTTTTGTCACCATGCACTGTATTTGGTATTGGTGCAGGATGGCGGTATTCATCTCTTCGCTAAACGGCCCCTGCAATGCTATGATATGTTTTCCTGAAATCCCCTGCTCCATGCAGATATGCAGGCTCTCTAACCCCGGCAGTACACGCACATAAAGTCTGTTTTTGATCTTTTCAGATGAAGCATATACGCTGAGTTCTTTACTTCCGGTCGTCAATAAAATATTTCCTTTTGTCTGCTCTAAGGCTTTTGCACATGCTTCATTGCTTTCAAAATAGCATACACCTGTTTCTTCTTCCTCTAAAATCTCTCTTTTTAATCGCAGATATGGGATGGTAAGGTCTTTGACTGCTGCCCGGATATTTTCCGTAACGGCTGTTGCATAGGGATGCGTGGCATCTACAACTGCTGCAAATGCTTTTTGCTTTAAATATTCCCGCATTGCCTCTTCATCCATCCTGCCACGATGAACGGTCACTAACGGATGCTCTTTTAATACAAGTTCTCCGTATTCCGTGGCTACGCATATGGTATGTGCAATTCCTGCTGCCGCTAAATATTCAGACAGGGTTCTCCCCTCCGTTGTTCCTGCAAATATTATTATGTCATTTGATATCCGTGTTTCTTTCAATGTGATAACCTCGCTTTGTAACCAGCTTTCCATGTATCAGTTCCGTATCGGAATTACCGATGAATACGGTGGTAAACATATTCACCTGTGTATCTCTCAATTCCCGTAAGGTACAGGTCACTGCCTTTGTTCCTTCCCTGCCGATATTCTCCACATATCCGCATGGCCGTTCCTCTTCGATCACACGAAGCAGGATGTCACAGGCTTTTTTCAGATAATCTTTCCGCTTATGGCTCGACGGATTATAGATTGCTATTGCAAAATCTCCCCCGGCTGCCGCCAGCAGGCGTTTTTCGATCTTTTCCCACGGCGTTAAGAGATCACTCAGGCTGATCACGCAAAAATCATGATTCAGCGGTGCTCCTAAAACTGCCGCCCCGCTGCAGGCTGCCGTTATCCCCGGTATGACAAAAATCTCTGTATCCGGATATTCTTTTCCCATTTCGTACAGTAACGATGCCATTCCGTAAATCCCTGCATCACCACTGCAGACCATTGCTACCTGTTTTCCTTTTTTTGCCTCTTCAAAGCACAATTTGCAGCGTTCTTCTTCCTGTCTCATTGGAGTTGTCCGCATTTCCTTATCTGCAAACCGCTCTCCTAACAATTTGATATAGACCGTATAACCGATAATGACATCTGCCGCTTCTAATACTTTTAGTGCCTCCCCTGTCATCATCTCTTCTTTTCCCGGCCCCATTCCGACTAAATAGATGTTATGCTTCATCAAATGTAATTCTCCATTCCCTTTTTGCAACGGCTATCGTCATCCCGTCTTTGGCATGTTTTTCATACACCAGTGTTCCTCCTGCTTCGCAGGCACAAAGTGCCGCCCGTTCACAGACATTGTCCACCCCAACCTGTGACTCTACAAAAGCAGAGGCATGAAAGTTTCCCTGCACTTTTTGCAGTTCTTTTGCCGTATAGGTCAAAAACGGTACTCTGTGCTGTCTGCTCCAGATTAAAAATCCCTGCTCGTCCTGCTTTTTATCAATAGAAGCCAATGCAAAAATCTGCTCTTTTTTCATTCCTGCTGTCTTTAGGGTTTCGTCAATCAGTGCTTCTATCTTCTGTGGCTTGATTCCCCTTTTACATCCCATTCCGACGACATACTCTTTGGGCTGTAATCGGAGCAATGCGTCTGTGTTTGTCGGATGCTCCGGTTTTGGATTTTCCGCAATCACGATGTCGATGGTTTGTGGTGCGGAATCTGCTGATAGCACAGCCGTTGACGGGTAGGAAATCAGATGTATTTCCTCCGGTATTTTCGTTCCCTCTTTCAGATGTCCCTCTTCTACACACAGGGTCACTTTCTCTCCTGCTAAGACTTTTGCCGATATCTTTGCAATTCCGTCTTTATTTATGATGCGAAGTCCGTTCCTTTTTGCAAACAGATCCACGGCAAATTTGTTTTGCAGATCGGTTGCTGTGGTGATCACCGGGATTGCGTTGATCTTTTCTGCAATCTGCACCGCGAGTTCATTTGCACCGCCATAATGCCCCGCCAAAAGCGGGATCACATACTGCCCCTGTTCATCTAATACAAGTACCGGACTGTCGTGGAGTTTGTCGGTAAGATTCGGGGCAATGGCTCTGACTGCAATTCCACAGGCTCCGATAAAAAGTATGGGATTTTTTTCCTGCATCTGCTCTTTTGTCCAGTCAGCAATGCTCTTTTCGACATGGACTGCCTTTATCTTCGTGTCATGGGTTTTTACAAGGGAACATTTTGTATAAACTGCCGTTGTGATGCCTGTATTTTCCGTCAGGCTCTCTGACACTCTCTTGGACAGCTCTAACCCATTGTTTGTAAAACTGATGATACTTAGTTTCATGTTTCTTCTTCCTTTGCCTGCCTGAATTCCGTTGAAAAATCCGGTGCATACAGCCGCGATTTTTGATAGTGCTGATGCGTCAGCACATCCCCGACTAAGACCAATGCCGTCTTTGTGATGCCATGCTCCTTAGCTGTAGCCGCCAGTGTCTCCACCGTACAAAGATACGATTTTTCGTCCTTCCATGTTGCCTTATATACCAGTGCCGCCGGCGTATGTTTTTCATATCCTCCGGCGATCAGTCTTTGGCTTAATTCCTCTAACATGCCGGTGCTTAAATAAATTGCCATGGATGCCTGATGCGCCGCAAAACTTTCGATACTCTCTTTCGGTGGAACCCTTGTTTTGCCTTCCATCCGTGTGATGATCAATGACTGTGAAATCCCCGGCAGCGTATACTCTATATTTAAGGATGCTGCCGCTCCAAAGCAGGCACTGACTCCCGGACAGCTTTCATACGGTATACCAAGTCTGTCTAATTCATCCATCTGTTCCCGGATCGCACCATAGATACTTGGGTCTCCGGTGTGCAGACGTACGAGCATTTTTCCTGCCTCCTGCGACTGCTGCATCACGGCAAGCACCTCGGACAATGTCATCGTGGCGCTGTTAAAGATTTCACATTCTTTTTTTGCATATGCTAACAACTCCGGATTGACTAAAGACCCCGCATAGATGATGACATCTGCCTGCTCTAACAGCCGCATTCCCCGCACGGTGATTAAATCGGCTGCCCCTGTTCCTGCGCCAACAAAGTAAACCATTGCTCTGCCCCCTTACTTTTTGCTAATTCGCCAAACTCATTGGCATACATGATGCAGTCTATCTGCATTTTTCCCATTGCACGTTTATTCAGATAATAACAGATATGTTCCATCGCATCCTCCATAACGGCTTTTCTTTTGCCGTTTTTTTCTAAAATACGGACTGCTTCTTCGGTCGTAACACAGGCTAAGATTTCACAGGCTGTCTGAGTGCTGACTCCCTGTCGGATCGCAGATGCCGTTATCAGCTCCATTCTGCAATCCCCCTCTTTGGAATGTGTATTCATAATGCCGCCTGCTACTTTGATGAGCTTACCGATATGTCCGGTTAAGAGCAGTTTTTGAAAACCTTCCTCCACTGCCATATCAATCGTATTACCAATGAAGTTACTACACTTGATACTTTTATCTAAATCATAGCCATAAGCCTGCTTCATAAAATCCAGTCCGTAATTGCCGGGTGCAACTGCCACATACGCATACCCTTCTGCCCTTCTCTGTCTTAGTTCTACCCGGATCGTATCTAAGATTGCCTGACTGCTCATAGGCTCTACGATCCCACTGCTTCCAAGAATCGAGATCCCGCCTTTGATCCCAAGTCTTGGGTTGAAGGTCTGCTCCGCAAGCTGCTCTCCCTCCGGCACAAAAATCTCTACTGCCAGTCCGCCTTTATAATCAGCTAGCCTGCAGACCTCTAAGACTTCCTTTGTGATCATCTCTCTTGGCACATGATTAATGGCTGCATTTCCTACCGGCTGATCTAATCCCGGCTTTGTGACCCTGCCCACTCCGATGCCTCCGTCGATCTGTACATAGGGTGAGTCCTCTAGGGATTGAAGATTCTCTCGGGATTGAAAATCTGCTTGGGAACGAAAATCTTTTCTGTCATTTCCGCAATAAGTCACTTTTGCATAGATCCATGCTCCGGTCGTTACATCCGGATCGTCTCCCCCGTCCTTTTGCACGGCACAGCTTACGACGTCTTCCGTTCGTCTGATATCTAAAATCTGTGCCGTATAGGGAATTCCCTTTGGTGTCTCAATCGTGATCTCTGTTTTTTTTCTTCCTAACAGAAGCATATATGCCGCCGCCTTCGCTGCTGCTGCCACACAGCTTCCTGTTGTAAATCCATATCGCATACGTTCCTGCTCCTGTCTGCTCAGACTCCACTCTGCTCTTTTTTCAGTTCATAGAGGATTGCATTACATATGGCTGCTGCCACGTTACTGCCGCCTTTTCTTCCACGGTTGATAATATGAGGTACCTCTGTTTCTAAGATCAGCTCCTTTGCAGCCTCTACATTGACGAACCCAACAGGAACGCCAATGATAAATTCCGGCCGGAATCTCTGATCCTTTAACATCTCATATAATTGTATCAGAGCTGTCGGTGCATTTCCAATTGCAAAAATTAAAGGTTTCTTTAATTTCGTTGCCATCTCCATGCTGACTGCGGCACGGGTCATCCCACGCTCTTTTGCGATTTTTGCAACGGTCTCATCTGCCATAAAGCAGTGTACGGTTCCGCCAAAGCCTGCTAAGGTCTTTTTATTGATCCCTGCAAGTGCCATATTCGTATCGGTTACAATATCTGCACCTCTTAAGATCAGATCTTTTGCGATCCGAACGGCATGCTTTGAATATACCAGTGTTTTCGTATACTCAAAATCTGCACTGGTATGGATCACCCGCTTGGTTACCATTTCCTCTTCTTTTGGAAGTTCGATGCCCCGCTCTTTTAATTCTTTTGAAATGATCTCAAAACTTCTCTTTTCAATTTCATTTGGCAATAAATGTTCGATACTATTTTGTCTATCCAATACATTCACCTATCGCTTTCTCTAAAATTTCGTTCTCTCTCCGGCTTTTCACTGCCACACGATAATATCCCTCTGACAGCCCCTGAAAATTTTTGCAGTCACGGATCAGGATTCCTTTTTGCAGTAATTTCTTGTAAAGTAGCTTTTCACTGTAGAATAAAATAAAGTTCGCATCACTTAAAATGACCTGTAATCCGAGATTTTTCAATTTCTCCGTGAGGAATTTTCTTTCTGCTGCCACATATTCTACGGTTTTTTTCAAATACTCCTGCTGCTGTAAACAGGCAATCCCCGCCGCCTCGGCAAAAACCGAAAGATTCCATTCCGGGAGCTGACCTCTGATCTTTTGTAATAACTCCTTATCACTACACATCAGGTAGCCAAGCCGCACACCCGGAATTGCATATATTTTTGTAAAAGCCCGTACAATGAGTAACTTCCGATAGGTACTGAGTCTTTGTACCATGGAATTTTCTTCTTCACAGAACTCTATAAAACATTCGTCTAATACCACATAGATATTTTTCTCTTTGCACACTTCTAATACATTCTCTAAATATGCCGGTTTCATCAATTTTCCGGTCGGGTTGTTCGGATTTGCTAAAAAAAGCAGTTCTGCATCTTCCTGTAATGCCAATACTAATTCTTCCCCCGGTAAAAAATCCTCCTCTTTTTTTAGCGGAACACAGACCACTTCACTCCCTACCGCTTTTGCCGTATATGCATATCCGTAAAAGGAAGGAACAGGCAGAATGACTTTTTTCGGCTTGAGTGCATGCAGGATTCCTAAAAAAAGTTCCGATGCTCCGTTTCCCGGCAAAAAATAAGTTTTTGGCAGGCAAAATTTCCTGCTTAATGCTTCTTTTAACTGCTCTGCTTCCATATCCGGATACTGCATACAGACATCCACTGCCTGATGTAATGCGTCTTTTACTTCCTCCGGTATCCCCAAAGGATTGATATTCACTGAAAAATCAATCTGTATCCGGTTTCTGTAGATATCTCCGCCGTGAATTGTCTGCATCTCTACACCTCCCTAAAGTAATATAATAAGTACCATAAAAAACAGACACCCTGTTTCTCCAAGCCATGCCGTTAAATACATCAGACGGTTTGCCCGCCGGATGTCTTCGTATTCCACCGGACGGGTATCATCCCCGATATGTGGCTTTTTTACCACTTTTCCAAAATATACGGCATCACCTGCTAACTGTATCCCCAATGCTCCTGCACAAACCGACTCTGTCTGGGCAGAATTTGGACTGGCATGGTTTCTTCGGTCTCTTTTATAGATCCGATAAGCTCCTTTTCCACTAAAATCACTGCCACCAAGATATGCCGCTGCTATCATCAGATAGGCACTGATCCTCGATGGAAGATAGTTGCATACATCATCTAACTTTGCCGCTGTCCTTCCAAAATTCAGATATTTTTCATTTTTATATCCGATCATGGAATCCATCGTATTGACTGCCTTATATAAAAATCCAAGAACAGGTCCGCCAAGCGCTGTATACAGCATAGGTGCAATGACACCGTCCGAGGTGTTCTCTGCTACTGTCTCTATCGCCGCCTTTGCCACTCCGGTTCCATCCAAAACCGCCGTGTCTCTTCCAACGATCATTGCTACCGCTTTTCTTGCCTCTTCGATTCCTTCTTTTGTCAGGCTTTGATAGACCTTCATGCTCTCTACCTTTAAGCATTTTACCGCTAAGATCTGATAGGTCATGATCGTCTCTACTGCTACGCCAAGATACGGATGCAGCAGATAAGCTCCAATAACAAGAAATGCTGTCACTGCGAAGGTCACAGACAACACGATAAAAACCAGCAGTGTTCCTCTTCTTCGCTCGCTTTTCTCCTGCTCTTTATGCTCCTTGCCTTTTGTTTCTTTTGATAAAAATCTCTTTTCCAACACTACGATCAGATTTCCGATCAGACGGATCGGATGCGGCAGCCAATAAGGGTCACCTAAGATCAGATCTAACAAAAATCCCAAAAAGAATGCAATACTATGGTATAACACGTTCTGATTCCCCCATGATGTTTTCTACCCCCTGCAATTTCGGCTGTTCCCGGGTTCCGCTTAATAGACAGCGGTATCCGCCTCCGTTTTTTACCTGATGATCAAAATAATCTCCTCCGTAAAAACTGCTCAGGATTGCCATAATGGTTCCTCCATGCACTACCGCTCCTGCTGTGATCTTTGAAGATGGCTGTTTTTCGTCCATTTTCTGAAGCCTTCCTTTAATTCCGATTAACATCCGGTAAAATCCCTGCTCGCAGCGCTTTATAAAGGCTTCCCTGCTCTCTCCTCCCGGAAATGGCAGGGTGCCATTGCTGTCGATCCATGCCTGATAATTTGGATTTTTCTGCAATTCAATATAATTCTTTCCTTCAAATTCTCCAAAATCCATTTCTCTCCACTCCGGTATGTATATTGGCGTATGGTTTGGATAGAGGATTTCTGCGGTTTTAGTGCAGCGCTTCATCGGACTGCAAAACAGAATATCCGTCTTTGGATAAGTTCCGTTTTTCTGCAATGCCTGCAGCTTGCAGATTCCATTCCTGCTCAAAGATGTATCTGTATTCCCAAGATATCGGTGCTGCTCATTTTCGATTGTCATTCCATGACGCAAAAATATAATTTCTATTTGATTTTTTGACCAATCCCACATATGACGCGTATCACCTCTTCTGCTTCTTTTGCTAGTTCTATTAAGATCCTGCCTGTCTGCTCACGATATTCTCTCTCGAATGCATCCATGGGAACAATTCCATTTCCAATCTCATCACTGATCAGAATACAGTCAGGATATTTTGTGATAAAATCCAGGATGCTCTCTTTTGGGTTCTCTCCCCGCTGCATTGAGGTTTTGATGAACGTATGAAGATGATTTATGATGATGATTGTATTTGTTGTGTCTGATTTTATTATATTTATCTCTGCTGTATCAATCTTTGTATATTCCGGTAATGTTCCGTCAAAAATTCGATATTCTTTCTCTCCAATTTTTCTCAAAGTATAATTTAATTTTCCTTGTGAATATCCACCAATAATAAGTTTCACTTTCTATTCCCTCGTATTTCGTTATCATGTTCTCTGAATTTTTATCTGATATTTAAATACCGTCTTTCGGTTTTTAAATATTAATTTCTGATTTAAGAAGTATATTTACAACGCTTGTTATCACTACAATAACCCCTTCGCATAACAACAGGAAATATCCTGCGGTATCTCCTGTAATCCCTCCAAGTTCTTTCTTAGTGCGGTATTTATAATATCTAAAGACTGCGAAAGCTGCAATGACAGCCGCACCCCCGGCAAAAAATGACTTCCACAACATAAAACCGATGCACAATGCTCCCTGCATGTATAATGCCACTTTTACGATTACAGCATCGGCGTGGTCCTGAAACAGATAGAGCATTCCCTCCTTTTTCGCCGAAGGAAACGATACAACTCCAATCCCGCTTAACACCCTCGCAAGTACAAATCCTGCACATACAACTTGTAATATGTTTTTATCCGTAATCTCCGAAAATGCTCCCATATAGATCAATCCGTACACTGCTAACATGATCACGGCAAATGCCCCGATATGGGAATCCTTTAAAATCTCTAATTTCCGTTCCTTCGGTTGGTAGGAATGAAATGCATCCATCGTATCCATATAACCATCCACATGGAATCCACCGGTCAAAAGCAGGGGGATTGCCGTACCGATAAACACATAGCACAGATTTCTGATTCCAAAACGATCACAAAGCAGCCGCCAGAAATAGAGACACAGACCTATCATTATACCGATCCATGGAAAAAAGCAGAGTACATGCTTCATATCTGCTTCCTTCCACTCAAACTGTGGCATGGGAATTTTTGAATACATCGAAAATGCGATGATGATTGACTTTAAAATATGCATGTTACTTTCCTCCCTTTATCACAAGTGGGATTCCCACGACTACTTCTATCACTTCATCTGCCATGTCCGCTAACTTTTCATTAATGCTTCCGATCGCCCGAAGGTATTCCATCGTCCCCTCTTCATAATTAATTCCGTCTTCAAATACATTATTGGTTACGATTACCAGATGTCCGGTCTTTTGTTTCAGGCTCTGGATTCCTTCTACCACAGAATCCGTAACTTCTTTACAACTTCTTGGATTTTTTTCCGGATTTTCATTCAAAAACATCTCATTGGCAGTCAGATTTGAGATACACTCTAATAAGACGCTGCTCCCTGCCTTAATCTTTGGCAATGCCTTTTCGATATCTATGGGCTGTTCGATCGTCAAAAACCCTTTATTTTTTCGCAGCCTTTGATGCCTTGAAACTTTTTTCTTTCCTTCCTCGTCAAAAACCTGCATCGTTGCAAGATAGTATTTGTTGCCCTTACCGGCAATTCTCCCAATATATTCCTCTGCATAGGCGGACTTACCGCTTCCGCTTCCTCCAATAATTAATACCATCATAACTTATCAAACCTCTGATACTGTTCTACCTGAATATCAAAAAAAGTCGTTTCTGCATGATAGACACGCAATGCCATATCTAAAAGCGGGAACATCATTACTGCTCCGGTTCCCTCCCCCAATGCCATGTGAGCATTCAAAACTGCCTCTTTTTCTAATGCCTTTAACAAAAACTTAGCCGCCGGTTCTTTGCCCTGATGTGACGTCAGCAAATATTCTTTCGTTCCCGGTGCGATTTTTTCTGCCGTCAAAGCTGCCACCAGACTGATGACACCGTCTAAGACAATCGGTATCCGATAAATCGCTCCTCCAATGCAGACACCTACAAGTCCGGCAATATCCAGACCACCTACCGTCTCTAAAATGGTAAATGCATCTTTTTCATACAAGTCATATTTCCGGATTGCCTCTCCGATGACTTCCTGCTTATGCAACAATCCTTTTTCACTGAGTCCTGCTCCTTTTCCTGTGACAAGCAGAACTTCACATTTTAAAAGTGCCGCTGCCATAGCACTGCTGGTCGTTGTATTGCCAATCCCCATCTCTCCGGTTGCCAGTATCCGGTATTCTTCCTCTTTTAAGGTACGCACCAATTCCATTCCAACCGCCATGGCACGAACAGTTTCCTCTTGTGTCATTGCCGGTTCTTTTAAAAAATTCCTTGTGCCACATCGGATTTTTTTATTTAAGACACCGTGAATCTCCTCCCGGTTCTGTATACCGATATCCACCGGTATGATATCGGCTCCTGCCACTTCCGCCATCTGACATACGCTCGAATGTCTGCCTGCTATGGATCTTGCAACCGCCGCTGTAACCTCCTGCCCGGACTGGCTGATGTTTTCCTCTACGATGCCATTGTCTGCACACAGGATCAGCACGGCTTTTTTAGAAATATCGATCTTTTCCTCTCCGGTAATTGCTCCGATCTGAGCAGTCAGCGTCTCAAAACTTCCAAGCCCGTCTATCGGTTTGGCGATCGCATCCCAATTATGAAGTACCTGCTTTCGTACCTCTTCCATCGGTTTTGGGATGGAAATCTGCTCTAATTCTTCTTTTGTGTACTTATTCCAGATGGGCTTCTCTAAGCATTCCATAGATTTCCTCCATATTCAGATACTCCCTTAAGGTATCTGCCAACTGATCATACTGCCGCTCTTTAAAGGCGTGATAATCTTCTGACATTCCCTCTTTGATGGTAACTCCTTTTTTCTCGGCTAATGCCTGCATGATCCGATCTGCGATATTTCCGGTATCAAACAGTCCGTGGATATAGGAACCATAGACATTCGGATTCTTTCCGGTAACTACTACCTCACACGCTGTCTGACCTGATTTTTTCTGTTCCGGCTCATATTCCAATTCTTTTTCTTTGCCCTCTTTTATCCAAGTAGTCTCTCCCATATGAATCTCATATCCTTCAAATGCACATGCAGAGATCGGATACAGGATTCCCGGTAGCATATTGATGTTTCCCTTTGTCTGACAGTGTTTCTTTTCCTTTTGGAGTACCGTCAGAACCGGCAGCAGCTTCATACCGCGGATATTTCCTCCCTCTTCCACTCCGGCAGGATCGCGTATTTCAAACCCTAACATCTGATAACCGCCACAAATCCCAAAGACCGGAACTTCCTCTGACCGTTGTTTGATTGCTGCCTCTAAACCGTTTTGCCGCATCCATTTTAAATCTCCCATTGTATTTTTGCTTCCCGGTAAAAAAATCAGATCCGGATGCTGCAATTCTCTGACCGAAGTGACATAACGCACCGACACTCCCGGTATCTGCTCAAACACATGAAAATCCGTAAAATTAGAGATTCTCGGATAATGGATCACCGCAATGTCAATGAGTCCCACTTCTTTTTCTAAAAAGCGTTCACTCAGACTGTCCTCATCCTCTAATGACAATTCCATATAAGGAACCACTCCTGTCACCGGTACATTGCCCCGTTCCTCTAACATTTGGATTCCGGGTTCTAAGATCGATGCATCCCCGCGGAATTTGTTGATGATCAGTCCTTTCACACGTTCCCGCTCGCCGTCTGTTAATAACATCAATGTCCCTAGCAGCTGTGCAAAGACACCCCCTCTGTCAATATCCCCAACTAACAGTACCGGAGCATCCACCATTTCTGCCAGTCCCATATTCACAATATCATTCTCTTTTAAGTTAATCTCCGCCGGACTTCCTGCACCTTCTATCACAATGATATCCGCAAAGGATTCTAATTTATTAAATGCTCTTTTAATATCCGGTATCAGTTCCCGTTTATATGCAAAATAATCTCTTGCACTCATGTTTCCTAAAACTTCGCCGTTTACGATCACCTGTGAGCCGATATGGTTGGTGGGTTTTAATAAGATCGGGTTCATACAGACCATCGGAGAGATGCCTGCCGCCTCTGCCTGCATGACCTGCGCCCTTCCCATCTCTAACCCTTCTTTTGTCACAAAGGAATTGAGTGCCATGTTCTGGGATTTAAAAGGAGCTACGCGGTAACCGTCCTGTCGAAAAATCCGGCACAAGCCTGCTACTAACAGACTCTTTCCCGCATTGGACATCGTTCCCTGTACCATGATTACTTTTGCCATCTTTTTCTGCCTTTCTGCTCTATCTTCCTGTTTCTATCTGCTTTTTACAGCTTTTCGCATAATCGAATAATGCCTGATTCTCATGCTCTAATGTTCCGAAATGTTCTCTACAGCAGATCACACGTTCACAGGCATTGATACATTGTTTTGCCTCTGTAAGTGCCGCCTCTGTAATCGGTTCAAATGCTGCCGTCCCGATCACCTTTGCCGCTAAAGCCTTTGCGACCGGATAGTCCAGATCATTTTGAAATAAAATCCCTGTTGCAAAAGGAATCCCTTCCCGTTGCAGTCTGCGATAAGTATTCCGCCCACTTCCGTTGCCTGCGATCACAAACACCTCAGGTTTTCCTTTGACCGGTTCTAATTCCATACTTTCGCTCCGCTCATCAAAGCTGCCTGTTTCGATAGAAAATAATTTTTCGATATATCCCTCTTTAAAAATCTCCTGTGGAGTTCCAAAACGTTCCACACAGCTTCCATTGACACAGAGGATCTTATCTGAGACTTTTGCCGCCAGTTCTAACTCATGCAAAGACATCACCACTGTGAGTTCCTTTTTCTTTCGCATTTCCTGCAGGATAGACAAAAAATCTAATTTATATTTAATATCTAAATAGGAAGTTGGTTCATCTAAGATAATGATCTCCGGCTCCTGGCAGATAGCACGGGCAAGCATCACCCTCTGCCTCTGTCCGTCGCTGATCTTTGAAAAATCTTTATTTTTTAAAGTTGTCACATGAACCGGTTCCATAGCTTCTGCCACTGCCTGTCTGTCTGTATCAGAAAGAATCCCGAACTTTCCGGTATAGGGATATCTTCCGGTCGCAACCACTTCCTCACAGGTCATCAGCTCGGTATGCAATTTTTCGGTTAAAACGACTGCCATATTCTGCGACAGTTCATTTCCGGACATCTGCCCGATATCCTGCTCTCCTAAATAGACCGTACCGCCCAATAATGCAAGCTGTTTTGTGATACTCTTTAGGATGGTAGATTTTCCTGCCCCGTTTGGCCCTATCAGTGTCAGAATCTCTCCTTTTTCCAAACAGATCTCTATATTTTCGATCAGTGGCTGTTTGCCATATCCGACTCTCAGTTTTTCTGCTTTAAAATAATACTTTTTCACGCCATCTTCTCCTTGTTACGTCTTACCATGATCCACAGTACAACCGGCGCACCAAAGATTGCCGTGACGGTACTGATACTCAGTTCCGTCGGTGCAAACATCGTCCTTGCTAACAGATCACAAAACAGACAGAATACACTGCCCCCTAAAAAACAGGCAGGTATCATCCAGATTGGTTTTGCCGTACCTAAAAGGCTCTTTACTAAATGCGGTGCTGCAATTCCGACAAAGGAGATTGGTCCTGCAAAAGCTACGATACAGGCGGATAAAATGCTCGATAACAGAACCATGGCTATGCGAAGCAGCCGGATATCCACACCTAAATTTCTTGCATAGACTTCCCCTAACTGATAGGCACTCAATGGTTTTGCCATCAAAAACACCAGAAAAAAAGTCACAGCCACCACACCGGTCATAACTGCTACATTTTCCCATGTCATTCCCGAAAAACTTCCCCTCGACCAGTTGTGCAGATTGACGATCTCTGCATCACTTGCAAAGGTTACCACCAGTTCCGTAATGGCAGAGCAGATATATCCGATCATCACTCCGCTTACCACTAGCATAGACATGTTATGGACTCTGCGTGACATTAAAAGCACAAATCCCATAGAGATCATTGCTCCGACAAATGCCGCTGCGATCAATGCCCAGGAAGTGATCTTTACTGCCTGTCCCATCAAAAACACCATGACAAGTGCCACCACCATTTTTGCACCGGAGGAGATTCCTAACACAAACGGCCCTGCGATCGGATTGTGAAAAAAAGTCTGCAACAGATACCCTGCAAGTGCCAAAGCACCACCTAAGATCATAGCCGCTAAAGTTCTTGGCATTCGGATATCCCAAAGGATCCTGGAATTTTCAATTTTTTCTCCCCGGATGGATGCAAAAATATCTGCTAGCGGGATTCTGACGGTTCCAACACAGATATTCCACCCCACCAATGCCACAACGCTAACTCCTAACATGAAAAGCACTATGATATATCTGACTTTTTTACTCTGCTGCATCATATAACTCCTCTATTTTCTATTTCAACTGAAAAAGATATTTCATCTTCTGTTCGTTTTCTCCTAAAAGCATGGAATGGATATCCTGCATCAGATATCCCATCGACATAGACTGCTGATACATATCATTGGTGGTACACCATACATTTCCATTCTTTACCGCCTTAAAATCCTTTAAAACCTCACATTTGTCCAACAATTCTTCGATGGAAGATACTCCACCGTCAATGGTGCTGTTATAGATCAGATAATCTGCATCTTTCGCACCCTGATAAAAATCTTCGATCTGCATATTCACGGTCGAACGTGCGCCTTCCTCATCGCCCAGATCTTCAAAGATATATTTTCCTCCTGCAAGTTCGATCATCTTTGGAATATAATCCGAGCTCTGACGCACCTGCACTAATCCGTTTGAAGTGATATAGAAAAATGCTACGGTCTTATCCGTTTTTTCATCGGCTGTTACTTTCTTTAAAATATTCTTTTGTTTTTCAAAGATTTTTTCTGCCTCTTTTTCTTTTCCAAGCAATGTCCCGAAAAATCTGACCCATTCCACTCTGCCTAACGGATGTTTTTCATAGCTTGAATATTCGATCATGACCGGAATGCCAAAATCTTCTAACATTTCTCTGACCTCCGGTGTATGGGAGATCATCATATTCTCGATCGCAAGCGTACATTTTTGTGATACGATCTGTTCATAATCCGGTTTGCTGTATTTTCCGGCATATGAAATATCCCCTCTTGCCATCGCTTTTTTTGCTCCCTCAATATACCAGTCCTCTTCTTTTTGCGAAGAAAAACGGATGCTGTCTAACGCATCAAGGTGGTCAAAAATATCCATGACAGAGGATGATACTAAATAGAGATTTTGGACCGGCTGCTGCATCACAATGATACCTTTTTCTAAATCTTTCGGTGCCTCTTTTCCCTCCGGTATGACTAAGATCTTTGTACCATCGGAAGTGGCAAGCAGCCGGTAACCGTCTTTGTAGTAATCTACGGAAAACTGTTTGGCATATTCTAACTCCATGCTGCTTTCGTATACCAGTTCGTCACTGATCCGGTCTTTCGCAGAATCGGAAGAAGGACTGCTACAGCCGCACAGCCCTAACAGTCCTGCTAAAAATAAACAGCATATTGCAATTACTTTTTTTCTTCCTTTCATATTCTCATCCTCTTATTCCACGGACTGTAACGTATCCGAGCGGAATGTCAGGGTATACTCGATCTCATGCGGTTTGCTCATCGCTACCGTATCACCGATAACGCTTACCGGCTCATCAAATGCCGAAACAGGGATTTCAAAGACAGAACCTCCTTCGGTACTGCTTGGCAGATACTTTGTTCCGTCTACGATCATATAATCATAGTTTGGACTATCCCACTGTACGGTTGCAGTAACTGCTCCGCCTTCTGCCTTAATCTTGACCGGTGAAAGGATCGTTGCTTTTCCACTGCCGCCCTCAAACGTGATCTCCATGGTATAATTGCCGTCTTCAAGTGCACTGATCTCTGTTTTTGGACCTTCCTCTTCTACCGGTGTCGGATTGGTCACATAAACTTTATGATCATACCATTTTCCCTTTGTTCCGATCAGTGCAAGGTCAAATTCCTGATCTAATGCCTTTACCGGTACATCAAATCCATAGACTTCTTCCGTTGTACCATCACTGTAAGTTACCGTGTCTGTGGTTGGCTCTAACAGATTCTTCTTATCATTTTTTGCATTTTTCGCAAGTCCTACATACAGATTTACGATTTTTTTAGAGCGCAGTGAGACATGGATCGTCATCTCGCCGTCTTTTACGGTCAGAGTTCCCTTTCCGTCATATGCCTCATTGACCTGAAACATGCCATTGTCCGTAACAAAGTCCGCTTTGTATACACCGTCGGCAAGCTCCGCTTCTTTCTGCTCTTCTTTTTCTTCTTTCTCTTTTTGATCTGTGTCTTTCTGATCTGTCTGTTCCACAGATGTTTCTGTTTTTTTCTGGGTATCTGTTCCATTGCCGGAGCATCCACTAAGAATTGTGGATGCTGCCAGCATGATGGTCAATATCGCAACTGTAATACTTTTTTTCTTCATCGTATACTCCTGCTATTTCATTGCCTCTGCAGTATGATCTACATAGATCTGCTGGATGTCCTTGATCTCGCCAAGTCCTGTGATCTGTGTATCTACACTGTCAAATTTTCCGGACGCTTTGAACATGCTTAACCAGGAATCATCATCGTCTCCTGCCATATCATTGTTTGCATGATCTCCTGCTACGACCATTAACGGACGAAGAACGACTTTTTTATATCCTGCTTTTTCTACTGCATCAATAACAGATTCACAGGAAGTCTCTTCCGGCTCACCCTCCACGGTTCCGATAAATACATTGTCATAGCCAAGGTCTTTCATCTGTGTCTGCATCTGGCTGTAAGATACTTTTGCAGTATGGGAAGTACCATGGCCCATAAATACAAATGCTGTTCCGTCTTCTTTTGCTGCATCAAGGCTGTCATAGCCGGCATCTTTTACGGCTTCTGCTGTTAATGCTTTCGCTACGGCTTCCTTATCGCTGTTTACAGCGTCTGCATCTGCTCCGACTTCTCCAAGAAGCGGTTCTGCAATTTTTACGGTTTCAAACTTGTCCTTATAGTTCTCTACCGCTTCCACTAATTCATCATATTCTGCACCATGCATTAAGTGTGTTGGCTGTACTACCAAATTCTTTACACCGTTGTCTACTGCACGCTCTAATGCCTGATCTACGTTATCAATTTTTTCTCCGTCACGCGCCTGTACATGGTTGATGATGATCTGTGCGGTAAATGCTCTTCTGACGGACCAGTCCGGATTTGCTTCCTGCAGAGCATCCTCTATTCCTTTGATGTCAGCAACACGGCTGTCATTAAAGGAGGTTCCAAAACTTACTGCTAAAATTTCATTTTCGCCAATATCATCCTTATTTCTGGCATCATCTTTAGATGCATCGCCGGTATCTCTTCCAAAATAATCCGGATCAGCATTTTCGCCCTCTACTAATTCTTTCTGGGCATCGGTCAGTGCATCCCATGCTTTCTTCGCTTCGGCACACTGCTCGTCTGTCTTATCGTTTCTTTCCTGTACATAAATGGCATCGATCAGTGCTGCAACCTTATCTGCGGCTTCCTGATCTGCATTTTCCTCAGATTTCGTATCAGCCTCTTTTTCCGTCTTGGCTGCCTTGTCACTTGTTGCCTCTTTGCTGCTTCCGCATCCTGTAATACAGAATGCTCCCATCATTGTTGCCAGCAATACTGCTACGACTCTTCTCTTCATGTTTCCTCCTTAGGGTGTTCGTTAGAATTTTCAGAGCAACCGGCTGCATCCTCGCGGAGCGTTTTTTTATAAAATTACAGAGTCATCCCCTGTAAAATTAAGATCAAAATAAAAACCCTCTGCCTGTACAGGTAAAGGGTTTATACGCAAAAGAAACGCATCAAAATTCCAAAACAGAAATTCTCATACATCAATATGTACAACCAGTTACTCGTGGCTTGAAACAAATGTTTCTGTACAGCACTCAGGCAGGTCTCCCGGCTTAAAGATCTCTGCATCCGTCATCTTCCCGGTTTCCCAGTGATATCTCGACTTCTGCTCCCTAATTACGGTGACGAGTTCGTACAGGATTTGCACCTGTTTCCCTTTTCACCGAAGCCAGCCATGAAAAGTATTGTTTGAAATACAAAATGACTGCTTCGACACCTGACTGCTATTTATTCAGTTTTTTCTTTGTGCCTGTGTATCACACAGCACATTCCGCCATCCGGCGAATCGCATTTATTGTAACATACTTCACCGGCTGCCGCAATGGTTCCAGCCGTATTCTGCCTAAGATTCTTCTAACTTCTTTCCTGCACATTTTGGTACAATGGAAAAATAATCTAAAATCGTTGCCGCAATATCGGCAAATGTATCCCGTGTGCCATAGTTCGTTCCCGCCTTGACCGGCTGGCCATACAGAATGAGTGGCGTATACTCTCTGGAGTGATCCGTAGATGGTGTACTAGGGTCACATCCGTGATCTGCAGTGATCATCAGGATATCCTCATCCCTCATTTTTTCTAAGATCTCCGGCAGACGTTCATCAAAATAAGTCAGTGCTTTTGCATAACCGTCCACATCATTCCGGTGTCCGTAGAGCATGTCATAGTCCACTAAATTGACAAAACAGATACCCTCAAAATCTCTTTCCATATACTCCAATGTCTTATTGATACCATCTTCATTTCCGGTAGTCCGTACGAATTCCGTAATACCCTTTCCTGCAAAAATATCGTTGATCTTTCCAACGGCAAGTACGTCTAACCCTGCTTCTTTCATCTGATCCAACATCGTGACTGCCGGCGGTTCTAATGAAAAATCATGTCGGTTCGATGTTCTTGTGTAATTGCCGGATTCCCCGATAAACGGTCTTGCGATCACACGACCCACACCATGTTCCCCTGTCAGTATCTTTCTTGCGATCTTGCAGTACTCATAGAGCTGTTCTACCGGAACAACCTCTTCATGGGCTGCGATCTGAAAAACCGAATCTGCGGAAGTATATACGATCAGATCTCCGGTTCTTCGATGTTCATCTCCGTAATCTTTGATCACTTCCGTACCGGAATATGGTTTGTTACAAAGTACACCCCTTCCGGTCTGTTTTGAGAATTCCTCTAGGATTTCTTTTGGAAAGCCGTTCGGATAAGTCGGAAGTGGCGCTTTAGAAATAATTCCCGCAATCTCCCAGTGTCCGATGGTTGTGTCTTTTCCTTTGGAGCTTTCCGTCATTCTTGCAAACGCTGCCGTTGGATGCTCCTCTTTGTCATTGACTGCCATTCCGTCAATGTTAAAATATCCTAATTTTTTCATATTTGGCATGGAAAAATACGGACTCTTAGAAACTGCAAGAATCGTGTTACTTCCTGCATCTCCATATTCTGCTGCATCCGGCATTTCTCCCATGCCCACACTGTCTAATACGATTAAAAATACCCGCTTCATTGGTGCCTCCTCCGAATTTTTCTATGTAAAAATTATACGTTCTTTTCCATATATGGTCAAGAAATTATCAGAAATCTTCCGTCTACTTTTCTGTCTGCGTTTTTGCCGAAGAATCCACCGGGGTAATAATGATATTCTGTGCAGATACACCGGTTTTTCTCTTAACAATATCTTCCACCTGTGCCCGTTTTGCATCGGTTGCATCTTTTCCCATATCCAGTACGACATCGGCGGAATCATCCGTAATGCTGACTACAACGTTACTGAATCCCTTTGCCTCTAAAAGCATCTCTGCCGCTTCTTCCTTTTCAGCGGTGTCGGTCATTTTGACCATCTGCTCAATGGCAGACTGTCGGCTTGCCTCTTCTAATTCTTTGTTGTTGATGATCTCTAATAAAGATTCTTTGTTTTTAGACCGCACCTGTTCTCTCGACAGCTTTGCCTCTGCTGCAAAATTAACGGTCTCTGCACCGGTACTGGTTAAGACTGCTTCGCCCGGATTTGCCGACTCTGCTTCCTCTTCACTCATTCCTTCCGCAGAAGTCTCTGATGTCGCCTGTGATGCATCTGCTACCTCTTCTGATGCCTCTGTGTCCGTAAAAATCTCCTCGCTCTTGCTGTCTTCATCCGAAATCTCATATTCCTCTTTTACCTCTTTTTTGCTTGCCGTTTCCTTCGTATCGTTCTTTAAACCTGTGTTGCTGTAGCTGAGATAACCGGCTGCCGCGATCATCAGTGCTAATCCTGTAATGATGAGCTGATTCTTCTTAAATATTTTTTTCATGGATACCTCCTAATCCGCTTTCATTTTTACTATTTCTATTTTATGTGCCTCTATGGGAAATAATGCTATTACGATGTCCTGTATTTTTTTCTTTACCGCCGGGTCTGTTGCTCCCTGCGCTACCACCACAACCCCTTCCACCGTACCTTCGTTTTCTTTATCCGATGCAAAACTTTTTGTGTCCTCTGCCTCCGTGATCATCACCCTGACCTCTCCGACCCCTTCCGTATGCTTTAAAATGCGTTCTAACCGCTCCTCTAACTGTTCTCCACCTGCCTCTTCATTCGCCTTAAAATCCATTTTCGATTCTGTCTTTTTTTCTGTCGGTATCGCAAGCACAAGTACCAGAACCCCCAAAAGTGCGAGGATCAAAAGATTATTCCGATTCCCCATAATGTTCCTGATAATATCCGCTCCTTTCTTCGACGTATCCATTCTGCAATCCCTCCAATCCTTCCATATCCGTCAGACCGCTCTCTGCTTTATAAGTTTCAAATTCCTCTACCAGTGAAAAAAAATCCACGCCGCTGCTGACCCGGTTTAACAGTGGCAGGAACACCACCACTAAAAGTATCATTTTTACTGCAAATTGCAGATACTTCTGATAGGATTTCTTTGGCACCAGATAGAGGATCAGTGTCAGGAAAAAATACAACATCAAAAAGGTTTTCAGCCACTCTAAAACAGCACTCATCTCATTCCTCCTAAACCACAAAAGATGTCGTTGCACACATCATCGCCACGGTAATAAAAACCATAAATACGGTCGTAGTGATCACACGCATCAACATCTCGCCTCCATGTGCCGCACCGCTCATTGCTCCCGCGATCCGCTTATCTGCAATCGGTTCTAAAAATGCTGCCATACACTTATAAAGCAGTGTAATGATCAATACCTTACAAAACGGGATCAATGACAAAAATATCAGCAAAAACATCGCAGCCACTCCGACACTGTTTTTAATGACCATCCCGGAACCGATGAAAATATCACCGATCGCCGCTGCCGCACCGCCAATCCCGGGGATCAGGCTCAAAGACTTTGTCAGGGTTGTTCTGCTCGCATAGTCAACCGCCGGTGCGATCATTCCCTGTACAACGTTTAGACCAACCACGATCGTCAGCACCAGTTTGGCACCCCAGCTGAAAATATCGCGTACCAGTTCTGCCGTTTTTGAAAACACTTCTTCTTTCATCATGCAGTTTGTTAAATAAAACAGAACATACAGATTGATCAGTGGCAGCAGTACATAGATCATCAGCACTTCGATCCCATACAGGATAAAAAAAGTCAGTTCATAAAAGGACATGGCACTCATCGCGTTTCCGGCAAAGACCATGACCGCTAAATAAGAAGGCAGCAGCATTTTCATAAAGCCCGTCACATTTTGAAGCAGATGGCTGACAATCTCGGAGGTCACGGAAAAGGATTTTAAAACAAACAGCATCAGCACCAGATAGGTCAAAACGTAGCAAAGCTCCGTAATATAGGAATTTTCAACCAGTCCTAAAAAGTTCTGCAAAATACTGAAGATCAATACCAGTACCACGATCTGCATCATGCTTTTCTTATTTTCCTCAAGTTCTCCCACCAGTGCCTCTTTGATATAGCCTCCGATCCCTGCAAGGCTTTCCAACGCTCCCTGCTTTGAGATACTCCCCACCAGTTCCGAGAAAGTCATTCCCGTTTCCCGCCCTGAAAATTCGTCCAGATCTGCAAAAAGATTTTCTTTCGTCAGATATCCCAGCATCTCGTCTCTTTCTGTGTCAAAGTCTACATCAGAATCTGCTTCTTTCTCCAGACCTGTATCCAATTCCCTGTCCACACCGGTATCTGGCCCTTTCTTCTTCTCCGCCTGCACCTGCAACGGAAACAGTAACATTCCCAAAATCAATAATATTCCCACAAAAAATAAATTTACCTTTAATTTTCCTATGCAATCTCCAAAATAACAGCTTTTTAATACATCTCTGTCTTTCATAAAAAATCCCCAACCGTCTGCAGCAATGCCAGCAATACCGGCATACTCACAAAAAGAATGGACACCTTACCAAACAACTCGATCTGGCTCCCGACCGCACCATAGCCCGCATCCTTACAGATTTCTGCCGCAAACTGTGCCACATAGGTAATTCCCATCATTTTTAACATCAGGCGGATATAACCACCATCCAAGTTCAATACCGTTTCAATCCTGCCAATGTACTCCACAACAATTTCTAACTTTGTTACCAGATAAATAAAAATGCAGACGCAGGTTCCCAAACTGATGAGCATCCCATATTCTGCCTTATACGATTTCAATGGGATTGCCAGACAGACACCTGCCATGCCGATCATGGCAATTTTTAAAATATCCATACTTCCCCCTATAATGCAAACAAATCCTTCATCGTTGAAAACAATTCGTAGATATATGGTACAATCCAGAACAATACCAGCAGCAGTCCTGCAAGACTTGTCAAAAATGCCTGCTCCTCTCTGCCGCTGTGCTTTAATATCTGCGTTAACACGGTAACGATGATTCCGATTGCAGCAATTTTAAAAATCAGATTTACACTCATATGTTCTCCTTCTACAGTAATACGATAATCAAAAGCAGTCCTCCAAAAAGACAAACGCTCTGATATACCTTCTGCTTATTTCCCCGTTCCTCCCATATCTTTTGGATCTTCTCTTCCACACGGTTGATGTACATTTCCACAGAAGCGATCTGACTTTTGCTGTCCACAGGCTCTAACAGTCTGCCCATATCTAAAAGGATTGCAAATTCCTCCCTGTTTAAAAAAAATGACCGTCTGTGTTCCTCAAAACACTCTCTCCAAAGTCTCTCCACTTCCTCTGTCTGGTGATACAGTATTTTTTCCGTAAACTCCATCAGTGGATCTTCAAATGGTGCTCCCGCTTTCTTTGCCATATCTGTGACTGCCTCTGCGATCGGAAGCCTGACATATTCTAACTGCTTTTCAAAGATGATCAGCATTTCTTTTATCGCTAAAAGCTGTCGCTCCTCTTCCCGAAACCTCTCTAAAAAAGTCAGACATCCACCCACCGAAGCTGTCAGGATCAAAACACTTCCTAAAATCTTTAACATATTTTTTCTAAGTTCTCATCATAGATATGGAACCTTCTCCTGCCATTTTCTGCTTTTTCTAAGAGGACGATCCTGCCAAACATCTGCTGCTCTAACATTTCTTTCAGGTATTTTTTTCTCGAAAGCTCTTTCATATCGTAAGCATGTACGGTCCCGATAATACGGCTGCCCGAATAGATTGCCTGCTCCATTGCCCGACAGTCCTCCCTGCTTCCGATCTCGTCTACCGCTATAATCTGTGGTGCCATCGAGCGCAGCATCAAAAGCATTCCAAAGGACTTTAAACAACCGTCTAAGACATCACTCCTGATTCCGATATCGTTCTGCGGAATTCCCTGTCGGCAGGCAGCAATCTCTGAACGTTCATCAATAATGCTGACCTTCATTCCACCCAGCCTGTCCGAACCATTGGACAGAATCCGAATTGCATCTCTCAGATAAGTGGTCTTACCGATTCCGGGAGGCGAAACAAACAGAGTATTATAAATACTGTTTCTATGTATCAGATAAGGAATAATGTCCTTTGCACAGCCACGCTTTTCCCTTGCCACACGAATATTTAAAAAGTAAATATTTGACAGACTCAACACCTTGCCACCGTCCATCACTACTTGTCCTGCCACTCCGATGCGGTGTCCACCCTGCATGGTGATAAATCCCCTTTTCATCTCATCCTCATAAGCATAGAGTGAATAACTGCTGATGAACTTTACCATGCTCCTAATATCCTCTTTTGTGGCACAATAGGCATTTACCTGGCTTCGCTCTAGTCTGCCTGTTTCTTTTTTTAAATACCACTCTTCATTTTCCATATGAAAGATCACAGGCTGTCCGATCCTGATACGGATTTCCTCTAAGGTATTTTCTTTCATCGTAACTTTTTGCAGTGTTTCCCGCAGATGCAGCGGAAAGATATGAAGCAGTTCTTCCTGCATAGATGCTCCCTCCTGTCTTTTGGTTTGTCCTTAAAACATTTATATGAAGGGCTTTTGGATTTATGCATAAAAAGAGTACTGCCACGATTTCTCTACGACAGTACTCTCTACATTCATGTCTTTTTTATATTTACATATTTATTTTTTATATTTATTTCCTTCTATTGTTCTTATCCTTACAATCTGAAATAATAGATAGCCGGTGTATCATATCCGCCTTTTGCATCAATATCATAGATCACGAATTTAAAATAATTGTATTTGCCTAATTTCTTAAGATCAACACTGCCCTTATAATCTCCTGTTACAGGATCATATTTGTCAAGCATTGCATTGTTCATAACATTTGTTAACTTCGTTCCACTCTTATATGAGGCATTATTCAGATTCAACGGAATCATTGCCGATGCACAATCTCTTCCTTTTGTATCTGTTTGTCTGGAATTTTTCTGTTTTTTCGTACAACGGAACAAAATAGACCCGGCTTTGTGCAGTTTGCCAATCAAAAAACTTGAAACCGCCTTTTGACACCCTGATCCTATAACGTAAAAAGAGACCATCTTACGATAGTCTCTCCATTTCGCTGTCTTAGTTATATTTACGTTTTCTTGCAGCTTCTGATTTCTTTTTACGTCTTACGCTTGGTTTTTCGTAATGTTCTCTCTTACGAATCTCCTGCTGGATACCTGCTTTTGCACAGTTTCTCTTGAATCTACGTAAAGCGGAATCTAAAGTCTCGTTCTCTTTTACGATTACATTTGACATAGTCTCACACCTAACCTCCCTCCAGTTGTAAATTGTGCTCCAACTGTTTGGGTAATATTTGCACTATTAATTATTATAACAGATAATCCCTGTAAGTCAATAACTTACGGTGTTTTTATTTTCGGATTTTTATTCAATATATATCTTGCCTTCGCCTGCATTATTACTTTCAACATGAAAACCACTCTCTGACTGTCTCATAGGCTCTACCCTTGTAGAATACCCTTCACCTTTCTTCAAATTTTTCAGTGTCAGACTATTCTTTGTGGTATATTTGATATATTCATCGTTATCTTTATAGTAACGCACCTTATAGACATTAGCTCCGGATACTTTATCCCAACTGAGTTTTACCGAATTGGATTTTTTCCACTCATATTTCAGATTCTCTATTTTCCCTTCCGGTTCTGTGACCACTTCTAACGGTTCTGAATATTTTTTCTTTCCGGAGGAATCCACGGAATATATTCTGACATAATAACTGCTTCCCGGTTTCAAATCATGTATATAGGTACTACATATATTATGATTCCTTGTGTCCACATAAATGTGGTCAACTTTCCGGTATCCATCCTGTTTATTTTTTGACACTTCAATGATATAAGGCTCTTCGACCGTCTTCCCTCTCCACTGAATTATGACATTCTCATTCGTGGCATCTGTCTGCTGAAACTCTCCGTCAGCTATAAACTCCACAATTTTTATAACTGCCAATGCTGCTGCTAAAACAATGATGATCACAACAAGCACTCTGTCTTTTTTCTTATCCGGTTCTTCCTTTTTTTCTAATAATTCTTCCATACCCGACTCCTGTTTATCAATTTTTCCTATTCTTTCCCCCAATTTCAGTAAAATAACGTGTAAAAGACAAATGCCTTTTACACGTTACTACCGTTCTTATTTCTTGTATTTAAGACTCCAACAATAATTTGCATTACCTGCTAATCCGGAAACATACTTATTACCCACCTTTTTTTGTGGTTCAACATAGAAATAATAATTTTTTCCTGATTTCAGCTTATTTTTACCACATTTTTTGATGACAGTTCCGGTCTTTGTAGTTGTCTGGAATTTCTTATAGCCGGAATCCTTCTTTGTAGAAACATATACTACATAACGGTTTGCACCTTTGATCTTGTCCCAACTGATCTGTATTCCTTTTTTGCTCTTATTATTTTTTATTTTTGTAACATCCGGCTGTGGACTTACATATTTCCAGGAAGACCAGCTGCCATACATTTTCTCGTTTTTACTGTTTAAGGCATAAGCGCGAACTTTAACTTTATAGAAATTATGCTTTTTCAAAGCAGATGTCTTAATATAAGTATAAGCAGATGATGTTGTTACAGTTTTAATCTTAGAATCCTTATCCTTATATGCGGTATAAAGCTGATACTGATATCCATCTGCGCATCCTATTCTAGAATTTTCTACACAAATTTCCGACAAATTCTGCCAATAGTGAGTTACGTCTACACCACTCACTTTAGAAGGTTTTACAGGAATCCCCCATTTATATAGATCATTACCTGACCATGCAGTAGTCGTTCCATCGGCATATCTTCTTCCTGCAGTAACATAAATCGTATACGTTTCATTCTTTGCAAGCTTTTTCAGTGTCACACCCGTTTTGGTAGTTACACACTTTCTCGCTTTTGAACTGTCTATATAATACTCTACTTCATAAGTATCTGCTCCCGGTACTGCTGACCAATTCACAGTAATGGAATCTGTTGTGGACTTTGTATGTGTAATTGTAGCCGGGGCCTTATCAGGTGCAGTAACCACCTTAACCGGTGCGGAAGTGTCTCCCCATATTATCTGATCTGTATCATCATCTTCAACAAATGGCGTTACTCGCACATAATATGTTTTTCCTGCCGAAAGACCTGTAATATATTCTGAAGTAGAATATGCATTCTCCTCTACGACTATATAGCCGGTAGACGGCTGTTCGGAAACCTCCACCTTATATCTTGTATCGCTACCTCCTAAACAGGACCAGCTTACCTCTACCGATGTAGAAGAATCATCAATCTGCTTTAACTCTGTGATAGGTGATGGTTTACTTGCTGCTTTTGTTGGAAATGCAGTCATCAGAACCAGCGTAAGGGCTGCTGCTAATGTCAGAATCAATCTGCTTCCCACATTTTTGAAACTCTTTCCCATAGTCTCCTCCTTCGTTTTTTCTTGTTTAAAGTTATTTCCTTTTCATTTTAGCAAAATAACGTGTAAAAGACAAGCTGTTTCTTACACGTTATTCCTGTTTTTCTGATATTTTCTGTTTTTAGTAGGTCAAAGACCAACGTTTTGTAGCATTTCCTGCTGTCCCTGACATATACTTATCATTGACCTTCTTTTGTGCTACAACATAGAAGTAATACGTTTTTCCCGATTTCAGTTTGTTTTTTCCATACTTTGTAATGGTTGTGCTGTTCTTTCCGGTTGTCTGGAACTTCTTATAACCGGAATCCTTCTTTGTAGAAACATATACTACATAACGGTCTGCACCATTGATCTTATCCCAGTTGATCTTAATTCCTTTTTGGGTATGTTTCTTACTTGTCACATCCGGCTGTGGGCTTACATATTTCCAGGAAGACCATACGCCATAAATCTTCTCATTCTTGCTGTTTAAGGAATAAGCACGCACTCTGACTTTGTAAAAATTATGGTTTTTCAAAGCAGATATCTTCATGCTTGCTGACACCTGATTCGAAGAACCCGGATTGTTCTGGTTTACGGTAATACTCTTAACCTTTGTCTCTTTATCCTGACCTTTGTATGCAGTGTAAAGCTGATACTGGTATCCATCCGCACATGCTTTTGCTTTGTTTGTAATACTGATCTTTGACAGGTTCTGATAATATCCGCTTACTTTGATGCCTTCCACTTTTGTGGATTTTACCGGAACATCGTATTTGGTATGATAGTTGCCCCATGCTCTTCCCGTGCCATCCGTATATTTCTTTCCGGCACGCACCTTGATCGTATATCTTGCATCTTTGGAAAGATTTTTTAAAGTCACACTGGTTCCTGTTGTCTCTTTTGTAAATTCATTGGCTGTACCGGACTGGCTGTAAACAACCTGATACACATCTGCTCCCGGTACTGCTGACCATTTGACCTTGATCGTATCTGTTGATGATTTTACATGTGTCAGACTTGCCGGTGTGCTATCCGGTGCGGTCACAACCCGCAATGGCCGGGATGTGGTTCCCTTAACTTTTGTATATTTATTCAATCCTTCAATATTATATTTAAAAGGAGTGATACGAACATAATAAACTTTTCCTGCACCTAATTTTGTCAGAGTGATAGACGCAGAAGACTGGCTTTCCTTATATGTCCAGTAACCACTGGACATCTGTTCCGACATTTCAACTTTAAAACGAACCTCACTTCCCGGGCAGGACCAGCTGATACCTGCTGAAGTCGTAGAAGCATCTGTCTGTTTCATATCTGCTACTAACGGAACACTGCTATCTGCCTTTACCGGAACGGTTGTCACAAGCATTAATAAAAATGCTGCTGCAAATGTCATGACAAATCTGCTCCAAACACTTTTTGAACTTTTCTTCATAGTTTCTCCCTAAACTTTTGACATTTTATTTTAACTGCTCTTCTAATGCACTCTTTGCCTGTGCTAATGCATCTGCGATTCCTGCCGGATTCTTTCCGCCTGCCTGTGCCATATTCGGACGACCGCCGCCACCGCCGCCAACGGTTTTTGCAATGGCTTTGATCAGATTACCTGCATGAGCACCGGACTTCATTGCTGCATCGGTTGCCATGGCAACAAGGTTGACTCTTCCGTCACATTCGGATGCTAATACGATAACACCTTCACCCAGCTTTTCCTTTAACTGGTCGCCTAGATCTCTTAAGCCGTTCATATCCACACCGTCTGCACGGACTGCTAAAAGCTTAGTGCCCTTCACTTCTTCCACCTGATCCATGACATCGCCAAGTGCTTCTTTCGCTGCCTTACTCTTTAAGGATTCATTCTCACTCTGAAGGGCTTTCATCTCTGCCATCAAGTGCTCTAATTTTTCTACCAGACCCTGTGGGTTTGTCTTTACTAATTTAGAAGCCTGCTCTAAAGTGTCCTCTAAGGTGTCGTAGTAATGGAATACTCCCTCGGAAGTCAGTGCTTCAATACGGCGTACACCGGCTGCGACACCGGATTCCGATACAATCTTAAATGCACTGATATTGCTTGTATTGTTGACATGTGTTCCTGCACAAAGCTCTGTAGAAAAATCTCCCATGCTGACTACGCGTACACTCTCGCCGTATTTTTCTCCAAAGAGTGCCATTGCACCGGTCTTTTTCGCTTCGTCTAAGGACATGATCTTCGTTTCAACAGGAAGTGCCTCGGCAATCTTTTCATTTACCAGAGCTTCTGTCTTTGCGATTTCTTCCGGAGTCATTGCTGCAAAATGTGAGAAGTCAAAACGCAGTCTCTTATCATCTACATAGGAACCATGCTGTTCTACATGGGTACCTAAGACTTCACGCAGTGCTCTTTGTAATAAATGGGTCGCACTGTGGTTTCTTCTTGTCAGGGAGCGTCTCTTCTCCTCAACTTCTAATGTAGCCACATCACCGGTCTTTAACATACCGCTGACCATCTTTCCGACATGACCGATCCTTCCGCCACGCAGCTTGATCACATCTTCTACCTGGAATTTTCCATCCTTTGTTGTGATAAATCCGTGGTCTGCACACTGTCCACCCATAGTTGCATAAAATGGCGTCTGCTCTACGATCACAGTTCCCATATCACCATCGGAAAGTGCTTCTACGATCTCTCTTTCTGTGGTAAGAACCGTGATCTTTGACTCATGTACTAATCTGTCATAGCCGACAAACTCACTGGTAATGGAGGTGTCAATCTCATCATATACAGTTGCATCTACTCCAATATAGGTGGTCTCTTTTCTGGAACTGCGGGCTTTTTCTCTCTGCTTTTCCATGCATTTTTTGAATCCCTCTTCATCAATGGTAAAGCCCTTTTCCTCTAAAATCTCCTGTGTCAGATCCATCGGGAATCCATAGGTATCATATAATTTAAATGCATGCTCGCCGGAAAGCACCTTCGTACCTGCTGCTTCCATTTCTTTTTGCATGTCCTCTAAAATACCAAGTCCCTGATCGATCGTCTTATTGAATTTTTCTTCTTCCTGACTTAATACCTTTAAGATAAAGTCTTTCTTTTCCTCTAATTCCGGATATCCGTCTTTACTCTCTGCAATGACGGTCTTACTCAGCTCTGCCAAGAACTGTCCTTCGATACCCAGCAGTCTGCCATGTCTTGCTGCACGGCGGATGATCCTGCGCAGTACATATCCTCTTCCTTCGTTTGATGGCATAATTCCATCGGAGATCATAAAGGTTGCAGAACGGATATGATCGGTGATCAGACGGATCGATACGTCGTCTAAAGCATCGGTCTGATAGGTCTTATGGGAAATCTCACAAATTCTATCACGGATTGCCTTCATCGTATCAATATCAAATACGGAATCCACATCCTGTACTACGACTGCAAGACGCTCTAATCCCATACCGGTATCAATGTTCTTGTGCTCAAGTTCTTCATAGTTGCCATGTCCGTCACCGTTGAACTGGGTAAACACGTTATTCCATACTTCCATAAAACGGTCGCACTCACAGCCCACTTTACAGTCCGGACTGCCACAGCCGTATTTTTCTCCACGGTCATAATAAATTTCAGAACACGGACCGCAAGGACCTGCACCATGCTCCCAGAAGTTGTCACATTCTCCGTTTTCATCACGGTAAAAACGTGTGATCTTCTCTGCCGGAACACCGATCTCTTTTGTCCAGATGTCGAATGCCTCATCATCCTCTCCATAAATAGAAGGATAGAGTCTCTCCGGCTCCATACCGATGACTTCTGTTAAAAATTCCCAACTCCATGCGATTGCCTCATGTTTGAAATAATCACCAAAGGAAAAGTTACCAAGCATCTCAAAAAAGGTCAGATGTCTTGCTGTCTTACCAACATTTTCAATATCTCCTGTACGGACACATTTCTGGCAGGTTGTCACTCTTCTTCTTGGTGGGATCTCCTGTCCTGTAAAATAAGGCTTTAACGGTGCCATTCCCGCATTGATCAACAGTAAACTGTTATCATTATGCGGAACCAGCGAAAAGCTGTTCATTACTAAATGTCCCTTACTCTCAAAAAACTCCAGATACATTCTTCGGAGCTCATTTACACCATACTTCTTCACGATCTGTTCCTCCAAAATCTATTTCTCGTTTGCTTCTGATTTTGCATCCTTGCTCATTCTCCATTTTTTTCCGGCAAACACACCGGCGACTGCAAGAATTACAAATACAACGAATTTAATAAAATACTGCAGAAAACTTGCTAAAAATGCCATATTATTTCCTCCATCTTCTATAAAACACTATGTTTTATCATATCATAGGCAATATCTTATTTCAAGATGTCACCCAGACCTAATTGCTCATTTTTTCCACTTTCCAATTCCACATCGTCTAAAAGTCCGCTTCCATCGGCTGCCGTGGTTGCCAAAGTGTCACAGCGTTCGTTCTGCGGATGTCCATCATGCCCTTTTACCCATACAAACTGAACCTCGTGTGGCTGCATTACTTCTAACAGCCGTTTCCACATATCCACGTTCTTAACAGGCTTCTTGTCCGACTTTTTCCAACCGCGTTTTACCCAGCCGCCGATCCAGTTCTGATTAAATGCATCGACTACATATTTAGAATCCGAATAAACTGTAACCTGACACGGTCTGTTCAATGCCTCTAAGCCTCGGATGACCGCTAAGAGCTCCATGCGGTTATTTGTCGTTTTCTTATACCCTGCCGACAATTCCTTTTCATGCAGTGTCCCGCTTTTATCTATATAGTGCAGCACCACGCCATATCCCCCCGGCCCGTCGGGATTTCCTCTGGCTGCCCCATCTGTATACATTGTGACTTCCATTTTTGTTCTCCTTATCAATAATATCTATAATTCAAATATCTGGTTCTCCTCCCGGATATCCATAACCTTTTTTGCCAGTTCCGGTTCTCCCGCCAAAATCAGTTCCTTTTTATATTGCGGGATCAGATCATATCTTCCCCACAAATGCATTGGGAATACAGCATCTGCATCCATAGTATGCAAAAAATAGTCGATTCCATTCTTATACCGCTCCTCTAGCCGCATATCCATCACTACAAATGCAGCATCCATATGGACTCCTAAAAGCGGTTCTAATTCCTTTCGGAATTCTTCTCTCATTCTCCGGCGGTATGCCTCATCGTGCGTCTCGCCCTTTCTGACATACCAGCTCCAGTCGTTTAAATCTCCTGCATGAAAGATCGTCTTTCCACCATAGTGTACCAAAAAAGAGACTCCTGCATCATTCGAACCGAGCGCCTGCACCTTTAACTCTCCCATATCATAGGTTTCACCCCGTCTTGCGGTGATCATCCGCTCTTTCACGGAAAAATCAATGCCGTTACGCTCTAAATATTTTCTGTTAAAACGCATATCGTTTCCTAAGAAAAATACCATATCCGGGTATTCCATTCCCCACTTTAAAGACTCTAACCAGAAGTGGTCACGATGTCCGTGGCTTGAAAAAATATAGTGTTTTTTATAGTTAGAAAAATCAGGAAGTTCCCCTTGAAAGTCCACTTCCGGAGTTCTTGACTTATCAAAGTAGTCGAATAGCAGCAGGGTATCCTCGATCTCCACTGCAAAACAACTGTGCATTATATAGATGATCCTCATTTCATTCTGCTCACAATCTCATTTGCTTTTTTATAAATTTCCTGTGGTTCTTCACTGATAAAGAACTGCCCATCCTCATAGAGGATCTTTCCATTGACCATTGTTAATTTTACATTCTGTTTGCTGCCGCTGTAAACCAGATTTTTTGTAAGATTATGTTCCGGCTGCATATTCGGCTGCATCAGATTCATTAAGATCAGATCTGCTTTTTTTCCGACAGCCAGACAGTCGCAGTCTGACAATCCCATTGCCTTTGCACCGCCTGTCGTTGCCATATACAGCACATCATTTGCATCCATGACCGCTGCATCGTGTTCTCTTAACTTTGCAAGGCCGGTTACTAAGAACATCTCACGGAACATATCCAGACAGTTGTTACTTGCCGGGCCGTCTGTGCCGATAGCCAGATTGATTCCTGCCTCCTGCATTTTTTTCAAAGGTGCGATCCCACTTGCCAATTTCAGATTAGATGCCGGATTTGTAACAACCGATAACTGCCGTTTTGCAAAAATGTCTATATCCTCATCGTCAAACCAGATGCAGTGATATCCGCCACCGCCGTAACGATAGAGTCCCATTTCTTCAAATAACTGTGTCGGAGATTTGCCATAACGCTGCCTGCACTCCTCTACCTCTCTTTTTGTCTCGGAATTATGGGTGTATACCGGTGCATGATACTTTTCACTTAATCCTGCCAAGCCCTCTAACAGCTTTTTATCCGTTGTATACTCTGCATGAAAACCTAATTTATAACTGCAAAGTTCATGATAATCATTATAGGTTACATACTGCTCTTCTAATTCTTCTAAAGAACTTGTAAAATTATTCAGTCCACTGACCTGTACGATCCGAAAACCGCAATCCACACATGCCTGTATCACTTCTTTCGGATAAATGTACATATCAAACGCAGAAGTAATTCCGCTTGTTAAGTATTCCATAATGGCTATTTTTGCAAACAGATATGCTTCCTCGCCTTTTAGCTTTGCTTCATTTGGAAATACCTGCTCATTCAGCCATTCCTGCAATGGAAGGTCATCTGCCATAGAGCGTAAAAATGTCATTGCGGAGTGTGTATGCGCATTTTTAAATCCCGGCATCAGCAGATTTCTCTTCACATCGATCTCACGGTCCCATAAGATCACATCCCCCGGCTCTTTACAGACCGAGGAAACATCCTCTCCATCTCCGATATAGCAGATCGTATTTCCGCGTACCCAGAGTTCTCCCTCTGTGATATCCATGGTTTCTGTCAGTATTCTCGCATTGTAAAACCTGATATTCATCTATTTATTCAGCTCCTTATGCATTTTTAACACAGACTCATGTAACAGACGACGGATATATGGTGCCGCTTTTGCCGCGTTCTCCTGCACTTCCTGATGGGATAACGGATTTTCCGACATTCCTGCCGCCATATTAGTGACACAGGAAATTCCGCAGATCTGCATTCCCATATGATTTGCCGCGATCGCTTCGCATCCGGTGCTCATGCCGACTGCCGATGCTCCTAGTATTTTTGCCGCATGCACTTCTGCCGGCGATTCATAGTTCGGGCCTTTGAACTGGCAGTAAATCCCCTCTTTTAAGTCTAAACCGATTTCTTTTGCCGTCTGTCTCAAAATCTCCTGCAGTTTTTTATCATAGATCTCAGACATATCCGGGAAACGGACTCCTAATTCTTCTACATTTGCTCCTATCAGCGGAGAATCCACAAACATTGTAAGCTGATCGGTGATCATCATAATGTCGCCTGCCGCAAAACCATCTCCAAGTCCGCCTGCTGCATTTGTTAAAAATAAAATCTTTGCTCCTAACATTTTCATCAATCGGGTTGGCAGCACGACATCGGACATGGCATAACCCTCATAATAATGTACTCTTCCGTTCATCAATACCACCGGCACATCCTGCATATAACCAAAAATAAATTCTCCCGCGTGTCCCTGAACGGTCGAAACCGGAAATCCTTCGATCTCATGGTAGCTGATCTTTTTCACTTCTTCAAATTCATCGGCAAACTGTCCGAAGCCGGAGCCTAAAATAATGGCAACCTCCGGTACAAAATCGGTCTTTTCCCTGACACACTGATAACATTTTTCTAATTTTTCATAAATAGGATTCATAGGCTTATCCTCTCTTCTTTCTATAGATTTTCGGGCTGATTTTTGTTCTTTTTCCTATTATATCATTTTTTTTATACTTTTACAGATTTACTTTTTTCTTGCAGTACGATTAGAAACCCTATATAATGCTATAGGAGAAAAAATAGTCACACAGGAGAAAGGAGTTTTTTATGAATACCGAAAATGGTGTTATCAAAGATGCCAGATCACTTGGCACACCCAAAATGCTAATCTTAGGTCTTCAGCATATGTTTGCAATGTTTGGAGCCACCATCTTAGTACCAATTTTAGTCAACAGTTATTTCCACGGAGAGGGACTTTCAATCCAGGTTACTTTAATCTGTGCCGGAATCGGAACTTTATTTTTCCATTTCTGCACCAAGATGAAAGTACCTGCGTTTTTAGGTTCCTCTTTTGCTTTTCTTGGAGGATTCGCTACCGTTGCAGAACTTGACAGCGGTATTTTCGCCGATATGTCTTATGGTGAAAAACTGCCATATGCCTGCGGCGGAATCGTAGTTGCCGGACTTCTCTACTTAGTCTTGGCACTGATCATCAAATTAGCCGGTGTCAAACGTGTCATGCGTTTCTTACCGCCTGTTGTAACCGGTCCGATCATTATCTGTATCGGTTTAAGTCTTGCACCAAGCGCGATTGCCAATGCTTCTACGAACTGGATTTTAGCATTGATCGCTCTTGCCGTTATTATTATCTTCAATATCTGGGGAAAAGGCATGTTCAAGATTATTCCGATTCTGATGGGCGTTGTCATTTCCTATGTTGCTGCAGTCATCTTTAACCTCTGTGGTATGACGAATCCTGACGGTTCTGCCATCTTAGATTTTGCTTCTGTCGCAAGTGCAAAATGGATCGGACTTCCACCTTTCCAGATCTGCAAATTTGACATTACCGCAATTCTTGTTATGGCACCGATCGCCATTGCTACCATGATGGAGCATATCGGAGACATTTCCGCTATTTCCGCAACGGTAGATGAGAACTTTATTGAAGATCCGGGACTTCACAGAACTCTGATCGGTGATGGTCTTGCAACCGCACTTTCTGCTTTCGTCGGTGGTCCTGCAAATACAACTTATGGTGAAAATACCGGCGTACTGGAATTAAGCCGCGTACATGACCCTAGAGTGATCCGCTTAGCTGCTGTCTATGCAGTTGTCTTAAGTTTTATCCCAAAGGTTTCCTCTATCATCGGTTCTATGCCGGCTTCCATTATCGGTGGTGTCAGCTTCATCCTTTACGGTATGATCTCCGCAATCGGTGTTCGTAATATCGTTGAGAACCATGTTGATTTTACAAAATCCAGAAACCTGATCATTGCAGCAGTCATCTTAGTATCCGGTCTTGGTTTTTCCAATGGTCTGACCTTTACGATTGGCGGAACTTCCATTACTTTAACCAGCCTTGCCATTGCAGCCTTAGCAGGTGTGATCTTAAATGCAATCCTACCTGGTAATGACTATTCCTTCGGCGAAGACCCGAAAGCAGACAGACATCGTGGAATTGATATGAATCCAAATGATTAATTTTTAGGATTCCTAATATACAAGAAAAAAGACTCGTTTCAGATTTCTCTGAGACGGGTCTTTTTTACTATTCACAATTCTCACTGTGCTTTTCTTTTTTCTTTTCAAATATCCAATGCACCGCTAACGCGATCAAGGTTCCCGACACTGCTCCGGCTAACACATCGGTCGCATAATGTACTCCTAAATATAATCTCGAAAAACTGATCAGCACCGCTAATATGAGTGCCGGTATCCCGTATTTTTTCGGAAGCTGCAAAAACAGTATCACAGCGGCTGCAAAAGAAGCCGCCGTATGACCGGATGGAAACGAATAATCACTCTGCTTTTCTATGAGTCTGGTCAAGCCCTCTACCACTTCATATGGTCTTGTTCTTGCCACGACATTTTTTAAAAACAGATTGTTGACCACTACTGAACCGACTAAGGATGCCGCACACATGGCTCCGGTTCTCCTCTGCTTTGGGATCAGCAAAAGTATTACTGTCAGAAAGATCCAGAACCATCCTACATTTCCAAGTTTTGTAATCTGCTTAAAAAACGGTGTCAGCCATGACACTCTCAGATTTTCCTGTACCCATAGCAACAGGGATGCATCCAGATGAAATAGCCACTCCATTAGATATTTCCTATTTTTTCAACGCCTGCCTCTAAGTGAGGATTCTCTAACTCATAGAATCTTCCCTCATCTGCTGCCTGTGCATATTTCGGGTCAAGCGGGAGCTTGCCTAATACGTCAATGCCAAGTTCTTTGGCAACTTCATCAACATGGCTTTCTCCAAACAATGCAATTCTCTTACCACAATCAGGACACTCGAAATAGCTGTAGTTCTCTACTACTCCAAGCACCGGAATATGCATCATTCCCGCCATATTATATGCTTTTTTTACGATCATCTGTACCAACTCCTGCGGAGATGTTACAATTACAATTCCATCTACCGGAAGTGACTGGAATACGGTTAACGGTACATCACCGGTTCCCGGAGGCATATCTACAAATAAATAGTCTAAATCGCCCCAGACCACATCACTCCAGAACTGTTTTACGGTTCCTGCAATGACCGGTCCTCTCCATACCACCGGAGCTTCTTCGTCATCCATTAAAAGATTGATGGACATGATCTTTGTTCCGTCCTCTGCCTCGATCGGATACATTCCCATGTCATTTCCGACTGCCGGACCATGTACCCCAAACATCTTAGGAATCGAAGGTCCTGTGATATCTGCATCTAAAATTCCTACGGAATAACCTTTCTTTCGCATCTGTGCTGCTAAGGATGCTGTCACAAAAGATTTTCCAACTCCACCTTTTCCGCTGACAACTCCGATCACTTTTTTTACGGATGAATACTGATTCATATCTGCCGCAAAACTTGTTTTCTGTCCACTACTGGAGCACCCTTCACAGCTTTCCTTAGAACAGCTGGATGCACTGCTGCACTCTCTATTTTCTGCCATACTTTTTTCCTCCTGACATTCTTATCTTAGTAAGCATCATTTTTTATAAAGCTAATGCCTGCATGAGGTAGTATAGCCCATTTGTCCCTTTTTTTCAATCTTTTATCAGATAATAATGCATACCAGTCCACCGTTGGAATCATTGACAATCTTCTGCATGGTATCCTGAAGTTTTAACTGGCTTTCATCGTCCATCATGGAGATTTTACTTCGGATGCCATCCTCCATGAGTTCGCCAATGGATTTTCCAAAAATATTGGTACTCCATACTCCCTCTTCCGTATTCTGGCTGTCCTTGATATATGCGATCAGATCATTTGCCTGTTCTTCACTGCCGACGATCGGTGCCACTTCTGTTTCGATATTTGCTTTTATCATATGGATACTTGGAGAAACGGCTTTCATTTTAACCCCATATTTATTTCCATGCTTGATCAGTACAGGCTCTTCTAAGGTAATGTCCGAGAGTCCCGGATTAACAACACCGTAACCCTTCATTTTGACCGAGTTCATGGCATCCTCTACTTTTTCGTATTCTTTTTTCATCTCTGCTAATTCTTTGACCATGGATATCAGCTGATATTCTCCATGAATTTCCACTCCGGTCAGCTCACTCATGTTTTCATAGTAGTATTTGTCCTCTACGTCCATTCTTAAGTTCACGCTACCTGCCGCTAAATCCATTTTTTCTAATTTGACCTGTTCAATATAATCCTCCTCCGTTTCAAACGGATAATTCATCAGGTCTTTGATATATGTAATGTCTTTTAAAAATTTCCTGGCATTCTGTACCATACTCTGCTTCATTGGTGCACCAAGTTCTAACATTTCCACCCATTTGGGCATATAGAAATTCATGCGTACGACCGGGAACTCATAGAGAATTGCCTGCAAAATCTTAGAAATATCTTCTTTTTTTAACTGCTCGCAATTTACCGGTAAGACCGCCACCTGATACTTTTCCTGCATCTGCTGTGCAAGCTGCTTCGTTTCATCGCTGTATGGCTTTGTGGAATTTAAAAGTACGATAAACGGCTTTCCGAGTTTTTTTAATTCATTGACGGTCTTTTCTTCCGGCACTGCATAATTTTCTCTCGGAATATCCGTAAAAGTTCCATCTGCGGCAATCACAATTCCTATCGTGGAATGTTCATTGATGACTTTTTTCGTACCGATCTCCGCTGCCTGTGTAAATGGCACCTCGTAATCAAACCATGGTGTTTTGACCATCCGCTCTGTGTCATTTTCCATATGCCCGCTGGCACCTTCGACCATATAGCCGACACAGTCTATCAGGCGTACTTTTACCTCGGTTTCATCCTCTAAGCGGATCTTTGCCGCCTCTTTTGGGATAAACTTCGGCTCTGTGGTCATAATCGTTTTTCCTGCCGCGGACTGCGGCATCTCATCAATGGTTCGCTCCCGGTCATGCTCGTCGTTCATATAAGGAAGTACCATCTGTTCCATAAAACGTTTGATAAACGTTGATTTTCCTGTCCGGACTGCACCGATCACACCAAGATAGATTTCGCCTTTGGTGCGGGCGCTGATGTCTTTGTAGATGTCAAAGGATGATGTGTTAAAATTGTCCATGAAAAAACTCCTCCTGTATGTGCTATTGCATTTATATGTGGAGGAGTTTTCGTTTATGATAGATTTTCTGCCTACATTTCTTTTACTAACATCTGTAACATCATAATATGGTATTCTTCATCTTTGATGATCCTTGCTAATACGGCATTGATATAATTGTCTTTTATCATCCGCATATGCATGCGGTACTGATAGATCGCAGCTTTTTCCGATTCTATATCCGCTAACAGCATCTTTTTCGCATGTTCCGGTATATCGATATACTCCGGTGTCCATAACTGCTCTTTTCCATTCCGGTGTCTGACAGAAAAATCGATGGTTCCGCCAAGCAGAAAGATCAACTGTCCTAATTTTTGCAAATGTATCATCTCTGCCATGGCTATCCCAAGGATGGTCTTTGCCATGTCGCAATTTCCGCAGGAGAGACGATTCTCGTTATTGATATACTGTGTGATCGCTGACATCTCCGATACGGAACCGCAATAGTCAAAACTTAATATATTCGCATAGTCTTTATTTTTCTTCCTGACCTGGATCGGCGGATAGGGAAGATTCATCATGATCGGCTGCACATCCCGAAAGTTACATGTATCCGGCAGAATATTTTCATTTTCCTGCATAAGAAAACCTCCAATATACACTTCTGTATCATAGTATATTGGAGGTTCTTTTAAAATGTGTCAGGTACTTAGCACAAAATCCGCAGTTTTCCCTTTTCCGCCTCAAACCGGATATCCGTGCGATAACCACAGAATTCCCCATCGGAATGCACGACTAACGGTGTATCGGAATGGATACGGACACTCTTTGTATCCTTTAACCGCAGCCCCTGAATTTTTTTATGTTTTTTCAATAGAAGTCTGAGCAGCATCCGCGGCATTTTTTTCTTCGGTATGTCCTCTACGAATATGACAGACAATAACCCGTCATCATTTTTTGCATCCGGTGCCATCGGAACACCACCACCTTCATAAGGCTGGTTCATAGCAGCTGCAAAGACCATATCCTTTAACTCGTAGCTTTCTCCGCCTTCAAATTCTATGTAAGCATCCTGTACCTGCAAAGCCCGCATACTCTTTACGGTCAATATCAGATAGACTAATTTTCCAAGTCCGATACGGTTTAAAAACGTCTTTAACTTTGCATGAAGTGCCAGCTCACAGACTAAGGCATCAAAACCGATCCCTGCACTGATCGCATACAGACGGCTCTGCCGTATGCCTCTGTCATCCGCCCATGACACTCTTCCTAAATCCATATACCGTACCTGTTCTGCTTCTAAGATTCTCTGTAATGCCTCTAACGGATCTTTTGCACTGATCCCAAGTCCTCTTCCTAAGTCGTTGCCGGAACCGGATGGGATATAGCCAAATGTGACTTTTTCAAAATGCTCCATGCCATTGATGACTTCATTTGCCGTGCCATCCCCTCCAACGACAATAAGACGGATATCCTTATCCGCCTTATTACATATCATTTTTGCCAGTCTGGTTGCATGTCCCGGGTATTCTGAAACATATGCCTTATAGGCAACCTCCCTTTGATCTAACTCCAATTTCAGCTGATGCCATGTCTTAGCTGCTTTCCCCGTACGGGAGGTCAGATTTACAATAAAATAATACATTATATTTGTCTTCCTTATCTTCTAAGACGTCCATATAACTCCGTCTTATGATGTAATTTATTTGCGAGCGGAGCATTGATCTGTCCCGGAAGTGCTCTCCACGTCCAGTTACCCCCTAACGTAGACGGTATATTCATTCTGGCACTGCTTCCAAGACCGATCAGATCCTGCATCGTGACCACAGCAAGATTTGCCGAACTCATCCATGCTCCACACATCATACCCCAATTATAACCCTCTTCTTTTGTCATCCGCAAGTATTCTTTTGCCTTTTTTACACTGTTCTTTGGTGCCTGCTTCATCCAGCCTAAGATCGTATCATTATCATGCGTTCCTGTATACACGACACAATGCTTGTCGTAATTGTGCGGCATATAATCACTGTCATCTCTTGAATCAAAGGCAAACTGCACGACTTTCATGCCCGGATAACCGGAATCTGCCACAAGCTGTAATACCGAAGGGGTCAAAAATCCCAAATCTTCTACGATAATATCCAGTTTTCCCAACTTTTCTTCCACTGCACGAAACAGTTCCATCCCCGGACCGTTTCTCCACACGCCGTTTCTTGCCGTGGTATCTTTGCCCGGAATTGCATAATAGGAGTCAAATCCGCGGAAATGGTCAATTCTTATCACATCATAGAGCGTGGACATCTTACGAAGGCGCATCGTCCACCAGCTGTAACCGTCCTCCCGCATCACATCCCAGCGAAACAGCGGATTTCCCCACAACTGTCCATCTGCTGAAAATGCATCCGGTGGGCAGCCTGCCACATCGATCGGCTCTAAATTCTCATCTAAATAAAATTGTGACGGATTTGTCCAGACATCTACACTGTCACCCGCTACATAGATTGGAACATCACCAATAATGCGGATACCCCGCTCATTCGCATAATTTTTCAACTCACACCACTGCTCAAAGAAAAGATACTGTAACATTTTCCAAAAATCAATCTCATCTGCATAAGTATCCTTTGCCTTAGCAATTGCTTCTGCCTCTCGGAATTTCAGCGGACGTTCCCATTCAGACCACTGTGCTCCGTTATGTGCTTCTTTCAATGCCATAAACAGTGCAAAATCATCTAACCAGTCTGCTTCTTTTTCACAGAACTGCCAATACTCCTGTGGCACATTTTCAAAAAAACGCACCTTTGCTTTTCTCAATAAGTCATAACGGTTTTCATAAAGAAGCGCATAGTCCACGGTATCGTCTTTTACATTCCACTGATAGGATCTGCACTCACTCTTTTTTAAGAGCTTCTTAGTACACAGAATATCTAAATCGATAAAGTAAGGGTTTCCGGCAAATCCGGAAGGTGACTGGTATGGAGAATCTCCATAACTGGTCGGACAGATTGGAAGCATCTGCCAATAAGTCTGTCCCGCCTTTTCTAAAAAATCCACAAACTGCTTTGCCTGCTTTCCCATTGTTCCAATCCCATATGGGGATGGAAGGGAGGACATATGCATTAATACACCACTACTTCTCATCCTTCTCCTCCGCTCGTTAGTTTTTTAACACTTTCACCTGTGATCAGATCCACATTGACGGTCTCGTGGATACTGCCCGCCTGGAAATCAATAAAGTTGAACAATATCTCAACTCCCCGGATTGCTAACTCTCTTGCCGGCTGTTTGATCGTTGTCAGCTTCGGATTGTAGTAATCTGCTAACTCAATCCCATCAAATCCGATGACCGAAATATCCTCCGGTACATTGAACCCTTTATCCTTTAATGCCCGGATTGCTCCAATCGCAGTCACATCCGCCATTGCAAAGATTGCCGTAATATCCGGCGCTTTTTCTAACAACCGCACCATGGCACGATATGCACTGTCAAAAGAAAACCGGCAATTCTCATAATACTTCTCTTTGTCAAACTCCAGCCCATGCTTCTTAAAACTTTCAAGACAGCCTAAATACCGTTGCTGGCTCGTATGGGAAAGCGTGATATCACCGCCAAGAATCCCGATGTTTTTATGCTTATTCTCTAACAGGTAATCCATTGCCTGCTTCGCTGCTGCGATATCATCTACCGATACACTCGAAAGATTCTCAAACGGAAGTTCTTTTCCACAGTTTGTGATCAGGACTCCCGGCACTTCGATCTGTTCATATTTTTCTTTAAAGTTCGACGGATTTCCCCCTAAAAACAAGATTCCCATCGGTTTTCGTTCTCTGCATAAGATCAGTGCCTGCTCTACCTCATTTTTATCCTCGTCCATGTAACAGACCTCTGCAGAGTACTTAGTCTCTTCTAACATTTTTTGTACTTCTTCCACTATATTGGCAAAAAGCATATTCGACGTACCTTTTACCAATACCGCAATATTTTTACTCGTACTCTGCTTCAAATGTTTTGCATTATTGTTCGGTATAAAATTATAAGCCGCTACGATCTCACTGATCCTTTTTTTCGCTTCCGGACTGACATCCCTTCTGTTATTGAGTACCCTCGATACCGTACTCACGGAATAGCCCGATTCTTTTGCAATATCTTTTATGGTCAATTTCTTCCCACCAATCTCTTTTATCCTTTTACAGCACCTGCTACTACACCTTCAATGATATATTTCTGGCATGCCATATAGAATATGACAATCGGAACAATGGAAAGTACCAGCATTGCCATTAATGCTCCAAGGTCTTTATTACCATTGGTTCCTACAAGCATCTGTATTACAACCGGAATCGTCTTATATCTGGTACTGATCCCGATGACCAGATACGGGAGCAGAAAGTCATTCCAGATCCACATTACATTTAAGATTGCAACGGTGATCGCTGTAGGTTTTAAAATCGGAAATACCACCCTGAAATATGTCTGTAGCGGATTGCATCCATCGATCATTGCCGCCTCTTCGATTTCAAGCGGAATACTTTTTACAAATCCCGAAAACATAAATACGGATAATCCTGCTCCAAATCCCAAATATAGGATACACATTCCAAGCGGATTTCTCAAGTGGAATTTATCTGCTAAGTCTACCATTGTAAACATTACCATCTGGAATGGAACCACCATGGAGAATACAAACAGATAATAGAGCACGGATGTGGTCTTACCTTTTACTCTGGTCACATAGTAAGCAGTCATCGATGTAAAAAAGATGATCAGTACCACGGAAACGATCGTTATGAAAAATGACCATCCTGCTGCTTCGATCAGTCCTGTCTGCTCTAAACCGTTGGTATAGTTCGTCAGTCCTGCAAACAATTCGCCCTTTGGCAGTTCAAACGGCTGTTTGCTGATGTAAAATTTTCCTTTAAAAGAATTCAGTACAATAAAGTACAGCGGATATAGGACAACAACGGTCAGTATACCTAAGATCACATAGATGAAAATGTTCGCTTTTTTCTTTCCCATTACTGCTCTACCTCCTTCTTTCTGGTTGCATATAACTGGATCACGGAAATTGCCGTTACGATGATAAAGAACAGTACTGCCTTCGCCTGACCGACACCTTCCTGACCGACCTTACCATAGAAAGTCTGATAAATATTTAACGCAAGCATTTCTGTCTTATGGAGCGGAGCACCTGCCGTTAACGATAAGTTCTGGTCAAATAATTTGAAACTATTTGACAGTGTCAGGAAAATACAGATCGTGATCGATGGCATGACCATCGGTATCTTAACCTTAAAGAGCGTCTGCATATGAGTTGCTCCATCGATCTCTGCCGCCTCGATCAGCTCTGTCGGGATATTCTGAAGTCCTGCAATATAAATGATCATCATATAGCCGATCAGCTGCCAGTTCATCAAAATGATCAATCCGACAAATCCATATTTAAACTGTGATACGATCGTTGTTCCGTATTTAAACAATACGGCATTGATCATCTGCTGCCATGTATATCCAAGAACGATACCACCAATTAAGTTCGGAAGGAAGAACACCGTCCTGAAAAAGTTGGTACCTCTTAATTTTCTAGTTAATAACAATGCAATGCAAAATGCAAATACATTCACGGTAATTACGGAGATTACGGTAAACGCTGCCGTTACCCAAAATGAATAAGTAAAATCCTGTGAGGTCAATGCTGCCTTATAGTTCTCTAAGCCTACCCAGTGTGCGTTTCCCACTGTGGTAAACTTACAGAAAGAAAGATATACCCCTTCGATAAACGGGATAATAAATGCAAAAGCAAATGCTATCAGCGTCGGAACCACAAAGATTGGAAAATATCTTTTTAACGTCTTTTGCATAATATACTCCTTTTTTAAAATTGCTCCGCAGCCAGGGCTGCGAAGCAATTAATGAAACCTGTTCCTGTCACGGATGATTAGTTAGCGCCTTTCTCGGATGCCCACTCATCTACGACCTGTTTTTCCACTTTATCAAAACTCATGTTTCCATTTGCATACTCTAACAATGCTGCACCAAAATCATCTTTGAATGTCTGGCTTGGGAAGGTTGTGAAGTTCCAGGATACGCTGGTCTTTCCGCTTTCCATCCATTTGTACATTTCAACTGCAAGCGGGTCAGAGGATCTCTCGTCTTCGCCAAAAGTTGTAAATGGAGCTGCATTTCCAAGTCCGCCGTCATCTGTGGATTTGTACATATATGCTTTTCCTTCAGAATCTGTTGTCAGCCATGTTAAGAAGTCTTTTGTTGCCTGAATGTCTTCTTTGGATGCCTGGCTGTTGATGCACCAGAAGTTCTCTGTACCTGTACATAAGCCTTCGTTTTCATCATCTACACCAAAGTAGATCGGCATAAATTTGATGTCTTCTGCTTTTACGGTATTTCCATCAACTTCTGAGATCTGGCTCCATGCCCAGTTACCATTCTGTACCATTGCACACTGTCCTAATGCAAACTCTGCCATAGAAGTAGCAACGTCAACAGAACCTAACAGACCTTTTTCAGATACGGAATTGTCCATGTACAGATCTAAAATGTTCTTGTAGTTCTCTGCATATTTGAACTCGATCTTATCCATATCGGATACTTTGTTATCTTTGTATTCATAGTAAATCGGAAGGTTTGCAAGATGTGTCTGCCATCTCCAGTCCTCACCCGGTTTTAAAGAGGTAGAAGCAAATACGCCATCGATTCCTAAATCTTTCTTCTTAGCGGTCATATCTTCTACTACTTCTTTTAATTTGTCATAGCTGTTAATTTCATCCATGCTCTTTACAACAGCGCCGTCCAGTGCAAAATATTTTTCCATGATCGCATTGTTGTAAATGATACCATAGGTCTCTACTGTGTAAGGGATACCATATGCTTTTCCGTCCTCACCCTTTACTGCTAATGACTGGTCTGTCAGATTCTTGTATAAATCTGTATCGGTCAGATCCAGACAATAGTCTTTCCAGGATTCATAACCAATCGGTCCGTTGATCTGGAATAAGGTAGGAGCATTGCTTCCTGCAATCTCGGATTTCAATGTTGTCTCATACTGGTTACTTGCTGCTGTTACAACTTTTACTTCCACCCCGGTCTTTTTTGTGTAAGCCTTTGCGATCTTCTGCCACTGTTTATCTACTTCCGGTTTGAAGTTTAAGTAATAAACAGAACCCTTGGAATCGTCTTTCTTTACTTCATCTTTCGATGAATCCTTGCCAGAACTTCCACATCCGGCGAACATTGCTGCTGCCATGGAAAGAACTAACATCAATGACACCACTTTTTTCTTCATTTTACATCCTCCTATTATAATAAAAATAACCTCCGAAACGTTTCCGACAACATTTTCGGTAACGTTTTCATGTGATAGTTAAAGTATAGACTCTTTTTTTTGATTATGCAATATGTTTTTTGCATTTTTGCTAAAATGGATATATTTTCCCTTGCTCTTTTATGCGTTTTGCACAAATACCATACCATTTTTTCTTCTCTTGTTTTATTCTATCTAAAATGTTAAAATTTATACCGAGGTTAAAAATTATGAACGACGTTATCAAACATAAGATAAAACACAATACGCAGCGCTTTATTACTTCCATGAAATGGATCATCTTTTCGATCTTATCGGGTCTTGTCATCGGCGGTATCGGCTCTGCTTTTTACGGCTGTATCAAAATGGTCACGGAATTGCGTATGGAACATCTGTGGCTGCTCTATCTTCTGCCACTTGGCGGAATTGTCATTGTCGGTCTGTACCGGCTGTTAAAAGATGAGAATGACACCGGAACTAATCTGGTCCTCTCTGCTATCCACTCGAATGAAGAGATTCCGCTTCGCATGGCACCTTTGATCTTTATTTCCACAGTGATCACCCATTTATTCGGAGGTTCTGCAGGACGTGAAGGAGCTGCTTTACAGATCGGAGGCAGTATCGGCGGTGCGCTTGGGAGACTTTTCCGTTTTAATGAAAAGGATAAACACATTATGATCATGTGCGGCATGTCTGCGGCTTTTACCGCTCTGTTTGGCACACCGATGGCTGCGGCTGTTTTTTCTATTGAAGTGGTCAGTGTCGGCATTATGCACTACTCTGCTCTGGTCCCATGTGTTATCTCTGCCTTAGTCGCAAAGGGAACGGCTTCTTATTTTGGCATTGAAGCCGAGACTTTTCTTTTAGAGCATCTGCCTGCCTTTTCTTTAAAAAATGCCGTGTTGACGGCTCTGCTTGCAATCCTTGGAGCCTTAGTCAGCATCCTGTTTTGTATTGTACTGCACCAGACCGACCATTTATATAAGAAATTCTTTCCGAACCGGTATGTGCGGATCGTGACCGGCGGCTGTATTGTCATCGCACTGACACTGCTCTGTGGCAACAGGGATTACAACGGTTCCGGCGTGGCAATCATTGAACACTGCATGAATGGAGAAGCTGTCGTGCCCTGGGCTTTTTTATTAAAAATCATCTTTACCGCGGCAACTCTTGGTGCCGGCTATAAAGGCGGTGAAATCGTGCCATCATTTTTTATCGGTGCAACGTTTGGATACACCTTTGGCAATCTGATCGGTTTTTCGCCTTCGTTATGCACGGCGGTCGGGATGCTTTCGGTATTCTGCGGTGTCACGAACTGCCCGATCACCTCATTACTGATCAGTTTTGAACTGTTTGGTTATGCAGGAATGCCGTTTTTCCTGCTTTCCACTGCATTAAGCTATATGCTCTCCGGCTATTACGGTCTGTATTTAAGCCAGAAGATCATTTATTCGAAATATAAAACGGAGTATATTAACAGAAAGACACATTAGAAATCTATGAAAATAATTTATATTACAGAAAGGAGACCTCCCATGTCTACATTACCAAAAGACCCTGTCATGCTTTTAAGTTTCACCAATATGAAACTTCGCGATGAATGCCCAGACCTCACTGTTTTTTGCGAAAGATATGAAATTTCCTGCAAAGAACTATGTGAGCGTCTTGCAGGAATTGATTATCACTATCAGGAACAGAGTAACCAGTTTAAATAATTATTTTACAAAATCCGGTATTTTTTTTGCATCCCGATAGCCTTTATGGTACATCTTGTCCAATGCACTTTTGTCTTTGGTCAGTGTTTCCATTCCACAGCAGTCATCCGGTGCTAAGATCAGCACTTTCCCCTGCTTCTGGTATTTCTTTGCCAGTCGTACCTGATCATTGTACGTCTTATAGCGACGTGCTAAATCTTCTCCTGATTTCGGATATTTTCGCTTTAATACCCTTGCAGGAAACGCATCTTTTTTCGCAACACGGATCGTATCGATCGGCTTTGTCAGAATGACCACCACCTTGTCGCATCCGTCATCCAATGCCTTTTGTACCGGAATCGGGTCGGAAAGCCCGCCGTCATAATATGGCACGCCTTTGATCCGATACGGCTTGCAGACAAGCGGGATACAGCAGGATGCTTTCATGATACTGTAATTATCCTGACACATATCGGTTTTATCAAAGTATACCGGTTTTCCGGTTACTGCATTCGTTGCAACCACACGCAGCTCTACGTCAGATTCTTCTATTTTTTTATAATCTAACGGATTCTCTCCACCTGTATTTGAAAGTTCCCCATAAATGTAATCCATATTGATATAAGAGCCTTTTTGAAAAAGATTCTTCACACTCATGTATTCTTTGCGGAATGAATAATCTGTATAAAACTGATAATTTCTCCCTTTCTGACCTGCAATATAGGAGCAGACATTCGCACTTCCTGCTGATACGCCGATACAGTAATCAAAATGGATTCCCTGTTCCATACAGTAATCAAAGATCCCTGCTCCGTATATTCCGCGAAGTCCACCGCCTACATCTACTATTCCTGTCATTGCTATCCCTTCTTATCTCTTATTTTGTTTTTCCAAAACTAAAAATCTGTAATCCCCTGCTCTTTTACTAAGTTTACCCATACTACGGTCTTTTGATAGCATTTTTCTAAATCAGAGATTTCTTCCTCGCGTGGCAGTTTTCCCATCCGCAGTCCCTCAACTACCCCGGAAACTGCATCCTGCATCCGCCAGAGTGACAGGTTCGCACAGACTCCTTTGAGCGTATGTGCATAATGAAATGCCTGCTCTGTGTCTTTTTCCCGTATTGCTTTTATCATTTCTTCGTAGTTTGGATCCTCTAAAAAACGGATCACATACCGCTCGCACATTTCCCGCTTTCCAAAAAAGCGTTCTCTTGCCGATACAATATCAAAGCCTTTCTCATAATATGCTTTATCTGTCATTCTTTGCTACTCCTGACCGTATGTATTCTGACTCAGCACGTTCCATTTCCTTTATCAGTTTATCACAAAGTTCTGCAATATCCAATGGTTTACTGACATGTGCATTCATACCGGCTCTTAATGCCGCGGTAACATCTCCGCTGAAAGCATGTGCCGTAACGGCAATCATCGGAATAATGACTGCATCCTTTCGATTCAAGGCACGAATTCTTCCTGCTGTCTCATATCCGTCTAGCACCGGCATACGGATATCTAAAAGAATTGCATCATATTCTCTGATACCTGAATTTTGGAATGCCTGTAGTGCCTGCTTTCCATCCTCACAGGCAATCACCGTTGCACCCTGAAGCTCTAACAACTCTTTTGCGATATCTCTGTTGATGTCATTATCTTCCGCTAAGAGAATTTTCTTTCCGCTCAACAGTTTCTGCTTTGCCTTTCCCTGTATCTGTCTGCCTTCCCTCTCTTTCAGTTCTCTGGAAATTTCCTCATAAACTGCCGTACGATACAACGGCTTTGGAAGAAATCCATCGACACCTGCTGCTCTTGCTTCTTCCTCTATTTCCATATAATCATAAGCAGAAATCATGACAATCGGTACATCATAACCTACTTCTGCACGAATCCGCCGGGTGACCTCTATACCATCAATGTCATGCATCTTCCAGTCAATCAGACAGATGTCATAGTCACGGTTCCCCCGATGATGACTGATGACACGCTCGATTGCCTGTGCACCGTGCATCACCCATTCCGCCTGAATCTTAATCTCCTGAAGAACTCTGACTGCATGGCGGCACTCCTCTTCCTCATCATCTACCACTAAGGCATTTAAGCCCATATTCTCAAAGTCCGGTATTTTTGTCTCACTTTCCTTTTTTAATAAAGGAATATCCACGGTAAAGGTAGTTCCCTCGTTTTCCTTGCTATTGACATAAATCTTACCATCCATCAGCATAACCAGATTCTTTGTAATACTCATGCCCAGACCGGTTCCGCCGAACTTTGCAGCAATGGAGGAATCCGCCTGTTCAAATGGTGCAAAGATGCGTTCCTGCACCTCCTCGCTCATACCGATTCCTGTGTCTGTCACTTCAAACCGTACAATGTCCAAGTTTTTCTTGGTCACTAATTTTTCCACCTTCAAAAAAACGCTTCCACCCTCCGGTGTAAATTTGATAGCATTCGACACAAGATTTAACAAAATCTGCCCCATTCGCAGCGAATCTCCGTAATACTCACTTCCCTCTGAAAAACCGGTAATCGACTCCTTAAACTCCAGATTTTTTGCTTTTGCCTGTGAATAAATGGTCACCACAAAGCTGTTGATAAATTGATAAATATCAAATTCTTCATTCTGAAGTTTCATCTTATTACTTTCAATCTGTGACATATCCAGAATGTCATCAATCAGCATCAGCAGATGTTTCGATGAAAAATTAATCTTTGTCAGACAATCCTGAACTTTTGCGGAATCCTCTATTGATGCGATTGCCAGAGTCACCAGCCCGATGATCGCATTAAGCGGTGTACGGATCTCATGGCTCATGCGTGCTAAGAAATCGCCCTTTGCCTGATTTGCCTTATCTGCATTCTCCATTGCCGCATCTAAGAAGATACGCTGTTTTTCCTCATTTGTCCTATCGGAATAGAAGGAAATTACCTGCGGTGTATCTAAATTATTGACACGGTATAAACGCAACAGCACCCAGCGTTTTTCTCCATCCGGTCTTGTGTATTCCACTAATTTTTTATAAGAAGCCGCTAATTCGAAATCTCCGATATAACGATAGATCTCATCCACATCTTCTGACTTCAATCCCTGATACAGCGTCTCATCGGTCGGAGATATTCCGAGTACACGCTCCATGTTCAAAGACCGATAGACAATCTCTCCACTTTTTGCATCACGGATCACAAATGCATCGTCGATACTCTTTGAAAGACTGTCAAACAATGTACTCCGGTTCTGCAGCTCTTTTCGCTGTCTCCACATGATATATTGTGAAAAAATAAACACTGCTAACATGGCAACCATCAGAATAATAGACAGCACCAGCACACGGACCCTTAACTGCTCTACGTTCTGCACATACTGCAGTCCTCCTTCTTCCGCATCCTCTAACATCTCATCGATCATAGCTGTGGTTTCCTGATAAAGCGGCTCTATCTTTTCCTCTTCATAGGCAATGACTTGATCCTGTGGAAAACATTCATCTGCTGAAACATAGAGCAAGAAACCGTTCTGCTGTTTTTTGATCTCATCCAAATTATCCTCTAGATTATCCCACTCTTTATCGCTGCCCTGATAAGCATGCTTTAAACGCTTCAATACCTGATCCGTTTCTTCATATAACTCATCTAAAATTCCCCGGATATATATGACATCATCCATCGTGTTATGTTTATAGAGACGTTCTACCCGTACCTGCATTTTTGCAATACACATCTTTAACTCTCCGCCTGCAACCACCATCTCAAATGGATGGCTCGACATTTTTTCCGTCTGTGCTGCTAAACGTTCCGAATTATATAGCGTTACGATCAGATAGACGATCATCAATACGATGACCGCTACCATATTTAACTTCCATTGTGCTTCACTCATGCCTTCCCGTTTTCGTCTCATATACTCTTCCTCGCCTTTCTCTCCCTTGTGTTTTCCCTTTCGTCTTTTCTTTTTCGTATTCTTCTCTTAGGAACGCCTTTTTCGAAATATCACAATTCCAAGCACTCCTACTATTACAATTCCTGCTACAGTACACCAGATAACCGGAAATCCTGTTTTAAAACTTCCCAGTTCCTGTTCCCGGCAGCTGTTATTTCCCATATCCTTCATCGCATCTTCATCTAAGATGATCCGATATGTTTTCAGATATCCTAACTCTTCGCCATCCGTAAACTTTCGGATTGGTATCCGACAGATAAATTTACCGCCTTTTTTCTCTTTAAATTCTTCTTTTCCGGTCAACTCATAGGAATAACTTTTTTCTTCCGACTTCAGATACAGGTATTTTCCCTCTACAAACCGTACCTTCTCATCTGCCGTGATCTCGATTTTTGCATCCTCCCGCACGGCTTTTGCCTTGGGCGGCGTTAAATCTAACTTTTCATAGATCTTTTCTGCAATCTGATTATGTCCTTCCCGATTCGGATGCGGATCTAAATTAAACTTCTCTAAATTTTCAAGTGTCCCTGCTTTTACATTTGTATATCCGTCTTTTTGAAAAATAGAATAGGCATTGATGACGGTATACTCTTTTGAGGAACTGTGAAACGCTTCATTGATCCTACGGATATAGGTTTCCGTCAATTCCGATAAATTCAGCACCTCGATCGGTCCATAGGTGTAGTTGACTGCAACATAGGGATTGTATACATTATCTGCATAAATCACTACATAGGGATTCTTCTCTTTTATCATACGGATGATCTGTTCAAATTTTCCTTCAAACTGATCGCATATATCTAATACTTCCTGATTCTCCCGAAGCTCCTGTTTGACTTTTCGCAGATCTGCTAACATTTCCGTCATCTCTGCCGGATGCTCTAAATATCTCGCTTTCAACTCCGGATAAATCTGTTTATACTCCGTATGGATCCCAACAGCTCCTGCTGCCTGTATCACACAGTTTTTTAATACATCATTCGAACCGATCGACAATAGGATGATATCCGCGTCTTTGATCTGTTCATCATATTCTCCGGCTTCTAAACGTTCTATTAAGTCCTCGCTCCGCAGTCCGTTGATCCCTTCATTCGTAAACTTTGCTCCCGCTTTTTTTGCTAAAACTGCACCATAGGCTTCCTGCTCTTTATCTTCGAGACCATATCCTAGGGCAATACTGTCTCCTAACGCCAATATATGTAAGGGTTCTTCCGCTTTCGTTGTCATAGGGATACTGCCTGCACATAAGATACCGATCAACAGCCATGCAGCAATCCTGATCATTCTTTTTCTTACCATAAAATGCCTCCATTGCTACATTATAGCTGACTTTTTTATTGAATGCAATAAACAAAAAGCCGCCACCGAAGTGACCGCTTTTTGCTGATTTATCCGTACTGTTTAAAAGGTTTTCATACACTGGCTGTATTTCTGTTTTGCCTCGTCTACCTTCTGCATTTCTGCTGCCGGAGTCGGATAATATCCTTTTCCATGCATGATGTTAAAGACATCCTGCTGGATTGCATGCTCTTTGTCTAAGCAATCTAAGATTGCATTTCTGACATTCTCATGCACACATTCATTTGCAAATGTGTTGTAATGATCCGTTGCTGTTTTTTCTGCTGTTAAAGCATCTGCTAAGACTTCTTTTTCTGAATATGGCTGCTGCATGTTTTCTCCTCCTATTTTAACTGTGCGTACAGGGACTGGAAATGCTCCTGATGCTTATTTGAGATTTCCGTAAATTTTGCTTTTACTTCTGCATCCTCTGTGTGTTCTGAAAGCATTTTGAATTTCTTGATCAGTAACTCTTCTTCTGACAATAATTCATTTAAAGCTGTTAACTCTTTTTCTGAAATCTGATCCATATGAATTTCTCCTTTCCAAAATACATTGCCTACTCTTTTAAAATCTCCAATGTTACTGATTTTATGCAAAATTTTGTTTTTCTGTTTAGTCAAAAAAACAAAAGTGTGCTTCGCACACTTTCACGCTCCAGCTTCTTCCATAGCACAAGTTTTGTTCCGCGCGCGAGCGGTGCTGTATTTCCTATAGAGCAAAAAAAGTCCCTGTATAACAGGGTAGTCTTCTTTCACAAAACTACTGCTCTGCTATACAGGGTGATCTTCTCATACAATCTTAGTCTGCAAATAATGGTGTGGACAGGTATCTGTCACCGGAATCCGGTAAAAGTACAACAATGTTTTTGCCTTTATTTTCCGGACGTTCTGCTAAAATAGTAGCTGCTTTTAATGCCGCACCGGAAGAAATTCCCACTAAAATTCCTTCGCTTACTGCAAAGCGTTTGCCCTCTACAAAAGCATCATCGTTTTCGATCTTAAGCACTTCATCATAAACCCTGGTATCTAATGTATCCGGTACAAAGCCTGCACCGATTCCCTGGATCTTATGCGGACCGGATACTCCTTCGGAAAGGACAGGACTGCTTGCCGGCTCTACTGCTACGATCTTTACATCCGGATTCTGCTCTTTTAAATATTCTCCGACTCCGGTAATGGTTCCGCCGGTGCCGACTCCTGCTACAAAAATATCTACTTTTCCATCGGTCTGTCTGTAAATCTCAGGGCCGGTTGTTTTCTTATGTGCTGCCGGGTTTGCAGGATTCACAAACTGACCTAAGATAACGGCTCCCGGAATGCTCTCTTTTAACTCATCTGCTTTTGCGATGGCACCTTTCATTCCCTTGGCACCTTCTGTTAAAACAAGTTCAGCTCCATATGCCTTTAACAGATTTCTTCTTTCTACGCTCATCGTATCCGGAAGTGTTAAAATCGCTTTATAACCTTTTGCTGCTGCTACGGCTGCAAGACCGATTCCCGTATTTCCTGAAGTTGGCTCAATAATCGTTGCTCCCGGTTTTAATGCACCGGATTTTTCTGCATCCTCGATCATGGCTAATGCAATTCTGTCTTTCACGGAGCCTGCCGGGTTTAAATACTCTAATTTTGCAAGAATGGTTGCGTCTTTAACGCCTGCGGACTGGCTGTAACGACTGATCTCTAAAATAGGTGTTTCTCCAATTAACTCTGCTGCACTTTTTTTAATCTCTGACATAATTTTTTCCTCCATGTTTCCAAATATGATCTATTTCTCTCTATCTTTCGCTTCTACTGCAACAACACATACACTCCATCCTTCTTTTCTTTGTTTTGTAAGTTCTGATTTTTTCCATATGTGTTCTCCTTTCTTAATTCCTACTTTTTAACTAGGAATATAGCGTTTTAATTATCATATTGGATTTGGAGGGATTTGTCAAGGGGATTTTAAAATTTTTTCTGTAATAAAAAAAGAGCAGACGGCTTTTAACCATCTACCCTTTTATCGCTATCACTTTATTACATATTTCTGTGTCAAACAATGACATCCCGCTTAATTTCCAGTATTTCCGCCACTTTCCCCTACAACTCATACGGAGTGACCTGATATACATAATAATTGAGCCAGTTACTGAACAAATTGTTGCTGTTCGCTCTCCACTGCAGCAGCGGACGCTTTGTGGCATCATCATTCGGATAATAATTATACGGCAGATCGATCGGCAGACCTTTCTCTAAATCTCTATGATATTCTTTGTCCAGTGTGATCCTGTCGTATTCCGGATGCCCCATGACAAATATCTGTTTTCCTTCATTTGAAAGGCACAGGAATACACCTGCCTCTTCGGATTTTGCAAGAACCTTCAGATCCGGGCAGTTCTCAATGTCTTCGGTTAAAATTGCCGTATGACGGCTGTTTGGTGCATAGAACACATCGTCAAAACCACGGACTAACGGCACTTTTCTGTTCAATACCTGGAATGGGTAAACTCCAAATAATTTTTTCGGAAGCAGCACCTTGTTAATACCAAAATGATAGTAAAGTCCTGCCTGAGCACCCCAGCAGATATGCATCGTACTGGTCACGTTTGTCTTTGTCCAGTCCATGATCTGACAAAGTTCCTCCCAGTAATCTACTGTTTCATAATCCAGATGCTCGATCGGTGCTCCCGTAATGATCATGCCATCAAATTTTTGATCTTTGATGTATTCAAAGGTTGTATAAAATTTGTTCAGATGATTCGCAGATACATTCTGCGATTCGTGGCTTTTTACTGTTAAAAACGTAATATCCACCTGTAATGGTGTGTTCGATAGTGCACGCAGCAATTGCAGCTCCGTATCTTCTTTTAACGGCATCAGGTTTAAAATGCACACCTGAAGCGGACGAATGTCCTGATGGATAGCACGACTCTCATCCATCACAAATATATTTTCATTTTCTAATATTTCCTTTGCCGGTAAATCTCCCTGTGTCTTGATCGGCATATTTTTCCCTCTTTTCTGTCTGTAATCTGTTTATCAATATCTATTTTAACATTTCCTGCAATTCCTCTTCCGATATCACGGAAACACCCAGATCATTGGCTTTTGTCAGCTTACTGCCCGCATTTTCTCCGGCAAGCAGATAATTGGTCTTTTTAGAAACAGAACCGGATACCTTGCCGCCATGCGCTTCGATCAGGGCTGCAGCTGCTTTTCGATCCATCGTTGGAAGTGTTCCGGTAATGACAAAGGTCAATCCGTCAAAACGTCCGTCCTCGCTTCCTGACTCTGCCATTTCCATATTGACACCGGCTTCTTTCAGACGTTCTATGATCTTGCAGTTATTTTCATCCTGAAAATAATTACGGATACAAAGTGCCGTAACCTCTCCGACATCTGCAACCTGTTGCAGACTCTCCATATCTGCCTGCATCAGTGCTTCAATACTGCCAAAATGTTTCAGAATGGTTTTTGCCGCTGCTTTGCCGACATTTGGGATACCAAACCCGGTCAATAACTGGAATGCCTCATTTTGCTTGGATTTTTCAATTGCATCCAGTAATTTATCCGTATTTTTTTCTTTTCCGATAATTCCCTGTTCGATCAGTTCTTCCCGGTGCTGTTTTAAGTCATAAATATCTGCAATGTCTTTGAGATATCCAAGATGTACCAGTTCCATAATGTAAGTGGCACCAAATCCTTTGATGTCCATAGCATCCCTGCCGACAAAATTGATCATATGGCGTTCTAACTGTGCCGGACAGTTTGGTGAGGTACACTTGATATCTGCGGTATCCTTTTCGCGTTCCGTCTTTGCACCACAGACCGGACAGACATTCGGTATCACGAATTTTTTGACACCCGCCGGTCTCTTCTCGTGAATGACTCTTCGTACCTTCGGTATGATCTCACCGGATTTGTATACCACGACCGTATCACCGATCCCGATATCTAATTCATCAATAAAATCCTGATTATGCAGGGTTGCTCTTGATACACTCGTTCCACACAACCGCACCGGTTCAAAAACGGCTGTCGGCGTGATCCTTCCGGTTCTGCCAACTGACAACTCAATATCTAACAGTTTTGTCTCTTTTTCTTCCGGCGGATATTTATATGCCACTGCCCACCGCGGAACTTTAGAAGTTGCCCCTAATTTTTCCCGATCGGAAAAACGGTTGATCTTTACCACCGCGCCATCAATATCATATGGCAGTTTTCCGCGGTTCTCGCCGATTTTTTCGATCGCTGCCCAGACTTCATCTGCTGTCTTGCAGACCGTATATTCTTCAATGACCCGAATGCCCTGTTTTTTTAAATATTCATAGCCTTCTGTATGCGTTTCAAATGAGATTCCTCTTGCATCCTGAATATTAAAAATAAACATGGACAGTCCGCGTTCCTTTGTCACTGCGGTATCTAACTGACGCAGTGTGCCTGCTGCACAGTTTCTTGGATTTGCAAACAGCTTTTTGCCGAGCAGTTCCTGTTTTTCGTTGACCTTCTCAAAATCAGCCTCTGTCATATAGACTTCGCCACGGATTTCGAGATATTCCGGTTTATCTTTTAATTTCTTTTTGACATCACGGATCACTTTTGCATTTGCCGTGACATCTTCCCCATATTGGATGCCATCTCCTCTGGTCTCTGCTAACTTCAACTCGCCGTATTCGTAACGCAAAGAAAGAGACAGTCCGTCTATCTTGTATTCAACCACAAATTCAGGATCATCTAACTGCTTTTTCATTTCTGCAACAAAATTCTCTACCTCTCCCCTGTCAAAAACATCCTGAAGGCTCAACATCGGTACGTTATGCTCTACTAAGACACCCGCCTCACGTTTTGCACTTCCTCCGACCTTTTGTGTCGGGGAATCCGGTGTGACATATTCCGGGTGTTCTCTTTCTAAACGTTTTAACTCGTTCATTTTCTGATCGTATTCGTAATCGGTAATCTCCGGATCATCCTGATTATAATAGCGTTCGATATGATACTCAATTTCCTTGCGTAACGCTTCTATTTTTTCCTGAATTTCCATTCTATTCCTCTTTCCCACTCTCTGATAGCAGTGCCAATAATCCTTCCCATTCCTGATGTGTAAGATCACGGTATTTTCCCACCGGAAGATCTCCTAATTTAATATTCATGATCCTGACACGGACCAGTTTGACCACCCGATAGCCAAAATATTCACACATTCTGCGGATCTGTCGGTTCAGTCCCTGCGTCAGCACAATACGGAATTTTCTCTTATCTAACTTTTCTACCTTACACTTTCTCGTGATCGTATCGAGGATGGGTATACCTCCTGCCATTCCGCGTAAAAACTCATCCGTAACCGGGCGGTTTACCGTTACGATATATTCTTTCTCATGAAAATTTCTTGCTCTTAGAATCTCGTTTCCAAGCTCTCCATCATTGGTAAGAAGGATCAATCCCTCGGAATCTTTGTCTAATCTTCCTACCGGATAGATACGTTTCGGGTAATGAATATAATCAATAATATTGTTCTTTTCTCTCTTCTCTGCCGTACATACAATTCCCTTTGGTTTATGAAAAGCCAGTAAAATCTTCTCATCCTCTCTCTGTATTTCCCTGCCGTCCACAAGAACCTTCTGTCCCGGAAGGATCTGATCACCAAGTACTGCTACCTTTCCGTCAATAGTCACTCTTCCTTCTTCCACAAGACGGTCTGCTCCTCTTCTTGAACACACTCCTGCTTCACTTAAAAACTTATTGATCCTGATAAATTCCGTTTCCATTCCTATCCTTTCAAAAATGCGGAGACCTAAGCCTCCGCATTTCTTCCTACTGTAATAATTCTGTCTTTATGTAACCGATGGTATCTTTATAATTTACCTTCGTCCATCCTTCCGCATAACTCATAACAACCGTAACCTTGTCACCGGCATATCCTACTGCTACCTTCGTGGAAGTCTCGCTCATGGACTCACGGATATTGATCGTGCCATTTAAGGTAACGGTAGAACCCTCTGACAGGGAAGGTGCTGATGTATCCTGCTGTGGAACTTCTGTAGACAGATACTCGCTCTTGACATAACCGGTTACACCATTATGCTCTACGGCACTCCAGTCGCCTTCTGTTCCGGTCCGCTTCAACTCTGTTCCGAACTCTAACATCTCTACGACATTTCCATCGGTACTTGCAGCATCACGGATATTGACCTTTGTGGTTACATATACAGTCTCGGCTGCCGGCTGCTCTGCCTGTTGTTGCTCTTCCTGCTTGTTATCCTCTTTTTTCTGATCGTCTTTCTTGTCAGATTTCTTTTTACTGTCTTTTTTATCCTCAGATTTTTTCTTTTCTTCGGATTTCTTTTTGCTGTCTTTCTTATCGTCCTTCTTCTTTTGTTCTTCCTCTTTTTTCTTCTTCTCTTCGTCTTTCTTCTTTTGTTCTTCTTCCTGTTTCTTCTTTTCTTCGTCCTTCTTCTTTTGCTCTTCTTCTTTCTTCTTCTGTTCTTCCTCCTGTGCCTTCTTATAATTGTTCAGCCACTTTGGAATTACCTTATCATTCAGCTTATTAACGTATTTTTCTAAGTCTTTATCCGATTTGATCGCCTTGCTGCTTTTTTTCTCGATATCGTTTGCTAACTTTACAAAGTCATCCTGCTCTTCATACTTGTCAATAAATTCTGAAACGCTCGAATCAACGTCTTTTTCATTCGTTGCGATATAATTGAATGTACTGTAGAGATTGTCAATATACAGATTTCCCTTGTCATCCGTTCTTACATAAAAAGTCTCCAAAGACGGGATCGTTGTCTTGATCTTCGGGAACTTCATATCCATTGTTACGGATACGATATAGGAATCTTTATCTAATCCCTCTTTTGTATAGCACTTGATGTTCCTATATTTCTCTACGCGTTCGCTGAACATCTTGATATAACTCTGCTCTAATTTCGAGATTGGAGTTGCAATCTCTTTCATCTTATCTACATTACCTTCTGCATAGTATTTGTAATAATTCTTCATCAGTTTGGTAACGGCTTCATTTTCATCTACCTGATAATCCTCTTTCAGCACTTTTTCTGCTCTGGCTTTCGGATCAGCAGATGATGTACCTTTGTTATTGACTAACATAACGATACCGATCAAAATCACGACTAACATGCCTGCCATGATCAGATATCGTCCGTTTTTATGCAAAAATTCCTGTGTTTTTTCTTTATCTATGCTATTTTTATCTGTGCCATTCCCATCTATGTTATTTTTGTTACTTCCATCCTCAGTACTCATAAAAACCTCCTATACTGCTGCTTGTCCTCAGTTATTCTTTACTCTGTAGGACATTGCGAAAACAAACGATCTCCTATAGAGTAAAAAATGCATCTAGCGGGAGTCGAACCCACATTACTGGAATCGGAGTCCAGCGTTCTATCCATTAGACTATAGATGCACACTTTACATAGCAAAACTTATCATATCATACTCATAGGAAAAAATCAAAGAAAAAAGTGTGAAAAACAATTTTTTCACACTTTTTTATACTTCTAGGCTAACGCTTCCTCAAACTGGGAATTGTATAAATCCGCATAGAATCCCTGTTGTTCCAGGAGTTCTTTATGGGTTCCCTGCTCAATAATATCTCCGTCTTTCATGACTAAAATTAAATCTGCATCTTTGATCGTAGAAAGTCTGTGCGCAATGACAAAGCTGGTTCTTCCTTTCATCAGATTGTTCATTGCTTTCTGTATTCTTGCCTCAGTTCTCGTATCGACGGAACTTGTTGCTTCATCAAGGATCAGTATCCTGTTATCTGCTAAAATGGCTCTCGCGATCGTCAAAAGCTGCTTCTGTCCCTGTGAAACATTGCTTGCTTCCTCGTTCAATTCCATCTGATAGCCACCCGGCAGTGTGGAGATAAAGTGGTGGGCATGTGCTGCTTTCGCTGCCTCGATGACCTCTTCATCGGTTGCATCCAGTCTTCCGTAACGGATATTTTCCATGATCGTTCCTTTGAACAGCCAGGTGTCCTGTAAGACCATTCCAAAGTTCTCGCGAAGCTCACTGCGGTTGAAATCCCTGATATCATAGCCATCAACTTTGATCGCACCTTCGTTGACATCATAAAAACGCATCAACAGTTTGACCATCGTCGTCTTACCTGCACCGGTCGGCCCTACGATCGCTACCGTCTGTCCCGGAGAGATCTGACTGTTAAAATCATGGATGATGATCTTATCTTCATCGTAACCGAATTTTACATGCTCAAACGTTACACTTCCCTGAAGATTCTCATCATGCACCGGATTCTCGGCAAACTGCTCTTCCTCTTCCTCTTCTAAGAATTCAAATACACGCTCTGTTGCCGCTGCCATGGACTGAAGCATATTCGATACCTGTGCCACCTGTGTGATCGGCTGGGTAAAACTTCTGACATACTGGATAAATGCCTGAATATCTCCGACCTCGATCGTTCCTTTGATTGCTAACATACTTCCGCTGATCGCTACTGCAACATAACCGAGATTTCCGACAAACATCATGATCGGCTGCATCATACCTGAGAAAAACTGTGATTTCCAGGCTGACTGATAGAGCACGTCATTATCTTCCTCAAAGGTCTTTTTTACTACCTCTTCACGGTTAAATACTTTGATAACATTCTGTCCGCTGAACACTTCTTCGACCTGTCCGTTGATCTTTCCAAGGTATTCCTGCTGTGTAAAGAAATACTTCTGCGAATGTTTGATGACCAGACTGATCAAAAGTGCGGAGATCGGAAGGATCACAAATGCGATCAATGTCATTAGAGGACTGATCGTAAGCATCATGATCAACACACCGATAATAGTCGTCACGGATGTGATCAATATCGTCACACTCTGATTCAGACTCTGTCCTAACGTATCGACATCATTGGTAATACGCGATAATACTTCTCCTACTGTCCGTGATTCAAAATATTTCATCGGCATCCGGTCGATCTTTTCCGATATCTCTTTTCGGAAACGGAAACAGAGCTTTTGTGTCACTCCGGTCATGATCCATCCCTGAAAAAAGGAAAAGACTGCACTGACTAAATACATCGTCAGCAGGATCAACAGGATTTTTCCGATCTTGTCAAAATCAATGCCTCCGGTGCCTTTGATCTTTGCTACTAAGCCGTTAAACAGTTCTGTTGTCGCCTTACTTAAGATTTTCGGTCCAATGATACTAAAGATCGTACTGCCGATCGCAAATACAATGACCGTTGCTACAGCAAACTTATACTTTCCGATATAAGTCATCAGCTTTTTCATCGTTCCCTTAAAATCTTTTGCTTTTTCACCCGGTGCCATTCCACCATGCGGTCCTCTTGGTCCATGTCTTCTTGTATTCTGCTCTGCCATTAACGGACACCTCCTTTCAGTTCTGCTTCAGAAAGCTGGGAGCTTGCAATCTCCTGATAGGTCTCGCATCCTGCTAATAGCTCCTCATGTGTTCCGATACCGGCAATTCTGCCTTCTTCTAATACAATAATCTTATCTGCATGTAAGATCGTACTGATCCTCTGTGCCACGATCAAAACGGTTGCATCTTTTACTCTTTCATTCAGCTTCTTTCTAAGTGCCACATCGGTCTTATAATCCAATGCGGAAAAACTGTCATCAAATAAGAAGATTTTCGGATTCTTTGCAATCGCTCTTGCAATGGACAGTCTCTGCTTCTGTCCACCGGAGACATTCGTTCCGCCCTGTGCGATCGGACTGTTGTATTTTTCTTCTTTTTCTTCAATAAAATCTACTGCCTGTGCAATGTCTGCTGCCTCTTTCATCATCTCATCACTGACCTGATCTCCTGCGAATTTCAGGTTAGATGCGATCGTTCCGGAAAAAAGCACTCCTTTTTGCGGCACATATCCGATCAGACTTCTTAATTTCTCCTGTGACATTTCCCGGACATCAATTTCATCTATGGTAATGCTTCCGGAGGTCACATCATAAAAACGCGGGATCAGATTTAATAACGTGGTCTTTCCACATCCGGTACTTCCGATAATGGCTGTTGTTTCCCCCGGTCTTGCCGTAAAGGAAATATCACTCAGTGCCTCTTCTTTTGCACCATCATAGGCAAACCCTACATCGTGAAACTCTAATACACCACTAAAGTCTTCTTCATCACCCTTTGTCTGCTCTGCATCATGGATGCTTGGTTCCGTATCTAATACTTCTTCTATACGGGTTGCTGCCACGCCTGCTCTTGGCAGCATAATGGATACCATCGTCAACATTAAAAATGCCATGACGATCTGCATCGTATAGGTAATAAATGCGATCATGTCACCAACCTGAAGGTTTCCAAGGTCTACTCCTTTTGCCCCAAACCACACAATCGCTACCGTAATGGCATTCATGATCAGCATCATCGTCGGCATCATAAAGGTCATAACACGGTTTGTAAACAACTGTGTCTGCATCAGATCACGATTTGCTTTCTCAAACCGTTTTTCCTCAAATTTTTCACGACTGAATGCACGAATAACCGGAATACCGGTCAATATCTCTCTTGAAACCAGATTCATACGGTCCACAAGGGTCTGCATCTGTTTGAACTTCGGCATTGCCACTACGACTAAAATTCCTACCAGAACAAAAATAGCAACGACTGCAACCACAATAATCCAACCCATTCCGGTCTTTGTATTGACTACTTTTAAGATTCCTCCGATACCAATGATCGGTGCATACAGTACCATTCTTAGCAATATCGTAGAAACCATCTGTATCTGCTGGATATCATTCGTACTTCTTGTGATCAGGGATGCTGTGGAAAATTGATCCATCTCACGGTTCGAAAAGCTCAGCACTTGTCCAAAGATCCTGGTTCGTAAATCCATACCGATCTTTGCTCCGGTCTTAGAGGAAAAATATCCTGCAAAGATTGCTGCCGCTACCATTAAAATGGACAGTCCTAACATCTTTGCCCCGGTTACCCACAGATAATGTGTCTGTATCTGATCGGTATCATAATCCATGGCTTTGTATTCGTCCTGTACATATAGGATTGCCATCTGCGAAACAATGGAATCACTCATCGTATCGTATTTTTCCCAGGTTTCTTCCTCCTGCTGCAGGATCATATCCTTGGTAATGGCTCCTGCCTTCACGCCCTGCAAAAACTGGTCAAAATCCATCTCTTTGCTGCTTTTCATGCCATTGACCATTGCCATAGGCTTTGCTAAGATATCGTCGAGTTTTTCAATATCTTCTTTTTTATCGCTCTTTCTGACATATCGCTCAGTATTCTCATCGAGCTTATATGCATCGCGGAGTGTTTTTTCATCCTTATCCTCTACAAAGAAGCAAAGTGTATCGAAACTCTCCTTTCGCATCTCCTCCATTGCTTCATGTTCAATTCCTCCCTGTTCGATTCCGACATCGACAATATCCGATGTGTAGGAAGGAAGAGACAGATCACAATATGCCTGAACAACTAAAAGCAGTATGATCATGACCACTGCTCCTTTGTGCTCTGCTAAGTATTTAAAGATTTGCTTCATGTTTTTCCTCCTGCTTTTTTCTTTTTCTGTTCTGATTCTCTTCCTGCATGATCTCCGTGTATCGGTTCATTAAATGAATCAGCTCTTTGGTACGCTCCTCCCCCAGACGTTCTATAACTCCTGTGATAAATTCCTGCATCTGCCTGCGTACCTGCTGTTCTGCTTCTTTTCCGTCAGGCGTAATGCTCACCCGCGTATTCCGTCTGTCTTTTTCATCCACTCTTCGTTCTACATACCCCTTTTCTTCCATGCTTCTTAACATTTTTGAGACTGCCGGAGCCGTGATCCTCAGGCGCTTGGCAATATCGGATGCCAGCACACCCTGCTCACGGTTTCCGTTCTCTCTTTCAATGATCTCCAGCATGACAAACTCACTTTTGCGAAGACCTGTAAAGCAAAGATCCCGGTGCATCTTCATAAATCTATGCTGTGCCGTGATCAATTGTTCCTGAAGGTCCGCTATATACTCTTCCATGTGTATCACCTCTATTATTTAACCTAGTTATTAATTAACTATGTGAAGTATTATTTTAGCATGTTCTATCTCAATGTCAAGATTCGTTCACAGTTTCTTCACTCTTTTTTGCAATGCTCTTTTTGAAACACCTGCATCATTTCTCTTGTCAGGCTGATCTCCTCTATATCTAAGACGATCTCTTCTGCCGGCACCCACATTGCCTCCGCTAATTCGTCTTCCTGCCTGTAGATCGTAAGGTCTCCTTCTGCCTCTGCAAAAAAGCCAAACAGCAGACTTCCGGAAAATCCCCATGGCTGGCTCTTATAATACCGCAGATTCTTTACCCGTATCCCGACTTCTTCCATGACTTCCCTTTGTACCGTCTGCTCTATCGTTTCACCAAATTCTGCAAAACCGGCAATTAATGCATATTTTTTATATTCCCTGCCTGCATATTTTGTCAGGATCAGTTCATCGCCGTGGCTGACTGCCACAATGACTGCCGGATTGATCCTTGGAAACACTTCATTCCCGCATTCCGGACATTGCAGCTTTCTTTCGTTTTCATTTCTTAAGAGTTCCTTACCACATTTTCCGCAAAAATGGTTGTTTTCATACCAGGTATACAAATGATAGGCACTGACTCCCGCAAACCGCTCACGCTCAGGAAATGTTCGACGTAAACGGAACATCTTTTCATAGACATACCCCTCGATTTCTGTCTTTTGCGGCGAATACAACAGATAATAAGTCTCCTCTCCAATGGAAAAAAGGTAGATGAGTGTTCCCTCATCTGCCTTATTTTTTCTCCACTCACTGTATTTAGGATATGCGATCTGCATCTCTTCGTTGATCCTACAAAGCAGCTTTCCGGAGTCGAATATCATGATCCTGCTCTCGTTTTTCGGAGGCTTTGGATAATATTCATTTTTTAACTGCTCCACTCCGATATCCTGTATCATGCCTCTTCCTCTTTTCCTGCCATTGGTATCTGCAGCCGCTCTATAATCTCAAACGCAACGTCCTTTGGTGCTTTTTCATCCGTAACAATTTCGATATCTTTTGCTTTTTCATAATACGGCTGTCTTTCCTGCATCATTTTTCCAATATAGTCAGGATTCATGTTTCCATTTAAAAGCGGACGGTCTTTTCCGTCTTTTACGTTTTCATAAATGGTCTGCGGAGTCGCACTCAACAAAATCACGGTGCCGCTTTTTTTCATCAGCTTCCGGTTGTTTTCCCGTAAAATAATTCCACCGCCACAGGATACGATCCGCTGCCCCTTTTTTGCATAGTCCTCTAATATATGACTTTCTAAATTTCTAAAATAGTTTTCCCCATATTTTTCAAAAATTTCCGGAATCCCCATATTTTTTTTCCGGACAATGACCTTATCGGTATCGACTTCCTCCCATCCGGTCAGTTCCCTCAAATATTTTGAGACGGTTGTCTTTCCAACGCCCATAAAGCCGATCAAATAAATATTTCCCTGTTTTTTCATCTTTCTTCCTCTTCTAACTGATACTCTTATGTATTTTTTCTAATACGGTCTTTAGATCATCCATCTGCATCTGTCCCGGTGCGGACGCTTTCTCATGTGAACCGAAGGTCACACAGGAGCCAAACACCTCACCGCAAAGTCTGCTGATCACTCCATCTTTTCCCATGGACATCGTGATCGCCGGTGTATCGTGATGCTCTTCCACAAAACTCTCCGTGGCACTTAACAGATTTAAAACATCCAGCCGGTTTTGCGGCATCACTGCAAGTTTCACGATATCGGCACCGCCATGGTACATTTTTTCTAAAATCATCTGCAATACACCTCTCTCCGGTGTCTTTTCAAAATCATGATGGGAGCAGATGACCGTCACACCACAGTCCTTCATTCTTTGGATGGCTTTTTTCGGTTTTTCATATTCAAAATATTCAATATCTACAAAATCTGCAACTCCAGTCTTTGCAGCCGCTTCGTTCAGTTCTAAGACCTCTGCCGGTTTCATCTGTAGCTGCCCACCCTGCATCTTAGAACGGAAAGTCAGTAAGAACAGCGTATTTTCCACATAAGGGCGGATTTCTTCGAGAACACTCTTCACTGCCTTTTTATCCGTTACCTCTGAAAACCAGTCCATCCTCCACTCGATCATATCTACCTTTTGTTCTGTTAATATGCGGATCTCTTCCACGATTTTTTCTTTTGTCTCCTCTGTTACCGGAACACAGATGAGCGGGGTGCCGGTTCCGAGGATTTTTCCTTTTTTTTCAATGATTCCTGCCATGATGTTTCCTCTTCCTATTTTCCTATTGATTTTTAGTTATATTAAGTTTGGTTATATGTTATGGTTATACGCTATGGGGCAGCCGGCACAGATCAGATATTCCAGTTTTCCTTGTGCAGACCATTCCGATGAACCTCTGAAACCGGAAATCGTGTGCGCTATTGAGCTTCACGATTTCTGAGTTTCATCTCCATTGCACAAAAAGAAACCTTCCATATCTGATCTGTGCCGGCTGCATCTACTTTGTTTCCCATTCCTGCTATTTTTATGTGATTTTATGTGACGTAACTATCCTACAGTGCTTCACATATTCATATCTCTGTATGTTGGATATAGTATATATGTATATGAAGCATATAAATAATGCATAATTATTTATTTTGTCATTTGCTTTACTAATAGTTCATCCCTGCTGTCACCGTGGATATTAGGTTTTTCGTTCGTCGTTCATCTGACAGCAATCATGCTTGTAACTATGTCCGGGATTTAGAAGTTCCTGCCAGGATGGCGAATCTGCCCCGGTTTCGTCCGTCCCCGACACCTCTCACAGAATGTCTGGTACTTCTTAATTCCGGACACTTGTACAAGCGTGATCGCTGTCAGATGATCCCCAACAAAAAACAAACTCTCCCCTCACTTCTGCTCATTATATCCCACCCCACCAAATCCCGCAAGTAATTGACATCCTTTACAAATTATTTTAAGATAGGCATGAGCGGTATATCATTCCGCTAAGGAGGTATATTTATGAGATACGAGATTACCGGAACTACCCGTCTGACCTGTCTTTTGGGAAGTCCCGTAGCACATAGTATTTCACCACAGATGCATAATGAAGCATTTCGACTTCTCGGTCTTGATTATGTCTATACGGCATTTGACATCAGTCCACAGAATCTACCGGATGCTGTTCATGCTTTAAAACTGCTGAATGTCCGCGGCTATAACCTGACCATGCCGCACAAGACTGCAATCCTTCCCTTTATGGACGAGCTGACCCCCGCTGCAAAGCTGGCGCAGGCAGTCAACACCGTAACCTATGAAAGCGGCAGACTGATCGGCCATACAACGGATGGAATCGGCTACATGCACTCGGTTAAGGACGCAGGTTATGATATTCTTGGAAAAAATATGACACTTTTAGGTGCTGGAGGTGCGGCTACTGCAATCTGCACACAGGCAGCCTTAGATGGTGTAAAAAACATCTATATGTTTAAGCGCAAAAATGCTTCCTGGAAAACAGCACAGGATTTTGCCGATAAAGTCACCCGCACTACCGACTGTCAGGTATTTTTGTATGACATAGCAGATACATATCAGTTAAAACAGGCACTATCAGACAGTGCGATCTTAACAAACGCAACAAACGTCGGCATGGCACCTGATATTTCTAACAGTCCGGTTGACAGATCCCTGTTATATCCTGAGCTGGTCGTTTCCGATATTATTTATAACCCAAGAAAAACAAAGCTTCTTCAGGAGGCAGAATCTATCGGATGTCCAACCTGTAACGGGCTCTATATGCTGCTCTATCAGGGTGCAGCTTCCTTTCATTGCTGGACAGGCGCCGATATGCCGGTAGAGATCATTAAAAAAAAATATTTTAATTCTTAGAATCAAAGGAGATACATTATGAGTTTCACTTATTTAAGAGCACTTCCGACACCGGAAGAGATCAAACAACAATATCCGCTTTCAGCAAAACTTGCTGCCATCAAAGCCGATCGTGATAACCAGATCAAAGATATTATCAGCGGAAAAGATGACCGACTTTTGTTGATCATCGGTCCCTGCTCCGCAGACCACGAAGACCCTGTCGTAGACTATGTCAGCCGTCTTGCACCGGTTCAGGAAAAAGTCAAAGACCGTATTTTAATCGTTCCGCGTATTTATACTAACAAGCCGCGTACTACTGGTGAGGGTTATAAAGGAATTGCCTCCCAGCCGGACCCGGAAAAAGCACCGGATATGGTAGAAGGTATTATTTCATCGAGAAAAATGTTCCTTCGTGCCATGGAAGAAAGCGGACTGAGTGCTGCTGACGAAATGCTCTACCCGGAAAACTGGGGCTATGTAGAGGACTTACTCTCCTATGTTGCCATCGGTGCCCGTTCCGTAGAGGATCAGCACCACCGTCTTACGGTCAGCGGTTTTGATGTTGCTTCCGGCATGAAAAACCCGACCAGTGGTGACCTTGCAGTTATGCTGAACTCCGTTTACGCGGCACAGCATCCACATCATTTTTCCTTTGCAGGCCACGAAGTAGAAACAACCGGAAATCCATGGGCACACGTTATTTTAAGAGGTGCAGTCAGCAAACATGGCAATTCCACACAGAATTACCACTACGAGGACATCATGCGCCTGATCGAAAAATATGACAAAATGGATGTGGTCAATCCTGCCACTATCATTGATACCAACCATTCCAATTCCGGAAAAAAATATAATGAGCAGGTTCGTATCGCCAAAGAAGTTATGAACAACCGTCAGTATTCTTCTGACATTAAAAAAATGGTAAAAGGTCTGATGATCGAAAGCTATATAGAGGACGGATGCCAGAAAGTCAACGAGCATGTCTATGGAAAATCCATTACCGACCCATGTATCGGCTGGGCAACCACGGAACGTCTGATCTATGACCTTGCAGAAATGAACCAGATATAGGACATCCATTATTCGAGCGGATCAAAAGAGGCGGGTTTCCCAACTATGAGAAACCCGCCTCTTTTACTATTCTAACCACGCGGATGTGTTTTTGCATATACTTCACGAATCCGATTCTGATTGACCTGTGCATAAATCTGCGTAGTGGAAATATCCGAATGGCCTAACATCTCCTGTACAGATTTTAAATCTGCTCCATTGCTGACTAAATGTGCCGCAAAGGAATGACGCAGTGTATGTGGTGTGATCTCCGAAGTGATCCCTGCTTTTTTTCCACAGCATTTGATAATCTTCCAAAATCCCTGTCGGCTCATTTCCCCACCGGAACAATTGGTAAATAAAAGGTCACAGGATTCATCCTTAATCAGTTTCGGTCTTCCTAAGTCTAAATAATTCTCAATTGCCTCTCTTGCGATTCCTCCAAATGGAATGATCCGCTCCCTGTGTGCATCCCGACAGGTCAGATACTCCATTGAAATATTAATATCACTCAGTTTTAATGCGATCAGCTCTGAAACACGGATGCCGGTTGCATAGAGAAGCTCTAACATCGCCTTATCCCGAAGCTCCTTTGGAGAATTTCCGGAAAGCTGCTCTAATAATTTCACGGTCTCTTCCGTTGTCAGGATCGCAGGCATTTTTTTCTCAATCTTTGGTGCCTTTAACCCTTCTGCCGGATTTTGATTTACATAATTCTTTTTTTGTAAGTAACCAAAAAAAGCCTTCATCGATGCGATACTTCTTGAAATGGTGGACGGCTTTCTGCCCTCCTTCTCAAGATATAAGATATAAGCGTTTAAATTGGTTGACGTAACATCAGATACAGAAGCCACTCCCTGCTCCTGCAGAAAAACACTCATTTTTCTCAAATCTCTTTCATAAGAAAGCTCTGTATTTTTCGATATCTGTTTCACCTCACACATATATGTGATGAAATTCTGAATCTCTTTCGTCATAATCTATCCTGCCTCATCCTGAGTAATTCTTTTCAAAAAAACGCCTAAAAAACGGTTCAGCTACTATTATAATGAACAATTTCAAGAAAAGCAACGGATAATTTGCCCCTTATTTTCAGGGATTTCATAGAACTACCACATATCGAAATCATACCGTTTCTCCTGTACCATATCTTGTAATATCTGTTTAAAATATTTTTAACATTTTCTTTAAAAATATTGGGTTTACATAACTTTCCACCAATAGACCGATCACAAACAACAATACTATCATTCCGGTCTGCATCACCAGCTCTTTTTGCGTCATCGCCATGTCCTCTTTCTTTTTCCAAAATATTTTTAAAAATAGCAGATAGCCGGCAATATAAAATATGTAGTGTGGAAACAAAAAACCTCCCATATACAGAATTCCTTTCCACCCGAAATTCGTAATTGCCATTACGCACAAAAATCCAAAGGACACTCCAAAATACAGGATAAAAAGTATCTGTATTAAAATCCCTACCACGGTAAAGCTCAACAGTAAAAGTATCCCGAACAATGGCAGCCGGTTTTCTAAAATATAGAGAAAGAGCCGGTTGTAATCTAACTTTGCATATTTTAGCTGCTGTAAATAATATTCATTTAGCATAAAAAAACGATTCTTAGAGCTGTCCCCTATAAAATTTGCCCAAAGGATCCCCACAAAAAAAGAAACAAAGAATATCATGTCCAAATGACAGACTGCTAAAATTCTTCCCTGTTTCCCTTTTTGCTTTTTCGGTTCAATATAAGTTCTTCTCTTTTTTTTCATGGCACTTCCCCCTGACTGTTCTTAAAACAATCTATGGGATACCAGTCCAAAATATGCGTTCACTATTTTTTTGTATACAGATTTTGATATGCCAGCAGTCCGGCAACGGTCTTACTGTCCTGGATCTCTCCTGCATAGATCCGTTTTGTCAGTTCCTCAATGGAAAAGACTTCGATCTCGATTTCCTCGCCTGCATCTAAATGCTGCTGTGTTTTCGTCAGTTCTTCTGCTAAATAGACATCTATGAATTCGTTACAAAAGGCAACCGTTGTCTTTAAAGATAGCAGCTTCGTCAGCTTTCCTGCACGATAGCCTGTCTCCTCTTCTAACTCTCTTGCAGCACAGACTTTTGTATCTTCCGTCACACTGTCTCTTGAACCCGCCGGAATCTCTAATGTCATTCTTTCTAATGCCGGACGATACTGGTGCACCATCAGAACCTTTCCCGGTTCCGGCACTGCTACGACCGCCGCCGCACCCATCCGATGTTCTATATAGTCCCACTCTTCGATCTCACCATTTGGAAGTCGCATCGTGTCTTTATAAATATTTAAAATTGTTCCGCGACGTATTAATTCCCGGTTTAAGCGTTTGATTCCATGCTCCATATCAAATCCTCCTTATATTGTTAAAAGACCGCCGTATACTCGTATACGACGGTCTGCATCATTACCTATTCCTGTCTAAGATTTATTATTTCGCGTAATCTGTTACTCTGGACTCGCGAATTACATTTACCTTAATCTGACCCGGATATTCCAGTTCAGCTTCAATCTGTTTGGAAATATCGCGTGCTAACAATACCATATCGGCATCGCTGACCTGATCAGGAACTACCATAACTCGAATCTCTCTACCTGCCTGAATAGCAAAAGATTTGTCTACTCCTTTGAAACCATTTGTAATATCTTCTAACTGTTTTAATCGATTGGAATATGTCTCTAATGTCTCTCTTCTTGCACCAGGACGTGCAGCACTAATCGTATCTGCTGCCTGTACAAGACATGCGATCAAAGATTCCGGCTCCACATCACCATGATGTGATTCTACCGCATTGATAATGATCGGAGACTCTTTGTATTTTCTACAGAGTTCCACACCAATCTGGATATGTGAACCTTCCTGCTCATGGTCTACGGATTTACCGATGTCATGTAACAGACCTGCACGTTTTGCAGTTCTGACATCCACACCGACTTCTGCTGCTAACAGTCCGGCTAATTGTGCAACCTCAATAGAATGTTTCAATGCATTCTGACCATAACTTGTTCTAAATTTCATTTTACCAAGTAAACGAACAAGTTCCGGATGAATTCCGTGAACACCAACCTCTAAGGTTGCTGCTTCACCTTCTTCACGAATCATTGTTTCCACTTCTTTTTGTGCCTTTTCGACCATCTCCTCAATCCTTGCAGGATGGATACGTCCGTCCACAATTAATTTTTCCAATGCAATTCTCGCCACCTCTCTACGGATCGGATCAAATCCTGAGAGAATGACTGCCTCCGGAGTATCATCAATGATCAAGTCCACACCCGTCATCGTCTCTAATGTACGGATATTACGACCTTCTCTACCGATGATCCTTCCTTTCATCTCATCGTTTGGAAGCTGTACAACGGAAATCGTCGTCTCTGCGACATGGTCAGCTGCACATTTCTGAATGGCAGTTACCACATATTCTTTCGCTTTCTTACCGGCTTCTTCCTTTGCCTTGCTTTCCATTTCCTTGATTAACTTTGCAGTATCAATTTTAACATCGTCTTCAATGGTTTTTAAAAGATATTCTTTCGCTTGTTCGGAGGTAAGACCTGAGATTCTCTCTAGTTCCTGTACACGCTCTTCATGTAATCTTGCAACTTCTTCTTTTTCCCTGTTGATCTCTTCTTCTTTCGCTGCAAATCCGGCTTCACGCTTCTCAACTGCTTCTAACTTGCGGTCGATATTCGCTTCCTTCTGCTCAATACGGCGTTCATTTCTCTGGATCTCCGCTCTGCGTTCCTTGATCTCTTTATCAAGTTCGTTCTTTGCACGGATCGATTCTTCTTTAATCTCTAAGGAAGATTCACGCTTCTTTGTCTCCGCATTTTTTACGGCTTCATCGATAATCTCGCGCGCTTTCTCTTCCGCACTTCCAACCTTCGCCTCAGCAACCTTCTTGCGATAGGATATCGTGATCGCAGCTGTAAGAATTGCAGTAATAATACAGGTAAGAATTACAGCAATTATTACTTGTAGCACAGGAGCACCTCCTTTATTTAATTTTCATTGTACATATAACAAAGTCTTTCACTTTATCTGTCATAAATAACAACAGTTAAATTTTATACTTTATTTAGTATTATGTCAAGTATTCTGAACGCATGACATACAAGATATCTGAACTTTTGTAGCCTCTGCGTAATAGGAACTGATAAATCTTATTTGCCTGTTCTCTTGGCATTTCCGGCGTATAACCTTTTTTCTCTAACAATCTTTGAATCGCATCTGTCTCATCCTCATTGCCCTCTTCTAAAAGTGCCTGTTCGATGAACTCTTTCGCAACCCCTTTCTTCTGTAGATCCTGCTGAAGTCTGCGGTTGCTCTTCTTCTCTTTCTGATAACGGACATAGCTGCAGGCATAACGCAGATCATCGATATAGTGATAACTCTTGACATAGGCGATCGCCTGCTCCACTGCTTCTTTCGGATATTCGTTCTGACGCAGTTTTTCACGAAGCTGGTACTCGGTCCGGTCCTGCTTTTCTAACAGATGCATTGCCCGCTTTGTCGCCCGTTTTCCAAGAACATCACAGAGCAGTTCCTGATAAAGTGTCTCCGGAATGTCCTGTCCCTCAGACAGATCATAAGAACGTATCTCGCCTTTGTATAATACCAGACGTTCCCCTGTTTCAAACACAAGCCTTCGTCTTCCCTTTTCAAGCTGCTCTATCCGTTCAATATACATCTTTATTCCTCAGACTCCTGCTTCTTTTCTGCCTTTTTCTCTGCTTTTGCTGCTGTCTTTGTCTCGTCTGCTGCTTCAGCTTCGTCTTCTGTAGAAGCATCTAACTGATAGAAGTCTCTGACTTTCTGTTCGATCTCATCACAGATGGCCGGATTCTCTTTGAGATAATTCTTAGAATTCTCACGGCCCTGACCGATCTTCTCTCCATTATAGGCATACCATGCACCGGACTTATTTACTACATTGATCTGTGCTGCTAAGTCTAAGATATCTCCCTCTTTTGAGATTCCTTTTCCAAACATGATATCAAATTCTGCTTCTTTAAATGGCGGTGCCACCTTATTCTTTACAACCTTAATTCTTGTATGGTTACCGATAATCTCTCCGCCCTGTTTTAAAGATTCCATTCTGCGGACATCTAAACGGATCGAAGAATAAAACTTCAATGCGCGTCCTCCGGTTGTCGTCTCCGGACTTCCAAACATGACACCGACTTTTTCACGGAGCTGGTTGATAAAGATTACAATACAGTTGGATTTGCTGATAATAGATGTCAGTTTCCGAAGCGCCTGTGACATCAGACGTGCCTGTAAGCCCACATGAGAGTCTCCCATCTCACCTTCGATCTCTGCCTTCGGTACTAATGCGGCAACCGAGTCTACGATAATAATGTCCACGGCACCGGAACGTACCATGGTCTCGGTAATCTCTAATGCCTGCTCTCCACTGTCTGGCTGGGAAATATACAGATTATCAATATCTACTCCGATATTCTTTGCATAAACCGGATCTAACGCATGCTCTGCATCAATAAATCCTGCAATTCCGCCTCTTTTCTGTACCTCTGCGACCATATGTAAGGCTACGGTTGTCTTACCACTGGATTCCGGTCCATAGACCTCTACGATCCTTCCTCTTGGGATTCCTCCGACTCCTAAGGCAATGTCAAGACTTAAAGATCCTGTCGGTATCGTCTCCACATTCATATCCCTCTGGGAATCTCCTAACTTCATGATCGCACCTTTTCCATACTGCTTCTCAATATGGGAAATTGCGGATTCTAATGCGTCTAATTTATCATTTTTATCATTCTTTGCCATTATTTTATCTCCTTTTCGCAAACGTATGTTCGTTTCTGTTCTAATCATATTATACTTTGATGGGATTGTCAACTGATTTTATGATAATTTCAAAAGATAAAAAAAGAAACAGCTGATAGATATATCAACTGTTCCATTATACATGTCTTTTCCTGTCTGCGTCAAGAAACTGCCCGAAAAATCTTTTTATATCAAATTTTTTTGAGAATTCTTCTTAACCTATTTAGGATTATTCTTTTATGGCATCGGCAACTAACTGATTAATTGCCTCCATGTTCTGAAGTCCGATGGCTTTTCCTTTAAAAATCCCATCCTTCATAACTACTAAAGTCGGAATACTCATGATCTGATATTTCAGTGCTAATGCTGCTTCTTCATCTACATTGACCTTTCCGAATTTTACACGGTCGCCCATCGCCTCGGCAGCTTCTTCAATGATCGGTGACTGCATTTTACACGGTCCGCACCAGTCTGCCCAAAAATCTAAGACAACCGGAACCGTACTTTTTAATACTTCTTCTTCAAAATTGTCGTTTGTAATCTTTGTTACTTCCATGTGTCATTCCTCCTAATCTCTACCAAACTCTTCTAATTCTAACCCTTCATTGCGGTCTAACACCATACCGACACTCCATGCATTGACAAACAGCAACAATGGATTGCCTTTTAAATCCTGGATTTTTTTCATATCAGAAGTTCCTGTCAGCTTATCTAAATCCAGTTCTTTGTTCTTGATCCAGCGGATATGCTCATATGGCAGATTTTCCATATAGATCTCTACATTATACTCATTTTCTAAACGATATTTGAGTACATCAAACTGCAGAACACCGACTACGCCAACAATGATCTCTTCCATACCGGTATGATACTCCTGAAAAATCTGGATCGCACCTTCCTGTGCAATCTGGGTAATTCCCTTGACAAACTGTTTTCTTTTCATCGTATCTACCTGACGGACTCTTGCAAAATGTTCCGGTGCAAAAGTCGGGATTCCTTCATAACGGAACGGTTTTGCAGAGGTCTCAATGGTATCTCCAATAGAAAAAATACCCGGATCAAAGACACCGATAATATCTCCTGCATATGCCTCTTCCACCATGTGACGCTCCTGTGCCATCATCTGCTGTGGCTGGGCAAGTCTTATTTTTTTACCGCCCTGGATATGCATGACTTCCATTCCGGCTTCAAATTTTCCGGAACAGATGCGCATGAATGCGATCCTGTCGCGGTGTGCCTTGTTCATATTCGCCTGTATTTTAAAGACAAATGCCGAAAAATCTTCGGAAAACGGATCGATCGGCCCGATATCTGAATTTCTAGGAAGCGGCGAATAAGTCATTTTTAAAAAGTGCTGTAAAAATGTCTCCACACCAAAGTTTGTCAGCGCCGAACCAAAGAAAACCGGTGATAGTTCTCCTTTTGAAACCATATCCTGATCAAATTCCGCACTGGCTCCATCTAACAGTTCGATCTCATCCATGAGCTGACTCCAATAGTCTTCCCCAAGTTCTTCTTTTAATGCCGGATCATCAATATCAATTTCTTTCTGCTCTCCTTCTTTGGTACCTTTTAAGGTATCCGAAAAAGTCATGACTTTTTTGGTGTTACGGTCATAGACACCCTTAAAATCTTTTCCGGAACCGATCGGCCAGTTGATCGGACAGGTCTCTATTCCTAACTCTTTTTCGATATCATCTAATAATTCAAACGTATCATTCGCATCACGGTCCATTTTATTGATAAAGGTAAAGATCGGAATGTGACGCATCACACAGACTTTGAATAATTTTCTTGTCTGTGCCTCTACACCTTTGGATGCATCGATGACCATTACCGCGGAATCCGCTGCCATCAGTGTACGGTAGGTGTCCTCCGAGAAATCCTGATGTCCCGGTGTGTCCAATATATTGATGCAGTATCCGTCATAGTTAAACTGCAATACCGAGGAGGTTACGGAAATACCTCTCTCTTTTTCTATCTCCATCCAATCGGAAACAGCATGTCTTGCTGTCGCTTTTCCTTTTACGGAACCCGCTAAATTGATCGCCCCTCCATAGAGCAGGAACTTTTCCGTCAAAGTTGTCTTACCTGCATCCGGATGGGAAATGATCGCAAAGGTGCGTCTTTTCTCTATTTCTTCTCTTAAATCTGCCAAAATATTTCCTCCAGTATCTACTCTCTCCACGGCTTTTTATTTTATCCCAGTCCATGCTTTCTGTCAAGAAATGCCAGAACGTTTAAAAAAGCAGTAACACGCATTTTCATGCATCTTACTGCTTCTTTTTCTCATATTTCTGTCCGTATTAGATTCTGGATAAATACTCACCGGTTCTTGTATCGATCTTGATCACGTCACCCTGCTCTACGAACAGCGGTACGTTTACAGATGCTCCGGTCTCTACGATTGCAGGTTTTGTTGCACCCTGTGCTGTATCACCTTTGAATCCAGGCTCTGTCTCTGTGATCTCAAGTTCTACAAATAATGGTGGCTCAACGGCATATACACTGCCCTTGTAAGAACAGGTCTTTACCATCTCGTTCTCTTTTACAAACTTTAATGCATCTCCGATCGTGTCTGCATCTAAAGCGATCTGCTCATATGTTGTAGTATCCATAAAGTGGAATAAATCTCCATCAGAATATAAGTACTGCATGTCCGCTCTGTCAATTCTTGCCTGTGGACATTTTTCTGTTGGACGGAAAGTCTTCTCTACGATTCCACCACTTTTGATATTTTTTAATTTTGTTCTAACAAATGCTGCACCTTTACCCGGTTTTACATGCTGAAATTCAATAATCTGATAAATATTACCCTCTAATTCGATTGTAATACCATTTCTGAAATCTCCTGCTGATACCATCTAGTATTCCTCCTCATTCTCTCTCGTTATCAACCACGATAATCGCTCTTTCCATTTTATAATAAAATGGTATATATTTCAACTGTTAATTGCATTTTTTCTTACTATTTTTTCTCGATCGCATAAATCATATCGACTCTCGTCTGGTGGCGGCCACCTAAAAATTCTGCTCCTAAATAAGCATCTACGATACTTTTTGCTGCCTCCATTCCGACAATCCTTGCACCAAATGCGATGATATTCGCATTATTATGCTCCTTTGCAAGTCTTGCCGTGGTTGGCTCTGAGCAGACGGCTGCTAAGACTCCCGGCACTTTATTGGCTGCTAAAGAAATTCCGACCCCTGTTCCACAGATCAGGACTCCACAGTCTGCCTTTCCTTCTGCAACTGCACGTCCGACTGCTTCACCATATTCCGGATAATTGCAGCTTTCATGGGTATCTGTTCCAAAATTGATCACTTCATATCCCTTTTCCTCTAAATAAGTCCGGATCTCCTGCTTCATCTCTACTGCAGCATGGTCATTTCCGATTGCGATTTTCATTTTCCTTCGTCCTCTCTTACTTTGTTCGTTTCTGATATCTTCTGTAAAAAAACAGTACGATTTTTTCTAACTTACGTTTTAATACAATCTGTATCTCTTCTTTTGGATGGATATAGTGGACCATGATCGTACGGATCCCTGTACGGTTTGCTCCATAAATATCCGTAAAGATCTGATCTCCGACAAACAAGGTGTTGCTCCTGTCCGTTCCCATCCGCTCCATTGCCTTTTCATAACCGAAACACTTTGGTTTTCCTGCTTTAAAAATATACTGCACCTGCACATCATCGTTAAACATTTTGACACGCGGTTCTTTATTGTTTGACAGCAGACAACAGGAAAATCCCAGTTCCTTCAGATGTGCAAACAGCTTCTTTGCCCGTTCATCTGCCGGTGCTCCATGTGGAACAAGTGTATTGTCTATGTCAAAAATAATTCCCCGATATCCCTCGCGGTACAGTGCATCAAAATCAATCTCATATGTGGAATCCACATATTCTCCCGGATAAAATCTCTTTAACATCTTACTTCACCAATTTTGAAATCTGTTTGAACTGCTCATGCTCTGCGGTTACGGTCAATTCAAATAAAATGGACTCGCTGGTTGTAAGCAATGCTCCCTCATCTCTTGCCCGCAGCAATGCGATCTCTTTGTCATGCAGGTTTCTCGAAGAAATGCAATCCTCTACCAGTACCGGCTGATATCCCATTTCTTTTAGATCGATCACGGTCTGTAACACACATACATGTGCTTCGATTCCACAGATGATGACATACTTTTTGTCTTTGACCGCTTCTAAAACCTCCTGACAGCCTGCACTTGAAAAAGTTTTTTTATCAGAAAATTCCTCAATCCCTGCCGCATCACAGATCGGTGGGATATTCACGCCAAGTCCCTTGCTGTATTGAGCCGTCATGACCATCGGGATCCCTAAGATCCGAAGTCCCTGTAGAAGTTTTACACTGTTTTCTATCAGTCTCTCCCTGTCTGCGATCGCAGGAAGGATCTTCTCCTGATAATCCACGATCAGACACACACTGTCCTTTGCTGTGATCCTCATATCTTTTCTGTCTCCTTACAATAAACAACTGAGTGCATCATAAACACATCTTGCAGTTTATCACACACTCAGTTGCGTATCAAGTTCTTTATTCTAATATGCACGTTTTTCTAAAAAGAATACCGTCTATGTATCTAGGAATCCTTAGAATGATCCCTGTGGCCTAACATGGCTGCCGTCAAAATGGACATATGGTATACTTCCGATGCAGAGCACTCTCTTGAAAGTGTATTAATCGGTGCGTTCAGACCTAATAATATCGGTCCAAAGGCTTCAAAATTACCTAAATATCTTGCAATCTTATATCCGATATTTCCTGCACTTAAATCCGGGAAAATAAAGGTGTTCGTATGTCCTGCGATCTCCGAACCCGGACATTTGGTTGCTGCAACTGCCGGTGATACTGCCGCATCAAACTGCACTTCTCCTATGCTCTCCATATGCGGATATTTTTCGGCAAATTTATTGGCAGCATTACACATACGATCCACATCCGGACCTTTGCCGGAACCATGTGTAGAGTAGCTTAAAAATGCAATCTTTGGATCAATTCCAAAGTCTCTTGCGCAATTCGCGGTCTCATGTGCGATCTCAACCAGTTCATCTTCTGTCGGCTTGATGTTCAAAGCACAGTCGCCTAATACAATGACTTCACTATCACCGGTTGCCCGCGGACGTACCAGTCCGATACAGGAAGAAACCAGATTGTTTCCCTCTTTTGTTCCAATGATCTCTAATGCCGGTTTGATCGTATCTATGACAGAATGCATCACACCGCCAAGCAGGGAATCATATTCTCCCATTTTAATGAGCATGGTTCCAAAATAGTTTGGATCTTTTAAAATCTCTCTCGCTTTTTCCTGCGTCATGCCCTTCTTTGCCCGTATCTCACAAAATTGTTCCACCATCTCATCCATTTTTTCATAGGTAGACGGTGTTAAAATCTTTGCTCCACGGATATTATAACCCGCTTCCTGTGCCGCTTCCCATACGGCATCCTCTTCGCCGATCAGGATCGGCTGCAAAAAATTACCTGCTAACAGCCGCGATGCAGCTTCTATGACACGCGGATCTGTACCTTCCGGTAATACAATCGTCTTCGGATCCTCCCGCAGCAAACGGATATAGGAATCAAAATCAAACATTAAAAACACCTCCCAAGGTCTTTCATCTTCTCCGTTAATCGTATATTTTTATATTATACCTATCATTTTGGTTTTTCAACTATGTTTGCTAATTATTTCCTTGTTTCTTTGACAATTGTTCTCCTGTTCCCTTAAGTTCAGACTTTTTTTCGGTCAAAAAAAGAAGAAGATTCTAAGAATCCTCTTCCATATCTCAGTTCTATTTATTTGAACGAAAAATCTTCGATTTCCGGCATTGGAACTACCGGTTTTGCTGTCTCTGCGGATGCACTGTGTCCTACAAAGAACTGATACTGATGAAGCACTTCATCTTTTTTCATATCGGAAACGGCTTTTTGAACATCCAGACTCCGGATATCACTGTCAACCCCCTTTAAAGGATATTCTTTTCCCGGCTGATATGTATCGGCATACTCTGCTGCACCAAAAGTCTGCTTTTGTTCCGGTTTTACAGACTGCATTTTCCCTGTAGAAAAATTCTCTATCGGATTACTGATCTGATCACTACCGGAATTACCTGTCACACGACCTATGGAGTTGTCATAATATCCTTCATAAGGACGGATTTTTGAAATTTCCATAACTTCAAAACCTTCTTTCGCTTATCCTAAGTTCTCACATATTAGTTTTATCGGCTTCATTCGTAAAAACTTTAACAGCTACCGCTTTTATTTATCCAAAATCTTCTTTAATTCATTCATAAAGGTGTTGACATCTTTAAACTCACGATATACAGAGGCAAATCTTACATATGCAACTGCCTCTAAATCCTTGAGCTTATCCATGACGATCTCTCCAATGACGGAACTTGGGATTTCTTTTTCTTCACGGTTAAAAATCTCGGTCTCCACATCATCGATCAACTGATTGATCCGGTTGACGGAAATCGGTCTTTTATGGCAGGCACGAAGTATCCCCGCCTCTATCTTGGTGCGGTCATACTGCTCCCTGTTATTATCCTTCTTGATGACGATCAGCGGTATGGTCTCTACTTTTTCATAAGTAGTAAAGCGCTTTCCACATTCATCACATAATCTGCGGCGGCGAATCGAGTTATTATCATCCGCCGGTCTTGAGTCGATGACCCTCGTATTTTCACTGCTGCAAAACGGACATTTCATCCCATGTTCCTCCTTGGACATACTATTTGCCCCAATTATAAACATTTCGTCAATTATTGTCAACCATTTCACAGATTATGTAACTCTGCTTACAGTCTCTTTTTGATTTCATCTACTTTTACATCGACTAAGATAATATCCGGTCCAATCCGTATGACATTACACCATGGAATAAAAAACTCACAGTCTCTTCCGAAAAATCCCCAGAACCTCGCCGGTCCCGGTACGATCAGTGCTTTGATGCACCCGGTACACTCATCCAGTTCGAGATCCATCACATGCCCTAAACAATGACAGTCACAGACATTGATGACATTCTTTTCTCTCAATTCACACAGTCTCATTTTTTACTCACATACTGTTCTCTTGTATCCATTGTATGCATGATAAAAAGAACTGTGCTCTATGTGTAATATTTTTATACATTAAAGCGGAATAAGATTACATCGCCGTCTTTTACGACATATTCTTTTCCTTCCAGTCCTACCAGACCTTTTTCTTTTGCGGCTGAAAGGCTTCCACAATCGAGTAAATCCTGATAATTGACTACCTCTGCACGGATAAATCCACGTTCAAAATCCGTATGGATCTTTCCGGCTGCCTGCGGTGCTTTTGTTCCGATCTTGATTGTCCATGCTCTTGTCTCATCTTCTCCTGCTGTCAGATAGCTGATCAATCCAAGCAGGGAATAACTTGCCTTGATAAGTTTTTCAAGTCCTGATTCTTTTAAACCAAGTTCCTCTAAGAACATTGCTTTTTCTTCATCATCTAATTCTGCAATCTCCTGCTCGATCTGTGCACAGATAACAAATACTTCGCACGCTTCTTCTTTTGCGTGTTCGCGCACTTTCTGCACATAAGCATTGGATGCACCGTCATCTGCTAAATCATCTTCTGATACGTTTGCTGCATAAATCACAGGTTTTGCCGTCAACAGATTATATCCTTTAAACCACTTCTGCTCATCCTCATCTTCGCCAAGTTCAAAGGTTTTTGCCAGATTTCCTTCTTCTAAGTGTGCCTTGATCTTTTCTAACAGAGCAAGTTCTTTTGCAAGGGTCTTGTCCATTCTTGCACCTTTTGCTGTCTTGGCAATTCTTCTGTCAAGAATCTCTATATCTGAAAATATAAGTTCTAAATTGATGGTCTCTATATCACGGACCGGATCTACACTTCCATCCACATGTACGACATTGGTATCCTCAAAACATCTGACCACATGCACGATCGCATCTACCTCACGGATGTTTGCAAGGAACTGGTTTCCAAGTCCCTCTCCTTTGCTCGCTCCCTTTACAAGTCCTGCAATATCTACAAATTCAATGACTGCCGGTGTTACTTTTTTTGACTGATACATCTCGCCTAACTTCTGCAAACGCTCATCCGGTACTGCTACCACACCGATATTCGGGTCAATGGTACAGAATGGATAGTTTGCTGACTCTGCCCCTGCTTTGGTAAGGGAGTTAAACAATGTACTTTTTCCTACGTTTGGTAATCCAACGATGCCTAATTTCATTTTTATCTTTACCTGTTCAAAAATGCCTGCTTTCCCGGCATCTTTGCCTTTCTATGTTATTTTACTGCACAATTTATTACACAATCATTAAGGCTTTTTCTTTTTTATGCTGTCCACATTTTAATCGTTTCTTCTGGCAATACTCTTAATGTTCTTTGTCTTATATGTTGTTGTCTGGCTGTGTAAACATAATCGTTTCATACAGCTTACAATTATATCATAAGTCCTGCAATTTTAAAACCATCAAAATTTTTATCCGTGTCAGTATATTAATTGGGCATTCATATAACAAATAGTCACCATTGCTTCTGAATACACCAGTCCGCACATCTTTCTTTTCTGCGGAAATGTTGGCACAAACATTCCCCCTTAACATGAATTCTCAAAAAATCTTAAAACGTAATCAAGGGGATATCCCTAGTCTAAATCAGGAATATCCCCTTATAATTTCAAAATGCCAAAATAACTTAAATTTTTCTTTCCGTTGGTGCCTGTTTGTTATACCCCCAAGTATTCACTTGGTAGAATTGCCTTTATGTCTGATGCAGTATAATCCGACACATTCCTTACATTTCCATTTTATCATTCAAATAATTTTATCAAAATCTCAATTGATCCATGATAATAATAATCTATGTACGAATTTTCTTTTAGAGAATTCCTATTTTTTTCAATATTCAATTTGATTTTTTGAAACCATAAAAATAACGACATTGTATTTCACTTTCGCAACATACAATGCCGTTACCTTTATTTTCTTCAATACACCAAACAAAACCGATTTCTGTATACGATAAGATCCTATACAGAGTTCGACTTGTTCAGTTTTAATGGAGTAGACGGGAGTCGAACCCGTGTCCAAAAACAAATCCCCTGTACTTCTACGAGTGTAGTCTGTGATTTAACATTCCCTCCACGATACCTGCAACAGACACAGTTACCGCTTTAGTAGCTTCATAATACGCCCTTATGTGCAAAGCTTAGCATAAGTCGTTTCTCACATAGTCGAAGCCTGGCTCCTAAGGTGTGAGTGCCCTAGGTCAGACTGCTGCACTTAGGCAGCGTATGCTAAATTATCTTCAGCGTTTAAATTTAATTGTGAAATTTGACGCAATTTCTTTCGACTCGCTTCTCCAGCTTCATCATCCCTGTCGAAACCATTACTACCCCGAATTCGGGTGTAGGTCACTTCTACACCTGCTATTATAGACGCGATCATTTCAGCCGTCAAGGGTTCCCCTTAGGCTTTTTTAATAAAGATTCTTTACCTTGAAATTCCGCTCCGCTTCACGCCTCTGGTCTTTCTTTGCAATGTCATCGCGCTTATCATAGAGCTTCTTACCTTTTGCCAATGCAATCTGTACTTTGACTAATCCACCCTTTAAGTATACTTCCACCGGGACTAAGGTATACCCTTTTTCTGCAATCTTACCCTGCAGTTTACGGATCTCCGCTTTGTGCATCAGAAGTTTTTTCGGGCGCAGCGGATCTTTGTTAAAAATATTTCCTTTTTCATAAGGGGAGATATGCATGCCATAGATAATGACCTCTCCGTTCTCAATACGGATAAAAGACTCTTTGATGCTGCATTTTCCCATACGCAGGGATTTGACTTCTGTGCCGTGAAGTGCAATTCCCGCCTCATATTTTTCTTCTAAAAAATAATCATGTCTGGCTTTTTTATTGTTCGCGATCAGCTTGATACTTTCCTTTGCCATCTTCTTCCTCCGCTAACTCAAAATCTATCGTCCGCATAAAAGTATCGGTATCTTTTACACGGATCTTTAGTCTCTGACCGAGTTTGTAATGCTTATTTGTAACTTCTCCTATTAATTCATAGGTTTCTTCGCTGTAGTTGTAATAATCGTCTGTCAGATCCGTGACACGGATCATACCCTCTATTGTATTTGCAAGCTCTACATACATGCCATACCGGGTAACACCGGATATGACACCTTCAAAAGTCTCTCCAATGTGCTTGCTCATATACTCCACTTTTTTGAGTTTATCTGTCTCCCGCTCTGCCTCTTCTGCTAACCGTTCCCGCTTGCTTGCATGTAATGCAACTTCCGGCAGGATCTTCTCATAATGTGCCTTTCTGGTATCATTCATCCTGCCACGCAGATTCTCTTTGATAATACGATGGATCTGCAGATCCGGATATCTGCGGATCGGAGAAGTAAAATGACAGTAGTATTTTGCCGCTAAACCAAAATGTCCGGTACAATCCATCGTATACTTTGCCTGTTTCATCGAACGCAGGGTCAGTCGGCTGATCAAAGGTTCTTCGGGTGTTCCCTCAATCTGTTCTAACAGCTTTTGCAGTTCTTTTGGATGTACCTCATCCTTTGCAATATGCATACTGTAACCAAAGTTATTGATAAACGTAGACAGTTTTTGGATCTTTTCCTCATCCGGATTCTCATGTGTCCGGTAAACGAACGGTATCTCCTGCCAGAAATAGTCCTCGGCAACCGTTTCGTTTGCTGCTAACATAAAATCTTCAATAATCTTTGTTGCAACATTCCGCTCATATGGGCGGATATCCACCGGATTTCCTTTTTTATCTAAAATGATCTTTGTCTCAGGAAAATCAAAGTCAATTGAGCCACGCTTCATGCGTTTTTTCCGCAAAATGGCTGCTAACTTTTCCATCCGCTCAAACATCGGGATCAATTCTTCGTATTCTGCCCGCTCTTTCTCATCCTGTTCCTGTAAAATTTTTTTGACACTGGTGTAACTCATACGTCTGTCCACCCGCACAACAGTCTCTGCGATCACATGATCTAACAGTTTTCCCTTTTCGTCAAATTTCATAATACAGCTCAATGCCAGACGGTTCTCGCCCTGATTCAGCGAACAGATTCCATTCGATAATGTGTGCGGCAGCATTGGGATCACACGGTCTACTAAATAGACACTGGTTCCACGCTTCTCGGCCTCAACATCCAAAGCGGAGTGCTCCTGCACATAATTCGTTACATCTGCAATGTGGACACCTAACGTATATATGCCATCTTCTTCGGTCAGTGTGATCGCGTCATCCAGGTCCTTGGCATCTTCGCCATCGATGGTGACCGTCTGCCAGTCCCTTATGTCCATTCTGCCTGCCATATCGGCTTCACTGACCTCTTTTGCCACACGCTCTGCCTGGTTCAAAATCTTTTCCGAAAATTCCACCGGCAGATCATAGGCTTTTACGATGGATAGAATATCCACTCCCGGATCATTGACATGACCTAAGATCTCAACAATTTTTCCCTCCGGCTTTCTGCCGTCTCTGCCGTAATCGGTAATCTCGCAGACTACCTTATGACCACTGACTGCTCCTTTGGAACGCTCAATCGGAATAAAAATGTCATTTGCGATCTTCTGATTATCCGGCACTACAAATCCAAAATTTTTACTCTGTTCGTAATAACCGACTACTTTTTTGACACCGTGTTCTAAGATTTTTACGATTGAACCCTCTTTCCTCTTTCCTCCGGTCGACGGCATGATCTTTACCTGTACGGTATCTAAATGCATGGCTCCATGGACTTCAGATTCCGGAATATAGATATCCTCGCCCTCTTCCATCCGTAAAAATCCAAACCCTTTTGGATGACTCTCAAATACACCGGTTACAAAATGATGTTTTGCCTTACTGTATTTTCCCTTTTTGCTGACATCTGCCTTGCCGTCAGCCACCAGTGCGTCTAACACTTCCTGCAATTCTGCTCTCTGGCTTTTCGGGATCTGTAAGAGCATAGCCATCTCTTTGGCTTTCATTGGCACATAGAAGTCATCACACAAGAGACTGTATATGGTTTTTTTTCTTTTTTCTAATGCTTCGTGATCCATAGATCCATAATTCTCCTATTAAACTCAAAAAGGACTGTCGCATCAACGACAGCCCTGCATTTCCTTTAGAAACTTCCTATATTCAATACAATGGAAAGTATTAAAAACAGTGCGACCAAAGCTCTGGTTGCTTTAACTAAGACACCTTCCATGGAACGGTCTTTATGCTTGCTCCAATAGGTATCGGATGCACCTGCAATTGCTCCAAGTCCTGCGGATTTACCTTCCTGACATAAAATAATAGCTGTAATGATGATACTTATAAGAATTAATACTACTGTTAATATCGTTTTTAAAACTGCCACTTGTGACACCTCCTGTAGTTTCCTCCACTCGTAACTTGGTAAAGTATATCATACTTTCTATGTCTATGCAAGGGTTTTCGCCCAAAACCCGGTATTAAATCTTGTTAAATGGATTCGTATATTTGGCTGCTTCCTTCATCTCTTCTTCAATCCGAAGAAGCCGGTTGTATTTTGCGACACGCTCACTCCGGCAAGGTGCTCCGGTTTTTATCTGTCCTGCATTGACCGCTACGGCGAGGTCTGCAATAAAGGAATCCTCGGTTTCCCCGGAACGATGGGAAATCACTGCACGAAATGCATTTTTCTGTGCCAGCTCAATCGCATCCATTGTCTCCGTTACCGTACCAATCTGATTCATTTTGATTAAAATGGCATTTCCGGTATGGAACTTAATACCTAAATCCAGACGTTTTGTATTTGTAACAAATAAATCGTCCCCGACAAGCTGAACACGGTCTCCTAAACGCTTTGTCATTGCTTTCCAGCCATCCCAGTCATCTTCATCCAGCCCGTCCTCAATAGAAATAATCGGGAACTCCTCGATCAGTTCCTCATAATACGAAATCATTTCATTCGTATCTCTTAAAACCTCTTCATCCTTCAATTTTCCTTCTCCCTCAAAGTGGTACATCCCGTCCTTTTCACAGTATAGCTCACTTGCCGCTGCATCTATCGCAATTTTAAAATCGGTACCTGCTTCATAACCTGCTGCCTCGATTGCTTTCACAATGAACTTTAACACCGCTTTTGCATCCGGCAGGTCCGGAGCAAAGCCGCCTTCGTCACCAACACCTGTGGCATAATCTTTTTCTTCTAATAATCTCTTTAAATTGTGGTAAACCTCGGCACATTTACGCAGTGCATCCGAAAAATCCTCTGCCTGCACCGGCATGATCATAAATTCCTGAAAATCCACGGTATTCGCCGCATGCTTTCCACCGTTTAAAATATTCATCATCGGAACCGGGAGCAATCTTGTGTGACAGCCTCCAAGATAACGGTAAAGTGGGAGCTCTAACGCATTTGCCGCCGCTCTTGCCACTGCCATAGAGACCGCTAACATCGCATTTGCACCAAGATTGACTTTATTTTCCGTGCCATCTAAGGCGATCATCTTTGCATCGATATTTTCCTGCTCTAATACATTCATACCGATGATTTCTTTTGCGATCCGTTCATTGACATGACGCACGGCATTCTGCACGGCAAGTCCAAAATATTCTGTGGTACCGTCGCGCAGCTCTACTGCTTCAAACCGTCCGGTACTCGCACCGGATGGGACAGCGGCACTTCCCACAATATAATCGGATACCTTTACTTCTGCTTCAATGGTCGGATTTCCTCTGGAGTCTAAAATCTGTCTTGCCTTTACTTCTGTAATCGGATAAAAACTGTTCATATCTCTTCCTCACTCTTTTTTCTGTTATCCTGTCCGATCCATTCAAAATTATGCAAAAAAAACGGCAACTCTCTAAAGATCATTGCCGTTTTTTTAATCTGTTCTCTATGCTGTTATTTTTGCCGCTTTACGATTTTGCTGCGATATCCTGTCCTTTTATACGTTGATTTCAACCTCTACGCCAAGCAGGTCTTTGCGTTCTTCTAATGCCGGTTTTATGACATTTTCTAAGAATGCGGTTACCTGGATCGGTGCTCTTCCCACATATTTTGCAGGGTCCATAGATTTTTCTAATTCTTCTAAGGTCAGATTGAATGCCGGATCTGCTGCGATCAGTTCTAAAAGATTGTTGTCTTTTCCTTCCTCTTTGACATTCTTTCCTGCCTCCATGGAAAGCTGACGGATCTTTTCGTGCATCTCCTGACGGTTGCCTCCATTTTTTACGGCATCCATCATAATATTTTCGGTTGCCATGAACGGAAGCTCTGCCATCATGTGTTTGCGGATAACCTTATCATATACTACCAGTCCGTCTACGACGTTCAGACATAAATCTAAAATACCGTCAATGGCAAGGAAGCCTTCCGGAATGCTTAAACGCTTGTTTGCGGAATCGTCTAACGTTCTCTCAAACCACTGTGTTGCGGATGTGATCGCCGGATTTAAGGCATCGATCATCACATAGCGGGAAAGAGATGCGATACGCTCACTCCGCATCGGATTTCTCTTATATGCCATCGCGGAGGAACCGATCTGGTTTTTCTCAAATGGCTCTTCTACTTCTTTTAAGTGCTGGAGCAGACGGATATCATTTGACATCTTATGCGCACTTGCTGCAATGCCTGCTAAAACATTTGCTACTCTGGTATCTACTTTTCTTGAATAGGTCTGACCGGATACCGGATAACATTCTGCAAATCCCATTTTTTTCGCGATCATCGGATCGATCTTATCGATGGTTTCCTGATCTCCTGCGAATAACTCCTGAAAACTTGCCTGTGTTCCTGTCGTTCCTTTAGAGCCTAAGAGTTTTAAGCTGTTCTGTACATACTCTAAATCCTCTAAATCCATTAAAAATTCCTGCATCCAGAGTGTTGCACGTTTTCCTACGGTAGTCGGCTGTGCCGGCTGGAAATGTGTAAATGCCAGTGTCGGCAGTTCTTTATATTCGTCTGCAAATTTTGCAAGTTCATCGATTACATTGACTAATTTTTTACGGACTAATTTCAGTGCCTCGTTCATAACGATAATGTCCGTATTGTCACCCACATAACAGGAGGTTGCTCCTAAATGAATGATACCTGCTGCCTTTGGGCACTGCTGTCCATAAGCATACACATGGCTCATAACATCATGGCGTACTAACTTTTCACGCTCTTTTGCCACTTCATAATTAATATCCTCGGCATTTGCCTTTAACTCATCGATCTGCTCCTGTGTGATGACCGGTTTTCCATTCTCGGAAAGACCTAATTCCATTTCTGTCTCTGCAAGCGCGATCCAGAGTTTTCTCCAGGTACGGAATTTCATATCCGGTGAAAAAATATACTGCATTTCTTTACTTGCATAGCGCTCTGAGAGCGGACTGTTATATCTGTCTGTTGACATAGGTGTCTCCTTTCGTATACGGGGTATCTGCTTTATATGGTTATGATTGAACTATGATCATCTCTCAAAGTCTCCGCGGATGTCCTCTTTTGGCGGTTCCATCGGATATTTTCCTGTAAAGCATCCTTTACAGATGGACAATCCGTTGACTAATTCTTCTAATCTTGGAATCTCTAAATAGCCTAGGGAATCCGCACCGATCACATCCCGGATCTCTTCTATCGTCCGGTTATAGGCGATCAGCTGCTCTCTTTCCGGAATATCGGTTCCAAAATAACAAGGCCATAAGAATGGCGGGGAGGAAATCCGTACATGTACTTCTGTTGCCCCTGCATCCCTTAGCATACGCACGATACGGTCAGAGGTTGTTCCTCGCACAATGGAATCGTCTATCATGATGACTCGTTTTCCATCTACTGCCTCTTTTAGGACATTCAGCTTGATCTTTACACTGGACTCGCGGTTGCTCTGTTTTGGCTTGATAAAGGTCCTTCCAACATAGCCATTTTTTACAAATGCCGTTCCATAAGGGATTCCCGATTCCATGGCATATCCAAGTGCTGCCGCATTTCCCGATTCCGGCACGCCTACGACTAAGTCTGCCTCTACCGGTGAATCCATTGCTAAAAATCTGCCTGCTTTAATTCTGGAATCATAGACTCCGATCCCATCGATCCGGCTGTCCGGTCTTGCAAAATAAATATATTCAAAAATACAACGTGCCTGTTTTTCTTTCTCTAAACACATCGTGGTATCGGATACGATTCCTTTTTCCGGCGTGATCGTAACCACCTCACCCGGCAGCACATCACGGACAAATTCTGCTCCGAGTGTGTCTAAGGCACAGCTTTCCGATGTTAAAATATAGGCATTGTCTCTTTTTCCGATACAGAGCGGTTTAAATCCATATGGATCTCTTGCGCCGATCAGTTTTCTGGGACTCATGACAACCAGTGCAAAAGCCCCCTGAATCTTTTGTGCTGCTCTTCGCACTGCTTCTTCTACGTTATCGGAATTAAGGCGTTCCCTTGCGATATGATAAGCAATGACCTCTGAATCGATCGTTGTCTGGAAAATCGCTCCGGTATACTCTAATTCTCTGCGAAGCTCATTTGCATTGATCAGATTTCCGTTGTGAGCTAATCCTAAGGTTCCCTTCACATAGTTCAACACCAATGGCTGTGCATTCTCTCGTGTGGAGGCTCCGGCTGTAGAATAGCGGACATGACCGACTCCGATATCTCCTTTCATGGACTCTAAAATATCCTGAGTAAAGACTTCATTCACCAGTCCCATATCCTTATGTGTGGTCACTTTTCCTTTCGGTCCGTCTGTCTTGCTGACTGCAATACCACAGCTCTCCTGTCCGCGGTGCTGCAATGCAAATAAACCATAATAGATCGTGGAAGCCACATCATGTCCATCAAAATCATACATTCCAAAGACGCCACATTCCTCATGCAGATCATCCCACGGTGTATTTTTTTCTAATTCTTTATTCTTCATAAAGTTTTAACCTTTCACTACCCGGCTGTCTTTAAACCACCGGTATTCTTCTTACTGCCTGAAATTCTCTATGCAGAATTAATCGAATTTTGTACCAGTCAGCAATTCATAAGCCTCTTTATATTTGTCTACGGTTTTTGTGACAACTTCTTCCGGCAGCAGATAATCACTGTCCGGATTTGCTTTTAACCAGTCTCTGACAAACTGTTTGTCAAAGGATGGCTGGGATTTTCCTGCTTCATATCCCTCTAATGGCCAGAATCTGGAGCTGTCCGGTGTGAGCATTTCATCTCCAAGCACTACGTTTCCGTTCTCATCTAAACCGAACTCAAACTTGGTATCTGCAATGATAATGCCTTTGCTCAATGCATACTCTGCACATTTTTTATACAGTGCAATGGTACAGTCCTTGATCTGATTTGCATAATCGGTACCTTTTCCCGGATAGATCTCCTCTAAGATCTCTACGCTTCTTTCAAAGGATATATTTTCATCATGCAGTCCGATCTCTGCTTTGGTACTTGGTGTATAGATCGGTTCCGGCAGCTTGTCTGACTCTTTTAAGCCCTCCGGTAATGTAATCCCGCAGACTGTTCCGTTTTCCTTATAACTCTCCCATCCGCTTCCTGTAATATATCCGCGCACGATGCACTCGATCGGAAGCATCTCTAACTTCTTGCACATCATGCTGTTTCCGTCAAATTTTTCCTGCTGGAAAAATTCCGGCATATCTTTCACATCAACGGAAAGCATATGGTTTGGTACGATATCTTTCGTAAAATCAAACCAGAACTTAGACATCTGTGTTAAGATCGCACCCTTTTGGGTAATCTGATTCTTCAAAATGTGGTCAAATGCTGAGATTCTGTCTGTCGCTGTGATAATGAGGCTTTCTCCGATATCATATACCTCGCGTACTTTTCCTTCTTTAATTGGCAAAAATTCCTGTGTACTCATGTCGTCCTCCATTTTCTATGCTTTCCATAACTTAAACTCTGTTTACATACTACAGGAAAAATTATAATACAGGGCGTTTTGGAAAGTCAACGGATTTGACCGGAGTTGTGTTTTTCCGGGTGTAGAAAATTCTGATATTTTTATTAGTTTTTTTGTGTAATTTCTTCCATTTATAAGTTGTACTAATAACCACGTTATAAAAAAACCCTGAAACTCCAAAACCATTTCGGGATTTTGAAATTTCAGGGTTTGCTTTTCATCCTATATAGTTTTGACGAGCGATCGTCTTATTTTTTGATCAACAAGGATTTTCCGGTCATCTCTGCCGGCTGTTTCATTCCCATGGTCTCGATCAGAGTTGGTACGATATCTGCTAAGCATCCGCCATCTCTTAAGGTATATGCAGGATCATAGTTTACTAAGATAAATGGTACCTGATTGGTGGTATGTGCGGTAAATGGAGCACCTGTCTCGTAGTCGATCAACTGCTCTGCATTTCCATGGTCTGCACAAATGAACATTACGCCATCGACTTCTTTGATTGCCTCTACTGCTTTTCCAACACATTCATCTACTGCTTCTACTGCCTTAATTGCAGCTTCTTCTACTCCGGTATGACCTACCATATCCGGGTTTGCAAAGTTGATGATGATAACGTCATATTTATCGGAACGGATGGCTGTTGTCAATTTATCGCATACTTCGTAAGCACTCATCTCCGGTTTTAAGTCATAAGTAGCAACCTTTGGAGAATTTACTAAGATTCTGTCTTCTCCTTCATTCGGTTCTTCTACACCACCGTTGAAGAAGAAGGTTACATGTGCGTATTTTTCTGTCTCTGCAATACGGGCCTGTGTCATATGATTTGCTGCAAGCCACTCACCGAATGTATTGGTTACGGCAACCTTCGGAAATGCCACAAATTTATTCGGGATCGTCGGATCATAATCGGTAAAGCATACAAAGGTTGTCTTAATTCTTGCACCTCTGTCAAATCCCTTGAAATCATCATCGCAGAAGCATCTGGTGATCTCTCTTGCACGGTCCGGGCGGAAGTTGAAGAAAACAACAGAATCGTTATCTTTAATAGTTGCAACCGGAGCACCGTTTTCCATAACTACGGTTGGTTTTACGAACTCATCTGTCTCATCTTTGTCATAGGACTGCTGAATTGCTTCCGGTCCACTTGTTGCTGTCTGTCCCTCGCCTTTTGCCAGTGCATCATATGCTAATTTTACACGGTCATAGTTGTTATCTCTGTCCATTGCATAGTAGCGTCCGGAAACAGATGCGATCTTACCCACGCCGATCTTTTTCATTTCATCCTCTAATGCAATTGCAAAATCTTTTCCGCTTGCAGGCGGTGTATCACGTCCGTCTAAGAAGCAGTGTACATATACGTTGGATAATCCGTTTCTCTTTGCTAACTCTAATAAGCCATAGAGGTGTGTATTATGGCTATGTACACCACCATCGGATAAGAGTCCGAAGAAATGAAGGTCACTGTCATTTTTCTTGCAGTTTTCTACTGCTTTTAAAAGTGCCTCATTCTCAAAGAAGGTTCCTTCTTCGATATCTTTGGTGATTCTTGTAAGCTCCTGATATACAATACGTCCTGCTCCCATATTCAGATGTCCTACCTCGGAGTTACCCATCTGGCCATCCGGAAGTCCTACTGCTAAGCCGCTGGCATTACCTCTTACAAACGGATACTCTTTCATCAGTTTGTCCATGACCGGTGTCTTTGCCTCTGCTACTGCATTTCCTTTTGTGGTCTGATTCAGACCATATCCATCTAAAATCATTAATACGGTTGGTTTTTTACTCATACTCAATTCCTCTTTTCTTATCACTTTCAGACTTATCTTAAAACAAATCTACACATTTTTCAACTACTTCGATAAATTTGTTACATATCCTTCTTCATCTATGGAAACATCCTTTGAAAGTCCCCGCATAAAATCCAAAACCTCTGTCCTCTGGCTTCCCTCGGTCAGGAGTCTGGTCCTCGTTCCCGACTGGATACATGGCAAAAATCGCAAACGGATGCTTCCGTCTTTTTGTATCCGAACCTGCGCCACTCCGGTATCTAAAGTCTTGTTATTAAACCAGAAATTTCCAAGACTGTAGAGAACCGGTACGTCCTCTATATAAGCAACTCCCTGTAAACAATGCGTGTGTCCTCCGATAATGACATCTGCTCCTGCTTTTACAAATGCCTCTGCCAATTCTTTCTGATCTGCTCCATAGGAGTGATTTCCCTCCGTTCCCCAATGCGGGTAGGCAATCACAATATCACTGTTATCCTTTGCTTCGCGGATCACTTCCGTAAATTTGTCAGGCTTTAAGGTCTTTAACACTCCGGGACTGTCTTTGGTTGCTTCTTTTGTATAGGAATACGAACGCTCTATCTGTGTTGCAGCTACTATCGCAATTTTTCTGCCATTTGCAATAAAATAAACAATTTTTTCTGCTTCTTCTAAATTTCTTCCGGCTCCCACATAGGGTATCTGTGCCTGCTCTAACGTATCCATCGTATCTAACAGTGCTTCTTCTCCATAATCATAGACATGATTATTTGCAAGGGAAACAATATCCGCACCAAGCTGCTGTATCACTTCCACGCGGGATGGCGCCGCCCGGAACGTATATGCCTTTCCGGCTAACGGTGTTCCTCTGTTACTATAGGTAAATTCGTTGTTGATCAGCAAAATATCCGCACTTTGCAGTTCTAACATTAGATCGGATGAGAGACAATCATAAATGCCATCTGGCTGTCTATCCATAAATACGGTCGTAGACCATCCCTCCGACAGATTGATGTCTCCGGTAAAATCAAGCACCGTCTCTTCTCCCGCACATTCTTTGTCATAGATATTCTCCAGCAATTCCGACTGATATCCGATATCTCTGCAATAGTAAATCCATAGCACCTGCATCGTATTGCCGGTCAGTGTATACCATAGTTCCTGATCCTGATTTTCCTTTTCTACTTCATCTGCTACTTTTTTTAATGTCTCATCTCCATATTTAGAATGAAACCATGCCAAAAAATTTTCATCAATCGGACGATTACTAATAAATTCTTTCTGGCACTTTTCTAAAATTGTATCATATTCTGTCTGAAGATCTGACCTTGCCCCTGCTGCCTGTTCCTTGTCTGCTTCTGTCTTTTGCCCGTCTGCCTGTGCAGTTGTCTGCTTCGTATCTTCATTTTTTTGTTTTAAGTACCATGTTCCTGCAAAATATCCTGCTGCTAACATCACAAGAAGGATACTTAAAATGATCCCTGCCTTTTGAAGCCTTCGTTTCATAGGTTCCTCTCAAGTTTCTTTTCTCTGCGTTTGTCTTTAACTGTAATAAGCAGCGATGTAAACACCGCTGCTTATTATGATATATCATCGTTATGATTATTTGTAGTTTACGATCTTACCAAAGTCAGCTTTGAGGGATGCTCCTCCAACTAAACCACCGTCAATGTCAGGTTTTGCAAATAACTCTGCTGCATTTCCTGCATTTACAGATCCGCCGTACTGGATACGGATCTCTGCTGCTGTTGCATCATCATATACTTCTGCGATGCATGCACGGATTGCTGCACATACTTCTTCTGCCTGATCAGATGTAGCTGTCTCGCCTGTTCCGATAGCCCAGATTGGCTCGTAAGCGATTACTGCTTTCTTAGCCTGATCTGCTGTTACATCCTGGAATGCGATCTTGATCTGCATACGGATCCAGTCAATGTAGATACCCTGTTTTCTCTGTGTTAAAGACTCACCGCAGCAGATGATCGGTGTAATACCATGCTCAAATGCTTTTAATACTTTTTTGTTTACAGTCTCATCTGTCTCTGCAAAGTATTCTCTTCTCTCGGAATGTCCTAATACAACGTATTTTACGCCTGCATCTACTAACATGTTTGGAGCGATCTCTCCTGTGTATGCTCCGCTCTCCTCAAAGTACATGTTCTCAGCACCAATGTTGATGTTTGTACCTTTTGCAGCTTCCATAGCCGGGATGATGTCGATAGCAGGTACGCAGAATACTACGTCTACGTCATCATTTTTTACTAATGGAGTTAACTCCTTTACTAATGCTACTGCCTCGCTTGGAGTCTTGTTCATTTTCCAGTTACCTGCAATAATTTTCTTTCTTGCCATTGTTTTATTCTCCTTTTTTGTATGTATTGATCCTATAAAAAACAAGGAAGTTCGTTCTTCACTACATTTGAACTTACGAAATATCCTATTTATCGTTCGCTGCTGCTACACCCGGAAGCTCTTTTCCTTCTAAGAACTCTAAGGAAGCTCCACCACCTGTTGAGATATGGGTCATCTTGTCACCAAATCCTAACTGGTTTACTGCTGCTGCGGAATCACCACCACCGATGATGGTTGTTGCATCTGTCTCAGCTAATGCTTTTGCTACTGCAATTGTTCCTGCTGCAAGTGTCGGGTTCTCAAATACACCCATCGGTCCGTTCCATACAACAGTCTTAGCAGATTTTACTGCATCTGCATATAATTTTGCTGTCTCTGTTCCGATGTCTAAACCTTCCATATCTGCCGGGATTGAATCTGCCGGTACTACTTTTACATCGATCGGTGCATCGATCGGATCAGGGAATCCTGCTGCAATGGTTGTATCAATTGGAAGTAATAATTTCTTACCAAGCTTCTCAGCTTTTTCCATCATTTCTTTACAATAATCAATCTTGCTGTCATCTGCTAAAGATAATCCGATCTCTTTTCCCTGTGCTTTTAAGAATGTGTAAGCCATACCACCACCGATGATCAGGGTATCACATTTCTCAAGTAAGTTAGAGATAACGTTTAATTTATCTGCTACTTTTGCACCACCTAAGATCGCTACGAAAGGTCTTACCGGATTCTCTACTGCATTTCCTAAGAAATCGATCTCTTTCTGCATCAGATATCCAACAACTGCTGTATCTACTAATTCAGCCACACCTACGTTAGAGCAGTGTGCTCTATGAGCTGTACCGAATGCATCGTTTACAAATACATCACAGATAGAAGCAAGGTCTTTTGAGAAAGCCTCTCCATTCTTTGTCTCTTCTGCTCTGTAACGTGTATTCTCTAAAAGGATGATGTCTCCATCTTTCATTGCCTCTACGGCTGCTCTTGCATTTGGTCCTACTACTTCGTTATCTGCTGCAAATTTTACTTCCTGTCCTAATAACTCGGAAAGTCTTACTGCTACAGGTGCTAAAGATAACTCTGGTTTTGGCTCTCCCTTTGGTTTTCCTAAGTGGGAGCAAAGAATTACTTTTCCGCCATCCGCTACTAATTTTTTGATCGTAGGAAGTGCTGCTACTAAACGGTTCTCGTCTGTGATCTTTCCATCTTTTAATGGTACGTTAAAATCACAACGGCAAAGAACACGAAGTCCCTTTACATTAATATCATCTACTGATTTTTTGTTTAATCCCATTTTTATTTTCCTCCTGGATATTGTTATGTACGTTTACCGAAATCTGAAACCTTATCTCCGTAAACGAAAAAAATGAGTCCGGCCCTTTAAAGACCGGACCCATGTTGAGTCTTTTTTACTCTGGTATCAATACTTATGCTAACTCTGAGAAGTATTTGATTGTACGAACCATCTGAGATGTATAGCTGTTCTCATTGTCATACCATGAAACAACCTGTACTTCGTATAAATCATCAGAAATAGGATTTACCATTGTCTGAGTTGCATCGAATAAAGAACCAAATCTCATTCCTACGATATCGGAAGATACGATCTCATCCTCGTTGTATCCGAAGGATTCATTTGCTGCTGCTTTCATAGCTGCATTGATGTCTTCTTTTGTTACACCAGCTTTTTTAACAACTGCTGTTAAGATTGTTGTAGAACCTGTTGGTGTAGGAACACGCTGTGCAGAACCGATTAATTTTCCGTTTAACTCTGGGATAACTAATCCGATTGCTTTTGCAGCACCTGTGCTGTTAGGAACGATGTTAACTGCTGCTGCACGGGATCTTCTTAAATCACCTTTTCTCTGTGGTCCGTCTAATGTCATCTGATCACCTGTATAAGCGTGGATGGTACACATAATACCAGCCTGGATCGGAGCGTATTTGTTCAATGCGTCTGCCATAGGAGCTAAGCAGTTTGTAGTACAGGAAGCTGCTGAAATGATTGTATCAGAAGCCTTCAATGTCTCGTGGTTTGTGTTAAATACAACGGTAGGAAGGTCATTTCCTGCCGGAGCAGAGATAACAACTTTGCGGGCGCCTGCATTAATATGCGCCTGTGCTTTTTCTTTGGATGTATAGAATCCAGAACACTCTAATACCACGTCAACTTTTAATTCTCCCCATGGGCAGTTATTTGCATCCGGGAAAGCATAGATTTTGATCTCTTTTCCGTCAACTGTGATGGAATCCTCGCCAGCGCTTACTGTCTCTGCCTTCTCATATTTACCCTGAGAAGAATCATATTTTAACAGGTGTGCTAACATTTTAGGACTTGTCAGATCGTTGATTGCTACTACTTCATATCCTTCTGCACCGAACATCTGTCTGAATGCAAGACGGCCGATACGGCCGAAACCATTGATTGCTACTCTTACTGCCATTTCTTATTCCTCCTAGAAATTTTTAATGAAATTTGCTTGTTTTGAGTACAAGTACTCAACTGATTGTATTTTAACCAATTTTACTAAAAATTTCAAGTATATTTCTTAACTCTGTTAAATTTTTCACTATTATTTTTAGAAATTGGCAAAAACATGGTTCTATTTCTTTGTTTTGACAGTTTTTACCTTCGACCAGCCGGAACAGATCTTGGTAGATTTTCCGTTTACTTTCACTTTCTTATAGGTGCGGATTCTCACATAATATTTTTTCTTTGCTTTTAATTTTGAGATGCTCTGGGATGTGGTTTTGTTTTTGTTCACCTCTTTGATCTTCGTTCCCTTTTTAAACTTACTGTCGGTGGAGTACTGGATCTCATAGCCGTCAGTCTGGGCGGTCTGCTTTTTCCACTTTGCCGTAAAGCCTTTTTTCTTTGCCTTGACGCTGGAAAGGCTGGTTCCCTTCGGCTGGATGGTATATGTCTTTTTCACGGTTCCGCTGTAATTGCCCTTGAAGGCAACTGTGGCCGTGTAGGTTCCGGCGTTTTTGCTTCCGCTCGCGTAAGATACGGTATAGTTGGAGGCCGCAATCGTTTTCCCGGCACTGTCCGTCACGGTCACGGACGGCTTCTGCGCCTTTCCGTTGTAAGTAAATTCTGTTTTTGAGAGACGGATGGTCTTTGGAGCATAGATCGTGACGGTCTTTGTGTCCCCGCATTTTGTACATTTTGTGATGATCTGTCCGTCTTTATTTACAGACGCCTGGACAACTGTGGTCTGGTATGTATGTCCTGTGGCAGGAACGGCTGTCTTTTTTGTATCTCCGCACTTTTGACAAGTCTGCGTCTGTTCACCTGCCGCCGTACAGGACGGAGCCTTTGTAATTTCTGTTTTGTATTGGTGCTGACATGAAGCTTCCCCTTCCGGATAGGCATATGGAAGTTCATGCTCTTTCGCATAGGTTTCCGCATAACTGCCTGGGGTTACGATCAACTGAACCGGGTACGTTCCATCCTCAAGACATGGAAACGCGTCATACTCAATCTCTGTCACACTGGCTGGAATTACAGTCTCTCCGCTTTTCCCTCCCGGACAGGCGATCAGGTTCGTTTTTTCCTTGTTATAGAGGATTCCGTCTTCTGACGCATAGGTCTGATTGTCCGGCGATACTGTAATCTCCGTAAGCTTTTTGCAGGATTTAAACCCGTGGGTCTCCGCTATTTCCGTCACACTGGCAGGAATCGTAAGCGTCTCTTTTCCCCGCGGGCAGTCAATCAGCAGGGTCTTAGCTTTATTATACAAAGCCCCGTCCTCCGACGCATACTTAGGATTATCGGCGGACACTATAATTTCGGTCAGTTTATCGCCGATCCCAAACAACCATCCATCTTCATCCAGACCCAAGTCGGTTGTGCCTGCCGGAATCACAAGTTTCGTAATATCGTTGCATCCGAAAAGAGCGTCGACCGCTATGGACGTCACGCTGTCCGGAACTGTCACAGCTCCTTCTTTTTTTACCGGACAACAGATCAGTCTTGTTTTGTTTTTGTCATAAAGGATCCCAGCCTCCGATGCATACGCAGGATTATCAGCGGATACTACAATTTCCGCCAGTTTTTCACCCCCGCTGAACGTCCCTACATTGTCATCCTCCTCCGGGATTCCAAAATTGATCAGACTTGCTGGAATCTCAATTTTGGTAAGACCGTCACATTCGCCAAAGGCGTCCGCCGGAATATATTCCACGCCTTCCGGAATGGTCAAAACTCCCTCTTTTCCATCCGGGCAGATGCACAATTTTGTTTTCTCTTTGTTATAGAGTACTCCGTCCTCCGACGTATAAGTCTGATTGTCGGGAGATACAGCGATTTCTGTTAATTTACTGCACTTTAAAAATGCACGGTTAGAGATACGGTTTACACCAGCCGGAATTGTAATACTTGTGATACCACATGCGCCAAAAGCACGGCTATCTATATTTTCTACACTGTCAGGAATGATAACGCTTGTGAGGTTGGTACATTTCAAAAAAGTATCGCCCTCAATACTTGTTACACTGTCCGGGATGGTAACGCCTGTCACATTTGCACAGAGACTAAACGTTTTATGGAGCGTTTTCACCGGTTCCCCTGCAATTGTTGCAGGAATCTGGACATTTCCGCCATCCCCATAATAGTGTGTGACTACCACTCCCCCTTCTTCTAACTTATAGTAAGAAAAATCCCCTTCTCTCAGTCCCTCCGAGGAACCTCCCCCTTCTTCTTCATCTCCAATAATATCTGTCTCTTCGTAGACCTCCGCGTCTGTTTCCATTGCATAACTGGTCGCCGGAAAAGCGGAACATGCCAGGACGGCCGCCATTCCAAGGCTTAGGAATTTTTTACCTTTCATTCGTTTTCCTCCTTTTTACCTGTCACCCCTTTAGGGTGATGGCCTGTGCGCATCGGCGCATCTTTTTTACTAAGAACGGGCATATAAAGTAATAATTATAGTATCATCTATTTTTCCCCAAAAGTCAAGGAACTTACCAACTACGCAGGGATTTAGCTTTTATCGTTTTTACCTGCTTCATATTTATACATTTTGTGTTTTACGTCTACAAGTGCTTTTTCTTAATAGCAGTTACCGTCATGATCATAAGCCTTTGATAAAAAAGCGTAAAAAATCCCTGTCGGTTTTATGGGCTGCCTTATGGAATTGATTCCCTTTACCCGCCTTCCTGATACAGCAGGCTGCAGTAATTCTCTACCAGCAGGTCATCCCTGAATATTCTCGTTACACTTTTCCGGGTTACCCTGCTTCCTTTAAACCAATGTATCCTACGGTACAGGTATAGCTCCCTGATATTGAATGCAACCAGTGTCAGCAGGAAAACCGCTTCCACTCCCGCATGGCAGTAACAGTGTTTCGCATAGTAGTACGTCTTTAGCTGGTGGAAGACGTTTTCCTCAATATCCCACCGTTTATGCATCATCTTCCATAGGATTTCATATGGGACCACGTCACTGGTTGTCACCAGCCACACCCAATGGACCTCTTCCGTACCATCTTTTTTCTCCTCGTGTTCGCAAAACCTGACCACCCTTAATGGGACCGTTACCCCTTCCATTTCAAAACCACTGGTATCCCACGCTTCGATCCGTTTCCTCCCACGGCGGAACCCGTCCTTTCTCCCTTCCCCTTTTTCAAACAGCCCCTTTGCATCCTTGTAAATCAGTCGTTCCTCATCCTTCAGGCGGATGACTGCATCCATATGGCAGTCCAGGACTGTGTTAAGGAACGGGGCGTTCAGGTACAATGCGTCTGCTACAATCACATCTGCAAAATGTCCGAATTTCCTGTGCAGGTCCCTTACCAGCCGTTTCCCCCCAGTGAGTTCCCCTTCATCCTTTTCCCCTCCATCCCGCGGGGTAAGCATCTCCTGTCCCAGGACCACGTGCGGGCTGTGCCCTATGGACGCGCACACCACAGAACGGTGGAAATATTCTGTCTGTCCGGCTTTGTTTTTCCTTGTCAGGCATTTCCTGCAGGATTTCTTTGTGCTGCTAAACAGCTCCACCCCGTCAACCGCTGCCGCAGTATACCCGCCGATGGTGCCGGAACGGAACACGGCATTCCGATATGTTTTTTCCACAATAGAATCCAATAGGTCCCCTACCTCATCGGCCTCAAGCAGCGCAAGTGCGTCGCGGACTGCATCCACTTTCGGTATTCTTCCACGGATGAAGTTGCCGAACCGCCTCCCCATGCTTTCAGGAGCACTGAAAAACGTATGGAAGCTTTCGTACTGCAAAAGCAGGGCCATAAAAACTGGCATGATAAGGTTGAAGAACGGGATCCCTTTTCTTTTCCTTTTATCGGTCATCCCCTTGATTTTCTGTGGAATCCGGTATACACTAATAGCATAGATTAGCAGTTTTCGTAACTCTAATTTTTCATTCATGGCACCTTCTTTCGTATGTTTATTTCCTAAATTAATTATACACCAAAAGGTGCCATGTTTGTATATTTTCACACAATAAAAAAGAATTTTTGTAAATGTTTGTCAAATCCAGATAACCCTCTATTTTCCCTCTTTTTTACTCATTTCAACGCTAAAAGCTAAATCCCTGATATTTTATTGAAAGGATTCGTAAATTTCGCCGCTTCTTTCATCTCTTCCTCGATGCGCAGAAGTTCGTTATATTTCGCCACGCGCTCGCTTCGGCAAGGCGCTCCCGTCTTGATCTGTCCCGCATTGACCGCCACGGAAAGATCTGCGATAAAGGAATCTTCCGTCTCCCCGGAACGGTGGGAAATCACCGCTTTAAATCCGTTTTTCTGCGCCAGTTCAATCGCGTCCATCGCCTCTGTCACCGTACCGATCTGATTGACCTTGATTAAGATCGCATTTCCGGTGCGGAACTTAATTCCCAAATCCAGACGTTTTGTATTTGTGACAAACAGATCATCCCCGACAAGCTGGATGCGGTCGCCAAGACGTCTCGTCAATTCCTTCCAGCCGTCCCAGTCATCCTCCGCAAGTCCGTCCTCAATCGAAATAATCGGAAATTCCTCAATCAATTCCTCATAATAAGAAATCATCTCTCCGGTGTCTCTGATCACTTCCTCGTCTTTGATTTTGCTCTCGCCCTCAAAGTGGTACATGCCGTCCTCTTCTTTGTACAATTCGCTTGCCGCCACATCTAACGCAATCTTAAAATCCTTGCCTGACTCGTAGCCTGCCGCCTCAATCGCTTTTACAATGAATTTTAAGACTGCCTTCGCGTCCGGAAGATCCGGTGCAAATCCGCCCTCGTCTCCCACCCCGGTCGATAGATTCTTTTCTTCTAAAAGTCTCTTTAAATTATGATACACCTCCGCGCATTTGCGAAGCGCGTCCGCAAAATTCGCGGCATTTACCGGCATAATCATAAATTCCTGAAAATCCACGGTATTCGCCGCGTGTTTTCCACCGTTTAAAATATTCATCATCGGAACCGGAAAGAGTCTGGTATGGCATCCGCCCAGATAACGGTAAAGCGGAATCTCTAAGGCATTTGCCGCCGCCCTTGCCACAGCCATAGAGACTGCCAACATGGCGTTTGCTCCGAGATTGCTCTTATTTTCCGTGCCATCTAAGGCGATCATTTTCGCATCAATGTTTTCCTGCTCTAAGACATTCATGCCGGTAATCTCTTTTGCAATCCTCTCATTGACATGGCGCACCGCATTTTGTACCGCAAGGCCGAAATATTCGGTGGTTCCGTCCCGAAGCTCTACTGCCTCGAATCTTCCGGTGCTTGCGCCGGATGGAACGGACGCCCTTCCGATGATATAATCTGCCGCCTTGACCTCCGCCTCGATCGTCGGATTTCCTCTCGAATCCAAAATCTGACGTGCTTTTACTTCTGTGATGGGATAATAATTATTCATAGGACTCTCCTTTTACGTTTTCATTATTATCCTCATTATTTCCCTGTTTTTTGGGAACTATTCAAGACTTCCGAAAATACAGAAGATACCGCAGATCAAAAAAAACGGCAGATCAGAATCGGAAGAAAGATTGCCGGAACAAAATTCATCACCTTAAATTTCGAGATATGTAACATATTCAATCCCAACGCGATAATAATCACATAACCTGCGCAGGACATTTCCTGAACGACCGTATCGGTCAGAAGCGGTGAGAGCCACTGTGCCGCCAGTGTAATCGCCCCCTGATAGACCAACACAAACACCGCCGAGAAGATCACTCCAAGTCCAAGGGATGAGGCAAAAACGATGGCCGCCACAAAGTCTAACATGGATTTCGCAAACAATGTCTCATGCCGCCCGGTCAGGCCGCTTTGCAAAGAGCCGACAATGGTCATCGCCCCCACGCAAAACAGAAGGGATGCGCTCACAAACCCTTCTGCAATCCCTTTCTTTTCCCCGCCGCCGGAACCCTGGAATTTCTTTTCCAGAAAATTCCCCAGACGGTTGATCTTCTCATCGAGATCCAGCGCCTCCCCAATCAGAGTCCCGATTACCATGGAGAGAATCAGCACCAAAGTATTCTCCCCCTCCAGGGAACCGCTGATCCCGATGTATATGGTACACAGACCCAACGCCTGCATAATCCGTTCGGAAAAACGTTCTGACACCTTCATTCCGAATTTTTTTGTGACAGCAGTAAGCAATAAACCCAAAATGCTTCCCGCCAGTACCGCTAAGGTGTTTACAATCGTACCAAGCATATCAGACCGTAATCTCCACTTCCACGCCGAGCAGTTCTTTTCTCTCTGCCAGCGCCGGATGTACAACGTTTTCCAAAAACTTTGTCACCTGAAGAGGCGCTCTTCCCACATATTTTGCAGGGTCCATGGAGCGCTCCAATTCCTCTAAGGTCAGGTTGAACGCCGGATCTGCCGCGATCAGCTCTAAGAGGTTGTTTTCTTTTCCCTCTTCTTTGACATTCTTTCCGGCTTCCATGGAAAGCTGGCGGATTTTTTCGTGCATCTCCTGACGGTTTCCGCCGTTCTTTACCGCGTCCATCATAATATTTTCCGTCGCCATAAACGGGAGCTCCGCCATCATATGTTTACGGATTACTTTCTCGTAGACCACCAGACCGTCCACTACATTCAGACAGAGGTCTAAGATTCCGTCCACGGCAAGAAATCCCTCCGGGATGCTCAGACGCTTGTTCGCGGAATCATCCAAGGTTCTCTCAAACCACTGGGTTGCGGAGGTAATCGCCGGATTTAAGGCGTCCACCATCACATATCTGGCAAGGGATGCAATCCGCTCGCTGCGCATCGGATTCCGCTTGTATGCCATTGCGGAGGAACCGATCTGGTTTTTCTCAAACGGCTCTTCCACTTCTTTTAAGTGCTGAAGCAGGCGGATATCATTGGACATTTTGTGCGCGCTTGCGGCGATTCCCGCTAAAATATTGGCAACTCTCGTGTCCACTTTTCTGGAATAAGTCTGTCCCGATACCGGATAACATTCCCCAAATCCCATCTTTTTTGCAATCATCGGGTCAATCTTGTCAATCGTCTCCTGATCGCCTGCAAAAAGTTCCTGGAAGCTCGCCTGGGTTCCGGTCGTTCCCTTGGAGCCTAACAACTTCAGACTGCCCATCACATACTCTAAATCTTCTAAGTCGATCAAAAATTCCTGCATCCAGAGCGTTGCCCGTTTTCCCACGGTCGTCGGCTGCGCCGGCTGAAAATGCGTAAATGCCAGCGTCGGCAGGTCTTTATACTGGTCTGCGAATTTGGCAAGTTCATCAATCACATTGACCAGTTTTTTGCGCACCAGTTTCAGCGCCTCATGCATCACTATGATATCAGTGTTGTCCCCGACATAGCAGGAGGTCGCGCCTAAATGAATGATTCCAGCCGCTTTCGGACATTGCTGGCCGTAAGCATAGACATGGCTCATCACATCGTGGCGGACTAATTTTTCCCGCTCTTTTGCCACGTCATAGTTAATATCCTGCGCGTTTGCCTTCAACTCATCAATCTGTTCCTGTGTAATCACCGGTTTTCCGTTCTCACTTAATCCAAGCTCCATCTCGGTTTCTGCCAGTGCAATCCAGAGTCTTCTCCAAGTACGGAATTTCATATCCGGGGAAAAAATATACTGCATTTCCTTGCTGGCATAGCGCTCTGATAGCGGGCTGTTGTATCTGTCTGTCGACATGGTATTCTCCTCTCTCATTCCTATCTCTCAAAATCGCCGCGAATATCTTCCTTCGGCGGCTCGATCGGGTATTTTCCGGTAAAGCATCCCTTGCAGATGGAAAGTCCGTCTGCGATCTCTTCTAGTCTCGGTATCTCTAAATAGCCCAAAGAATCCGCTCCAATCACTTCCCGAATCTGATCTATGGTGCGGTTGTAAGCGATCAACTGCTCCCTCTCCGGGATATCTGTCCCAAAATAGCAGGGCCATAAGAACGGCGGGGACGAGATGCGCACATGCACCTCTGTGGCGCCCGCCTCCCGCAGCATCCGCACAATCCGGTCTGAGGTTGTCCCGCGCACGATGGAATCGTCAATCATTATAATCCGTTTCCCCTCCACCGCTTCTCTTAGGACATTCAGTTTGATCTTGACGCTGGACTCCCGGTTGCTCTGTTTGGGCTTGATAAAGGTTCGTCCCACATATCCGTTTTTCACAAAGGCTTTCCCGTATGGAATCCCCGATTCTAAAGCGTATCCTAAGGCGGCCGCATTCCCGGACTCCGGCACCCCAACGACTAAGTCCGCCTCCACCGGAGAGTCGATGGCTAAAAATCTTCCCGCCATAATTCGAGAATGATAGACTCCGACCCCGTCAATCTGGCTGTCCGGCCTTGCGAAATAGATATATTCAAAGATGCACCGCGCCTCCTGCCCTTTTGGAAGACAGAGAGAGGTGTCCGATACGATTCCTTTTTCCGGGGTGATTGTGACGACCTCCCCCGGCAATACGTCCCTGACATACTCTGCTCCCAGAGTGTCCAAAGCACAGGTTTCCGAGGCCAGAATATAGGCGTTGTCCCTCTTTCCGATACAGAGGGGCTTGAATCCAAACGGGTCCCTTGCCCCGATTAGTTTGCGCGGACTCATCACTACAAGGGCATAGGCTCCCTTGATCTTCTTAGCCGCAAGTTTTACCGCTTCCTCCACCGTTTTCGAATTGAGGCGTTCCCTTGCGATATGATAGGCGATCACCTCGGAGTCGATGGTTGTCTGAAAAATCGCTCCGGTGTACTCTAATTCCTTGCGCAGATCATTGGCGTTGATCAGATTTCCGTTATGGGCAAGTCCTAAGGTCCCCTTCACATAATTGAGCACCAAGGGCTGCGCGTTTTCCCTCGTGGATGCTCCCGCCGTGGAATAGCGGACATGTCCGACGCCGATATCCCCCTTCATGGAATCTAAAATATCCTGTGTAAAAACCTCATTGACCAGCCCCATATCTTTGTGGACAGTGACCTTACCCTTAGGTCCGCATGTGTCGCTGACCGCAATTCCACAGCTCTCCTGTCCACGGTGCTGTAGAGCAAAAAGTCCATAGTAAATGGTAGACGCAACATCGTTTCCGTCTAAATCATACATCCCGAAAACCCCACATTCTTCATGCAGGCTGTGACTTAATGTATTTTTCTCCAACTTTTTTTCACTCATTGGGCCATTTCCCTTTCTTTCCAAACTCTCTTTAATCAAATTTTCTCCCGGTCAACAGTTCGAACGCTTCTTTGTATTTGTCAACCGTTTTATCCACGATTTCTTCCGGCAGTAAATAATCGCTGTCCGGATTTGCTTTTAACCAGTCCCTTACAAACTGCTTATCAAAGGACGGCTGCGGTTTTCCCTGCTCATAACCCTCAAGCGGCCAGAATCTGGAGCTGTCCGGTGTGAGCATTTCGTCTCCGAGTACCACCCTGCCGTTCTCATCCAGTCCAAATTCAAACTTTGTATCTGCGATAATGATTCCCTTGCTTTTCGCATATTCCGCGCATTTTTCATAGAGAGCGATCGTACACTCTTTGATCTGCTGCGCATAATCGCGTCCTTTCTCCGGGTAGATTTCCTCCAAAATCTCCACACTTTTTTCAAAAGAGATATTTTCATCGTGAAGGCCGATTTCTGCCTTTGTACTCGGAGTGTAAATCGGCTCCGGAAGTTTCTCGGACTCTTTTAATCCCTCCGGGAGCGTAATGCCGCAGACGGTCCCGTTTTCCTTGTAGCTCTCCCATCCGCTTCCCGTAATATATCCGCGCACAATACACTCTATCGGAAGCATTTCCAATTTTTTACACATCATACTGTTTCCGTCGAACCTCTCTTGTCCAAAAAATTCCGGCATGTCTTTTACATCTGTAGAAAGCATATGGTTTGGAACAATATCTTTGGTAAAATCAAACCAGAATTTTGACATCTGTGTCAAAATGGCTCCCTTTTTTGTAATTTTATTTTTTAAGATATGGTCGAATGCTGAGATTCTGTCCGTCGCTGTGATAATGAGGCTCTCGCCATTGTCATATACCTCGCGTACTTTTCCCTCTTTGATCGGTTTAAATTCCTGCATGCTTTATCCTCCATTTATGTGCCTTTTACGTATCTCTTTCGACACTTCGATTCTGCTACAGAAAAAATTATAATACAGTCCATTTCAGAAAGTCAACGAAATACTTCTTTCCTGTAAAAATATGTTGATTTTTTGTGCATTACCATATATACTTATATTGTAAGTAGTTTTACGATAAAAGTACGGTTTTCAGTACTATTTTCCTATATCATTAGGAAAATGACATGGCAGGTTCGCTCGGCGGCGCCAGTTTGACCCTCTTAAAGCGGCCTGCCTTACTATTTCGGCATAAAGTATTTTTTTCATTACTTTAATTTTTTTCGTATAAAAGTATGGTTTAAATTACTTTATGCCTCATAAGAAAGGAGAATTGCGATGGCAAAAAACTATGTAATGGTTATTGACGAGGGGACAACCGGAACACGCTCACTGATTTTTGACAAAAGTCTTAACATTATCGCCTCCAGTTACACGGAGTTTACCCAGTACACTCCTGCTTCTGACAAGGTAGAGCACGACGCTATGGAAATCTATGACAAGAGTATCCAGATGTGCCGACAGGCTATGGAACAGGCTTCTATCTCAAGTGACGATATTGCCTGCATCGGTATCACCAATCAGCGCAATACTTTTGTTCTGTGGGATAAAAACACGGGACTGCCGATTCATCACGCAATCGTATGGCAGGACAGCCGTTGTGGGGAAATGGCTGACCGTCTGGCATCCGAGCAAATCGGCAAAGATACCTTTGCCGCTACCGGCAAAAAACTCTGTACTTACCAGCCGGTGCTTCCAATCCGCTGGCTGATGGACAATGTGGACGGCATTGAGAGCCAGGTCAACTCCGGCGATATTTTATTCGGTACGATTGACTGCTGGCTGATCTGGAAACTGACGGAGGGCGCTGTTCATGCAGTTGCCAGCTCAAACGCTTCCTCTCTAGGCTGCTACGACTTAAAGGAAAAGAAATGGTATCAGCCGATTTTCGATCACCTGAAGGTGCCTGTATCTATTTTCCCGGAGGTATTAGACGATGCGGCTGATTATGGAACGACGAATCTGTTTGGTTCCCCGATTCCGATTACCGGAGCAATCGCTGACCAGCAATCCGCACTCTTTTCCGAGAACTGCCATCAGGCGGGTTCCGCAAAGTGTACCAACGGAACGGGAACCTTTATGGATATCAATATCGGTACCGAAGTCAAACTGCCGCCTGACGGACTGGATACCTTAATCGCCTGGACACTCAACGGAGTGACCTATTACTGTTATGAGGGCATGATCGCCGTGACCGGTTCCGCCGTTCAATGGCTCAGGGACGGCCTTCAGATTATCAATTCTTCCGCTGAGACTGAGGAAATTGCGGCCAGCGTAGAAGATACGAACGGCGTTTATTTCGTACCTACCCTAGCGGGAATCAACTGCCCGGAATATGACCCGTTTGCCCGCGGACTGATCGCTGGCATCAGCAGAGGCGCCACAAAGGCTCATCTTGTCCGCGCTACTTTGGAGGGAATCGCATTCTCACTCGCCGACATTATGAACGTTGTAAAGGACAGAACCGGTATCTCGGTAAACAATCTGCAAATCGACGGCGGAGCTTCTAAGAATAATCTCTTAGCTCAGATGATTGCCGATTATACGCAGGCTTCCGTATCCCGTCCGAATTCTGTAGAGGCTACTGCTTTAGGCGGAGCTGAGATGGCTTTGATTGGAGCCGGACTTGCAAAACAGGAAGATTTTGCAAGTGTTATGGATATCGACCGGACCTTTACGCCGCAGATGGACGATGAGAAGAGAACGAAAAATTATGAGGGATGGGAACGCGCGAGAAAACGTGCCGGAAAATGGCTGGTTGAATAAAAAGATTCTCCTTCTATATAATAAAATAAGAACTGCTAAAATGAGGGGTGCCGTATGACATCCCTCATTTTAGATCCTGTAACAATTTTGGAAGTATTTCATTGACGTCTCCCACGATTCCGTAATCGGCATATTGAAAGATAGGAGCCTCGGCATCCGTGTTGACCGCAACGACATATTTCGCGTTGATCATGCCCGAAATATGCTGAGAGGCCCCGGATATCCCAAACGCCAGATACAATTCCGGCGAAATGCTCTTCCCGGACTGTCCTACCTGCCGGTTTCTTGGCGCCCATCCGGCTTCGATCACAGGTCTTGTGGCCGCTACGGCCCCGCCTAAGCGGATTGCCAGTTCCCTAAGAAGTTCAAAATTTTCTCTCCCGCCAAGTCCGTTTCCTCCGCCAATTACAATCTCTGCCTTTTCCAGGTCTATATCTTCTACAGGCTCCCGGATTTCTTCAACACACTCCGCCTGTCCAAAAGGACGGATATGATCTGCACTGTAAGATACAAGTTCTCCCCCCGTCCCATTTGCAAGCTGCCGGGGACGCAGCAAAAAAGACATGACTGACGGCTGTCTTAAGGAAATCTCTTCCAGCAGGCATTTCCCGTATGCCAGCCTTCTGATACGCTTTCTCTCACCCTCGGACTCCACGGAAACAATATGATTCCAGCCGGGCCAGCCCATCGCCGCGCACACCCTCGCCCCGATCTCTCTCTCCTGTATGGTGTCTCCTAAAAAAAGAAGCGTTCCTTTGTTCTGTTTTAACAGATCTGTCAGGATTTTTGCCCTGGTATCCGCTTTCCAATAGGAGGTTTCATTTTCCGTAATCTCGATCAGCGTCTGTGCTCCTGCGCCGTATAAAAACGCCCTCTCCTCCTCCAAAAGAGCGCCGAATACGGCTCCTATGACCTGCAAACCGGACAGGGACCAACATTCTTTTCCCGACAAAAGCGCGGCATTTTCTTTGATCGTATCTCCATCTCCCAGATACACCAGCAGACTTTCCATCCTATTTTTCCCCCCGATTTTTTTCTTCTATGATTTCCCGGATTGTTTGAACGGCGTCCTGTATCTGTTCCGGCTGAACCGGGATACATCCCTTCCTCTTCGAAAAAGCGATGTACTCCTTTTTGCAGGACGAATCTTGCGCCCCGGCCTCCCCCTCTATCCGTTCTATTTCTTTTTTTCGGGCGGCCAGTTTGTTTTTAAGCGTCGGATACCTGAGATCATTCCCAAACCGCTCCACAGAAAAGACGAAAGGGGACAGCCAGCGGTATTTCTGACTCCCCTCGTCCGTCTGCCTTTTCGCAGTATGTTCATCAAACCCGGTCACCAGACTGAGAAATCCTCTCTCCAGAAGATGCGCCAGCTTTGGCCCGGTTCCTCCGCTCATCGTATCAGGAGCCTCTTTTCCCACCAAAACCAGATCATAGGGCTTTCCTCTTTTTTGTTCTAATTCGCAGATTCCCGCCCAAATCGCCTGTGAAAAATCACCGGAATTGTCATCGCAGCCTATGCGGACAGCCTGATCTGCCCCGCATGCCATTCCCTGATAGAGAACAGGCTCAATCCCAGCTCCTCCCGCCGATAGAACGGTAACGCTGCCCTCATGTTTCTGCACATATCTGAGGGCAAGTTCTAAGGCGTATCCGTCATAAGGATTTAAGATTGTGGATGCGCTTTCAAGACCAGCCGGGTCCAGTGGAACAGAATCATCTATTACCTGCTTCATACAGACTAAAATGTCCATCTTCTCCTCCTGATTAAAACGTTTGGATTTCTCTTGCAATAATCGTTTTTAAGATCTCGTTCGTTCCCTCAAAAATCTGAAAAATCTTGGCGTCTCTTAGGAGTTTTTCCACCGGATATTCCCGGCTGTACCCATAGCCGCCAAAACACTGTACGGCTTCCTGCGTCACTTTCACCGCGGCATCGGAGGCGCAGCATTTTGCCATTGCCGCCTCTTTTTTAAAGGATATGCCCTGCTCCATCCTTGTTAGGGCATAGGCTGTCATCTGCCGTCCCGCCTCCGTCTGCATTGCCATCCCCGCTAATTTAAACTGCATCCCCTGGTTTCTGTTCAGAGGTTTTCCAAATTGCTTCCTGATGGCTGTATAGGCAACTGCCTCCTCCAACGCTCTCTGGGCGATTCCGACGGCGACGCAGCCCATAAAGGCTCTCGCTTCGTCTAGGGCTTTCATTGCCGTCTCAAATCCCTGTCCCTCCATTCCAATCCGGTTTCTCTCCGGGACAAGTACATTCTCAAAGATCACGTCGCAGGTATCGGAAGTTCTGATTCCCATTTTATCTTCATGGCCGCCTGCCTTTACGCCCTCTGCATCCGCTCTCACAAAGAACATGGAGATTTCTTTTTTTCCCTCTCCGTTCTCGGTCAGAGCCGCCACACTGTAAAAGGACGCAATCGAACCGTTTGTGATAAAGCATTTTCTTCCATTTAAAAGGTAGGCCCCGTCTCTTTTTTCCGCGCGGGTCTTTATCGCTCCCGCATCCGATCCTGCTTCCGGCTCCGTCAGGCAAAAGGCGCCAAGCCCTCCCTGTTCGAGGAGGGCGCACGCTTCTTTTTTTAATTCTTCGCTCCCCGCAAACAGTATGGGTTTTAATCCCAGACTGCTTGCGGCGAAGGTAACGGCAAATCCCGCGTCCGCTTTGGCCATCTCCTCAAGCAGGGCGCCCGCCGATATTTTATCCAGACCTAACCCTCCATAACATTCGGGAATGTCTAACATATGAAATTGCAGTTCCATCGCCTGCCGAAACAGTCCAAGCGGTACTTCTCCGCTGCGGTCGCACTCTCTGCACAGGTCGCGCACCTCTTTTTCGCAGAACTCATGGACGGTCTCTAACAGTTCTTTTGTCACTTCCCCGATCAGATATGCCATAGTATCCTCCTTTGGTCTGATAGTCCGCCAGCTTGCTGCGGGTTTTTATTTCAACGGCAACAGGGTTCCCGGATTCATAATTCCATTCGGGTCTAACTGGTCCTTGATCATTCTCACGAGCGGGAAGGAACTGCCAAGCTCTTCCTCAATCTTGCGGACACGTACTTTCCCGATTCCATGGTGGTGCGCGATGGTTCCCGTCTCATATTTGAGAACTTCGTCGCACACGCCCTCCATCACCTGATAGTGCTCCGCCGTTGCATTTTCGGAATCCTGGATTTTTAAATTGTAAACGAAATAAATATTGGTTCCATTGATATAGCTGTGGGATACATGGCCTCCGAACATCGTCAGATTCGGGCATTTTTCCGGGAGGGCCGCCATCACATCGTCATAGATTTTGTGAATATCCGTCCAGTCCGCGCACACCTCAATCGTCGCATAGGAGATATGGGTGGATAAGAAGCGGTCCTTTTCCTCCTGCGTTCCGACTGTAAAACTTAAATTATTCCGGTTCACAAACCAGTGCTCTACCGCCTTTGTTCCAATATATTCCGCATCATAGGACATCGCGATTTTATGAATACTCTCGCCCGTAGCCTGTGCAATTTCTTTCGGGCCTTCCGCGCTGAAGAACATAAACGCTTCCTCGTCTTTTAATTTTACGCTGCCGTAATTGTGGTCGACATCCGGCTTGTCATAGAGCCTTACAACGGACGGCTTATATCCTTTTGCCATAATCTCGCGGATACAGTCTAAGCCTTTGTGGAAATTCTCTACGATATAGCCGCCAATCCACATATCATCCGGGTAATACGGGAAGAGTTTTACCGTGATCTCTGTCATAAAGGCCCAGGCTCCCTCGCTTCCTAAAAAGAAATGGCGCAGATCAGGACCTGCCGATCTTCTCGGCGCATTTTTAATTCTAACAGTCTCTCCGTTTGGCAGGATTGCCTCCAGGCCGCAGAGCATATCCTCGATTCCGCCATAGTAGGTGGAGAACTGGCCGATACTTCTCGTGGCCACAAGGCCGCCCAGGTGTGCCAGCGGGGAGGACTGCGGGCTGTGTCCTGTGGTCAGTCCCTTTTCGTTGGCCAGTTTTTCCAACTGGGCGAGCGGCATCCCGCACTCTACGGTTGCCATCATATTTTCCGTATCCAGTTTGATTAAACGGTTCATTGCGGAAGCGTCGACAATGATAGTCTGATCGTCAATGACAAGGAGCTGGTCTTCGGAACTGCTCGCGCCGGTTCTTGCAATCACATGGATTTTATTCTCATTGCAGTAGGTCAGCACCTTTTTAATCTCTTCTTTATTTTTTACATTGACAACGCAGAGAGGCTGATGCGGATTTTTATGTCCAAATGCCTTCTCGTAATTGTGGACGGTCGCTCCCTCGTTTTCGATGATTACGTTTTCATCCGTAATCACCTGCTCTTCGCTCAGTAACCGAACCATTTCTTTGATTGTCTGTTCTCGTAATTCCATTTTCTTTTCCTCCTCGTCTAAGCGGAAGAATTAATAGTAAGACGGATCCATCTTTCCTTCCATCACGTCTTTTTGAATCGCCGCCATCTCTATCACATTGACATTGTTTTTCATCAATTCTTCCATTCCATAGTCTTCTTTATTAATCAGTATCACCGGGGTCATTATCTGTTCATCCAGTCCCAGATAATCCAGGCTTACGCTTTTATTTTTATAAATCTGATACTCCTCGCAGTCATCCCTCTGTACTACCAGGTCGATTTCCTTATGTACAAACGCATTGTAAGTCTCGTGGTAGTGCAGTCCTACTTTTTTTACATCCTTGCCCTCGCAGAGCAGATTAGACAGATAGGTCTGTTCCAGGGCGCTCTCGTAGATGCCGATACTCATCCCATCCTCAATGCCCTGAAACTGCTCCGTATTATAGTAAATACGGTAACCCAGGTTATATTTACAGTTTTTTAATTCCATTGCCGGCCTAATATTTTTGTAGGTTTCTTTTCCGATCTCATAGGCCAGCTTTGTCGTAATCACAAAATTACATCTTCCCCTGTCCAGGGAAACCAAACGGTTTTTTACCGGAGTCATAAACGAGAGATTAAACGGAACTCCCTTTTTCTTTAAAACAAGGTTCATCCCCGTAAGGAGTCCGCTTAAGGTCTTACTCGTCTGAACCGGAACGCAGCCAAGCAGAGGATCCCAATCGGTAAAAGTCCATAGTTTTTCATAATTGATCTTTTCTAAAAAAGTTCCTTTCGGACCGCATTTTTCGATTGTCATGCAGCCATGGTCTAACAGCGTCTTGATCGTCGTCTGGATCGTCCATCTCGAAAAGCCGCAGTTTCTCTCGTATTCTGCAATCGGGACCATTTTATCTCCCGGCTCTTTATTTACAATATCTCTTGCAATCATAATCGTGACCAGTGCATTTTTCTGGTAAAATAAATTTGTATTTTGCATAATTCCTCCCGTTTGGCTTTTATCTATTCTTCTGTACTAAATAAAATACTACCAGAATTATACAATTTTGCAAGGGATATCCCGCTATTCTAACGTGGCCGTGCTCACAATATCAACGCCGGTGTGACAGACATCCTTTAATACAATGTCGCCGCAGGAAATCGGCGCTTTTACGGCTGTCCGATAGATTTCCTCTAAACATTCTGTCAGCTTTGCTTTCGGCACCTCTCCACGGGAGATCACAGCCAGCCTTTTCTCATCCCGGTTTAAAACCGCTACGGTACTTGTAATCATTCTCATAGGGTTTAAATATTCATTTTTTCCGTGTTCCTCCCCTCTCTTACATCCGTTCCCGCTCACCGAGATGGTTCCGTCCTGCCCCTCTGAAACGGTAAGATGACAGCTCAAAGGACAAACGATACATGTATATTCAGCCATTTTCTACACCTCCCTCACCTGAACTGTAACCGGACCCTGCGCCCCCACCGGGCTGTCTATAAAGATCATCTCCGGCGGCGCTCCATGTGGAAGCTGCTTGGATGCTAAAACGGCCCCGTTCTGCACTACCTCGACTTTGATTTTTTTCAGCGGTTTCGTTACCCGCAGGAAGAAAGATACTTCCTCTTTTTCTCCGCGCCTGATTTTCTCAGGTACGACAAAATTAACATTTTCTCCGGCAACTACCTCGTTGCTTTCTTTCTCTCCCCGGTCTTTTCCGCTCAGGTAAGCGGCCGCCCCTCTTGCGGCGATTTCACCCGACTGTGAAACGTAATCCACCAGGTCGTAAACCACGCTTACGTTTCCTGCGGCAAAGATTCCCGGTATGTCCGTCATAAAGTTCTCATCTAACACCGGCCCTTTCGTCTTCGCATCGAGAGGAATCCCCGCTCCTTTTGACAACTCGTTCTCAGGAATCAATCCGACGGCAAGTACTAAAAGATCGCAGGCTATGTACTCTTCCGTCCCCTCGATGACTTCACGGTTCTCATCCAGTTTCGCAACCGTTACGCCCTCGATGCGCTCTTTCCCGTGAATCTCCTTTACGGTGGCCGACAGGGTCAGCGGTATCTCATAATCTTCCAGACATTGTACGATATTTCTAGTCAGTCCTCCCGGACTGCTCATCACTTCGTAGACACCCTTGACTTTGATTCCCTCCAAGGTCATCCTTCTGGCCATAATCAGTCCGATATCACCGGAGCCTAAGATCACGGCTTCTTTTCCCGGAAGATAGCCTTCCATATTGATGAATCGCTGGACGCTTCCCGCCGTGTACACCCCGGCCGGACGCTTTCCGTATAAAAGCACCTGGCTTGCAGTCCGTTCTCTGCATCCCATAGCCGCTACAATCGCGCCGCAGGTGAGATAAACCATACCGTGTTTTCCGCTGCAGGCATAAATCTCTTTTTCCGGGGTCATCTCAATAACCATCGTTTCTAAAAGCACCTCAATATCGCTCTCTTTGATCTGGTCGATAAAACGCTGCGCATATTCTGTTCCCGCAAGTCTTTCCCCAAAACGCTGGATTCCAAAACCGTCGTGGATACACTGTTGTAAAATGCCGCCGAGTTTCTTATCTCTTTCAATGATAATGACCTTCTCTACGCCCTGCCGTTTGGCCTCTAAAGCGGCCGCCATTCCAGCCGGGCCTCCTCCGATCACGGCCAGGTCAACCTTCATTTTTTTCATAATATCACCGTCCTTTCTCCGCTTCTTCTCTATTTTTCTTCAGGAGAATCGGTGAAGCCTCTCCTCTTAAATGAATCTCGGTCCAATCCGTTCCAAACTCTCTTGCCAAAAGTTCTATTACTTTGATCTGGCAGAAACCTCCCTGGCATCTTCCCATCCCGGCTCTGGTCCGGTGTTTGATGGCGTCCACGGACTTCGGCGGAACCGGGCTTCTCATCGCGTCTAAGATTTCCCCTTCTGAAATCTGCTCGCATCTGCATATGATATTGCCGTATCTCGGATCTTTTTTGATTAATTCATCCTGTTCCTCGTGGCTTAGCTGATTAAAACGCACGCCCGCTTTTCTCTCGGCAATAAAATCTGCTTTCGGCACCAGGTTCTTTCCCTTTTTCCGGTAATCATCCGTTACAATCCGCACAACCCGCTTCGCGATTGCCGGAGCCGAAGCCAGTCCCGGCGACTGAATCGCCGCAACATGTACAAACCCGTCTGTCAGTTCTGACATTTCCACAATAAAATCCTCTTTAAAATCTGCCGGCCTTACCCCCGCAAAAATACGAATCACATCCGCACTTGTCACATTCGGGTCCTGATTGCAGGTCATCGTATAATCCAAATCCTTCTTCGTTGTACTGTTGTCCTCTTTGTCCGGCACCTCCGTCGCCGAAGGACCAAGCAACAGGTTCATATGAGGGGTCGGATGCATACCGCCGCCCTTTGATTCCACATTTTTTCCTTTATGATATTCGGGAGTGAGCTGAGATACCAGTCTCGGATAGGACGGCACTTTCGCCTTGTCCATAATCGCAATCGTACCTTTTCTGCCGTGAATCGTATAAAACTGATCTCCCGCCATCTTCGCGATGTCATCCGCATAGACTCCTGCGGCATTAATAACATACGGCGCTTTGATAATTCCGTGATCTGTGATCACTCCCGTCACCTTTCCGTCCTCTGTGAGCACATCCCCGACATTATGCCCAAACAGGAAGGTTACTCCATTGACCGTCGCATTTTCGGCAAGGGCAACGCAGGTCTCATACGGCTCGATCTGACGCTGAGTTGGAAGCCACAGGGCCGCATAGATTGGAACCCCTGTCTTGGCAAGCCCCGGCTCTAACGCTCTGGTCTCCTCCGGCGTCAGTATCTTTGCCCCTTCCACGTCATTCCTTAGCGCTACCTCATAACGTTTTTTCAATTCCGGCATCTGGCTCTCTTCCTGAATGATCTGGAGCGCTCCGCAGTCTAATACGTTTAAGTCCAGCTCCTTTTCCCATCTCCGGTAACCTCGGTTGCCCTCGACATTCAACCTGGCCTTCAAAGTGCCTGGTTTACATTCCTGTCCGTGGTGGATACAACCGTTGTTTGCGCGGGACGCTCCGGCCGCCACATCGTCTCCCTTTTCCACTACTACGATATCAAGCGGATATCTGGACAGTTCCCTTGCCGTACCGCATCCGCTGATTCCGGCTCCGATAATCACCACGTCAGCCTCCCGGATGACTCCGATCTCCTTGCCCGCTTTGATAAACGGCTCATAATCTCTTGTCGGAATGGTCACTCCCTTCGCAGTCATTTCGCTTACCACGTTGCGCACGCCCTCCACGGCCGCAGCCGCATGTCCGATGTTAATCAGCGTATTCCAGTCGGAACATTCCCCTTGGAGAGTTACAATATTTCTCTCGTCTGTCTTACAGGAGATCTTCTCCTCCGGAAATTTTTCAGTAAGCATCTGCTTTACCCGATCTAAAAGCATACTGTTCACTCCTTTCTGTCTTGTCTTTGTCTATAGTACGGAATAAATTACTATATATGTAAAAAAAAGAACTTCGCCAGGGAAAGCAGTATTTTTGTACTCCTTTTTCTCTGTAATCTCTTTTTGTGAATTATAGTACTTTTTTCCGTACTCTACTTACAGATTCATCATATCATCTCGTAAAAGTTTTGTCAATGATTTTGTCCCTCGTTTCTCATGTAATGCAATATTCCCTCAGGATTTTTCCAAGAACAGACAGACTCCTCCCGCACTTTTTGATTATAGTTTTGATATATTTACAGAAATGTAAGACAGTGCAGTTTTTGCACTTTTTGAATATTAGATTTTTTAATGATTTTCTTATGGATTACGGATTATCTGGATAACAGTATGCTTTCTTCGATCTCTCTGATCTCAGCTTCCGTTAGGTCTGTTGCATCCATAATAACATCCATGTCAATTCCCTTTTCTAACAATCTTTCCGCAGTTTTTTTCCTTTCTTCGCTCCTTCCTTCTTTCATACCGTCCTCAAATAACATTCTTCCTATTTTTGTCATACCAATCCGCCTCCTAATCGCTTCTGCATTTTTCGTACTGATGAATTTGTCACTGATGACTAAGAGTCCTGCGAGAACCAGCTTTTGCTCCTGTCTAAACGGGAGGTTGCTGTCTGTAGCTTTTATTATAAGGGATTTTTTATGTGGTTACAAGAAAATTTTTATTTTTTTCTCTGTCAAAAAGAGAACACCCTCCGCCTATGTCCCAGTATTTTTGCCTCTAATTTTAATCATCCCCTCCATTTGACAGTTCTCCCCCCGGATGTTATGATATTTCTAAAGTACGGAAAAAATTAAATTATATCTTTTCCCGGCCAACGAGGACGCGCGCGCCCGGCCGGGCCAGAGAGGAGGAGTATTTTGAAACGGATTTTTGTAAGTTTTAAGATGGTAAACGATTATGAACAGGTTTTACCCGAAGATTGGGATGCTTTCTTACAGGAGGACGCCGCACTCGATTATGTACGCCAGATCGTAAACTGTTTTGATGAATCCGCCCTGGAGCTGGCCCTGCGGATAAAGGATTATTACTCCCAGATCGGGGAAGAGACAGAACTCACCGCCCTGACTATCGCAAATGATTCCCCGTCCTTTTTTAAAACCTTATTTGCAACGGGATATGACAGGGTCATTCGGCTTACCCCCTCTCCTGGAGAAAATTTTTCGCCTCTGTCCATCGCGGACAAGATTCTATCCTTTATCCGGGAAGAACAAGCAGGATTTGACGCTTTCCTGTTCGGGCAGCAGGCCGCCCCTTTTGACAGTGGCCAGGTACCCTATTTTGTCGCACAAGGCCTTGGAATCCCCGCCATTTCCAATATCATCTCACTTAAGGCAGAAACAGACTCTCTTGTGGCCGTCTCTCAAAAAAGCGACCATATTCTGACCTACCGGATTTCGTCGCCGGCTGTCTGTCTCATTGGAAACTGCAAACGGACTTATCTGCGTGTGCCAACCCTGCGCGAAAAACTGGCCGTGTCCAAAAAAGAGGCACTCTGTCATACATTTTCTGTGGAAGAGCAGCCCTCTTATCAGCCCGAACATCTTGTCCGAAACATGTCAGAGCGTTCTCCGGTTCTCTATCATAATTTGGAACCCCAGGAAGCCGCAGACCAAATTCTAAACATTCTGAAAGAGGAGGTATCCCGATGAAAACAGCCCTTGTCGACTATAGAAACAGCTCACAGCTTCCCCTTCTCCTCTCAGAGGCGGAAAAAATCTCCGAGCCGTCTCAAATCGTTTATTTTGAGTTGTCCGGGGAGCCGGGACAGCTTCCCTTTTCCTATCTGGATTCCCTCTCGAATTTATTTGAGAGCGAACGCCCGGACCTGGTTTTATTTCCCCACACGGATGATGGCTGCGAGCTTGCGTCCCGCCTCTCCTGCCTGCACCGGATAGATTCTCTCACGAATGTGACTCAGGTTGAAACCTGTAACGGACAGCTTATCCTGCACAAAGATATTTACAACATGAATCTGGCCGGAACCTTCCCGGCTGCCCGTCTCCCCTTGTGTGCCACGCTGTCTCCTGCCGGAAAGAGCGCGGAAGAATACAGACCGGAGCTTTTGCGGCCATCTCTGCCCGTCTTGCCCTCCAATACCTGTGACGGGCAAATCCATCTGATTGCAAAAGAACCGGTGATACAGGAGGAACGTCTTTCCGATTCCGATCTGATCTTTGCCTGCGGGCGCGGACTGAATAAAAAAGAAGAGATTGCAGATCTAAAAAAAGCCGCTCAGTTCTTCGGCGGACAGGTCGGCTGTTCAAGACCCGTCTTTATGGATGGTCTTTTGGGCGCGGAGAGCCTGATTGGAATGTCCGGGCATCTGTGCTCCCCATCCTGCTGCCTGACCATCGGAGTATCCGGCGCGGCGGCTTTCCTTGCGGGCATCCAAAAAAGCCGCAAAATCATAGCGGTCAACACCGATGAAAAAGCTCCTATCTTCTCCTGCTGTGACATCGGTATCATTGGGGATGGAAGAGAGATCCTAGACGAATTGTTAAAGAGATTGGAGGATGAGAATAATGAAATGGAATGAACGTTACAAAGAATATTTGACAGATGAATCCGGCCTTCGCGGAGCCTGTGAAGAAATTATTTTTCCTTCCTCCTCTGATGAGCTGCGGGACTGTCTGAAATTGGATTTGCAGTTTACCATCCAGGGGAGCCGCACCGGAATTATGGGGGGCGCTTCCCCGATGGGCGACGGCAGCGATTCCCGAAAGGCGGCCATTTTGAACTTATCCCGCCTTCAAAATATCGCCGAGGTTACCATCCAGAACAACATTTCCTATATACGGGCAGATGCGGGGGCTGCCCTTGAGGATATCCAGGCGCGCCTGCGGAAAAAACACTTATTTTTCCCTGTCGAGCCGACAGAAAACACCGCCACCATCGGAGGCGCATTTGCCTGCAATGCAAAGGGTCTGACATCTCTCAAATATGGTTCCTGCAACGACCATGTGGAGGGAATTGAACTGCTCACGGCAGATGGAAATCTCCTGACAATACCGCGGGGAAATTATTTTTTTGAGGAAGACGGCTGTCCCCTCCCGGATGGAGGATTTCTCTCCTGCCGCCCTCTTCCCTGCAAAAAGGAGCGGATTCCCCTCCTCCCCTATAAGGGTATGGATCTGATTGATCTGTTCGCAGGAAGTGAAGGGACGCTCGGTATCCTTCTCTCGTTAAATCTGAGGGTCATTCCAATTCCTCCGGCCTGCTGGTCGCTGATCTTCTTTTTTTCTGATGAAAAGGAAGCCCTTGCCTTTGCCGGAAAATTAAAAACCCTTCCCGCTGGGGTGGGGGAGATTCTCTGCGCAGAATTTTTTGACCCTCTTTCCCTATCCCTGTTTCGGGAGGCAAAAGAGGAACAGACTTCTCTTGCCCCTCTGCCCGACCCGCCTTCTGGAGCCACCTGTGCCATTCTGTTGGAAGCGGCTTCCCATTCAGAGGAAGCTATGGAGGAATTTCTTTTCTCATTGTTAGAAATCTCAGAGCAGTCAGACGAGGAACGCACCTGGGCGTCCGACTCCGCAATTGATAAAGAGCGTTTTCGCTCTATGCGCCACTGTGTACCGGAAAAAATTAATCAGCACATCCATGCCGCACAAAACAAGGACCCCCGGATTCACAAACTCGCTCTGGATTTGTCAGGGCCGCCCGATCAATATGAAGATTATTACGATCTCTATCAGAAAACCCTCTGTGAGTGCGAAGTCAGAGGAACGATCTGCGGACATATTCTTGAAAACCGCCTCCATGTCAACTTTCTTCCAAAAGACTACGGGGAATTTGAGAGGGCAGCAGACGCCGCCTCCCGCCTGAGCGATGAGATCATCAAACTCGGCGGCTGTCCCTGTGCCGAAAACGGCATTGGAAAAATCAAAAGGCCGCTCCTAAAAAAATATCTGACCGCAAAGGAACAGGCTTTACAGCAAACAATCAAAGACTTTTTTGACCCTCACCACAAATTAGGCGCGGGGAATATTCTCTAAATCCTTCTAATCGAGTAGGGAAGATTTATCTTCCCATACTCGCCGCGCGGGGCGCATACTGCGACAGCAGTTAGCTTCCTCTTGCGCCCCTGCGCATAAAAAACGGGACAGCCGCAAGTCCAAATCTTGGCTGTCCCTGAATTTTTTTGTTCTTTTATTTTTTGATTAAAAGCGACTTTCCGGTCATTTCCTTTGGCTGTTCTTTTCCCATCACTTCGATTAAGGTCGGAATAATATCTGCTAAACATCCGCCCTCTCTCAAGGTGTAAGCCGGATCATAGTTTACTAAAATAAACGGAACCGGATTCGTGGTATGCGCGGTAAACGGCGCTCCCGATTTATAATCAATCAACTGTTCTGCGTTACCGTGATCTGCACAGATGAACATGGTTCCGTCCACCTCTTTGATTGCCTCCACAGCTTTTCCGACACACTCGTCCACAGCCTCCACAGCTTTGATTGCCGCTTCGAGCACACCCGTATGGCCGACCATATCAGGATTTGCAAAGTTGATAATAATTACATCATATTTGTCGGAGCGAATCGCTTCTGTCAATTTGTCGCAGACCTCATAAGCGCTCATCTCCGGCTTTAGATCATAGGTTGCCACCTTCGGGGAATTGACTAAGATTCTGTCCTCTCCCTCGTTTGGTTCCTCAACACCACCGTTAAAGAAGAATGTTACATGCGCATATTTCTCGGTCTCCGCGATACGAGCCTGCGTCATACCGTTTGCAGAGAGCCATTCCCCAAAGGTATTCGTCACGCTGACTTTCGGGAATGCGATCTCTTTATTTGGAATCGTAGGATCGTAATCGGAAAAGCATACAAAAGTCGTATCCAGTCTTTTTCCTCTCTCAAATCCTTTAAAATCATCATCGCAGAAACTTCTGGTGATCTCTCTTGCACGGTCCGGTCTGAAATTGAAAAATACGATGGAGTCCTTGTCCTTTATTGTCGCAATCGGCGCTCCGCCCTCTACGACAACCGTCGGTTTCACAAATTCATCGGTGTCTCCCTTGTCATAAGACTGCTGGATTCCCTCCGGTCCGCTAGGTGCCGTCTCGCCCTCTCCCTTCGTCAGAGCGTCATATGCTAACTTCACACGATCATAGTTGTTATCTCTGTCCATTGCATAATAACGTCCCATCACGGAAGCAATCTGACCAATACCGATCTCTTTCATTTTCTGCTGAAGTTCGATTGCAAAGTCTTTTCCGCTTGAAGGAGGCGTGTCACGCCCGTCTAAGAAGCAATGTACATAGACGTGAGACAGACGGTTTCTCTTCGCCAATTCTAAAAGGCCGTAGAGATGTGTATTATGGCTGTGTACGCCGCCGTCGGACAATAACCCGAACAGGTGCAGCGCACTTCTGTTTTCCTTACAATTTTTTACTGCATTTAAGAGCGCTTCATTCTCAAAGAATGTGCCGTCCTCAATCTCTTTCGTGATTCTGGTCAATTCCTGATAGACAATGCGTCCCGCTCCCATATTCAGATGGCCTACCTCTGAATTGCCCATCTGCCCGTCTGGGAGTCCTACTGCCATTCCGCTGGCATTTCCTTTTACAAATGGATATTCTTTTTTCAATTCATCCATAACAGGCGTTCTGGCCTGTACTACTGCATTTCCATTCACGGTCTTGTTTAATCCGTATCCATCCAGGATCATTAATACTGTCGGTTTTTTACTCATACTCTTATCCTCTTTCCTTATGACTCTATGTATTTATATTAAAACAATTCAAGGTATTTTTCAACTATTTCCCCAAATTTGTTATATCTCCCTTTTCATCAATTTCAACACCCTTAGACAATCCCCGCATAAATTCCAAAATCTTGTCTCTCTTCTCCCCGTCCTCTAACAATTCCGTCTGGCAGCCCGATTGAAGACATGGGAGAAACCGAGGACGGATACTGCCGTCTTTTTGTATTCTCACCTGGGCCACCCCGGTATCAATGGTCTTGCCATTGAACCAAAAATTGCCCAGACTGTAGAACACCGGAACGTCCCCGATATAGTCAATTCCCTGAAGGGAGTGGGTATGCCCGCCGATAATGACATCCGCTCCCGCTTCTGCAAAAGCTTCCGCTAACTGCCGCTGATCTAAACCGTAGACGCTTGTCCCCTCCGTTCCCCAGTGCGGGTATGCGATCACATAATCGCTGTTTTTTTTCGCCTCCCGGATTACTCTCACGAACTTGTCCGGCTCCAGGGTCTTTAAGACTCCCGGCGTGTTCTCCTCCGCTTCTTTTGTAAAGGACTCAAAACGTTCAATCTGTGTCGCCGCGACAATCGCAATTTTTCTGCCGTTTGCTATAAAATAGACAATCTTTTCCGCTTCTTTGAGATTTCTCCCCGCTCCCACATAGGGAATCCCGACATTCTCTAAAGTTTCAAGGGTATCGAGCAGGGCGTCTTCCCCGTAATCATAGACGTGATTATTTGCTAAGGATACCACGTCCGTTCCGATCTGCTGCAAGACCTGCACTCTGGTTGGCATCGCGCGGAAAGTATAGGTTTTCCCTGGAAGCGGGTAACCTCTGTCGCTGTAGGCATACTCATTGTTCACCATCAGGATATCCGCCCCCTGAAGCTCCATCACCAGATTCGCCGAGAGACAGTCATAGATTCCGTTTTCCTGCTGGTCCATATATTTTGTGGTGGACCAGCCCTCCGCAAGATTGACATCCCCGGTAAAATCGAGGACGATCTCCTCTGTGTCTGCACAGTCTCTCTCATAGACATTTTCTAATAATTCCAACTGATAGCCCGTGTCCCGGCAGTACTGTATCCAAAGTACCTGTATGGAATTACCGGTCAGGCTATACCACAAATTTCGATCCTGCCGGCTCTTTTTGGATTCCTTAGCAATCTCCTCTATGACTTCCTCCCCATAGGCAGAATGGAGCCAGCTTAGAAAATTGTCATTGATCGGTTTCTCTCCGATGAAATCCGCAGTACAGTGGTTTAAAATCTCCTCATACAAGGTCTCCCGCTCCAACTGTTCTTTTTTCTCCGCCTTATCTTCTTTCTTTGGAGCTTCCCTGGTCTCTGTCTCTATGAAATTTATATTCATTTTCTTGCCGAAATAGCCTATCCCCGCCAAAACACATAATGCGACGAAAAGGACTCCTCCCAGCAGAACTCTTTTTTTCATAAGAATCCCTCATTTCGTTCTAATCCTATGAGATCTTCCCTATTATATGAGAACAGGCAGCGGCCTAAAGCCGCTGCCTATGCATCAAGACCGTAACAATCTTATTTATAGTTCACAATATTTCCAAAATCTGCCTTCAACGAAGCTCCGCCGATTAATCCACCGTCAATGTCCGGTTTTGCAAAAAGCTCTGCCGCATTTTTTCCATTTACGGAACCGCCGTACTGAATACGGATTGCCTCTGCGGTTGCTCCATCGTAAATCTCAGAGATGCATGTACGGATTGCTGCGCATACTTCCTGCGCCTGATCGGAAGTAGCCGTCTCGCCTGTTCCGATTGCCCAGATCGGCTCATAAGCGATCACTGCCGTCTTCGCCTGATCTGCCGTCACGCCCTGGAATGCAATCTTGATCTGCATACGGATCCAGTCAATGTAGATGCCCTGTTTTCTCTGTGTTAAGGACTCGCCACAGCAGATGATCGGTGTAATGCCATGCTCAAATGCCTTTAAAACTTTTTTGTTGATCATCTCATCTGTCTCTTTGAAGTAATCTCTTCTCTCAGAGTGTCCGATAATCACATATTTCACGCCTGCTTCTTCTAACATGGAAGGAGCGATCTCTCCTGTGTAAGCACCGCTCTCCTCGTAGTACATATTCTGAGCGCCGAGAGCAACATTGGTTCCCTTAATTTTTTCTCCAACCGGGATAATGTTGATTGCAGGAACGCAGAATACTACGTCCACATCATCGCTTTTTACCAATGGGATTAACTCGTCGACTAAAGCGCCTGCCTCGCTTGGTGTCTTGTTCATTTTCCAGTTTCCTGCAACAATTTTTCTTCTTGCCATGATTCTATTCTCCTTTTATTTGTATTTTTTATTTATCGTTCGCTGCCGCTACGCCTGGTAACTCTTTTCCCTCTAAGAACTCTAAGGAAGCGCCGCCGCCTGTAGAAATATGACTCATCTTATCGCCAAATCCAAGCTGGTTAACTGCCGCTGCGGAATCGCCGCCGCCGATGATGGTGGTTGCGTCTGTCTCAGCCAGTGATTTTGCTACAGCGATCGTACCTGCTGCGAGTGTCGGGTTCTCAAATACGCCCATCGGCCCGTTCCATACAACAGTCTTTGCATTCTTTACTGCGTCTGCGTATAATTTTGCTGTCTCTGTTCCAATATCAAGTCCTTCCATATCTGCCGGAATTGCATCTGCGGATACGTTGCTGACCTCGATCGGTCCGTCGATTGGATCCGGGAAGGAAGCTGCGATCGTGGTATCCACTGGAAGTAATAATTCTTTTCCTAATGATTTTGCCTTATCCATCATCTCTTTACAGTAGTCGAGCTTGCTGTCGTCCACCAAAGATTTTCCGATTTCTTTTCCCTGTGCTTTTAAGAAGGTATATGCCATACCGCCGCCGATGATTAAGGTATCGCATTTTTCTAATAAGTTAGAGATAACATTTAATTTGTCGGCAACCTTTGCCCCGCCTAAGATGGCAACAAACGGTCTCACCGGATTTTCAACTGCATTTCCTAAAAAGTCGATCTCTTTTTGCATTAAGTATCCGACAACTGCGGTGTCCACTAACTCGGCAACTCCTACGTTCGAGCAGTGTGCTCTGTGCGCTGTACCGAATGCATCGTTTACAAACACGTCACAGAGGGACGCTAAGTCTTTGGAAAATGCCTCGCCGTTTTTTGTCTCCTCCGCGCGGTAACGGGTGTTCTCTAACAGAATAATATCGCCGTCCTTCATCGCCTCTACGGCTGCCTTTGCATTTGGTCCGACAACTTCGTTATCTGCCGCAAATTTTACTTCCTGACCCAATAACTCTGTGAGTCTTGCCGCTACAGGAGCTAAAGATAATTCCGGTTTCGGCTCTCCTTTTGGTTTTCCTAAGTGGGAGCAGAGAATGACTTTTCCGCCGTCAGCCACTAATTTTTTGATGGTAGGAAGAGCTGCCACTAAACGGTTCTCGTCTGTGATTTTTCCCTCTTTTAAAGGTACGTTGAAATCGCAGCGGCAGAGAACGCGGAGTCCTTTTACATTAATGTCGTCTACTGATTTTTTATTTAATCCCATTTCTATCGTCCATCCTTTCTATAACGAAAGGCCCGGTCCTGCCGGACCGGACCTTTTTTGGTTACGTCACTGTATTCAAATCCGCTGATTCTTATGCTAATTCAGAGAAGTATTTGATTGTACGAACCATCTGAGATGTGTAGCTGTTCTCATTGTCATACCATGAAACAACCTGTACTTCATATAAATCATCAGAAATCTGATTTACTAATGTCTGAGTTGCATCAAATAAGGAACCAAATCTCATTCCTACGATATCGGAAGATACGATCTCGTCCTCGTTGTATCCGAAGGACTCGTTTGCTGCTGCTTTCATAGCTGCATTGATATCTTCTTTTGTCACGCCGGCTTTCTTAACAACTGCTGTTAAGATCGTTGTGGAACCTGTCGGAGTAGGAACACGCTGTGCAGCGCCGATTAATTTGCCGTTTAACTCCGGAATAACCAGACCGATTGCTTTTGCAGCGCCAGTGCTGTTAGGAACGATATTAACTGCTGCTGCACGGGATCTTCTTAAATCACCTTTTCTCTGTGGTCCGTCTAATGTCATCTGATCACCTGTGTAAGCGTGGATTGTGCACATGATACCGGACTGGATCGGTGCAAATTTGTTTAATGCATCTGCCATTGGTGCTAAGCAGTTTGTTGTACAAGAAGCTGCTGAGATGATTGTATCAGAAGCTTTTAATGTCTCGTGGTTTGTGTTGTATACGATTGTTGGAAGATCGTTACCTGCTGGAGCAGAAATAACAACTTTACGAGCACCTGCATTGATGTGTGCCTGTGCTTTTTCTTTGGATGTATAGAATCCGGAGCACTCTAATACAACGTCAACTTTTAATTCACCCCATGGGCAATTGTTTGCATCTGGGAATGCGTAGATTTTGATTTCTTTTCCATCAACTGTGATAGAATCTTCTCCAGCTGTTACTGTGTCAGCTTTCTCATATTTTCCCTGAGAAGAATCATATTTTAACAAGTGTGCTAACATTTTAGGGCTTGTTAAATCGTTGATTGCTACTACTTCGTATCCTTCTGCACCGAACATCTGTCTGAATGCAAGACGACCAATACGGCCAAAACCATTGATTGCTACTCTTACTGCCATTTCTTATTCCTCCTAGAAATTTTGAATGAAATTTTTTCTTACTTTTGAGCTAGCTTGCCCAACTACTGATATTTTAACTAATTCTTAGAAAAATTTCAAGGGTATTTCGTATCTTTGTTAAACTTTTCACTATTTTTTTACACATATTGGATTTTGTATAAGAATTCAGGGGCAAAAACTACCGTTTTGCCCCCAGTATTGTTTCACTTCTATTTTCGGATGGTGATGGATTTGATATTACTGTAAGACCCATAGAGTCTTTGTCCGTTTACATTCCGGTATGCCCGTGTCTTATAGTAGTATTTTTTTCCGATCATCCGGTTTTTGTCTGTCATGCTGCAGTTCTTTGCTGAATTGATCGTTTTTATTTTTTTATATCCGGAGTTCTTTTTTGTGGAACGGTATACTTCATATCCGCTGGTTTTATCGCTCCGGTTCCACTTTAACCACACTTTTTTGGTCGCTTTATTCTTTGCCGTTGTCAGCTTCACGGTCTGCGGTATTTTTACCACACTGTTATAATTATTCGCATGGCGGATATAAGTTAAGCCCGTAATGGATGATTTTGGGATCGTAACGTTCCATCGGATCTTGCAGTGGCCGTCCCAGTTGCAGTCTGCAAACGTGATCGTATCTGCCGTAACTTTTGTCACAAAAATGGAATGTGTGTTATATCGGTAACGGATGACATCTCCGGCTTTCACTTTTGACAAATTCGTATGTGTGGACCATGTCCGCGGTGTACTTCCAAAGACATCATACCCTAGTTTTTCTGCAAATCCAAAGCATTGAATCGCATTAGAGAAACTGTTGCAGCCGCACTGCCCCTGATACCCTTTCGCCAGACAGTTTCCATGATGTGTACACGGCGTATTCGTCCAGCCATCCGGATTATTTACAAAACTTCCTGCGTGATTCCAGTATTTTCCGTTTGGAAATTTTTTCTGAAGCTGCGTGATCCTCTGCTCTAAACTTCCGCTTGTACTTGCTGCTTCTGCCTTTATCGGTGTATCTGCCACAGCCAGCATGGACACAAGCAGGCAGACCGTAAGCAGTCCTGATAGTATTTTTTTCATCGGTGGATTCCTTCCCTGTTGGTATATTGCAGATGTTTTCTGCTTCCTTTGTCACTATATTAAATGATAACATGGAACAGGGATGTGAACAAGTGGAATCTTTTGCTGTGGTTGTGATATAATGAGTTTACTGCGATATCTCTAGACAACAGATATGAAATATGACAGGAGGATTACAAATGCTTTGGGACACCCATTTACATACACGTTATTCCGGTGACAGCACTGCCGAACCGGAAGATATGGTTCAGGCTGCCCTTCAACATGGTTTGGATGGCATCTGCTTTACCGATCATATTGATTACGACTATCCAAAGGAACCGGAACTTTTTTTATTCGATATGGATGCTTATCAAAAAGAGTTGTCTGAGTTAAAGGAAAAATATCAAAACGTTCTGCCAATCTGCATTGGTGTGGAACTCGGTCTACAGCCACAGGCCGCGGAATATAACCGTCAGCTTTTACAGAATAGAGATTTAGACTTTGTCATTGGTTCTTCCCATGTTGTGCACGGGATCGATCCTTATTATCCTGAGTATTATGAAGGAAAAACGGAGTATGAGGCTTACTTAGAATATTTTGAATCCATTCTAGAAAATATTCAGGCTTATGACGATTTTGACGTTTACGGACACATCGACTATGTTGTCCGCTATGGTCCAAATAAAAATGCCGATTATTCTTATCGAAAATATTCTGACGTGATAGATGAGATTTTTAAGCAGTTAATTTCCCGTGGAAAAGGCATCGAGTTAAATACTGCCGGTTTAAAATACGGTCTTGGACATCCGCATCCAACGGAAGATGCCCTTGGTCGCTACCGTGAACTTGGCGGCGAGATCCTGACGATCGGTTCTGACGGACACAAACCGGAACACCTCGCCTTTGATTTTAAAAAAGTGCCCTCGTTTCTGCAGGATGCCGGTTTTCGCTATTATACGGTTTTCCGGGGACGGAAGGCGGAATTTGTGAAACTGTAAAAAGAGTTCTAAAAAATCCGTAGTGTGACAGGTACGATAAACCTCTAGCACATTACGGATTTTTCTCTGTTTTTATATTTTATACTAACTTCATTCCATCCTGTTCTTCTACACAGTCTGTATTTATAGTTCTTTACGCACTTCTTCTAAGAATACCTCATCACATTCTGCTAACGCACAAATGTCTGCATCCCATTCGTCTTTTCCATAGTATAGCACAAATGTCACAACCGGATAAAGACGTATATCTTTTTGAAATCCACACAAATACTCTGCTGCTGTTAAATGCTGACCATCCTTTCCTTTTCTGCGAAGTCTTCTGCGGATACACTTAAGCTGCCTCTCGTATTCTCCAACATCGTAAGACATTGCCCGTACCGGAAATGTATAATCGATGTTGTTCTGGTTTTCAATGCCGATCACGGCAAAATTAATGCCAAAGGCAGTCTTACGGACTAAATCACGGATTTTAATGCCATATGTGTGTTTTCCGATATACCGGTGCTTTCTGTCTCCCGTGGTCTGTCCCCAGAAACCGGTCTGCGTATCCATCTCCTGCTTTTTTCTAAATTGATTTAAAAGCATAGATTTTTTGATATGATATTAGATAGAATTGACAGGTATACACCTGATAAGATATCCAGAATCTGTATGCTTTGTGAGAATTTTATCATAAGTTCCCGCTGCTGTAAAGGATACTTTTGGCTTCTACACTTAGTGCAATATGGATACTACATTCAGATGCTGTCAGCTAAAATTTGCGGAATCTGATATCATTTTACCCAAAAATATTTACACTCAAAAAAATGCCGTAACCCCTTGAGATTACGGCATTTTCAACGTTTTCTTAATTAATACTTTAGTTCTTCTTAGAACTTACCAGCCTTTGCAGCTTCCTCAACAGAAACAGCAACTGCTACGGTAGCACCTACCATTGGGTTATTACCCATTCCGATCAAGCCCATCATTTCTACATGAGCCGGTACGGATGAAGAACCAGCGAACTGTGCATCAGAGTGCATACGTCCCATAGTATCTGTCATACCGTAGGAAGCAGGACCTGCTGCCATGTTGTCCGGGTGAAGTGTACGTCCTGTACCACCACCGGATGCTACTGAGAAGTATTTCTTGCCCTGCTCGATACATTCTTTCTTGTATGTACCTGCTACCGGATGCTGGAAACGTGTAGGGTTTGTAGAGTTACCTGTGATAGATACACCTACGTTTTCTTTGTGCATGATCGCAACACCTTCTACTACGTCATCTGCACCATAGCATTTTACAGAAGCACGAAGTCCGTTAGAATAGGATTTCTCATATACTACGTTTAATTCATTCTTTGCGTAATCCATCTTTGTCTCAACAAATGTGAATCCGTTGATACGGGAGATGATCTGTGCAGCGTCTTTTCCAAGACCGTTTAAGATAACTCGTAAAGGTTTCTGACGTACTTTGTTTGCTTTCTCAGCGATACCGATCGCACCTTCTGCTGCTGCAAAAGATTCATGTCCTGCTAAGAAGCAGAAGCACTCTGTCTCTTCCTCTAATAACATTTTTCCTAAGTTACCATGGCCGATACCAACTTTTCTGTGGTCTGCAACGGAACCCGGGATACAGAAAGCCTGAAGACCTTCTCCGATTGCTGCTGCTGCATCTGCTGCTTTTCTGCAGCCTTTTTTGATTGCGATAGCTGCTCCTACTGTGTAAGCCCAGCAAGCGTTCTCAAAACAGATTGGCTGGATTTTCTTTACCTGCTCGTAAACGTCAAGTCCAGCATCTTTTGTGATTTTTTCAGCCTCTTCGATGGAGCTGATTCCATAACTGTTTAAAACGGAATTGATCTGGTCAATTCTTCTTTCATATGATTCAAATAATGCCATTTCTGTTCGTCTCCTTTCGATTACTCTTTTCTTGGATCGATGATTTTTGCTGCATCATCTACACGGCCATACTGTCCTTTAGCTTTTTCCCAAGCTGTGTTAGGATCATCACCTGCTTTGATAAAGTCAGTCATTTTTCCAAGAGAAACGAACTGATATCCGATTACTTCGTTGTCTTCGTCAAGTGCGATACCTGTTACATAGCCTTCTGCCATCTCTAAGTAACGAACACCTTTTTCTTTTGTTGCGTACATAGTACCAACCTGAGAACGAAGTCCTTTTCCTAAGTCCTCTAATCCTGCACCAATTGCAAGTCCGTCATCAGAGAATGCACTCTGTGTACGTCCGTATACAATCTGTAAGAATAATTCTCTCATTGCAGTATTGATTGCATCACATACAAGGTCTGTATTTAATGCCTCTAAAATTGTCTTGCCCTGTAAAATCTCTGCTGCCATAGCTGCGGAGTGTGTCATACCGGAGCATCCGATAGTCTCAACTAATGCTTCCTCAATAATACCATTCTTTACGTTTAATGAAAGTTTGCAGGCACCCTGCTGTGGAGCACACCAGCCTACACCGTGTGTAAAACCTGAAATATCTTCGATTTTTTTGGAGTGTACCCATTTGCCTTCTTCTGGGATTGGAGCCGGTTCGTGTTTTGCACCTTTAGCAACCGGACACATGTTTTGAACTTCCTGTGTGTAAATCATTTTAAGACTCCTTTCGATTGGATGAAATTGTAGTTGCGTTAAATTCTTAACACACTGATGTAGTTATTTTCTCATAAAATGTCGAAAACATCAAGGGGATATTGAAAAATTAGAACAATCTGATGTTACAATAGTTCTATCAGCCGTTTCACATCCTCTTCTTTTGTCGCCCAGCTTGTCACAAATCTGGCTACGGTGTGGTTTTCGTCCGCCTTTTCCCAACGTCCGAAGACCACTTCCTTTTGCAGTTCTGCCATTTTTTCATTTTCCAGCACAATAAAAATCTGGTTTGTCGGCGAATCCAGATAAAAGGTATATCCTTTGTCGCGGAACGCATCTTTTAACTGCTGTGCACAGGAAATTGCACTTTTTCCGATTTCAAAATAAAGAGAATCGGTAAACAATGCATCAAACTGAACGCCCAGCAAACGTCCCTTTGCCAGCAGTCCGCCATGCTGTTTGACACTGGTAAAGAAATGTTTCGGCATATTGTTCTTTGTAAAAACAACTGCTTCGCCGCACAATGCCCCTACTTTTGTTCCGCCTATGTAAAAAACATCACAATAGTTTGCAATATCCGTTAAGCTGACATCTGTGCCTGCACTTGCTAATGCATAGCCAAGACGCGCCCCATCTAAATACAGGGGAATATCGTATTCATGGCAAACTGCGGATATCTCTTCTAATTCTGACTTTGTATACAGTGTTCCGTATTCCGTCGGATGTGTGATGTATACCATTCCCGGAAACACCATATGATCGTAACTTGCATCACCGTAGTAAGTTGTTAAATATTTTTTTAATTCTTCTGCCGATATCTTTCCATTCTCCTGTGGAATCGTGAGTACCTTATGACCGGTAAATTCAATTGCTCCTGCCTCATGTCCGCTGACATGCCCTGTCGTAGCTGCAATGACACCCTCATACCCTTGCAGCATCGCATCAATGACAATCTGGTTTGTCTGCGTTCCTCCACTGATGAAAAAAATCTCCGCATCCGGACATTCGCATGCCTCTTTGATTTTCTGCTTTGCCCGCTCACAGTAGGTATCATGGCCGTAGCCGGACAACTGCTCCATATTGGTATCTATCAGGTGCTTCAACACCTTCTCATGTGCTCCCTCAGAATAGTCATTTTCAAAATATAACATCGACTTCTACCTCCTCTTACTCGTTCTTTTGTACAACCTCATTGCGATTTTTATAAATAGAATGGTCTGCTACCACTCCGCGTACCATAGAAAGCGGATAGACATTGGTATGAGCACCAATGACCGTACCCGGATTTAAAACGGAATTGCATCCTACCTCCACATAATCTCCAAGCATCGCCCCGAATTTCTTAAGTCCTGTTTTAATTTCTTCTTTTCCGTCTTTTACAACCACAAGTGTCTTGTCCGACTTTACATTAGATGTAATCGAACCCGCACCCATATGAGACTTATGTCCTAAAATGGAATCCCCCACATAGTTATAATGCGGAACCTGAACGGAATTAAAAAGTATCACATTTTTCAACTCGGTAGAATTGCCCACCACGCAGTTTTTTCCTACGATGGCATTTCCTCTGATAAAGGCACAATGTCTGACCTCAGCACCTTCATCAATGATCAAAGGTCCATTTAAAAATGCTGTGTCTGCCACCTTTGCAGATTTCGCTACCCAGATGTTCTCTCCGCGTTTTTCATATACTGACGCATCTAAGGTATTTCCCAATTCCACAATGAAATCTTTAATCTTTGGAAGTACCTCCCACGGATAAGTCACATTTTTAAAAATATCCGCCGCAATGGTTTCTTCTAAATTATAGAGCTGATGTATCTCACACTTTTTCATTGTCTTTCTCTTTTCCTTTCGTCTTTCCTTTTTTATAATATGCGGCTGCATGGTCAAAAGAACCGCGCAGGGCATATTGATTTCTTAAATTCAGCACGACGTCCGTCCGTCTTTTGATAAAGTTCTCTAATTTTACCATGTACTCTTCTGTCGTAATGCTTCCCTCTGCCACATAGGTCAGTCCTTTTTCCCAGCTTGCTGTTAAATCAGGATTTAATAATGGTCTGATGGATGCATTTACAACATCGTAAATCATCTCTCCTAAAAGTGTCGGCGTGATAATCTGTGTCTTTTTATTCAATGCCAGATATTTGTTCGCCACTAATTTTTTTAAGATTTCCGCGCGGGTTGCCGAAGTGCCGATTCCGCTTCCCTTAATCTGCGCTCTCAACTCTTCGTCTTCGATCAACTGTCCGGCATTTTCCATTGCCAGTATGATAGAACCGGAGTTGTAACGCTTCGGCGGGGAAGTCTCTCCCTCTTTGATGTAGAGGCTTTTGACCGGAAGCTGTGTGCCTTTTTTCATAGCTGAAATCCGTTCTAACAGTTCGGTATCGCAAAGCCCGCTGTCTGCATCTTCTTCCGGCTTTTCCTCCAGTTTTTTCTTAAAAAACGAGTAGTCCATGACTTTTAAATATCCCGGATCTGCTAACACCTTAAAATTAGAAAAGAATTTTTCTTCTTCTATCGCAGAGGTCAATGCCACTTTCTGATATACCGCAGGCGGATAAAATATCGCAAGAAATCTTCTGGTAATGACTTCATAGACTTTGACTGACAAAGGTTTCAGACTCTTCATCGCCCCAAATCCCTGTCCCGTCGGAATGATCGCATAGTGGTCAGTGATCTGCTTATCGTTGACATATCGTGTCTTTGCAAGTCCCTGATAGCTTTTATTTGCGATGATCTCTTCGGCATAAGCCCGCACTCCCGGAATATTCTGCAGACCCTTGATATTTTTTGTAATCTCTTTTGATACTGCTGTAGAAAGGACTCTCGCATCCGTTCTCGGATAAGTCACTAACTTTTTCTCATATAATTCCTGCACAATGCGAAGGGTTTCATCCGGACTAATTTTAAAAAACTTGGAGCAGTCATTTTGCAGCTCCGCTAAGTTATATAACAGCGGCGGCTTTTTCTGCTCTTTTTTCTTTTCGATTTTTTCTACAGCTGCCTGTATTCCTTCCGTCTGCTGGCTGCTCTGCCCATTCTCATTCTCGACAAATTCTGCCCTTCCGGTGAGACTTGCAATAAATGCCTCGGCATCCTCTTTTTGTAAAAATCCATTGTCCTTATAGAGCTTTTGGGACTGATAAAACTGACTTCCTTCGACCGCCTTCCACTCGCTCTCTATGCCGGTGCCTTCAATTTCCATACTGCTGAACACCCGGTAAAACGGTGTTTTTACAAATTCACGGATCTCACGTTCCCGTCGTACCACCATTCCCTGTACGCAGGTCATTACCCTGCCGACAGAAATGACCGTATATCGTTCATGCAGATAATTTGCAAGCGTATTTCCATATTTTAAGGTCAGAAGCCTTGAAAAATTAATCCCCATTAAATAATCTTCTTTTGCCCGCAAATATGCGGAATCGGACAGGTTATCATATTCCGATAAGTCCTTTGCCTCGCGGATGCCACGCAAAATCTCTTCTTCGGTCTGTGAGTCGATCCAGACACGTTTCCTCTGCTTTCCTTTGTCTTTGACTCCTGACATCTGCTCGACCAAACGGTAAATGTACTCTCCCTCACGCCCCGAGTCAGTACAGACATAAATTGTATCCACATCTTCCCGATTTAAAAGCTGCGATACGATTTCATACTGGTTCTTTGCACTTGGAATGACTTCATACAGGAACTCTTCCGGCAAAAACGGAAGTGTCTCAAGACTCCACTTTTTATATTTTTCATCATATACTTCCGGATAACTCATCGTGACAAGATGACCAACGCACCATGTCACGACTGCGGTTTCTCCTTCTTTATAACCGTTGTGGTTGCGCATTTCTAACTTTAATGCTTTTGTAAATTCCTGCGCAACGCTTGGTTTTTCCGCTATGTATAAAGCTTTCGCCATAATCACTCCTACAATTCATTCATATCAATTAATTTTATTTTCGGATTTTCTTCTGCTCTCTCCCGGATTGCTTCATCAAAGGACTGTGCAGAAAACAGATAATACTGCTCCGCTTTGATTTTTGCCTGTTTCATCGAAAATTCTAAATTTTTCCACATTTCATCGGTCAGCTCCGACTTAGACCAGTTGCAGATTGCCACGATATTCTGCCGCACGGAATCCTGTGCAATGATGTCAATGGTTCCTTTTTTTCCAATCCATACGCCCATTTTCACTGCCTGTACTGCCAACTGTCCCTGTGCATTTAACAATGCCAGATACTCACCACATACTTTTACAAAATAGCGGTTCAGATAGTCATTCAATTCTTCTTTGATATAGCGCTCATAAAATTCCTCGGTACTCATTTCATACAATCCGCTCATGTGCGGATAAACAAACTTGTACCAGAAGTGGATCAGGGTATGTTTGATCTGATACAGACCTTTTTGTGCATTGTCCCATCCTCCGGTTTCAAACACACTGATCTTCTCTACAATATCGTATGCCATCAGATTTTTTAAGTATACACTGATCTTAGCTCTTGAAAATCCCGTATCGTGATAAAGATCATTCAGCTTGCGGTTGCCTGCTGCAAGCGAGCATAAGATCGTATTATAGACAGATAATTCCCTTAAATCCCTGCCCACTACGCGCTCTGCCTCACGGAAAAGATTTCCGTTTGGTGACAGGATATGCTTACACACATTATATTTCAGATCTTTTTTAGAACTCCAACGGTTCACATATGCCGGTACTCCGCCAATGATCCCGTAGGTTTCCACACATTCGCTTACGGAATATTCCGGCAGTGCATGTACCAGTTCTAAGAACTGCATATCTCTTAAACGCACTATGCGGTCAACTTTTTTAAGACTTGCTTTAAGCAGCTCCCTGCCCTCTTCTTCAATCCACTTAAAGGCACTGCTTGCTAAAATGATCAGAACCGGCCCCGGATAAAGGCGTTTTGCCTTTAACTTCATAATTGCCTCTAAAAAAGTATCATCCTTTTTTGCGATATGATGAAATTCATCAATGATCACGACCAGTTTGGACGCATCACCGCTTTTGATCCGGTTAAAATACTCTTCATAGGTGTATTTTTTTATGGCTGCATCATACTGCTCTTCTATCTGCATCCCCATCATTTTTCGCTGCTGCTGCTCGGATGCCGGACATGCTCTGTAATAAAAGGCTTTTTTGTCCTGCATAAAATATTTTAAAAGCTGCTCTTTCTGGCAGTTCTCATCACCGTAATAGATGACCAGACGGTTTCCGTTTGCCTGATATTCTTCTTCTAATGGTTTGATCTCAGCGGTTCTGATAATCATAGACTTCCCTCCTCATATGTGAATTGATGTGTGTTTCGTATACTCTATATCCACAGTGCATCTCAAAAATCGGAGATTTTTTCGATGTACGGGCATTCGCCCTATCATCCAACAAAAATATAGCAAACTTCGTGCCAGCACAAGTCTGTTATATTTTTGTTGGATGCATTGCTCATTATTTCACACATTATACCATAATTTAATTTTTACAACAACAAAAGAAGCCACATTTGCGGCTCCTTTTGAAAAACAGCTGTAATCTCTATTTCGATTTTTTGATTCTTTATTTCTTTGTAATGTATCCCTGTGCTTTTAAAAGCTCTGCGCAAAGGATTGCTCCGCCTGCGGCTCCGCGGACTGTATTATGGGATAAACCAACGAATTTCCAATCGTATACCGTATCTTCTCTTAAACGTCCGACAGATACGCCCATTCCGTTTTCATAATCCACATCTAAAGCTACCTGTGGGCGGTTGTCTTCTTCTAAATACTGGATAAACTGTTTTGGTGCACTCGGAAGTCCTAACTCCTGTGGTGCTCCTTTGAAGTTTACAAGTTTTTCGATCAACTGCTCTTTGGTCGGCTGTTTTTTGAATTTTACAAATACGGCTGCTGTATGTCCGTTTAATACCGGAACACGGATGCACTGGCAGGTAATGACTGGGCTTTCCGCCGGTACGATCACACCGTCTTTAATCTCGCCCCAGATACGAAGCGGCTCTTTTTCAGACTTTTCTTCTTCGCCACCGATGTATGGAATAATGTTGCCTTCCATCTCCGGCCAGTCTTTAAAGGTTTTTCCTGCACCTGAAATTGCCTGATAAGTGGTTGCAACTACCTCATATGGCTCAAATTCTTTCCATGCCGTCAGTACCGGTGCGTAGGACTGAATAGAACAGTTTGGTTTTACTGCCACAAATCCTCTGGTGGTTCCTAAACGTTTTTTCTGGAACTCAATGACTTTCATATGTTCTGCATTGATCTCCGGTACTACCATCGGTACATCCGGTGTCCAGCGATGTGCACTGTTGTTTGATACAACCGGTGTCTCTGTCTTTGCATACTCTTCCTCGATTTTTTTGATTTCCTCTTTTGTCATATCTACTGCGGAAAATACAAAATCTACTTCTGATGCTACTTTTTCCACTTCATTGACATTCATGACAACAATCTTTTTCACGGCTTCCGGCATTGGAGTGTCCATCTTCCATCTTCCTCCGACTGCCTCTTCATATGTCTTACCGGCACTTCTAGGGCTTGCTGCAATGGTCGTTACCTCAAACCACGGATGATTCTCTAACAGGGAAATGAAACGCTGTCCTACCATTCCCGTTCCGCCTAAAATACCTACTTTTAATCTGTCGCTCATATCTAATCTCCTCACACATTTCGCTTGTTTTGTCCGCTTATTGCGGACATTTGTCTTTTTGTTAAAATACTATGCTATTTTCGACAAAAAAACAATTCATATTTTGCTAAAATTTTCTCTTAGATTTCTAAATTTCTTATGCATTTTCAACAATTCTTACTGTTTTAACCAGTCTGAGCCATGATTTTTTGCAAGATATTCTTTTTCTAAGGCAATTACTTTTTCCATTGCCTCTTTTCCCGGTGCGCCGATCGTCAGACGTTTATTGACACAGGTTTCCATGGAAATTGTATCATAAATATCTTCTTCAAATACCGGACTGATGGCTTTTAATTCCTCTAAAGACATATCATCGATCGCCATATTTTTATCAATACAGTAAAGTACGATCTGACCTACGATCCCATGTGCATCACGGAATGGTACGCCATGATTTACCAGATAATCGGCAGCGTCTGTCGCATTGGTAAATCCGTTTTTCGAACTGTTGCGCATCACTTCCTGATTGAATTTCATCGTATCTAACATGCCTGTAAACAATGCAATACAGCCTTTTGCCGTATCCATCGCATCAAAGGAAAGTTCTTTATCCTCCTGCATATCTTTATTATATGCTAGCGGGATTCCTTTCATGGTTGTGAGCAGTGACACCAATGCGCCATAGACACGTCCGGTCTTGCCACGGACTAATTCCGCAATATCCGGATTTTTCTTCTGCGGCATAATACTGCTTCCGGTGCTGTAAGCATCATCGATCTCTACAAACTGATATTCATTTGAATTCCAGATAATGACTTCTTCGCTAAAACGGCTCAGATGCATCATAATCGTAGAAAGAGCTGATAAGAACTCGATCAGATAATCCCTGTCGGACACTCCATCCATACTGTTTAAGGTTGGTCCGTAAAATCCCATCAGTTCCGCCGTATAATCCCGATCCAGAGGATAGGTGGTACCTGCTAATGCACCGGAGCCCAGTGGGCAGTAATTCATTCTTTCAAAGATGTCACGCAGACGCTGTCTGTCTCTTTTAAACATCTCAAAATAAGCTCCCATATGATGTGCTAACGTAATCGGCTGTGCCTTCTGTAAATGTGTAAATCCAGGCATTATGGTCTCTGTATTTTCTTCCATGATTCTTAAAAGTACATTTAACAATTCTTCTAACAATGCATCTGTTGCCATTACTTCCTGTCTGGTATAAAGACGCATGTCCAACGCCACCTGATCATTACGGCTTCTTCCGGTATGTAATTTTTTACCGGTATCACCTAACCGGTCAATCAGGGTTGCCTCCACAAAACTATGGATATCCTCATACTCTGAGGAAATTTCTAACGTTCCATTCTCTACTTCACTTTGGATCTCTTTTAAGGTTTTAATGATGTCCTGCGCTTCCTCGTTTGTAAGAATTCCCTGTTTTCCTAACATTGTAACATGGGCAATGCTTCCCTCGATATCCTGTTTGTAAAATTTCTGGTCAAATGTAATGGACGCATTAAAATTATAGACAAGCTGATCTGTCTCTTTTGTAAAACGTCCTCCCCATAACTGTGCCATGTTCCTTACCTCTTTCTTTTTTATTTGATTTATAATTTTTATCTCTCTGTCTGTTCTTTGCAGACACGTTCCCTTTCCCGCATGGAAAACACACAGCCACAATAATCCTGGCGGTACATTCCGTACTCATGCGACAACTCTACGGAGCGCTGATAACCGTTTTTCTTTTTAAAATCCGATAACAGATAATGCACGTCGTATTCCTGCTCTAACTTCAAGCCAATCTCGTTAAGCTTTGCCGCATTTTTCAAAGGGCTGATAGAAAGGGTTGTTGTAAAATAATCCATTCCCAACCGTTTTGCATATTCCGCCGCCTCATGAAGTCTCATTTCATAGCAGGCAAAACATCGTTCTCCGCCTTCCGGCACCTCTTCTAAACCTTTTGCCATCGCATAAAAATCTTCTTTATTAAATCTTCCTTCTATAAATGAGATCCTATTTTTTGCCGGGAACCGTTCGATGAACTTCTTTTGCTCTGCCACTCTTTTTTTATACTCTTCATCCGGATAAATATTCGGGTTGTAGTATAACACCGTAATTTGAAAATACTCCGACAGATACTCCAGTACATAGCTGCTGCATGGAGCACAACAACTGTGCAGCAATAATGTCGGAACACGCTGTAGCTGCTGCAGTTCCTCTATGGTGCGGTCTAAGATTTTCTGGTAATTTTGTTTCGTTTGATTTTTTTGCTGATTCTTTTGCTGGTTCATTTTCCGCCTCGATCAATCCTGCTACGATTCACGGTTCGTTTCTATCATAGCTGTTTTATTTTATCTCACTTTTTGTAAAAATGCAATTCTTATTCTCCGTCAATATGTATAATTATTCATCCGAATATCGGATACCTTACTCTACTGCCTTTTCAAAATGCTGATAGTCTTTTACACTGTTCCAACTGCCTCCCCATGTAAATCCATGTTCTGAAAAAAGTTGCAGGCACAGGTCTCCTTCTGTAATTTTATAAGAAAAATCTGCATTCCTATCCACATAGGTGCTTCCGTTTTGCGGCTCTACCGTAGTGATCCCGTTTTTTGCCCGCACGCATGGATTATATCTTGGATTGATATCTACCGCTAACCCCTGTCCATGCTTAGAAAGCCGGTCTGTTCCGGCAATGGTGCGGTAATTAAACGCAGATGTATTATTGTCACTCATGGATGCTTCATCGTCTGCACCATATTCGTCTATTAAGAGCATTTTTTCGATTGGATACCGTTTCTCATAGAATTCTTTCATGATATCTAAAACATCGTCTGCAATCTTTTGATTGACAACCAGCTCTCCTATATGGGTTTTACCGTCAAACCCGGTATGCAATACCCGAAGATATCGCAGTTCGTCTCTGCCAATCCGGGCATTTTGCGGATAAGATACACCATCCATTCTTGCAAATACTTCATCCGACAGTTCCTCTTTATAAAAAAACTGCTCCATACCTTTTTGTGCCAAAACAGAATCTTCCACAACATCCCCCGCCTGTGTTTCTGTTATGTTGACTTCAGCCTTTTCCTCCGTTTCCATGCTTTCCTGCTCCTGCACTTTTTCTGACTCCCTCTGCGCTTTCTCTGTCTCTTTTGGGATTTTCATGGGATGTTCTTTTTTTATATGAGATGCTGCGTCTTTTTTTCGTATTTCTACCGATTCTTTAGATTGAAAATACCGGATTCCCAATAAAACACCTGCCATAAAAAATAGTATCACAAGTAAAATATAAATTTTTCTATGTTTCGGTCTTCCCATATTTACCTCCAAGTACAACTTGATAAATCAACAAGATTGTCTGTAAACTAATTAATCTATTTAAATACACCAAATTGGCTGCCCCTATATTTTTACAAGGACTACAGCCAATGCTTAATTTTTTTCGATGATACAAATGCCAAACCATTTACAATCGCAAAATATATTTCCAATCCACCAATCGTATCAATAATTCCATCAACAATTCGGTCTGCCACCTGCGGATTTCACAAATGGATATGGATATAATACTCAAGGTCTAACAAATCATATTCCACAGACTCTGTAAACAAACTACTATCCACGCTGTGCTCTCCTATGTATGTCCTAGCGTACAATATAGGTAATATTAGTTTTTCTCCCTTTACAATTTCTATAACCATACTTTCGTAAAAACAATTCTAAATCCTTTTCACGAATTTTATTATTAGGTCCACATATCACTTGATTAATTAAATTATTATGAAACTTTTCAAATTTTAAACTTACAAAAGGAACCATGTCGTTTTCTTTTATATTAAACTCAACATTATCTGCAACATATTTACTTGTTTTTCTTCGTGCTCCTTCTCCTAACGTACCAATGGATGTAATTTTTTTCCCTTTTATATCATCCTTGTTTAAAGAATTTTTGATAAAAAATCTCCATTCCTTCTCTTCTTTAAATCCTTCTGTCTTAAATTTTATACTCTCTTCTACTTCACTTAAAATATTATAGTATATTGTATTAAATATGTCCTCATCAAACTCTTTTGCTGAATAATATTGTATATTTCCCTCTTCAATGGCTCCCAAAATGATTTCAACTATACCTAACATCTGATTTGCAACATTTTTTACCCATTCATCAATTTGTTCTTTTGATAAATACTCTACTTTCTCCAAAGAAAATCCACTTACTGAAGAGATACCAACAAACTTTAATATCTCTTCCACATTCAGTCCAAGACATATCCCCTTTCCATCATCTGCATATCCTCTCCACTGACTTAATAAATCTCCTTCTTCTGAAAGACACAAAGCAAAAGTTGCAATGCTACCATCTTCAAATTCTTTTTCTATTTTTTTCTTTAACTCATTTACAAATAATCCAAATGCCTGCCTATTACCTTTTCCTTTATATTCAAACTTATAACTAAAACCATTATGTTCATCATAATTTTTAAGCATTTCATCAAATAAATCTGGAAAGAAAATGCTCATTTCTTTCACATCGTTGCTTTTTGTTATATCAGATAATCTAATATTTTTATGTTTCAATATACTTGTACCTTTCTCCATGCTTGCATAATGATATAATACCTTTGGATATCCTTTATTTTCCATTTTCTCATTCTCCTATATATTGTATTAATTTGTGACATATCCAAATATGTTTTCACAACACCAATATCCTGCTTTTACAACCTAATTCTATTATAATCAAAAATTTTCACTACCTCAAGCCAATCTTCCTATTGCCGTTTTACTCTTTGCTCCAAACCACCTATTCATAAAAAATGCAGCATAAAGCTGCATTTTTTACTTTCTTTTTCTGTTTTCTAACTAAACTCATGTCCCGGAATAGAATTATTTGAAAAATAAATACCCTCTACCAACTCAAATCCATATACCTTAATTGCCGTTACATCCGGAAACGTAAAATTCAAAGTATATTCTTTTCCATAATATGCTGCACTTGTTCCATCTCTGACAAACTCTGCTGTATGATCCTTGAATATCATTTCATATTGTTTTGTCTGCGGATTATACTGTTCTATCCGGAAATCAAAGGAAACCATCGTAACATTATACACCACTACTCTGCACGGATTTGCCGGACATTCCGGATTATCTCCATAAATTCTAGAATCATTATATTCTCCACCATACAATTCTACTGCTCTTAAGATACTGCCTGATTGTTCTTTTGAAGATTGAGATACACTCTTCACTTTGGAATAGGTTCCGATTCCTGCTCCCGCATCATGGCTATCCACGCCTCCTACCCCAGAACTTAAAATCAGCACATCCTCCTCATTTTTAATTTCAAAAGTATCTCCTTCCCATTTAATAATGACTCCATAGATATCCAGCGTATTGTCATCAATAATCTTACCTGTCTGATCTGTACAGGACGCTTCTCTTGCTCCATCCTCATATCCATCATAGGTAATCGTTTTTGATTTATTGTCAATACTCTTAATATCCATTCCCCATGAACCGTTGGTATAGAATCCAAGTCGGGTTTCGTCAAATCCTTCTGTCTTTTTCGATTCTTCTGTTTTTTTCGACTTTTTCTCCGTTTCTTCCGTACTACTTTTTTTCGTCTCTTCTGCAGATTTTGCTGAACATCCTGTTACACCTGTGCATAAAACCAGTAACAGGCTTAAGACTGTCACTACAATTCTGTTTTGCATGTCTTTTTCTGTTGCCTTTCCCCTCTTTTATTTTGTAATTTTTTTACTCTTTTTACTACTCCAATTGCTATAATACGTTGTTTTTCCTGATTTTTTATAGCTTCGGATTCGGATATAATATTTCTTATTCTTTTTCAGTTTTGAAATTGTTTTTTTGGTGGTGTTCTTTGACTTAATATTGAGTGTCTTTGCCCCACTAAATTTCTTTGATGTAGAATACTGTACCTGATAGCCTGCTGCTTTATTGTTCTTTTTCCATTTTACTTCCAGTTTTTTTGCCGCTTTGTTGACCGGATTATTCAGTGCAGGTGCAGTTAGACGAATTATTTTCTTTCCAGTTCTATGATAGGTTCCTTTATCATTTCCATTGTAAGCACATACCGTATAAAAATATGTCTCTCCATTTTTGGATTTCACCTTTTTATCTGTATAAGTTTTGGTATTTTCACCTGATACTGCTGCTACATACTGCCATGCACTACTTCCTTTTTTACGATAGATACGATATCCGGCTGCCCCTTTTACTTTTTTCCATTTTATGGTTGCACCAGAAGATGCATTTTCCACGCTGTTAAGTGCCGGCTGTGCCAGATACCGCAATGTCTTTCCACTTGCATCATACGGACTTGTCCATCCATTGGCATATGCAGCAACAGAATAAGAATAACGGGTTCCACTATGTACTGAAGTATCACAATAGCTATCTTTACTGCTTCCTACCGTGGCTATTTTGCTCCATTTCCCATTCTCAGCTTTTCTGTATATGTAATATTGTTCTGCTCCTGTTACTTTTCCCCATTTTATGTTTATTCCAGAAGCGGTATTTTCCACATTTGTCACTGTCGGTGTCTTAACTTTAATTAGGAAACCGGTTTCTTTCATTCCACAATATTCACTGCTAGATAGAGCAGTTACCGTTACCTTAGCTGTTCCAAAGTTTACATTATTTTTATATGAAACCGTGTAATCCTGTCCGTTTTTTAATACTTTTCCTTTATATCTGACTGTAACTCCCGGGGTCACTGCTCCTCCTGTATAATCTGCATCCGGTATCTTATCAATGACAGCTTCTTTTAAATCTTTGACATAACCGACATTACTTTCTAATCCATCCACAGTCTCTCCAAGACAATCTGTATAGGTAAGACAAATCTTATAGTAATGTTTGGTATTGCCTGCTGTTTTATCTATATACTCGGTTCCCTGAACCTGTCCAATCTCCTGATAAACTCCATTTTCTGCAGATGACCGTAAAATCTTATATTTAGATACCGCAGTAACCGCATTCCAGCTTAGTTTTACGGTATTATTATTCATATCTTTTACTTTCAGACCAGAAGGTGCATCAATTGGGAAAAAGCTGTAGCCATAATTCTGTGCCCCCTGCTGAACTTGGGAATTGAGTAAGCCGTATATTTCTGTGTTCTTACCAAAAGAGGATATAGGAATATTAGATTTTATTACTACTACCTTTTGGTCATCGTTAGATACAATCTCGTCCCGCCATCCTATCTGTTTTAAAGTCCTCGGTAATACTAATTTCTGAATTGGATTTTCAAAAAAAGTCTCTCCACAATCACTACTATAACGCATATCATTCGCTGCAAACTCTTCTAAACCTTCCGGCAATTCGACTTTACTAAAATTACAATTGTAAAATGCTTGGCTTCCTATCTTTTTTAAGGCACTTGGTGTCTCAAACTGCAATTCTGAAAGAGATGTACAGTTCTTAAAAGTCTCTGTACCAATATAACTTACCCTTCTTGGTATGACAATGCTGCTGATATTGGAGCATCCATAAAAAGCGCTGGCATTAATACTTTCTGTCAAAGGTGACAGTGTTATATTTTTAAGTGTTGTACATCCTTTAAAGGCTGAATTACCTATTGTCTTGCACATGCTGGAGTTTGAAAAGACTACTTTTTCTAAAGAAGTACAGTTATCGAATGACCAACTGTTTATTAATTCCACTGCATCCGGGATTTGAATTTCTTTTAAATTTTTACAGTCAAAAAACGCTTGATTTGAAATTTGTTTCAGACCAGCCGATAAGCGTACTTCTTTTAATTGGCTACAACCAGAAAATACACCTTCTCCCATACTTTCAATTGAATCACACAGTTCCACTTTTTGCAGAGAATCACAATGTTCAAAAGCGCTATTTCCAATGTTCTTGATACCTCCTTCAAAGATAACAGAAATAATGGAATCATTATTATCGAATGCTCTCTCTGCTACTGATGTAACCTTATAAGTAATTCCCCCTTTTACCGTCTGTGCAGGAATTACAATTGCTGTGTCCACTCCGGTATAACCGGTAACCGCTGCTGTTCCTGTCGTAGCATCAAATTGAAAGCTAAAGCCTTCTGTTTGTTCCCCAACTGCAGAACCTGTCACATCTGCCTGCTCGTTTACCTGCTCATTCATCTGCGTATTTTCCTCTACACCCTCCGTTGCGAAAACCTGCATCGGCACTGTAGCTGCCATAACAACAGCCAGCCCCATAGCGGTCACTTTCTTTCGTTTCCTTCTTTTCATAAAATTTCCTCTCCTTTTTTATCTTGTCTTATAACAAGACATTTTTTTGTAAAAACTAGTATAGCATTGTTTTTGTCCTATGACAAGACTTTTTTATGATTGAGAGGAGTATTTTATGCCTAGAATTATTGACAGTAACGATAAAAATTTAATTGGTGATAAGGTAAAAGCATTGAGGAAAGCAAAAAAAATGAGCCAGCAGACCTTATCTGACCGACTCGAAACAATGGCTATCTATGTATGCCGGGGTTCTATTTCCCGAATTGAGGACAAGAGCAGAACCGTCACCGATATTGAACTCTATGGTATTTCCAAAGTATTAGAGACTCCGATTGAATCTTTTTTTGAGTCATAACTCTCTTCACATTTTCTTTTATTTTTCATATGATAAACTATATTTTATCAGGAGGATTGTTATGGAACCACTGCTTGAAATCAATCATGTCAACTACGCTTACCATTCCATGCAGGGTGAAACACCGGCACTTCAAAACATTCATTTTACCGTCTGTAAAGGAGATTTCATAGCAGTTGTAGGTCCCTCCGGTTGCGGAAAATCCACTCTGCTTTCCCTGATCGCAGGGCTTCTCGCACCGGAAGAAGGGGAAATCCTGCTAAACGGAAAACGCATACAGGAACACTCGAACAATCCCATCGGCTATATGCTGCAAAAAGATCATCTGTTAGAATGGCGAACCATCTGGAAAAATATTCAGCTTGGCTTAGAGATTCAGGGGAATATCAACTCTGCTTCTACCGCCTATGCCAATTCGCTTTTAAAAAATTACGGTCTCTATGAGTTCAAAGACAAACGTCCTTCTGAGCTTTCCGGCGGTATGCGCCAGAGGGCAGCCCTCATTCGGACGCTTGTCTTAAATCCTATGCTCTTGCTCTTAGATGAACCATTTTCTGCCCTAGACTATCAGACCCGTCTGAAAGTAGCAGATGATATTGGCACAATTATTAAACAGGAAGAAAAAACTGCCATTCTCGTCACCCATGACCTGTCTGAAGCAGTTAGTCTGGCAAACCGTGTCATTGTACTAAGTGAACGTCCGGCACAGATTGCCGCTGTTGTTCCTTTAGAATTTGAAGAATCCTTAACACCTTTTGAGCGGCGTGCTGCTCCACAATTTAAAGACTACTTCAATATCATCTGGAAGGAGTTAAACCATGATGAGTGAATTATCCATTGCCCAAAAGCAATATATTCTTTCCCAAAAAAAACACCGACGCACTGTGCGGATCGGAAGAAGCAGTATCTGTATTCTTTTTTTACTCCTTTGGGAATTTACTGCCGATGCCGGGATCATTGATTCTTTTGTTTTCAGCAGTCCTTCTAAAATTGTAACCTGTTTTATTTCTATGCTAAAAGATGGCTCCATCCTGCTCCATACAGGGATTACGCTTTTTGAGACTTTTGTCAGTTTTGCATTTGTTTTCTTTTTTTCATTATTATTTGCAATCTTACTGTGGTGCAGCCGAAAATTATCGGAAACTTTAGAGCCTTACCTTGTAATACTGAACAGTCTCCCAAAATCCGCTTTGGCTCCTCTGCTGATTGTCTGGCTGGGAGCAAACTATAAAACCATTATTCTGACTGGCATGTCCGTTGCTATCTTTGGTTCCATCCTTAACCTCCATCAGGGATTTGAGGACGTAGATACGGATAAAATAAAGCTGATACAGACACTTGGCGGAAACAGATGGCATATACTCACAAAAGTACTGCTTCCCGCTAATGTCCCAAGGCTTCTGAGTCTGGCAAAAGTCAATATCGGTCTGTGTTTAGTCGGCGTTATCATCGGAGAATTTATTTCCTCTAAATGCGGCCTTGGCTACCTCATCATCTATGCCTCCCAGGTATTTAAAATGGATTGGATGCTGATGTCCATTGTGATTCTCTGCATGATTTCCATGGGACTTTACGGATTGATTGGCTTTGCAGAAAAATGGTATCAAAAAAGGATGGGATAATTCCCATCCTTTTCACAATCTCATTTTTTTATAACGGACTCTCAAATGCAATCTGTGAGATAAAGTTGTTTACTTCCTGCTCTGTTGCATCTGTATAGGTAAAGATAAATTCAATCATATAATTGCCAACTTTATGGATACAGTATGTCTGCTGATACTGACTTGTTTTTGATGTCATTGACGCAAACTCCGTTCCGCCGATATCCTGAGTCGTAGGCTCTTCTACCTCATATCCCATATTAAGAGATGTCAGTGAATTGCCAACTGCCTTTAAATACTGCTCCTCTGTGATACTGATTGAATCTGCCTTATCCATATCTTCATAGATGACAGATACACTGGAACTGTTATCAGAAAACAGGATGATGGTATCATACAACGCACCTTCCATGACATCTTCCATTGTTTCAGCGGTATAAGTCTCCTGATTCTCTAAAAAGTCTGTTCCAAGATTCAGTGTCTGGGCAATCTGCTCATCGGTGCAGGCAATCATGTTAGATGCAACCGGGAATGATACGCCAAAGCTCTCATTCTTATACATTCCATCTGCAATAGTACCACGTTTCACATCTGTGATCTTCTTGTCTGTCTCATTAGAATCTTTCTTTTCTGTTTTTTTGTTATCCTTCTTTGTTTCGCTCTTCTTTTCTGTCTTGCTCTCGACAGTTTCTGTTTTTTTGTTATCTTCTGTCTTTTTCTCTTCCTGACCACATCCGGCAAGCTGTATACAAGCTAAAGACATAATAACGAGCATTGCTGCAATTTTCTTTTTCATGTTCCCTCTCCTTTTTGTTATCTTTTGGTATTAAATATCCTTTATTATATTATCATATTTTTCTTTGGACTGCTATCCCTATTTTGAAAATCTTTCGGATTACATGATTTAAAAATTTTTATGATTCCCATTCTACTTTCCGGACTTTAAAGTAATCTGCTGTCTCTGCATTTTCCTTTATACAGACAGAAATTACTCCTTCCGCTAAGAGATACTGTCTGAACACTCCCTCTTTTTCACTCTGTATCTTCCCCTTCTCATCCAGTGTAAATCCAATCATTTCCGGTGGAATGGAAAATCCTTTGCCTGTCATTTTCATATAACTTTCTTTCAATGTCCAAAGGCGCAAAAAATCCAATTCTTTTTGCTCCGACTGTTGCAGCCATTCCCACTCTTTTCGTGTGCAGGTTCTTCGCATGGCATTTTCACGGACTTTTCTCATGCTTTCTGCATCTATCCCTACTTCGCAGTCTGCACATGCAACTGCGATCAGCTCCTGCCCATGACTCAGATTAAAAAAAATCTCATTTTCATTTCCTATATAATAAGGCTTTCCGTTACTTCTCCGCTCTATCATACTTTCTTCATAGGAAATCCCAAAACTGTGCCAAAATCCATAGGTTAAAAGCCGCTTCGATAACTCTTTTTGATTTTCTTCTTTTTTCTTTGTACAATAGTAAATGTGGCAAAAATACGACATATACTCCTTCCCCTCTTTCTCTCTTCTTTGCTTCTATAATATCCTTCTACCATTTTCTGCAAAAAAATAAATCGACTTTTCATCGATTTACTTTTGCAGGAATCTTCTTCACAGATATTCTAAAAAGCTGAGAATGGGACTCGAACCCACGACCTGCTGATTACGAATCAGCTGCTCTACCAACTGAGCCATCCCAGCACGCATTATACAAAAATCATGCTCTACTATTATATATAATACTTTTGAAAAATGCAAGGCTTTTTGTGAGTTTATGAGATTTTTGTTTTTCTGATCTGAATAAGATTTGTTATAGACTACGGCAGAAGTGCCGCCTTATATAAGAAAATATGCTTTGAGGGTATTATAGCATGGTGGGAAGTGGGTTACAACCGGATTTTGTGCAATACGGCTGTCCTTGGATATTTTTATTTTTGTATGCTTCTACTTTTGTATGATGGAAGCGACCTCGACTATCCCCACCGACATGCTGCGTTTCCTGTTCGTCTCACACGCCTTTTTGCTCATGTTTTGTGTAACTCGCCCTACGGGCTCAAACAAACACAAAACATGAGCGGCAGTGTGCTCCTCACGACGGAAGCCTCGCAACTGTCTGTGGGGATAGCCGAGGTCGCATACTACATAGAAAATCCTAAAACAACTTCTAAAAGAATTATATTTATGGAATTATTCGATATTTTAGAAATGTTAAAGAAATTGGCAATACTATGTAAGTAACATCCAATACCATACCTACTCTGCACCACTCTACTTGTAATATTCGCCTGAAAATCTTAACATAGAACTGCTCTCCCCAACCGCATTAGAAAACCTATATCCCAGCGGGTTCCCGACAATTATGAAAAGTTTCTTTTGGGGCTATGGAGATGAAACTCCCGGAAGCGTGGAGCCCTCTGGCGAACACGCTTCCGGCTTTTGGGGAGGTTCATCGGAATGTTTAGCACAAGGAAACTTGCAATAATTGTCGGAAACCCGCTGAGCACATACTTTTTTCTAACACGCCCCCTGCCTTCGGGAAAATTCATTTTATTTATCTGAAAATATTGACTTTTCCCACAAACGCGGTATAATAATTCTCGGTTTGTTTATTATTATTAAACATGCAATTTACATATAGTGCAACTTTTGATCATGGATACACCCATGCTCTTGACATATACATCACAGTAATAATAGAAAAAGGAGTTTATTATGGACATCGGGCACCGCATGAAAGAGCTTCGGGTTCACTATGGACTGACCCAGCAGGAGCTTGCCGATCGTTCTGAGCTGTCTAAGGGATTTATCTCACAGTTAGAACGGAATCTGACTTCTCCTTCTGTTGGAACGCTTTTAGACATTATCCAGTGTCTTGGAACCACACCTGCAGAATTTTTTGCAGATGATGAACCGGAACAGATCGTATTTAAAAAGGAAGATTATTTTACAAAAATAGATGAAAATGAACATTCAAAAATTGAATGGATCGTGCCAAACGCACAGAAAAACGGTATGGAACCTCTACGCGTAACGCTTGCGCCCGGGGGCCGTTCCATGGAGCTGAAACCCAGTGAGGCAGAAGAATTCGGATATGTTTTAAAAGGAGCGATCCGGATCATCCGTGGAACGAAAAGTTATCTTGTAAAATCCGGGGAGTCTTTTTACTTAAAAGGACTGAAACGTCACCACATCGAAGCATACGGTGTCAAAGAGGCTGTATTTATCTGGGTCTCCACGCCACCGAATTTTTAGGAGGATACCATGAGCAAAGACTTTATTACTTTAGAACACATCACGAAATCTTTCGACTCTCAGATGGTATTAGATGACTTAAATCTGACCATTAAAGAAAATGAATTTATGACCCTGCTTGGTCCATCCGGCTGCGGTAAAACCACCACCCTGCGTTTGATCGGCGGTTTTGAGACCCCTGACATTGGAAAAATCTATTTTGACGGTCAGGATATTACTTCACTTGCACCAAACGAAAGAAAATTAAACACTGTATTCCAGAAATATTCTCTTTTTCCACATATGAGCATTGCGGAAAATATTGCATTTGGTTTAAAGATCAGCAAAAAAAGTAAAGAATACATCAACGATAAGATCAAATACGCATTAAAATTAGTCAATTTAGACGGCTTTGAAAAACGCTCCGTCGATTCCTTAAGCGGCGGTCAGCAGCAGCGTATCGCGATTGCCCGTGCCATCGTAAATGAACCGAAGGTACTGCTCTTAGACGAACCTCTCGGTGCACTGGATTTAAAACTGCGTCAGGATATGCAGTACGAGCTGATCCGTTTAAAAAATGAGCTTGGCATTACTTTTCTCTATGTTACACATGACCAGGAAGAGGCACTTACCATGTCCGATTCCATTGTCGTTATGAATCAGGGATATATCCAGCAGATCGGAACACCAGAGGATATCTACAATGAACCGGTCAACGCCTTTGTTGCCGATTTTATCGGAGAAAGCAATATCATTGATGGAGTTATGATAGAAGACCATCTGGTTGAGATCTTAGATACCAGATTTCCATGCGTTGATGAAGGCTTCGGACAAAACTGCCCGGTTGACGTTGTCATCCGTCCGGAAGATGTGGAACTGGTAGAACCGGAGGAAGGAATTATCGACGGAACCGTCATCTCTATTATATTTAAAGGGGTTCATTACGAAATTGAAGTCCTTGCAAACGGATTTGAATGGCTGGTGCACACAACTAAAATGCATGAGGTCGGCTCTAAAGTGGGAATCCGTGTCATTCCGTTCAATATTCAGATTATGAACAAACCGGAATCCAGTGATGAGGAGGCAGTAGAAGTCGATGCGTAAATTTGGAAAACAACTTTTAGCCGGTCCTTACCTGGTCTGGATCATCGGCTTTATCATCCTTCCGGTCTTTGCCGTTCTTTACTATGCACTGACAAACAGTGCCGGAAGTTTTACAATGGAAAATATCGCGGCGATCGCAGAGCCGGTACATTTAAAAGCATTGTTTTTAGCATTAAAACTGGCTGTGATCTGTACCCTGATTTGCCTGCTGCTCTCCTATCCACTGGCAATGATCTTAAACAATATGAAGATCAAAGAGCACATCTTTGTGGTCTTTCTCTTTGTACTTCCGATGTGGATGAATTTTATGCTTCGTATTTTAGCATGGCAGATGCTTTTATCGAATAACGGTATCATCAATTCCCTTTTAAAAACGTTAGGTTTTTCTGGGATCAACCTGATGAATACCCCGACCGCTGTCGTATTTGGTATGGTCTATGACTACCTTCCATTTATGATCCTGCCAATCTATAATGCGTTAGTACGCATCCGCAAGGATTTGATTGAGGCAGCCAGAGATTTAGGTGCCGGAAACCTCTTGGTCTTTTTTAAGATCATTCTGCCGCTCTCCCTTTCCGGAGTTTTCAGCGGGATTATTATGGTGTTTGTACCTGCACTGACCTCGTTTGTTATTTCGGATCTTTTAGGCGGCGGCAAAGTACTGTTGATCGGAAATGTCATTGAACAGTCCTTTATGCAGGGCATGGACTGGCATCTTGGTTCAGGGCTCTCCATTGTACTGATGATCTTTGTCATTGCCTCCATGGCATTTATGAACCGACAGGATAAAGAAAATGAAGGAGGAAATGCCGTATGGTAAAAAAAGGAATCGAACGCCTGTATTTGATCATTATTTTCCTCTTTTTGTACCTTCCGATCGTGGTCCTGATCGTACTTTCGTTCAATGACTCAAAATCGCGTGTCCAGTGGGGCGGATTTACACTGCGCTGGTATCAGGAGGTATTTAAAAGCCGGACCATTATGAACGCTTTTTATACAACCATTACCATCACACTGGTTGCTTCTATTGTAGCAACCCTGCTTGGAACACTGGCAGCTATTGGTATCCACAGTATGAAAAGAAGACAGAAAGCACTGATGCTTGGAGCTACCAATATCCCGCTTTTAAATGCGGACATTGTAACCGGTATCTCGTTAATGCTGTTACTGATAAAATTTACAAGACTTGGCATGAACACCGTTTTGATCGCACATATTACTTTTAATATCCCCTATGTCATTCTAAACGTACTGCCAAAACTGAATTCCCTAAGTCCCAACACCTATGAGGCGGCATTGGATTTAGGTGCTTCCAGACCTTATGCATTTTGGAAGATCATCTGGCCTGATATCAAAGGCGGCGTATTCAGCGGATTTTTGATGTCCGTGACCATGTCGTTAGATGATTTTTCCATTACCTATTTTACAAAAGGACCGGGAGTCAATACACTCTCAACCATGATATACACCGAACTCAAAAAAGGGATCAAACCGGAGATGTACGCTCTCTCCACTATTTTATTCCTGATCGCACTACTGTTACTGCTTTTGATGAATTACCGTTCATCCAAAAAAAGCACCGCACTGACAACATAAGGAGGACATTATGAAGAAAAAATTACTGCTGATGGCTGCATGCCTTGGAGCGATGTTCGCATTCACTGCCTGCGGCTCTAAAGATGACGGAAACACACTGACGGTATTAAACTATGGAAAATATATAGAGTCGAGTGTGTTAGATGCCTTTGAAGAAGAAACCGGCATCCATGTCAACTATGAAGAATATGTAAATCCGGAGGAAATGTATACGAAATACAAATCCGGTGCGATCGACTACGATGTGATCTGCACCTCTGATTACATGGTAGAACGCCTGATCAACGAGGGAGAAGCAAAAGAGATTAACTTTGATAAGATTCCTCTTTCTAAAAATTTAGATGATTCTTATTTTGAATTTTCTAAGGCTTTCGACCCGGAAAACAAATATTCCATGCCATACTTCTTTGGAACGGTCGGAATCCTCTATAACAAAAATAAAGTAGATGCCAATGACGTCAAAAGCTGGGATATCCTCTGGAATAAAAGATATAAAGACCAGATTATCATGGAAGACAGTGTGCGCGACACCTTTGTACCGGCACTCAAACGTCTCGGATTTTCCTCTAACTCCACCGATAAAAAAGAGTTAGAAACCGCACTTGATCAGTTGATCGAGCAAAAACCTCTGGTTTACTCCTATCTGGTAGATGAAAGTGCTGACGAAGTGGTCGCAGGCAATGCATCCATGGCACTGGTATACTCCGGCGAAGCTGCCTATGCAGAGTCTTTGAGCAAAGATTTAGACTACAGTGTACCGACTGAAGGTTCTAATATGTGGATTGATTCCTGGATGATCGCAAAGACCTGTAAAAATCAGGAAAATGCAGAAAAATTCTTAGACTTCCTCTGCCGCGAGGACATCGCTATGAAGAACTTTGAATATGTCTACTATGCAACACCAAATAAAGCGGTCTATAACAAATTAGATAAAGAAACCCAGGAAAACAAGACCATTTTCCCTGATGAGGAAACCTTAAACAACTGTGAGATCTTCCGTTATCTGGATGAAGATTCCATTGCACTTTACAACAAACTCTGGAAAGAATTAAAATCCAAATAATTTTTACTTGCATTTTTTGAATTTCCGTGTTACATTAAAATCCACATGAATCTCATGTGGATTTTTTATCTTTGCACTGTCGTGCATATTCCCATTTTATTTCATATCCCACCTGTTAGTTTTTATGATTCAGGAGGTTTTTATGACATTTGATACCTTTAAAGAAACCGTTTTATCTGCTTTAAGCAATTACTATGGCAGCGACTATACACTGTCTATCCAAAAAATACCAAAAAACAATCAAATTATTTTAGATGGACTGACCATTCAGAAAAAAGGACAGAATATTTCTCCTACGATTTATCTGAACCCATACTTTTCCAAATTTCAGGACGGCATGCCGATGTTTCACATTTTAGAAGAAATCAAAAACACCTATGCCATGCATCATCCCGACGAGAACATTGACATCCGCTTCTTTACAGACTACGAAAATGCCAAAGACCGCATCTGTATGAAGCTGATTCACTACGAAAAAAACAGAGAACTTCTAAAAGAAGTTCCCCATATTCGTTTTCTCGACCTCGCTGTCGTCTTCTATTATCTGATTCATCTAACCCCCGGAGAGCAGGCAACAATCCTCATTTATAACCGGCATTTGCCTTACTGGAATGTCTCGACCGATACCCTGTTTGAGTCTGCAAAAATCAACACCCCAAAGCTGCTCCCATACTATTTCGACGATATTTTTTCCGTCTTGCAAAATGTTTCCGACTTGTCTGAATTTAGCAAAAACCAGCTCTATCCGCTCTATGTTCTGACCAATTCCGAAAAACTCTTTGGTGCAGCCGTAATACTCTATCCAAATCTTTTATCCTCAATAGCGAAGAAAATGAATCACGATTTAATTATTATTCCAAGCAGTCTGCATGAAGTCCTTCTGCTTCCGGCTGAACAGGGAGAGTCTTCTGAAGAATATTCCTCAATCATTCAGGAGGTCAACCTCTCAGAGCTGTCACCGGAAGAAATTCTGTCTGATCATGCCTACTATTATTCCCGAAAAACAGACTCCATCTGCTGATTACTGCATTTTTAAAAGTTCCTCATAAAGCGTCTCGTAATCTCTTGCAGATGCATTCCAGGAATAGTCACATTCCATTGCACGTTTCACAATTCCGTTCCATTCATTTCTATGGTTTACATAAGTATCTTTTGCATAACGAATCATATGCAGCATCTCATGTGCATTATAATTTGCAAAAGAGAAACCATTTCCTGTCTGCTCGTATTCATTATATGGGCAGACAGTATCCCGAAGCCCTCCTGTCTCACGCACCATTGGAACGGTTCCATAACGCATACTCATCAACTGGCTGAGTCCGCACGGTTCAAACATGGATGGCATTAAAAAGGCATCCGCTCCAGCGTAGATCCGGTGTGCTAAATCTTCGGAATACTGAAGACAGACTCCCATCTGCCGTTCATACTTCCAGGCAAAGTGGCGGAACATATTCTCAAAACGTTCTTCTCCTGTTCCAAGCACTGCAAACTGGATTTTCTTATCCCCTAACAGTTCATCCATCACATAGGCAATCAGATCCATACCCTTTTGCACTGTCATCCTAGATACAATTCCGATCAAAAATGCATCTTCCTCTTTTGGAAGTCCCAGCTCTTCCTGAAGACCTGCCTTATTTGCCGGTTTCATTTTTACCACATTCATCTTATCAAAATGTGTCCCAATACGCTGATCCGTGACCGGATCATACTCATCATAATCAATCCCATTGACAATTCCATACAAATGGTCTGATTTTGCACGAAGCAGACCGTCTAAGCCCTCTCCACCTTCCGGTGTCGTAATTTCCTGCGCATAGGATTTGCTTACCGTTGTTACCATGTCGGAATAGACAATCCCGCCCTTTAAATAATTTGCTTCGCCGTAAGATTCTAACTGATCCGGCATAAAGAATTTAGCCGGCAGTCCCGTAATATCTTTGACTTCGTTGAGCTTCCATCTTCCCTGAAATTTCAGATTGTGGATTGTAAAGACAGTCTTCATCTTCTGATAAAACGGATCCTCTCCATAAAAATATTTTAAAAATACAGGCACCATTCCGGTCTGCCAGTCATGACAGTGTATGATATCTGCCTGAAAATCAATAAATTTCATTGCGGCAATGGCTGCTTTAGAAAAGAATGCAAACTTCTCCACATCTTCATAGATCCGGTTATATGGCTGATCTCCGCCAAAATAGTATTCATTATCTATAAAATAGTAAGTAACCCCTTCGACAACCTTGTGAAATACTCCGACATACTGCTCACGCCATCCGAGAGATATCGAAAAATTTCCCAGATTTTCCAAATCTGCTGTCAGTTTTTCCTCTATGCACAGATATTTCGGGATCATAATACGTACATCATACTTCTTTTTATCAAAATATTTCGGTAAAGAACCGGTTACATCCGCAAGCCCTCCGGTCTTAATAAACGGAACTGCTTCCGATGTTACAAACAAGACTTTTTTCATAAAAAAACCTCCAAGTACAATATAATTAATTTTATTATACCGTACCAGGAGGAATTTTTAAAGTTAATCTCAGGAATTGCTCCGATATTCCAATCTGATTTTGTCCGCAATCAGAGCGATAAACTCTGAATTTGTCGGTTTTCCTTTTCCGTTGTTAATGGTGTACCCAAACAGTGCATCAATCGTATCCATTTTTCCTCTGCTCCATGCAACCTCGATCGCATGACGGATGGCTCTCTCTACACGACTTGGCGTAGTCTGAAACTTTTTCGCTATCGTAGGATAGAGAATCTTCGTAATGGAATTTAACATATCAATGTCATTCACAGACATGATAATTGCTTCCCGTAAGTACTGATATCCTTTGATATGTGCCGGAACTCCAATCTCGTGGATAATTGCCGTCACATCAGCCTCTAAGTTACGTTCTTTTAATTCTTCCCGTTTCTCATAAGGCTGTACCTTACGCACCTCGCTTGGACGTGCTACGTTACGGTTTTTGACATCCTTGATCCGACTAATGACCATATCATTGTCGAACGGTTTCATAATATAGTAATCTGCTCCGAGCCGGAATGCATCCTCTGTAATCTTTTCCTGACCAATCGCACTGATCATAATAAATGCCGGGTGCTTTTTGATCGTAGAATCTTTGTTGACTTTTTCCATAACTCCTAAGCCGTCCATCTTTGGCATAACAATATCTAACAGTACAACGTCAGGTTCGGCAGTTTTTATCAATTCGTACGCTTCTACCCCGTCTTTCGCTGTTCCAATCACCTGTAATTCTTCATCACTCCGTACAATATCGCCTAAAAGACGCACCATTCTTTCGTTATCATCTGCAATCGCAATGTTCAGCTTCTCCATGCTGTCCCTCCTGGTAAATTTTTCAAACATGCTGCTATTATATCGTTAGGTTCCCCTAAATTCAATAGTTTTCTAACGTTCTAATTCGACAACCACTGTATTTTAGCGGCTTTTTTGCATATCCGTGTCGGATACTCCTGAATCAACTGTATTATACAGGCAATTCGACACATCTCTTGTCGAAAAATAGCAACTAATTTTTCAAGTCCAATAGAAACAAGCAATTCTCCCCCCTTTTCTGTCATTTTTCCATAGGTTATACGGAAAAACGTTCTACACTTTCTAATAACTCATGTGTATGGTTCATAACTGTATCCAAAACTTCCATGGAATCTTTGACTGCATTGTCAATTTCTTCCGATGTTGCTGATGTCTCCTCGGTAAAGGATGCATTATTTGCAGAAAGTGCATTCAATGTCTCGATGTGACCAACCACATAATCTTTCTGTTGATCGATTTCCTGCATCTTCGCTGCAATATCCTGTACAGTCTCAATACATACATCTAATGCATTCTTCAACTCCTGGAATGTATCCTGTGTTACCGTTAAGGTATCGATCTGTGTCTTGGATGTTGTATTCATGTCTTTCATGATGTCCATACATTTATTTGCATTATCAGTCAGTTCCTCAATGATACCATTGATTTCCTGAACTGTTTCTGCCGACTCTGAAGCTAATTGTCCAATCTCTTCTGCTACTACTGCAAATCCTCTTCCTGCCTCTCCGGCTCTCGCTGCCTCGATCGACGCATTCAGAGAAAGAAGATTGGTCTGTGATGCAATCTGACTGATCAACGTTGCTGCTTCACTGATCTTATTGACGGATTCATTCGTATACTCTGTCTGCTGATACATCACTTCGATGTTACGGATGGTCTGCTGATTTACTTCTAACAGATTCTCCATGCTGGTATAGGAATCCTGTGAGCATTTCTTCATAAAGGATGCATTTTCAGATAAATCCTCGATATCCGCTGTGGTGCTCTGGATATTCTGTGCGATCTTTTCTACGCTTCCGGCTACATCCGTTGTAGACTCTGCCTGTTGCGAAATGTTCTGTGCTACATCGCCCATCGCATTTGTCAGATTTTCAATTGCTTCATTCATAATACTGAAATTATCGACAAACTGCTGTTCTGCTAAATTCAGATGTTCTGATGTCTCGCCGACATGTGATACCAGACCACTGATGCCTCCCTGTGCCACATTCAGCGAATCTGCCAGCACTCCGATCTCATTCGCACTCCGGATCTCAACATTTTGTGTCAGATTTCCTTCAGAAATCCTTCCAACCATTCCCTGCATTTCTAAAAGCTGCTTCTTAATACCGTTTCCGAATTTAAAGCAGGCGATCAGGGATATTACCATAATGACTACACTGATAAAGATATTCTGCATCATCATGCTCTTTTGTCTGTTCTGCAGTGTGACACGGTTCTTCTCAATATTTTTCTCTAAATTATCTACATAATTTCCTGTGGTAATGACCCAGCCCCAAGGCTCAAATTCTTCTGAATAAGCAATCTTTGGTGCAACCGTTTTACCATCTGCTTTTGTAAAGTAGAACTCATTGTATCCGCCGCCGGCTTCTGCCGATTTCATAATGTTCTGAATGATCTTTACACCATTCTGGTCTGTCAGATCGTAACGGTTCGTTCCTTCCTGTTCAGAGAGGATCGGGTGCATCAGCAAGGTATAATCCGTACCGTCAATCCAGAAGTATCCTTCGCCGTCTTCTCCATAACGCGCATTGCGAAGGATTTCCATTGCCTCTTTTTTCGCATCTTTTTCTGACATTTCTCCTGACTGGCTCTTTTCATAAACCATATTGACGACCGTCAGCATTGCTCCGACTTCATCTTTAATCTGTTCTTTATATCCCGATATTACCGCATCTTTATAGTCTGAATTGGTTTTGGTGATCGTTTCCTTCATTCCCATATAGGTAACAAGACTAACTCCGATGGAGCAAGCTAAAATAATTGCCGTGCATGAAATCATACATGTTGTCCGAATACTTTTGATCTTCATATGTATTTTTCTCTCTTCCCTGATTCCCTTGACGTGTACCATTGGAATAATTATACACCTATCAGGGAATCACCGCAAGAATTTTTAGTAAATTTTCGTCGAATTATGGGATATTTGAATACGTTTCTCATTACGATACTTATTATCTGTCATTTTTACTCGCTTTGTCTTATACCATATGTTTTATTTCTTTATACCATCTGTATAGAACATTTCTGATCATCATTCTATCGTCAATCAGCTCTTAAGTATCCTTTCTCAGTATCGCTAAATACTCCTCATAGGCAAATACTCTATTTCTTGCAGCATTGGTTGTTTCCTGCAAAATCCCAAGTTCTACAAGTTTCCGCACAGCAGCAGCTACCGTATTATAGCTAACCTCTAATTCCTTTGCGGTTCTCTTGATATCAATAATCGGATACTGTTCAATATAGTCAAAAACTGCTCGTAAATTATCTTTGCTCCGAGTTGTCTTTGGAAGTTTTTCTACATTCGTATCATGCAACACAGAAAGCTGACGAATTGCTTCTAAAGAGTCCGATGCTGCTTTACTTACTGCCTCTAAAAAAAATCTTATCCATTGTTCAAAGTTTCCGGTTCTCCTGACTTCACTAATGCGGTCATAATATTCTATCTGGTTCTTTTTCAAAAAATAGGATATATAAATGACTGGTTTTTCAATCAATCTCTGCTCCATCAAATAGAGGAGTATCAAAAGTCTTCCAATTCTTCCGTTGCCATCTAAAAACGGATGTATTGTTTCAAACTGATAGTGAATCAATGCCGCTCTGATCAATGGATCATAATCCACATTCTCATTGATATATTTTTCCAAATCAGACATTGCTGTTTGCATATCTTCTACATTAGGAGGAATATACCTGGCATCTTTTAATGAACAGTTTGCAGGCCCGATCCAGTTTTGAGAATGTCTAAATTCTCCCGGAGTTTTATCCTGTCCACGAACATTTTCCATTAATACTTCATGTATTTCTCTTATTAATCTGCAGCATAAAGGTAATCTTTCTAAACGTTTTAAGGCATACTGTGTTGCTTTCACATAATTAATAACATCAGATACATCAAGATTTGCATTTGCTTCCACTTCCGGATCTAATACATCGTCAAGAGTACACTGCGTTCCCTCTATTTGCGAAGAGATCAACGCTTCTTTTCTAACATACATTGATATAAACAGATCCGCATTAGAAATCAATTGTGATGCAGTATCAAGTTTTACCAGTTGCTTATTTGCATCAACTAAAAGTTTTACAATCTCCCCGTCCATTTCAATTTCAGGTATCGGTGGTAATGGATTTGGTTTAAAAGATTGGTACATAGCCTCTCCATTTAAATTGTCAACATATATTCCTGCACGCTTCATACATTTTCACCTCTTTTTGAAATAACTACACTTATTATAGCTCTTTTATTTCAAAAAGTCATTGGGTTTTTGAAATATACTATAGTAAACAATACGTTTTATTTCAAAAACTATTTTCTTATCCCTGCTCCAACATCTCTTCAATAAAGATCCCATATCCTTTCGATGCATCCTGCACAAACACATGGGTCACCGCTCCGATGATCTTTCCGTTCTGCACGATCGGGCTGCCGCTCATCCCCTGTACGATTCCTCCGGTCAGGGCGCACAGTTCCTGATCCTTTACCACAAACCGGATTCCTTTGTTCGTTTCTCTCGCATTAAAATTTGTCTGGGTAATCTCAATATCGTAGCTTTTCCACTCCCCTTCTAAAGTACAGATGATCTCCGCCTTTCCAAGCTGTACTTCCTGCTTAAATCCCACAGGGATCTGCTGTTCAGAGGTCAGTTCTTCCGGGATACCGTCTAACTTTCCATAAACTCCGGCTTTTGTATTCTTTTTGACATCTCCTAAACAATAACGACTGCTGTAATTGATGATGCCGGTCAGTTCTCCGGGAGTCCCGCGTTTTCCTTTGATGATCCCGATGATATCTGTCTGATATAACAGGCCTTTTTCCATATCGATAAGCGTACTGGTGTCTGCATCGCTGACGCCATGACCAAGTGCGCCGTAATTCCCTGCCGTATCGGTATAGGTTAAAGTACCGACTCCTGCTAGATCATCACGCACCCATACGCCGATCTTATAGGCTTTTTCCTGTGTCATCACGGCCTCCATGGCTACTTCGATCCGTTCTCCATTGCGCTCTATCCCAAATGCCATGGGCTGATCACCATATTCATGAACCCGGTCTAATAACTCTTCTTTTGTAGATACCTTTTCACCGTTCACACTACAGATATAATCTCCGCTTTTTAATAAATACTTTGCCGGTTCTACTGTCTCTCCTGACATTCCGTTGACCGGACTTGTCCCTATGACCAGTATTCCTTTAGTCTTTACATAGATGCCTACAGGCATTCCTCCGGGGATCAGATATTTTTCTCCACGCTCCTGTACGTAGATATCCTTGATCGGGATCACACCAAAGAGCCGGCAGCTTAGCGTATAGCTGCCGGTTTTTTGACTGTTCCCCAATCCACTCCGTCCAAACACCATGGATGCCAGAGTGACCGGTTCCTCTTCTTTTTGCTCCATAGACAAAGGAATTCCCGTATGAAGCTGCAGCGTCTCACCCGGACGCACACTCACTTCATCGGGAATTTTATTTTGTAAAAACAGATATCCAAAACACAGGACAAAAACCAGAATTCCCGTACCAAACTTTTTTTTCATTATCATCACATCCTTAAATTCTATTATGTGATGATTTTTTCTGTTTCAAACTAGGATTTTTTTGTTTTTGCTGCTAATTCTTTCATTTCTTTTGCATTTTCTAAAACGGTTTCCGTAATACTGACACCGCCAAGCATCCTTGCTAACTCCGCAACGCTCTCTTCCTGCGGCAGCCTGTGGATCTTTGAGGTTGTCCTGCCGGATTCCACGGTTTTCTCGATCAGAAAATGCGTATCTGCCATAGCTGCGATCTGAGGCAGGTGTGTAATACAGATGACCTGATGATTTCTTCCGATTAGATCCATCTTTTCCGAAACCTTCTGCGCCGTTCTTCCACTGATCCCGGTATCTATTTCGTCAAAGATCAAAGTCTCGATCTCGTCATTGTTTGCAAGCACTGTCTTTAATGCCAGCATGATCCTTGAAAGTTCACCGCCCGAAGCGATCTTACCGAGTGGCTTTGGCGTTTCTCCCGGATTTGTGGATATCAGGAACTCCACTTCATCGTATCCATTCGATGTAAAATGTGTGGTCTGTTCAAATTCCATCGACAGATCCACAGTCTCAAAATTCAGATCCAAAAGGTGTTCTGTGACCTGCCTGCACAGTTCTTTCGCATATTTTTTACGGATCTTAGAAAGCTTTTTACTTGCCTTTTCTAACGCCTCTTCGGATGCCTTCTTTTGTTCTTTTAACTGATTTAAGTATGCATCATAATCTAAAAGTTCGTCCCTGCGTTGGATTTTTTCCTCCTTCGCTTCTAATACTTTTTCAATCGTATCACCATACTTGGATTTCAAATGATTCAGTTCATCTAAACGCTTCTCTGTTTCGTAAAAATCCTCGTCCTCAAACTCTAATCCTGACAGATAAGAGGACATATCCCGGTTAAAATCATTCAACAGCCCGTCTAACTGCTCTAACTGCTCTTCTAACGGCTGCAACTCAGCGTCACAGGAAGTCACTGCTGAAATCTCTCGGAGCGCTCTTCCAATCTGATCCGATGCACTTTCACCGTTTTCTGAGGTCAGGCAGTAAGCCGCTCCACATGCTTCCGCAATCTTTTTGCCGTTCAGCATTTTGCGGTAAGTCTTCTCTAACTCCTCGTCCTCTCCTTCCCGCAGGCAGGCATCCTCTAATTCCTGAATTTCAAACTCTAAAAATGAGAGTTCCCGTTGCTGCTGCTCTTTATCAATATCTTTTTCTTCTAATTCTTTTAAAATAGAAGAATATTCCTCATAACGCTTCTTTACCTCTGCCTTTACTTTCTGCGTTTCTTCTTTTGCATAATCGTCAAGCAGTGCTAACTGCATCTTTTTTCCGGTCAGAGACTGATGCTCATGCTGTCCATGAATGTCAATTAAAAGTTGTGCCGCCTCTTTGACTTTTGCTGCGGATATACTCTCGGAGTTGATCTTTGCAACACTTCTTCCCCCGGTGATCTTACGGCTCATAATGACCATACCGTCCTCCGGAAAAATATCCATTTCCTGCAATCTGCGGATGGTATCTTCGCTCTTTACCTCAAAGATCAGTTCCACTAAAGCATAATCCGCACCTTCTTTGATCATCTCCTTTGGCACCTTCTGACCAAGTGCCATATTAATTGAACCGATGATCAATGATTTTCCGGCGCCTGTTTCTCCGGTTAAAATGTTTAACCCTTCCTCAAATTCTACTTCCATCTCGTCGATCAGGGCGAGATTTTTTACATGCAGATTTCGTAACATCCTATCTCCTTCTACTCCCTCACGATCCTGTAGCTGTCTATTTTCCTACCATTTTTCTCAAACGATCCATCAACCGGATATTTTCCTCTACGGAACGGACTGCACACATGATCGTGTCATCTCCGGCAATCGTACCTACAATCTCGTGAAAATTTAATGCATCTAATGCTGCTGCGACTGCCATTGCCATTCCGGACACCGTACGGACCACTAAAATATTCTGTGCCATGTCCATGGATGCAAATCCATCCTTTAACACACGGATATATTTCTGGGACAGATCCTCAGCCGGCTCTGTCAGTGCTGCATATTTCTGTTTTCCGTTGCTCATTGCAACTTTTGTCAGTTTCAATTCGCGGATATCTCTCGATACGGTTGCTTGTGTTACCTGAAAGCCCTCCCGCTCAAGTCTGTCTGACAGTTCTTCCTGTGTCTCCACCTCATTTTTTCTGATAATCTCTAGAATTTTTGCATGTCTTTCTGATTTCACTTCTTTTCCTCCAAGATTCTATATACACGTCTGCATTTTTTTACTGAGTATCTCTAAAAAGCTCAATTTGCTCAATTTCAAAATATTCGTAGCCTGCTCCGCTTTTTTGATCACGATCTTATCGCCAAAGCCTAAATTACTCGGATAATCTCCGTCAAAGCTGACCTCGGCACTGTCATCGGTCTCATGATTTCTGGCACTGATCTCAATCTCAATCTCATCATCGGCGCTCAACACAATACTCTTTGCATTCAGGCTGTGGGAATTGATCGGTGTCACTAAAAGCAGTTTTGCCTTCGGGTCTACGATCGGTCCGCCTGCGGACATATTGTACGCCGTTGATCCTGAAGGTGTCGCTACAATGATCCCGTCTCCTACATATGTATTGAGATATTCTCCATTGACACGGATGATCAGGGTCTTAACCGATGGATTGGTGCCTCTGTGGATAATAATATCATTGAATGCGGCACGGCTTTTCTGCTCTTTTCCATCTAGCACGCAGTAACCTTCTAACATCATGCGCCGCTCGATCATGTAATGTTCCTGCATGATCTCATCAATGGCTGCATGAATATTGCTTCTCTCTACCTCACAGAGATATCCAAGAGTTCCAAGATTGACTCCTAGCATCGGAATATTCCAGTGATACAGATCCCTCGCTGCACGGATCAGCGTTCCATCACCGCCCAAGACAAGGATACACTCTACGCCCTCCGGTATCTGCTTTGGATCGATCTGCTCCACTCTTTCTTTGTTACCGCTGCTGTAATAACAGAGACAGGTTCCACCTTTTTGTTCGATATAGTCTTTGACTTCCTTCGTAAAACTCTTTTTTTCATCTTTTTGAATATTCGTAATTGTTAAAAAATGTTTCATGTCCGATCCAATTCTCCATGTGCAGCTTCTACCACCGCCTCGGCATTTACTTCTGCACAATTTTCCCCTTCCTGACTTTTTTTCAGGTGAACCAGATATTCAATATTTCCCTCCGGTCCCTTAATCGGTGAATATTCCAGATCCAGAATGGAAAATCTTAAATCCATCGCTGTTTGTAAGACAGTCTGAATGACTTCTAAATGCACTTTAGGGTCACGCACAACACCCTTTTTCCCTACTTTTTCTCTTCCTGCTTCAAACTGCGGCTTAATCAGACAGACCATCTCTCCACCGTCTTTTAACAGTTCTCTTGCCGCAGGCAGTACCTTAGATAGAGAAATAAAGGATACATCCACCGAAGCAAAATCCAGTGGTTCCCCAATATCCTCCGGTGTCACATAACGGATATTTGTCTTTTCCATACAGACCACCCGTTCATCGGTTCGCAGTTTCCATGCAAACTGTCCATATCCGACATCGACCGCATAGACTTTGCTTGCACCGTTTTGCAGCATACAATCCGTAAAACCGCCGGTGGAAGCCCCGATGTCCATACAGACTTTGTTCTGTAACTCAATGTCAAAATGGTTCATTGCCTTTTCTAATTTCAAGCCGCCTCTGCTGACATATTTTAAAGTATTTCCTTTGATCTCAATCTTTGCATTTTCCGGTATGGAAGTGCCTGCTTTATCTTCTCTCTGGTTTTCCACAAAGACATTTCCCTCCATGATCATTGCCTTTGCTTTTTCTCTCGAAGGAGCAAGCCCTCTTTTGACCAGTAATATATCTAATCGTTCTTTCATTTCAGCCCCACATATTCTGCTATAATTCTTTTCACTACGGATTCCGCATCAATACCAACCTCCTGATAGAGGATATTTACATTGCCGTGTTCCACATACTCATCCGAAATTGCAATATTTAAAAGACGGACATCCAGACTGCATTCCTCTAAATAGTCCATGACCTGTTCTCCGAAACCGCCGCTTTTTACATTCTCTTCTAACGTTACTAAAAGGCGGTGCTCTTTTGCCGTTCTTGTAAGCATTTCATAGTCTAACGGCTTTGCAAACCTTGCATTGATGAGTGAACAGTGATACCCACGTTCCTTTAACATCTCTCTTACCTTAACCGCAGTCTTTACCATACTGCCAAAGGCGATCAGACAGATTTCTTCTTCGTCATACAGTGTCTCACTCTTGCCTAAGACGATCGGTGCCCGCATCTTTGCAAGTCCGTCATAGGCTTCACCTCTTGGATAACGGATGGCGATCGGACCGTCAAAATCCACGGCAAATTTTACCATATCGGAAAATTCCCATTTATTCTTCGGTGCCATTAAGGTCATATTCGGGATCGTACACAAAAACGAGATGTCAAAAATTCCCTGATGTGTCTCTCCATCACTTCCGACTAACCCCGCCCGGTCGATCGCTATGATAACATGCAGATTCTGGATACAGACATCGTGCAGAATCTGGTCATATGCCCTTTGTAAAAATGAAGAATACACGGCTACTACCGGGATCATGCCTCCTGCTGCTAACCCTGCCGCAAACGTGATGGCATGTTCCTCTGCAATTCCCACATCAAAAAAACGCTCCGGGAACATATTGTGGAATCTTTTCAGTCCCGTACCTGTCTCCATGGCTGCTGTAATGGCAACCACATTTTCATTGCGGTCCCCTAACTTTCGCATGACGGTAGAAAAGATATCGGTATAGGCGGCCTTTTCTTTTTTGTTGCTTGGCAGTCCTGTCTCAATATCAAAAGGCTCTGCACCGTGGAATCTGGCAGGATGACGCTCTGCCGGCAGATACCCTCTGCCCTTTTGTGTCAGACAGTGTACCATGACCGGTCCGTCTACCTTTGATGCGTCCTTAAAGACTCTTACCATTTCTTCGATATTATGCCCATCCACAGGACCTAAATAGGTAATTCCCATATTTTCATAGATCATTCCGGGGATCACTAACTGCTTGATACCACTCTTTGCCCTGCGTACCTGCTCGACCATCCAGTCGCCATAGACCGGGATCTTTGCTAAGGAATTCATCACTCCTTCTTTTAAATCATGGTAACTCTCCGCTGTCCGAAGTCTGTTCAGATGGTTCGACAGCCCACCGACATTTTCGGAAATGGACATATTATTATCATTCAATACAATGATAAAATTCTTCTCTAATCTGGTCGCATTGTTCAGTGCTTCAAACGCCATGCCACCGGTCAACGCCCCATCTCCTATGACAGAGACCACCTTATAGTTTTTCTTACGGATATCCCTTGCATGTGCATAGCCGAGTCCTGCGGAAATAGAGGTAGAACTATGACCTGTTCCAAACGCATCGCAATCACTCTCACGTCTTTTGGGAAATCCGCTCATGCCACCATATTTACGCAAGCCCTCAAAGCCTTCCCGTCTTCCGGTCAGGATCTTATGCGTATAAGACTGATGGCCCACATCCCAGATGATCTTATCCTCCGGCAGTTGAAATGCTAAATGCAATGCCATTGTCAGTTCCACCACACCTAAATTAGATGCCAGATGTCCTCCGGTTTTTGATATTTTTTCAATCAAAAATTCCCGGATCTCTCCGGCTAATATTTCTAATTCCTGTGGATTCAGTTTTTTTATATCATTTGCCTGCTCTATCTTCTCTAGTACCATGCATAAGCACCTCTAACTTCTCCGATCAATCAGCTCTTCGATTAATTCATATAAGAATTCATTTCGTACCGGAAGGCTCTTTAAACGGTCAATGGCAGATTCTGAATAACGCTTCACATCTTCTTTTGCCTTTTCAAGGCCCTCTAATGCCACATAAGTATTCTTATGATTCTTTTCATCGGATCCTACCGGTTTTCCCAACTCATCGGTATTTCCCGTAACATCTAAAATATCATCCCGTATCTGGAATGCCAGTCCTAACTCACGCGCTGCTAATTCCACGGTACGCTGCTGCTGCTCACTTGCACCTGCTAACACCGCTCCGATCAGCATTGCGGATTCTAAGAGTGCCGAAGTCTTATGGATATGGATAAACTGTAAGGTATCTGCATCAATCTCTTTTCCTTCGGATTCCACATCTAGCACCTGACCGCCAATCATTCCATAGACCCCTGCTTTGGATGCAAGGATCATAAATGCTTTTCCGATTGCCGGATTTCCCTCGTCTAAAACAAATGCCGAGGCTGCTGTTTCAAATGCGTAGTTTAACAATGCATCGCCTGCTAAGATCGCCATTGCCTCACCATATACCACATGCGTCGTCTTTCTTCCACGACGGTATTCATCGTTATCCATTGCCGGCAGATCATCGTGAATCAGTGAATATGTGTGGATCATCTCTATGGCTGCCATAAACGGTTCAATGACCTTTGATGTGCCGCCAAACATACGGTATGTCTCAAGCATCAGCATCGGACGAAGTCGTTTTCCTCCTGCGGATACACTGTAATTCATTGCTTCTAATACGGTTTTCTGATAACCTTCCTCTTTTGGAAGAAAGGATGTCACAATCTGCTCAACTTCTTTTTTTCTATCCATAGTCCCTCTTAAAACTCCTCCAATTCTCCCTGTTCATTCATTTTCAACATCTTTTTTTCTACTGCATCAATTTTCTGATTGCAGTTTTTTAACATTTTCATTCCCTGTTCATACAGGGCAAACGAATCTTCTAACGACACTTCTGTATCCTGCATCTTTTCGATAATTTCTTCGAGTCCGGAAAAATACTCCTCTAATGTCAGTTCTTCTCCCATCTTATCTGCTCCTTTATGCCTGTCACTTTTGCAAGTACCGCTCCATCCGTTACCCGGATCATTATGTCTTCTCCGGGCTGTACATCCTTCGTACTGCGGATATTTCTGCCTGCATCATTGACTGCTACCGAATAGCCCTGCATCAGCTTCTTTGCCGGGGAAAGTCCGTCTAAGGTTCCTGCAAAAATCTCCATCTGATGCCTTGCTTCTATGATCTGCTGCTTCATCTGCTGTCTCAGACGTTCTTCTAAATCCGCGGCATACTGCCTTTTGGTATGGATTCTGCTCTGCGGACTCAAAAGCAAAAGCTGCCTTTTTAAATACTCCTGTTTTTGTTTACGGATATCCAGTTTTGCCTTCATCAGACGGTTCATCTGCATCCGGTACTGTCCTATGTTTCCGTAAAAATCCTGAATATCAAATACTGCAAGTTCTGCTGCTGCCGATGGTGTCGGTGCACGCAGATCCGCCACATAATCTGCGATCGTGGTATCGGTCTCATGCCCTACTGCTGATATCACAGGAATCGAACAATCAAAAATTGCCCTTGCCACGATTTCTTCATTAAATGCCCACAGATCTTCGATCGAACCTCCGCCACGTCCTACGATCAGGAGATCCGGATGTAACTGCTCCATGGCATGGATACCGTTTACAATACTCTGTGCCGCTCCTTCGCCCTGCACCAGTGCCGGATAAAGGATCAGCTGGACATAGGGATTCCTTCGCTGTGCAATATTGTTAATATCCCGCACTGCCGCTCCTGTCGGTGCGGTTACGATCCCGATGGTCTTTGCATACTTGGGAATATCCTGTTTGTATTCCGCTGCAAACATTCCCATCTCTTCTAACTCTTTTTTTAAGGCTTCATATTTCAGATAGAGATCTCCTGCTCCTGCAAGTGTGATCTCCCTTGCATAAAGCTGGTATTTACCATCTCTTTCATAGACTTCGATCGAACCGGTAACAACAACGTTGTCCCCTTCTTCCATATGAAATGTCAGACCTCTTCGATTTCCTGCAAACATCACTGCCTGGATTATTCCACTGCTATCCTTTAATGTAAAATAAATATGTCCCGAAGAGTGATACTTGCAATTACTGATCTCTCCGGACACGGAAATCTGCCGTAGCATAAAATCCTGTGCAAACATATTTTTAATATAGGCATTGACCTGTCCTACAGAATACACATTTCTTCTCATACAAATTTTGCCAATACTCCATTAATAAATGCCGGTGAACTGTCTGCACCGTACTTCTTTGCTAATTCAACTGCTTCATTGATTGCTACCCCTGCCGGAATATCCTCATCATACTGAATCTCATAGACTGCCAGACGAATCAGCGATAACTCCACCTTCGCCATACGGCTTGTCTTCCAGCCTTTTGCCTTTTCGTTAATAGAAGCATCAATCTCCTCTAAATGTTCCACAATATTTTCATACTTATTCCGTATATATTCGCTGTCTTCTTTACTGATTTCTTCCTCTTCTTCTAAAAAAAGCCGCATCTGTTCTTCCATTTCCATTCCCTCATGAAATTCGATACGAAACAGCATTTTAAAAATCTGCTCTCTTAATTCTCTTCTGCTCACTTGTCTTCCTCTCGCTTCTTCCAGTTTTCCTATACAGTGAAAAGGGATGCCCTTTCCGGACACCCCCTATTATACAACACCTGCCGCTATTTAAAAAGCATTATTTGCTATTTTCCATATCCACACTTGCAATGCGGATATTTACTTCTAACACCTGTAATCCTGTCATATTCTCAATCGCAGCCTTAACTCTCTCCTGAACCCTGCCGGACACCTCCGGAATGGAATAACCATAGGCAATGTTCAAAGAAAGATTTACCTCGACAGAGTCATCCGTCACTTCAACCTTGACTCCTTTAGAAAGGTTCTTCATACCCAGCTTGCTGACTAATTCATTGGTAATATTTCCTGCCATAGAGCTGACGCCTTCTACTTCCGTAGCTGCCAGACCTGCGATGATCGCTACAACTTCGCCGGCAACATGCACTGTACCGGATTTATCTTCTTTTATGCTAAAACTCTGTCTGTCTTCTGCCATTACACTACCTCCAATATCTAATATGAACCTATTATAGCAGATTATTCCTGTTTTGGGAACTAATTTTTATTTCTCTGCCTGTATTGTTGCACTGTATCAAAAGATGTGAGTTATTAGTTATGGTTATGTGGGGAGGCTATGTGTGGGTGCTTTATCGGGTGGGCGAGGCGGACACAAGGCAGTCCGGTAGTTTCCGGGCTTGTGTCAGACGGTGAAACCATTCAGGAAAATAAAAAACTCGCTACGCTCAAACAGTTTCATTTTCCTGAATATCACCGTCTTCCCCAAACCCGAAACTGCTCGGACTGCCTTGTACGCCGCTCGCCCACCCAATAAAGCACGTCAGAAAGTTGCACCGACAACAGACAGCATTACCTTACCTCCTGTTCTACGCAAATGACCAAAATAAAATTTATATCAAATGCATCGTATGAATAGATATCTCATTGATACAATACTGTGATCCTGTCACTGTTTTGGCAGTCGGCACAGATCAGATTTCATTTTCTCTTGATTATTTCTATATTATTCTGGATAAAAACAGGGCGGTCAGCTCTCCATAGCCTTCCACCCTGTCATCTTATCTTTTCATAGAAGAAACTATTGATTATATTGGTAACTCACAATCTTTTAGCCAAAATCGCAGTTCCAACCAATGCACCAATTTGATATTTTCCTTTTACCGAACCCTCTTATGCCTTAATATCAAAACTTGATCTATCAGGTACAGAAATACTCACAGATCCTGCTACAAGGCTTTGTGTCATACTTTTTACATCAGTACCAGTTACGGATAAGGTATAATCACCCGTTTCCTTTCTTTCTGCCGATTTTTCTGCACGTTTCTTTGCAGCTTTTTCTTCCTCTGCTTTTTTAGCAGCTCTTTTCTCTTTTACCTTTTCCTCTGTTTCTCTGTTCTCTTTTGCTTTTCGTTCAGCATTCTCTTTCGCTATTTTCCCATCGGGATCATTTGTACCAGATATTGCCACCGAAATATTTCCGTTTTCATCAACCTTATAACTCAGATTTGTCAAAGTGCCCAAACATCCATTAACCGCACTTTTTGCACAATCTGGAATGGCTGCTAAGTTTTCCTCCAGATACTTTGCTTTTTCCGGATCATTCATACACTTCTGTAAAAATGCACTTGAAACAGATACCGTTGTCGGAATACCCTGCATTGAAGTCA